>Ga0256405_10000105_pt1 | contig 260098 bp, 218 predicted proteins | sample RumenRJG_02DNA_FD_189096 | JGI IMG/M metagenome (GOLD analysis project Ga0256405, IMG submission 189096) | Bovine rumen microbial communities from Lethbridge, Alberta, Canada - RJG_02 | ecosystem: Host-associated > Mammals > Digestive system > Stomach > Rumen | place: Canada: Alberta...
TTTCTGAGATGCCCCCGCTGACCGTTAAGGTGCGAAAGCGGATGCAAAAGTACGCACTTCCTGCCAAACGGCAAAATATTATGGCAGAAAACTTCGGATTTTAACACTGTTTTAACACTTCAGAGGCGAAAAGGGGGCTTTTCGGGGCCTTTATGGGGCATTTCAGCGCACGTTAGGAAAGAAAAGGAAAGGGAAGGAAAGGATGCAAAGGGCGGGGGCGGACGGGCATATGTGAAAAAAAAGGAGGCCGCGGAAGCGGGCTGGCATTTATGCATGCATCAGGGACGGGGATGCTGACGCATGCGATGCTTCAAGTACGGAGACGATATTATGCACGGCATGAAGGATAAGGATTGAAAGAGAGAGGCTGCATGATATATGGGGGGAAACAGGGGCGACCGTATTGGATTGAATATATATTATATATAATAAGGTATAAGAGATATTCCATTGCAACAATGTGTTTTAATAAAGAATGCTATCAAACACAAAAAAAATTTACGGCATACTTTGAATAATATTTTTTTAGTTACCTTTGCAAAACATTTATACGACTTAAGAGTATAGACCTTGCAAGTAAACATAATGATTGGCATTGTTTTTGCAAAAAGTAAATATATATGATTTCAGTAATTTTACTGAAGAAAAAAAATAATAACTAAATAATTTTATAACTATGAACGAAAGAGAATTAAACAGAATGATTGATGAGCGCGAAGGTGTTCTTTCATTAGCATTTCCATCACTAATGAGAAAAGTCTACCTTTGGATGACTTTAGCTTTAGCTGTAACAGGTTTTACAGCTTATGCAGTAACAAATAGTTTTGCATTCTGGAACTTTATTGCAGAGCATTCATGGCTGATGTTTGCATTTATAATAGCAGAACTGGGGTTAGTATTCACGATAAGCGGACGTATAAATAAGCTATCGCTTAACACAGCAACACTCCTTTTTGGTTTATACTCAGTATTAAATGGGCTAACTCTGGCTCCAATACTGATGATTTACACACATACGTCGATTGCCCAAGTATTCTTTATCACTGCAGGAACATTTGCTGCTATGGCATTTATAGGCTATACTACTAAGGCAAACCTTTCAGGTTTAGGCCGAATTCTGTTTATGTCACTCATTGGCCTTATAATAGCAACAGTAGTAAATATCTTCATAAAGAGCAGCGGTTTTGACTTGATATTAAGCTATGCTGGTGTACTTATATTCGTAGGTCTTACTGCTTACGACACTCAAAAAATAAAAATGATGCTTGCACAAGCCGATGCACCAGACGAGAATGCTCACAAGATAGCCCTATTAGGTTCCTTGTCTCTCTATCTCGACTTTGTGAACCTTTTCATATATCTGCTAAGACTTTTTGGTAATCGTGAATAAATAAACAGACTTGTAATGCATAATAATTCAATATAAGTCGCCTAAAAAGTGCTAAAAAGTGCGTGTTTGTACAAAAAACGCGCACTTTTTTTTGTGGCAAAACATATTTATTCATACATTTGCAATCAGAAATATGCTTATAATTTAAATCTATGAAAGAGAAGAATAATAGAATAGAAGCACTTAAAATGCTCATTTCAAGCCACGAGTTAGGCTCTCAGGAAGAAGTTTTGCGAGCATTAGAGAAAGAGGGATTCCGACTTACTCAAGCAACTTTAAGCCGCGACCTTAAGCAACTGAAGGTAGCAAAAGCCGCTTCGATGAATGGCAAATATGTCTATGTCTTGCCAAATGACACAATGTATAAGCGCATATCAAAACCATCTACAGCAAGAGAAATGCTGCAGACATCTGGTTTTATTTCGTTTAATTTCACTGGCAATATGGGTATTTTGAAAACCCGTCCAGGCTATGCCAGCATAATAGCATACAACATAGACAACACCGATTTGTCTTCGGTATTAGGAACCATAGCAGGCGACGACACCGTTTTTATTGCATTACGCGAAGGCATTGACCGCCAAACCGTAATCAACGAGCTAAATACAGTTGTTCCAGAGATAGCATAATCAATTATCATTTTCTTTAATAACAAAAACATGGTTGAACAAAGTTTATTTTTCGAGCTTTGTGGTTGGATAGCCAGTATCAGTCTTATCTTAGGCTATCTTCCACAAGCAATTCAGACAATACGCACAAGACAAACTGACGGCATTGCCGTTCCCACTTTCCTCATGATGGCAATTGGAGGAATCTGCTTTATGTTGCAGGGAATACTTCACCAGCCCGACAAGCTTTGGGCTCTATTCATCACCAATCTTATCACGACCTGTTGCAGTATTATTGTTTTCGGAATAAAAATCTATAATGATTATATAAAGAAGAAGTAATCCTACATTTACCAAGCTATTTTTTGTCTGTTACAGAAGAAAACAGTAAATTTGCAAAGTCAACTTTTTTAGAATTACAAACAAAAAACTCTGTGATATGACTATAATTGGTATTGCTGGCGGCACTGGATCGGGTAAGACTACTGTCGTTAAGAAGATTGTAGAGGCTCTACCGCCTCATTATGTTGCAGTTGTGCCTCTCGATTCATACTATAATGACACAACCGGCATGACTGACGAGGAACGAAAAGCCATCAATTTCGACCATCCCGACGCATTTGACTGGGAGTTACTGAATAAGCAAATCAATGATTTGAGAGCAGGTAAAGCTATTGAGCAACCAACATATTCTTATATTCTCAGCAACCGATTGCCCGAAACCATACATGTAGAGCCAAAACCTGTCATAATAATAGAAGGAATAATGACCCTCGTTGACAAGCAACTACGCGACATGATGGATCTGAAGATATTCGTAGACACCGACCCTGACGAGCGACTAATACGCAACATACAGCGTGACACTATAGACAGGGGAAGAACTGTTTCAATGGTAGTTGAACGCTATCTTGAAGTTCTGAAACCTATGCACGAGCAATTCATAGAGCCTACTAAGCGATATGCCGACCTAATCATTCCTCAAGGTGGTGAGAATAAACGCGGAATAAGAATACTCTGCAAGTATATAGAAGGACTTGTTTAAGTAAAGAATAATATCATTACTAACAAATACAAAAAACGGCGGTATGCAAACATACTGCCGTTTTTGTATATCATAATTTTAATTCAGGAGTTTTCCAAAGAATATCATTCGGACTTATTTTCCAGAAGTTCAACCTCTTCCACTTCAACAATAGTCTGACTCTTCATATAAGCACGATGCTGACGATATATCATGAATGAGTTAATAGCCTCCGACAGTCCATATACAACAAGTGCAATACCTATTATGACTAATGGCGTTGCAGCAGTCTCAATCGGATAGAGTATGACAAACAAGCCTGTCAACAATAGCAGCGAAGGCAGAACCCAGTAGAATCCTGACATTTTCCAGAACTTACGGGCTGTGATAAGCGCAACAAACTGACTTACAGCACCAAGTATAACCATTGCTCCAAGAACATACATCAGCCACTGCACAAATGTCTCTGGCATCAGAGCCAAGATAAAACCGAGAATAACGCTTCCCACTCCCACTATCGGGAATAGTGGTTTTTCAGCATAGTTGTCTGCGCCATCATCTGCAGAAGCATTCACTTTTGCAGCCTGAGAGCGTGCAACAAGATAAACTACACACGAAATAACACCCGAAAGGAGAAACAAGACTCCAATCGCAATTGTTATACCTTTTAGTGTACTGTTAGGATGCATCAGCAATAAAACGCCAATGATTACAGCGCACAATGAACGAAAAAATGAGCTTTGAAGTATTTTCATAGAGATATGTATTTTTATCTTTAATCCTGATTATCAAATATAAAAGTTTTTTGCATTTAATATTACAAATAATCCTTTTTGCAAAAGTAGGAAGTTTTTTTCGGACTAACAATTTTTTTTTGTAATTTCGCCGCCTAAAAACTAAAAAACATGGAAAAGACTAAGGTTTTTCTTGTTCGTCACGGGCAAACAGTTGCTAATGTCAACCAGATTCTTCAAGGACAGACCGATGGAGAACTTACTGAAGAAGGCAGGGAACAGGCGCGACAGGTGGCAAAGAAAATGGCTTGCGAACATATTGATGTATTCATTTCGAGCGACTTGCTTAGAGCAAGAGAGACGTGTCAGATTATAGCAGCACCCCACCATAAAGAAGTCGTAACAACTCCCCTACTCCGCGAACGCGACTGGGGCGATCTTACAGGCAAATACATCCCAGATGTCGTTGACAAGCCTCTGCCTGAAAATGTTGAACCAGTTGAAAAGATAATTGAGCGCACGGAAAAGTTTATTGACATAATACACCAAAAGTATGCAGGCCAAACAATTTTGGTAGTTGGTCATGGCATAGTGAACAAGGCGTTGCAAGCAGTTTTATTCAGGCTGTCTATGCGCGACATTGAGAAAATGGCTAATGCAGAAGTCAGAACGCTATATATATGAAAAAGAAGTTTCGGATATCCGAAACTTCTTTTTTTGAAACTTTTTTAGGTCGCTTGTCTCAGTTTTTGAGGTAAGAAAAGATTTGTCAAAACTAATTCTACCTTATCATCTAATAACCTTAGGACCATCAATCCTCATAACAAATCATTTATCTTTTTCCACCGAAGTGTCCACCTCCACTGCGGTTTCCACCGCCGTTTCCGCCTTTCGAGCCTCTGCTCATGCTGCCCGAAGAACTCTTCATTGAGCCTGCTGAGCGACTAACGCTGCCTGTAGACTGGCGACTTGTGCCACGCTGCATTTGTGTTGTAGAGCGTTGGATAGGAGTTGTCTGGCGAATACTACCTGAACTTCTGTCGCGGTTTGGAGTGAAAGTTCCACGAGGAGTAACTGTCGACATTCTCTCATTCTTTACAGCCTTGTCGGTCTGAATATTCTGCTTTCCAACAGTAGTGCGTGTAGAACTTATACGTCCGTGAGAATACACATCAGAAGTACCACGTTTCAGCGTTCCGCCGTTGTTGCCAAATCTGCCGCGATTGTTGTCAAAACCGCCTCTACCGCCTTTTTTGTTCTTATCATTGTCATACTTCCTGTAATCTTTGTCGTTGCCAAAGCGTCCACGACCATTGTTGAAGTTGTCACGTCCATGCTTACCTTTCTTGAAATCGCCACGATCAAAGCGGTCTCTCATGCCAGGATGTCTGTCGCCAGGACGATGTCCGAATGAACGTCCGTGATACCAGCTTCTGCCACCGTTTTTGTGCCAACTGTGTCCGCCTTTATAGACAGTCCAGAAGTGAGGGCGTCCGAAGTAGAAATAGTTTCTGTGCGGATACCTTGTATATATACGGAATCTCCAGTAGCCTGCATCCCAATACAGAGGACGATAGAAGTAAGCCGCAGCGCAGAAAGAGCTGTATTGCCAGTCAAACAGGATGTAGCTTAAGTCCAGATTACGACGAGTCCAGTAAACGCCATAGAGGTCGTCAACAGTGTTCACGCTCATCAGATAGTCAAGATTCACTTCGAAAGCAGCCTCATACTGTTCTTCTGTGAGGTTCAGTTCGTATGCCATTTTGTCGGTCAGGAACAAAGCCTGTCTGCGAGCTTGTTCATAACTCATTGCCTGTGTCGCTACTGTTATCATGAACAGTGCTGCGAGCGTTGCTAATATTTTTTTCATGGTAATATGATTTTATATCGTTAAACAATCGGAATTATTTCCATTTTCTTTTCTCTGGTGGCAAAGGTAGTGCTTTTCTTCATGCTGCAAAAAGGTTTTTCCCTAAACCAGTAGAGGAAAATCCCTATTAGTTAAATTTTTCGTTTGTAAGTTTTTTATTTTATAAGTCATGACTAAAGTTATTATTAGAATATAAAGACATAGCCCTTTCAAATCGTAAGCACTTTTTTGTCATCATAGCAGAAACCTGCAAAAAACGAATGCGAGTTGGGAAAAAAATTGATTAACTAACCCCGCAAATAACTTAAAAATTTACGACTTAGAAAAATGAAGTTGCAAAATATGCGAGTATTTGGCGGTTTTTTGCTGTTTTTAGTAAATTGTTAGAAATCAAGACATTATACGTTTCGTCTCAAGACTCATAAGTGTTAAAAAAGTCAAAGGGCATCTTTCGCAGTGTGAAAGGGCACCTTTGGCACTGCAATATGCCACATATCGCACTGCGATATGCCACGTTTCGCATCGCGAAAGGACACCTTTCACTTTTTCGTTCCTTATGTTCGTTTACATAGTTTAAGCCGATTGATTAACAATTAAACACATTTTTGCATTCAGCCCCGTGCCAAGCGGAAAATCGTTCTCTAGAATTAAAATTCCGTTTGTCAAGATTTTTTACTTTTTTCGTCAAAAAAATCGGTAGAAAATTTGCTTTCAGTTTGAAAGTTTACTTTCACCAGCCTACAATAAAAAGACACTAATACTACATGTGCTATATACAGGCTGACAGCAATATGTATGTTGGAATGATGCGGAAAAGTCCACAATTAGCAGATTTTTGCATAACAATACAATAATCACCGCTTTCTGTCGTTATATAATATAGCAGAAATTTCGGCATCTCTCAATCTTGGAGTGATTTCCGAAACTCAAACAATATAAATAATGTATTTATGCGAAAAACACTACTTTTCATTGCTTTATCATCGTTTTTCATGGGAACTGCGGCACAAGAGAAAAGCGATAACGAAACTTTTTCACGTCTAAAAGACAGCATTCAGTATCATGTTGACATCGAAGGTTCGTTCTCTAAAGGCAAGACCCCGCTATGGCTTAATGCTAATAAGTATGGACTTTCTTCTCTGGAAAAAAACAATGGCTACATCAGGGCTGCCGCAGAACGACCAATAAGCGTCGACTATGAGCGAAAATGGGGAATTGGCTACGGACTCGACGTTGCCGTTCCGTTCAACTATACCAGTAATTTTGTTGTTCAGCAAGCCTATGTTCAAGCACGTTGGCTGAAAGGTATGCTTACGATTGGCGCAAAAGAAGAACCAATGGCACTGAAAAATAACCAACTTAGCAGTGGTTCGCAGACACTTGGAATCAATGCCCGTCCTGTTCCTCAAGTACGCATCTCGCTACCCGACTACTGGACAATTCCTTTCACTAAGGGTCTGCTACAACTGAAAGGACACATCTCCTATGGTATGATGACCGACCAGAACTGGCAGCACGACTTCACAAATCGCAAGTCAAAATATGCCGACAATCTGCTCTATCACAGCAAGGCAGGTTTTCTTCGCATTGGCGATGTTGACCGTTTCAAACCTTTCTCAGTAGAATTAGGACTTGAAATGGCTACCGTTTTCGGAGGAAAGGCATACCATCCACGCTCAGACGGCTCAGTTAAGGTTTATGAGAACAAGACCGACTTATCAGCTTTCTGGCACGCATTCTTTCCTGGAGGTGCAGAAATAAACGAGACCGTCTACAAGAATGTTGAGGGAAACCAGTTGGGTTCATGGCTCATAAGATTCAACTGGGATGAAGATTTATGGGATTTCCATGTCTATGGCGAAAAGTTCTTCGATGACCATTCTGCCATGCTTTTCGTTGATTACGACGGTTTTGGCATTGGAGACAACTGGCAGAAAAAAGAAAAACGCCGCTATCTGTTCTACGACATTAAAGACATGATGCTTGGCGCAGAGTTTAACTTCAAATACGACAGTCCAATAAAGAGCATCGTTTTTGAATATCTCTATACTAAATATCAGAGCGGACCTATATACCATGACCACACTCCAACCATAAACGACCACATTGGCGGAAGCGACGATTTCTACAATCATTACATTTACACAGGCTGGCAGCATTGGGGACAGAACATTGGCAACCCGCTATATATGTCGCCAATCTACAATACCGACGGGCAGATTAAGATTAAAAACAACCGTTTCTCTGCAGTACATCTTGGCTTGTCTGGTATTCTTTTCCAAAACCTAAACTACCGAGTGCTTGCTACATATCAAGACGGATTAGGAACTTACGACAATCCTTACTATTCCATAAAGCACAACGTAAGTTTACTGGCAGAGGCAGAATACAAGATGAACATGAAACCACTTCGCGGATGGAGCATCAGAGGAGCATTCGGCGCTGACATGGGCAGCCTGCTCGGTCATAACTATGGCTTCCAGATAACACTCTCTAAGCGGGGCCTATTATTCAAATAACATAATTACTGATGGTCTTCAACTCCTGTGTTATTAAAGATTTAAGGGTGCTTTGACAATAGGCATTAAGGCAATAATATAAATATAAAAATATAAACTTTAATGTGGAAGATAAGACACATCAGAAGCTTGAACAAAGCAACTAAGTTAAGACAAATAAAAACACAACGGACATAAAAAACAATAAGGCAGAAATGAAACACTTACGCAAAATATTATATATGGCAGTGGCAATAGCATCACTTGCAAGTCTTGCATCTTGCGACATTGACTCTTCGCCAAATGGAAAACTTGACGGATACTGGAAGATGGCAAGCATTGACAGCATTGAAAGCGGAAACATTCTTAATCTTGACAACGAACTGTATTTCTGGGCTTTCCAAAACAAACTGCTGCAACTCGTTGACAGAGGACACAAGAATGCAACCTTCCTTCTGCGCTTTGAAAAATCGGGGAAAACGCTAACCGTTACCGATCCCTACCGCCACAAAAGCCAGTTGGAGGATGTTCCTGTAGAAGACCCAAGTACAATGAAAGCATACGGAATAAAACATGCAGAGGAGGACTTCACAATAAAGAAACTCAGCAACAGCACTCTGATTCTTGAAAACGAAGAAATAAGAATAAACTTCAAGAGATATTAAAAAACTGAAAAAAGCGATTTGTGCATGATTGATTATAGCATAAATCGCTTTTCTTTTTTGCCTTTGTTTTCCTTTTCATAACACAGGCCATCTTAGCTACAAGTAATTTTCTGACTATTCTACTCTGAAAATCTGCTCCAGCCTGATATCGTCTGACGAAGAACCTATCATAACTTTAAAGTCGCCTGGCTCCAAAACACGCTGCATCTTCCTGTCTATAATGCTCAAATCGTCAGCAGTCAAGACAAACTGAAAATGTTCAGCCTCGCCACTTTTAATCATTCTGCGTTCAAAATGCTTTAGCTGCATCAGCGGCTGAACCGTAGATGCCACTTCATCATGAATATACAGCTGTACAACTTCATCGCCATCCCTGCTACCAACATTTTTCACATCGCAACTGACGAGATAACCATCAGCCTGCTTTGAAACTTTCAGGTTAGAATACTCAAAGTTTGTATAACTCAATCCGTAACCAAAAGCATATAGAGGTTTTGCCGACATTTCTACATAGTCGTGAACCAAAGGTGCTTTCTTGTTATAGTAGACAGGCAGCTGACCGACATTGGCTGCTACCGAAACAGGCAACCTGCCTGCGGGATTATAGTCGCCAAAGATAACATCGGCAATGGCTGTGCCTCCTTCTTGACCTGGATAATATGCAGTGATGAGAGCATCAGCGTTTTCGTCAGACCAGAGTTTGTCCATCGGTCTGCCTTCAATATAGACCACAACAAGAGGTTTTCCTGTTTTTCTGAGAGCCTCCAACAACTCCTGCTGCATTCCAAGAAGTCCGAGTGTAGCTCTATCGAAGCCCTCTCCACAGTCCATATCGCTAACCGTCTTTAAATCAGTTATTGCCGCACCAGTGTCTTTATAACTTGTCTTGAAATCGCGAGCACTTGAACCGCCAACGCAAGCAACGACCACGTCAGACTGCAATGCTGCCGACACCGCTTCTTGTATGTTATTTTCGGTAGTGTCGCGTACAGCACAACCCTTAGCATATACAACTTTTTCTGCTCCTATCTTCTGACGAATACCGTCAAGAATAGTCTTCACATTTCCTTCATCTTGCGGCGAAGTATAGTCGCCAAGCTGGTTATAGATGTTATCGGCATTAGGTCCTACCACAGCAACCTTAACAGTTTTCGACAAAGGCAAAGTGTTGTTTTCGTTTTTCAATAGCGTAACCGATTGCCTTGCCACATCCAGTGCAGTCTGCTTATGTTCTTCTGTACGGACACCTTTCTTTGACTTCTTAGGGTCAACGTATGGATTTTCAAACAATCCCATCTCAAACTTCATTCGCAATATGCGTCGGCAGGCACGGTCGATGTCGTCGATTGAAATACTGCCATTATTCAGACCTTCTTCAAGATTTTCGTATGCCAGTGCTCCCAAGTCGGCATCCACACCAGCTTTCAGAGCCATTATGCCAGCTTCGTCAAGTGTATTTGCAACATGATGAGTATGCCACATTCCGTTTATGCTATACAAGTCGGAAACAACAAATCCCCTGAAATTCCACATATTGTGCAGAACGTCCGTCAGAAGATAGTCATTGCATGTGCTTGGTATACCGTCAAGAGAGTTATAGGAAGTCATAACCGACAACGCACCAGCATCAATCACACGCTTAAACGTAGGCAGGAAGTTCTCCCACAATTCTCTTTCTCCCAAGAATGTGGGATTTCCATTTTGTCCTCCCTCAGTTGTTCCATAAGCAATGAAATGCTTCAGCGTTGCCAGTGTTGAGTAAGGCTGTGACAAGTCGCCGCCGCCGAGACCTCTCACCTGCGCTGCTCCTATCTCTGCGGTGAGGACAGGGTCTTCACCCATAGTCTCTTCAACTCTCGACCAGCGGCCATCTCGTGCCAAGTCGAGCACAGGACCATAGCTGATGTGTCCTCCTTGCAGCCTAATTTCCTTTGCAATAACCCTTCCCACCTGCTCTATGAGCGACGGATTCCATGTTGCAGCCATTCCTAAACCAGTAGGAAAAACGGTTGTTCCGATAGCCATGTGTCCATGAGGAGCTTCCTCTGCAAGAAACAAAGGGATGCCTAAGCGAGTATTCTCTGCCACATAGCGTTGAAGAGCATTTCCTGCCTTTGCCGCAAGTTCAGGAGTAAGTCCGTTTTCCAGCGACTTTTGTGTCCATGGGTCAGCTCTGTAAGTTCCCCAAAGCATACCAATCTGTCCTTCGGCTATTTCTTTCTTGAAACTCTCAGAAGGAACAATCTCCTTTCCTTTCTTCTCCCAGCAGTTCCACGCAAGTATGCATCGCAGCTGACCTATCTTTTCCTTTACGGTCATTCTGCTCATCAAGTCGGCAACGCGCTCATCTGTTGACAGCTTTGCATCTTTATATGGCAGTCTGTTTTGGGCACATGCTTGGCTGATAATCACAGATATCAGTGCTGATAATACTATTCTTTTCATTTTGAGTTTTTGAGTTTATATGTTTAAAAATTGACAAATTGATGGGCATGTTTTTTACTCAATGAGAAAAATATTTTCAGTTTGTCATTACTGGCATAATCGTGAACGACCACGAATAATGCTTATCGGGCGTTATCAGGAATTGCTTGTCGGGCATAGCTCCCCAACTGTCATATCCACCTACTCCCTGCATCTTGTGGTCTAAGCATACTTCAACGAAGTCTCGCTGAATAATATCGTCTGTATGTGTCTGTCTTCTCAGCACATTTCTGGCTTTGTTCCCGTCGCGATTCTCAATTTCCTCTTTCGAGAAATTGTTCCATTGATACGGACGATTTACGGCTTCTTCACTGTCAAAGTCCTCAACGCTGTTGCGCAGCGCATTGAACTCAAACAGATAATCAGCCTCGATCATTATTCCAAGTCCTGCATTGTCAGTCAGCCTAATCCAACTCACATCGGTATGATGGCCGTTTTCCTGCGGGCGGATATATGGGTAATAAAGTTCTTCTGCCTTTGTTGCATATCTTCCTATGCGAGTGCCATGATTGCGGTCAGCATAGTTTTCTTCTGGTCCTCTGCCTAAATACTCTACATTATCATAATTGAAAGGCATACGGAATCGCATTCCTATTCGTGGCAGTTCGGGCTGGTTACTTTTCGTTGGAGTAAAGACTGCTTCTACCTTTAACCTTCCACTGCAATCTATCTCGTAGCTGACCATATAAGTGTTGCCAGCAGGGAGATTGTAGCAAACCTCTACCTTCGTCTTTCCTCCAGATGTCTTGACGCTTGTTTTTTCTACATTGAAGTTTTGCGATGCCTGCTTCCACGTTTGACAACGCTTCGGCAAGCCGTTACCATAGTCGTTGTCGGTCGGTCCACGCCAAAAGTTTGGTTGCAGTCCAAAACCTTCGTGGAAGAACTGCTTGCTGCCAATCTTGTATGAGCTTACAATCCCAGACAGCTTATCAAATATAAATTCAACTGAAGAAGACCTCACTGTTATGCTATTTCTCGTTTCGCTTATAGTCATCTTCTCTTTCGGATTTTCGCCTACTTTGCTTCTCCTTCCCTCGTCTATGACAAACTGCTCTGTTGCCACAATGTGACCTTCGGGTATTCCAAGTTTTGGCTTTCTCGCTCTCACAGCGAAGTTAATCCAGTGCTTTTCCTCCAGCTGCCTGTGCTTTTCCCATTGGTTTATCATGAAGATGCTATCGGCTTGAGGTTTCAGTGCTATATGAACGCTATCTGACACAACTGTGTTGCTACCGTCGCTCACTTCATAGAGAATATCAAATTCGTCTAAATCGGTAAAATAGTGACGGTTTATAATCTTGAAGATGCCTTTGTCTAAGTCCACCGCTTCGAATGACACATTCTGCAAACAATACTTCACCTCAGCCATTGCAGGATGCGGCTGTCGGTCGGGACTCACAATTCCGTTTATCAGGAAGTTACCATCGCTCGGCATGTCCTTGCCAAAGTCGCCGCCATAGAGAAAAACCTTGTCGCCGTTGCTCTGCCCGTTACTTGCCACATCTTTTTTCAGCAATCCCTGATCTACCCAGTCCCAAATGAAACCGCCAGCAAGATTGTCGTAAGAATAAATTGCTTGCCACTGTCCATAGAGGTTGCCAGTAGAGTTGCCCATAGCGTGAGCGTATTCCGACGGCATCACTGGGCGGTCGCTGCCATGCTTCCCCATCTGTCGCAGCCAGTCTGCCGATGGATACTGCGGAACCAAAATGTCGGTATTCCACTCATACTGCGCTCGCTCATAGCAAACGGGGCGGTTCATCAGGAAGGAGTCGAGCGATTTCAGCAACATGTAAGTCTCATAGAAATTATATCCGTTGCCTGCCTCATTACCCAGCGACCAAAAGCACACGCAGGGATGGTTGCGGTTTCTGTAGAACATGTTCATCGTGCGCTCAAAGTGCTTGTCCAACCACTCTTTGTTGTTGCCAAGCGTTCCGCCTTTGCGCAAGTCATAGCCCATGCCGTGACTCTCTATGTTAGCTTCATCGTAAACATAAAGTCCATATTCATCGCACAATTCATAGAATCGGCTCTGCTGCGGATAGTGGCTCAGCCTCACAGCGTTTATGTTGTTTTGCTTCATCAGCTCAAAATCACGCCTCATCAGTTCCTCGCTCACATAGTGGCCTGTTTCTGGGTTATGCTCATGAATGTTCACACCTTTTATCTTGACCGCCTGTCCGTTCACCTTTAACACGTTTCCGTCAGTCTCTATTTTTCTGAATCCTACGTGATAAGGAACTCGCTCCAAAACCTTTCCTCTCTCTTTCAGTTCTATCTGCAACGAATAGAGATAGGGATCCTCTGCCGACCATGCTTTCACGCTGTCTACTATAGCCTCAAAACGACAGGCGCAATGCACCTCTGCATCCTGTTCGCCCTCTGCCACAATATTTCCATCGGCATCGCACAACCTGTAGCCCAAGCGCAACTTTTTCTTACCTATAGTCTTTTCTGACTCACGAGAGCTTACTTCTATATTCAGGCAGAACAGTCCACTGCGATAGTCTTCATCAAGAGTTGAAACTATAGCAAAGTCCCTAATGCGCGTCTTTGGCTGAAGATATATAGCCACATCGCGCTCTATGCCGCTCAGACGCCAGAAGTCCTGACACTCTAAATAAGAGCCTGTCGACCATCGGAAGACTTTTATCTCTAATTCGTTCTCACCCTCCTTAAGGTAGTCTGTTATCATATATTCAGCGGCATTCTTCGAGTCTTCGCCATAACCAACAAACTGTCCGTTTACATAGACATAGCATCCCGACTTAGCACCGCCAATGCTAAGGAATACTTCGCCCTCCATCCACTGCTTATCTATCCATATCTTTCGGCTGTAAAGTCCCCACTCATTTTCGGATGGCAGCTGTGGCGGCTGTGGGTTACTCGGTTCAAACTCGTAACGGATGTTGGTATATATTGGCGTTCCGAAACCTTGCACATCCCAGTTGCCTGGCACCATTATCTTATTCCACTCTCCACCGAAGCAGAAGTCCCACTCTCCGTTTAGCAACCTGTAGTTCTTGTTGCCATCGTAGCGAAGGAACTCTGTGCGAGATTGCTCCCTGCCTACGCTCGTAGTCGAAACTTTAAGGTGGAGATTTTCTTCCGTGCCGACATGCATAGGTGATTGGGGTTGAGAAAAACAATTCACAACCAACAATAGCAACGCAGAAGTTATTATTAGGATTCGCATATTATTTACTCTCATTACTCTTTCTTTTTCAGTAAACATTCAGTTCGTCAATAAAGAACCAGGCAGGGTAGCCTACACCATAATGCCAATCAGGACAAGTGCCAAGCGACTCTACATATACTTTTATATATCGTGCTTTAACCTTATCGGGACTGACAGCAATACCAGGAACAAACTTTACACTTACGTCTCTATCTTCGTCGAATCTGAAACTGCCAAAATCATAGAAGTTTGCTCCATCTACAGAGACACTATACTTTCCACCTTTAGGCAAAAGAACCCACGCTCCAAGCTGGTGCAGGAAATCGGCCTCAACAGTGTCGAACTCTTTTACATCGCCTAAATCAACTATAAACTCAGCATCTTCACCTTCCCATCCTACCCAACTTTCTACAAATGTTGTTCCACCGTATAATCCATCGGTCAGAGCCTTGTCTGCAATCTGCTGATAACGCTTTGCAGGTTTCTTTATGTAAGTAACATTTGCACCTAAAGCCTTACTAACTTTAGCTGTAGGAAGAAAGCGTTTTCTATAAAGGGAGCAATAGTCTGAAGGTTTATTGTGACGCTCATTTAATGTAGGAATATCAAACTTCTTCGTAAGCATATCAAATCTATCGAGTAGCTTTGTAACAGCCTCAACATCGCGAGTGCTTTCTGTTCGGGCAATTTCTAAATCAGAATACATCAAAGGAAGCCGTGCAATTTGGACTCGCCTCAACTTAGCTTCGTCATCTGCAACTGCTTTTTCTGCTTTGTCGAAGAGCTCATTATAGATCTTTCTCAGCCTTGCATTTAGCATTCCATGCTTATGACTTATTGGAGAATCGTATATCCACAGTTCAACATCGGAAGCAAGCAATGCACCCTGCATAATCTTTATATAATCATTAATATAAGGAGCAGCAGCACCATAATAACCATTAAGGAAAACAGACATAAGCGAATCAACATCTTCATAAGGATTCCACATCAACTTAGCACAAAGGAATGTTCTCAATTCGGCTAAATCTGTTCCTAACGTAGAATTGATTTGCTCAAACACCATAGTGGCATTATGTTGTTTAAATATCTGCAAATTAGGTTGGAGAATATGAAAATTAGGAAAAGGCGAAACTACATTATCAAAGTTGATTCCATAGTCCCATACAAAAATATTATCGGAAATAACAGACCATCCTTTCAGAGCTTTCATAAATTCTTGTCCCGAAGCATTGTCCGTTAATGGCACTTCACGCTTACAGTCAATATCACACAACATGATATTAACATTAGGCAAAGGTCGCGTAAAGCGCGGGGGGTGCATGCTATATAGATATGCTAAAGTTGAAAAACGCTTGTCAGGGAATTGTTTTGCAAGCTTGTTCATAAATCGAATAAGATTGCCCGAAGGCGACCCCTCTATTGAATCTACTTCACAACACGCCTTACACTGACATTGGGTATTGTTACCATCATTCTGACTGACGCTAATCATAGTCTGATGAGGATTTGCCTTGAATATAGAATCAATCTTTGCTACAGCAGCATCATAGACTTCTTCATTTGTCAAGCACCACTGACTGTGGTCGCCTGGTTGTCTTTTTCCATTTATATATGAATACCATTCAGGATGTTCTGCTCCATATACAGACGACGGAAGTATGCGATTAAACGTATGTACCCACATATTTTCAACAAACTCCTCATGCGGCTGTTCTAACCTAAACCATATCTTAAAAACACTATCGCTCATGGCATAGCATTGAGTTTGCCGGTATCTAAAAGCAGGCTTTTCTGATATATCAATGAAAGGGAGAATTAGCGTAGTAGTTTTCACTGGCAGGTCATAGCACTTGTATGTATAGTATCTAACTCCGAGATATTTTTCTAACAACGTAACAACGCCATAGGCTGGTCCTTTACTACTACCTGAAATATATAAGACCATGCCTTTTTGCTTTATTTCGAATGCATCTTCTGGCATATTGTCATCATGTTGTAAAATGACAATATCATCTTTTTGGAGGTTATTACCAAGATACTTATCTTCTGATATGGGTATTACTTGCAACTTAACATCTGTAATCTCTCTTACAAACTGTGAAAGCAAATCAGCTGCCTGATGACAAACCGCATCATTCTTTTCATAAAGAACACGACTATGTGGTTTGCCTTTCTTCACAAGTGTTATTTGTGCCTGCAAGACAGAGCTGATTAGGAAGCAGGCGAGGGTTGCAAGCAAATTATTTAACCAGCAATGCGTCATATTTCAGAGGTTGATTTGGGATTAGAGTTTTGAGAGCCCGCAATACAACGTAGCGAGCGAGACGGGGCGTAAAATAAACATCTTGCATGACGGGGTTGTTGCGGATGTTTGAAAATTCTCCTGTAGCAACAGTAGTCAAACTGTCAGGAGAGCAGCCTGCAAGAATCTGATAGTGAGTAATAATGCCGTATGACGACGGCTTGTAGTGTAACGACCCTACGAGCTTCTCGTTGCCTAAGTCCATGACAACTCTATCAGCAGACATGGTCTTAGAGTAATCGTAGCCTCTTGTTTCCATCCAGTCGGTATCAGATGGCACACTGTCGGCTGTTGTCGCAAAGAATGCAGCTATTTCGCTTATGCATAGAGAGGCGCGACTCTTGTTGAATGATATGCGCAACTGTCGAGTGGTGACAGTAGGGAAACGGAGAATGCGCTTATATCCGATTGTGGTGGTTTCTTCACCTGCATCAATAGCATTCCATCCCCCATGGTCGAGATAGCTGACAGAAAAGGACTGGACACGCTGTCCGAGCGGAATGTACTCTTGCAGCATAAGGCGATTTATCTTAACTGGTTTTCTAAACTTCAGAGTGATGGTGCCAGTGTTGATACCATCAGATGTAGCCCAATAGGTATCGAAATGTCCGTCGGTGACAAGACTTGCTTTGTATGATCTTCCTCGACTATTGCTGGCATACACTTTTGCACGAGAAGCAAGATTGTGGCTGAGTTCGGCAGTTATCTGCTTATGGAAGTCAACAGCACGCTGGGAATCAACGGGATGTATGAGTCCGCTTGGTGCTACGGGAAAATTGAGCAGGAAGGTGCCATTACGACCAACACTACGATAGTATAGGTCTACAAGCGTAGCAATGCTTTTCACTCTATCGTCATCCCGCGAGTGGTAAAACCAACCTGGGCGTATTGACGTATTGCACTCTGCTGCTGCCCACTGATCGCCATCGGCATGTCCCTGCTGCAAAGACTTGTAATCTTCGTAGCCAGGATAAACTTCACTGCTGCGAACAAAAGACCAGTTGGTGGCTGAGGCATATCCCTGCTCATTGCCAACCCATCGGCAACCAGGTCCAGCATCGCTAAAGCAGACAGCATCAGGCTGAAGGCTATCAACAGTTTGCCAGGCGCGAGGGAAGTCGTAGTAGGTGCGGCGGTCGATAGTTCTTGTTTCACATGCTCCGCCATAGTAACCGTCACCGCCATTGGCGCCATCAAACCACACTTCGAATATGTCACCATAGTTGGTGAGCAGTTCGCGGAGTTGGGCGTGGAAGTATTCGCGATAGAGAGGAGTAGCATAGGAAGCCTGATGTCTGTCCCATGGCGAGAGATAGAGACCAAGCTTGAGTCCGTATTCGCGACATGCTTCGGCAAGTTCGGCAACAACATCCCCTCTACCCTGCTTGTAAGGCGATTTGCTGATGCTGTAGTCGGTGTACTGGGTCTGCCATAGACAGAAGCCATCATGATGTTTAGCAGTGAGGATGATGCCCTTCATGCCTGCAGCTTTGCAAACTCTTGCCCACTGGCGGCAGTCTAAGTGCGGAGGATTAAATATACTGGGGGCAGCGTCTCCATACCCCCACTCTCTGTCTGCGAAGGTGTTAGGACCAAAATGAATAAAGGCGTAGGTTTCCATCTGCTGCCACTCTACCTGTCGTGGCTCAGGCAGTGGAGGTAGAGGCGAGGGGGGGCGGTCTTGAAGTGGTGTCTGGGCATGAACTACCAACGACAAGAGCAACAGAAAAAGGAATGGGAGTGACTTCATTTTTAGTTTATGAGTTTTATTTTGTAAGTCTATGAGATTATGAGTTTATGAGATGAATTTAGTTTCCTCACATTAAAATCCAAAAGCATTAATGACTCAAAAAATTACTAAGTGAATAAGGTTTGTCTTCATCGGCAAGTCCGCGATTGCGGTTTGGTGTCTCACTCATATTGAACACAATGTCAGCACCTTCGAGCAACTTGTCGTGCTTCAGATAGTTTCTTGAATAAGGCACACCATCAACGGTCATGCTATCAATATAACGTAAACGGTTGTCGGAAGAAGTGATAGTAATATGTCTGCCGTTGGCAAGATTGACTTTCACTTTAGAGAAGAGGGGCGAACCAATTACGTATTCGTCGGAAGCAGGACATACGGGATAGAAACCAAGTGCCGAGAATACATACCACGCTGATGTCTGTCCGTTGTCTTCATCGCCACAATAACCATCGGGCGTAGGACAATAGAGCCGGTTCATTATCTCGCGTACCCAATACTGAGTCTTCCAAGACTGCGATGAATAACAATAGAGATAGGCTGCATGCTGAATGGGTTGATTGCCATGAGCATAGTTGCCCATATCGGCAATCTGCATTTCACGAATTTCGTGTATGACTTGCCCGTAATAGCTATCGTCAAAAAGTGGAGGAAGGGAGAATACGGAGTCTAACATCTGATTGAACGACTCACAACCTCCCATCAGACGGATCAGTCCCTCGACATCGTGGAAGACCGACCATGTGTAGTGCCATGCATTGCCTTCAGTGAAAGCATCCCCCCACTTGAGAGGATTGAAAGGCGACTGAAATTGTCCATTCTTTAATCTGCCACGCATTAGTCGCGTATCCTTGTCATATACGTTTCTATAGTTAAGGGCACGGCGAAGGAACGGCTGGAGCTCTTTCTTGCTCTTGCCAAGACTCTTGCCAAACTGATAGATACACCAATCATCGTAAGCATATTCAAGGGTACGGGCAACATTCTCGTTTATACCAACATCATACGGGATATAGCCAAGGCGATTATAGTATTCATATCCTAGCCTTCCTGTTGACGACACTTCGGGATGAACCGAGTTTGCTCCATGAACGACAGCTTGCCATAATGTTTCGGCACAGTCTTTTGGAGTATTACCTTTCATCCATGCATCAGCGACGACTGACGCAGAATTGTTGCCTACCATGCAACCGCGATGACCAGGACTAGCCCATTCTGGCAGAAAACCGCTCTCACGATAAGCATTGGCCAAGCCTTCCTGCATCTTTGAGCTCATTTCTGGATAAACAAGATTGAGAAGAGGAAAAAGACTTCGGAAAGTATCCCAGAAACCAGTGTCGGTAAACATATATCCTGAATGAATCTTTCCATCGTAAGGGCTATAGTGCAGGATATTTCCTTCACTGTCAACTTCATAGAAAGAACGCGGGAACAAGACAGAGCGATAGAGACAAGAATAGAATGTGCGGAGATTGTCTATGTTTTCGTCGCTCACTTCTATTCTGCCAAGTGTTTTGTTCCATGCAGCTCTGCCTTCATCTTTAACCTGACAGAAAGTCTTGTTCTCAACTTCGCGAAGATTTTGAAGTGCTTGTTCTGAACTAATAAAAGAAGAGGCGACACGGGCTTCAACCGCCTCCCCACGCTTTGTCTTAAAAGAAAGAATGACACCAGCATGATTGCACGAAGACTTGCTGCTACCCACATGAATATTTCCATCAACAACCGAAGCAACTTCAGAAAACGGATGGCTGAACTTTACAACGAAATAGTTTCGGAAACCTTCTGGCACACCACCGCTATTGCGAGTGGAATAGCCTACAATCATTTGCCTTTCAGGAAAGATTTCTATCTCAGAACCTTTGTCGAATGCATCAATAACAACTCGAGCCTCGTCAGTCTTAGGATAGGTGAAACGCATAATTGCAGCGCGTGAGGTTGGAACAAGTTCAGCCCTCACATCATAGTCGGCAAGATATACCTTATAATAATAAGGTGTAGCCGTTTCTGCTTTATGCGAGAACCAACTTCCACGCTCATTCTCATCGAAGACCATCTTGCCAACAGTAGGCATCAGCGAGAACTGCCCGTAGTCGTTAATCCAAGGACTTGGCTGGTGAGTCTGCTTCAGTCCACGAATCTTATTAGCCGAATAAGTATATTGCCATCCGTCGCCCATCTTTCCAGTCTGAGCCACCCAGAAGTTCATCCCCCAAGGCATGGCAACGGCAGGGTAAGTATTACCAGCCGAAAGTTCATACTTTGAATCGCTGCCCACAAGCGTATTGACATAGTCAACAGGTTGCTGTGCTTGAAGAAAAAGAGCAGACAGCAAAAATGATAATAGTAGATTAATTCTATTCATTGTTTTTTTACTTTTAATAAGTTCTGAATGTTGAGTTCATACGCGCTCCTGCATATTTGGTCCCTATTTGCCATGAAAAGGGAATATAGGAGTATTCATTTTTATTCTTTAATCTAGAATAACAATACACTAAGAGCTTAATTTACTTGTCAGCTCGTCAACTTGTTAGCCAAAAACGAGTCAATAAGCTGTCTTGCTATTGAGAGTTTCTCAGGTATTGGAGGCAGATGCTTGTAATGGAACCATCCACCTTCTTTCAGTTCAGATCGCTGCAGATGGAGTTCTCCAGAGACATACTCTGCATTAAATCCAATCATTAGTCCACAAGGATAAGGCCAAGGCTGACTGCCAAAATATCGCAGATTCTTTATAGTCAGTCCAGTTTCTTCCATAACCTCTCGCCTTACAGCTTCTTCAAGACTCTCGCCAGTCTCAACAAATCCAGCTACGAGTCCAAAGAAATTGTGGCGGAAATTGTTTGCCCTAACAAGAAGAAGTTCGTCACCTTTGCTGATAAGGCAGATAATAGCCGTAGCAAGTTGCGGCCATATCTCTTTACCACATCCTGTGCAGCGTTTAGAAATATCTGTTTCCATACGCATAGGACTACCACATACACCGCAAAACTTCGTATTGATATCCCAATAAAGAATCTCCTGACACTTGCCTGCCTTCAGATAGAGCGCCTCGTTTATCAACTGATACGACTTTCTGAGGGGATGCATCTCGTAACCTTCCATTCCAACCACAGGAGCATCTATCAGAAATGTCTTAACCTCTATGTCGCCAAGCGGTGTAATGTTGTGAATAGTATTCCACTCTTTAGGCTCTACTGGAGGTTTTTCCTGAAACGGAACAGAATATGTTCCATCACTTAAACGCTCTAAGAGCAGATCGGTTTTGCAGAAAACAAACCAATATTTCTTCATTTTCTTTTATATTAGTAGTTTGGCTATATGCCATTTGCAACCGAAAATGACAGTCTGGCGACAATCTATTTACCAAACAGCAACTTGCGGTCGCGTTCAATAGCGGGCTTTGTCCATTCTTCAGGAACAAAGCGCCAATTATTGTGAGGCTGCGGATTGAGTATTCCAGCCTTTTCAATCTCCAGAGTAAGATAGTGTCGTTGGTCACGCTCACTCTCATAGATTATTCTATTCTTCAATTCAGAATGCGGTATGCCAGCACCCTTAGTAAGAAGTTCGCCACCGCCATTGCCACGATAACTATTCATGGTTACCTTGTAGACTTTTTTCTCATCAAATGGTTCTCCGTTGCTCATCTGAAGAATCTTAACCTTCTCACCATCAGGCTTTGTTACGTCAACGATATAGTCTATGCCTGCTGCACTGTCGAAATTGAATGCAAGATTCTTGAATCCATATCGCTGCTGATCATTGCGTGCACTCTCACTCATCAACATAATGTGGTCGTCAGGCGAAGTCATAGTATTAACCCACAAGTCATAACTCATTTCAAGATGTTTACGTACCTCTTCACCTGTCAGCAACATAACGTAGATCTGATTCTCATACTTGTAGAGATTGAACATATCGCGAACATGAACAGCGCCTGCTTCTATGGCAGTATCGAAAGACAATGGTGCATTGAATGAAATGTCTGCACCTGTTATCTGCATCTGCAAGTCGTGAATGAAATCAGTAAATGCTGCATTTCCGAAATAGCAGTCGCGTGTATAAATAGAATTTTCAAATACTCCAATCTGACGATTAACATAGGCATTAACACTGTCTATAGCCCACTTAAAATTGTCAACAAAGTCAGTGTCAATAGCACAATGCTGAATATCAACAACACTACCGCTAATAGTCTTGCCTACAACTCGTCTTTTCTTGTCAAGTGTAATCTCTATTTCCGCATCACTTACCATGAGCGCATTGCATGAGGGGTCTAAGCAAAGCACTTCCTTTCCTTCTATGTTTGTAACCGTATCCACATGCTTGGTGTGGTCGTGACCATAAAGAATCAGGTCGAAACCTGGCACTTCTCGTGCAACTCTCAGCGAAGCATCTTCCTCGCAAGAGTCTGTAACAATACCGCCTTCCTTACCAGAATGGAACAATCCTATTATAACATCTGGCTTCTCATTTGCTTTCAGATGGTTTACCCAATAACGAGCTGTTGAAACCATTTCGTCAAAACGCAAACCACTCCACAGACTTTCATTCAGCCAATATGGAATTGTAGGAGTAAGCAAACCTATAACTGCAATTTTCACTCCTTCGCGTTCAATGATGGTATAAGGATGAAGATAAGGCTTGCCCGTAGATTTATCAATCACATTTGCACCCAGCATAGGGCATTTAACCTCATTAATCCATTTGTCATAAACAGCATGTCCTGTTTCAACATCGTGGTTTCCGATAGTCTGAGCATCATAGCCCATATAGTTAATAACCTCAGCTGCAACATTAGGAAGCTCAGGACGGACATAGTTACAATAATAGCAAGAAGGCTGACCTTGCAGAATATCGCCATTATCTAACAGCAATAGATTGCTGCCATATTGTGTTCTCAAACTATCAACATAGGTAATAACTCTTGCCAAAGAGCCTCGTTTCGGTTTTCCTGTTATGAAGTCGAAAGGAAAGAAACTGCCATGAACATCGCTTGTTTCTATTATTCTCAGTCTAACTTTGTTCTTAGCCTTGTCTGCTGTTGTCGTCTCTGCCATAGTCTTTGTTGTTGTAGTTAATAATAATATTGCTACTACTGTAAAACATATAGTAATAGGTCTAAACATATTTCTTGTCATTTGCGTTCCCCCTTTCTTTTGCCTTGTTTTCTATTATTCTTTTTATTATGATTTGTATATCGTCTTTTTCTGTTCTCTTTCTTTGGCATCTGCTCTTTATATTCAGGTCCTTTGCCGAGCGATTCAGGAAGTTCAAGTTTTTCTATGCTACGATTAAGAAACTTCTCAATGTTCATAAAGGCACCAACTTCTTTGCCTCTTACCAAAGTGATAGCAAGTCCAGAACGCTCCGCCCTTGCCGTTCTGCCAATTCGATGTACATAGTCTTCGGCATCGTGCGGCACATCGAAATTTATCACGGTACTGATATCGTCTATATCAATACCTCTCGCAACAATGTCGGTGGCTACGAGTATGTCTATCTTGCCAATCTTGAAATCATACATTGTTTCGTCCCGCTGCTGCTGAGTGAGGTCGGAATGCATCTCTGCACACGATATTTTCTTTTGTGACAGCATTCTCTTAATTTCCTTCACCTTTATTTTTGAGCCGCAGAAGATTATGACTCTTTTAAGCGACTGCTCTTCAAAAAGATGTCGCAACAGACCTATCTTCTGGTTTTCATGACAAAGATATGCTGTCTGCCTAATCTTTTCAGCAGGCTTGCTCACTGCTATTTTCACAACATCAGGTTCAGTCATTAACTGCTTGGCAAGCATTTCTATCTTTTCTGGCATTGTGGCGGAGAACATAACCGTCTGTCTCGACTTTGGAAGCAACTTTGATATCTTCAGAATATCATCGCTGAATCCCATATCAAGCATTCTGTCAGCTTCATCTAAAACAAAGAACGATATATCCGACAAATCTACATGGCCCATTTGTATATGACTGAGAAGTCTGCCAGGCGTTGCAATAACGACATTTGCGCCCATCTTCAAAGCATTGGTTTCGGTCAAGAAACGAGAACCGTCATTGCCTCCATATACGGCAACACTGTTCACATTGTCAAGATAATAAGAGAATCCTACCATCGCTTGGTCAATCTGCTGTGCAAGCTCACGAGTAGGACACATTATCAGACAGTTAACCTTATCATCGGGCAATTCTCCTTCGTCAATCAGACTAAGAATAGGCAACAAGTAAGCCGCAGTCTTTCCAGTACCCGTCTGCGCAATACCTATCACATCTTTTCCATCGAGAATCAATGGAATACACTTCTCCTGAATAGGCGTACACGTGGTAAAGCGCATATCGTCGAGTGCATCGAGAATGTTATCAGTTAAGTATAGTTGTTCAAATTCCATCTATTTCATTGTTTTTATGTTTGGCATCAACCTGCAACTTACATTGTCACTATAGCAAAAATCATCAGTTAGGAGCCTTGCGGTAGCATAAATAGGCAATAGCAGCAAAAATTATGTTTGGAATCCATGCTGCGACAATAGGCGGAAGATTTGCTTTTATTGAGAATGTTGCCGACACAGTCTGTAGCATAATATAAGTGAAACTCAATGCCAGTCCTACACCTAAATACATACCCATACCACCTTTTCGCTTACGAGAAGAAAGGGAGAGTCCGATGGTTGTAAGGATGAAAGATGCCAACGATGCAGCTATACGCTTGTGGTATTCCACTTCATACTGTACTACATTGCCCGAACCTCTATCCTTTTGCTTCTGTATATATTCTTTCAGTTGCGGACTTGTCAGTGTCTCCTGCTGTCCTTTAGAATAAACTAAGTCTGTTGGCTCAATATGGAGAACAGTATCTATAACCGAGCCACTTGTTATATTCTCTTTCAAACCTTTCAGAGTTCTTATCTTCCAGTTATAAGCCTTCCAGTGATATTTATTATTTGCTATTGTATCGTATTGAACTTCTGTTGCAGTCATGTGGCTTACGAGTTTCTTATCCTCAAACTTGTCAAGACAGAAGCCATAACCTCTTTTTGCAAGGTTGTCGTAATGCTGAATATATGCTATAACACCCCGCTCCACTTGCAGTTGCACATTCTCTGCTGCATTATTTCGTTTCTTGTTCTTGTATATCGTCTCAAAATTCTGACGGATAACCGTTCCATGCGGAATAACATAGGCTCCGAGAATAAAACTGACTAACGAAATCATTACACATGAAATCATATAAGGTCTCATCAGTCGCCTAAACGAAACTCCAGCCGCTAATATTGCTATAATCTCAGAGTTTGAAGCCATCTTCGATGTAAAAAATATGACAGCAATGAAAACGAAGAGAGGACTGAAAAGATTTGTATAATATGGAATAAAGTTTGCGTAATAATCGAATATGATAGCCTTGAGTGGTGGATGATACTGTGCAAACTTTTCCAAGTTTTCGTTGATATCGAACACTATTGCTATCGATATAATCAGAAGAATAGAAAAGAAATATGTTCCTATAAACTTCTTTATGATATATAAGTCAAGACGCATTTAACTAATTGATAATTGACAATTTATGACTGATGTTTATGGATGGAGCATTTGTTTCCAGACAATCTACAGATTTTAAACAATCTATATTATCTAAAGACGAATCAGATTCTCCTTCCAAGATTGTCTATTACAGAGCGTTTCCATGAAGTGAAGTCACCTTGCTCAATATGCTGTCGTGCATCGGTAACAAGCCGCAAGTAGAAAGCAAGATTATGAATGCTTGCAATCTGCATTGCCAACAGTTCCTGAGCCTTAAAGAGATGGTGAAGATATGCCTTAGTATGAATCCTGTCCAGTTCGCAGCCTTCACTGTCGATTGGAGAGAAATCATATTCCCACTTCTTGTTTCTCATGTTCATCGTACCGTTATATGTAAACAGCATTGCATTTCTACCGTTTCGTGTTGGCATTACGCAGTCGAACATGTCTACACCTCTTTCGATTGCCTCCAGTATATTTTGCGGAGTTCCTACTCCCATAAGATATCGAGGTTTGTCTTTAGGCAAAATTTCATTCACAACCTCAATCATCTCGTACATCACCTCAGTAGGCTCGCCAACAGCAAGTCCGCCAATGGCATTGCCATCAGCCCCCTTGTCAGCAACATGTTTTGCAGCATCTCGTCGGAGGTCTTTATATGTGCAGCCCTGTACTATAGGAAACAGACTCTGCTCATATCCATAAAGCGGTTCGGTTTCATTGAATCGCTTCACACATCGGTCAAGCCATCGCTGAGTCAGTTTCAGGCTTTTCTTAGCATAGTCATAGTCGCTGTTGCCTGGAGGACATTCATCGAAAGCCATCATTATGTCAGCACCTATGATGCGCTCTGTATCCATCACATTCTCTGGAGTGAATATGTGCTTCGACCCGTCAATGTGCGAGCGGAACTCACATCCCTCCTCACGCAACTTTCTTATTCCCGTCAGTGAAAACACCTGAAAACCGCCAGAGTCGGTAAGTATTGGTCTGTCCCACGTGTTGAAACGATGCAGACCTCCAGCAGTCTTAATTATATCTAAACCAGGCCTGAGGTAAAGATGGTATGTGTTTCCAAGAATGATTTGTGCCTTAACCTGTTCACGCAGCTCAGAGAAGTGGACTCCCTTCACTGCTCCACATGTTCCTACAGGCATGAATATAGGGGTCTTTATCTGCCCATGTGCAGTTGTAATGACTCCTGCTCTTGCGTCAGAAGCATTATCTGTATGTTCAACTTTGAACGTCATTTCTCTTGTTCGTTATTCTCAATTTCAAAATGAATAGGGTCTTTCACTTTCTCGTCGGTCAGAGCAAAGTCCAACACGTCTTGTATGTTCTCTACATAGTGGAACGAAACACCCTTCAGATACTTTTCAGGAATCTCTTCTATGTCTTTTCTGTTGTCCTTGCAAAGCAGTATATCCGTTATGCCAGCTCGCTTTGCTGCAAGAATCTTCTCCTTAATTCCTCCTACAGGCAACACCTTACCGCGAAGGGTTATCTCACCTGTCATGGCTGTATTCTTGCGAACCTTTCGCTGGGTCAGAGCCGAAGCAATGGAAGTGGCTATCGTTATGCCAGCCGAAGGACCGTCTTTTGGTGTAGCACCCTCTGGCACATGAATGTGAATGTTCCACTGTTCAAATATGCGATAGTCAACTCCAAGTCTGTCAATATGTGCTTTGATATATTCGAGAGCTATGGCTGCTGACTCCTTCATCACATCACCGAGATTACCAGTAAGAGTGAGTTTAGAACCTTTGCCTTTGCTCAGCGATGTTTCTATAAACAAAATCTCACCGCCTACACTTGTCCATGCCAGCCCCGTTACAACACCAGCATATTCATTTCCCTGATATATGTCGCGATAGAAAGGTGGTTTGCCAAGCAGGTCTTTCAGATGCTCTGGAGCGATTTTGTCGTAATCCATGTCCTGATTCAAAGCCTTGAAATAGGCAATCTTTCTGAAAGCCTTGTTGATTTGCTTCTCCAGTTGTCTTACTCCACTCTCTCTTGTGTATTGTTCTATAATACGCTCAATCGTAGCCTTCTTGAACGAAGGTTTCACCTTGCATGTATCAAGTCCTGTATTGTTAAGTTCGCGTGGAACGAGATGGCGCTTTGCTATCTCTATTTTCTCTTCTGTAGTATATCCACTCACCTCAATTATCTCCATTCTGTCGAGCAGTGGTCGTGGGATTGTGTTCAAATCGTTGGCAGTAGCAATGAACAGCACCTTCGAGAGGTCGTAGTCAACATCAAGATAGTTGTCGTGGAAAGCATGGTTCTGCTCAGGGTCGAGCACCTCAAGCATAGCCGACGATGGGTCGCCGTTGATGGTATGCTGGGTTACCTTGTCTATTTCGTCAAGTATAAAGACAGGATTTGACGAACCAGCCTTCTGTATGCTCTTAATGATTCTGCCAGGCATGGCTCCAACATAGGTGCGGCGATGACCTCTGATTTCGCTCTCATCATGCAGACCGCCCAGCGACATTCTTACATACTTACGCTTCAAGGCATTTGCTATGCTCTTTCCGAGACTTGTCTTTCCTACTCCAGGAGGACCGTAAAGACAGATGATAGGCGACTTCAAATCGCCACGCAGGCTCAGCACCGCAATGTGTTCCAATATGCGTTGCTTCACTTTTTCCATGCCATAGTGGTCTTGGTTGAGAATGCGCTCAGCTCTTTTCAGGTTGAGATCGTCAACTGTAAACTCATTCCACGGCAGGTCGACCATTGTCTGCAAATAACTTATCTGCTGACTATAGTCTGGGCTTTGTGGCGGGAAAATGTCTAACCTGTCAAGTTCCTTCAGGAATATCTTTTCAACATCTTCATTCCATTTCTTTGTCTTAGCTTTCTGAATAAGGTCATAACGTTCTGGCGAGCCTTCGCCGTTGCCGAGTTCTTCCTTGATATTCTTGATTTGCTGTTGAAGGAAATATTCTCGCTGCTGCTCGTCAATCATTTCTCTTGTCTTTGTGCGTATGTTCTGCTTCAGAGCCAAGAGCTGCTGTTCCTTGTTTAGTATTCGCAGAGCCTCGAAAACCCTCTCCTTCTGTGAACTGATTTCGAGCAGTGCAGACTTGTCGTCGATTGAGAACGGCATGCTTGAGCAGATGAAGTTTGCTGCAACTATCTTGTTGGTGATATTGGTAAGCGCAAACTGTGTCTCGTCGGGTATTTCCTCGTTGCTCTTGATATACTCAACAGCCTGATTGCGGAGGTCGTCGAATGCAGTTCTGAATTCACGGTCGTTTTCGTCGGCATAGGTTTCTGGCGCAAGTTCAGTTGTTCCAACAATGAACGGACGCAACTTGTTTATAGTATTAAGTTTACATCTGCCATAACCTTGGATTATTGCTGTCAGATTCTGCGAACCTGGCATCTCGAACACTCTCAGCACTTTAGCATATACACCATACTGATGGAGGTCTTTCAATGTTGGTTCGTTTACCGATGACTCTTTCTGACAAAACACTGCAATAGTTGTATCAGTACGTTCTTGCAGCCATTTAATAAGATTTACGCTTGAGGTTCTGCCGACAAGCACTGGCGAGATAACACCAGGAAAAAGCACCATATTGCGGGTGGCAAGTATGGGCACTTCGCCGTCGACTTTTATTTCGAAAAGTTTCTGAATGTCGCCTTCGTAGTCAGCAAACATTTTTATAGAATTCTTATTATCCATAGTTCTTTAGAAAATACTATTTTGTTTTTGAGCGTCGCACTCCTTTCAAATTGATCGCTCAGAAAAATTCAGTTTAAGTGTGCAAAGTTACAAATTTATGAGCAGAAAAAGCGGTTTTTTATAGATAATTTATAATTTTGCAGGACAATAGGGCTAAGAAAATGACTTCAAACAATTATTTTGCTTTCAAAAGGTTCATTGTATACCACGACAAATGCGGTATGAAGGTTGGCACTGACGGTGTTTTGCTGGGGGCTTGGGCTAATGGCGGAAAGCGCATTCTCGACATAGGCTGCGGCTCTGGGCTGATAACTCTGATGATGGCTCAGCGCTTCCCTGAGAGTGAGATTATAGCAATCGACATCGACGAAGACGCTTTCCAGCAGACAATAGAGAACGTGGCAAGGTCGGAGTTTGCAGAAAGAATCAGCATTTTCCAAACTTCCATCCAGCGATTTGCCACTCAGTATGAAGTGGAAAACCACAAAAAATACGATTCTATTGTATGCAATCCGCCCTTCTTTGTAAACTCTCTGAAAAGCCCTGACAACAAGCGTTCCGCAGCACGACACGCTGAGACATTGCCATTTGCTGAACTGTTTGCCGCTGTTGAGAAGACTATGACTGACAAAGGCGAATTTTCTGTGATTATTCCTACTGACTATCTTGGCGTGTTTAAGGCTGAAGCATCGCTACATGGACTTTTTATGAGCAGGAAGTACAGTCTGAAAACAACTGCTAAGAAAGCGGCAAAACGACAACTACTATCATTCTCAAAACAACCGCCACGCAAATTCGAAGAATATGAGCAGACTTTGCTTGACAATGAAGGCAAAAAAAGTGAATGGTATAAAGGGCTTACACGCGACTTTTATTTAGACGAGAAATAAGACGTTTTTTAAGTTTTATTTTTTTAACAATCAACTTTTTGTTAATCAATTTAATGGCTCGGAGAATCGATTTTTTTCGACCGAGCAAAAAGAAGTTGCAAAATATGCGAGTATTTGGCGACTTCTCGCTGTTTTTAGTAATTTATTAGTAATCAACATCTTATGATTTTCATCGCAAAACTCATAACTGTTAAAAAAGTCAAAGGGCATCTTTCGCAGTGTGAAAGGGCACCTTTGGCACTGCGATATGCCACATATTGCATCACGATATGCCACGTTTCGCATCGCGAAAGGACACCTTTCACTTTTTCGTTCCTCACGCTCGTTCACATAGTTTAAGCCGATTGATTAACAATTAAACACATTTTTGCATTCAGTCTCGTGCCAAACGGAAAAACGGCTCGAAATGTTTTTCTAGATTGAAAGTTTTGGTTGACAAAAAAATCCATATAATATATGTTAAAACAGTGTGTCTGAAAATTTCTGGCACGATATTTGTTCATAGCAGGATTTTAACACTTGAACATTTCAAAAAAACAAAGCTAATGGATACGTTTTTAAGCCATTAGTATAGCTTTGTTTATAACTCGTAAAGCAGGAACACAACCACGAAAAAAATTCCAACCTTAATTTCTTATCGGTTTTAAGCTCCATAGTCTAAAGACATCATCAGATTAGTCCTTCTGCCATAAACATCTGTTTATAGAATTCTGCCTTTTTCTCAACCTTCATTGGATATGCTCTCGAACTGCTGGGCATGCGATAGAGATGCATCACCTTACCTTCGTATGTAGTTTCGGCAAAACTTCCAATCTTTGGTACTTCAACACCGAAGAAAGAGCAAAGCAACTCGGTAGCTTTCTGACCTGTTGTAACGATTGAAGTACACAATGGTATTTGCTGCAAGAGTGCGTGAATATCAGTAGGTTTCACCACCTCTAAATCTTTATCAGAAGCCGTATTCTTCAGCCTTACAACTTCCGTTGCCGTATCGTAGAGTCCAATGCCTTTCGCTTCAAGAAGTTCTATGATGAGCGATTTTCTGAAAGTCTTATTCTCTTCGTCTACAAAATAGATTTTGTCATCATGGAAACAAATTCCAAAGATGCGCCACATGTCGTTGATGAAATTAGGATAGAAGAAATCCATTGACCATCGGTGTCTGGCAGGAGGAAAACTGCCAAGCATCAATAAGCGAGTGGAAGACGGAAGAAATGGTTTCAGAGGATGGTGTTCTACTTGCATGCTTTCTTAGGAGTTGAGGAGTTTTGAAACAAATGAATTAAGGAGTTGAAATAGTCAAAGGATAACATAAAAATATAAGGAATAATGATTAGAGTTACCGAGCGCATATAAGTGGTTTGCACTCAAAGCACAACTCTCATCATTATTCCTTAGACTAATTCTTACATTCTCGTTATTATCTGACTTCCTTTACCAGATAAATTACTGTCGGGAGGTGGTCGCTATATCCGTTTAGCCATACCCCACCCGCTGTGGTTCGCTTAGGATTTCCTTTGTATTTACCTTCCGTCTGGAAGAGATAGTCGCGGCGGAACACCTGATTCTTAAAGTATGTCAACTTTGAATAGTCCTTAGCTCCATTGCGGTCAAGAACATTAGGAGTCATGACAATCTGGTCGAACAAGTTCCATGCGCCATTATACATCAGCGTTCCTGTGCCATCCTTAACCAACACGTTATACCAAGGATTATACATATCGCCATCTTCCACCTCATTGATGTTTGGCTTGCATTGCAGATAACGAACCATGCTGATGTTGGTTGGGTCGTCGTTCATATCGCCCATGACGAAAATCTTGCGGTCAGGATTCTCCTTTAGCAGATTGTCTTTAATGACTTTCACCTGACGGGCTGCCGATTCACGATAGAAACTACCACTAAAACGACTTGGCCAGTGACACACAATAACCGTAACAGGCTCATTTGCTAAACGTCCAGACACAGTGAGGAAACCACGAGTATAAAAGGCTGAGTCTTGTTCAAGTTCCTGAACATAAGGATGCAGTACAACATCATCAACAGTAAACAAGGCTGGATTGTAGAGCATTGCACAGTCAACACCACGACGGTCGGGACCTTCTACGTGAACATATTTGAATCCACGAGCTGCCAATGGCTCACGGGCTACGAGGTCGTCAAGACACTTAGAGTTCTCAACCTCAGACACGCCAATAACAGCACAACCTATATTTGGAATAACATCGGTTCCCATTTCAGCCAGCACACGCGACATGTTGTCGAGTTTGTTCTTATATTTAAAACCATTCCACTTGTTTGCACCTGAAGGCAAGTACTCATAATCGTTCTTTCCCTCATCATGGCATGTATCAAACAAGTTTTCAAGATTATAGAAACCTATACCATAGGCTGCCAGTTTTCTGCCCTGTCCCAATGCATTCATAGTAATCAATAGACAGAGAGATACTAATAAAAGACAATGTTTTTTCATATATTTCGTTGATTTTTGCTGCAAATATCGGTATTTTATTTTACAAAAACACATATTTAACACAAAAAATACACGCAAAGCATTATTTTTTAAAATATTTTTCGTTACTTTGCAAATTAAATTATTTTTACGGACAAGAAAAATAATCAATAAAATAATATTATGCAAAAAAAGCTAACATTGGCAGTGATAGCTCTCTGCTGCGGTTCATTGGCTCTGGCTCAGAACACGAAGACAGATGAGCAAAAAGCCGTTTCGATAGACGAGGCGGCCTTCACATTCACTGAGGAACAGCTGGAAGAAGATGATGCAACATCTGAAAACGTCATCATCTTAAACTCTAACAGTAACGTATATGCGTCGCAGGCTGGCGGTTTTTTGTTCAGTCCTGTCAGATTCCGCTATCGTGCTTTCCAGCAGAAGTACAATGATGTTTACATCAATGGTGTTCAGATGAACGATCTTGAAAGCGGAAACTTCCGCTACTCTATGGTTGGCGGTCTTAACCGTCTTACTAACAACGGCAGCTATGCTTTACCTTTTGAAGACAACGGCTACGGAATGACTGCCATGGCTGGAACCAACCTACACAACTTCCGTCCGAGCAACATGCGCAGCGGCCACAACCTGACTCTCAGCGGTGGCAACAACAATAACTATGTTGCACGTGCAATGTATGCCTATGGTTCAGGTTTCAACAACAAGGGATGGGCTTTTGCTGCTCATGCCACATACAGATGGTCTAACCGCGGATATGTTGAAGGTACATTCTACAATGCATTGTCTTACTACTTCGGAGTTCAGAAGATGTGGGGAAACACACATTCTCTCTCACTCGCAACATGGGGCAACCCAACCGAGAGAGCTGCTGCAGGTACATCTACTGACGAGGTTTACTGGCTAACAAACAACCGCCACTATAATCCTAACTGGGGTTATCACAACGGACATAAGCGCAATGCAAGAGTTGTAAACGATTTTGCTCCATCGGCAATAGCAACTTGGGACTGGAACATAAACAAGAAGATGAAACTTTCAACAAGCATCTTCGGAAAGTATGCAATGTATAGCAGAACACGTCTGACTTATCAGAACTCTGCCGAAAATCCACGTCCAGACTATTATAAGAAACTGCCAAGCAACTTCTATGAGGTGTGGAATCCAGGACACGTCTATAACAATGCAAATGCTTTTGAAGACTGGAAAACTGCATACGACTACTGGACAGCCAACAAAGCTAATCAGCAAATCAACTGGGCTTCGCTCTATTCAGCCAACCAGTCGGCAGCAAGACAGGGCATGGATGCTCTCTACTACCAGTTAAGACAGCACGACAACCACACAACACTGGCTTTCAGTTCAACAATGAATACACGTCTTGACTCAAAGAAAACATTAGACTACGGACTGCAACTGGCTCAGAATGTTGGTCGTCACTACAACACTCTGCACGACATTCTTGGCGGCGGCTCAATGCATAACGTAAACTCATATGCTATGGCAAGATATGGAGCTGAAGATCCTCGTATACAATATGACTTGAACACAGCAGGCCCTAACAACATGGGACGTCTGGTTTATGAAGGTGATAAATATGCATACGACTATGCTCTTCGTGTACGCAAGGCGCAGATTTGGAGCAACTATTCAGAATACTTCGGCAAACTCCACTATGCTATTTCTGCAAAGCTTAACTACAACGACATGCGCCGTCAGGGCTACATGCGCAATGGTTTGTTTGCAGAAAACTCTTTCGGTAAAGGTAAGACTGCTAAGTTCTTAAACGGAGGTATGAAGTTCAATGCCGACATGCCTTTAGGAAGAGGACAGATTGTCAATATAGGTTTAGGATATGAACATCGCTCACCACAGGCAACTGAGGCTTTTGTTGCTCCAGAGCTTAACAACGACTTCGTAAACAACCTGCACAATGAGCGTATCTTCAGCAGCGAAATTGGTTATCAACTGAAGACCACATGGCTTAATGCTAACTTCAGCGCTTACTATAGCCATCTTAATAATGTATCAGAATGGCGTGCATTCTATGCCGACGACGCAGGTGCATTCACCTATGCAAGTTTTACAGGAATGAAAAAGGCATACTACGGACTTGAGGGTGGATTGCAGTTCAAGATAACACAGGCTTTGAAGTTCAATCTTATCGGTACTATCAGCGAGGCTAAGAACATCAACAACTCTCATGTTCGCTACCTGAATTCAACTGAAGCTAACTATCACGACGACATTGTATATAATAAGAACATGCGCGAGAACGGCACACCGCTTACTGCTGCAAGCGCTGGCTTAGATTATTATAAAGGTGGATGGTCACTACGACTCAACCTGAACTGGTATGACAGAATTTATCTTTCATACGCACCTAATACACGATACAAGAACTATCTTGATGCTCGTCAACAAGTGTTTGGCGATGTATACGACAATGAAGGAAACATCAACTACGATGCGATTTCACAGGCTAAAGGTCATGGCGGCTTTATGCTCGACGGTTCTATTGGCCGCAACTTCCGCCTGAAGTATGGCAACCTCTATGTTCAACTCATGGTGACTAACATTCTTAACAACGAGAACATCGTCACATGGGGTTACGAACAGACACGTGCCGACAACTCTTTCAATTTGCTGACACTTGTTCCAACAAGCGAGCGTGTCTACAAATTCTCTGCTAACCCTATTAAGCAATACATCTGGGGTACTAATGGTATGTTAAATGTTATATACAGATTCTAAAACTATTTGAACGATATGAAAGATTTAAAATATAGCATTCTTGCACTTATTTGCGTTCTCTTTGCTTCATGTATGGGCGAAGACTATGCAGAAATAGAAAAGACAGGACCAAATAAGGAACCTGTATATACCAATCTTATTACCATAAAGCAACTGAAAGAAAAATATACTCAGGCAATAAATGGTAACGGGCTGGTTAAGATAGACGATGACATTCAGATTCAAGGTGTTGTAACCGGTAACGATATTGAAAGCAACATTTACGGACAAATAAGCCTCCAAGACGAAACGGGAGCATTGCTTATCTGCATAACAGCGCCTAACCTGTTCACCACACTCCCTGTAGGACAGGAAATTCTCGTTGACCTAAAGGGACTTATGATTGGTGGATACGGTCAGATGCCTGAAGTTGGAGGTGTATATACAAACACTAACCCAAGTTCAAGCAGTTACGGTCAGCAATCTATAGGACGACTGAGCCGCTACGAATGGGAAAAGCATTATACTCTCATCGGTACTCCTGACGCATCAAAGGCAGAGCCTGTAGAGTTTGACTTGAGCAAAGTAAGTGACTCTAAGTATCTTGAAGATAACTGCGGAAAACTGATGACCATCAAGAACGTAGTCATCAAAGAGGCTGACGGGAAAGCCAAATTTGCTCCACGCGACGGAAGTGTTGAGATTCCAGGCAATGCTGCAAACAGAACTTTTAAGGGAATAAACAGCAACAATCTTGTTCTGCGCACAAGTGTATATGCACAATTTGCAGGAAATATTATGCCTGAAGAAGCTATTGACGTAACAGGTATATTCACCCGTTATCGCAATACATGGCAGATTATGCTTCGGTCAATCAACGACATTAAGCCTGCTGAGGTATTCAACATTGACGATCTTCCAGGCACAGGCCTTGGAACAGCAGAATCACCTATGAATGTCGAGCGTGCGTTAGCACTTGTAGAAAGCGGAAACAACGACCCTGCTGCTGAAGTTTATGTTGCTGGTATCATCTCTCAGATTGATGAGGTTTCTACACAATTTGGCAATGCTACCTATTACATTTCTGACGACGGTAAGGACACTAAGCAACTGGAAGTGTATCGCGGCTATGCTATCAATGGTGATAAATTCAGCGACGAGACAAAAGACTTATTACAGCTGGGCAAGAAGGTAGTCATTGCAGGCAAGCTCGTGCTCTACAAAGAGACTATTGAATTTACGGCTGGAAGTAAAATAATATCTATAGAATAAAAACAAAAAGAAATAATAATTATGAAAAAAGTAATTTATTCATTCTTTGCTATGGCTATAGCAGCCATGACAATGACAAGTTGTGAGGACGTTCCTGCTCCTTACGACTATCCAAACAACAACGGAGGCAACAACGACCCTGCAACAACTTATGAGCCAGAAGGTGATGGAACATTAGAAAATCCATTCAATGCAGCTGGAGCAATTGCCTACGCTTCTCAACTCGAATCTGGACAAGAAAGCGATAAGGATATATATATAAAAGGTAAGGTCGTTTCAATCAGAGAGCAGTACTCTACTCAGTATGGTAACGCTACTTTCTATATTTCTCAAGACGGAACAGCCAACCAGCAGTTCTATATCTATCGCGCACTCTATCTTGGCAACAAGAAATATACTAATGGCGACCTGATCAACGAAGGCGATGATGTTGTAGTATGTGGTAGAATAACCAACTATAACGGAACATACGAGACTCAGCAGAACAAAGCATTCCTATACTCGCTGAACGGAAAGAGTGAAGGTGGCAATGAGCAAGGTGGCGGTGACGTTGATGGAACTGCTAAAGGTAGCGGCACACAAGCAGATCCATTCAATGTAGTTGCAGCGCTTAAGTATATCTATGCTGGTCAGAACCTCGACAAAGAAGTATATGTAAAAGGTAAGATATCATCTATCAACGACATCAATACAACTCAATATGGCAATGCCACATACAACATTACTGATGCAGACAATACAAAGAACGAGTTGAAGATATTCAGAGGCTATTCTTTGGGCAATGAGAAGTTTACAGAGCAAGATGAAATCAAAGTTGGTGACGAAGTTGTAGTTGTTGGCAAATTACTGCTCTATCAGGGCAACACACCAGAAATGGGACAAGGCAACTACATCGTTCTTCTAAACGGCAAAGACTCAAAAGAGCAAGAGACCGTAAACACTGGAACGTACGACAACCCTATCGATGTATTGACAGCCCTGAAGGCTGGTGATGCTGAAGGTGCATGGGTTAAAGGTTACATTGTTGGCTATGTATCAGGCGACAACATCTCTACTGCTGTCTTCGGTGCAAGCGGTGCAACAAAACTCAACATACTCATTGCTAATTCAGCCGACGTTAAGGATGCAAGCAAGTGCATTGTTGTAAACCTGCCACGTGGAGAGATTCGTTCAGCCCTCAACCTTAAGGACAATGCAAGCGTACTCGGTTCACAGGTTCTTCTTACAGGAAATCTTGTAGCAATGTATGGCACACGCGCACTCAACGGTGTCAAGTATGCAGAGTTGAATGGTAAGTCCTACGGTTCTAAACCATGATTTAATGTTTGATTGACAACAAATGAATATTTGTTAATCAAAAATATATGGAAATATTTGGCAGGCTGCAAAATTCTTTGTACTTTTGCAGCCTGTTATTGTGTCTTAACTTTTAACTATTCATTAGCTGGGTAGAAGAATGCATTTAAGACATAAAGAAAATGACAAATAATTTATAATTACTTCAATATTAAAAATCAAAATGAAAAAAGGTATTCATCCAGAAAACTATCGCCCCGTCGTATTCCGTGATATGTCTAACGGCGATATGTTCCTTACAAAGTCTACAGCAAAAACAACAGAGACAGTAGAATTTGAAGGCGAAACTTACCCAGTGGTAAAAGTCGAAATCTCAAGCTCTTCACATCCTTTCTACACAGGAAAGAACAAGCTTGTCGATACAGCAGGTCGTGTTGACCGCTTCATGAACCGTTACGGTAAGATTAAGAAGTAAAGATATATATACAGGAACAGTCTCAACATTCTGTTTCTGATTATTGCTTTAAGAAAAATTAGAAGTGCTTATTGGACGTAGTTGCATATGCGTTCTTAAGCACTTTTTTATTTAAACCAACACAATCATTATGAAAATGAAAGTTCTAAAACACATACACCTATCACCTACCCTCATGCTGATGTTCTTTGCAGCCTGCACATTTGTCAGTTGTGGAGACGATGACGACAACAACGATGAAAAGCCAGTAATCACAAACAACGAGAATCAGAATCCAAACACACGCCCTGAGCTGCGGCTACTTGAATTTCCTCATGTCAGCGAAAGCGGAAATAACCTAATTGTAGTTCATAAGACTGAGGACTATGGAATAAACTACTCCATTGAGTGGGATTGTGACAAGAAAGCTCAACGCTGGACCTGCTACCAGATGCACGCAGGAAACAACGTGATAAACTGGAGCCGCAACCAATGGTATAACACATCTTGGAATGGCGATCCATTTCAAGAAGACCCTGACATCCCTTCAAATTACAACGTCCAACTTTGGCAACACGAGAGTGACGGTTTTGACAGGGGGCACATCTGCGCATCGCAAGACAGAATGTGTTCACGCGACGTAAACGAACAAACATTCTACCTATCGAACATGCATCCACAATATAACACTTTCAATGCAGGCATATGGTCGAAGATGGAACAACAACTGCGCTATTGGAATAAAGACAGATTCCGCGACACACTGTATATATGTAAAGGTGGAACCATCGACAAAAAAGATCAAGTGCTAATGACAACTACAAAAGGACTGATTGTTCCTAAATATTTCTTCATGGCTATTCTCTGCAAAAACTCTCAAGGCTACAAGGCTATGGCGTTCTTAATAGAACACAACAACGAGAACCGCACAAATGATGCTCTTTCAAAATATGTTGTTAGCATAGACCGTCTTGAAGAATTTACAGGTCTTGACTTCTTCTGCAATCTTCCCGATGATATAGAGAAAAAAGTAGAAAGCCAAGTCCATCCAAATGCATGGGGGCTTAATTAGATGAAGGATGAAAGATGAAAGACTAAGGTTGATGGATTAAAGATTATTATAGTGCATAGCATTATCAATAAAATCTAAAATTAAAAGATAATTAATAAGTAGTCAATAGAACTGCTATAGATAAAAAAACGAGGTGCTGACTAACTTGCCAGCACCTCGTTTTTTTATCTATTTTCTTGTTCCTCTTATCGGACGTTCTATCTTCAGCGGGCCACGAGCCTTACCATCTTCGCTGCCGAAGGTTGTGGGTTTAGCCCAATAGTCGTAATAGTCATCATATCCGTAGTAGTCATAGCTGCCCCAGTTTGGAGATGCAACGTGATAGAGTTTGAAATCTGCCCATGTGCCTTGATCATAGATTGTACCAACGAAATAATCATAGTCAAGACTGTAGTTACGTATTTCGAGCCATGTGTTATCTTCAATGAAATGAACCTCTATAACACCTCCTCTTACAGTCCACTCAATATGGTTTGCAACATAGTCCCAAGATGCACGACTGTAGTAGTCTACCCAATATCCCTGTCCTGAAGAATAGCGATAAGGGTCGCGTAAGAAGCATATATCAGTAGTTGTATAACCATAGTTTAATCCGCTCCAGTCGTCTGAAAGCACGATGCGTCCACGCCACGTTCCTTCGAGAGAATAAGCTATATACTCATCGTCGCTCCCACAACTTACCATCGTTAGCGTTGTCATGGCAACTATTGCCATCAACAACAAGTTAGAAATCTTTTTCATGGTGTTTTTATTTTTTGTTATCATTCTTATTCCTAAAATGCGAGTTTCACTTTGACAACTGCAAAAGTACAACATTTCCAAATTCCACGCAAATAGTTTTTTCATATTATTTGATAGGGATTTCCCTATTAATTTGATACCTTTCATTGTCATTTCAAAAAAAATCATTATCTTTGCAAAGGATAAATTACATAAGTTTCGGAAATCTTCCGACTTCTAAGGTTGCAAGTTTTAAGTTAGGTTTGCAAAGAACAAGTTAGGCGGAAACACATCAGATGAAAACCATTCCCCTAAATTCTCAAGACCTGAAACCTTATAGCCTCAAAGTGAAGTATGTAAGACACAAGGAACTATAATTAAATACAAAAAAATAACCCTATAACAATTTAACAAATGAAAACCGTTTACGATTTCACTGTCAAAGACAGAAAAGGTGGCGACGTATCGCTCAAGGAATATGCCAATGAAGTTCTACTCATCGTTAATACTGCTACAAAGTGCGGATTCACCCCTCAGTATGAAGAGCTAGAAGGTCTTTACAAGCGCCATCATAAGGAAGGATTCGAAATACTCGACTTCCCATGCAACCAATTTGGCAAGCAGGCTCCAGGTACCGATGAGTCAATTCACTCTTTCTGCAAACTGACATACGGAACAGAGTTTCCACGCTTCAAGAAGGTTAAGGTCAACGGTGATGATGCAGAACCTCTCTTCAAGTACCTCAAAGAGCAGAAAGGCTTTGCAGGATGGAACATGGAGCATCCTATAGCACACATACTCGACGAAATGCTGACTAAAGAAGACCCTGACTATAAGGAAAAGTCAGATATCAAATGGAACTTCACAAAATTCCTTATCAACAAGAAAGGTCAGGTCGTTGCACGCTTTGAACCTACAGAGAAAATAGAAGTGATTGAGCAAGAAATAATCAATCACATGAAAGACTAACACAATAACAAACAAAACACAACAACTATCATGGGAGAAAGAGAACATGTTCGCTGCCTTATCGTAGGTAGCGGTCCAGCAGGTTATACTGCTGCTATCTATGCTTCGCGTGCCAACCTCAATCCTGTAGAATACTGCGGATTGCAGACAGGCGGACAACTCACTCAGACAACTATCGTAGAAAACTTTCCTGGTTATCCAGAAGGCGTTGACGGAAACCAGATGATGATGGACATTCGCCAACAAGCAGAACGCTTCGGCACTGACATTCGCGACGGTGAAATTGTAAAAGCCGATCTCTCTAAGCGTCCTTTTGTTCTCACCACAGACAGAGGCACAGAGATTGAAGCCGACTCACTCATTATCGCTACTGGCGCATCTGCTAAATACTTAGGACTGGAAGACGAAAAGAAATACAACGGTCAGGGTGTATCTGCCTGTGCTACCTGCGACGGATTCTTCTATCGCAAACGCACCGTAGCTGTAGTTGGCGGCGGCGACACAGCCTGCGAAGAAGCACTCTATCTTGCCAGCTTAGCAAAGAAGGTATACCTCATCGTGCGCAAGCCTTTCCTCCGTGCATCAGAGGTTATGCAGCGCCGAGTAAAGGAAAAAGAAAATATTGAAATTCTCTTCGAACATAACACACTCGGACTTTACGGCGAAAATGGTGTTGAAGGTGCCCACTTAGTGAAGCGCAAAGGCGAACCAGACGAAGAACGCTACGACCTTCCAATCGACGGTTTCTTCCTTGCAATAGGTCATAAACCAAACACTGATGTGTTTAAAGAGTGGTTAGACTTAGACGAAACTGGATACATCAAGACTATTGGTGCAAGTCCTCGCACTAACGTTGAAGGTGTATTTGCAGCAGGCGACTGTGCCGACCCAACCTACCGCCAAGCCATTGTTGCAGCAGCAAGTGGATGTAAGGCCGCAATGGAAGCTGAGCGTTTCCTTATGAATCAATAAAAGAATATATTATAAGCAAACAAAAAGGGGTGCATCTGCATCCCTTTTTGTTTTAGTAATCTTATCTTCTGAGTTGAATAGTTTTAAATAATGCGTTCAAAACCCAATATCTGAAATTAGTTTCAGCCGAAACATGAGTTTATAGCCAACAACAATAAACTATATTTATTTTCTTTTTCTGAATATTAGCAATCCTATGAAAGTAAGCATACCGTTGAGCAGCAACAATTCATAGCCAAACTTATATCCGAAATATTTTGTTGAGAGTGTGTCTATCAGATAGCAAAGAACTGGCGAGGCTATTGCCACAGCAGGCACCATTCGATCGTTAACACTTCGGCGGGTAAAAAGTCCGAAAGCAAAAAGACCTAAAAGCGGACCATAAGTATATCCCACTAATATATATATTGCATCTATAACGCTCGTTGAATTGAGCCAACGAAAAAGCAGCATTACTACAATCAGCACAACAGCCATCATGATGTGTGCACGCTTCCTCATATTCTCATCATTACTCTTTCCTCTTATGTCAACGCAGTAGGATGTTGTCAGTGCTGTAAGTGCCGAGTCTGCCGAAGAGAACGATGCCGCAACAATTCCCAACACGAAGAAAGCCATTGGCAGCTGTCCAAGCTTTCCTGTCGCAGCAAACATTGGCAGCAGTTCGTCGCCAGCATCAGGAACAGCCAGCCCCTGCTTGTTTGCTAACATCATCAGCAAAACTCCGAGCACAAGGAAAAGAGCATTGGCTGGCAGAAAGGCAAAGCCATAGCTGCACATGTCTTTCTGGGCCTCACGCAGCGACTTGCAAGTCAGGTTCTTCTGCATCATGTCTTGGTCGAGACCAGTCATAACCACCACTATGAAGGCACCACTTATAAACTGCTTCCAGAAGTTCTGCTTTGCTAACCAATCGTCGAAAACGAAAATACGGCTATGGCTGTCGTTTACAACTGCCGTTGCAGCCTCTCCTACCGTCATGCCGAGTTGACTTATTACGCTTGAAATTATAAGTACAAGTGCCACAAGTATGCAAGTAGTCTGAACCGTATCAGTCCATACAAGTGTCTTTATGCCTCCACGTCTGGAATAGAGCCATACGAGCATAACCATTACTACGGCAACTATAATGAACGAGGCATTGCCAGACAATGAGCCGTCGGCATTTGTAAACATGAGTTGATGCACAATGATGCAGACCACATAAAACTTAACAGCCGTTGAAACCATCTTAGATGTCAGGAAGAACCAGGCACCAGTAAGTCGAGAACTGCTGCCAAAACGATGTTCCAGATATGAATAGATGGTTGTCAGATTCATCTTATAGTATACAGGCAGCAGCACAAAGGCAACAATGAAATAGCCAAGAATAAAACCCATGCACGTCTGCAAGTAGGTCATATCAGAATGGATAGCCATTCCAGGAACCGAAACAAATGTAACTCCCGAAACCGAAGCACCTATCATTCCGAATGCAACAAGCTGCCATGTAGACTGTCTGTCGCCACGATAAAACGCCATGTTGTTTGCTTTTCGTGCCGTTGCCCTACCTACAATCAGCAGCAAACCAAAATATACGAGTAATAATATTAATGTTAGTCCCACCTTTTTAATTTATAATTGAAAAACGAAAATTGATAATTAACATCAGCATCAAGTAGTCTGCGCTTACTCAATGCACTAAATTTCAAATAATGTGCAAAGGTAATATATTAAAATGAACAGCACAAATTAAGATTATCAGTTTTTGTTTTATTCTTGTATGGCATGTAGATTTTTCAGATGTCTAAAAACATAAGGCCTCTAAACACTATAAAAGCTAAAGTAATTTCCTGCTGACTAAAGTATGACATATTTTGACAATAAGGGGTTGTAAAAGTCTTCTGATTGATTCTAAGAAATAGCTCCATGTATCTTTACATAAAAAATAAGGTGTGAGGTTAATACTATAGAAGCTTAATCCACTCTATAACCTCACACCTTAATTCTTAATAATCTAAAAGTCTTATTACTTTACAACCTTACGTCCATTGACTATATACACACCTTTGCACAAGCCTTCAAGAGTTGTTGCACTTGACCTAACCCTAATTCCATCAATGGTGTAGACATCGAAGCAATTTGTAGGATTCATCATCTCTGCAATTCCTGTTGTAGTAGCAGAAACAATATTCGACAATTTAGATTCGCCTTCCTCATAAACTACGCTGACAGCATAATCATGGATGCCAGCTTCTGCATCCTCATCGGTATAAGTACAAGCTACGGACGACACAAAACCAATCTGGCTATTGTCGCGATATACATTATATCCTTTTATTTCAGAACCAGCAGGAGTGAACGAGACATCATCAAGGAACAATGCCCACTTGTCGGCAGAAACAACCCTGATTGCAAAATACTGAGTACCTTCAGGCAACTGAACTTGATATTCAGTCCAGTCTGAAGGTATATTTGCGCAAGTCTTAATCAAAGAAAAATCAGAGACTTCCTTACCTGTAGACGAAGTGAGAATCTCAACTGTTTCCAGAGAATACTCGTCGAAACTATGAGCCCAGAAACCTATTGTCTGCAAATCGCCAGAGAGTCTTGGAGAGATGAGCCAGTCGTCAGCCTTAGCCTTAGGGTCATAATATGTATCAGGGTTGAAACTAATGAGATATTGTTCACCACTATGAGGCTGTAGCAATGGGTCGTCAGCAGGGGGAATATCTACATAAAACTCATCATAACTCATCTGTTTCGGACTGACTACAACAAAGGCTTTAGGCAAGACTTCGTTTGGAAAATCAACACCTTGTATGCCAAATGTCTGCATTCCATCACCATCGTATAGAGTCCATGCGCCGAGATTGTCAATACTCCACACACCATAGTCCTCGAAACCATCATAAACCGTCTGCGTCTGCTGTACAGGTGCAGTCCAAGTCAACGTTGGTCCGCCTTCGTTGTCATTAGCAGACAAGTCGCTAACAGCAGGCAAATCAATCTTTCCGAGTTGAATATGTGAAACCATACTCTTGTTATTTCCCAAGTTTTCATCGCCTGTCAGGTCAACTTCCGCATAAACTTCAAGCTGGTCGGGCAACACAACCGAAGGTGTATAGCCTACAGAAACAAGCCTATCTTCGGCAGTTTCCAATTCCACATCGTCAAGTGTTTTCTCCAAGTTACCATTGACAAAAACATTCACACGCAGGTCGTCAGCCTTCTGTGCACCATAGTTAGTGAGTCCGATTCGCAGATTCATTTCGTTTCCAGCAACCCACTTGTTAGGAGCCGTCATTCTAACAGCAACATCTTTCTGTGGTTGGTCGTAGATTCTTATATTGTCTATCATCAGAGTCATTGGTTTTGTATCGTTGTTCTTAGCATGGAATCGCAAGACAACATAAGAAGCACCGCTCATTCCACTAAGCGGAACTATCATATTGCGCCAAGACACCTGTCCATCGTCGGCAGAGAAATCAACCGTAGCTACAACATGGTCCTCCCTGCCAGCCTTGTTTATTATAACATCAAATGAAGCATTCTGTCCAGGCAAAGCAAAATAACTGAAGAATAGTACAGGATTTGCTGCGCCGTCTAAAGAAATTTTTGAAGAAGACGAAGTTGCATCTTCACCAGCCTTGTTAGAATACCAAGCCGTACAGCCCCCATCATCATCAGAGCTGCCAGCAGTGCTACCCTGAAACGGGTCGTCGGCATGTTGCTCTGTCCACCACTCCTGCTGCGGTTTTCCTTCTGGTGCAGTCTCTGAGTAAGGCAAACTGATTGAAGGGCCTAAGAGAATAAACGTTGAGCGAGCCATTTCTCCTTCGCCTTTCGAGTTTACGGCAGTCAGCCTATAGAGCAGCATATAAATATTGTCGGTCTGCGCTATTCCTGTGAAAGTATAGGTGTTATCCTCAACGCCGCTAACAATTAATACCTGATTGCGACTATATATATTGTAAGTAACTTCATCGGGATTTACATATCCTCCATTCTTTCCCGTCTCGCTGACCCTGTCCCATGTAAGCGTAACAGTTCCGTCGCCATTGTCAAACAACTTAATGTTCGTAAGGGCGGCAGGAACATCTGTGCTTGTTTGTGCAAACACATTCTGAACCGATATAAACAACAATGCAAATAAAAAAATAACGGGATTGTTTTTCTTTATTATTCTCTTCATCATAATAACTTAATTTAATGTTGTGATTGCAAAATTAAGAAAAAAACTATTTTTTATTGTCTGTTTGTTTAATTTTTTATACATTTGCATTACTATTTAATACGAATATTAACTAAAAACTACAATTTATGAAGAAAACACTACATGCTTTATTAACGTTAATGCTTTTAGCGATAAGCGCTGTGGGGTTTGCCGACGACCAAACCTACACGCTTGACTACCCGCTAAACAAGAACGCTGGCGGTTCAGGATTCTGGAATACTGACAAGAATGTTACCACCCAAACTGCCACTATCAACGGAATTGAATGGACTCTTGTTTCAGACAGTTTTTATATGGGATATTCTGCAAATAACGGTCAGCAGATTGGCTCAGCAGCATATCCTGCACATCACGCCACAATTTCAACAGAGGGAATAGAAGGTGTGGTTAAGTCAGTTGCAGTTACTGCAAGATGCAAAGACGGAAGCACTACTACTGTTAGTGTTATTGTTGGTGGAGAGAAATATCTCTACGACAGCAACGAGACATCATCTCTATCGAAAGACAACACCGAGTTCTTGTTTACAACTGACAATGCAAAATCGGGAAAAATTGAATTAGTGTTCGACCAAGCCGACGACAGTAAGGCTGCAGCTATTAATCTGATAAAAGCCGTGATTGCCTTCGATCCTGACGCAAGCGCAGAACCTTCTTACGAAGAGGCTACATGGACATACGAATGGAACAAGACTAAAAACAATGGCGGAGAAGGTTTCTACAATTTCGGAAGCACTTTCACAGAAGTAATGCCGCTGCAAACAACCATAAATGGACTTACCTGGTATGCACAGGCTGAAGGAACTAAAAAGTTTGCAATGACAGCCAGCGGCGGACAAACCATTGGTACTGGAGCTACTGACTATGCTACTCATGCAGAATTCTGGACAGAGGACATTGACGGCAAAGTGACAGACATCACTGTCAATGCCCGACTCAACAAGGCAGAATATTCAGGACATGTGAAAGTAAGCGTAGGTGGTGTTTCCTACCTATATAATGGCAGCGAACAAGCCGACATGAGCAACGAAACTACTGACTATACTTTTGTTGCTCCAGAAGGCGAAAATGCCGAAGGAAAAATTCTTATTGAACTATTCCAGACGTCAGAAACTGGAGGTACGCTCTATTTGAAGCGTGTAGACATCAATTACCTGAAACCAACTTCAGATAACCCTCAGCCAGAAGCTCCTGCCGACCCTGTAATTGCAAGAACAGGAGAATATAATAGTGACTATATGTTTGCTGATGAAGACATAACCATCACTACAGAAACAGAAGGTGCGATGATATACTATACACTTGATGCTGCAGGAACAGAGGCTCCAAAAGACCCTGTAACTTCTGAAGAAAGATTAGAATACACTGCGCCTATAACTATAACTAAGTCTACGCTTGTTCGCGCCGTAGCTGTGAAAGACGACGTCTATAGCAACATAGCTGAACGAACTTTCACAATGTGGAAGAATCCTCAACTCTTCTTCGAGGGCTATCAGGATGAAGCAACCGTACAAGTTGGCTATGTTGGCATTCCTGTACCTGTTAGCAATCCATTCAATGTCGGTCCTCTAAACTGGAATTCAGAAAACGAGGAGATTGCTACAGTTGATGCTGACGGAACAATTCATGCTATTAAAGAAGGCCAGGTGAACATCAACTTCTACTTCGATGGTAACGACGAATATCTTGAAATGGGCGGAAGACTTAAACTTACCGTAGAGCCTGCTGCTACATATACAGAAGGAATGTACACTCATGTATGGGACAAGAGCAAATCAGACGGCGGAGAAGGTTTCTATAACTTCGGTACAGACTTTGTTGATACAAATACACTGACAAGAAGCCTCAACGGAGTGAACTGGACCGTAACGACTGTTGGTTCAAAGAAAATGGCATACACAGCCAACTATGGACAGACCTTCGGTGTAGGAACATCAGACCCATGCAGCCATGTTGAATTGACAACAAGCGATCTGCCTGGAGAAATCACTCAGGTAATTGTCAGCGCAAGAAAAGGAACGACATCAGCCGACTTGAGCAACGGCTCTATCAAGGTTTCTGTAAATGGAGTTGACTATCTCTGCAACGGCGATGTTTCTGTTCCTATGACTGGAGAATTTACAGAATACTCATTTGTTCCAGAATCACAACCACAAGAAGGAGAAATAAAGATTGAAATGAATCAAGACAGCGAAACACAGGTAGCACTTGCCATGAAGAGCATAGTTGTGAACTATCGCCAACAAGAAACTGGCATAGAAGCACCAAAGGCTTCGGTTGAAGCAGGTTCTTACGACGATCCTGTCAGCGTGGAACTCACTGCACAAGAAGGTGCAACAATTCTTTACACAACCGACGGAACGAATCCAAAGAACTCGGAGACAGCACAAGAGTATAGCGAGGCTATAAACATAAGCGAGACCACAACGCTGAAAGCCATTGCTAAGGTTGACGACAAATTTGGAGCAGTTGCCGAGTTTGTATATATTATAAGAAAAGACCCAGAACTTTCATTCGAGAAGGAAGAACTCACCGTAGAATACACCGACGATTACATCTTAGGCGTATGGCTTAACAATCCTCACAATGTTGCTCCTATAAAGTATTCTGCATCAGACGAGACTATGGCTTATGTAGATAAGTATGGAGACATTATGGTTGCAAAATCTGGCGAATGCACTATCTATGCAGAGTTTGAAGGCAATGATGAATACAAACCGCAAACTGTAAGCTATAAACTCATTGTTATTCCACAAGAACCACTTGAGACTCCTACAATCTCTCCTGCCGGAGGTACGTTTACAGGTTCAGTAGATGTAACAATAACAGCAGGTAGCGACTGGGGTGAGCGCGCTATAACAATCTGGTACTCTACAAAGGCTCAGACTCAAGAGGAAATGGAAGACAACTGGAATCTCTATGAGGTTTGGCCAGAAGCACCAGGATTCGACTATTCTGTAAACAGCAAGACCATAACAATAGAAGAAAGTTGCCGACTCATTGCTGTTGCCAAGGGATACAACTCTCTTACCAGCGAAGCTGTTATCTGCGACTTCATTATTGAGCCAAATGGAATCAATGCTATTGAGCTTAAAGAGGCTTTGAAGAACGGCAACGTTTACAACCTGCAAGGACAGCGCGTAAGCAGCCTCACCAAAGGTAACATCTATATTGTCAATGGCAAAAAGATGATGGCAAAATAAACTAAATACAATAATAATTTAGAAATGGTGTGTCAGAATTGTCTGACACACCATTTTTTTGTTAATATCAAAAATACAAAAGTTTTAAAAGATAGAGACTTTTTAAGTTTCATGCTATTTTACTAAATAGTTTTACGGAAAGATACACTTTAATAATCTTAATAAACTCAAGAATTCACAAAATTAAAAATCAAATAGTTCAAAAGAACTAACTTATAAACTTTTCCAATGATATATTTTTTTATTTCCTTACTTATTATTACTTTTGCATCGACTTAGCAAACTGTTAAGTTAAGGGGTGCTCGCTATTGCGGGCTGAGATTAAACCCTCTGACCTGACCCAGATAATGCTGGCGTAGGGATGCTGACTGACTTACTCTCCCCCTTTTTTGTATTTTTTTATTTAAATATAAGTAAGGTAAAGATGAAAAAGAAATTTATGCTTACCGCAGTCATAACGCTTGGCTGTGTGACAGCTAGTGCTGGCAACACCAACGAGAATGTTGCCAAGAAAACAGCAAACAACGATGTGGACTCCATCAAGACCTATGAACTTCAAGACGTGCAGGTAGTGTCTACTCGTGCTTCTAAAAAAACACCTGTAGCCTACTCTGACCTCTCTAAGAAAGAACTGAAGGAAGTGAACTACGGCAAGGACATTCCCTCACTGCTCAACATGATGCCTTCTGTTACTATGTCAAGCGATGCAGGAACAGGAATTGGATATACAGGAATACACGTTAGAGGTACAGACCCTACACGTATCAACATCACAGCAAACGGCATTCCTATGAACGATGCAGAGAGCTCGCAGCTATATTGGGTCAACATGGGTGACTTTGCTTCAAGCGTACAGTCAATGCAAGTGCAGCGCGGTGTAGGAACTTCAACCAACGGTGCTGGTGCATTTGGTGCAACAATCAATATGCAGACAGAAAACATTGGCAACAATCCATACGCAGGATTTGACTTCTCTGCTGGCTCATACGGCACACACAAGGAGACTTTCCGATTCTCTACAGGGCTGCTGGGCAACCATTGGGGATTTCAGGGAAGACTGTCAAACATCGGCAGCGACGGATATATTGACCGTGCATCTTCCCGTCTGAACTCGTATTTCCTACAAGGCGGATATTTCAGCGACAAGACTGTAGTTAAACTCATCACCTTCAACGGGCGCGAAAAGACATACATGGCATGGGACTATGCTACACGCGAGCAACTTGAGACTTTAGGACGGAAATATAATCCGAGCGGTATGTATACCGATGCCGATGGCAACACAGCATTCTACAGCAACCAAACTGACAACTATCATCAGCAACACTATCAGTTGCTTTGGAACCAGTTTATCAGCAACCAGTGGAAACTGAATGCTGCACTGCACTACACTCGCGGCGACGGATACTACGAGCAATATAAGGAAAACCAGAAACTCTACAAATATCTGCTTTCGTCTGACTTAGGAAGCCGCAGCGACCTTATTCGCCAAAAGAAGATGGAAAACGATTTCTATGGTGCTGTAGCTTCACTCAACTACGACAACCACAGAGGACTATCAGCCCACATTGGTGGAGGATGGAACAAATATGACGGCGACCACTACGGTAAAGTGATATGGGTAAGACAATTCTCTGGCGCCATAAATCCCGACCATAAATATTATGACAACAATGGAAAGAAGATAGATGGAAACATCTATGGCAAGGTTAACTATGAGTTCCTTTCTGGACTTAACGGATATGTTGACCTGCAATATCGCCATGTGAACTACAAAATGACGGGAACGTCACAGGAGTTTGACGACAACAAGCAGCAGCGTCCGTTTAATCTTAACGAGTCGTTTGACTTCTTTAATCCTAAGTTCGGATTAACTTATAACTTCCTTAACAACCACACAGTTTATGCATCTTATGCCATTGCCCACAAAGAGCCTACTCGCAACGACTTCGAAGATATGATGTCTGAAGCAGAAGAGGTTACACCTAAAGCAGAAAGACTAAACGATCTTGAAATTGGATATAAATATGAAAGTCCAATATTCTCAGCAGGCGTAAACTTCTATTTTATGGACTACGACAACCAGTTCGTGCTGACTGGTGCTCAAGATAGCAATGGAGAAATGGTGGCTCGCAACATTAAGGACTCTTACCGTATGGGTATTGAGTTGCAAGCTGCCCTCCGTCCTTTCGAAGGATTCCAGTGGGATATTAACGCAACATGGAGCAAGAACAGGGCTAAGAACATGAATCTAACGATTATTGACACTGAAACATGGGAAATGTCGAAAGAAAACGTTGGTGAAACTCATCTTGCTTTCTCACCAGACTTCATTCTCGGCAACCGCTTCAGCTATGAATGGAAAGGATTTAAGGCTTCGCTCATGTCTAAGTTCGTAGGTGAGCAATACATGACCAACTCTAACTTCAAGACCTTCATCGACGAAGATAACAACAACAAGGAAGTGAGTGCCATGATTGACAGCTACTTCACAACCGATTTGGACTTGTCGTACACATTCAAACTTCGCGGCATCAAGAGCATCACCATCGGTGCAACAATCTACAACTTGTTCAGTGAGGAGTATGAATCGAACGGTGCTTGCGGTCTAAACTTCAAGCGTGGAAACAATGGCAAGGTTCAGGCTTTCAACAATCACGACCTCGGTTTCTGGACTTATAGCGTATACTCTGCACAGGCTCCCGCACACTTCTTAGCACATCTGTCGCTAAACTTCTGATAGAAACAAAAAACAAATCGAAAGTCAAGCAGGAAGTAAACCCTTCTTGACTTTCGATTGCAAAAAAAAAGACAACATTTCTGAAACCATGCAGACTTTCTTAGCAAATTACTGGCTCGACATAGTTACGACAACTCTTGGCATTGCCTACATCATACTCGAATATCATGCCAGCATCTGGCTATGGTTAGTTGGCTTTCTCATGCAAAGTCTCGGCATTGCCCTATACTATCAGAAAGGTCTATATGCTGACTGCGGAATGGAGTTCTACTATCTAGCAGTGACCATCTACGGTTTTTTTGCATGGAAATTTGGCAGCAAAGGAGGAAAACGAGACAACAAACAACTGCCGATCACTCATTTTCCGCGCCACCTAATGCTTTTGTGGCTGACAATAACTGCTGCAATATGGGCAGCCATCTACTTCATTCTCACTACCTATACCGACTCAAAAGTGCCAATAGCTGATAGTTTTACAACCGCACTCAGTGTTGTAGGAATATGGGCTTTGGCAAGAAAATATGTAGAACAGTGGATTATCTGGATTGTGGTTGACATTGTAACTTGCATTCTATACTATTACAAAGATATCCCTTTTAAGGCAACTTTATATGCCTTCTATGTCATAGTGGCTATAATGGGATATAGGAAATGGAAAGCAGCAGCAATCAGTAATGTTACAAATTGAACATTTATCTTTACTTTTAGAATATAAGTAAAAGCCTCTTTTTTTCGGTTTTAAACACTAAAAAAGGGTATAAAACTTACAATTTACCACAAAATAAAGTATAGAGAAGTTACATTATGTTAAAAATAAAGCATTAAAGCATGGAATATTTTGTTAGTTCAGATAATTAGAGTATCTTTGCGACACTATTTAAGATACATTCTTCATAACAAAAATTCTGTTTAACTCGTGAGAGCAAAGACACTTTGAGTTAATTTAAATTTAGTAAGTTATCTACCGAATAAGGCGGTGTCGTGGGACACTGCCTTATTCATTTTTATACCCAAAATTACCTTTATATATTATATCACTTTACCTAAACAAGCTACAAATATATCATGTGATATGGAAAAATATATGATTTCCTGTGTGTTTAGACTGAAATTACTTCTTTAAACGGAAAGAATTTTCAATACTTGTAATTTCATTTCCAAACGACTTGTCAATCTTCAGTCGTTCCTCCACCTGCGAACAACTATGAATTACAGTTGAATGGTCGCGACCACCTATCAGTTTACCAATTCTCGAAGTAGGCATCTTAGTGTACTTTAGCGCTAGATACATCGAAACTTGGCGTGCAAGAACAAGATCACGCTTGCGGCTTTTGCTATTCACTTCAGATGCAGATACATTGAAGTGGTTGCATACTTTATCTAATATATCATCTATAGTAAGCGGATGATCATCAACTTTCACCGCACGCTTTATGACTCTTTCTGCAAGGCGCATATCCACATTGCTATTGTAAACAACAGAGTAAGCCAAAAGAGAACTTACAACTCCCTGCAAGTCTCTTACACTTCCATTTGCTGTTTCAGCAATATACTGAATGACATCGGCAGGAATATCAAGTCCGTCGCGACGCACCAGACTTTTCAGAATATCAGAACACAACTGAACATTTGGACGCTCTAACTCCGCAATCAAACCACAAGAGAAGCGTGTTATCAGTCGTTCGTTCATTCCCTTCAAGTCAACTGGCGGACGGTCACTTGCCAAAATAATACGCTTGCCATTACGGAACAAATGATTGAAGATATGGAAGAATGTATCTTGAGTGCTCTTTGCAGTCATCCATTCCTGCACATCATCAACGATGAGAACATCAATAGTCTGATAGAAATTTATGAAATCGTTGACTGTTTTCTTCAAAATAGCATTTGTATACTGCACTTGAAAGAGACGGGCAGAGATATAAAGCACACGTTTTTGTGGATACAACTGCTTAATCTTTACTCCAATCGCATTTATAAGATGAGTCTTTCCACATCCTGAAGGTCCGTAAATAAACATCGGATTAAACTGCGTTGACTGCGGATGTTCTGCTATTGACAAGCCGAGTGAACGTGGCAGTTTGTTACTATCACCTTCAATAAAATTAGAAAAAGTCTGATGTGGATTCAGTTGTGGGTCTAAGTCAGGTATTGCTGAGTCAAGAACAGTGGGCGATTGATTAGCATTTGTTCTTGGTTCACAAGATATTATTTCACCTTCATTATCAGATTCAATATCCTGAGTCAGATGGTTTTTCTTGTCTACAACAACTCTATAGGTCAGAGAAACGTTCTGTCCGAATATACGTGTCAAAACCTTGCGCAACAAGTCTAAGAAATGTTCTTCAAGGTATTCATAAACCAAAGCACTGGGAACCATCAACAGCAAAGTCTTCGTAGAAGGATTATACTTCTCGAAGACAAGTGGTTTGAACCACGTGTTGTACTGCTGTTCAGAAACATTCTCTTTAATAAGGTAAAGGCATTGCTTCCAAAGGTCTTGTGAATTGATTGACATTTAATCTATTATTGTAATAAATTTCGTGGTGCAAATTTCGGCATTTTTTACGAAATACACAAATAAGTATATTTCAATATTTTGTGAATAAAACCACGAAAAGCCATATAAACAAAGGAATTAGGATTTTTTTGTTAATCAATTTGGAAAACAATATTTGTGAGTTTCAATGTAATTGATTTACAAACAGTTAGCATATAACTGCACAATGGACCGTCAATGTGAAGTAGAATATATTGAAATGTTTGTAAGATTCACAATAATAGACAATTCTAAAGCAACATTAAAAGCAAAGAAAGAAGGTAATTGTTATTTAGACATTTTTTAAATAACACACAATTTGTGAATAATAACCACATTAAATCATACATGCAAAACATTAAACCTTGATAAACTAACTTAACACAGATTTAACCTGATTGCATAAAAAAACAGAAAAAGAAAAATGGGTCTGTCATAATATCGTCTGCATTGCAAGGCTACAGTCTATGCCAGGCCCATTTTTTATTACGATTACAACATGACTTGCCTATTTGTCTTTTTTGCCAAAGACAGAGAAGTGAACATAACGCTTAGGATGAGCACGCAAGTCGAGCATTAGAGAGTCTGCGTGTGCCATTGCTGCATTAAGATTATCAAACAGCGACCTGTCGTTCATCAATAATCCAAGCGAGCCCTTATTGTCGTTAAGCTGATTTGAGAACTGCTCAATATTAGCAAGAGTATTATCAATTTTCTTCATAGTCCCTTCCACATCTACAGAAGCTAAAGAAGCTGTAAGCTGCTGACTGTTTTCAAGAACGCCATTGGCTTTTGACATAAGAACTGGAACATTCTTGTTCAACTCTGCCATAAGCGTATTGAGTTGTTTTGTTGTAGTAGTCAAGTCAGACGTAATATGCTCAACATTATGCAAAGAACTGGCAATAGCAGGGTCGGCGAAAAGAACATTAAGAGACGCCAAAATAGAGTCAAGTTTAGGAAGCAACTGCTGCACTTGAGGTATCATGTCGGCAGCCTTTCCCATCGTTCCTTCATTCTTCATGCCATCAATGTGGCCACCAACAGGCAGCATACTGCTCACAGCATTGCCCAAAACAAGGTTTATCTGAACATTGCCCAGCAGATCGCTAACAATTTCTGCATGGCTGCCTTTTGGCACTTTCAATGCCTTATCGAGTCCAACAGCAACCGTAATGTCGCCAGGTTTATTATAATCATAGCTGATACTCTTAACTGTGCCGACTTTAAAACCATTAGCATAGATTGGACTTGAAGGTGAAAGTCCACTAATATCGTCAAAAGAGATATAATAGGTATTGTCGTTGGCAAATAGTTGCAGGCCTTTCAGGAAATTCATTCCGAAGAATAAAACCACGATGCCAGCAATGGCAACGAGTGCTATTCTTATTTCTTTCTTCATTCCTTTCATAATATTTACTTCTTTGTTTTGTTTGCTTTATATTGTCTTATAGCTTCATTTGTGTCCATTCTCTTTCCGTCCTTGAATGCAACAATGAAAGCTTGTGGAAATTTTTCAGTCAACGACTTGCGCAACTGTGCTATTTTGTTATAATCAGTTGAAGCGCCGACTGTGTATTTATAGAAATTATTTTCGGTATAACTATCGACATCTGCCAGTCCTTTCAGCACATCAGCATTTGAGCTAAGCGGTTTTGAACTAGCCAGAATCTGAACCTTAAATACTGGTTCGTTTTTGCTGGTTGTGCTTGATTGCTGCTTTGGCTGATGCTGTGCAGTTGTATTTTTCTGACCTTCTTTAGCCGAGTTTGTAGTCTGCTTTTCAGATTGCTCTGCAGGCTTATGATTTACTTTCTGGTTTTCCTGTTTAGATTTTTCCAGCTGTTCAACATTAGTTTTCTGAGCAGGCTGCTCTTTTACAACTTCAATCATCGGAGCCCTTCTGCCCACAAGGTCATACTTGTTTTTATATTGCACGAAAGCATTGTAAATTCCCCGTGCATACCTGTCAAGTGCCTCGTCGGAACCCATGAATGCCTCTTCATCGGGAGTTGAAATAAAACCAAGTTCAAGAAGGCATGCCGGCATAGACGTTAGGCGTAACACTGCAAGATTGTCCTGATGAACTCCCATATCCTGACGTCCTGTTGATGCGCAAACATTCTTCTGCATCATCTTCGCCAGCTCAACGCTGCGCTCCATGTTCTTGTCTTGCAGAATCTCAAACATAATGTTGCTCTCGCTTGAGTTAGGGTCAAAGCCATGATAGGTCTGCTTGTAGTCTTTCTCAAGAAGTATAACCGAGTTTTCGCGCTTTGCCACTTCAAGGTTCTTGATAATGCCTTTCGAACCTGTATTGTGTCCGCTTCCGAGCGTATATGTCTGGAAACCACGTGCAATTCTGCCAGCAGGCAAGGCATTGATATGAACAGAAATAAACAAGTCGGCCTTGTTCTTGTTGGCTATCTCAGCACGCTGCCACAATTCCAGAAACTTATCGGTTGTGCGAGTATAGATAACCTTCACATCAGGGCAGTTACGCTCAACAAGCCTGCCGAAAGCCAAAGCATGTCGCAGCGTAAGGTTTTTCTCCTTGTATATTGACCCGCAGGCACCAGAGTCGTGTCCGCCATGTCCTGCATCAATTACCAGAGTAAACTTGTCTCCTGCACAAACTGACAGAAGAATGAAACAAAAGGCTATTAAAGTGAATATTCGCTTTTGCATGAATAATATAAGTTTTTTGTTTCGTCTCTACCGTTTTATATATAAGGTAATGGCAGCACCGTCGCAGTGTGCTCCCATAGGAGGATTACACTTTGTCACACTTACCTCAACACTATCTATACAACAGAATTTCTGTAATATGGTCTGCCCTATCCTGCCTGCCACATTCTCAATTAGTGCTGAAGGTATTGCCATTTCCTTTTTAACTATTTCATAGAGCAGGGCATAATTCACAGTATCGGCAACATTGTCGGTTTCAACAGCCTTAGCAAAGTTCCCTTCTACTCGCAGACTGACAAGATAGTCTCCTCCTGTCAGTTTTTCCTGTTCAAGAACACCATGCTTGGCATGCAGACGGATATTGGTTAATGAAATGATGCTCTGCTCTACGTTCATAGTCTTTCTAATCTTAAATATGTTTCTTTCTATCCGCAACGAGATGCACCACAGCTCTTGCAGATGAGACATCCTTCCTGATAAACGAGCGACTCGTTTCCGCAAACAGGACATTTCTGTCCCTTTGCTTCTGTTCCGTCAGTAACATATTTCTTCAAAGCACGCTCAACACCAATCTTCCATGTATTGATGCTCTCGCTCTTCAGTTGCAGCGAACTTACGAGCTTGATTACGTGCTCAATAGGCATACGGTAGCGCAAAACGCCAGAAATAAGTTTTGCATAGTTCCAATACTCAGGATTGAACTTCTCGCTCAGTCCCTCAACAGTTGTTTTATAACCTCTCTTGTTCTCAAACTGGAAGTCGTAACGCTTAGTACCGTCATCGTTAATCTGCTTGATAATCTTACCCTTTGTAACTGTTTTTGGCAAGACTATTCCTTCTTCGTCATCTTGCAGACCAGTGAATATTTCGTATGGATACCCGTCGAGCAAACCAACGAAAGCAACCCATTTTTCCTTATTGTTCTGGAAGCGCACAACGTCACACTCCAGCACAATTGGGCGAGTCTCTGTGACAGCAGGATGCTTGCAAGGTGTATCCTGCTTTGGTTCAAGGTTGTTGTCCTTTGTAGAGTCTTTCTCTTCTTTCTTGTCTTTCTTCGATACAGAAATCATTACTCCTGCACGGCTTCCGTCACGATAGATTGTGCAACCTTTGCAACCAGACTTCCATGCTTCAATATACAAGCGATTGACAAGTTCTTCGTCAACATCGTTAGGCAGATTGACAGTTACGCTGATAGAATGGTCTACCCACTTCTGAATAGCACCCTGCATCTTGACTTTCATAAGCCAGTCTACATCGTTTGCCGTTGCCTTGTAATATGGAGACTTAGCTACAAGTTGGTCAATCTCTTCCTGAGTATAGCGTTTTTCAGAATCAATTCCGTTGACCTGCATCCACTTCAGGAACTTAGGATGATAAACAATATATTCCTCGAATGAATCGCCTACTTCATCAACAAAGTCAACATGAACGTTTACATCGTTTGGATTTACTTTTCTGCGACGTTTATAGACTGGCATAAACACAGGTTCAATACCACTTGTGGTCTGTGTCATAAGCGAAGTGGTACCTGTCGGGGCAATAGTCAGACAGGCTATGTTGCGTCTTCCGTATTTCTGCATGTCTTCAAACAACTGCTGGTCGGCTTCCTTCAGGCGCAATACGAATGGATTGTTTTCTTCACGCTTAGCATCGAATATGCTGAATGCGCCACGCTCTTTTGCCATAACCACAGAAGAGCCATAGGCAGCAAGAGCCAATGTGCGATGCACCTTAACAGAGAAATCAGTAGCCTCTTGAGTTCCGTAGCGGAGTCCCATTGCTGCTATCATGTCGCCTTCTGCGGTGATACCGACACCTGTACGGCGGCCCTTGCCACTCTTAGCATATATTTTCTCCCAGAGATGATATTCAGCTCCCTTTACCTCTTGCGACTGTGGATCGCGCTTAATCTTAGCCATGATTGCCTCAATCTTCTCAAGCTCCAAGTCAACGATATCGTCCATGATGCGCTGAGCCATTGCTACGTGACGGCGGAACAAGTCGAAGTCGAAGTAAGCATCCTTTGTAAATGGATTGACTACATAGGAATAGAGATTTATAGAGAGCAGACGGCAAGAGTCGTAAGGACAAAGTGGAATCTCGCCACATGGATTAGTAGAGATGGTTCTGAAACCTAAGTCGGCATAGCAGTCGGGAATGCTTTCTTTTATTATGGTATCCCAGAAAAGTATTCCAGGCTCAGCACTCTTCCATGCATTGTGTACAATCTTTTGCCAGAGGTCTTTTGCCTTGATGTCTTTCTTGTATTCAGGTTCGGTGCTGTCAACAGGGAACTGCTGAGTATAGTTTGTATCGTTTACGGCAGCACGCATGAACTCATCGTCAATGCGAACAGAAACGTTTGCACCAGTAACCTTTCCTTCGGTCATCTTTGCATCAATGAAAGCTTCTGAGTCAGGATGCTTAATGCTGACAGAAAGCATCAATGCTCCACGACGGCCGTCTTGTGCAACTTCGCGCGTACTATTACTGTAACGCTCCATGAAAGGAACAAGACCTGTAGATGTGAGCGCAGAGTTGTTGACAGGTGAACCTTTAGGACGAATATGGGAAAGGTCGTGTCCAACACCACCGCGACGCTTCATGAGCTGCACCTGTTCCTCGTCTATTCTCATAATGGCTCCATAGGAATCAGCATTGCCGTCAAGTCCGATAACAAAACAATTGCTGAGTGAGGCTATCTGATAGTCGTTTCCAATGCCTGTCATAGGGCTGCCTGCCGGAACAATGTAGCGGAAATGGTCTAACAAGTCAAACACGTCTTTCTCGCTCATAGCATTAGGATACTTATTTTCTATGCGGGCAATCTCACTTGCCAGACGATGGTGCATGTCTGAAGGCGACTGCTCATAGATGTTGCCAAAACTGTCTTTCATAGCATACTTGTTGACCCAAACGCGTGCAGCCAACTCGTCGCCGTCGAAATATTTCAGCGAGGACTGAAATGCCTCTTCGTAGGAATATGTCTTGTTATTCATCGGTATTTATTTGATTTTTCTTTTAATTTTCTATCAGTTATTTAAATTAAGGAATATATTTTTTGATAATGTTTCTCCAGATCTCAGTCAATAATGACAAAAATTCTGTGCAAAGATAATACTTTATTACGATAACAAGAAATCTTTTTTGGAAAACTTTTGAAGAATTATCTCTTGCTAAGTTTTCCGTTTTGGTAAAGTTTAAGCAATATGAGAATAGCATAAATTATAGAAAATGAAAAACATAAGTACGGTTGTAGAAGAAATGGTTTATGCTTTTCCTCAAGTTATTTTTTTGTTTTATTCACATAAAATGGTATTTTTCCAAAATTTAGAACACAAAGAATAATTTAACAACTCAAAAAAAACACCTGACAGCAGTAAAAATCTTTTGCATTTGACTAACACAAAACACAAGCAGGAATATTATGAAAAATTTTGACAAAAAGTTCAGATTTTTTTGTCAACAAAAACTTTCAATCTAGAAAAAGATTTGGAGCCGTTTTTCCGTCTGGCACGAGGCTTATTGTAAAAAAGCGTTTAATTGTTAATCAATCGGCTTAAACTTTGTAAACGAGCGTGATGAACGAAAAAGTGAAAGGTGTCCTTTCGCGATGCGAAACGTGGCATATTGCACTGCCAAAGGTGCCCTTTCACACTGCGAAAGATGCCCTTTGACTTTTTTAACACTTGTGACTTTTGAGGCGAAATGTATAAAGTCTTGATTTCTAATAAGTTGCCTAAAACAGCAAGAAAGCGCCAAATACTCGCATATTTTGCAACTTTGTTTAGCTCGGTCGAAAAATTTTAAATTATAAAGGCACTTTTGTTAATCAAAAAGTATGAAAAATTTTGACATCTCCCATTATGAATTTATAATGGAAAATGCCAAAATCTATAGTGAGATCTCTATTTACTGAATTTCCCAGCCGATTGCTGAAGCACCAAGAACTGCAGCACTCGAACCATCGAGTCCACTTACAAGGAATTGTGCCTTACCCTTGAATATTTTCAGAACATGCTCGTCGTAGGCTCTCTTTATCGGGTCCATTAGCAAGTCTCCAGCCTTAGTCAGACCGCCGAAGAAGATAAATGCCTCTGGCGAAGAAAAAGCAGTAAAGTCTGCACATGCCTCTCCGAGTATCTCACCAGTAAATTCATAAATGCGCTTAGCCAGTGCATCGCCTTTTCCCGCAGCAATAGAGACATCGAGTGATGTAATCTCATCTGGATTAAGTTCGCGCAGCAAAGAAGGTTCTGAAGTCGTATCGAGCAATTCGCGTGCTGTGCGAGCCACACCTGTAGCAGAGCAGTAGCACTCAAGACAACCGTTACGGCCACAACCACACGGACGACCTCCTTCACGACGAATGATGGTATGACCTAACTCTCCTGCAAAACCATCACTGCCGTATACAAGCTGTCCGTTGACAACAATTCCCGAACCAACACCAGTTCCAAGAGTAATCATAATGAAATTCTTCATTCCGCGAGCAACGCCATAAGTCATTTCGCCTATCGCAGCTGCATTAGCGTCGTTGGTAAGTGCAACAGGTATGCCGAGTTTCTTGCTGAACATATCTGCAAGAGGCACGATTCCGTCGCGCCCCCAAGAAAGATTAGGAGCAAATTCTATTGTTCCATTATAATAGTTTCCATTAGGTGCGCCGATGCCCATCGCCTTAATCAGCTCAATGCCGCCCACCTGCTCTATTATGACGTCAACGGCAGCGACGGCAGCATCAACATATTCTTCAACGTTATTATAGCCCTGCGTCTTTATGGCTGTAGTTGCCTTAATTTCTCCACGACTGTCTACGATTCCGAAAACGGAATTGGTTCCTCCCAAGTCTAAGCCTATAACGTAAGGCTTCAAGTTCTGCTGTAAGTTCATTTTATTTGTTTTTTAACTTATTAAACGCCTTTAAGTTCAATGCTACATAACGGACATTGTACACCGCAAAGTTAGGAAAAAACTTTTGTTCAGACAACATTTGTGAATAATAATTCATTCGTTTAGCATTTTTTTTGTACTTTTGCAGACGTTATGCCATTCGAATTTCATATTGATATACTTGACATGATTTTCAGAGGGATGCTAATAGGCATCTTGGCCTCAGCTCCGATGGGACCTGTAGGCATACTCTGTGTACAGCGAACATTGAATAAAGGTCGTTGGTATGGTTTTGTAACGGGCGTCGGTGCTGCTGCAAGCGATATCATCTATGCCTTGTTTACAGGCCTGGGAATGAGTTTTGTTATGGACTTGGTCAGCAACAGCAAGAATCAGTTTTTCCTTCAAATACTTGGAAGTGTAATGCTTTTGCTGTTCGGCATCTACTCATTCCGCTCTAACCCAACTGAGAATATGCACCGCAGCGGAACTCAAAAGGGAACACTGGTACATAATGGCGTGACAGGGTTTCTGCTGACGCTCTCTAATCCGCTTATCATCCTCATCTTCATGGCAGTGTTTGCACAGCTCGCATTCATCAAACCTGGACGCCCGTTTGAGATGGCTATAGGCTACCTCAGCATTATTGCAGGAGCCCTTTTGTGGTGGTTTGGCTTGACATGGCTTATAGACAAGATAAGAAACAAATTTGAGGATTCTGGCATTATAATAATAAATAAGGTTATAGGAAGCATTGTGATTCTTATATCTCTCATAGTACTTATTGGAACTGTATTTAATTTGTACACATTCCCATACTAAGAGAATTGACAATTGAGAGTTGATAATTGAAAGACTGATAATTTTGTTGGTTTTATTTCATAAAGCAAAGTTTCCTAACTATATAACTCCTTAACTCCTAGAAAAATGTTTATTTCACAACAACTTAGAAAGAAAAGCATTGCCGAATATCTGCTATATATGTGGCAGATTGAGGACATTATAAGAGCATACGACGTTAACCTTACGAGAATAAGACGAGAATACATCAGCCAGTTCGACTATACCGACGAGCAAAAGGAAGAACTGACAGACTGGTTCGGCAACCTAGTAAGAATGATGAATTCTGAGGGGAAACGCGAGTCTGGACATCTGCAGATAAACGAGATAGTTCTGCAAGCCATAGCCGAACTTCACGCACGACTGCTGCAAAGCACAAAGTTCCCTTTCTACAATGCTGAATATTTCAAGGTCCTACCATTTATAGTAGAACTACGACGCAAAGGCAGCAAGGAGGAAAATGAGATTGAAACATGCTTCAATGCTCTCTACGGAGTAATGATGCTGAGACTTCAGAAGAAAGAGATTTCGCCCGACACACAGCATGCCATTGAAGAGATTACGACACTAATCGGAATGCTTTCCGACTATTACATAAAAGACAAGACTGAAGGACTAAAATTTGACGAAGAATGAATATTCTAATAACTGGATGCAACGGACAATTAGGCAATGAACTGCAACTGTTGCAACACGAAAGAAAAGATATAAAGTTTGTAAACACCGACATTGAGCAACTCGACATCACATCGCCAGATGCTATAAGGCAGATGGTTGACGAGCATGAAATTGACGGAATTATCAACTGCGCAGCCTATACTGCGGTAGATAAGGCTGAGAGCAATGAAGAACTCTGCCAGAAACTTAATGCAGAGGCACCTGCATATCTTGCCGATGCCATAGAAAAGCGCGGAGGCTGGCTTATTCATGTTTCGACCGACTATGTCTTTGACGGAACTGCTCACACTCCATACACAGAGGAAGCAGACACTTGTCCGAATAGCGTATATGGCAGAACAAAACTCGTAGGAGAGTTCAATGCACTGAAAATGAGCAAGAACACTATGATTCTGCGTACTGCATGGCTCTATTCTGAATTTGGAAATAACTTTGTTAAGACCATGTTGCGACTCGGCAAAGAACGGAACGAACTCGGAGTAGTGTTCGACCAAGTAGGCACTCCAACTTACGCTGCAGACTTGGCACGCATGATAATGACAATATTAGACAAAGGCATCAAACCAGGAATATATCATTTCACCGACGAGGGCATTACCTCATGGTACGACTTTACCATTGCTATACACAAAGCAGCAGGTATAACAAACTGCCATGTGCGCCCAATCCATACAAGCGACTACCCTACTCCTGCCACTCGTCCACACTATTCAGTACTCGACAAGACTAAAATAAAGCAAGCCTACGACATAGAAATTCCACACTGGGAAGACAGTCTGCGCATCTGCATTGAAAAACTGAATAAATAAATTTCATAATATAACAGAGCATCAACGGTGAATTTTTCTCCTTCCAAATTACTGAGAAATTCACCGTTGATGCTATATTTTTATCCGAATGTAATAATAAACAGTATTCATTTTCTTTGTTTTTCATTTAAAACACGACATAAATAAGTTTTTTGTAAACAAAAACTGACGAATTCATATATTTTTATTATTTTTGCATGCAGAAGATTAAACTATCTGAAATGAAAGATTTAACCAAACTAATAACCATTTTGGGACCTACTGCGTGCGGAAAAACAACCTTCGCAACAGCACTTGCCTACAAGTTGAACGGCGAGATTATCAGTGCAGACTCGCGACAGGTCTACCGACGTATGGATATTGGTACGGGTAAAGACTTGAAGGATTATATTGTAGACGGAAAAGAAATAGCCCACCATCTTATAGACATTTGTGAGCCTGGAACAAAATATAATCTCTTTGAATATCAAAAAGATTTTATTAATGCTTACGAGGATATCATATCCCGCAACAAGCAGCCTATCGTATGTGGAGGCACTGGGCTTTACATCGAGTCTATACTGAAAGGCTATCAACTTTCGCCAGTGCCTCAGAATGAGCAACTACGCAACGAACTGGCAGACAAATCGCTTGAAGAACTGACTGAGCGACTAAAGGAACTGAAAAAACTGACAGGTTCGCAGATGCACAACCGCTCCGATGTAGACACAGTGCAGCGTGCAATCCGCGCTATTGAGATTGAGGAATATAATCTGCACACACCAATGCCGGAAAGACTATTTCCAAAACTCAACTATATTATAATAGGTATAGACATTGATAGAGAAGAAAGACGAAAAAGAATATCAACCCGTCTGCGCCAACGTCTCGACGAAGGCATGGTTGACGAGGTAAGACAACTATTAGATAGTGGTATCAATCCTGACGACCTCATATATTACGGACTTGAGTATAAATTCTTGACCGAGTATATAATTGGAAAAACTGATTATAAGACTATGGTAGAACGTCTGGAGATAGCAATACATCAGTTTGCGAAACGGCAAATGACATGGTTTCGCGGTATGGAACGAAGAGGTTTTAAGATTCACTGGATAGATGCCATGCTGCCAACTGATGAGAAAATAGAAAGAACTATGCAGTTGATTGGGGGCTGAGCATTTCAAGCTAATTCCACAAAAAACTATTAGGAAGGAAAACTCAGAACTTTATATCACAAACCAATTTAATAAAGAAACACTACGTTAAAAACCAACGTATTATGCAAAATAATGACAAATGGGGCATCATCTTCTGCCCAAGAAGCGGACAGAGAAACCCGCGAAAACTTTGGCGAAAAATAGAGAAATGCCTGCAAGACGAAGGCATCAGTTACGACCATGTCCAGAGTGAGACATCTGGAAGCGTTGACAGACTTGTCAAGATGATGATAAACAACGGCTACCAAACCATTGTTGTTGTCGGTGGCGATTCTGCCCTAAATGATGCCGTAAATAGTCTGATGCACGTTGAGAAAGAGGTTCGCGACCAAATTGCATTAGGCGTTATTCCTAATGGCATCAAGAACGACTTTGCGCATTATTGGGAAATTGACGAAAGCGATATTGAAAAGACAGTAAAAATGCTGCATGCACGCCGAATACGCAAGATAGACTTAGGGTGCATAAGGTATACAAACAGTGAAGGGGAACGTTGCCGCCGATATTTCCACAACTGTCTCACGATCGGACTCGTTACATCGGTTACTAATTTGCGTCGCCGTGCACAGTTGCTTGGCGGTTTCAAGATGATTTCATACTTTTTCTCATCCCTCAGATTGATTGCCCAGCGACTGGAATATAAAATGCACCTACGAATCAATACCGATGAGATAAGCGGAAAAGTGATGACTGTATGTATAGGCAATTCAACAGGTTATGGTTTCACCCCAAATGCTGTTCCCTATAACGGACTTCTCGATGTTTCTGTAGTTCATCACCCCGAAGTTACACAACTGCTTGAAGGCTTCTATCTGCTATATTGCGGAAAAATCCTAAACCACCGCGATGTGCTGCCATTCAGAACACAAGAAGTTAAAGTAATCAGTAACGGCAAGGCACCAATCGGAATTGACGGAAGACTGCTTAAACAGCCTAAAGGCCAGTTTACTGTAGGTGTAGATCATGAGGTTATCAACTTCATTATTCCTTAGGGCAAGGCTTATTTTACTTATATATTATAAGGAAAAACATCTCTTTGATAAAAAAATCGAAGAGATGTTTTGTTTTATGTCAAAAAATTATTACCTTTGAAGCAACAAGAATATATATCAAGCTATGAGTTATCTAAGATTTGATAAAGCTCCGATGACCAATTTGCAGGAATCGCTACAACGCGAACTGCTACGCACTAATCGCTCTGGTGCTTACTCCTGCTCAACGGTTGTCGACTGCAACACAAGAAAATACCATGGCCTGCTGGTTGTGCCTGTGCCTGTTTTAGATGACGACAACCATGTCTTGCTTTCGTCGCTCGACGTAACAGTTGTTCAGCACGGGGCTGAGTTCAATCTCGGTCTGCACAAATATCAAGGCGGACATTTTAGTCCTATGGGCCATAAATACATTCGCGAGTTTAATTGCGACAAAGTACCTACTACTATCTATCGTGTCGGTGGCGTCATTCTCAGAAAGGAAGTTGTATTCCAGCACTATGAAGACAGAATACTGATACGCTATACTCTTGACGACGCACATTCTAAAACAATTCTTCGCTTCCGTCCATTCCTCGCATTCAGAAGCGTAAGAGAGTTTACGCATGAGAATCCCTATGCTTCCAGACAGTATGAGATTGTTGACAATGGAATAAGCACCTGCATGTATCCTGGATATCCTAATCTTTACATGCAGTTCTCTAAAAAAAACGAGTTTATATTCGCTCCCGACTGGTATAGAAATATTGAATATCCAAAAGAAGAAGAACGCGGATACGATTCACGCGAAGACCTTTACGTTCCTGGTTATTTTGAAATGACGATTCGTAAAGGCGAGAGCATTGTCTTTTCAGCATCCACCTCAGAGATTAAGTCAAACAAACTGAAGAAACTTGCAGAAGAAGAAATCTCAGAACGCGCTCCACGTGACAGTTTCGTACACTGCCTGATAAATGCAGCACACCAGTTCCACAAGAGAGAGGCAAACGACGACAGATACTTGCTGGCAGGCTATCCTTGGTTCAAGTGCCGAGCCCGCGACACTTTCATCGCATTGCCAGGACTTACGCTATCAATTGGCGAGAAACCATACTTTGAGCTGGTCATGAAAACTGCGGAACGCGGACTAAGGGAGTTCATGCAAAGAAAGCCATTAAGCGTAAAGATATATGAGATGGAACAACCCGATGTTCTACTTTGGGCTATTTGGGCAGTTCAGCAATATGCACATGAATGTGGCATTACAGCATGTCTTGAAAAATATGGACAACTGGTATTCGACATAATTGACTACATCGTAGATGAAATGCACCCCAACTTATATCTTGATTCTAATGGACTTCTCAGAACTGAGGGAAGAAACAATGCCGTCACATGGATGAATTCTAAGACAAACGGCAAACCTGTAGTTCCACGAACAGGATATATTGTTGAATTTAATGCACTTTGGTATAATGCGTTGCTCTTTGCTGTTGAACTTGCTAAGAAAAAGAACGACATTCGCAAGGTTGAAGAACTTAGCGAGCGTGCCGAGCGATGCAACCAGTCGTTTGCTGCAACTTTCTACAATAAGTATGGCTATCTATTCGACTATGTAGGTGGAGCATCACAAGACTGGAGCGTCCGCCCAAACATGATTTTTGCCTGCGCATTCGACTATTCGCCACTCACACGAGAACAAAAGAAAAGCGTAATAGACTATTGTACTCGTGAACTACTCACTCCAAAGGGACTGCGCTCGCTATCTCCAAAAAGTTTTGGATACAATCCTATGTATATAGGAAAGCAAAGTGAGCGAGACCTCGCTTACCATCAAGGCACAGCATGGCCTTGGCTTGGTGGTTTCTATCTCGAAGCCTGCCTGAAACTCTATAAGCGTTCAAGGCTCAGCTTCATAGAAAGACAGATGGTGGGCTACGACGACGAAATGTACTACCATTGTCTCGGAACAATAAGCGAACTGTTTGATGGCAACCCTCCTTTCCACGGACGTGGCGGAATCTCATTTGCAATGAATGTAGCAGAAGTGCTAAGGACTCAGCACTTACTGAAAAACTACGGCATTGAGACTCAGCCTGATAATACGGAAAACAACGGAAACAATAAGGAACAAGAAAGGAGGAATGCACAATGAAAGTATTGATGTTTGGCTGGGAGTATCCTCCTCATGTGTTCGGAGGGCTTGCAACTGCTAACTTCGGAATATCTGAAGGACTACACGCACAAGGCAATATGGAAATTACGCTTTGTCTGCCACACCCTTTTGGTGACGAAGACCAATCTGCAGCTCGCATAGTTGCAATGAACGCTGTACCTATTGTATGGCATGACGTAAGCAGAGAGTGGGTTGAAGAAAGAGTAGGCAAAGTGATGAAAGCCGAAGATTATTTCAGATACCGCGACCATATCTATTCAGATTTCTCATACATGGGTGCAAATGACATCGGATGCATGGAGTTTGCAGGAGGCTATCCCCAAAACCTTCACGAAGAAATAAATAACTATTCTGTCATTGCTGGAGTGGTGGCAAGAGCAGAAGAATTTGACATAATACACGCCCACGACTGGCTGACATACCCTGCCGGCATCCATGCCAAGCAGGTAAGCGGAAAGAAACTCTGCATACACGTTCATGCAACAGACTTCGACCGCTCACGAGGCAATGTTAATCCTACAGTTTATTCTATAGAGAAAGACGGAATGGATAATGCAGACTGCATAATGTGTGTTAGCGAACTGACAAGGCAAACAGTCATAAATCATTATCACCAAGACCCAAGAAAGGTCTTCACTGTTCACAATGCAGTATATCCTCTTAAGAAAGAACTTCAGGACATTCCCCGTCCTGACCACAAGAACAAGGAGAAGATAGTAACCTTTCTCGGAAGAATAACCATGCAGAAAGGTCCAGAATACTTTGTAGAAGCAGCCAGTCTGGTTCTGAAACGTACAAGAAATGTCAGATTCTGCATGGCTGGCTCTGGCGACATGATGGAAGAAATGATTACGCTGGCAGCAGAGAGAGGCATAGCTGACCGTTTCCATTTCCCTGGTTTCATGAGAGGCAACCAAGTGTATGAGTGTCTTAAAAACTCTGATGTCTACGTTATGCCTTCCGTTAGTGAACCTTTCGGAATATCACCGCTTGAAGCAATGCAGTGCGGCACACCTACAATCATATCCAAGCAGAGTGGATGTGCAGAGATTCTGACAAACTGTTTCAAGATTGACTATTGGGACATTCATGCTATGGCAGATGCCATCTACTCTATTTGCAACAACGAATCTCTGTTCAACTATCTGCAAGTGGAAGGAAAACGAGAAGTTGATCAGATTACTTGGGAAAAAGTAGGACGCTGGATAAATGAACTATACAATAGGACATTAAGCCAATAGGTATCGCTTAAACCTATTTATTATATCATATAGCATAAAAGGAATATAAAAACAAATACATAAGAAACGGATGAAAACAATTTGCTTATATTTTGAAATACACCAGATAACTCACCTCCGACGCTATCGCTTTTTCGATATAGGGTCAGACCATTACTATTATGATGACTATGAGAACGAGCGCCTGATCCGCGATATTGCCCAGAGGTCGTACATGCCAGCACTTAATGTGCTACACGAGATGATAGTCCACAACGACAAGGCATTCCGCGTTTCATTCTCTTTGTCGGGTGTAGGCATGGAGCAGTTGGAGATTTATGCGCCTGAAGTTCTTGAAAAGTTACAGGCAATGGCAGAGACTGGTTGCGTGGAGTTTCTTGCAGAGCCTTACTCTCACGGTCTGTCGTCGCTTGTTGACAGAGACTTGTTTGCATCGGAAGTAAAGAGACAAATGACGAAAATAAAAGAGTATTTCGGTCAGACTCCTAAAGTGCTGCGCAACTCTTCGCTCATTTATAGTGACGAGATTGGTCAGCAAGCTGCCCAAATGGGATTTAAAGCCATGTTGACAGAAGGTGCAAAGCATGTCTTGGGATGGAAATCACCGCACTATCTCTATCATTGTCCTCTGGCTCCAAGCCTGAAACTCCTGCTTAGAGATATAAACCTGAGCGATGATGTGTCGCTAAGATTCAGCAATCCACATTGGGAAGGCTATCCGCTTTTTGCCGACCACTACATGGATCGCATCGCAGAATTGCCTGAGTCGGAGAATGTAATAAACATATTCATGAACCTTTCGGCATTAGGCATCTCACAACCACTATCATCTAACATATTAGAGTTCCTAAGGGCGTGGCCACAATGCGCAAAACAACGCAACATCTCTTTCGCAACACCTACAGAAATATGCAAGCAGAACAAATCTGTGGGCGACTTGAACGTGCCCGACACACTTTCTTGGCTTGACGAAGAGCGTGATGTAAGCAGCTGCATTGGTAATGCAATGCAGCGCGAAGCATTCGACAAACTCTATAGTGTAGCAGAGAGAGTCAGAATAGCCGACGACCCACGTATTAACCAAGATTGGGACTACTTGCAGGCATCCAACAACTTCAGGTTTATGACTACAAAACCGTCACACGTTGGTCTTGAGCGTGGAATATACGATTCTGCATTCGATGCTTTTACAAACTACATGAACATTCTCGGCGACTTCATCTGGCGTGTCAATTCTATCTATCCGTCAGAAATTGACAACGAAGAACTTAACTCGCTCCTTACAACCATCAGAAATCAGGCTGTGGAGATAGAACAGAAAGACAAAGAGATTGCGAAACTAAACAAGAAAGTAGAGAAACTGCAAAAAACAACAAAGAAAAAGAAAGCCTGACAGACTATCATGCCACACAAATAAAAACAATAATCCCGACAAACTTAACGTCTGTCGGGATTATTTTATATGTCTGAATAACGATTCAGACTTTGTTTTTCAGATTATTTCTTAACAATCTTCTTACCGTTCATAATTACGATTCCCTTGTAAGAAGCATCAACGCGCTGACCTGCGATGTTATAGATTACACCGTTCTCAGTTTCGTTATACTTAACGTCGCTGATACCAGTTACGATACCGCCATCAACAGGAACAAGCTCTGGTGTTGAGTTGTATGTATAAGCAATACCCTTAATGTTATAAAGAGTTTCGCCAACCATTGCAGCAAGACCATCGTTGTCATATCCCTCTACATGGAAGCTATTGTAAATCTGAACATTGTTTTCACCTTCGTTAGCGTAGAACTTAGGATTCTCAGCACCGTCAGTAGAAATTGTTACGTTCTTAACTTCAACCAAGTCGCAGAGATTGTCTGCAATTTCGTTAACGCCAATAACCTTAGCTTCTGCTTCAGCACCAGTTACAGCAAGAATATTGTCAGTGTTTGTCTTGCCTTCAACAGCCTGAGCCTGTGGCAGAGCTCTGAAGTTTGTACGCTTAACAATGATTGTTCCATTTACGTCGTCGTTAATATTCAAGTCCTTAGCAACATTGAAGAAACATATAGCACCGCTATTATCGCGAACAAAGATTGAAGTGTTTGCATTTGCAGAGTTTGTCACAAACTTGTAGACAACCTTAGCGTTTGTCAGAGTAAGTTCAGCCTCTGTATTATCAGCAAGTGCCTTGAACTCAGCAATGTTGTTAACCTTAGTGATTTCTCCTGGCTGTGGTTCTTCACCTTCGCCAACCTTTGTCAACCAAACCTGAGCTGTTTCATTATACTTACCACGCAGACCTTCAATAGTGTAAGTTCCGTCTTCAGCAATCATGCCTTCAATCTTGAACTCGTCATAAAGCTGGATAACTTCATTGTCGCCGTTCATAATATAGTAGCGGTTATTGTCAGCATTCTTCTTAACAACAACATCCTTAATCTTGTAAACTTCTGTCAGAAGTTCCTTACCAACGATGTCTGCAGCACTGATTTCAACAGGAGTGATTGTTCCGTCAGTGATTGTAATGTTAACAGTATTGTCCTTGCCAACTTTAAGCTCGTCCAGACCAGCATAAACAACACGCTGACCCTGAACTGTTCCGTTCAGTTTCTGTCCCTGCTTAACATCCTGTCCAAGATAGTAGATGAGCAGTGAACCAGTAGCATCCTTAACTACAGTGTTTTTGTTACCATTGCCAAGAACTACAGCGTCTGTAAGGTTTAAGTTAGCTACTGTTTCGTTTTCTAGAGCGAGGAATTCAGCAATACTATTTACTGTAGTGATATTTTGCTTAACAAACTCCATCTCAGCCTTAGCACCAGACATTTCATCCCATGCCCTCACTGTGCAACTCTCTGTGATAGTGAAAGGAGCACTGTAAGAAGGCGCACCTTCATTTGTTTCAGGGTCGCTGCCGTCTAATGTATAATAGATCTGTGAAGCATCGCGATTGATAGAGATAGTAACTTCCGTTGAATTTACGAATGGATTAGTTCCACTGATAGTGATTTTAGCCTCTTCTGGCTGTGGCTCTTCACCTTCACCGCTAACAGTCAATGTAATAGAAGAAATCTGAGTATTTTTAGCAACATTGAAAACTACCTCAGAAGCATTACCTGTCCAAGTCTTTTCTGCAAGTGTTCCGGTTGATGTAGACAAATTGAAGTTATCTTTGTGACCAACAAACTCAATTTTAGAGATGTTCTTTCCTGCAGGAGCTGTAACTGTGAAAGTACCAGAGTACATGCGCAGGCGTGGACTTGCACTCCACAAGCGGTTTTCATTATTTCCAGAAGTCTTTGCAGAAACAGTAACAGTAGCTCCGCTTACATCAGCAGATGTTGTAGTCTCTGTGAAGTCACCATCATGTGAAGTTCCTGAAGAAAGTCCTGTGATGGTTGGGAACAAAGTAGCATAGTCATTGTCGAAGTCAAATTTAATTTCTTCGGCAAATGAAACGTTAAACATTGCGCATAGCAATGCAACGAGTGAATAGCGTAAAAATTTATTCATAACCTTATTTGTTTAATGTGATTAAAAACTTATAGTGTATTTGGTTGCAAAAGTAGGTAAATTGTTTTATAAACACAAAGGTTATACACTTATTTTATGTTAAAGTTAGAAGATTAATGCCTGAAAATTTGGTTTTTACATTAAATATGCATACATTTGTTGCAACTTTTTTAGGATTTCGCATTTTTCGAAATCAGTCTTGAGGTTGGTAGCATCCTGCACCAACCTCTTTTCGTTTCAAGTAGCAACAAGTTTTTTCAGTCTTCAAAGTTATATTTATCAGCATATCGGAATTGTACATAAGCGTGATTTTTTCAATTTGCAGCATAGCCTCATCATGTCAGCCCATATAAAAGCAAAAGAGCGAAACCTCCCGGACTCGCTCTCAGCACTAAATAAACTTATATAATAATACACATACTGTTGAATTTTGTCATACAGCCACAACACACCATAACATGTCAGCATGCTATTGATGGTTTCATTTTCAATATTTTTTTGTTCGCCTCCCTACCCTTACATCGAGAGAGTTCAGCTTTTTATTTTCACCAGGCAGGTCTTCTGACTTTGTTCCACCTTCAAACGCCTTCCCGAAGCTGAATGTAAATCGTTGATTATCAAATGTCAATCGCTGACTTAAAATAAACTTCAGTGGCTCTTTTGCTTGCAGGTTATAAAGGAACTCACAGCTGCGAGACAGTTGGAGATTTTCACTCCATTCCCTTTTTAATCGCGTTTTAGCGAACCATTACGGATGCAAAGATACGATAATTAGGTAAACCACCAAAAAAAAAACGAGAAAATTTTGAATAAAAAAATTTTTATTTGGCAGAAACTTACATTTTTTTACAGAAAAAATTTGCATAACTTTCAGAAAGTAACTATCTTTGCCCGCAGTTACAACAATTATTCACTTAAAAAATCAGAAAAGCCTATCGGAACAACATTACTTAAATATTAAAAATATTAAAGGAATGATACATCTGGAAAAAATGACCGATGAACAGTTGGCATTGGCATATATTGATGGTAATAACAGGGCTTTCGATATCTTGTTGCAACGCAATCAGTCAAAAATATTTTCTTACATTCTCTTCGTTGTTCGCGACCAAGAGATGGCAAATGATGTCTTTCAGGAGACCTTCGTAAAGGTTATCAGTTCGCTGCAACACCGCAAATATGCTACTACAGGCAAGTTTGGGGCGTGGGTTATGCGTATTGCCCACAATGTGATTATGGACTGGTATCGCGACAATCGCACAGACAAAATAGTTGAACCTACTACAGACAACGACCTTTCCAACATTTCCTCTAACGAATTACTCGATGGAAGCATAGAGACTCGCTTCGTAAACGACCAAGTGCTAAGCGACGTTAAGACCATGATGAACCTTCTGCCTGCCTCACAGCGTGAAGTTGTTTACATGCGCTTCTTTCAGGAAATGTCGTTCAAGGAAATTGCTGAGACTACAGGAGTGAGCATAAACACATCGCTCGGCAGAATGCGCTATGCAATAATGAACATGCGACGCATGGCAAAATCACACGACTTAATGTTGCAGATGGACTAACAAGTTAAAGTCCAATTGCTGCTAAAATAATACTAATTAAGCAAGGAAAAGTTAAAACCATAGCGGTTTGGTTTTTCCTTGCTTATTGTTTTTTTATAACTGGAGTTACAAACTGTAACTTTCATTTTCGGTCCATTTTTTTGACGAAAAAAGTAAAAAATCTTGACAAATGAAATTTTCAATCCAGAGAAGCATTTAGAGCCGTTTTTCCGTCTGGCACGAGACAAAGTGTAAAAAACTGTTTATTTGTTAATCAATCGGCTTAAACTATGTAAACGAACATAAGGAACGAAAAAGTGAAAGGTGTCCTTTCGCGATGCGAAACGTGGCATATGACCATGCGATATGTGGCATATCGCAGTGCCAAAGGTGTCCTTTCGCGATGCGAAAGATGCCCTTTGACTTTTTTAACACTTATGAGTTTTGCAACGAAACGTATAATGTCTTGATATTGAATGATTTACCAAAAAGAGTAAAAAGCAGCCAAATACTCGCATATTTTGCAACTTCTTTTTTCTCGGTCGTAAAATTTTAAGTTATTTGCGGGTTTAGTTAATCAATTTTTTACCCAACTCGGCTCTGAAAATTGCAAGTTTTTCTCTCGGCAAAGGAAAGAAAAGGAAAACTGGTTTCAGATTGGAAGCAAAACTTGGTATAAACTTAAAAGGCTGCATGATATGCACCATCATGCAGCCTTTTCTTATAAAGAAATTTAGGATGATATCCCTAACTTAATTTATCAGGTGGTCATAAAATAAGCTAAGCACTTGCGAAACTTGAAATAAACAAAAGCAGAATCGCTATGCTCACAGCTTAACAATTTTTCTTAAGCTCCTTAATTGTTTCCTCTGGGTTGGCAGATTTGAAGATGTAACTTCCGCTCACCAACACGTCAGCACCTTCCTTGACAAGCAGCGGAGCAGTTTTTCCGTCAACGCCTCCATCCACTTCTATGAGTGCTTTGCTGCCAGCCTTGTCGATAAGGTTGCGGAGCTGTGCTACTTTCTTAACAGCATTGTCGATAAATTTCTGTCCGCCAAATCCAGGATTAACGCTCATCAGCAGCACCATGTCTACATCGTTGACAATATCTTCGAGCAGACTTACTGGAGAATGTGGGTTGAGCGTAACGCCAGCCTTCATGCCCGCAGCGTGAATTTCCTGCACTGTGCGATGGAGATGGGTGCAAGCCTCGTAGTGTACGTTCATCATCATAGCTCCCAGTTTTGCAGTCTGGGCAATATAGTTCTCTGGATGGACTATCATGAAGTGAACATCAAGCGGTTTCTTACATACTTTTGCAACAGCCTCCATCACAGGGAATCCGAATGAAATGTTAGGAACGAAAACTCCGTCCATTACGTCTAAGTGCAACCAGTCGGCTTCACTTCGGTTTATCATTTCTATGTCTGTCTTAAGGTCGATGAAGTTTGCTGAGAGCAAAGAGGGTGAAATTAGTGTTTCCATCAGTCGTATTCTTAATTCTTATTAGTTTAAACAATATATTTCCTGTCGGCCATTCAGCTTCAAGACTCTATATGAGTGCGCAATCTGTCGAATCAGATTCAATGTGTATTCTGATGGATTGACTTCTTCAAGTGTAAAATGTGGCATAGGCATTTTGTTTGTTTTTTATAGTTTTAAAGGAATGATGTTTTATTAAATGCTTTCTATATACTTAACGCAAATATGTATGGTTTTATTATACGCAAAAGCATTTTTTTCTTAAAACTTGATATTAAACCATTTTTTTTGTCTAATTTTGCATTTAATAAAAGCGCAAGTCAGGCTGTTGTATTGGCAGGCAACAATACACTTCATGCCAAAATGAAACTATTTGCAGGCAAAAGACTTTGCAATAGAAAATGATTGCGTTTTAAATAACTAAAGAATCTGAGAAATGCTAATCCAAATAAATGGTCTCTGCGATGCTGACAATATGCGCGAGATAGAAAAGATGGGCGTCGACGTTGTGGGCTTCGACTTCAGAAAGGATAGTGAACGCATGGTGAAGATGATTTCTTCGCGTGCAGGAATTATTCCCGACTATTCGCGTGAACGCATTAAGCGGCTTAAAGAAAACAAAGACATCAATGAGTTTACACAGGAGAATAGTTGTCGCAGAATGGGTTGTTTTGCAGATGACATGCCGCAGAACATCGTGACTCGCGTCTACAACTACAATCTTGACATCGTAGAACTGTGGGGCGAGGAACTGCCTCTCATGATTGACAACCTGAGAAACACTCTCCATCCCGACATTCATCCAAACATAAAGATTGCGAAACACTGCTCCGTCAGCACCATTGCCGATGTAGAAAACCTGCGCCAATATGCCGACAGTGCCGACTATCTGGCTATCAGCATCACCGAAGAAGCATTGCAAGGGAATGTCATGAACCACTACGACTGCAAACTGGGATTTGTCTTAGTCTATGGCTCTAAGAACAATTCAGACAGCATAATAAACTTGCTTTCGCACGAAAAATGTATGGGAATATGCATTGACGACGTTTTTGAGGATGCCATTGGAGTGAAAAACACAGACCAGCTAAAGGCATTTCTTGATAGAATTAATTAGAAGAAAAACACATGACACTAAAAGAATTTCTGAATAAAGGCGACATATTTGCAGCAGAGTCTGGAGGGCAGTTAACCGAAATATCAGAAGGAAGAGCTGTAGCCGAAATGACAGTAACCGAGCACCATCTGAATGCAGGTGGCGTTTGTCAGGGAGGCGTGCTTTTCACTTTGGCAGATTTAGCTATAGCAGGCGTGATGAACAGTCACGGCAAATTGTCGTTCAGCATACAGACAAGCATATCGTTCTTGCACTCCGCCCTTCCAGGCGACCATCTACGCGCCGAAGCCGTAGAAGTGTTCAATCATCATAAGATTCCGTATTGCGAAGTCAAGGTTACTAACCAGAATGGTGACCTTGTGTGTGCGCTAACCGCTATGTCGTTCCGCAAGGATAAGCCTATACCTTAATAGCCTGCATCAATACGTAATATTATTTGAGCATAAGAACCAAATAACTTATTCATTCCGAAAATAAGGAAACAGCAGAAAACATTAACTATATAAGAATGGAACAAAACCAGCCTAACGAAACTTGGTTTGCCTTGCAACTTTTCACAACGAGGCAGCAAGCCGTAGCCGATTACTTTGAGGACAAGGGCCTGGAATGTTTCATTCCGAAACAGTACGTTGACGGCGAAGACAAGTATGGCAAGCGGAAAAGAGAATTGCGACCTGTTGTCAGAAATCTGCTGTTCTTGAAGAAAACTGTAAGCAACAGCGAACTTGCGGAACTTATAAAACAGTCGCAATATGCTATGCGAGTGATTCCTAAAAGCAGCGAGAATAAGGAATACTACGAAATATCTGCACGCGAGATGCACGAATTTCAGATAATGTGTAACCCTGAGATAGAACTTCGCAAATATCTCTCAACAGAGGAAGCACGACTGAAAAACGGCACGGAAGTTGATGTGGTTTATGGACCTTTGAAGGGACTGAGCGGAAAACTTGTACGCCAAAGCAAAAAGTATTATCTGCTGAAAGAGGTTCCTGGCATGGGAGTCATGATTAAAGTATCGCGATGGTGCTGCAAACCTATAATCGAATCTGATGAGCAGAAAGCATAACTAACAATAAACTGACAGAACTAAAAAAGGTGTATTTCAAGTTTAACTAAAACTGAAATACACCTTTTATATATATTATGTGCCTAAAGCTGTGAGACTATTAAGCCTGCCAAAACCACAATGGCGATATAATCAGAACCTTAGAGCAAGAGTTTGCCTTAGAATTCACTTGTGAAGTGGAACTTGATATTCTTGAAATCTTCCTGCGCCATCTGCAAAACATATCCAGAATCGGCAAGGAAAACGTCGCGTCCGTCTTTATCCTTTGCCATATACTGATACTTGCGCTTCTTGAAGTTGTCAAGTTCCTTCTCGTCGTCGCTTTCTATCCAGCATGCTTTATACAGATGAACAGGTTCCCAACGGCACTTGGCATTATATTCGTTCTCAAGTCTATACTGTATGACTTCAAACTGAAGTTGTCCCACAGTACCTATAATCTTTCTGCCATTAAACTGGTTGACAAACATCTGAGCAACACCTTCGTCCATCAACTGGTCAATACCTTTGTTCAGTTGCTTTGACTTCATCGGGTCGTCGTTCTCAATATACTTGAACATCTCTGGCGAGAACGATGGCAATCCCCTGAAATGAAGTTGCTCTCCCTCTGTAAGCGTATCGCCAATCTTGAAGATTCCGTTGTCAGGCAATCCCACTATATCGCCAGGCCAAGCCTCATCAATAGTAGATTTGCGCTGAGCCATAAACTGAGTTGGCGAAGAAAAGCGCAGGGTCTTGCCCTGACGAACATGCAGATAAGGTTGGTTGCGCTGGAATTTACCGCTACAAACCTTGCAGAAAGCAATACATGAACGGTGGTTAGGGTCGATATTGGCTGTGATTTTAAATATAAAGCCTGTGAATTTCTTTTCTTCAGGCTCAACCATGCGTTCTTCTGCCTTAGTAGGACGAGGAGAAGGTGCTATCTCTACAAAGCAGTTCAGCAGCTCTTGCACACCGAAATTGTTGAGGGCTGAACCGAAAAAGACTGGCGCAACAGTTGCTTCGCGATAATCGTCGACGCTGAACTCAGGATAAACTCCATCTATCAGTTCCAAGTCGTTGCGCAGTTGCTCTGCATTATCCTCTCCTACCTGCTTGTCGAGCTCGTCACTATCTATGTCAATCTCTACCTTCTCTGTTACTCGCTGCTTATCGGGCGTGAACAAATCAAGTTTCTGCTCATATATATTATATACTCCCTTAAACTTAGCACCTTGATTTATCGGCCATGACAACGGACGTACACTGATTTGCAGTTCCTGCTCCAGTTCGTCAAGCAAGTCAAAAGGGTCGCGTCCTTCGCGGTCCATCTTGTTGATGAAAATTATCACAGGTGTGTTTCGCATACGGCATACATTCATCAGTTTGCGAGTCTGAGTCTCAACACCTTTTGCTCCATCAACAACTATTATGGCTGAGTCAACTGCGGTAAGAGTACGATAAGTATCTTCAGCAAAATCCTGGTGTCCTGGAGTATCAAGTATATTAACCTTATATTCCGTATCACTACCTTCTGGAGTATAGTCAAATTCCATTACTGAAGTTGACACAGAGATACCACGTTGTTTCTCAATGTCCATCCAGTCGCTTGTAGCAGTCTTCTTAATCTTGTTGTTCTTAACGGCACCAGCCACCTGAATTTGTCCTCCGAAGAGAAGAAATTTCTCTGTCAGAGTAGTTTTACCAGCATCAGGGTGGCTGATAATTGCAAACGTTCTTCTGCGTTCTATCTCTTGATTCATAATGAATTATCTATTTTGAAGGTGCAAAGGTACGAAAAAGCAATGAACAATGCAATAAAATATAGTATTTCAATCCATATCATGCTTTTTTATTCATATTCTATACGTTATTAATGATAATTTTATAATTTTGCACTATAAATTTTCTTTGAAAAGATAATCTCATTTATTTCTCACAAACACAAAATTCTTAAATATGAAACAAGCTATAATAGAAAAAACGAATAACAGTTTGAAAAAAATCAAAACACTCAAGAAATCATGGTTTATACTTTTAATTATTATTTCTATTTTAGGCTGTGCTAGTAATGATGATAATGAGTTTGATTATGAAATTGATAATGAAATTGATAAAGATTCAGCACTAACAGCACTTTTAGCAAAAGATGTAATACTCAATGCAGAGAACTTCCCAGATGACGTTTTTAGACGAAGGATTTCAAAGATTACAGGTGTAGAGGAAGGAGATACTATTACAAAAGAAATAATTCTAAATACTACAGAAATCGATGTGTCATCAGACTATAACACATGGGCAATACATAATATAGATTGTATACATAACTTAATTGGCATAGAATATTTTGTTGCATTAACTTCATTAACATGTAACTGGAACTATATCTCATCATTAGATTTATCAAAAAATTATAAACTCGAAAGTTTATCCTGCTATAGAAACAGATTAACATCGTTGGATTTATCAAAAAACAAACATTTATTACATCTATTTTGCTATTCTAATAAATTATCCACATTAGATTTATCAAAAAACATAAAATTAGTATCACTTCTTTGTGGAGATAATTTACTAGAATCTTTAGAAATACAAAGTAATTCAGAACTTACATTTCTTGCTTGTGAAAATAACAAATTAAAAAATCTTGACGTTTCGAACAATCCAATGCTTACAACAATAAATTGTTCTGAAAACCGTCTTAAATATTTAGATTTTACAAACAACGCATCACTTACCCATATCACCTGTTATCACAATTTAATTGGAGAAAATGAAATGGAGGAATTAATAAAAAGTATGCCTATTGTTGAAAACGGATATTTCAATGTAGTATATATATATCCTACTAAACATGAAGGTAATGTATGCACAAAAGCACAAGTTATCGCTGCAAAAGCAAAAGGATGGAAAGTGTATAATAAGCTTAAAGAATACGAAGGCAGTTAATATAAAATAATAATTTAGTTTCAACTCTATAAAAAAATAATTAAGTAGATATTAAAGCACAAAAAAAGATGCACGAACAACAATTCTAAGCATTGCCATTCGTGCATCCTTCTTTCCAGCTAACAATAGTCAGCCTTAACAGTTGGGCTTATTTTGCATTATAAGCATTCATAATCTTGATGAGGTCAACAACCTTGTGAGAATAACCAATCTCGTTGTCATACCAAGAAACAACCTTAACAAACTTGTCTGTGAGATATACACCAGCCTCAGCATCGAAGATTGATGTACGAGCATCGCCTAAGAAGTCGCTGCTAACAACTTTATCTTCTGTATATCCGAGTACACCCTTGAGTTCGCCTTCAGAAGCCTCGCGCATAGCCTTGCAGATGTCTTCCTTAGTTGCAGGCTTCTTGAGGTTTACAGTAAGGTCAACAACAGATACATCGAGAGTAGGAACACGCATTGAGATACCTGTGAGCTTGCCATCCAACTCAGGAATTACCTTACCTACAGCCTTAGCAGCACCAGTAGAAGAAGGGATGATGTTGCCAGAAGCAGCACGACCACCACGCCAGTCTTTCAGAGAAGGTCCGTCAACAGTGCGCTGTGTTGCTGTTGTAGAGTGAACAGTTGTCATAAGACCAGTTTCAATACCGAACTTGTCGTTCAGAACCTTTGCGATAGGAGCCAAGCAGTTAGTTGTACAAGAAGCGTTAGAAACAATCTTCTGTCCTGCATACTTGTCTGTGTTTACGCCGCAAACGAACATATCAGCCTGACGTCCGTCGTCGCCTTTCTTAGAAGGAGCAGACAGAACGACATACTTAGCACCTGCTTCGAGGTGTTTTTCAGCCTTGTCCATAGCGAGGAACAGACCTGTTGACTCAACAACATATTCTGCACCGATTTCGTCCCACTTAAGATTTGCTGGATCTTTTTCGGCTGTAACACGGATGCGATTGCCGTTAACGATGAGCACGTTGTTCTCAACATCTGCTTCGATTGTGCCATCAAACTGTCCGTGCATAGTGTCATACTTAAGCATGTATGCCATGTAGTCAACAGGCAGAAGGTCGTTGATACCAACAACAACTACATCCTTAGCATTGCACTCTTCTAAAGTTGCACGGAAAACAAAACGTCCGATACGGCCGAAACCGTTAATACCAATCTTAATCATAATACTTAACTTTTAAAGGTTTACTATTTTTGTTTTATTAAAATTATTGTTTTTCTCTATTAGTTAACATGGATTATAAGCGTGAATCACTCCTTAAATATGAGAAAAATAACCTTTAGGCTGCATTTTTTCGCATATCTCGAATGCAAAGTTAAACATTTTTTTTATATTTGCATCCGAAAACTATTTTTTTTATAACAAAAAATCTAAAAACAATGGGATTTATCAAAGAGTTTAAAGAGTTTGCCATGAAAGGCAACGTGATGGACATGGCTGTCGGTGTTATCATCGGTGGTGCTTTCGGCAAAATTGTTTCTTCAATGGTAGATGACATTCTCATGCCATTAGTAGGTATGGTTACCGGAAACATTGATTTCACTAATCTGGTTTACAAGTTCGGTGAAGGTGAATTCGCAGCTACACTGAAGTATGGTACATTCATTCAGAATGTAGTTGACTTCCTGATTGTTGCATTCTGTATCTTCCTTATGATTAAGGGCATCAACAAGATTTCTAAGAAGAAAGAGGAAGAACCTGCTGCTCCAGCTGAACCAAGTAACGAGGAGAAACTGCTAAGCGAAATTCGCGACTTGCTGAAGAACAAGTAATTAGCAGCCTAACATTAGAAATAAAAAATGCCAGAAGGTTGTCAATACGACTTCCTTTTGGCATTTTGTTTTGCTATATACCATTTATATTATTGTATTGAAATCATAGAAAACGATTACAAGATATCTACTTCTTCTCCTATGAGTTCGCAATGTTCAAATCCCATTTCTGCTGCTTTATCGGCAGGAAAGGTGTAATAGTTGACGCGGCCCTCGGTGCAGAGCTGGTTCTTCGAATCGTAGACTTTAACTTCTAAGACTGCTATTTGCCGTTGGGTTTCCAGAAGTTTCGCACGCAATATTATTCGCGGTTCGGTTGTCATGATTGGTCGGCGGAATCTAACTTCAAGGCGCGAAGTAACGCCTGTTGTCTGCAATCTGCGGAAAACCACCCAAGCAGAAATCTCATCAATCAGTGTTGAAAGTATTCCGCCATGAAGCGTATTGACCCACCCCTGATAGTGCTTTGATGGCTGCCAGCAACTAACCACTTCTTCTCCATCTTCGTAAAACTCCATGTGTACTCCTAACGGATTGTCTGGCGAACATCCAAAACAATCAAACCCTTCGGCATGACACCACGGATTTTTTATTTTCCTCATACTTTTATATGCGTTATATATAAAAAACAAAACGGGCAGGACTTATCTTGTTCAGACAAAGACCTACCCTATCTTATTACTAGAATGTAAACTCAAAAGCGAATCTGACACCGTTCTTATGAGCCGTAGGCAAACCATTATAGCTCATGCGGTGAACAAAGTCTACCTGGAAAAACTTGAATATATTGTGAATACCGACCACAACCTCCCAGTATGGTTTGTTCTTGTCGAGAAGATTTGCACCAGCAGGGAACTGGAACAGCGACTCGTCGTTTGCATTTTCAGCAAGATAAGGATTATTTTTGCTTGTCAAATGTCCCATCATGCCTTTTACTCCGACAAACTCTCTCCACTTCAGACGACGCAGGAATGGGACGCGGTTGAGTAGCTTTCCATTCATATCCCAGCCTACATCAATCATTGCGAATCGGTCGGTTAGGAACTCCATGTTGTTCATCAAGGCAAATGTTCCTGCTTCAGTAACATAACTCAAGTTTGTTGGAGGCAGAATCAGCAATGGGAAAGGCACCTTGTTCCATTGAGCACCAGCCTTGATTCGTGCATCAATCTTACCCCAACTTTTCATCCAGAAACGTTTGTATATGCTTGCTTCAGTATAGTTGTAAGTATATCTTCCTCCTAAGAATCCGTCAAATCCCATAGTGTGGCTGATAGAGAACTCAGGATTGTCATAGTTTGTAGGCCATCTGTTCTGCTTTGTGTTAACATAGGTTCTGCCAGGACACAACACAAAACTTACTGTTGCTTCTGTAGTTCTGATCTTGTTCACAAGAGAGCCATCATTCAGTCTTCTGAAAGCCAGTTCGCCTGTAGGCTCATTGCTCTCAGTCTTTATCTGCACAGTAGAACGGAATCCCCAGTCGGTCTCCCAGTCAAATTTCAGTTTCTGGCGATTGTAGAAATACATCTGGTCAGCCTTAGCCCATCTGAAAACAGTGAAAACATTATCCTTGTCTGTAACGAGGAACTTGTCGCTTGGCGACATTACGTCGTAACTGGTTTCAAACGAGATTGTGCGCGAAGGGAACTCCGACGGCTGATATTCTTTCTTGTTGAATGAGTAAGTGAGCAGACTACTGTAGTAACTCTTCTTTGAGCGGGTTCCATAGGCATAATATCCTTTCCAGAAAAGATGAGGATTAAGCGATGCTGTTGTTTGTCCTGAAGCCCTCAGGCGTATTCCGTCGACAAAGTTCTTTGAAATAATCGTATTGACAGGACCAATATCGAACTTGCTCTTTGTAGCTGGGGTGCCAGATTCAATGAAGTTCTCCACAACAGCTCTAACTCCGAACATTATCCATTTGAATCCCTTTGTCTGCTGCATTCGCTGCAAAAAGGTGTTCATCGAGGCCTCGCTGCGTGTCAGTTCAACTTTTCTATGCTCATTCCAGAAATCGTCATCCTTCATTTTTGCATCTGTCATGTAGCGAACTTTTGTCTTTCCCTTAAACAGTTTATCGTCTATTTCAGCGAAATCGTAGTCGTTAAGACGAGTAGTCCTTATAACAACAGCCTTAGTAAGGAACTTGGTTAACGACATTTCGACAAGCATATTGTCAACCGTCAGCACCCATTCACCATTATCCAGTCGCTCATATTCCTGCTCTATCTTCAGGTTTTCAACGAAATTGACATCGCTTCGCTTAGGTATCGTGATGTTGCACTTGCGCAAGTGAAGTGAGCTGTCAGCCAAAACATAAATCTCTCCGCGGAAACCGAAGTCCTGCTGATTGTTTGGAAAGAACTGAAGATGATAGCAACGGTCTTTTCCTACATAAGTTGTATCTTCAATATAGAACCGATAGAATGCTATAGCATCTTTGCCAATCGGACTTGTAAATGGATATTGTAGCAGACGAACCTGATCGTTATAAAAGTCTACATCGGTAAAAACATCTTTCAGCATGGTGGTAACAGTTTCGCCAGTCTCAATGAGTTTGTTAATACCATTGCTCCTCTGACCTAAGACAATATCTTTCTCAGAACGTGGAGACTTGCGATAAAGATGCTTTGATACTGTCTCATCAACCGTCAGGGGCAGTATGAGCTTGTCGTTCCAAGTACAAACTTCAATTTGGTCGAGCAACCATTGACGCTTGCTCATGCTCTCATTTTCAATATCATCGGGTGAAATATCATTGACTGCAAGCGTTATCTTCTGATATTTGTTATATTGATAATAATCGTAATTCTCAAGGTGGGTTTGCTTTTTAGCCGCAATCACGCGCTTCATAAGTTCAACCGCAGGATTGTTTTTGCGACTATACTTGCTCTTTTTCTTCGACTTCACTACAACTTCATCAAGTTTACGAGTGTCCGATTTCAGTTTATACACCTGTTCATCTGGCGTGTCGCTCTTTATTTTAACTGTCAGCGGCTTGTAGCCAACCGCACTAATCGTTATCTGCCAACCATCGTGTCGTTCAATAGAGAACCGACCGTCAAGGTTGCCTACAACTGTAATTTTCTGGTCTTTATATGAGACCGTTGGCGAAACAACAGTTTCACCTGTATGTGAATCTATAACAACACCTTTAAGCTGGGCACTGACTGTTGCAGCCATTACCCAGCATAAGAGTGTCAATAATATGCTTTTATTAATCAATTTCTTCATCTGCTTCGTAACCACCCATTTCTCTGATGGCATTTTTAAGCATAGTATATTGCTGATAGAGGTTGTTTACAGGTTCTTCTCCCTGTGTGTAATCGTGCATAGGACTCTTAAGATAGAAACTCAAGAAGCGCTGTATGCCATATCGGCCTGCACGTGCTGCCAAGTCGGAGAGCAGACACAAGTCGAGCAACAAAGGTGCTGCGAGGATGGAGTCGCGGCAGAGGAAGTTAATTTTGATCTGCATAGGATAGCCCATCCATCCGAAAATGTCAATGTTATCCCATCCTTCCTTATTATCATTACGAGGAGGATAATAGTTAATACGCACCTTGTGATAGTAATCTTGATATAGGTCGGGCTGTTCTTCGGGTTTCAGTATTGTTTCAAGAGTAGACAACTTGCTGACTTCCTTTGTACGGAAGTTTGCAGGCTCGTCAAGTACTAAGCCGTCACGATTGCCCAGAATATTTGTAGAGAACCAGCCACTCAGACCCAGACAGCGTGTACCGATGATTGGAGCAAATCCGCTCTTGACAAGAGTCTGACCAGTCTTGAAGTCCTTACCTGCAATAGGCATCTTTGTTTTTTCCGCTAATTCCCACATTGCAGGAATGTCAACAGTAGTATTAGGAGCACCCATAATGAATGGAGCACCTTCTGTTAGAGCTGCGTATGCATAACACATTGACGGTGCAACATGTTCGCGGTCGTCTGCCTTCATTGCTTTTTCCAAGTCAGCCAAAGTATTGTGTACTGGTTCGTAGACAGGAACATATATTTCGGTTGACGCAGCCCATATTACAACAATGCGGTCAACTTTCTTTTCTTCCTTAAAGTTGCGTATATCGCTGCGAAGTTGTTCAACCATCTCCCAGCGTGTCTTGCCCTGCATGATGTTGTCGCCGTCGAGACGCTTTGCAAAGTTCTTGTCGAAAGCAGCACGCATAGGCTTAATCTTTTCGAGTTCATCGCGTACAGGTTCAATATCTTTTTCTTTCAACACTTCAGCATACATTGCTGCCTGATACGCGTTTTGGGGATAGACATCCCATGTAGCGAACTCTAAATCGTCAAGTTTTGCCAACGGAACAATGTCGTAGTAAGAAAGATACTTTTTATTATCACCTCGTCCGATGCGTATTTTGTCATACTGAGTCATCGAACCTACAGGCTTTGCAAGCCCTTTGCGAGCCATGAGAACACCAGTTATGAAAGTTGTAGTCACTGCACCACAACCCACAACCATTATTCCTAATTTGCCAGAAGCTGGCTTTACGTCAATTTGTTTCATGCCAATTGATTTTAAATCTTCTATATTATTAACGTTTATTTTATTACTATATTATGTATAATGTCGCAGTATTAACGTTTTTTCAACTATCATGCGCCATTATCTTTCGTCTGAAATCTAAAGTCACGACCTGCTCAATGTCGGTTATTTCATAATCAACTGTTGAGGTGTCTTCTGCTGCCTGGCTCCAACTTTCGCCTTTAATCCAAACCGTTGTACACCCTAACGAGTGAGCTGGACGTATGTCGTTTTTGATGCTATCGCCAACTACTATCACATCGCTGGGTTGCAGTCCCATTCGGTCTATTGCCAATTTATAAATAGCCTCATCTGGTTTTCTTATGCCGACTTGTGCCGATTCAACTACTGTCTCAAACAGGTTGTCGAGTTTAAACTCGCGTAGCACTGTGTTGAGGTTACCATAGAAATTGCTAACTAACGCTATTCTGTTTGTCTTACTCAAGTCCAACAGCATCTTTCGGCTATGCTCTGTTGCATTAATAGTTTGCTGATATAGCCACGAAGCCATTTCAGAAGATGCTTGTCTTGCTTGTTTTTCATCAAACGAGCCTACACTTTCGCAGTCTGTCTTCATTGCAAGAAGAAAGTCAATCTGGCTGCTAATCTTAATATTCAGTACCTCACGAAAAGTTGTTTCTGGAGTAATAGTATTGCTTTTTCCAAGCATGCGCTCAGTCATCACATAGGCATTGCGATAGGCTTCATAATCGGTTGCGGGCAGGAATCTTTCATAGGCATGCCATATAACACGACCCCAATGGTGTCCACCTGTGTCGAGCGTACCGCCATAGTCGAAAAGAAAAACCTTGTCTGTATTCATTCCTTATTATTATTTTCGTTTAAGTCAAACTCAAGCAGAGTCTTGCACAGTTGTTCATGACGACGATGCATATAGACATAGAGCAACTGCATGATGGTTATTTCAAACAATAGATACACCCATGTGCAGTCAGCCAGGCATGTGATGTATATTGCTATAGCCCTGACATTGAACGTAAGTATATTTGTCAAAGGCATAAGTTTGCGACTGTCTTCAAGAAACAGCGTTTTCAATTCTGTCGGCATGTTCTCTATCTCACCATATTTTCTGAGCAGATGCTTATATAACTTCTGAAATCGCGGTGTGCGTTTCTCCTGACTTCTGCAGTAATTGGCATAGTTAAAATAGAACTTTCGCGCCCAAAACGAACCTTTCTTTGGCAGATTGCGATATACCTCGTCTTGCTTTTCCGATGTGTCAAGTTCGCTTCCAGCTTTTCCTTTCAGAAACCAGAGATGAATCTGGCGGTAGTAGTCTGCCAGTGAACTCTGTCGCGAATGACACAACACTCCTGCAATAAAGGCAAGCACAAGGGCAAATATGCCCCACTCATGGCTTGTACCTAATATGTTTTGATGCCACAGTCTGAAAACAATAGCAAGATATATGCAGAAGAACCATACATCGCCAGAAAATCCGTCGAGCATTCTTCCGATAAGAGTTTTCTTGCCAGTAAGCCTTGCCATCTGTCCATCAGTGCTGTCGCAGAAATTGGCTGACATCAGCAGAACAACACCAGCCATGTTATGCTGCAAATCGGTATAATGAAACATCCAGCCTGCTGCTGCTCCAAGAAATATAGACAGAATGGTTATTGCGTTAGGATGCACACCGAGCCTGTTCCAGAACAGAGCGAAAACAAGTCCTATAGGTCGTGTAAACCACACGTCAAGCCATTCTTCAGTATCTTCAGACTTAAGCGAAGCCTGCAACAACCTACCGAATGATTGCTTTTCTTCTTTCATCTTCCAGTTTAATTTAGTTCATAGTGCATAATGCATAGTGCATAGTCTTTGTTAAAGTCAAAGTTCTCAACACTCATAACTCATAACTTATAACTAGTTAAAGTTAAAGTTAACGTTAAGGTTTCCGTTATCGTTCCCGTTATCATAACTCATTAGAATCAACTATCAATTTAAAAAGGCTCCTGCTATTGCCACAGCAGCATCCTCTCGGCATCGTGAGAAGCTGGGCCAATCGTTGAAGTCGATGAACTGCCACTTGCCTTGTTCGGTTATTATGGCATCACCTCCATACACACTGACATCAGTCAGCCTGCTTATCCTCTCGGCATCGGCATGAAAGGTATCAACATCAAAATCATAATGATGGCTGACTCCATTATGCGACTCATTCCCAAACTTGCTCATGCCGTCATCATTGGGATAGAACATCCTGAAAAAGCCAGCCCCCCTGACACCATAGAATTTGACTAAATCGCCTACTATATGTGCTTGAACCACTTTGTCTGTAATGCCACGCTCTGCAAATCTGCGTTCTGCTGCAGCCAGTTCATTGTCGTCATTACAGAAGACTACATCGTCAGCGCTTTGTGCTGCCTCGTCGCCTCGCTTCAGCCAGTAACCATTTTTGCCAGAACGTGCTGGCACGGGGATATTGTTTTCTTCCAGGAGTTTGAACAGTCGGCTGCGGCTACAAGCCTCTATGCCAGCTGTGCTGTTTACGACTCTCACTCCAGCTTTTTCCAGTTTTTTCAGAAAAGCGAGCAAAGACCTGCTACGCGCCATAGTGAAAACAATGTCTTTCGGAGTCAGAAGAAAATCATCGTCCTTCCAGTTGTCTTCAACTATCCATCGTGTTTGAAATCCAGCCTTGCCTGCTTCCCGTTCAACAGCCTTCAGAATGGCATAGTCGTTTTCGACGGAATTAGGCGAGAAACGTCTCGCTCGCTGAATGAAAACAACTTGTCTCATTTCAGCATCTCCTCCGCCTTTGCTATATCGTCAGCATGGTCTATGTCCATCACTTTGCCCATGTCGAATGCCTTTAGCCTGATACCGTCGGCAATAAGTGCACGCTGGAAGTTTCTCATTCTGCTCTCGCCTCTTTCTATACATCGCCTAAGTGTCAAGACACAGCGAGGAGTGAGTCCGTAAATGCCTGCACTGATATAGCCGCCATGCTTCTCATCATAGAAACCATTTATGCTGCCGTCGGCATCAACACCAACATAGAGAGGCTTCTCATCGTCAATGTAGTTAGTAACACCCATCAGCCCGTCGCATCCATCTTTTTCTATAGTTGCAACAAAACTGCCTACATAGTCTGCAAAACTATCTTCACAGAAAACTGTATCAACAGTAGTAACAATGAAGGGTTCGTCGCCATCAAAGCCTTCTGCCAGTTCACCGAAGCTGTGCATGCTGCTGGGCGTAGACTTAACCGTAAGGTTCAGTTTCACATCTCTGCCCTCTGCCTTCCATTTTTCTGTCATTTCGGCTATGTGCTGCTTCACGGTTGTCATCTCTTCATTGCAGATGATGCTAATCTCGTCAGCGCCATTCTTGCAGAATATGCCGACAAGCCTGTCTATAAGCGACTCGCCTGCAATCCTTACCAATGGCTTAGGAACTGCTATTCCCTCACGCGCCAAGCGAGACCCCTCACCTGCTGCTATAATGCCATACTTCATATTCCGTATTTTTTAGCGGTTACAAAATTACACATTATTATTAAATAACCGCAACTTCCCATGCCTTTTTATTACCTATAGAACATAAAATATCCTCTTTTGATACACTAATTTAAGATTCATGAAGAATAGAAGAATTATACTAAATGTTGATAAGTATAAATTAAAACATCAAAAATAAATTCAGCTGAAGGTAAATATAAAAACAGAACCGAGAGAATCTACCCATGATTCCCTCGGTTTGTTACATTAGTATTGAGAAGCTATGTGTCTACATTTTGTCGAATTCTCCTTTGAGCCATTCAAATCGCTCATTAATCCAATTCTTCAAATATTGCACTTCATTCAGATAGCTGCCACAAACAACATAGTTTGGCCATGTATATTTATATAACGTGCCCAAATGTTATTGTCCTCTTCTACTGAATATCTCAGATAATTGGCATTCTTGTTAATTTCGCGCATTATGTCATCCTTGCGACTGTAGAAATAATTGAACCGTTCCTTAACACGTTTTACAAAAGCTGGGTCTTTGAAAAGCTGCTCATACCATGATGCACGTTTAACCCAGAAACCGCTCGTATTGAAGTTGTCGTTGTAGTTTATATTTCCAAATGCAATATCGAAGTCCCACAACGGACCCATTTTGAGCTTGCCGCCGCGCCTAAGGCTCATGTAGCAGCTTGAATAAAATGCAGCGTCATTGTTCTTCGCTATTTCATTTATCAGATACCAGTCCACAAATGACTCCATGTCAATGTATTTCTGCCATCCCTCGTCTTTGTCAGTAAAGTTTTCTGAATACAAGGCATTCTCTGCCATCATAACAAAGTCTTTAGCATAATTATAATCCTCGTCATCAACGGCAACATCAGGATCTTTTATATTAACTGGATATTCCAGATGAGGAGTCCTGAAGGTTACTTCATCAGGCGTTGCCTTTGCATCAATCTCTAATAAGAAACCATCTTTGCCAGCGTTTACCCTATCCTTGCCTATCTTCACTTTTTCACCAAGCTGGTAATTTCCCATATACATTCCATTCAAAATCAGTTCTACAAAATGGAATCTTGGAGTATAGTCAAGCTTACTTATGCTGCCCATGTAAAAAGCTGTATGGTTTCTCAGGCATGTCTTGTCTGAATAATTTGCCAAAAGAACCCATGACTTATCCTTTGGGTCGTCAAACAGAGATATCTTATTGTCAAACTTCAACCGATATGACTTCTTAGGCATAATATCCCAAGAGCTATTTCCACGCCCCTTGATATTTACGCTATCCAATATAACGCCAAAGCTGCTGTGAGTTCTTATATTCTCAACAAGCTTGAAAGAAGCTCGTAAATATTCATCTTTAGAAATAATCTTTGCTCTTCCCGCAGTTTCTATCTGTAACACAGGAAGACCTGTAAACGAATACACATAGACTGAATAGTCTTTTCTCAAAGAGTCGCTGACAACAGTCAGAACCAAAGGCTTATTGAAATCCAGCTTTGTCTTGCCACTCGTTATTTGCAGACTATCAACATATACGGCATCACCCTTATATTCTATTTCTGGTATAAGATACTTGTCTCCTATTGTGTTCCATATCCAACATTCAACTATGCTATCACCGATTATCTCACACTGGGCGTCTTCAATTAGCTGGTTCGGGTTTAGTTCGGCACTAAACGAAACAGACACAATTGACGGCTGATGAGATTCTTCTGTCGGCTCAGGAATTGGTTCAGGAATTGGCAAAATATCATCTGAATCCTGACATGAAACCATCGTCACACTCATAGTTAGCAGTATGAGCAGATTAATAATTATTGGCTTAACGTAATACTTCAATTTAGTCATACTTTTTATCATTTTAATAAAAACCGATTTGCAATAGATTTTATCATATTTAATATTCTAAATTCTAAGCTTAACTCGGTGCTTAAACTCAAGTCAAGCAAATTCTTCTATGACATCGCAAAAATAAACATTATTCCTCAGATAGCCACATGAATTTTAAGATTATTTTTAAACACTAGAATTATTTTAAGAATATTATAGACATATTAAGAAAAAAACGAGTTTGATACTGTATCTCCTTGAATTATTAGTTCTATGATTTAAGGATTAAAGATATTAACTCGTCTAATCGTCTACTTACAAACTATGCACTATATTAAGCTCGTCTGCTTACAAACTGAAACTTTCAAAATCAGTCCGATTTTTTGACGAAAAAAGTAAAAAATCTTGACAAACGGAATTCTGATTCTAGAGAAAGATTTTCCGATTGGCACGAGGCTGAATGTAAAAATGTGTTTAATTGTTAATCAATCGGCTTAAACTATGTAAACAAACATAAGGAACGAAAAAGTGAAAGGTGTCCTTTCGCGATGCGAAACGTGGCATATCGCAGTGCGATATGTGGCATATTGCACTGCCAAAGGTGCCCTTTCACACTGCGAAAGATGCCCTTTGACTTTTTTAACACTTATGAGTCTTGAGACGAAACGTATAATGTCTTGATATTAAGTGATTTACTAAAAAGGGCGAGAAAGCGCCAAATACTCGCATATTTTGCAACTTTGTTTTTCTAAGTCCAGAATTTTTAAGTTATGAGCAGGGTTAGTTAATCAATTTTTTACCCAACTCGCCTCTGAAAAATGCAGGTTTTTCTCTCGGCAAGGGCAACAAAAGAAATATTGCTTTCAGATTGGAAGAACGATAACGGGAACGGGAACGTTAACGGGAACGGGAACTTTAACTTTAACTAGTTATAAGTTATGATTTATGAGTGTTGAGGACTTTGACTGGTCATTAATCATTATTCCTTAATCTTTCATCTAATTAGGCTTGTCTACTTGAACAACAACAGTTTAAAACTAAAAAACTCATGAAACCATAAAAGTAATAAAAAAATAATGAGTCTTTTAGGCTATGATTGAAATAAAAAGAGTAATTTTGCGGCATAAGAATAAGCATCTGCTATTTTGGCGTGATGCCTACATAAAAAAAATAAACTTTCTAAAAAAATCGAGCAACAAGCATGGACTATTCTATTGAGAAATTGGCTGAAATGGCTGGGGCTAAACGCTTTGGCACCACTGAAGCAAGGATAAGCCGACTGCTGACAGATAGCCGTTCACTGAGTTTTCCAGAAGAGACTCTCTTTTTTGCGCTGAAGACTGACCGCAACGACGGACATAGATATATTGACAACTTGTATCAACGCGGAGTGAGAAACTTTGTCGTTTCTGCCCTGCCTGACAGTTGGATATCGGAAAAGCAGGGAATAAAGAACTCAAATAACCAAGAACTGAAATACTCAGATGCCAACTTTCTCGTTGTTGACAATACGCTGAAGGCTCTGGGGCAGATAGCACGACAGCACAGAGAGGCATTCAACATTCCCGTTTTGGCTATTACGGGCAGCAACGGCAAGACTATTGTGAAAGAATGGATTTACCAGTTGCTGTCGAAAGATGTTGCAACAACACGCTCACCTCGAAGCTACAATTCGCAGATAGGCGTGCCTCTATCGCTATGGAACATAGATGAGCGCACAAAACTGGCTGTCTTTGAGGCAGGCATAAGTCAGAAAGGCGAGATGGAACGACTGGAACAGATGATTCAGCCAAACATAGGACTGCTGACTCATGTGGGAGTTGCACATCAGGAAAACTTCTCTACAAAGCGCGAAAAGGTGATAGAGAAACTGAAACTTTTCAAGAATGTAGACACTCTTATCTACTGCGAAGACAACGACACGGTGAATACTGCCGTAAAAGAGCAATGCAAATGCAAGTTGTTCTCATGGTCGCAGAAGAACAAAAAGGCAACACTCTATGTCGCCAACGTGGAGAAACATCCTGACTATACTACGGTGTCATTCAGATACAAAGGCGAGGAACTGAGCTATACCCTGCCTTTCATCGACAATGCTTCAGTAGAAAACTCTGTTGGAGCATTGTGCTTCACACTGCTATGGGGTGCCAACACCGAGACTGTCATTAGAGAAATGGCACATCTTGAACCAGTGGCAATGCGGCTGGAAGTGAAAGAAGGACAGCATGGTTGCACTCTCATCAACGATGCCTACAACTCAGATATTCATTCGCTCGAAATAGCACTTGACTTCATGAGCCGACGACCTGACCACAACGGAAGGAAGCGCACTCTGATAATAAGCGACATAGAACAAAGCGGAATGACTGACGAGGACCTCTACGGTGAGGTTGCTCAACTTATAGAACTGAAAAATGTTGAGAAAATCATAGGAATAGGTCCGCACATATCTGCTTATTCTCACCTGTTCTCTACTCAGAACAAGCACTTCTTTGCTACCAGCGAGGCTTTTGCACGCAGCAAGGAGATAAGACAGATACGCGACGAGGTGGTACTGCTGAAAGGCGCACGCCGCTTCGGTTTTGAACGACTGACAGACTTACTGGTAAAGAAGGTTCACGAAACGATTCTCGAAGTAAACCTCGACGCTATAGTTGAAAACCTTAACTACTATCGTTCTTTCTTAAATCCTTCAACAAAACTTGTCTGCATGATTAAGGCAGATGCCTACGGTGCAGGTGCAACGGAAGTGGCAAAGACCCTGCAAGACCATCAGGTTGACTATCTTGCTGTGGCTGTTGCCGACGAAGGTGTTACGCTGAGGCGCAACGGAATAACAGCCAACATCATGGTGATGAATCCTGAGATGAGCTCTTTCAAGACACTTTTCGACTACGGACTTGAGCCTGAGGTTTATTCATTCAGACTGCTCAAGGCTCTGATAGAGGCTGCCGAGCGCGAAGGAATAAGCGGATATCCTGTCCATGTGAAACTGGATACAGGAATGCACCGACTCGGTTTCCATCCTGTTGATGACATTGAAGAACTGATTAGCACTCTGAAACGGCAGCACGCAGTAACTCCACGCTCTGTGTTCTCCCACTTCGTAGGTTCCGACGACGACCAGTTTGACGATTTCTCGGCAAGCCAATATGAATTGTTCTTAAAGGGAAGCAGCAGGTTGCAATCAGTCTTTAGCCATAAGATTCTGCGCCACATCTGCAACTCGGCAGGCATAGAGCATTTTCCTGAACGACAGATGGATATGTGCCGGCTTGGCCTCGGACTCTATGGCATATCTCCACGCGGCAACCGTCTGCTAAGTAACGTCAGTACACTGAAAACAACAATACTTCAGATGAGGACAGTTAAGGCTACTGACACTGTTGGATACAGCCGCAGAGGAACACTAAATCGCGATAGCGTGATAGCAGCAATACCAATAGGCTATGCCGACGGACTAAACCGACATCTCGGTCGCGGCAAATGCTACTGCTTGGTCAACGGCAAACCTGCTCCATACGTAGGCAACATCTGCATGGATGTGGCAATGATTGACGTAACAGGAATAGACTGTCACGAGGGTGACACAGTAGAGATATTCGGCAACAACCTGCCAGTAACTGTTCTCTCTGACGCAACAGATACTATTCCATACGAGATTCTGACAGGAGTGAGCAACCGCGTTAAGCGCGTTTATTATCACACATAAAAACAAAGAAGGAGTTAGCAGAGAAATATTGGTTTGTCTCTGCCAACTCCTTAACTCCAAATTAAAAAAAATCCTCAACAATCGTGATTGCATTATATATTATAATAGGTATCATCATTGGATTCGTCATAACATTCCTTATGATGAAACAAGATAGCATCAGGAAACTAAGCGAACTGCGTCACCAACTGTCAGTAGAACACACGCAATCAGAAAAAATGATTGCAGCCGAATTAAACAGGAAAATAGAGAAACTAACCGAAGAGAAATCGGAAAGCGACCGTATGCGTGCCGTAGCTGAAACAAAACTTGAGGAAGAACTGCAACACGCAGAAAAACTGCGCAATGAAATAGAAAAGCAAACCGAACAAAAGAACAAACTACTGCAAGAGGAAATGAAACTCATGGCAGAGAACATGATGAAAAACACCCGACAGGAACTGAACAATGCTGACAAAGAGCGACTTGACAAAATCATCGAACCGCTGAAAGAGAAGATGGACGAATTCTCGAAAGCAGTAAACGACAGCAACCGAGACAACACTGCAAACAAGGCTGAGATAAAAACTGCTTTCGAAGAAGCCATGAAACAACTGCATAACGTGCAGGAACGGACTGTACGCGAACTGAAAGAGCAGACTGAGCGCATAGGACAAGGTGCAGAACACCTGACGCAGGCTCTGAAAGGCGACTCAAAGCTGCAAGGCGACTGGGGCGAAATGATTTTAGAACGCACATTAGAGAATTGCGGTCTGAAAAAAGACGACCAATACTTAATTCAGCCAACATATAAAGACAATGAAGGAAAAATAATGCGACCAGATGCCGTTGTTTTGTTTCCGAATGATGAAAGCATAATCATTGACTCAAAAGTTTCGCTGACAGCGTATCAAGAGGCACTGAATACCAGCAACGACGATGAAAGAGAGAAACGCCTGAAAGAACATATAACATCGGTGAAAAAGCATATTGATGAACTCACTGACAAGAACTATGAAAAGATTGTACCCAACAGCATTGGCTATGTACTGATGTTCATACCATATGAAAGCGGTTATGCCGCTGCAATAAAGACAGACCCTGGCATACTTCAATATGCTTACAAGAAGAAAATTATCATTATCAGTCCTGCTAACTTGCTCATGACACTACAACTGACTCACACTATGTGGCAGAACTATCGCATGAACAAAAACGTAGAGGAAATAATGCGGCAGTCGAGCGACCTCTACGACAAGTTTGTTTCTTATGCAGAGACTTTCGTAAAGATGGATAAAGACATTGAAAATCTGCGTACACACTTCGAGCAAGCCCGCAACCAATTAAACTCAGGCAAAGGAAACGTGATAAAAAGACTTGAGAACATGAAGCAACTTGGAGTCAATCCAAAGAAAGAAATACCTGAAAATATTAAGGAATTAAACTAAATATAATATAAGTAGTTAAAGGAATTAAGTCAACAAAAAAGAGTTAAAGAAATTAGCTTCTCATTCACCTAACTCCTTTAACTCCTATAATATCTACTAAACAACGATTAATTCTTCAAAGAATAAGTAACCGTAGAAACAACTCTTACCTTCTTAATATATGGAGTATTTTCGTCGCGGTTGTCGATAGAGAACTGTCCTTGATCGGCAGAGATAATCTTGTCTATCTTGCTATGAGAATTCTTCGCAAACTGTTGTGCGGTCTGCTCTGCATTAGCAATAGCCTCCTCCATCATCTCTGGCTTCATTTTCTTGAATGCAACATAGTCATACTTGATAGGCATTTCATAACCACCATCGACAATGGCTATACCCTGCTGCAACAGTTCACCTTGCTTAGCAATGATGCTGCGCACGAGTTTAACCTGATTTGACGTTACAATAATAGTTGAAGTTATATTATAACGTTGTGGAACAGGCTGAGTATTATAGCGTTCAGCCGACAAGTCGATAACGGTAGGAGCATTGACGTTTATTTCATTCTCCTTAATTCCATTAGCCAAAAGAAAACGCTTAATGGCAGAATTGGTATTGTTAATCTTGGTATAGAGTTCTGGAAGATTGTTTCCAATCTCCTTTGTCTGTATAGGCCATGTAACCTTATCAGCCTCAACTTCCTTTTCAGATAGTCCCTTAACCGTAACCTTTCGGTCTTTTCCTGAGAAATTATCAAGTCCCGACTTGATGCAAATTCCCAACACAATGATACCAATGGCAATAAGTGCCGCTGCTTTAATTTGATTGTTTTTCATTACTGTTTAAGTTTTTTAGTTTATGAGTTTATTAATTGACACGGAAAAATAATTAATCGTTATCCCTTAATCCAAAACAACTATGAACTATGCACTATAAAAACCCTTGCTGTTTAAGAGTTTTCAGCAGTCCTTCAGACATGGCCTCATTGTCTCTGCGCGTATAACGGCAGTCAGTGAAAACCTGTGCTAAAGTCTCCTTTTCGTTTATACAAACAAACTCCTTGTTTTCGGGGAGTTCTTCTTTGTAACCATATATCTCATCAATCTGTGAAGGCGTATATTGGCGATAGACTTCATCGTGGATAATACCTTTTAGAGGCAGACGGTCTGTCTGTTGCGGGTCCTCGTCAGGCCAGCCTACAGTGAGTGTAGCAACAGGCATTACGAGTTTTGGGAGTTCAAGAGTTTCAATAATAGCCTGTGGCATATAGACAGTTGTGCCAAGATAACAGATACCAAGCCCTGCCTCTTCTGCCAGGTTGCAGAATGTCTGCGTATAGAGCAGCGCATCAGAAGCAGCATTTATGAAAGAGAGGAAATTGTCATATCCTGGCGAAGCCTTGCGCTGATTACACCAGTCAGTGGTTCGTCTGAAATCAGCACATATAGTCAGAACAACAGGAGCCTCAGTAACCATTGGCTGATTGAAATGTGCAGGCGCAAGACGCTTCTTCATCTTTTCATCGCGTGTAACAATAACGCTATAGAGCTGCAGATTTCCCATCGTCTGCGTGCGGCAGGCATCTTCGAGCAACTGATTGAGGAGTGTTTCGTCAATATCTTTTTTCTGATATCGGCGTATAGTCTTTCGAGTCCTAATGCTATCCATGTTTCTCATTTTTAAGATTACATAATTATTAGCAATAGCCTTTATAATCGTTTCATTTAAGGCATTACTATCATAATTGTTGGCAAAAGTAATAAAAAAATGATAACAATTTATCATTATATCTGAAAATTATGTATTTTTGCGCCAAATTATAAGCATAATTAAAAATAAACATCATGAAAAAAGCTGACTTTCTTTTAACTCGTTCCTGTCTTCTTATTTTGTCTGTAATAGTTTTATTCGGCTTCGTTTCATGTGGCGATGACGATATAGACAAAAACAACCCTACACCTCCGATGTCAATGATAAATAAGTCTTATGACGTAACATATACCGTAAAAGTAACAGACCCGAAGGTGCTGAGCGACATAGCCGACCTTGAGATTCAGTATTTCGACCCTGAAGGTGAACTTCATATTGACACTATCAACAGCGACAACTGGAGTAAGAAATATTTCTTCGAGCAGCATTTAGGTTCAAAAATAGGTCTGAAGGCTCGCTGGTTATTCCACGACAAGGCACAACTCGATAAACTTGTTGAGCGAGAAAACGAGAAACCTGCCGACCAGCGCAACACATACAACTTCAGTATTGACATTACTTCGCCATATATTGCAACTAAAACTGACGACACAAAGATTGAGTCTATGTTCAAATCGAAACGTGAAATAGGCATAACCAATAGGTCATATACTGCTGCGGCTATAGTAGAAGGATTGATTAGAAACAATTTGCAGACTGAATTCTACTGGGAAGTAATGAACAAACAAAACGATTTTCTAATCATGCAAGAGGGTGCTTTTCCTCTTTGCAATATTGCATACGACGTTACTTATAGCGTTAAAATAGCAGACCGCAAGGTTATTAGCGACTTAGCAGATCTGGAGATAAGCTATTACAACGACAAAGGTGAGTTCCATCGTCAGGTCCTGACAGATTATCATCTCTATCAAGACACATACTACTTTAGAGCTATTGGTGCAAAGATTGGTTTGCGTGCAAGATGGTTGTTCCGCGACAAATCTGTTCTTGACGCTGTAGTAGAGAACGAGAACAAGAAAAGCGAGAAAGACCGCAACAAATATGACTTCTCACTCGACATAACATCGCCTTGCACTATTATCACTTCAGGCGGCACAACGAATGAGGACAAACTGACTTCAACAAATTCTGAGGGAATAAACGGAATGACTTACACAGCAGAAGAAGTAGTAAGCAAATTGCTTTCGCAAAAGCTTTATACCGAGTTATTCTATTCTCTCTACAAAGAGAACAACGACATGAAACTTAATGCAGAAGGAAAACTAGACCAACCATTAAACTGATTTTTCCAACTATAGCCATACATAACTGAGGATACCTTTTTAAAATAAGGGTATCCTTTTTTACAACCTTCTACATCTTAAATACACTTCTCTATGAAAACAAACTGTAAAGGAAATTGTGAATCTTGCTATTGGGGAGCTTGTTCCCTCCGAATAGCTGCCATGCTATTTGCCTTTTTATATTCGACAGGCATTAATGCACAATACTATGAAAACTATCCACCAGACAATACTAAGGTTAAAATCAATAGGACAAACCTTCCTATAGTTTTTATTGACACAAAATGCGGAGACGACTATCCACAAACCATTGAGCGTTACTATAGAATAGCTGCTCGCATGAAGATAATAAGCAACGCTGACGGCATAAACTATGGCGACACTATTGCCCACCCTAACCAGCAGGTTGACTATGAAGGATGGATTGGAATAAAATACAGAGGCAATTCTTCTTTCAATAGTTCCGACAAGAAACCTTATAGCATAAAGACCCTACTGACTGAGGATGTTGACGGAGAGAAGCAGAAAGTCAAAATAATGGGAATGCCTAAAGACAACGACTGGGTAATGCTTGCCCCATTTGCCGACCGAAGCATGATTCGCGATGTGCTGATGTTCCAGCTTGCACGCCCCTACTTTGAATATACTCCGCAGGCACGCCATTGTGAACTGATACTCGATGGGGTCTACTATGGTGTTTACGTTATGGCAGAAAGGGTAAGACGCGGAAAGCACCGACTCAACTTAGACAAACCTGGCGATGATGGCGACGAACTGACAGGAGGCTATCATCTTGAGATTGACAGAAATGATGAAGACCATGTCTACACATCCAAATATCACACAAGAGATGAAGAAGGCAACGAATACTGGAACAACAACAACGTCTATTTTCAATATAAATATCCAGAATACGACGATATGGTGCCTGAACACGAAGCACAACTCGAATATATTCAGCGCCAGATTGACAAAATGGAAGATGCCCTCGCTGCCGATAACTTTGCCGACCCAGACAATGGTTACAGGAAATATATTGACGAACTCTCATTCATAGACCAACAACTGTCGCAAGAGGTGTCGGGCAACATTGATGGCTATCGCCTCAGTACCAGCATATATAAGCATCGCGACTCCGTAGACCCGCGCTTTAAGACTGCATTATGGGACTTCAACATAGCCTTTGGCAATGCCGACTACTACGGAGGAGAAAGAACTGACTTCTGGATTTACAAAAACACTTACATCGACTATAACGACAACACGAAAGTACCGTTCTGGTGGGCAAGGCTCATGGAAGACCACAACTATGCCAATATGCTCAAATCGCGATGGGCTCAGTATCGCCAAGAGAATTATAGCGACGAGCATATAGAAGCTACCATAGACTCGCTGGTAAACATGCTCAACGCCGAAGGAGCTCAACAACGCAACTACAGCGCATGGCAGCGATGGGGAGAATATATTTGGCCAGTGCCAAACTGGTGGAGTATAGACACCTATGAGAAAGAAATAAACAACCTAAGACAATGGCTATCAGAGCGAATAGCATGGATGGACAAGCAGTTAGCCTACGACCCTGCCGACGTAATTGTAGTGCCAAGAGAAGAAGAAACCGAACTGGCAGCCATCTACAACGCACAAGGTCAGCAGATTCCTAAACTGAAAAAAGGACTAAACATCATCAAGTATAAAGACGGACATACAAGGAAGATTTTCTTGAAGTAAGGTGTCTATACGCAAAACTATCTTTACACAACTAGACATTATTGATAGAAAGACTATTAAAATATAGATAAAATAACACGCTGCACTTTTTGATGTGCAGCGTGTTATTTTATGATCGGTTCCTCACAAAAAGAGAGAAAGAAAGGATATCTAATCAGTTGCTTTCTCTTTAGGCAACAATAGGTTGAGCAAAACACCAATGATGGCTGACAAACCAATTCCACTCATAGAGAAACTTCCAAAATGAAGAATAGCACCGCCAATACCCATAGTAAGCGTTACGCTCACGATAATGATGTTGCGTGTCTTGTTCAGGTCTACCTTATTATTTATAAGATTCTGCACTCCAACGCTGGCAATAGTTCCAAACAGGAGGAGCATGATTCCACCTAATACTGCCGAAGGAATAGACTGAAGCACAGCACTGAGTTTTCCAATGACAGAGAATATTATTGCTGTGAGGGCTGCTATTCTGATTACTTGCGGATGACTGACGCGCGTAATCTGCATTGCACCAGTAACCTCGCTATAAGTTGTTACAGGAGGACCTCCGAAGAACGATGCAAACAGGCAAGCCAAGCCGTCGCCAAGCATTGTGCGGTGGAGTCCTGGTGACTTCACAAAGTCTTTGCCAGCCACCTCGCTTACAACATAGACATCGCCAATATGCTCAATAACAGGTGCGATGGCAACGGGAATCATAAACACAAATGGTTCCCATGCGAACTGAGGAAGATGGAAATTCTGGATTGACTGAGGCAGAGCAAACCACGACGCTTCACGCACTGCGGTGAAATCGACGAGACCCATGCACACTGCAACGATATAGCCTACTATTATTCCGCAGACTACTGGCACGAGCTTAATGAGTCCTTTGCCAAAGGTCAGCACTACGATGGCTGTTGCCAAAGATATGAAAGCCAAGAGCCAGTTGTTCTTTGCCATGTCTACAGCAGCTCCAGATAGTGACAGTCCGATGAGTATTATCACAGGACCAATTACCACAGGAGGAAAAAGACGGTCGAGCAGCTTACGCCCCTGCCACTTGATAAGCGCCGACATAATGAAGTAGACGAGGGCTACTCCAGTAATACCGGCAAGTGTTCCAGGCATGCCCCACTGCTTTGATGCAGATATGATAGGAGCAATGAAAGCAAAACTAGAACCAAGAAATATTGGCACCTGACGGCGAGTGACAAGATGGAAAATGAGTGTACCGACACCTGCTGTAAAAAGGGCTGTGGCTGGGTCAAGTCCAACAAGCAATGGGACCAACACCGTAGACCCAAAAGCAACAAACAGAAACTGTATGCCGACTATGGTTTTACGAGTGGGGTTTAGAACGTCCATTTGCATGCCAGTGTAGGAATTACGTAAAACTTATTATTAGCGCCAATGTTATTGAACACGAAGTTATTGCTTATCTCAACCTCTGTTCCAACACTCAGATTTACATCTTTCATACCTTTCAGAGTATTGAGATTGAACCAGAACTGTGGTTCGCTCAACAAGATGAGTTTTCCGTTTACATCTTTGTCATACCATAAATCAACAAATCCAGAAAAGGTGCATAGTCCGTTTGCAAAAGTATCGCCCCAAACGCCTGTCAGCTGGAAACCGTTAAACGCACCGCGTCCCATTCCCTTGAAGTAATACTTATACATAGCCTGCAATGAGAGTGTCTTGCTGAAGTCCTTGCTTGCCCAGTTCCATGCAGCACCTGCAAGGAAAGCATGCTGGAAACGAGAGGCAATAGCCGTATGCTTAATTGATGTTGCACCTCCGTCGTATTCAACGTGGGCAGCCCACTGCTTGTTTTTTGACAAAGCAAATTCGCGAGAGATTTCCCAATATGCACCAGCAACACCGTCCTTATAGTAGTCGATATCGGTGAACATGAAAGTTGAGCCCCACTTGTCGGGCTTAAACATCTCGAGTGTTGTTGTAACCGTAGGACGACCGTCTAAGTCATCATACATTGCTTTACCAAGATCGTAATGCAACTGCACGTTCTGAGCTGTTGCAGCTAAGCCAAAAAAGGCGAATAACATTAAAAATAAATTCTTTTTCATAATAATATTGTTTGCGTTTAGTTATGAATTTCACTTTTAATCTTCAGAAGTTGAACGCTTGCAAATCCTGAATTATAGCATAGGTGCAATATACTTCATGACAAAGAAGGCTGCAAGAATATACATGACAACAGGCAGGTTCTTGCCCTTACCTGCACAAACCTTGATTAAAACATACGACAACATTCCCAATACGATACCTTCAGAAATGCTTGCCGTGAAAGGCATCATAACAATAGTGATGAAACTAGGCACAGCTTCAGTTATATCATTGAAGTCAATCTTCATGATAGTCTGAGTCATAAGCACTCCCACTATGACGAGAGCACTCGTTGTTGCTGCTGAAGGAATGACAAGGAAGAGCGGAGAGAAAAACAGTGCAACAAAGAAGAGAGCAGCAACTGTGAATGATGTGAGACCTGTACGACCGCCAGCAGCAATACCTGTTGTACTTTCCACGTATGTTGTAACTGTTGAAGTTCCGACAAGCGCACCAACTGTTGTTCCGACAGCATCAGCCATCAATGCCTTGTTTAGTCCATGAATACGACCGTTCTTGTCAGCCATACCAGCACTTGTAGAAGCACCGATAAGCGTACCTAGAGTATCAAACAAGTCCATGAAAAGCAGTGTGAACACAACAATATAGTATTCTACGTCTAAAGAAATGAATCTGCCGAAATCAAACTTCAGTGCAACAGGCTCTATTGAAGAAGGCAGACTTACGAGTGAGAATCCTTCTGGGATATGAGTAACTCCAATAGGAATACCAATTATTGTCATACCTATAATAGTATAGAAAAGCGCACCACGAATCTTCAGGGCCATCAGCACAGCACCAATCAGCACACCTGCCATTGCCAAAAGCGAAGTAGCATTCCAAGCGCCAAGCGTAGTAACTGTAGCCTCACTGCTAACGATTATGCCTCCATTCTTCAGTCCGATATAAGCAATGAATAATCCTATACCCGCAGAAATTGCATAACGCAGATTGAGCGGAATAGCATTGACTATTGCTTCTCTCACTTTGAAAATAGTAAGCAAGATGAAGATAATACCTTCAAGCAGAACAGCAGCAATAGCCTCCTGCCAGGTGTAGCCCATAGCAATTACCAGCGTATAGGCAAAAAAAGCATTAAGACCCATGCCCGAAGCCAGAGCAAAAGGCATCTTAGCATAGAAAGCCATCACAATAGTAGCCGCAGCAGCAGCAATGACTGTGGCTGAGAACACAGCCCCTTTATCCATGCCCGTCTCACCTAAAATCAATGGATTAACAGCCAGAATATAACTCATTGTCAAGAATGTAGTCAATCCTGCCAACAACTCTGTTCTGATGGAATGACGTTTCTCGTCAAATCCCAACGCTTTTAGAAACAACTGTTTTGTACTCTTCATAATATCACTAACTTTTAAAAATTAAAAAATCCTGCCTATACATCCAGTTTGATTAATCAATTTCAGACTCATAATATTCTGAATATTCAAAACTCAAGACTTAATCGCTATGGTCCTAAATTTTCAATTCTCTGCAAAGTTAATGTAAAATATTAAGTAAAAAGAAATAACTCTTAATTATTTTAAATTTTAATTTATAAAAACATATTTTTCAAAGCAATCTTTCCTTTTTGTGATAAGTGTTTACACCTTTTAAGCAAGTGGTGGAAACATTTGATAAAAAAACACATAAAAAAAGGGAAAAACGGCTATATGCCAAAAACAAAAATCCCCTGAAACTCGCGAGTTTCAGGGGATTGGGCTTTAGATTGTGATCCGCTTGGGGCTCGAACCCAAGACCCCAACATTAAAAGTGTTGTGCTCTACCAACTGAGCTAGCGGATCTCCGTTGTTTATTAAAGCGGTGCAAAGGTAAGACTATTTTTTTATACCACAAAATTTTTTTGCACTTTTCTTGTGTTTTTATGCAATATTCGTTTAAAATAGTATTACCATTTGCCTATTTTGTTGCTTTATTCGCGATCTTGCTCTTCCATTTCCACATGAGGCTGGTCGGCTTTCACGACGGTTTCTTTTGTAATATAGCGTTGGTAATATGCTATCAGAATGGTGGTAAGCGGCAGGGCTATGATAAGTCCGATGAAACCTAACAGTGCTCCCCATACCGACAGAGAAAGAAGCAGAATGGCTGGGTTCAGATTCATTGCTTTTCCCATGATCTTCGGTGTTACGAACATATCTATTATTACCTGAACTATGCAGAAGACGGCAACGGCCATTCCGAATATTATCCAGAAGTTCTGACCCGTGTCAGCAGCCTTAAGCAGAGCGAGGAATGCAGTCGGAATGAGTGCAAGCGTATGCAGATATGGCACAAGGTCCATTATTCCGATGAGTATGCCCAAACCGATTGCCATAGGGAAACCGATGATTGAAAAGCCTATGCAGAAAAGCACTCCCATAGTAAGAGCGACAAGTCCTTGACCTCGAATATAGTTGTTAAGCTCGCGCTTTACGTCTCCCATCAACTCGTTCCAAAACGGGCGACTTTTCTTCGGGAAAATCCTTATCCAGTTTTCTGTCAGATATTCGTAGTCCATGAGTATGAAGAACATATAAAGCAGGGTGATAGCCGAAGCAATGATGCTTATGATGATGCTTGCCGTCTGACCTAAGAACGAAAACACCTTTGGCATTGCAGTCTTTATTGCATCGGAGAAGTCTTTGCTCTTGAAGAACTTCTCTATCTCGTTCTGGTTGTTGCTTATCCATTGCTGTATGGCTGAAGGAATATCAGAAACATGGGTTGTCTCATTCACATACTTGTTGATAACCAATCCAAGTTTGTTAAACTCTTCGATGAATGGCGGGATGATGAGATAAACCACTCCGCCTATAACGACAATAACGAATATAAGCGTTATGACAATAGACGGAAAGCGATATTTCACTCGCATCTTATACTGAACGAAACATACTAAAGGATAGAGCAAGTATGCAAAGAGCCATCCTATGGCAAACGGAAGCAAAACGCTGCTTAGATAGTTTATGAAATATAGCACGCCTCCAATGATGAGCGCAGTCACCAGCCAACGTATAAAACTATCGAATGTAATTTTTTGTTCTATCATATATTATATAGGTATTTATTGTTACTTGTTGTTTTCTTCTGCTTCGCGCAATGCTTTCTGATAGCAGTCGCGACAGAGCGGCTCATACTCATCAACCTCGCCAAGCAGTACGCGGCGGTCGTTGTTTACGAGTCTGTGGCTAACATAGGCTAATGATCCGCAGCGAACACAGATGGCGTGCACCTTGGTCACTTCGTCGGCAATGGCACACAGTGCTGGCATCGGTCCGAAAGGGATTCCTTTGAAGTCCATGTCGAGTCCTGCCACTATGACACGCACACCTCTATTTGCCAATTCATTGCAGACGTCAACAAGTCCATCGTCGAAGAACTGCGCTTCGTCTATGCCTACAACTTCAACCTCGGAAGAAAGAAGAAGAATTGAGGAAGAAGAGTCAACAGGCGTACACGTGATGGAATGGCGGTCGTGGCTCACAACATCTTCTTCTGAATAGCGTGTATCTATAGCAGGTTTGTAAATTTCCACATTCTGCCTTGCAAACTTAGCGCGCTTCATGCGTCTTATTAGTTCCTCGGTCTTTCCCGAAAACATTGATCCGCACACTACTTCTATTCTGCCTGGTCGCTGAAATTCCCCTATATTCTGGTTGTTCATCTGTCAATTAGTTTTTATTTCTCAAAGTATAAACCGCAAAATGTTACTGTCTTTGCTTAAACTTAATAATGTGCTGCAAATGTAAGAGTTTTTTTTGAAAGACAATAACATAAAGACTAACAATTTCTGATATATCCATTTTTTTGATAACTATACACGAACCTACTCAGCACTCGGAAATGAAAAGAAAAACAAGTTTATCTTTTACATTTCGCTCGTTTTTCCGTAACTTTGGCTGCACCGAACTTACTCAGCACTCGGAAATGAAAAGAAAAACAAGTTTCTCTTTTACATTTCGCTCGTTTTTCCGTAACTTTGCACCAAGAAAGCATTTAGCATGATTAATGTTATGAGTCATAATAACTGGAACGGGAACTTTAACGGGAACGCTAACGATAACGGGAACTAGTTTTGAGTGTTGAGTTATGAGAACTTTAACTTTAACAAAAACTGAACTATATTAAGCTTGTCAACTTGTTTACTCATGTATACATATAAATATCCACACCCAGCACTGACAGTAGATGCTATCGTCTTTGCAAGAGAAGAAGGCAGAACAAAAGTCCTGCTGATAGAGAGAAAGAACGAGCCTTGCAAGGGCTGTTGGGCATTTCCTGGCGGTTTCATGAATATAGACGAAACAGCCGAAGAGGCTGTTGTCCGCGAACTGGAGGAAGAAACTGGACTGCGACTTAACAAACTGAATCAGATTGGTGCATTCTCGCGCGTGGACAGAGACCCGCGAGAACGTGTTGTTACAATAGCGTTCTTTGCAGTAATCGACAAAGCCGTTGAGGTTGCAGGTGGCGACGATGCTTCTAAAGCCGAATGGCACGATATAAAAAGACTTCCAGAGTTAGCATTTGACCACTCTGACATTATAAAAGAAGCCATTAAGAGAGCTAAATTCCTCTTCTAAATTTAGCAAAATGCCTTGCAGCGAGAGTCAAACACAAAAAGACATAAAGACTCAGAATCTTATCTTCAAGTTGCAGCCCATCGTGACTTCATCTACATTTTCGTCATGTGATAGCCCATGCGTTTCAGTTGTACGGCAGCCCCCATCAAATAGAGTTGATGCAGACAGACGATATAGGCATTAAATGCTTCCTTCGTTCCTGGCTCAATATGCTGATGTCGTAGCGAGTTATATACTCGCGCAGCACACTCGCCAGTAAGTTTTTCAATCGCTTCATAGTCTTCTCCTCCGAGCAGCAACACATCCTGTCGGATGTATTCGTCCATGCTGTCGTAGCCACGCTTGTCGCGCATATAGGCATAGAGGTTTTCCACCTTTGAGTAAATCTCCCATTCTGTATCCCAAAACCGCGCAACAGCCATACCTATATACATCATCCATCCGAGCGATACCGTAGGGTATTCGTTGAACTCTCTTATTCCGTCAATGGCATAAGCCTGAGCTATATTCTCCCATTTACCTTCCACATCAGGACACTCAGGCAGTCTTTCGTCAACCTCTCCCCTACTCAGCAGATACTGATGAAGGTCTTTTCTTATTCCTTTTTCAAATGTTTGTTCCATGTTCTTATTTCCTAACAATTATCATACCATCAAATAAGTGGTCTGCAAAGTTACAAAAGTTATACGAAAATTCAGATAATATTGACAGATTAGTCATCAAGTTGACAAGCTTAGTATAGTGCATAATGCATAGTCTTTGACGGTGCATAGTTCGTAGTGCATAATGCATAGTTGTTTTAGTTGACAGTTAAAGTTAACGTTAACGTTCCCGTTAAAGTTATCGTTCCCGTTAAAGTTATCGTTCCCGTTAAAGTTCTTTCAATCTGAAAGCAGTTTTCGGTCTCCGCATTTCCCTGAGAGAAAAACTTGCAAAAAATTGAGGCGAGTTGGGTAAAAAATTGATTAACAACCCCCTTCATAACTTAAAAATTTTCGACCAAGCAAAAAGAAGTTGCAAAATATGCGAGTATTTTGCGATTTCTTGCTTTTTTAGTAAATTGTTCAATATCAAGACATTATACGTTTCGTCGTAAAACTCATAACTGTTAAAAAAGTCAAAGGGCATCTTTCGCAGTGTGAAAGGGCACCTTTGACACTGCAATATGCCACATATCGCACTGCGATATGCCACGTTTCGCATCGCGAAAGGACACCTTTCACTTTTTCATTCAGCACACTTGTTCACATAGTTTAAGCCGATTGATTAACTAATAAACAGTTTTTCACATTCCGCATCGTGCCAAGCATAAAATCTTTCTCTAGATTGAAAGTTTTGGTTGACAGTTTTTTTAGTCAAAAAAATGGTGCCGAATTTGTGCTTTCAGATTGAAAGCTAATAAAGAATGCAGAATAAGAATCATACGGAAAAAGCGGTAACCACGAAAACTAATGATTAAAAGCGGATACAGTTGGAAATAAATTCATAATATATTAGTATTGTGCAAATAGGTTTTTCTTCATAGTTTTGCAGCCTGATTATTTAATAACTGAAGTTCTAGAAGTTCACTGTTTCTTGGGTATAAGAGAAAAAAACAGACATAAAACCAAAATATAAAAAAAAGAAAAATTGGACATCAGAAACTTAAATTAATAACACAAAACAAAAGTAGTAATATATGAAAAAAACATTGACACTAATCTTATTCAGTCTAGTTTGTGCAATAAGTGTATTTGCACAGAAAACCGATGCAATGCTTTTCGGAGACGTGAAAAGCAAAGAGACAGGCAAGCATATTGCTCATGCCACAATCAGAGTGAAAGGTACAAACCTGATGACAAAATGCGACAATACTGGTCACTTCAAATTGAGCGACATTCCTGTTGGAAAGCAGATTATCGTTGCGAGCCATGAGGGCTATCAAGAGCAGGAAATGGAAGTGATGATGGAAAGAAGCAAGGGTACTGAAGCCTATTTCATACTCGAAGAGGACATGCTTGAACTGAACCAGGTGGTGGTTACGGGCACACGCACGCAGCACTACCTGAAAAATGTGCCTATCAGAACAGAGGTGCTGACATCGCAAGCCATTGCAAAAAAGAATGCGCTCAACCTGTTCGAGGCTCTCGAAGGTGTGCCTGGAGTAAGAGTTGAGCAGCAATGTCAGGCGTGCAACTTCTCGATGGTGAGAATGCAAGGCTTGGGAGCAGAACACACTCAGGTGCTAATTGATGGCGAACCTATCTATTCTGGTCTGGCTGGAGTCTACGGACTGCAACAACTTGGAACCAACGACATCGACCGTCTGGAGATTGTGAAAGGTGCAGGTTCTGCCCTCTATGGAAGCAGTGCTGTTGCAGGTGCTATCAACATCATAACGAAGGAACCAACCTACGAGCCTACCGTTTCTGCCGACGTGCAGTTTGGCAGTTGGGGACACAAGAGCTATAGTGCATCTGCAGGCATGAGAAGAAACAAGATTGGACTGAACGTGTTTGCACAGCGACTGGAAATGGATGCTGTAGACAAGACACAAGACGGGATGAACCGCGACGAGGTGAAACACAAAGACGGAGTTTCCGACCGAGTGAAGAGCCAGCTTAATAACGTGGGAGTGGGTATCTACTTCTTCAGCCCGTTTGCACAAAACGACAAACTCGTCATTCGCGGTAAGGCTATGGACGAGTTCCGCGCAGGAGGAACACTGACTAACGATGTTTATCTGAATCCATTTACAGAAGGCACTGAGAACATAAAGACCAACAGGCTGTCGGCTGACTTAAATTACACCCTGCCTATTGGAAGCAACTCTACTTTCAATCTTGCTGCAGCATACGTTCACCACAAGCGCAATGCTACCAACGACACTTTCTTGGGAAGTTATAAGAGTTCGCACAACGACGAAAGTCCTGATGTGGAAATGATGCGTCCTTACATGGCAAGGGAAAACACATTCACTCCTTCTATGAGTTTTACCACCTCACTTGGCAACCATACTCTGCTGCTCGGTGCTCAGGGTTCATTCACAAGACTGCGCGAAACTGGTCTATACTGCATTGACGACGAGGACAACAAAGAGTATTACGGAACTGCTTACACATCACTTGGAAAGAAGCATGCCAACGAAGTTGGATTCTTCATCCAAGACGAATGGAGCAATCTTCTGCCAGGACTGACTATCGTGCCTGGTGTTCGTCTCGACACTCACAGCTCGGGAGAGGAATATGAATCAAGCCAAAAGGTGTTTAACGGAACTTTCCCTAAGACTAAGTTCAATAAGACTATGTTTGCTCCACGACTTGCAATTAAATACGATATTGACCCGAAACTGGTTTTGCGTGCCAACTTCGGAACAGGCTTCCGTGCGCCTTACGGATTCTCAGAAGACCTGCACCTGTGTAGCGGTTCGCCTCGCGTATGGAAGTCTTCAGAACTGAACGGCGAGAAATCTGTTAGCTTCAACCTCTCTGCCGACTACTACGGAAAGGATGTTCAGGTAAGTCTGAATCTTTTCAGAACAAACCTCAGCGACAAGATTGAGTTTGCAAAAGCCGACGACAAAGTGAAGAAACTTGGATACACTTATCAGTGGGAAAATGTTGACGATGCCTATGTTCAGGGTATTGAGCTCGGAACAAAGATAAAGATTGTCCGCAACCTCAGAGCAGGAGTAAACTGGACTTTTAATCAGGGAAAATATAAGCACATTCGCGATGACTGGAAGGACACAAAATATGCACAAGACAGCAAATACATCTCACGCTTCCCGAAAATGACTGGCGACTTGAGTCTTGACTACACTCCTGGTTCATGGACTTTCTCTGTTACAAGTTCGCTGCAAGGAAAAATGTATATTGACTACAACGCAGAAGAAGAGGCAAACTCAAAGATAAAGCAGACTCCAACGTTTATGCTTTTCAACTGCCGTGTGGCTAAACAGCTTGGAAACACTCTTACTCTCTACGCAGGCGGTAAAAATATTTTCAGCTATATACAAGATGAAAAACATACCGACGATGCTGCTTTCATGTATGCTCCTGTCTATGGCGCAACTTGGTATGCTGGAGTAAGTATAAAACTGTAATCTTAATGAAGTTCAAAGTTTTCCAGTAAAATAAAACATTAAAACAGCAAAAAATCAACCAGACAGCCATTAAACTTTACAAAAATCGTTAAATAAATAAAAAAAATATCAGTTTTATTATTGTATTCAAATTTAAATTATATTTTTGCAAATAATAAACATAAAAAAAATATTATGAAAAAGAATTTTGAATTAGAAACGATTGTTTGATCTCATGGAACTAATTTTGGGGGTTCGTCATCAATAGCTCCACAAAATAATTCTAATGGTATAACACAATGTACATATAATATTTGTAATTATAATGCATGCCAATTTTCATCATGTATATTTACTCCATGAATATATAATATCTGTACATATAATGCATGTGTTTATAACGACTGTACTATATATTTTTAATTATAAAAATAAGTAACACATTTTTTCTTTAATGGTGATGATTTATTAAGGAATCATCACCATTTTAATTCTAAAAAAGACTTTACAATGATAAGAAAATCGAAATACACCTTATTGATCCTAAAATCCGCAGATAATTTTTCGATTGTCTGATTTAGTCCTTGCTTATGATGATTCTGTCTGACTCTGGGCTTAGAAACGCTTGAGCTTGACTTGTATGCAGACACCTTCCCCTTACCCCGTAAGGTCGAGAGGCTTTGACCTAAGCATCAATGAAGAGTGTTAATCTATCCGTGCTCCCAAATTATGTTGTATGGTTTGTTGGAGTAGATGTTGAGTTTGTATTGTCGTGCCGTTCTGATCCACTTGGCAGGGACGGCGATGAATCTGAACAGAAAACTCTTGACTCTGTCTGTGGCCTTGATTCCAAAGAGGACGGCCATGAGCGGCAATGCCACGATGTATCGGTAGAAGTTTGCAGCCATGGCGGTGATAAGCAGGAATACGGTGTTCTGGTTCATGAATGACTTCGGCAGATGCGACCATCCGAAGTCGTTGTTCTGGCGGTCGAAGACCTGCTCTGCAGTTCCTCGCTTGTTGTAGTCATAACAGAGGGAAGGTTCTTTTGTTATCGTGCTATGATAACGAAAGAACCGTCCCCGTGTATGTTCCGAAGTCCTAAGTGTGAGTCTATCACAGAGGACAGAATAGAGTCGAATTTGTCCAAAACGAAAAATATTCCGCCAAAAGCGGTGATTTTCTCAGATTATATTTGTACTTTTGCCATGTCATTGATGATTTTGCTTGTCTTGATTTGCAGCACTAAGGTAAGTGAAAAATCTGACATGGCAAAATCCTGAGCAATATTTTGTTACCCAGGAACTTAAAAAGGAAGTTAAACTAAAGTGCTGCGGAATTTAGGTTGATAAATTCAGATAATTTATTGCAATATAAATAATATATAAAATATGAAACAGAAATGAGATTATATTTACTATTAATTTTTCTATTAAATTGCAGTATTAGCTTTTGTCAAATGTTTAGTATTTCAGGAAAGGTTCTTGATGAGAAAAACAATCCTATAGCTAATGTCTCTGTAATATGTCGCCACAATGGGATTTTTGGCGCTGCAACAAATAATGATGGAACATATTACTTTCAATTTCCCAAAGCAGATAGCATAGAGGTCGAATTCTCACATTATGATTTTAAGCCATATAAGGTACTCTTAAAAGCAAGTGAATCTACAAAGCTTGATGTTATTTTAAAAGAGAATAGAATTGTAATGGATGAAGTAACTGTGAAGGGAGAATTGGTGAGAGTTTCAGATAAAGCTTTCGTATATATACCACTGCAAAAACAAAAAGAACGTTCTTATTCTGGCACATCACTTTTATACAACCTAATGCTACCAGATATTAATGTCAATCCATTTACAGACATTATATCCTCAAATGATGGAAGTATGGTATCATTATATATTGATAACAGAAAAGCAAGTTTGCAAGAAATAAAGGATATTAGACCAAAAGACATTATAAAAGTTGAAATATATAACAATGATATTAATAAATTTCCAAATGAGCAAAAGGTAATAAATTTTGTGTGCAAAAAATATTCATTTGGAGGATTTGTTGATTTAAAATCAGATAACAGAATACTATATCAATCTTACGACCAACGTGTTCATTCAGGTATTGACTTAAAAAAGTGGAACTTCTCATTAGTTTTAGACGCAAATGCATCAAAAGATAAAGACGAATCTGCAAAAACAATAGAATCTTTCTTATTATCTGACCCTTTCATTAAAACATCAGAAACAAGTGGCAAAAAAAACAATCAAAACAGCTATTATGGGATATTACGGACTACATATAAAGGAGATAATCTTATGTTTTATTCGCAAATCTCTTACGAACAATCTCACCAAGCTCAAAACAGTCAGACTAAAGTGATATATGACAGAATATATGAGAATTCGACGGCATATCAAAATACTAAAGATAGACGCCAGTCACCAAATATTATGTTTTTCCTATCAAAAAGATTTAATAACAAACATATACTAGAATCAAACTTTTCATATACATTTTTAAGAAGGAAGTTTGATAGATTATATTACGAGACAAGTATACAGCCCTTAAAAAGTAACATAAAAGAGAATGCACATAATTTTGACAGTAAAATAAAGTGGTCTTTTCCATGCAGTTCAAACTCAAATTTAAGCTTTCTACTTTGGGGAACTTATAGTCAAAATAACGATATCTATGGAGGCAGTTCAAATAGTAAACAAAAACTAATCAATTGTGATTTGCTCTTATATCCAACATATTCTATTAGCTCAACTGACAAATGGTACTTAAGTCTTCAAGCAGGCTTTGATGTTAGTCATGCAAAAATAAACAATGAAATATCTTACTCAAAAATTTATCCTCGACCAGCAATTACATTCAATTACTTCTTCTCTAAAAAAAGCAGTATTTATTTTGACGCAAGAATGGGCTCAACTATTCCACTATTGTCAATGATGAACAGCGCGAATATAAGATTAAATAGTTTTCAAATTATAAAAGGAAATCCAGATCTAAAACCAATGAAGATTGCAGATGTCCTTCTCTCACATAACATCCATACAGGGAATTTTCGTTTATCTACATTTTGTGCATATAATGCCTTATACGATTTATCAAAAACATATTATTTCAATGAGAGCTCAAATATAATACAGACATATATTACAAATGGCAATTACCACAGTATTAATATGGGAATAGGAGCTTCAATGCATGCCTTAAAGCATAGACTACAACTAAAAGCAAATATTTCGTATCTAAAACAATTCCTAACAGGATTATTCTCAAATAACAATGAATCTATTACATATAGTATCAGTGCCCTTTATCAGTTAAATAGATTTACTTTTTCTCTATTCTATAATTCAAAGCAGAATAGACTGCTAAATATGCCTTCGTTTATAAAATCACCACATGATTATGGAACTTTAATATCATGGACAAATAAAAACTTATTAATAGAAGTAGGCGCACGTAGATTTTTTGACAAAAGAAATACTTATCGCCAATCGTTTGATTATAAGATATATAATACAGATTCCTATAAACATTCAGACTCATTAAATGAACAATTATATATAAAATTAAACTACAGCTTTGATTTTGGCCGCAAGATAAACAAAAATAACATAGAAAAAGCAAATCCTGCGAAATCGGCAATTCCTTTATGATACATTTTAAGAAATTCCCATACGAGATTCAAAGAAAAACATTGGACTCCATACTATTCAGAAAAAGGAAAGTATGGTAAACAAAAAGTGAGGGTCTTTATAGACTCTCACTTTTTGTTTTGATATAATCTAAATTAGACTACCGATGTTATTTCTTTCCTATCAGTCCCTTTTTAGTTGCACTGATGAACTCGATAATCTTTCTTACTTCTTCTCCGTCTGGCACCTGGTCGCGCACTTGATTGAGAGAGTCAAACAGACTTGTCTGACCATGGAATATAAGACGATAGGCATTGCCAATATGCTTGACAACCTTTTCGGTCAGCCCGTCTGATTCTGTAATCAGCAAATTTTCATGCAACATTTTTAAGAAAAATAACATATAGCATTCTTCGGCAATTAAGATGTAGCATTATTGATGCGTTTTGGCAATTAAGATGGCGCAGTACCAAGGTTTCCCTTGGTAGCTGCGCAGGTGTTCGAAGTCTGTTCTTTTTGTTACGGTTTATTCTGGTTTCTCATTGTCACCCTCGTCTCTGAGGATAGCAAGGACTTCATCGAGGAAGGCATCTACCTCGCCTAAGAGAAGCTCAACACGCTCTGTGCTGACCGACTTCTCGGATTTGCACAGCTGCTGGTATTCCTCTTCGATTCCCCTCATTATCAACATCTGGTTGAAGAGACGGCTCTCATTCTTCTGTCTCATTTTTTTTGCTGATTAGATGTTGAACTGTAGGTATTCTTGTTAAGGAAGCCACTGCGGTTCTCCATACGGTAAGAGGAGCCGGTGAGCTTGATGATGTCGCAGTGATAGAGGATGCGGTCGAGGAGTGCCGTTGCCAGAACCTCGTCCTGCAGGATCTCCACCCATTCCGTGGGTGCTTTGTTCGTGGTGATGACAAGCGAGGCATTCTCATAGAGGAGGTTTACCAGGTTGAAGAAGGCCACAGCCTCTTCCTTTTTCATCGGCATGAGCATGATGTCGTCGATGCCCACGAGGTTGCACTTGGTCAGGTGCTTGTATGCACTCATTGCCGAGGTTGAGACATCCTTCATTCTCAGTATTTCCACCAGCTGGTCCATGGGGATGAACTGAGCCTTATAGCCCTTCAGCACTGCATCCCGGATGAGACCTCCCGTTATGTAGGTTTTGCCTGTCCCGCTCGGTCCCATTAGGATGATGTTGTACATCTGGTCAAGCCAGGCCAGCTCACGCAATTGCCCCAACTGCATCCTCGTAATACCGGCGCTGTGGTTGAAGTCGAAGGAGTCGAGGTTGCTGGACCGCGGAAGTTTCGCTTTCTTGATGCGCCGTTGGAGCTCTCTTTTTTGGCGTTCCTCCACCTCGGTCTTGAGGACGTTGAGTATAAAGTCCTGATAGGTGGGCTTGTCTATCTGCGCCTTGTGGAAGTAGTCGGAGCAGTTCTGTGCGAAGTTGCTCAGACGAAGGCACTTTGCGTACGTACGGATGTCGTCCGTTATAAGGTTGCCGTTCATTCCGCACCTCCTTCCCCAATGATCTGCTCATAATCCTTCACGGAGCGTTTCTCCGGCGTGATGTCCTGCTTGTTGAGTCCAGGCGGCACTACTTTGATGGTGGGTTCTGCCGAGTCAGTTTCCCGGTTACAGAGTCCCTTGGCAATTTCCTCCATCTTGGCGGCATTATAGACTTTTTGATCAGAATAGAGCTCGACGAGAGCTAAGGCAGAGTCCTTGTTGTAGTTGGTCAGGAACGAGGCCATGGCCTTGACGCTTTTGGCGTAGTAGCGCGGCCGATCGTACTTCAACTCGGCAAGGAACTTGGAGAGCATGCAGTCCTCGCCCCACTGTCCAAGGTACTCGTGCAGTATCTTCTCTGATTCCAGCATGTCACGCTGCTTGACGGTCGCGTGCCCCTCCATAGTGATATGCATTCCCTTCAAGGGGCTGATTTCATGGCGTGTGATGAGCGTGTTGCAGTCCTCGTCATAGATGGCCAGCTGGTTGGCGTCCAAGTCTTTGGAAACGAGTACTTTGGTGCCTTTCCCTTTGTAAGTACCAGACGGGAGATCGTAGGTGTTGCTGTGGTAGAGGATGGTATTGTCGCTCCTTACCGTATAGGCGCGCAGATCAGCTTTGGGCTCTTCCACCGACAACGTATAGGGCAGAAGGTGCTTGCGCTCCTCCTCGAAGACATCAGCGGGAACGAGCCGTGTCATCGCATGAGGCTTGGCGTTTGCCGTGCGGCCCAGCCAGCCGATGGCCTGCTCATTGAGCAGCTCTATGTTCTGATAGACACGCCCACGGAGAAAGTTGTTTTTCACATACCCTACTGCATTCTCTACCTTGCCCTTGGTCTGAGGGTCTCTGGGCATGGCGAACACAGGCTCAAAGCCCGCCTCTGCTATAAACTTGGCCATCTCGTCTGTCGTCTTGTAGTCGCCATAGTTTTCGTCAGACAGCAGTTTACAGTCCTGGTCATAGAGTATCTTCCGGGGCATGCCACCGAAGTATTTGAAGGCCAAGTGATGGGCATAGACTGTCGTCTTTGCGGTGAAGGGAACGTTCTGCAGATAGACGAACTTGTAACGCGAGCGGCTCAGCACCATGACGAAGGCATGCACCTTGACACGGTGGCCGCTTGATGTGCGCAGCCATTTCTCACCATAGTCAACCTGTGCCTGCTCCCCATACTCGCATTCCGGCAGCTTGTGCATCTGGCGCACCGGCTCGGACATGACAGGGATGTCCTCCTCCTCACGGACACGCATGACGTAATTGTACACGGTGCGGTCTGACACATACGGCATGTCAGGGAAGTTCTCCAGCAGGTGGTCTTTCACCTGGGCGCACGACAGGTAAGGCGCGTCCTGGAGGTCCTTGGTGATAAAGCCGCGGTAGCTGTCCAACTTATGCTTCCGCTGGAGCTGGATACCCTGGACGCGCTCCTTGAACTCGGCCTCGCTCATCATCTGATAGCGGCGGACCGTCGAACGATTGACATCTAACAGTGCAGCTATCTGCACCTGAGTTAGGTTCTTTCGAGATAATTCATTAATTTTGTACCACATTGCGGTAAATGAGATTAAATTGTTTACTGTCTTGTAAGGCATAATCGTCTTTTTAGCGACTTCGAACATCACTAAGTTAAGACTTTTATGCCTTTTATACAAACTCAGAACACACAATTTAATCGCCAATGTTGCATCCTTATTTGCCGGAAATGCTACATTGCTAATTTCCGAAATCTGCTACATTCATTTTTCCGAAATCTGCTACATTGCTAATTTCTGAAATTTGTTGGTGCAAAGATACCGATTACAGATTCACACATCACGGTATTTACGCCGCCATAAAGGGCGTTATCTGTGGCGATGATGTATGGAGGAATATCCTTAGAGAAAGTCGCACCTGCCTGAATCATAGCACGGTCGCCAACTCTTGTTCCTGCATTCTCAATTACACTCGATGAGAAAATGACGCCATTGCCTATCTCACAGTCGCCTGCTATCTTAGTACCATAGCCAACAACACAACTGTCTCCCATCTTTGTATCATGAGAAATATGGGCTCCTTCCATCAGCACATTGTCATTGCCAATAACGGTTTTGCCTCCGTGATGGGTTGCACGGTTGATTACAACATTCTCTCTTATTATATTGTTTTCACCAATAATACATTCAGACTTCTCGCCTCTGAAATTGAAGTCTTGAGGCAAAGCACCGATGACAGAGCCCTGATGAATCTTGTTGCGTCCACCCATTCTAGTTCCGTTCATTATGCTTACGAATGGGAAAATAATGCAGTTATCGCCTATTTCCACATCGCCTTCGATGTAGACAAAAGGGAATATCTTACAGTTCTTTCCTATTTTCGCTCTTGGATCAATCTCAGCTTTTGGACTTATATCGTTTATCATAACTATAAATGCTATAAACTTGAATACTTAAAACTTTAAACACAATACTACTTAGCACCACCTCCGAGAGCTTGATAAAGATTCACGACAGCCTGCATCTTGGCAAAGTCGTCGGCAACTTTCGACAACTGGGCATTGAGAAGAGCCTGTTGGGCTGTGATTATCTCAAGATAAGAACTGCCAGAACTGCTGAAAAGCAATTTGGTGTCAGCTACATTCTTCTCTAACACCTCTATCTGATGAGCCTCTAAACGACCCTTTTCATCGCTTGAATTGTACTGCACAAGTGCATTTGAGACTTCACTTCCTGCAGAAAGCACAGCGTTCTGCCATGTGTTGTAAGCCTGCTGATACTGTGCTTCTGCTACACGCAGACCTGCTGTGAGCTGACCACGCATGAAGATTGGCTGCACAAGACTACCTACAGCAGAAAGAAGCCACTTGCCTGGATTGACAATTCCCATTCCGCCACTGTTGGTAAATACTCCAGAAGGACTGATGGTAAGACTTGGATAGAAACGAGAACGAGCTGTCTCTACGCCATAGAAGCACTGGGCAAGCTGCATCTCAGCTGCATGAACATCGGCTCTGTTTGCAAGCAGTTGAATGCCGATGCCTGTAGAAAACTCTGAAGGGAGACTCTGGTCTGCCAGCTTGCCACGAGCAATGGTCTGTGCAGGCTGACCGAGAAGCAATGAAAGCGAGTTTTCAACTTCGCGAATCTGACGCTTCATGTCTACTGCCTGTGTCTGAACAGAATAATAGTTAGCCTCAGCACTCTGCACACTAGTTGAGCGTGCACGGCCTAAACTCATTTGCAACTGCATCAAGTCCCATGTGTCTTTTGTCAATGTAGTCATGTCTTCTAACAACTCCATCTGACGGTCAAGCATGAGAAGCGTGTAGTACATATTGGCAACACCTGAGATGATATTGCACTTAACTACAGTCTGATAGTCTTTTGTCGCAATAAGAGCAACCTGAGCTGAACGCTTCTGAGAGAGGAGGTTGCCAAACAAATCGACATTCCAACTTGCCTGAATTGGCAACTGATAAGTCTTTGTTGGAGAATTACCTTCCCAAGAAGCTATTGTTCCATTAGGAGCAAATGTGAACTGAGGAAGGAAAGCCAGTTTTGATGCTTTCAACTGAGCCTCAGCCATCTGCACGTTGAGGGCTGCATTAAGCAAGTCGGGATTGTTCTGCAAAGCTGTTTCAATGAGCTGTTGCAACTGAGGATCAGTGAAAACAGAACGCCACTCAAGGTTTCCAAAACTTGTTGTATCAGCTACAGCAAGCGTGTCGGAAGTTGAAACAACATCGCGAACCAAACCCGATGTATTCACATCTGGACGTTCATAAGTGCCATAAAGACTCTTACATGCTGTAAAGGTAACAGCGACTGCACCTATTAAAAATATATTCTTTATCTTCATATTATTACTCCTCCAATTCATATTCTACAGGACCACCATGAGCATACTGCTCTAATTCTTCTGCTACTCCTTCAGTCTCTTCATCTTCAAACTTCATTGGGCTGAATCGCTCCTGCAATGACTGGAAGATAACGAAGAGTGTAGGAACTACGAAAATCTGGCAAAGCGTACCAATCAACATACCTCCCACAGCTGCAGCACCAAGTGTCTGGTTACCGTTCTTGCCTACACCTGACGCGAACATCATAGGCAACAGACCGATAATCATAGCCAAAGAAGTCATAAGAATAGGACGAAGACGGGCTGCAGAACCGAGCACTGCCGACCAGCTTATAGCCATACCGAGTTGGCGACGCTCCAATGCGAACTGCACAATAAGGATGGCGTTCTTAGCCAACAGACCGATAAGCATAATCAATGAAATCTGCATATAGATATCGTTTGCATGGCCAAAGAGCTGGGTAAAGCCGAATGCACCTGCTAAACCAAACGAAACAGACAAGATTACAGCCAAAGGCAGAATATAACTCTCATACTGTGCAGACAAAATCAGATAGATAAACATCAGACAAAGTACGAAGATGATCACAGTAGAGTTGTTTGTCTTTGCCTCCTCACGTGTCAGACCAGAGTAGTCATAGTCATAACCTTGTGGCAGAGATGTTGCAGCCACTTCCTGCACAGCCTTGATAGCCTCACCAGTAGAATAACCTTCGGCAACAGTTGCCGTTACGTTAATCGCTGTAAAGAGGTTGAATCGGTTAATATTAGAAGGACCATATACACGCTTAAGTGTACAGAACTCATTAACAGGCGCCATGCCTCCTGGTGTACGCACGAAGATGTTATTCATGCTTTCTGGAGTCATTCGTGTTTCTGGGTCTCCTTGAATCATAACACGATAGAGTTTACCGTAAGCATTGAAGTTAGAAGCATAGAGTCCGCCATAATAGCCCTGAAGTGTTGTAAGTACAGTAGAAGGACTAATGCCAGCCTGCTTACACTTAACAACATCTACGTTAATCATGTACTGAGGATAATTTGGGTTATATGAGGTCATAGCCATCTGTATTTCAGGACGCTTGTTAAGTTCTGCAAGATAGTCTTTAGTAACTTGGAAGAATTTATCTAGCGAGCCGCCAGTCTTGTCTTGCATAACGAGTGAGATACCGTTGTTTGCAGAGAAACCAGCAATCATAGGAGGAGCAAAAGCAATAATCTGTGCATCCTTAATCTGCGCAGTCTGCTTGTAAATCATACCTAAGACTGATGTATTCTCACGAGGATTGACAAAGAAACGCATAATACCATCGCCTTGCCAAAGTCCTGAAATCTTATACCATAGTCCTGAAGTACGCTCTTCAAATGGTTTCAGTTTAATAATGAATGTAGCTTGGTCGGAACCTTGACCTGCAATAAAGTTATAACCTTGAATCTGCTCGCGGCTCTGGATTGCAGGGTTTGCAGCCAACATTGAATCTACTTGGGCTATAACTTCCTTAGTCCGCTCAACAGAAGTTGCAGGTGGCATTGATACTGTACAGAACAATGTACCTGTATCTTCATCAGGAACAAGTCCAGTCTTTGTAGTAGACATTGTAAGAATAAGTGCTGCAATTCCGAGTATAACAACCAAGATGATGAGCTTTGGCTTGCGTACTACCTTCTCAACACTATTCTTATATTTTCCGAGAATCTTCTCATAAGAAGCATTGAAAGAAGCATGGAAGCGGTCAATCATCGACATCTTGCGTGCATTGCCATGCTCGTCTTTTGGCTTCAAGAAAATAGCACAAAGAGCAGGTGAAAGAGTCAGCGCGTTAAGTGCCGAAATGAAGATAGCAACAGCCATCGTTATACCAAATTCTCGATAGAACGTTCCACTCGTTCCTCCTATGAATGACACAGGAATAAACACTGACGCCATGACAAGGGTGATAGAGATGATAGCACCAGAGATTTCGTTCATGGCATCAATTGATGCAGTCAGCGCACTCTTATATCCTTGATCCAACTTGGCATGGACTGCCTCGACGACAATAATAGCATCGTCGACCACAATGGCAATAGCCAGAAGCAACGCCGAAAGAACAAGCAAGTTGATTGAGAATCCGAAGACACGCAGGAAGAAGAATGTACCAATAAGTGATACAGGTACGGCAATCAACGGAATAAGTGTTGAGCGGAAGTCTTGCAAGAAGATATAAACAACCAAGAACACCAACACGAGTGTAAGGATGAGGGTGAATACAACCTCTTCAATACTTGCATAAAGGAACTCGGTTACGTCGTAGTTAATCTTGTAAGTCATACCTGGAGGGAAGTTCTTTGCTTGCTCCTCCAGCTCTTTCTTAACGTTCTTAGCAATCTCGTTAGCATTTGAGCCAGCAATCTGCTGAACCATACCCATGACAGAAGGCAGATTGTTGTTCTTCATGGCAACAGAGTATTGCAGACCACCTAATTCGATTTTTGCAACATCTTTCAGTTTAAGAGTCTGTCCGTCAGAAGTTGTGCTTATGATAATGTTTCCGAATTCCTCGGCAGTCTTCAAACGACCAGTATATCGCATGGTGTACTCGTAAGCAACATTAGACTGTTCTCCGAATGAACCTGGTGCAGCCTCAATGTTCTGTTCAGCAAGAACACCACTGATATCGGTAGGAATAAGGTTATACTGCTTCATCACCTCAGGTTTCAACCATATACGCATAGAATAGGTTTTCATACCTGGGCTCTGAACGTCACCCACACCTTCAATACGTTTCAGTGCAGGAATGATATTGATGTTGGCATAGTTTGTCAGGAACTCATCATCATATCGTCCATCTGAAGTCAATGTATACATGATAACCTGTGAGGTCTGTCGCTTCATGACTGTGACACCTACACGAGTAACTTCGGCAGGAAGAAGAGCCTGAGCCTGAGACACACGGTTCTGAACGTTAACGGCACTCATGTCGGCATTAGCCCCCTGACGGAACATAACTGTAATGCTAGCCGAACCTTGATTGGTAGCAGAAGAGGTCATATAGTCCATGCCTTCCACACCGTTGATGCTTTCTTCAAGCGGAGCAAGCACAGAGTTTTTCACTGTTTCCGCATCAGCACCAGTGTATTGCGTCATCACCATAACAGTAGGAGGCGCAATATTTGGATACTGCTCAATAGGCAGTGTAGCCAGTCCGATAAATCCCAAGATAACGATAAGTATAGAAATCACCGTTGAGAGAACCGGACGCTTTATAAAATTAGTAAAAGTCATAATCGTTTTTGAGTAAATTATTTCATTGCGTCAATGAATCCTTTGGCTGTTCCCTGCTGTGCGCCTTTCTTCTGAGCGTCAGCAATTTTCTTCTGGTACTGGTCTTGAGAGATTGGCTTAATCTCCATACCATCAGAAAGTTTAGTAATTCCGTTTGTCACATATTTGTCACCTGTTTTTAGACCAGATGTAACAACATAGTGATTTCCATCGTTTTGAGGGGCAACGGTAATCTCTGTGTATTTAACCTTGTTGTCTTTTCCAACAACATAAACGAAAAGTTTGTCTTGAACCTCCATTACAACGCTCTGAGGGATGATAATAGCATTAGTGTTGTGAGAAGGAATAATGATAGAGCCAGAACCGCCACTCTTCAGCAAGTGCTGTGGGTTAGGGAATCGTGCTATCATAGAAACAGAACCAGTAGCAGCGTCAATCACTCCACTCATCTTTGTAACGTGTCCAGGCTGGTTGTATACTGTACCGTCGGCAAGTTGGAGTTTCAACTCTGGTATTGATGCAATAGCCTGCTGAACACTTCCTGATGTCTTTGTCATTTCGAGCACATCTTTTTCTGTCATAGAGAAATAAACCTCCATTGATGATATGTTAGATACGGTAGTTAGAGGCTGTGCGCTCTGTGCGCTTGCCAATGTTCCAACCTTGAAAGGAAGGCTTCCTACTACACCCGATGTTGGACTCTTTACATAGCAGAAATCAAGAGTTTCCTTAGCCGATGCTAAAGAAGCTTGAGCCTGTGCCAACTGAGCACGTGCACTCTCGTAAGAGTTCTTGGCTGTTTGAAGTTCATAAGCACCTACAACATTGTTGTCGTGAAGCTGCTTTGTATTGTCATAAGTAAGTTTAGCAGTATTTACTTGCGCCTGTGCTGTATTAACAGCAGCCTGAGCCTGACGTACAGCAGCCTGATATGTTGCATTGTCGATTACAAAAAGCAACTGACCTGCACTCACGTTCTGTCCTTCACGAACACAAACCTGAGTGATAAAACCTGATATTTTCGGACGAATCTCTACGTCTTGAACACCTTTAATTACTGCTGGATAGGTTGTCTGCATGTCTGAAGTAGACATTTCAACGGTAGCAACGGGATATTCATCGTCGCCCATTTGCATGTTTCCTTTCTTTCCACATGATACAATCAGAGCGATAGTAGCCGCAGCCAATAAAAACTTATTAATCTTCATAATCGTATTTAATTATATTTTCCTTAATTTGCGTTGTTTTAAAACCATAAAATTAAAAGTAAATATCTCTTAGAACAACAAAGAATAAAATGTGTAAATCTACTTTATTTTTGAAATGCAAAAGTAATAAGATTATTGAAAAATAAAGAAGAAAAAAGCAGCCGTTTAACAATTATTTTTCAAATATTATTACTTATTCACATCTATAATGTATAATCGGACAAAGAATATTGCAGTTAGGACATTAAAAAGAAGCGTTTCCGAACATTCCTAAACAAAAAACATGTACAAAAAAGTTGTTTCTGAACAAATAGGACAAACCTATGGAAACAACAACTGCGAATGGAGTTTTTGAGAGTCAACTACACCAACATTCACAAATATACAGAAAGGGATTACTCACAAGGAGTAAGTCCCATCTTTTTGGCTTTCTCAAGCAAGAGCTGCATCAGTGGTTCGCGCTCATTTGCAACCTTATTGTCGAGGACAGCATCTTTTAAGGTCTGCTTCAGCACTCCCACTTCCTGCGACGGTTTAAGGTTGAACATCTGCATAATCTCATTTCCATCAATGACGGGCTGAAGCAAACGCTTATAGTCTTTTTCACGAAGGTCGGTAAGTTTCTCCCTAACAGCCCTGAAATTCTCCATGAAACGAGCTTTGCGAACAGAGTTCTTGCTTGTCACGTCCGCCTCGCAAAGCAGCATTAAGTCATCAATGTCTTCGCCTGCATCGTTAAGGAGCCTGCGCACGGCACTATCAGTTACGTCTTCGTCAGCAATCACAATAGGTCGCATGTGCAAGTCTACGAGTTTCTGGACATACTTCATCTTAGCATCAAGCGGCATCTTCATTCGGCGGAACATTTCAGGTATCATCTTAGCGCCCAGATAGTTATGATTATGGAAGGTCCACCCCTGATGATTATCCCAGCGCTTGCTGCGAGGCTTGCCTATATCGTGAAGCAGAGCAGCCCATCGCAACCACAATTTGCCATCGGCAAAACTATCATCGCCAGCAGCAGCACGCCTGTCAATGGCGCAAGCAACATTGTCGAGCACTTCGAGTGTATGATAGAAATTATTCTTGTGCGACCTGCCGTTGCGCGTCTCCACATTATCAAGTGCACACAACTCAGGCATAATCAGCTGAAGAAGACCACAGCGATACAAATCAACAAAACCTCTACTCGGCATTGGCGAGAGAATTATCTTGTTGAGTTCGTCTACGATACGCTCACCGCTGATTATCTTCAGTCGCTCGGCATTACGAGAGAGCGCATCAAAGGTTTCATCCTCAATCTGGAAATTCAGCTGAGTTGCAAACCTTACGCAACGCATCATGCGCAAGGGGTCATCGGAGAAAGTAATGTCTGGGTCGAGAGGAGTAGCAATTATGTGGTCTTCAAGGTCGTAAAGCCCGTTGAAAGGGTCAACAAGTTCGCCAAAACGTTTCTTATTCAGACATATAGCCATTGCATTTATCGTAAAATCACGACGGTTCTGGTCGTCTTCAAGTGTTCCGTCTTCAACAATAGGCTTTCTTGAATTGCGATTATAACTTTCACGACGGGCTCCTACGAACTCTATTTCCATAAAACCGTCTGGTTTATTATCTTTATTGCCCTTCGAATGAGTCTTAACCTTGACCTGTGCAGTTCCAAAATTGCGAAAAACAGAGAGATGTGCCTTGTTGCCAAGCCGTTTTTTCAGTTCAGTAGCTATTGCTATGCCACTGCCTACTACGACGACATCAATATCCTTAGAATGTCTTTCAAGAAAAATATCACGCACATACCCCCCAACGACATAGCACTCAAGCCCCATATCGTCGGCAACATCAGAAATGGTGTGGAATATTTTCTTATCAAGAATTTCAGCTAACTCGGAGTCTGAATATAGTTTCATAGGTTTCTTTCTTTTGACAATCGCAATAAAGTTTGCGGCTGCAAAGGTACGATTTAACTTGGAAATGTGCAAAGAAAAGCCCATTGTCATTTGCTTTAATCAAATATTTTTCTTCAAAAAGCAATGCTATCAAAATGTGATTTCCACTAATTTGTTAAGATTTTTCATAACGTTCTGAGCATTCGGATTACTCAGATTTTCCGATTTATCACTATCTAATTAGCAATCATATCACTCCCGTATAAAACCTATACCCAGCAAAGAAAACATAACCAGAAAAGCAACATTTTGATGAAGCAATAAAAGAAAAAAGCATTATTTAACAATAATTCGTCTAATTACAATTGTGTAAACCTCCCTATTTTGCGATTTTATTTTGTCATATCGTTAGAAATGAGTATTTTTGCACCGATTATGAATAGCGAAAAACCAAATACTGAGCAGGATTTTAAGGATGTGATGGCTGAGTGCCGCACTCTCTTTGTAAAAAAGCTGCATGACTATAGTGCATCGTGGCGCATCCTGCGACCTCAATCACTCACCGACCAGTTGTTTATCAAAGCAAAACGCATTCGCTCTATTGAGATAAAGCACTGCTCTAAGATAGACGAAGGAATAAGACCGGAATTCATAGCGCTGATAAACTATGGTATAATTGGACTAATTCAACTTGAAAAGGGATTCACCGACACTGTAGACATCTCTAACGATGAAGCCATCAACCTATATGACAGGTTTGCAAATGAAGCGTTGCAACTAATGCTGAAAAAGAACCATGACTATGACGAGGCTTGGCGCTCAATGCGTGTCAGCAGCTATACTGACTTCATTCTTACGAAGATTCAGCGCGTTAAGGAACTTGAAGATATCAATGGGAATGCTCTTGTCTCTGAAGGTATAGACGCCAACTACATGGATATAATCAACTATGCTGTGTTCGGTGCAATAAAGACATACGACAAATAGATATAGCAATGCTAAAGCAGACAGCAGTAAACACTTGCCGCATCTTGCTGGCTCTGGTTTTTATCTTCTCAGGATTTGTAAAGGCTATAGACCCTATGGGCACAGTCTATAAACTGCAAGACTATTTTGCTGCTACTCCTGTTGACGTTACTTCCGTGCCAATGTGGATTCTCATAGGCTGTGCCGTTGCGCTATCCACAATTGAGTTTTCGCTCGGAATATTTCTTCTGTTTGGAATACATAAACGTCTGACAACACGCACTACACTGCTATTTATGGTGATAATGACAGCCATAACGGTGTGGATTTTCGTAAAGAATCCCGTGAAAGACTGTGGTTGTTTCGGTGATGCAATAGTGCTCAGCAACGGACAGACACTGCTAAAGAACATAGTATTGCTAAGTTGCGCTGTTATAGTTGCTGTCTGGAAAGACAAGATTGTAAGATTCATAACAAAGGAATCGCAATGGATTGTTGAAAACTATACTGTGATTTTCATCATTCTGATAAGTTCATGGTGCATTTATGACCTGCCTTTGTTCGACTTCAGACCATACCGAATAGGTGCAGACTTCCGTCAGGACATGGAAATACCAGAAGGAGAAGAGCAGCCGCAGTTCGAAACAACGTTCCTGATGGAGAAAGACGGCAAAGTGAAAGAGTTTACGATAGACAACTATCCTGACTCTACATGGACATTCGTCGACAGCAAGACAGTACAAACGAGTGAAGGATATGTTCCTCCAATGCACGACTTCATTGTTGAAGATCCTAACACAGGTGACGACATAACAGAAGAAACTGTAAAGAGCGATGGATTTACTTTCCTGCTTATTGCACCAGACCTTGCAAGTGCCAACGATGGAAGTTTTGGCGACATTGAGAGAATATATGAATACAGCATCGACAATAAATATCCTTTCTACTGTCTGACGGCAAGCGACAAGAGAGCCCAAGAGAACTGGAGAGAGAAAACTGGTGCTGAATATAATTTCTTCTTTGCAGACCACACAACTCTGAAAACCGTGACAAGGAGCAATCCAGGATTACTTTTGCTGAAAGACGGACAGATTATAGGAAAATGGAGCAACAATTTTCTTCCTAAAGACGAAGACCTTGAGGCTCTAACAAAAAAAGCAAACCAGGAACGTACAGTTAAGCAATCGTACACCCGACGTGCTATATTGGCTATACTGTGGTTTATTGTTCCACTATTCATATTGACTATTGCTGACCGCATCTGGGCATGGAGCCGATGTTTGAAAAGAATTACAAGAATAAAAACGAAGAAACAAAAGCAAGAAAATAACGAAAATACATAAAAAAACGAAAATCAATATGAGAAAAAAAATTGTAGCAGGTAACTGGAAAATGAACATGAACCTGCAAGAAGGTGTAGCATTAGCTACAGAACTGAACGACATTCTTAGTAAAGAAAAGGCTAACTGCGGAGTAATCATCTGCACACCTTTCATTCATCTTGCAACAATTGCAGAGAAAATCAACCAAGACGTGCTGGAACTCGGTGCTGAAAACTGTGCCGACAAGGAGAAAGGTGCTTTCACTGGTGAGGTTTCTGCCGAGATGGTTAAGTCTACAGGTGCACGCTATGTTATACTCGGACACTCTGAACGCCGTCAGTACTACAATGAAACTCCAGAGACCCTTCGCGAGAAAGTATTGCTCGCACTGAAGAACGACCTCAAGGTTATCTTCTGCATTGGCGAATCTCTCGAAGAACGTGAGGCTAACAAGCAGAACGAAGTAGTTAAGGCAGAATTGGAAGGAAGCGTTTTCAACCTGAGCGAAGAGGATTTCCGCAAAATCATCATCGCCTATGAACCAATCTGGGCTATTGGAACTGGCAAGACTGCGACATCTGAACAGGCAGAGGAAATACATGCTTACATCCGCAAGATAATTGCTGAACGCTACAACGACTCTGTTGCTGAAGACACAACAATACTTTATGGCGGTAGCTGCAAGGCAAGTAATGCACCCGAACTGTTCGCTAAGCCTGATATCGACGGCGGACTTATCGGAGGAGCATCGCTCAAGGCTGCTGACTTCAAGGGCATCATTGATGCTTGGAAATAAGAAGTAATAACTAACAACATTATTATGAGACAATACATTGCTACACTGTTTGCTATATTCCTATGCTGCACTACAGTGAAAGCACAGTCAATTGTTGAACATCTCCAGAAAGACGAGCAAGGCAAAGGCAAGATTACCGTAAAACACAGTAAGGAAATCGACAACCTTGTAAACGGCAAGTCTACTGTGGAGGTTACACCTGTTGTGCCTAAAAAGCAAGACGTTACGCCAAAGAAACAGGAAACAACTCCGACGAAACAGGATGTGACTCCGAAAAAACAAGAAGAGAAGAAAACGGAGAAAAAGGTTGAGCCTACTACTATTCACAAGACTGACAGCACTATTGCCAACAAGGAGAGAAGCAACGAGAAAAAGAATGACGAACCTGCACACGAGACAAAGCGTGACGTGGTAAGACACACCTCAACACCGACTGAGTCGGAAAGTGAGACAAGAACTATTGACACTCGTAAAAAGGTAATGCGCAATGCGCAGAAGATTACAGGCTATAGAGTTCAGGTCTACTCTGGTGGCAGTTCACGCCAAGACAGGCAAAAGGCACAGGAAGCAAGCAACAAGGTTAAGGCTAAATTCCCCGACCTTCCAGTCTATGTCCACTTCTATTCGCCAAGCTGGAAATGCCGTGTAGGTAATTTCAGAACATACAACGAGGCGAACAAAGTGCTTAAGCAGATTAAAGCCCTCGGATATAGTCAGGCTTGTATCGTCAAAGGTAAGATTACCGTACAGTAATAACATCAGAAATGAGCATGGCATACTGATATAATAAACTATCAGCATGTCATGCTTATAAACATTTTATAGGTTAGAAACATTTAAAATATAATATGAATCCAGAAAACGAATTTCGTAGTGGCCTCGAAGAAATAGCTGGCCATTACGAAAAGATTATTACACTTTTAGGTGAGAATACTCAGCGCGACGGACTCCTGAAAACTCCTATGCGCGTAGCTAAAGCAATGCAGATTCTCACAAGAGGATATACTCAAGACCCACACAAGGTGCTGACAGATGCACTGTTTGAAGAAAAATATAACCAGATGGTTATTGTGAAAGACATTGATTTCTTCTCAATGTGTGAACACCACATGCTACCATTCTACGGTAAGGTTCATGTAGCATATATACCAAACGGCTATATAACAGGTCTGAGCAAAATAGCAAGAGTTGTTGATATATTCAGCCATCGCCTGCAAGTGCAGGAACGCCTGACACAAGAAATAAAAGACTGCATTGAGGACACGCTGCATCCTATGGGAGTAATGGTCGTGATAGAGGCAAAGCACATGTGCATGCAGATGCGTGGCGTGGAAAAGCAAAATGCTATCACAACTACAAGTGATTTTAGCGGAGCTTTCAATCAGGCAAAGACTCGCGAAGAATTCATGAACCTATTGCGAGGCGAGTCAAAACGTATATAAGTAAATATTTATCTTCCAGACAACAGCGACTCAATCTCATCATAATTTAAGGTAGTCAAAATAAATAATCAATATTAAAAATAGAAGATCATGAAAAAGACAAAAAACATTCTATTACTTATGGCAGTAATAATGGTCTCAGCCATTATGTTTACATCCTGCCTAGATGACGACAACAACAAGAAGATTTCTGACACTATCACACTGACAAAGCAGGAAATGGTTGTAAGAAACCAGACTCTTAGCGGAAAATGGGAAGGAAAACTGTATTTCGTAAACACTGAAAAACAAAAGAGCGACTCTACTTATATAGTATGGGTTACCGACACAACTAAACTGACAATAACCATCAATGATTTTCCTGTAAGCATTTTGGCAAACTATGTTAACAATGCAAACTTAAAAGAGTTGCTGGCGAAGGCTCCTACACAGCCTTTAGTTTTCAACTATTGCTCTTTTGAAAAGGATTATAGGGAATATTACAACATGTATTATTTCAGATACATCTTTGTTCCTAAAGACAACAAAATGACTTTCAAACTTAATGGTGACGATGTTACCGTTACGTTTGTTGAATCATTGTCGGATATGAGCAATGTGTATAACCCTATTGCAGTTCATTACAAAGGAATTATGTCAGGTAACATCTTACTTGGAGACTTAAACTACAAGAATTTTAGTTACAAGATGAATACTCTGCTAGCATTTAGCGGCGAACAGATTGGAAGATAAATAAACTAAGATATATGAAACTGATTTCATGGAATGTTAATGGGCTCAGAGCATGTGTGGGCAAAGGTTTTAAGGAAATATTCAAACAACTTGATGCTGACTTTTTCTGTCTACAGGAAACAAAGATGCAAGAAGGACAGCTTGACATTAGTTTTGATGGATATGAGTCATACTGGAACTATGCCGACAAAAAGGGATATTCTGGAACTGCCATTTTCACAAAGCATAATCCTGTAAGCGTAAGTTACGGACTAGGAATAGACGAACATGACCACGAAGGCAGGGTTATTACACTCGAAATGGAAAAATTCTACCTCATCACTGTCTACACACCTAATTCTCAAGACGGACTAAGAAGACTTGACTACCGAATGACTTGGGATGATGATTTCCGCAAATATCTTAATGATCTGGATAAAAAGAAACCTGTGATTGTCTGTGGAGATATGAATGTTGCACATGAGGAGATAGACCTGAAAAATCCAAAAACAAACAGGCATAATGCTGGTTTTACGGATGAGGAACGTGAGAAATTCACAGAACTACTCTCCTGCGGATATATAGACACGTTCAGAGACTTGCACCCTGAGGAAATCGTGTACTCTTGGTGGTCGTATAGATTCAAAGCAAGAGAAAAGAACGCAGGTTGGCGTATTGACTACTTCCTCACATCAGAACGTGTTAAAACTGCAATAACGGGAGCCAATATACACACTGAGATATTTGGTTCAGACCATTGCCCTGTTGAACTCAACATCGAAATTTAAAAGATCACGAAATAGACTCATTACACCTTATTATATTTAAAATATTATAATTATTTTTGATATTAAACAATAAAAATATAACTTTGCAGGTGTAATTTGTAAAAATATTAACAAAAAAGAATAAAAGCAATTAGAAATGAAAAAGTTAATTTTGTCAACACTCATGCTGGCAGCTACGCTAACAATGAGTGCCATTCCTGCAAAAAGAGAATGGAGAACAGTAAGTCAGAGTGACGGCACAAAGGTCACGCTGATGCTTGTTGGTGATGAAAACTTCCACTGCTATCAGACAACTGACGGCGTGCCTGTTATTGAAGAAAACGGCAACTATTATTATGCTAATGCAATTGGCAACTATCTGCAGAAAACTGACATGCTAGCTCATGATGCAGAAATGCGTTCTTTTCAGGAGAGCCAAGCAATCGCACAATTCGGAAATGAAGAAGACATAAACCGCATGTGGAAAGCTGCACCAAATATGCAACACCTTCGTCATAAGACTATAGGTACTCCAACTGGCGATTTTCATGGAAGCAAGAAAGGTATAATCATTCTCGTTTCTTTCAACGACATTGACTTCACAGTTGAAAACCCACTGCAGACTTTTACAGATTTAGCTAACAAAGAGGGTTATACCAACAGCTATGGTGCTGTAGGGAGCGTTCATGACTATTTCAAAGATATGAGTCGTGGAGCGTTTGACCTTACTTTCGATGTTGTTGGTCCATATAAAGCTCCACAGAATGCAAGCTACTATGGAGAAAACGGCATGTATGGCAGTGATAAGAATGTTCGCCAGCTCATTATATGGGCTATGAAAGAGGCTGATAAAGACGTAAACTATAAAGACTATGACTGGGATAATGATGGTGAAGTAGACCAGGTTTTCGTTCTGTATGCCGGCTATGCTGAAGCACAGGGTGCTCCTTCTTGGACTATATGGCCTCATGAGTCACAACTTGGAATGTCATCTTTCCGCGCTGACGGTGTTACACTGAACACATACGCTTGCGGACAGGAGCTTGAAGGAACTTCTGGCGGAAGATTGGCAGGATTAGGAACAATCTGCCATGAGTTTACACACTGCTTAGGTTTGCCAGACTTCTACGATACAAATAAAAACAATGGTACTTCAAATGGAAACTATGGTATGGGCGACTGGGACCTAATGTGTTCTGGTAACTACAACGGCAACAGCTGGATTCCAGCTGCTTATACAGCATACGAGCGTAACTTCTGCGGATGGTTTGATTTTGATGAACTAAAAGAAACTGACCAATGTGTTGTTTCAAATATGCAACCACTTGAGAATGGTGGAAATGCCTTCATAGTATATAATCCTGCTAATAAAAACGAATACTATATTTTTGAAAACAGAAGCCGCAAATATGGTTGGGACAGAGGCGTTGCTGGACAAGGTTTACTAATTTATCATATCAACTATAACGCAACTCGTTGGAGAAACAATACTGTAAATAGTACAGGCTACGGAAATCCATGTATGCAAGTTGTTCCTGCTGACAATAGCTTTGGCTACTATGATGTTGGTAAAGACTTATGGCCTTCTACACAAGGTATAACCATTATAAATCAATTTAATGAAAATACTACGCCATCAGCATCTTTGTTTAATAACAATACAGACGGCACAAAGAAATTGCATATTGACTTAAACAAGATTAAAGTTAAGTCAAGTACAGGTGTCGTTTCATTCATCTACAACGATGGCACAGAAGATTTTGTTCCAACAGGAATAAAGGAAATAAACAATGCTAAAAACAATGCAAGTGTTGGCATCTACTCCCTCAATGGTACTCGCATTATGAGCACAGACAATATTGAAAATGCTCAACTACAACGCGGTATTTACATTGTTAAGAGTGCAGACGGTACAACAAAGAAAGTAAGAATAGACTAAAATACAATAAACTAAATATTTTTTAAATAAAAAGGCTGATAACATTCGTTTATCAGCCTTTTTACTTAACTATAATTTAAAGACAAATTATAAACATCTAATATTTCAATTTTAATTATAAGATTATGAATATCATACTATAATATTCTTAATAACAATTGTGAACACATCACTTAACCTTAGAAATCGCTAATACAGATAACTCAATAATATTAAAGCTAAAACACAAAATATTATTCTGATTTAACCTAATCATTTATCATTTAGTAGCTGACTAATTTATAAAAAGGAATCAGCAGATGAGACATAATAGGTATTCAATTATAATATAACTAACCAAATATATTTAAAATTATTATCCATCAACTTATAAAAAATTATGTTTCGCGAGTGCTCATATTGCTAGTCTATAAGGCAACAAGTCATAAAGGTTATTAGATGATGTTTAGCATGAAATTACACAATGCAGTAACATCATCACTTAGTCACTGAAAACTTCATAAAACTGTAATAACTAATTAAAGAAAACATATTTATCTATAAAAGCATGCTATAAACGCATAATTCTCATAAATGATTAATTGCATAGGGAATTTAACGATACAAGCATGTTCATTATTAGATAAAAGTAAAAAAAAATGTTACCTAAACAATAGCTCTATTATAAATCAAATAATATTATTATTTTTAATGCTGAATATAATCACACTGAGAAATGTTTCTATTTTGGTCTAAATATATTATCATAGGTAACATGCATATATAAAAGTATGCTCTGCAAGTAAATTAGAAAGAATTAAGAAAGTATGGCAACAAATAAAAATGCAATTATCAACATTTATACTCAACAATTTATTACTGTCTATCAACAAATGTTATGATAAGAAATAACCAGAGATGAAAAAAAAAAAGAGGATGTACTTTAATGTACATCCTCTATAAAATTTAAAACTCAAAAGAATTATTTCTGAATTTCTTTCTTGCCGTTCTTAATAACAATACCCTTGAAGTTCTTACCTACCTTCTGACCTGCAAGGTTGTAAGTACCCTTATTCATGCTAGTCTTAACAACAACAGGATTTTCGATAGCATCAGCTATTGTTGCATCACCCTGAAGAACGATAATTGGTTGTGCTGTCTTGTATCCTCTACCTTCAAGATAAAGAGAAGCGGCACGCTTTGTTTCGCCTGCTTGGAGTGGTTCGCATTCTACAGTAACAAGTGTCTGACCAGTATAATATTGCTGACCATTCTGATATGTACCGAAGCTTGATTCACCTGTGATGTTTGTAATCCACTCAGGGAGATCACATACATAGTTCTCACCATCAAGCCAAGGGAATGCAGTATTAACCATGACATTGTTCTGAAGACCTTCATAACCTTCATTCACTATTTCCTCACCATCAGCAGAAACACGAAGAACATTGATACCTTCAACTTTTTCACCAGTTGGGTTACCTTCATTGTCAACAAGTTCTGAAGATTCAAGAACTTCAACATAGTCATAACCTCCAACAAATGACATTTCTACAACAGCTCTTTCTCCATACCAAGCTGAATAATTCATAGTCATTTCAGGATCATCATCAGCAAAAGAGAGTGCATAAGTACCATAAACTAATGCATCTTCTGCTGGTTGATCATTAATTCTATATCCGAAGTTAACACCTTCCTGCTCATGACCACGAACAACAATAAAGAATGGTTCATTAACTACAATTGGTTCATCAACTATATTACCGAAACGGTCTACGGTCTTATTAGAGAAAGTAATGTTATAAGCCCAAGCATGACCTGTTTGAGTTAATTCTGTATCAAAATCACCAAGAGCATCAGATAAGTCAGCTTTAGTAGCCTTCATCTCACCAAGGATTTTTGCGCCTGGATAAGTTCTAACTCTACCATCTTCAGTCTCTTCTTTCTCAAGATTTCTAAGCTGCATTGTAACTTCTTTGCCTTCAGCTATAGGGGTATTAGAATCACTATACACAATAGCATTGAATCTCTCAATATAAAGAGGTGAAATAGGTGCTGGACATTCCATTACAAATCCATGAGAACGGAAAGACTTGCCAGCATACTCGCCTTCAGTTGGTTTAAAATAACCTGTTCCAAAAAGATAACCTGTGCTTAATGAACCAAATGCATAAGTTTTACTTGTCTGTTGATCAACAAAAGCATGATCCTGAATAGTATCACAAAGAATTGCACTAGCATTTGGATTTTGAGTTTTTTCGCCAATCATATAAGTATCACTACCTACAGCAATTGTTGGCATATTATAGCCTTCATCTGCAGCAAATGGAATTACGAGGTCATTGTTTGCATCAGCAAAATACTGAGAAACATTCTGACCACCCATAGACCAAGTAGCAGCTGCTGCATTATTACACATATTCTTAAATTTAACCTCAGAGAAAGCTGGCACAAAAAGACGAGAAAGAGGATAATAACTTCCTTCAGCACTTGTACCCCAATAAAGAGATCCCTCAGGACGTGTGTAGTAAACACCACTCTTTAAATCCTTACGAGGACCTTTTTTCACTTCTGCATTCATCAATGTTGCATTTGCCTTTTTAGGCTCAATGTTCACGCGGCTAATTTTCTGCACCTGCGCTGAAACAGATGATGCAAAGAAAATGCCAGCTGCAACGAGTAAAACTGTTTTTTTCATAATTGATAAATTAATTGTTAAAAATTATTTCTAATTTATTTATATCGAACCACCACCAAATTCTTCATTCTTTGCAAACTTGATTGTGAACCACATATCAGGATTAGCAGCTGAAGTGAATCGCAAAGTGTTTAAATTGAACTTAGTCTTTGCAGCGGTAACGTTAAATTGCTGTGCAATTATGCTTATGAAGTTCTGAATTGTAGGAACCTCTACAAGCAAGTTGCCACCTGAAGGCAGAGCACCGTCATAACTATATTTTAATTTGCCATCTTCGGTAATATAACCTAAATTATACAAAGCATGGGATGTATTTCTACCATCTCGATATTTTATATCAAGACAATATTTATAATCGGTTGCATCACGATCTTTAGCCCAACAAATTGAAACAGTATTGAGTGTAACACCAGCTGCTTTAAAATCAGATACAAGTTTAGAGTAAGCGGTGTTGAACTGATCAGACATTTCTGACTTTGTTCGACTTATTTCCCAAGAGCCAGAATTCAGATCTGCTGTTTCCTTATAGAAACGAAGAGCATTGTCACCATCCATATAGTAAGCGTTGTTATCAACACTTACAAAAACATCGCGTTCTGAATCATAACGGAAATCCTGAACTGTCTCTTCATCATTAACTTTAAACTTGTCACGGAAACGAAGATAATAATCATTTCCACGCTTTGTTATTAGGAATGGGTTGAAACTTTCATCAAGAATAGCGTCACCATCATATGGATAGATATTAGGAATACCATCGTTTGCATCCTCTAACTTATAAATACTATCACCAAAATGTAAAACATCGAATGTTGGTGCATCAGCAGCAAACATCAAGTCATGGAAGGCACGAATGTCAGAGAGATACTCTTCATAATTAACGTTATCTTCCATTGGAGTAAGAAGAGAATAAGTTCCACGTTTCTTACCTTTCAGCATCATATAAGAAGCATCTTCAGGAGCATCAACAATAACAAACTCATAATCACCTTCATAACCACGTCCAGTTTCAGTTTCATCTGTAGTAGACTGAATATCTTCTGGATTAGAGAATGTATGAATAACAGAGTTAAAAGAATTGAATGTCAAAACTGGACCATTGTCAGTAATGATTTCCCAAGCTGAAGTATCTTCTTTATATTGATTATTTGTTACTGAATTATTCATAGCAACACGAACAGAATAGTCGTTGTTGAAATCGCAAAGCATCAAATAACCTGTTCCGTATGGAGCTTCGTTCTCATAGGTTGGGTAATATTGCATTGCCCAACCATTAGGAGAAGCCCAAAGGCGCTGTGAATAAACCCCCTTAATCTCATTCAAACGCTCAGCTGCAGATTTATCGAATAACAAGTCTTCTTCATCTTGACACGAAGTATAAGACAATGCTAAACCAAGCAAAAGTGAGAAATATAATATTTTTTTCATATAACAGTCAAATTATTATTGTTGTAATGTTTTATACTGATTGATATCGTCAAGAAGAACCTGAATTAGGGTACGTCCTTCTGGATCACCCTCAACAGGAAGCGTCAACTTATTAATAGGACGATTTAACTTATCAAGCACAAATTGTCCATTTTCATCTTTAAGATATGAACGATCTTGTACAGCGTATCGAATGTCTTCGATATTAATTCCAAAATAGTTCTGCAACCATTCAGTTACCAAATCAAGTTTCTGGAGAATAACTTCATCACCTTTGATACCAGAATTGTGTACCCATTGTACATTTCCGTCAGCATCCAAAATTACGGTTTGAGCAGCATCGCCATTGCGTTGACATACTCGGCGGTAAACCTTCCTTTCACCATTATCTTTAACATTAAGATAACCAATAGTATCACGACTATAATCACCTCGCAATTTCTTATCATAGATATCTTCACTATAATCAACTTCCTCCCACTCGTAAGATGCAGAATTAAGCATAGCCTTCCAACGTACAGAGTCCATTGTAATATAGTTTGCCAAAGTTTCTACCCAGTCTTCAGAGGCAGAGCTTGAAGCATAGCTTGAAACGAATCCATTACCCATAGAAACAGAGTCTGGAGTTTCCTGCCAAGTTGTTGCATTGTAGTGACCAGATGAAATTGTATTGAAGATAGTTGGACGAAGATGTGTCTGATCGAGAATATGTCCGAACTCATGGTGCATAGTCTTGAAGAAGTATGCATTCATCATGTCCATATCACTAACATTAAGATTGTTCACATTGTAAAGTGTAATCTTCAAACCACCTTCAGCAACACCGAGAACTTCAGTTCCTTGAGTAGGGTTATAGTTCTTTGAACCAATAACGTGGATAATACGAGGGCTATTCTCCTGCAGGAATGTTTCAGGAGAGTTTTCTTTATATACATCATACCACAGATACTTAGAAAGAACTGCGAGTTCACAACTCTTATCATAAGCAGCAGGTACAAGGTTCTTCTGCTTGTCAGAACCAATATCTTCCATACGATAGATGAAACGGAGATTATATGGTTCCAAGAAATTTACCTTAACGAATGTGTCAAGTGGGAATGTATATGCTGTTCTGTCAAGTGGATGTTCTGTTACATCGAAAATTGTATTTGTAAAGTCGTCATCATCAGAACAAGAAACAAATCCGAAAGACACTACTGCCATAGCTGCAAGCAGTAAATAATTGAATTTTCTTTTCATGAATTTCTTCCTCCTTTATTATTTAGCACGTAATGCATTATCATTCTTAATTATATCCTGCTTCTGAGCAGAAACAGTAGGACGTGAGCTTTCCATACCAGCTGACATAGTTTCCCAAGGTACCTCAACTGCACGACGTGGGTCATCACCCTTCAATGTAACGGTGTGTACCTGACGACCTTCAGCATATTCGTGAGTAATTTCCATACCCCAACGCTTCAAGTCGAAGAAACGCATACCCTGAAGTACTGTCTCGTAGCGACGGAAGTCGTTTACACAGTTCATATAAGGAATTGCCTCTGGAGCAACTACAAATTTTGGACTAATATACTGCTGTGTAAAAGACCAGTCCATAATAACATTAGAGTTCTGCGCATTTGGTTTGCCATATATAGACATGAAATGATCTGGTTCCATGAAACGCAAATAACGTGTATCTACATATGATTTCTTTTGGTCTTCATTGAAACTATTGATTTGGTTGTTCCAATAAGCCATCAAATCTTCACCAGCGCCGTTATAGTCACCAATCATTGCCTTAGCTTCAGCACGTTCTAGCAAGAGAAGATTAGCCGTGAATGGAGTAAGAATCTGGTGAGGATATCCAATACCAGCAATCTTATCAGAATATTCAAACTCTTCACCAATCTTAGTTGTTGTGAAACCGTAGTCCTGAGAGCTTGAAGATGCAGCTGTGAAGCCTGCAACACCAAATGCAGGAAGAATGTAACCACTCCATAATGGGCTAGAGTGAATCATAAATGCGGCACGAGCTGCAGGACCTGCACATGAATAACGATAACCGAATGTACGACGATAATGGATAGAATATGTAGCCATCAACATCAGGTTATTCTTCAAATCTGGAGACTGCCAAACTTTTGAATAGTCACTGAAAGAAGACAAATCAGAAGTGAAACGAGAATAGTCCATTGTCCACTGTGCAGATGTTGCAGGATCAGTTCCAAGTACTGCATTAGCATGCTGAATAACCTTTTCATACTGACGTGTTGTCAAATAGAAACGAGCAGCAAATGCATGAGCAGCATTAACATTAAAGTGCCATTTTGGTTTCTCGAAGTTTCTATCAGAAATGTTTGGAAGAGCATCCTCTAAGTCTTTCTGGATCTTAGCATAAGTTTCAGCTACAGTTCCACGTTGGTAGTCCTTTCTTACAACATCTTCAACTTCAGTTACATAAGGAATACCAACTTGATCAGGCTGGCTGCTCTTTTCTTCATCCATATATGCTGGGCTAAACAACTGTGCAAGCATAAAATGGCTATAAGCACGAATCAAAAGAGCCTCAGCACGAGCAGCCTTAAGAACTTCAGTTTCATGGTTATTCTTTGCAACAATTTCATCAATAGCCTGAAGAGCATGATTTACTGTTGAAATAGAGCTATAGTAAGACTGCCACAATGTACCTGGAGAGTCCCAATCATTGTAAGTAGCCATAGTTGCAGGCTCAAAACGGAATAATTGGTCATCCCAACGTGCATAAGAACTATAATTATATTTAGTTACAATCTGCTTTACAGAAGAGCTAGAAGGAAGGTGTGGAGCCTGATTGTCAATAATGTTATCGCTCAACAATTCACCCAACCACATATAGCTACCTGTTGGGTAAGCAGAAGTAAGCAACTTAACTACTTTCTGCTCAGTATCAATTAAAATACGCTCATCTGGATTCTTATCCAAGAAACTGTCGCTACAAGCAGAAAAGCCGAGCACAGCAAAGAGCATAAGTGCTAAAAATTTAATTGACTTCATAATATATTCTTAAATAATAGTCTTTGTTTATTTATTACTAAATTAGATACCCAAACGAACTGTTAGAGTGAACTGCTTAGAAAGTGGAGATGCAACACCACCTGCGTTTACGAATTCAGGATCCTGTCCATTAAGTTTACTATCAGAGTAGATCAAGAAGAGGTTTGTAGCATCAAGCTTGAGAGAAGCAGAGCCAAGACCTATCTTGCGAATGAGTGATGGGTTGAAATCGTAAGTAAGAGAAATATCCTTCATACGAATGAAACCACCATCAGCTATACGAGCTGTAGAATAGTTGTATGCATTGTAAGCATATCCTAACGTATAGTCGTTATAGTACTGACGTACTGAAGCGATAGCTGGGATTGTAGTAATCTTTTCATCACCTGGAGTTACCCAACGGTTCTTGAATTCCTTAGGCATAGCTGTCTGGTCTGAATAACTTGAAGAGAATACTGGATCAAGGCGCAACTTATTGCCAAATGAATAAGTAATGAAGATGTTTAAACGCCAGTTCTTCCACTGAAGCATATTGTTCAAACCACCAGTAACAGTAGGTTCTGTTGGACCTTCATACTTCAAGAAGCCAAGTTTATCAAACTCTTGGAAGTTGATGTTTGTTGTTGTTACATTACCATCTTCGTTAATAATCTGAGGAATACCCTCATCATTAAGACCAACGAATGGGATTGAGAACAATGCACGGTGAGCATAACCTACACGAGCGAAACCGCTACCAGAAACGAGGTCAATAACACGTGACTGAGAAAGGAGCTCAGTAATAGTTGTTTTGCTGTAAGCAAATGTCAAGTCAGTATGCCAATTGAAATCCTTTGACATAATATTGTGACTAGAGATAGTTGCCTCAACACCATGAGAACGCATAGATGCAACGTTAGCAAACTTACGAATCTGACCACCAGCACCCTGAGTATTGAGGTAACCCATCAGGTCAAAGTTGTCACGCCAATAGAAGTCAGCAACTAAGTTTAAGCGGTTCTGTATGAAACCGAGGTCAACACCAACGTTAAACTCGTGTTTCTTCTCGTATGTGAGTTCCTTATTTGCTAAGTTAGACAAGTAAATCTCTGTCTCATGTTGGTCAGCCTGTGGACGCCATACTTCTGAAGGGTAGAAGATTGGCAGAGCATTTGATGCTGTTGTCTGCTCACCTACAAGAGAATAAGACAAACGGAGTGTACCGTGAGAAATTGCATAGTTGGTCTTCTGCATAAGCTCTTTGAAGAACTTCTCTTCATGAGCATTCCAAGAAGTTGAAACGTTCCATGTTGGCAGCCAGCGAGCGCTGCGACTCTTACCAAGTTGGTTAGAACCATCGTAACGACCTGTCAAGTTCAACACGTAACGACCTCTATAAGAATAGTTTACATTAGCGAAGTATGCTAAACGACGGTTCCAAGACTTACCAAATGAAACCAAAGAAGCACCTTCTTCCTTAGCTTGTTTGAAGAACTGCCATGTATTGATTACGTTACGGCTGTTTTCATAGTCAACACCATAATCATTGTGTTCAGAAGCATCGTAGTCTGCACGGTTTGCTTCCATACCAGCAAAAACACCTAAGATATGTGTGTCAATATCATTAACCTGCCATACGTGGTTGTAGTTTACTGTTCCACGGAAGTCAAGTTGCTTTACAGAGTTGCGGTTGATAGTATAGATACCTCCTTCAGGCATTACTGACATTGGCAATGAGTTTGGAACGTCAGGGTCTGTATAAAGGTAAGAGTTGCTATACATAATATTAGGATTGTCAACACCTGCACGATATGCCAATGCCTGGTTAGCATTGCTCAACACATAGTGCTCACGGCTTGACTGGTTAATACGGTAAGATCCTAATGCGGTAAATTCGAGACCACGAATAGGTTTCCAAGAAAGTTCACCCTGGAACTTCATATCCATAACATCAACATCGATATAGTTGTTGTCCAACTCATTGAATATGTTGAAGTATGCATAGTTACGAGTATAAGTCTGAGTTGGGTCAAGTGTACGAGCTGTATTCAATGCAAAACTAAATGGGTTGATATCGAAGTTACGATTTACAGCACCTGATACGACATCGACACTCTGGTTAAGTGTACCTGGAGCTTTCTGATCACGATAAGAACCATTTGTACGCATTGTCAAAGTCAAGTTCTTAGAAAGGTTGTAAGAAGCATTGATGTTTGCTGTGTAGCGTTGTACCTTACTATCTTTATACCATCCTGGATCCATCATTGCAGACAAAGAAGCATACATGCTTGACTTGTCTGTACCAGAAGAAATACTGATAGAGTGAGTCTGCATAATGTTATTATTGAATAACAGGTCAAACCAGTCAGTATTACGGAACTCAGCTTTCTGCAAATAAGCATTCATGGCAGCTTCAGTATAAGGAAGTCCGAAACCTGTTGTTGGGTCATACTGATCAATCAAGTCATACATACGACCATAAAGACCTGCAGAAGCTGCATTCTTAACAGCGGTGAACTCAAGCCAGCCCTTTGCAGCCATTTCCTTATAGATACCCATCTGCTCCTGAGAGTTAGAGATGTTGTACTGGCCATAATTAGGTTTCATACGATATGTAAACTCACCTGTATAATTAAGTGAGCTGTGGCCGGCACGTCCTTTCTTAGTTGTAATAACAACCACACCAGACATGGCACGCGCACCATAGATAGATGTAGCAGAACCGTCCTTCAAAACTTGGAAACTTTCGATGTCGTCTGCGTTAAGACCTGCGATAGCATTTGAGATCAGAGTCTCTGCGTCACCAGAAGAAAGGTCGTCAGCACTTACGTTAACAGCATCTTCCATGATGACACCATCAACAACCCACAATGGTGATGAGCTACCATAAATTGATGTAGCACCACGAACACGGATTTTTGGAGCTGTACCGAAAGTACTTGACACGTTCTGCACAGACACACCAGCAGCACGTCCTTCAAGAGCACGTGATACGTCGGCAACACCATCCAGACGAGCCTTGTCAGCATCCACCTTTGTTGTAGCACCTGTGAAGAGTCGCTTATCCATTTTTTGGATACCTGTTACGACAACTTCTTCAAGTTCTCGTGTGCTTTTTTCTGGCTGCATAACAATTTTCATGTTCTGTCCACCCTTAACTGTAACGGGTTCCATTCCCATGAAAGTCACTTCCAGCACAGGATTACTTTGGTTCGTACTGATTTCGAAATGACCATCCAAATCAGTAGCAGCACCAGTTTGGGTACCTTTTACTTTAACAGAGGCACCAATAATCGGTTCATTGTCTTCTGCAGAGATGACAGTTCCCGAAACTGTTGTTTGAGCCAGAGCCATTCCTATTGATAGGAAAAAACCGGCCAAAATCAAGCATAGTCTTTTTCTCATATAAACCTCTCGCTTACTTTAAAATTATTATTATTGTTATATATTATTTTTCACCATTACAGACTGCAAATTTAGTTGTTTTCTCAAAATTTAGCAAACAATAAACTAAAAAAATTAAGTTTTAAGAGTAAAAAACGACATTTTCTTGCTTTCATCATTATTTTTTTAACATTTGCCAATTTCTGTAGTCATTATTTTTATAAAATATATTATTGACAAAAAAATATAAAAGCAAGTTCAAATAGAAAAAAAGAGTGATTTTACTTACAATCTGTTACTAGAATTTTAATAATCGTGGTTTGTACATTCTATAGTAGTTATTTCTGCTTGCTTTATTTCACAAGTATGCCATAATGTCTTTGGTTTAGAATCGTTATGAAGAAAGATTCTTAAGCTTGTTTCTAACTTAATGGAATCTTTTTTATTTTTACTTCAATCAGTTTCACTCCCTGATTCACTCAGGTTGTGAAACTGACCAAAGTTATATTATAAATACTATAATAATATGTATAATATATAAAGATGTGTTTTGTTACTTAACTAAAACAACAAGATATTTGCTCGCCTGCCAGAATTGTTGTGGATTTGTGATTCTGAGTACATACTGTCCGTTGGCATCTGTTGTAAGAGTATAGCTGCCTGGCTGGTGAGATGTAAGCAGTTTTGCAGACTTTGAATAAAGTTTGATTTCCTTATCTACTCTGATATCAATCTTTGTGAAATAATTCTTATTGAAGTTGCCCTTCAGGACATCACCCTTAACAAGGATATTCTGTTCACGCAATTCGCTCTTTGTTCCGAAAGCATACCAAGCTGTGTTCAATTGCTTGTCTTGTTCGCTGATAGTTTGCGATTTTTGTGTGCTCTGATTCTTCAGGTCAGCAACATTAGTGTTGAGGTTGCTAATAGTTTCATCAAGTTCAGAGATGTGAATATCCTTAGCGCTCAGTTCTGCACGCAACTGTGCAAGTTCCTTGTCTTTGTCGTCAAGTTGCTTTACAAGTCCGTCAAGTGTACGTTTAAGTTCTTCGCTCTTGAATGTACTTTCGCGGAGTTGCTTACGCAGTTTGTCAATAAGTTCTCGGTTTTCCTGCATTCTGCTCTGGATAAAGCGAATGTTGTTCTTAATCTGTTCAGTCTTGTTGCTGCCTTCACCATCTTTAACAACAGACACTCTGTTTTCAGCCTCAGTTATGAGTCGGAAACCTTCCTGTATCTGATTGAGGGTAGCCATCATGTCATTGATTTCGTTGTCACGTTGGTCAATGATTTTCTGGAGAGAGTCATTCTGCATTTGGTTTAGTTCCAATGGAACTGTCTTTTCTTGTTTACAACCTGCCAAAGCAAGGAAACAAACGGTTATTAACAATAACTTTTTCATAATAAATTTATTTTTTTGATTTTTTATCTTTAGGGTTAATACCACTTAAGACGATTACTATTTCTCCGCGAGGTTCCACTTCTGTAAAGTGCGCTATCACTTCTGCAAGTGTTCCTCTGATATGTTGTTCATGTAGTTTCGAAATTTCTCTGCTTACGCTTACCTGGCGTTCTTCTCCAAATACTTCAGCAAATTGTTGAAGGGTCTTCAGAAGCCTGTAGGGTGATTCGTAGAAAATCATTGTGCGTGTTTCTTCTTTCAGACTTTCAAGCCGTGTTGCCCTACCCTTTTTCTGCGGAAGGAATCCCTCGAAACAAAATCTGTCGTCTGGGAGACCTGATGATACTAATGCAGGAACGAAAGCTGTAGGACCTGGCAGGGTTTGCACCTCTATTCCTTCTGCAACAGCTTCTCTGACAAGGAAAAATCCAGGATCGGAAATACCTGGTGTTCCTGCATCGCTAATGAGAGCAATAGTCTGTCCTGCTTTTAGGCGTTCAACTATATTGTGTGTCGTAGTATGTTCATTAAACTTATGATGTGACATGAGCTGGTTCTTAACATCATAGTGTTTCAGCAAGACACCAGATGTTCGTGTGTCTTCTGCTAACACCAGATCTGCCTCTTTAAGAATGCGAATGGCGCGCAATGTCATGTCTTCCAAATTGCCAATAGGTGTTGGAACAATATAGAGTATACCCATAACGGCACAAAAGTAATGAAAAGAATTGGAATTATGAAATAAAAACGATTTATTTAACAAATAAGTCTATTGGTTAACATAAAAACGAGGCAAATTATCTTTTAATAAGTAGGGAAATGAAGAGAAAGTTAAAGCCAAGAGAACAACATTTCTGATCTCTTGGCTTTCGTTTTTGAGATATAGCTAATAACTATTTCATTAATATTGCTTGTATTATCTACTTTATCTCACTACAACTTTCTTTCCGTCTTTCACATAAATACCTCTTGATGGCTTGCCTTTCAGTCTTCTTCCCTGAAGGTCATAGCTGGGAGAATTATTGTCTTCAGGCGCTATCTCTATAATATTGTTAGGATCTTTGGTCAGCACCACATTGGAAATAAGTTCATACACATTATCCCAGTCTGTTCTATTCATGTTCCTTACAGCTCCTATCATATTGTTGCCCGTTAGGATTTCCGTCTCAGGATCGTAGCTGAGTGAGAACTCATTGACATTCCATGAGCTGCCTTCCATGCTTGCTCCAGTGAAATATACTTCCTTATTGTAGTAGTCAGTTGCTCCAACAAACTGACCATTCTCGAAAACATAGGCATCACCATTCTTGGTTCCTACCAACCAATCGTCGGGCATATTTTCACCAATAACAAAGGCATCGCGACAGAGAAGACCTTTGATATAGATGTTGTTGCCATGGAAAACAACTTGAGCCTTAGCCCAATCGAATGAAAAAGCATCACTGGGATAAGTGAACTTTCCATGATAGTTGTAATCTTCTATTATTGCATCTTTCGGAGGTATGCTTTGGTCTTCTTCTGATAATGTGAAAGAGAGATAATGATCGTAGCCCCGTTCGTAAATAACCCGAATCTGATATGGGTCTATCATCTTTATAGTATGAGATTCCTCCTCATACTCCATCGTGAAAGGCACATCATATTCTTTCGTGTCTTTGTTATAGCCAACAACTTCAGTTGATGGTTCATTGTAATCCCACTTTGAAACTAACTGCGACGATTGGAATGTGATATACTTGCCATCAAGTGTTCCTACAATCCAATATGGCTTGCCATCATTGTCATAATCAAAGCGATTGAATCCTGAGATATAGACATCATTGCCTTCAAATGCTACGAGAAATTTCGTGCTTGATGATTCTCCAAATTTGCAAACCATTGTTTCTTTAATGCCATCATAATATTCAAATCTGCCAGAAGGATACCATTCCTCTATCACGGCATTGTCAGAGGGCTTTATCATGTCATCATCATTGTTGTTTTGTCCCATTGAACTTAACGCAACAATTACTGAAGTCAGTAACATTATCAATCTTTTCATAACTTTAAAAATTTAGGTTAAAACACTCTTTTAATAATTACAATATTTCATATTATCTTAACTTTGTCCCCACGTTTATTGTCCGTCTCGCGAGTAACTTTGTGTGAATGTATATATTATAACTCTTCTTCCATCAAACAATTGGGTTATTGGTAATTCTGTCACAGCCGTGTCTTTCCCAATTATCTCAGTATCTTCTTAGTTTTCCCGTTTGTACCTTTCACAATGACAACACCTTTCAAATTGGTACTTTCATTACCCAAGCACTGACCTAAAACATTATAGTATTCTATATGACTTGTCAAATATGGTGATTGTTTGTCAAGCTGTGACTGTGAAATACTGTTTTCTTCTATCTGATAAGTCAGACTTGGAGTAACTGCCATAGAAAGAGGACCGTCAACATTTCGATACCACTGGAAAGTTCCAAGACTATTTCCTTGAGCATCTTCATCTTCAAGCAGATGCCATGTAGTACTGACTTGACCTTCATCTCTGCGTACACAGAGAATACTTATGTCATCATAACCTTTGTCTGTAGAATTGTTTGGGAAAGGACCTATAGTTACAAAAAATTCATCATCAACTCTTACTGGCTGACTGAAAACAAACTCGGTTGGCACTACTTCATTTTTGTCATACACAAGTTCATCGGCTCTCAATGTCGAAGACGCAAGTTCTTCTCCTGGATTTCCGTCTGATCCAACTCGGCAAACGCTCACAGTTATAGGCGCATCTGGTGTAACGGTAGTAGTAGTTTCAAAATATACTTTTACTTTATCAATGCTTGCAGCAACTACAGGCTTTTTATAATGTTCAGCAAACAGCTTCATTCCCAACCAGTTTGTACCAGCATAGTTGCCATAGAATCCAAGACTGATTCTGCCTAAGTCAGCAGTTTCTTCTGGCTGAATATTCCACACATCTTGCGTACCTCCCGCTTGTATAGCATTCTTCAAGAAATCATTCGACTGACCTGCAGCATTTTCAACGTCTAAAGTCAGACCGTAAACACCTTCTTTTCCATATTCTACTATAGGGTTCTGCTCAGTGGATGTTGATGGTGTTGCGCCTTCGAAAGTCCAGTTCCAAGATGTAGGCCTGCCTGTTGAGAGGTCTTTAAACTGAACGGCAGTATTTAGCGGTACAAAACAATAAACCCAAGGTGAAAGATAGCCCTCATCTGGAATACCTATTAGTGCAACTGGCGACTGAGCAATAACGTGAATATAGTTTTGACGAGTATAAGTAGAAGAACCATCAGCATTTTCTGCTGTAAGCGACACACTATAGTCGCCTACTTGATTGTAAGACACTACGGGATTCTGCTCTATTGATACATTTGGTGTAGCACCTTCGAGCTGCCATCTCCATGATGTTGGAGCATTTGAAGAAAGATCGTAGAAATGCACATCCTCGCCTTCAAAAATTGTTATAACGGAATTGTCGGAATCGTCTTTCTGCTTCAACCTAAAACCGTCAATATATGCATTTTCGCCTTCAGTTCCAACATACTGAAAACTAAACTGGCAAGTCTTACCTGCATATTTCGATAAATCGAAAGAGAACTTAACCCAGTTAGGACCTGTGAACCCATTGTCTTGTGCCCAAATAAAAGTACTGACAAGTTGTTCTTTTTCACCAGTATTCACATCTGTAACGAAAAACTTTAAATCGGCATTAAAATACCATACAGAATAAAGGCATACATAATATTCAACAGTAGAATTATCTCGCACAGCAATTGCAGGTGACGTCGCACTTTCATCCTTGTATGAAGAAGAATATTCTATTGCCAAAGAGTATTTGCTTTGTTTCTCTATCTTGTTAAAACCATCATTGAATGAAGTCCCAGAGAAAGAAGGCTTTTCAGCCAATTCCCATGTAACATAAGAAGTATTGGCAGAATATGTCCACTTGCTGAAATCGCTTTCCGAGTCCCATCCTTGTTCATAATATGTAAGTGAAGCCTCGTCAGCAGTGAATGATGCAACAGGTGCTTGTGCTTTTACACCAACTGCAGATAAAAGCAGCATGAACACTAGAGTAAAAAAAGAGTTAGTTTTTTTCATATTCAAATAGTTTTGTAATTTTCCTAATAACTAAATATACGGAATTATAATTTATATAAACTTCAAATCTGCGCCACAAAATAAAACTTTGAGAGTTTTAGATATTGCAAAGATAAAAAAAATTCCGCATATACTTAAATTAATTAGTAAATCTTTGATGAATTGCCAAAATAAATATAACATATTACACTTAATATTGACAAAATAACTCAACACTTTGAATAGGACTATAATAAATGACTATAATGTGAAAACAAAGAGAGGTGCGCTTATAGCACACCTCTCTAATATTTTAATCTTTATTTATTTCCTAAATATTAATCCTCAGCTTGAGCAGTTTCTTCTTGCTGAGCTTCATGTGCCTGTTTAGCGACATTATCATTAGGATCAAGATCATAAAGTTTGTTAAGATAAACCTTAGCCTTCTCAAAATCGTCTCTTCCTGCCCAGTATGTGTAACCTGCAATCTTATAAGCACGCTTTAGATAATTTAAATCTGTTTCATCACGTTCAGGTTTATTTTCTACAATTTCAATTACCTTATCATAATTCTCAATTGCTAAATCATCATTTTCTGCAGTGTAAGCATCATTTGCTTTCTGAAGATAAGCCCATGCTGATATTTGAGGATATTTCTTAATAACGTCGTCAAATACACTAAGTGCTTTCTTGAGGTTATTTTCCTTATCAATACCTTCTTCAACGTTCTTCATATAGATGTCAGCCAGAGACTTATAGTCTGATGGTTTAGCTTCATCGTTCAAGTTAAGGTATTTCTGCATAAGTTCAAGACTCTTGTCCATCTCGTCCTTTCCTTTGTAAGAATCAGACATATAGCGATAAGCCTCAACCTTCTCCGCGTCCTCTTTCAGCGCGGTTTCGAACTGTGCAATAGCTTCATCATACTGTCCATTGCCATTGAGTGCACGACCATAGTTAATATAGTCTGTTGCATTCTTCTTACCGTTATCGTTGAACACCATCATTGCATATTTCAACGCATCAGCATTTTCACCCAAGTCAATAGCATTAATTACAGCAAGACGAATAAGAGCTAAACTGTTAGGATGGATGCTTACACCCTGCTTTGCAACATCAAGTGAGAGTTCCTTATTACCAAGAATATTTGCAGTAAATACATACTCAACAAACTTCTCTTCGTCTATGCTCTCCTTCTTAGCCATCTGGAAGAACTCAAGAGCCTTATCATAGTTTCTTGTAAGATAGTTAGAGTGACCTAGCTCAGCCTCTACAGGGAAGTTTGGCATAATCTTGCGCAATTCGTTAAGAACTCGCTCTGACTCTTGAGGATTAACTTTGCGGAATACATTTGCATAGCGCAAATAACCTTCTGCATTCTGTGGATCAGCAAAAATTGCACGATCATACCAGTTAGCAGCAGCACCTCCATCATCCTTCAAAGCCTCTACGTCGCCTTTGAGAATATAAGCATTACCATAGTTAGGATTTTTCTTCAATGCTAAATCAGCACATTCAGAAGCCTTATCAAACTGCTTTGCGCTCAAATAGCTGTTGCCTAAAGCAACAAGTGCCTCTGGATTTTTCTTAAACACTTTGGTGTAGTTCTTTACTAAGTCCTTAGCAACATCAACACCAGTTGGATTGGCCTTCAAAGCCGATGTAATAGGCGCAAGCATTGTCTTATAGTCAACATCTTGCGACATTGCAGATGATGATAATCCCATTACCATCACACCTGCGAGCAGATATTTATTAAAAATCTTCATAGTCGTTCTCTACTTTAAATTAAACATTCATTTTTTAATTAAACTATAATTCAAATATAAAATACTATAATTATTTCTTTTTTATCCGAATTGATTTTAAATGGTTTAACAATATACTTTCTTCAAATATATAAATGCTAAATAAATCGTTACAATCTTAATTAAGACTTCATTATTAGTATCTTATTTGCGGTATTATCTTTTTTATAATTAAGTTCTGAAATTGTCTATTTATTCTTTTTTGACATTTACAGTCCTTATATTTATCTCACCTCTATATGGCAGCAGACCTGCTTTGAAAATAATCAGCTGTCCTTTTGGACCTGCTATGAAATTAGCAAAACTCCAAGGCAAAGCACGCTGTGGATCAACTGCTATTGCATAAAGAGTACGAACAAAAGGATAACGTCCATCAAGCAAGTAGCCTTGATATGGCTTCCAGCTATTCTGAGGAGTTGCTATATCGCGTGTTGTCACATTCATGACATGGATATTCTTCTTAAAAGTAGTGTTGGTAGAGTCTCTACGGTCATTCAACCAGTTGGAGCCAATAACACCGATAGCATTCGGGGTTTTGTCTACATAGTCAATAACGTCTTTACTTGTCTTGGCTGCCACAATATTAGGGCTGTCAATGGGCTTACCACCAAGAATTGAATCAACTACATAGTGAAGTGTAGCAGACTGTTTATTGTCGAAAACAACTTCAATCTCTCCCCTATTAGAACCTTTATATACTTGATTCCAATTTCTCACTTCACCGCTAAGGATTTTCTTTACATCATTAACGGTAATACATGTGTCATTATTCTGCTTATTGACAATCAGAGCAAGACCGTCATAACCAATAGGCATTACGACAGGTATCTGCTTCTTTGTCCTGAAATAAGCTATCTCGCTCTCAGTCAGTCCTCGTGAAGTAATCAATAAGCAAGTCTGAAGGTTCTTAAGCTTATTAAGACCTTCAATTTCATCTGTATAGTTTGGAGTAAGATGAGCCTTAGGATACTGATATTCAAACTGTTCCCTTAACTCATCGATTATGGGGCTAAAACTTTCGTCAGAGACGAAAGAAATCGTCCCTGACGTTTTAGTATCTGTTCTGCCACCTCTATTCTTCTTTGTGCAGGCTACGAAGATGCAACCTACAACAAAGAATAATAGAAATGTGATATAAAAATTCTTTTTCATCGTGAATGAAGAAAAAACTTTATTACTGAAGCTTGAATGAGACAGGCAATGTGTACTTAACACGAACTGGCTGACCATTATTGATACCTGGAGTCCACTTCGGCATCATAGAAACGACGCGTATAGCCTCTTTTTCAAGAGATGGGTCAGGGCTGCGAACAGCCTTAATCTGAGTTACTGAACCGTCTTTTTCTACGACAAATTGCACAATTACCTTACCTTCAATACCATTTTCCTCAGCAGCTGCAGGATAACGCAAGTTCTGGTTGAGCCACTGATTAATGTTACCCTTGAAAGATGGTGACTTTTCAACAACCTCAAAGATCTTTTCTGCAACCTCTTTCTTTGGTTCTGGTGGAGGAGGTGTACCTACCTCTTCTTCAACCTTGATAGCCTCAGTAAGACGGTCTTTAGTACCTTCTTGGTCTTTAGCACCGACAGCAACGTCTTCTTTCAAGTCAGCCTGATTAGTCAACTGGTTTTCCTCTTTTACGAGTTCGTCCTTCTTGATGACAGGTGCTGTGAACTTCTGAGTTTCACGAACAACTTCCTTCACCTTTTCAGGTTCGATCTGCTTTTCAATCTTTGGCTGTTCTTTCTTTTCACGAGCCTGCTCTTGCAGTTTAGAAAGCTCAAGAGCTTCCATACGTGCAATGCGCTCAGCTTCTCTTTGTTCTTCAATTACTTTCCAAGCAAGGAAGCCTCCGATAAGCAATGCAGCAATGAGCAGGATAACAAGGGCTTTGATGTTACGGCCAGAAGTACCCTTACGCAACTGATAAGCTCCGTATGACTGGTTCTTGTCGGCGAACACCATATCTACCCATTTAGGATCGAATAAATCTATTTTTGCCATTGTATTCTAATCTTTTTAAAGTTATTATGTCATCTTACATCTTAACACCCTTAGACTCTAACAAATGTTTGTCATCAGAGCTAATCTTGTCGATAACATAAGTACCAATACTCAAAATCTGCATTTCATCAAGAGCGTCAACCATGTTCTTATAAGAAGCATTGTCAGTTGGCTTGATAACCACTGTCAGTGTAGGAATCTTACCATCGTCAAGTTCACCTCTCTTGAGTTTGTTCAACTCTCTTTGGAAGGTTGAGTCTGGCCACATCTTAGGTTCCTTAGCTTTCTTAGCATTCAGTTCCTTAACAGCCAGTTCAATGCGCTTAACAGGCACAGTTCCGTCTTCTGTAGCATGGTTTCTGAGAACATTACGAACTCCGTCCTTACCGTTGCCCCAACGAGTTTCTTTCAGCCAGTTAGGATTATCGTACTGAGGAATTCCTTCACCATAGTAAATCTTATTATCGGCTGCAACATAGAGAGTTACTGTCTCAGAAGCCTTAGCCTCATTCTTCTTGTCGTCCTGTACGTCCTCGTTGCTAGGCATGGTAAGCTCCATTGTCTGTGGCTTACTCAAAGTTGTACAGAGCATGAAGAATGTGATAAGAAGCATGAGCATATCCACCATCGGCGTAAAGTCGACGCGGACGTTCATTTTTTTCTGTTTGCTTTCTTTCTTCTTTGCCATTACTCTTCCTCCGATTTCTTAAGATTTGTAATCATGTAGTAGTGGCTCTCATCCATGTCCTGAAGTTCGTTCATGACTTTCTTAACAGTCTTATAAGGTGTGGTAGCATCAGCCTTCAAAGCGATTTTGATATCGTTGTTAGCTGCACGAGCTGCATTAACCCATAACTGGAATTCGCTCATACCACCGTCGATACTGTCAAGTGGAATACCCTTCTCGCCAATAGTCTTTGCTCTATTCTGGCTTGAAAGAGACAGATAGTTAGCAAGTTCGGTCATAGGAACACCGAATGTTGACTCAGCTTTGAAGTTCTTAATCTGCTCTCCAGAGAGATTGATACCGAACTGTCCGGTCATATCTGTCAGAGTAGCCTCTAATTGGTCTACATTATCAATACTCATAAATACTTGGCCTTCACCGGTTGGTTTTCCGGCAGCATCCTTTTCAGGACTCACCAAGATTGTCAAGACACCGTTTTCTGGCACCTTAATCTCTGACACTGAACCTGGTGTATTAACCTTCACTGGCTCATTCTTGACGAAAGTACTCGTCAACATGAAGAAGGTCAACAACAGTGTCATCACGTCAGACATAGGTGTCATGTCTATCCAGATGTCACTTTTCTTAATTTTTACTTTACCCATAGCGATAAAATTTTAAAGGGTTAGCAAAAAATTAAGCTTCTTCTGCGTGGTTTGCTTCGTAGGTCTGAGCGATTGAATAACCAACCTCATCGAGGGCGTATGTCAACTTGTCCACCTTGTTGGTGTAGTAGTTGTAAGAAACAACTGCGAACCAAGATGTTGCGATACCGAAGGCTGTGTTGATAAGAGCCTCAGAAATACCTTGTGACAGAGCAGCTGAGTCAGCACCACCACCTGCAGAAAGAGCAGAGAATGAACGAATCATACCTACAACGGTACCGAGAAGACCGGTAAGAGTACCCAGTGTTACGATAGTAGCGATGATAGGCAGGTTCATTGTCAGTGTAGGCATTTCGAGCTGAGTAGCTTCTTCGTGTGCCTGCTGAATCTTAGCAACCTTCTGTGCTTTCTTGATACCAGATGTAGACTGCATTTCATCATAAGCGTTGAGTGAAGCGTAAACTACATTAGCAACAGAACCCTTCTGCTTGTCGCAGAGCTGCTTAGCCTTAGCGAAATCATTAGCATTGAGGGCAGCCTTGATGCTTTCAACAAACTTAGGCAGTGAACCCTTACCGAATGCGGTCTTAAGAGCGAGCCAGCGCTCAATAGACATAGCGATTACGGTGAGAAGCAGAGAGTGGATAACTGGTACGATGATACCACCCTTGAAGATTGTACCCCAAACGTCAGTTGGCTGCTCCATGCTTTCGTCAGCAAAGTGAGAAGCGTGTCCAAACCATGTGAAGAATACGATAAATGCTACGATAGCGCAAACTATGATAATCCAGAATGCACCTCTAACTCCTTGAAAGCCCTGATTCTTTTTAGGGCTAGCTGTTTTTGTTGTTGCCATAATTGATTTTTTTAGATTTAAAATTATTAATAATTAGTTATAATATTTCTCTCGATATGATATTTTGCTGTTTCCAGCCGTCAATTACTTACGATTTTATCACCTAAGTGTGTTTTTAACTTCGCAAAGATAATAAAAACGCATGAACTATCCTTACTATTAAGAAGTTTTAACAACCTTTTTGGCGTTTTTTTCTCAATTCAAAGGTGATATTGGCAATATCATTCTCTGAAAAAGGCAGTATTTACACTATTGGCATTGCGCTGTTTCTTGCCCAGCACATGCTAATTGCTTACTTTTGAAAACGCATTTATCCGCATTTTATTTTATAATGCGCATAAAAGTTTTGCATTTTTATATTAAGTTATCTTTTGCAAAGACTTGCCTGTTATAGGTGCAGGTTGTGTCCCATGCGCTCCTTCTTTGTCTTCAGATAGCGCAGATTATACTCATTAGGAGTAATCTCTATAGGTACGTTCTCTACTATCTCAAGTCCGTAGGCAGCAAGACCAACTCGCTTTACAGGGTTGTTTGACATGAGTCTCATCTTTTTCACTCCGAGGTGTCTTAGCATCTGCGCTCCGCAGCCATAGTCTCGCTCGTCGCTCTTGAAGCCTAAGTGAAGATTAGCGTCTACGGTGTCATATCCTTCTTCCTGCAACTTATATGCTGCAATCTTGTTCATCAGTCCGATGCCCCTGCCCTCTTGCTGCATATAGACAAGGACTCCCTTGCCTTCTTTCTCAATCATCTGCATAGCCTTGTGCAGTTGTTCGCCGCAGTCGCAGCGCTTACTGCTGAATATGTCGCCAGTAGAGCAAGAAGAATGTACGCGCACAAGGATTGGTTCGTCTGGTTCCCACTCGCCTTTGACAAGAGCCATGTGCTCAAGTCCGTTGCTTTGCTGACGGAAAGGAATCAGTTTGAAATGTCCGTATTCTGTAGGCATGTCAACTTCATCGCCAACTTCTATGATTGACTCTTTTTTCAGACGGTAGGCTATTAGGTCTTTGATTGAAATAATTTTCATGTCCCATTCCTTAGCCAGTTTTTGCAACTGTGGCATTCTTGCCATTGTTCCGTCTTCGTTCATTATTTCCATCAGCGCACCTGCAGGATAGAGTCCTGACAGGCGACAGAGGTCTACTGCTGCCTCTGTGTGTCCGCTGCGGCGAAGCACTCCGTGATCTTGTGCGTATAGAGGATTGATATGTCCTGGCCTGCCGAAGGTCTGCGGAGTAGACTTTGGGTCAGCCAATGCACGTATTGTTGCAGCGCGGTCGCTTGCCGACACACCTGTAGAGCATCCTTCGAGCTTGTCTACCGTAACAGTGAACGGTGTGCCAAGCATTGAAGTATTGTCAGACACCTGATGTGGCAAGTCCAGTTCCTTGCATCTGCTTATAGTGATAGGCACACAAAGCACACCTCTGGCGTTCTTCAGCATGAAGTTCACCTTTTCTGGTGTTATCTTCTCGGCAGCCATGATGAGGTCGCCTTCGTTCTCTCTGTCTTCGTCATCAACAACAATAACGAATTTACCTTCCTTAAAATCTACGAGAGCCTCCTCTATAGTATTCAGTTTTGTTGTTTCCATAGTCATTTACCTATGTTTAAGTTGTTATTATTTCAAAATTATAAAATTAGTGTTTCGTTTTTTCTATTTATACCTTATTATATAATATAAATATAATGCTATTACTTATCCCATCCGTTTTTTACGATCTGCGACAGTATAATGTTATTAGCATTTGTAATTGTCCTTAAGTCGCGATGCAGACGACGGCGGAAGCGCCACATTCTGAAATAGAAGAATATTCCCAATGGCAGTATCACGGCAGAGGCAACATTCATCCACTTTCGGTCAAATGGCCTTGTGTGCGCTTTCACAGCCAAGACTGGATATGTGCTGAGCGTGCCCACTATCACTTTGTCGCGGCTGTTAGACAAATCTTCTATCATAGCCTCCAACTGTTCGTTCATGGTTTCTATCTCATTATCAGGCTGATAACGGAAGAAAGTGCTTACAACATTTGGAGGTGTTTTCAGTCTGTGAACCGACGAGTAGCGTTCTATTTCGTCATTCATTGTCTTGATTGTCTGTACATCTTCTGCATAATGCGGATCATTGATTATCACTTCCTTGCCATAAGAAGGTCGTTTCATTCTCAGTCCGAGCATCCTCATCAGTATATTTCTGTAGGCATCTACGTTGAACACAGCAGAGTCGTTGTTTGCCTTATAGGTGAAGAATATTGCTACTGGGGCAAGCACCGCTGTTGCTATTCCTTTTCCGAACCATACTGCCCATATTCCACCTCGCGCCATTCTATATCCAGTATTGTCAAGGATATAATATATAATAAACACCAAGACGCTAATAATGATCGGCACGCCGAGTCCGCCCTTCCTTATAATTGCTCCAAGCGGTGCACCTATGAAGAAGAATATTATGCACGACAGGGAAAGCGTAAACTTGTTCCATTTCTCGATACGGTGCTGACGGATTATCTTGTCGCCGTCAGAAGTCAGCATGCTCCGAAACTCTAAGTCGCTTGCTTGCTGCTGCGACCGTGCCAACGCTGTGTTAAGGGCTGCCCTTCTCTCCGAATTGCTATGCTTTGCAAACATAGAGTCGAGGACAAGTTCCCTGTCGTTCATCTTAGCAATGCGCAGCGAGTCTTTCTGCTTTAGATTAGGTATATTATATACTATCTGCTTTGCATCATTATAGAACACATTGCCTATGCTGTCATAATAATGATTGAGCGAGTCTATGTCGTGATGCAACTGGCTAAGACTTTTTCCTCTCGCATTGTTTGCAAGAGAACCAGCATCGGCAAGATTAAACTCTCTGTCGAAATCTATTACGAGCGTCTTGTGCCAGAACGACTCTCTTCTATATGGCACACCAACACTGCCCGCCAGCTCTTGCGAGCGCATATTCTCAAACCACTCTCCACTATATAGATTTAGCACGAGATGTTTCTTCTCGGCTGTTGACTGCAACATTCCAGAGTCTGCCAGTATAATGGCTGCATCTTCGTAACTGCTCGTCATTCGGTAAATCATTATGCCATACAACTTGCCCGTATCAAGATTCTTTTTCTGCACATATATGTTGCAGTTTGGCAGTCCGTCGTAGAACACGCCTTCAGGAATTTCGAGTTCAGGGCTCTGCTGCTTCATCGAGACAAGCAGTTGGGTAAGTTGCTGATTTGCATGCGGGCCTGCATTGTTCTGGAAATAGAACGACCCGCAGGCTATCAGTACAGACACAAACATCAGCGGTCTGAGAGCCTGCATAAGGGAGATGCCTGCCGACTTTATGGCAGTAAGTTCAGAACTTTCTCCTAAGTTTCCAAAGGTGATGAGAGAAGAGAGAAGAATGGCAAGCGGCAATGCCTGCGGCACGAGAAACAGTCCCATATACCAGAAGAACTGCGCCAACACTTCTACAGAAAGTCCTTTTCCTATTAGCTTGTCAACATGTTGCCACAAAAACTGCATCATCAAGACAAACTGGCAGATGAAAAATGTTCCGACAAAGAGTAGTCCGAACTGCTTAACAATAAATATATCTAACTTTCTGATACGGAACATTACAATAATAAAAACTGATTACAGACCAGTAGAGCGATGCAGCTCCTCGAAATTCTGTTCCCAGATTGCTCGAAGTGCATCCATGTCTTCAGCGTCTGCAAAGTCTGTTATTTGCAGGATATAGTCATTAGTCAAATCGCTATAAGCCATACGGAACTCCCAATAGGTTCCTTCCTCATCGTCTTCCCAGTGCAGACGCAGATGGCTGTTTTTCACACGCGAAAGAATCCTTGCTGTGCGCTTTTCATGAGTAGTCCACTCATCGCCCCAAGTGAAGGTCATATAGTCTCCGTCTTCGCTAACATTGTCTGCAATCCATTTTTGCAGTCCCGATTCAGTGCTAATAAGAGACCAGATAATGTTCTCAGACCTCGATTTGAGTTCACGCTCTAAATAGAGTTTCTCTTTGTTCATACCTGAATTATTGCCTTTTTAATCACTAAGACGGCACAAAAATACAATTTTTCTTCGAGAAAGCAATAAAAAAGTCAAAATATTTTTGGTTATTAAAAAGTTATTATTACCTTTGCACCCGCAAACGAGAAAATTTGATGGCGGGATAGCTCAGCTGGTTAGAGCGCATGATTCATAATCATGAGGTCGCCGGTTCAATCCCGGCTCCCGCTACAAAGCAATTGAAATCGGTTAAGGATTTTCCTTAACCGATTTTTTATTTGCCTCCTCTTAAACGATGGCTATACCCTGCATAATCTTTAGTACATAGCCCCAATATTATCAAAAAAACATTGCAAATAGTTTCAGATTGAAACATTATTTCTGATTTCATACTTCAGTGGCAAAAAAACTGCAAAAATCGGAGCCAAGTTGGGTAAAAAATTGATTAACTAACCTCGCAAATAACTTAAAAATTCTGGACTTAGAAAAACAAAGTTGCAAAATATGCGAGTATTTTGCGCTTTTTCGCTGTTTTTAGTAAATCATTCAATATCAAGATATTATACGTTTCGCCTCAAAATACATAAGTGTTAAAAAAGTCAAAGGGCATCTTTCGCAGTGCGAAAGGGCACGTTTGGCAGTGCAATATGCCACATATCGCACTGCGATATGCCACGTTTCGCATCGCCAAAGGACACCTTTCACTTTTTCGTTCCTTATGTTCGTTTACATAGTTTAAGCCGATTGATTAACAATTAAACGCATTTTCACATTTCGCCTCGTGCCAAACGGAAAATCTTTCTCTAGAATGAAAATTCCGTTTGTCAAGATTTTTTACTTTTTTCGTCAAAAAATCGGGCTGATTTTGGAAGTTACAAACTGTAAGTTGGATTATTATGTTTTCGGGATATGAGATTATAAGATGAAGTTAGTGTTTTTTACATGACAAAATCATGACAAAATCTAATAGAAACAAAAAAAGCGAACAGCCGTATAGCCATTCGCTTATTTCTATCAGAAAAGTCTTTATTGAGACTTATTTGAGCAATGCGTCAAACTTCTCCTGGAACTTAGCCTTTGAAGCAGCGCCAACCATCTTGTCAACTAACTGTCCGCCTTTGAAGAACAGCACGGTAGGGATGTTGCGAACACCAAATTCCATTGCGATATCGTCGTTTTCTTCAACGTCGCATTTACCGACAACAAGCTTGCCGTCATACTCTTCAGCCAGTTCGCTGATTACAGGTGCAATCATCTTGCAAGGTCCGCACCATGTAGCCCAGAGGTCTACTACTAAAGGTAATTCACCATTTTTCAGAGTCTCAAAATTCTCAGTTGTGATTGTAACTTCCATTGTTTCTGTGTTATTTATTTGATTAATACTAAAATTATTTTCAGTTTCTCTATATTGCAAATATTGTGCCATTCATCAATTTATATGATACTCGAGAACGGGCGACTGCGACAGGAAATCCATAAACTGACGGTTCAGCTTCACTTTCTTTGCCCTGCTCCTCAGTCTTAGCTGCTGGTTTGTCTCGCTGTCGTGAAGCGTAAAATACACTTGTGTTTCTCCTGGCTGGTCGTCAATGTAAGAAAGCAAGTCGTCAACGGTCTCTTCATCAATCATAGAGTCCATACCTATCGTTATGCTCTCAATGCTAATATTCTTCACATTCTGCAAAAACTGTACGTTCTTCACCTTGAGGTCATATATTTTAGAGTCGCGGAAACGCTGCTGGCTCTTAGCATTTACCAGAACCGAACAACCTTTCATAAGGAATCCTTTCCACGTTCCCCAGTCGTCACCAAAGAGAGCAAGACTGCCAGAACCATCAAAGTCTTCAATGGTAGCGACACCATAAGGATTGCCTTTCTTTGTAAATCCTTCACGCACATCAGTAACAAGACCTCCAAATATTATTTCCTCACGCTGCGCAAGTTTTTCCTTATCATTTTCGAGTTCGCTACAATGAGTATTGCATATATGATTTAAGATGATGCTATATTCATCAAGCGGATGGGCTGAGAGGTAGATTCCAACCAAGTCGCGCTCCTTGTTCAGACGTTCTATAACACTCCATTCTTCAGCCTCTGGCATTTGCGGAGTCTGAACCTCAACGGCACCAAAGCCGCCGAACAAAGAGTTCTGAGCCTCTTGCTGCTCTGCCTGATAAAGCTGACCGTAACGCAAAAGTTGCTCCAAAAAGACTTCTCCTTTGCTGTTATATCCGAAATATCGCTCGCGAGGAACACCGAAACTGTCGAAACCTCCACTAAGCGCAAGACTTTCAAAAGCCTTCTTGTTCACATTGCTGAGGTTAACTCGCTGGGCAAAATCGTATATATCCTTATATGGTCCGTTCTTTTCTCGCTCATTGATTATTGCATTTGCTGCACCGTCTCCCATGCCCTTAATGGCTGACAGTCCGAAACGTATCTCGCCTTTCTTGTTCACACCGAACTTCATATAACTCTCATTCACATCTGGTCCGAGTGTCATGATACCCATAGAACGGCACTCGTCCATGAGTTTTGTTATTTCTTTTATATCGTTCTTGCGACGACTCATGATAGCTGCCATGAACTCCGCAGGATAGTGTGCTTTCAGATAGGCAGTCTGATATGCAACCCAAGAATAGCAAGTAGCATGACTTTTGTTGAAGGCATAAGAAGCAAACTTTTCCCAATCGCTCCATATCTTTTCAAGCACCTTAGGGTCGTGACCATTCTTCTTGCCGCCTTCTATGAACTTAGGCTTCATTGCGTCTACAATGTCTTTCTTCTTCTTACCCATCGCCTTACGCAAAGCGTCACTCTCTCCTCGTGTGAAATCTGCCAACTGTCGCGACAGCAACATCACTTGCTCCTGATAGACCGTAATGCCATAGGTGTCTTTCAGGTATTTCTCCATGCAAGGAATGTCATAGGTAACGAGTGAAGGGTCGTGCTTACGCTTGATGAAGTCTGGAATATAATCCATAGGTCCTGGACGATAGAGGGCATTCATGGCGATAAGGTCTTCAAACACAGTAGGCTTTAGTGCACGCAAGTGTTTCTGCATTCCCGTAGACTCAAACTGGAAGGTGCCTATAGTCTGTCCTTTCTGATATAACTGATATGTAAGTTCGTCGTCGATTGGAATATTGTCAAGGTCTATTTCTATTCCTCTCGTTATGCGTATGTTCTCCACAGCCTCCTTCAACTCGGAGAGAGTTTTCAGTCCCAAGAAGTCCATCTTGATTAGTCCTGTAGACTCAATGACGTGTCCGTCATATTGCGTACAGAGCACTTTCTCGCCTTTATTATCAGGGTCGTCGGCTGTTGAAACTGGAACCCAGTCGCTTATGGCATCACGACAGATAATTGTTCCGCAGGCATGGATACCCGTTCCACGCACAGTTCCCTCAAGCATCTTGGCATACTTTATCGTATTAGCCATTCTAATGTCCGTAGAAGCCTCGGCTTCTCTTAATGCAGGAACACACTTGATGGCATTGGGGAGATTCATTTTAAGATCCTTACCAGTTTCAGGGTCTTTAGGAAGTTTCTCTGGTATGGCCTTGCAAAGACGGTTGCTCTCTTCAAGAGGAAGTTTCTCTACACGGGCAACATCCTTGATAGAGTTTTTCGTAGCCATACTACTATAAGTGATAATATGTGCCACTTTGTCATGCCCGTATTTGTCTTCAACCCACTTCAACACCCTTCCACGACCGTCATCGTCAAAGTCGGTATCAATATCAGGAAGTGAAATACGGTCAGGATTAAGGAAACGCTCAAACAGGAGGTCGTATTTTATAGGGTCAATCTTGGTAATGCCAAGACAATAGGCTACAACAGAGCCAGCGGCTGAGCCACGACCAGGACCAACCATCACGCCTAATTCGTCGCGTGCTGAATTGATAAAGTCTTGCACTATCAGGAAGTAGCCTGGAAATCCCATTGTCTTCATGACGTGAAGCTCAAAGTTTATTCGCTCCTGCACATCGTCTGGGACAGGGTCGCAATAGCATTTCTTAGCTCCGTCGTATGTAAGTTTCTTTAAGTATTCAGCCTCAAACTTAATTCTATACAACTTGTCGAAACCGCCAAGATGGTCTATTTTCTTCATGCCTTCTTCGCGCGGAAGAGTGTTCTGACCGTTTTCGTCGCTCGAAAACTCTTTCAGCAGGTCTTCCTCTGAATACTTCTTGCGGATGTCTTCCTCTGTGCCGAAGTCTTCAGGAATAGGGAAAAATGGCATAATGGGGTCGTGGTCAATGCTGTAGAACTCAACCTTGTCGAGAACCTTAACTGTGTTTTCCAGCGCCTCTGGCACGTCGGCAAACACTTCGTTCATCTCTTCGCGTGTCTTAAACCACTCTTGTTTTGAGTAGAGCATACGTTTTGGGTCGTCAAGGTCGCTTTGGGTAGCAAGGCAAAGCAAATGGTCGTGGGCCTCAGCATTCTCCTCATCAACAAAGTGTGCATCATTGGTGCAGACAAGAGGAATACCATATTCATGTGCCAACTCAATCAACACCTTGTTAGCCTTCTGCTGCAAAGGAAATGTTTCTCTATTTGCTCTGATATTAGGATCGGTTACCTCATGTCGCTGGAGTTCAAGATAGTAATCCTCTCCAAACACCCGATGATACCACTCTATAGCCTCTCGCGCTCCTGCAATGTCGCCTTGAAGAATCTTTCTTGGCACCTCACCAGCAATGCAAGCTGAACAAACTATCAAGTCCTCATGATAACGCTCAAGATCAGCACGGTCGGTTCGCGGACGCATATAGTACCCGTCAACCCATGAACGTGAGACAAGCTTAATCAGATTCTTATATCCGTTATAGTTTTTAGCAAGAACAATAAGGTGGTAACCACTCATGTCACCATTCTCCTTCACCTTGTCTTCTTTACGATGGCGGGCTACATACATCTCACATCCGAGTATTGGCTTGAATGGTTCAAGACCTTCTTTTTTCCTACCCTTGTTGACTGAGTTGCAGTAATCAAACAACTCCTTGATTCCAAACATATCGCCATGGTCGGTAACTGCCATGCCTTTCATTCCGTTGCCAATAGCCTTATCAACAAGTTTCTTTATGCTCGACTGGCCGTCAAGTATGGAATAATATGTATGAACATGTAAATGTACAAAGTCTTTCATCTGATTTTTTGTCAAGTCTTTATAGTTTCAAACAAAAACGAACAATGCGTATATCAAGAAAAATAATGGTTCAAAGTTACGGCTAAATATTGAAATAGCCAAAAGAATAATTCAGAAAATTTGCAGAATGTAAAAAAAAGTGTACCTTTGCATTGTCAATTTTCAAAGAAACAACCAGCATGGGTGATAGAATTAAAAAAATAAAGAAAATCAGAATACACAGAGAAGGCACAGATACTTTAATTTTCAGCTTTTTTATTCTTGTCGCAATGTCCGTAATTCTTTGGCGCGCATTCGACACAAAGATTCCTTTCTGGTCTTTCATTATAGTTTTCGGAACAATTTATGCCATTGTCATAAATTTCTTCAGATGTCCTATTCGCAAATTTCCTTCAGAAGATACTGACAAGATTGTAGTTGCACCAGCCGACGGAAAAATTGTAGTTGTAGAAGAAGTTGACGAGAATGAATACTTCCACGAGCGCCGTCTGATGATAAGTATATTTATGAGTCTCTTTAATGTGCATGCCAACTGGTTTCCTGTTGACGGACGCGTAAAGATGGTAAAACATACAAATGGCAACTACCACAAGGCTTGGCTGCCAAAGGCAAGCGAGGAAAATGAACATGCAGACATACTAATTGAAACACCAGATGGCGTTGACATTCTCTGCCGACAGATAGCAGGTGCTGTTGCACGACGCATTGTCACTTATGCAAAGGAAGGTGAAGACTGCTATATTGACGAACATTTAGGTTTCATAAAGTTCGGTTCACGTGTAGATGTGTATCTGCCTCTTGGCACTGAAGTATGCGTGAAGATGGGACAATCTACAACTGGCGACCAGACGATTATCGCAAAACTGAAATAAAGGAAACGGAGCTGACTGTCAATAATCGGGCTGAAATACTATTAAACAGAAACGATTGAACAGAAACAAAAGGGAAAACATGAACTCTATAAAAAGGCATATACCAAATTCACTTACTTGCTGCAACCTTATTTCTGGCTGCATTGCAATCGTTATGGCTTTTTATGGCTACAAGATGGCTCTCGTGTTTATCATCATCGGTGCTGTTTTCGACTTCTTCGACGGAATGGTGGCACGACTTCTCCATGTTTCTTCGCCAATAGGAAAAGAACTTGACTCACTGGCAGACGTTGTGACTTTTGGCGTTGCTCCTTCGATGATGGTATTTACTCTCCTAAATCAGATTAGCGGATTCGGCACGCTTCATACTTTCATTCCTTATGCAGCATTCTTAATTGCAGCCTTCTCTGGTCTGCGGCTAGCAAAGTTTAATCTTGATGAACGTCAGACCACATCATTTATAGGACTTCCAACTCCTGCTAATGCATTATTCTGGGGCTCGTTAATAATCGGAATAGGTGAACGCATACCAACATCACACTACAGTGTTGCAGCTATATTGGTACTCATATTGTTGAGCAGCTGGATGCTCATAGCAGAGATTCCATTGTTTGCCCTGAAGTTCAAGCAATGGTCTTGGCATGGAAATGAAATAAAGTATATCTTCATATTGAGTTGCCTGCCTATTCTTATGATATTCAGAATAAGTGGCATCGCAATAATAATAGTATGGTATGTTATTCTTTCATTGTTTACAGCAAAGAAAGCAGACTTAGCGTAAGTTGTCAACTTAACATCTAAACGAAGTTATCCCCCTAATATGATTATAATCAGATTTATCATTTTTGCCATCTTCATATTATTTATCCTATTCGTAATAGGAGTAATATTGTTTTTCAGTTCTGTAAAGAACTTATTCCGTTCTTTCAACAGAATGGGCAACCAAAGACAGCAAACCTCTGACGGATATAGTCAGCAAAGCAGCAGAAAGGGACAGACTATAACCGATTATAGGACAAACGAGCAACGAGACAAACACATTTTTGCCCCTGACGAAGGCGAATATGTTGACTTTGAAGAAACCAAAGACTAAATTATTATTGCAATGATATAGAAACAAAAAAGAATGTGCCATTGCTGACACATTCTTTTGTGTTTATCAATTTATTTCTATTTTTCGTCTCTCAAGACTACTTATGCACAAGCGTTCCTATATCTTCACCATTCATAACTCGGCGAAGATTGCCAACTATATCCATATTGAAAACATAGATAGGCAGGTCGTTTTCTTTGCACATTGTAGTTGCAGTCAAGTCCATAACCTTCAAACCACGATTGTATATCTCATCGAAGGTAATGTCATTAAACTTAACAGCATTTGGGTCTTTTTCTGGGTCGGCAGTGTAGATTCCATCAACTCTCGTACCCTTCAGCATGACGTCAGCCTCAATCTCAATGCCACGCAGCGAAGAACCCGTATCTGTAGTAAAATAAGGGCATCCTGTTCCTGCTGAGAAAATGCAGACCTGTCCGTTTTCCATTGCTTCTATGGCACGCCATTTTGTATAAAATTCGCCAATAGGCTCCATGCGTATTGCTGTCAGCACTTTGTTTCTAACACCGATAGCACCTAATGCAGAACTGAGCGCCAAAGAGTTAATGACTGTTGCACACATACCCATCTGATCGCCCTTAACACGGTCGAAACCTTTCTGAGAACCGCTTAGTCCGCGAAAGATATTTCCACCACCAATGACAATGCCAATCTGAACACCCATGTCATGAACTTCCTTAATCTGCTGTGCGTATTCGCTAAGTCGGTCAGGGTCTATTCCATAGCCCTGCTTGCCCATCAGGCTCTCGCCACTCAGTTTCAATAATATTCGCTTAAATCGTGCCATTTTTTATAGTTATTTTTATTTATTGTTGTTTGATTATTATTTTCTGCTATTATAATTAAATAATGAAAGCGACTTCCTTGAAAGCATATTTTCTAACCACTCCCCTGCTATCGCGCAGCGACAATAATCCATCGTCGGCAACGCCAACAATTTCTGCTATAAAATTTCCTTTGCTGTCACTGTATTCGTGCATGCCAGTCTTGCGATAGAGCAGACTACGATAGACCGCTGCAATATCTTTTTCTGCATTCTGAAAATGAAAAATTATCCGCTGTAAGATTTCGTTAAGCTGGAGGTGTCGAGAGAGAATCTGCGACATTGAGACAGGATTTGGTGCATCGCTGAGAAACGTTCTTTGATTCACATTCAATCCTATGCCGATAATGCTGTCGCGAATGTGGCTGCCTTGCAACTGGTTTTCAATCAATATTCCTGCAAGTTTTTTGTCATTCCAGTATATATCATTAGGCCACTTTATCGTAGTTGGCACCCCGAAGTCCATCATTGCACGATGTATTGCAACAGAAATCTGCATTGAGATAACAAACTGACGGCGAGCCTCTACATCCTCAGGACAATACCTGATGGAGAATGTGAGATTCTTATGCGGCTCGCTTTCCCATGAGTTTGTGCCGCATCCCTTGCCGGCGGTCTGCCTTTCAGCAACAAGAACAGTCATGGCATCTTCGTCAACCGCTTGCTCTTTAATCTTTCGGTTGGTAGAGTCGGTCTCCTTAATGCTAATAATACGTATTTTCATGGTTTTCATGTTACTTCTGCAAAAATACGCTTTTTATTCCATCTATCAAACAAAAAATGTGTAATTTTGCAACAACAATTTTCATATTCTATATCACTTTGGCATATCATATATGCTTTTCTGCATAGAATATCATAAAATGAACTATTCCAATAACAACGAGATGACAACAACGAACAACAATATTCCTTCAGAAGAAGAGAAACAACGCAAAACTGATGAACAATGGATGCGCAGAGCCTTAGACGAGGCAAGAATGGCATACGAGGAGGGGGAGATTCCTGTTGGTGCTGTGGTGGTTTGCAAAAACAGAATTATAGCAAGCGCCCACAACCTGACGGAAACACTAACCGATGTTACTGCTCATGCTGAGATGCAGGCTATAACTGCTGCTGCTAATACTCTTGGCGGAAAATACCTGACCGACTGCACACTATACGTTACGGTAGAACCATGCACCATGTGTGCAGGTGCAATTGGATGGGCGCAGATTGGAAGGATTGTCTATGGAGCATCCGACGAGAAGCGAGGGTTCTCAGAATATGCGCCTAAGGCTCTTCATCCACGAGCAATAGTGGTTAGGGGTGTTTTGGAAGATGAGTGCAGAGAACTGATGCAACACTTTTTTAAGGAAAGAAGATGAAAACAATGAAGATAAACACTGCTATACGAAATATTTGCTTTAGCTTTTCAGCAATATTTCTGGCTGTCTTGCTAATGTCAACGAAACAAAACGACTCATCAATAGACTATCTGAAGTCGTGGAAAGCTGGACAAACTGTCACACTACAGGCTGTAAGTAAGTTCGGAGAAAATAACTGCTTTAAGTCTGAACCGATTAGCGATGATGTTTTTAAAAGGATGAAAGGAAAATCTTATCCACAAGGATGCAAGGTGAGTCGCGAAGACTTAAGATATATAAAAGTACTGCATATAGATGAGAAAGGAAACATAAAGATTGGCGAACTCGTATGCAACAAGGCTATAGCAAATGATATTCTGGTGATTTTCCATAAACTCTATGTGAAGAAATACCCTATTGAGAGGATGACACTAATCGACAATTATGATGCTGACGACGAGAAATCAATGAAAGCAAACAACACTTCATCATTCTGCTATAGGGTTGTTGCGGGTTCAACAAAGTTGTCAGCACACTCACAGGGCTTGGCTATTGACATAAATCCCCTATACAATCCTTATTATAAAGTAAACAAAAACGGCACAAAGACCATAAGACCATCTACAGCACGAACTTATTGCGACCGTTCAAAACAGTTTTCATATAAATTGGAAAAAGGCGATTTGTGCCATCGTCTTTTCACTTCCCACGGTTTTACTTGGGGAGGTTCTTGGCGCAGTTGCAAGGACTTTCAACACTTTGAGCGTCAAATCAAGAAATAGATATATTGAGTTTATAAGATTATAACATAAAAAAGAATCAATAAATAGACTAGAAAGATATACTCAACCATTGAAAATAAAAAAGGAGAAGCAGCATTTTTCATCATATATCTGATAAGAAATGTTGCTTCTCCTTTTCCTTTATTTGTATAAATCTGCAATAAACCTGTTTAAAGAAACATGGCAATTGCCAATTTTCAGGCACTAAACCAGTACAGCCGTACCGCTGCAAGCCACCATAAGCATCGAGTTATGAGAGCCTATTGTCTCATAGTCGATGTCTATTCCAACTATTGCATTTGCACCAAGTCGGGCAGCCCGCTCTGTCATTTCTTGCATTGAGGCATCTTTTCCCTCAACCAATACTTTCTCGTAGTCACCAGCCCTGCCTCCGAAGAAATCGCGCAGACCAGCCTTAAAGTCTTTTACGGCATTAGCTCCAATGATTGTTTCGCCTGTAACCACACCTAAATATCTCTTAATAGGGCGGTTTTGAAATGTTGGTGTTGTAGATAATAGCATAACAGATAATTTTAAAGAAAAAATGAAAAATGATGATTGTAAATTGGATTTCAGGTTTTAGTCGTAAGACTTTTCACCGTCTCTCCGATTTACACACCAACAAAAAGCATGCCATAAACATCTATGTCATAAGCAGTTACACTGTTATTTAGTCTTAACTACAAGTATTTTTGTCAAAAGGAAGAACATATTTAAATAAAAAAAGAATATCTATACCAATTAAGTACATAGATATTCTTTCGCTATATTATATATATGTATCAGAATATACGCTTAAAGGACAACGGCAGTACCACTGCATGCAACCATAAGCATTGAGTTATTTGAGCCGATTGTTTCATAGTCAATATCAATTCCGACAACAGCATTAGCACCGAGCTGTGCTGCTCTTTCCTCCATTTCTTGCATAGCAGTGTCTTTGGCTTTAGCCAAGACCTTCTCGTATGACCCACTACGACCTCCGAAGAAATCGCGTATTCCTGCCATAAAATCCTTAATGGCATTTGCTCCGATAATTGTCTCACCTGTAACTACTCCCTTATACTCTCTTATAGGGCGGTTTTCGATAGTTGGTGTTGTTGATAATAGCATAATAATTTAATTGATTATTGATTGTTAATAAATTGAATATACATATTCATATAGGCATAATAAGCACTCTTCCTCATAGACTAAGTTGCCGCACAACATTGAGACTACTTATCTATTCGCTCCACATTATCTCGCCACTGCCAAAGCAACGATGATGTTGTTCGTCGTAGACAACACAGAACTGTCCTGGAGCCACACCGTGAATAGGCTGGGCTGCCTCAACCCTATACACACCATTCTCTTCCTTTCGAATAGTAGCAGGGAGATAATCAGCTGTATGGCGAATCTTGAAGGTTACTCTGTCGAATTCAACTTCGCGTGTCAAGAAATGGAAATCATGAATGCGGAACACTTGAGTATAAGCCGTTTGAGGATTATAACCACGGCTAACATAAAGTATGTTCTTCTCCATATCCTTCTTTATTGCGAACCAAGGACCTTCTCCAAAGCCTAACCCTTTACGCTGACCTATAGTGTGAAACCATAAACCTCGATGCTGACCAAGTCGCCTACCCGTTTCAAGCTCAATTACATCGCCAGGATTTTCACCCAAGTAACGACGCAAATAGTCGTTATAGTTTATCTTGCCTAAGAAACAGATGCCTTGCGAATCCTTACGCTTAGCATTGATAAGATGCTCACGCTCGGCTATTTCCCTTACTTCTTCCTTCATCATGTGACCAATCGGAAATATAGCCTTCTTCAGTTGCCAGTCATAAATCTGGGCAAGGAAATCGGTCTGGTCTTTCACTGGGTCAGGACTCGTAACGAGCCACTTCTCGCCGTCTATCCACTCTGTCTGTGCATAGTGACCAGTTGCTATCAAATCGTATTCATGTCCGCACTTTTCGTGAAATGCTCCAAACTTTATCAGACGGTTGCACATAACGTCAGGATTTGGCGTGTAACCAGCACGCACCTTGTCCATCGTGTATTTGGTCACCTGATCCCAATACTCACGATGGCAGTCAATAACCTCCAGTTTTCGGTTATATTTTTTTGCTACAAAGGTTGCCATTTCCAAGTCCTCCTCAGAAGAACAGTCCCATTCTTCTTCCTCTTCTGGTCCAATCTTGATGTAGAAGCAGTCAAAATCAAGACCTTGACGAGCCAACTCATAAACAACAACCGAGCTGTCTACTCCACCTGAGAGCAATACAGCAATTCGCTTATCTTTCATCTAAAAAACTAAGTTCTGATTAAATTTCTGCCTGCATCAATGCGCAGGAAGATAAATAAAAGTATCGTAAATCCCCACAAAGAGGAACCTCCATAGCTGAAGAACGGCAGAGGAATACCAATTACAGGTGTTAATCCGAGTACCATTCCTACGTTTATAAACACATGGAAAAGGAAAATGCTAAGTACGCAATATCCATAAATGCGACCGAACTTCAAAGGTTGCCGCTCTGCAAGGCGCAACAATCGCAATATCAAAGCCAGGAACAAAAGCAGCACTCCCGCCGAACCGAGAAAACCTTCCTCCTCTCCCACTGTACAGAAGATGAAGTCGGTATCCTGTTCAGGCACGAATTTCAGCTTTGTCTGTGTTCCATTAAGAAATCCTTTTCCTTCAAGCCCACCTGATCCTATAGCTATTTCACTCTGATGAACATTATAACCTGCTCCCGAAATGTCCTCATCAAGTCCAAGAAGCACGTTGATTCTTGAACGCTGGTGCGGTTCCATCACGTTGTTCAGCACATAACTTGCAGAATAAAAAAAGAGCATGGAGCCTAAACAGAATACAGCAATAAGAAAATATTGATGAAGTCGTGTACTAAGCCCTTGATAGACAAAATAGAGCATAAGCAGCACGCTCAGCACTATCTGAACCCACACTATATTAAATGGTATCACATATTTTGAAAACAGGAATGCCAATAGCGTAATGCCTATATTGGAAATCAGAAGGAACCGCATCTCCCGTTTATTCTCACAATAAATCCCTGCCATTACCGAAGAAAATATCTGAACCAATAGCATTACAACGAATGTGCCCACTGATGTTGGCGTATCCCACAACTGCGTCTCGCTGAAGCGTATTCCCACAACAAAATATATTACCATAGCAACACCTGTAAAAAGAATGCTGCCAGGCATTCCCTCACGATAGAACATGAGGAAGAACGAAAGATAGACAAGTGCAGAACCTGTTTCCTTCTGTCCTATAATGAATAACATAGGAAGAATAATTACAGCGGCGGCTGTGGCAAAATGCTTCCATTTGGACATAGTAAATCCATAGGCACTCATAAGTTTGCTTATTGCTAAGGCTGTTGCAAACTTGGCAAACTCTGCTGGTTGCAGTCTGACAGGACCTAACACAAGCCAAGAGCGCGAGCCTTTGATTTCGTGTGGATTAAATATTGTCGCAAAAAGCAGCAGCAGAAGTGCAGCATAGATGACATAGGCAAAAGTGTCCCAAAACCTATCATCGAGCATCAGAATGACAAAACCAAGACAAATGGAAGTACCAATCCATACAATCTGCATGCCAGAGCGTGTGTCAAGACTAAATATATCGGTATCACCATAGGTATAGCTCGCACCGCATACGCTGACCCATCCGAAGATGAGCAAGCATAAATAAATGCCTATCGTCCACCAGTCTAATGAACGAATAACACTCGGTTGTCTATCATTTGGTTTTACCATTATTCTTGCTTTATATATTGTGTCTAAAAGGATTGCATCATCTGTTCAGACACATAACTTACATGCAACTATAAACTATATAATATCAACGATTAAACAAATATAGCACCAAACATTTATTCTATCTGTCGCCAGAACCATATCTGATGTGTCGGCTTTGGAATACGGCAGCCTGATGTTCTGCATAAGACGAGAGTTTTCCTTTAATGTACTTCTCCATCATTATCGAACCGATTGGCACACCATAATCAGCACCAAATCCTCCGTTTTCTACATATACAGCAATAGCTATCTTTGGATTATTCATTGGGGCAAAACCCATAAATACAGAGTGGTCTTGTCCTCTGTTCTGGGCAGTACCAGTCTTTCCGCAGACAATGTAATCACTTCGGTTTGCCGACTTACACGTTCCGCTCACTACGGCTCTGCGCATACCCTCAACAACTAAGTCGTATGCTCTTCGGGTTGCCTTTGTAACGTGACGACGGGTGTAGAGAGTGTCAAGTTTCTGACCTTTAATCTGCTTTACAACATGAGGGACATAGTAATAGCCCCTGTTTGCTATTGTTGCGCCAAGATTAGCAATCTGCAATGGCGTAAGGTTCACTTCACCCTGTCCGATTGAAATACTAATAACAGTCAGTCCGTTCCAAGCCTTCTTATATGCATTGTCATAATATTCTGCATTTGGAATAAGTCCCCTTTTCTCACCAGGCAGGTCTACTCCAAGTTTATAACCAAATCCCATGCTGACCATATAGTCGCGCCAAGTGTTCATAGCCAATTGCACATTGCCATACTTTCTACGGTTGCTCAACATATAGTAGAGTCCCCAGCAGAAGTAAGCATTACAAGACGTACCGATGGCAGGTATGAGATTTATAGGCGAGGCATGACCATGACAACCAACCTTCAGACCCTTATATCTGAATCCATGAGGGCAAGGAAACGACGTTCCGCTATTTACTATTCCTTCCGACAAGAAAGTCAACGCCTGGGAAGTCTTGAAAGTTGAGCCTGGAGGATATTGTCCCATGATAGATCTGTTAAGCAATGGCTTTCGCGGATTGCGCGAGAGTTCCTTATGATTCTTTCCTCTCTGTCTTCCAACCATTGTTCGAGGGTCGTATGTTGGCGATGAAACCATGCAAAGAATTTCGCCAGTAGAAGGTTCAATGGCAACTATAGAACCTATTTTTCCTTCCATCAGACGCTCACCTAAAGCCTGCAATTCCAAATCAATGCTAAGCTTAAGATCTTTTCCTGCTACAGGTTTAGTATCTAATTCGCCATTCTGATAGCGGCCTTGTATTCGCCCATGCGCATCTCGAAGCAAAATCTGAACACCTTTCACGCCACGAAGTTCTTTCTCGTAAGAGCGTTCTATTCCCATCTTGCCAATATAGTCGCCTGGCTGGTAATAGTTATCCTCCTCAATATCAGAAGGCGATACCTCAGCAACGTCGCCTAATATATGTGCAGCGTAAGGATAAGCATATTGTCTTATGCTGCGTTTCTGAATATAAAAACCAGGAAAGCGGAATATCTTTTCTTGGAAAACACTAAACTCCTGGTCAGACAACTGACTCATGAAAAGCTGCTGAGTGAACCTTGAATAGCCTGGATTCTTCGAGCGGTCTTTTATTTCCTCCATTCGCTTGATGAAGAATTCCTTAGTTATTCCAAGCGTATTGCAAAACTCCATAGTGTCAATCCTGTTTTTTGCCTCGTTCATTACGACCATGATGTCGTAGGATGGCTGATTGTAGACCAGCAGTTTCCCGTTTCTGTCGGTAACTACTCCACGCGAAGGAAAGTCTATTTTCTTTAGGAAAGCATTAGAGTCAGCATTTTTCTTATAGTCGTCGCTCATAATCTGAAGCGTAAACAAGCGGATAATATATATTACCACAATAGCAATAGCTACTCCGGCAATAACCCATCTGCGCTTTTCCAGTTGGAAATCTTTAATATCCATTCTTGCTTTTAGTTACTATATAAGACCTGAGCTTTTATTTTTTAGTTTTTAGCATGTTTTACACTCTCCAATACAAGCACCAGTATCAGCGTGAAGAGGAAGCAGCCTCCTATGCTCTCCAGCCATTGCAGCCAGTTGAAAAAGGTGAAAGTCTCAAGAGTGAAGAACAAGATACAATAAGTCAAAATAAGTATAAGAGAATAAAGAAGATAGTAGGCAAAACCCATAGAGCGTATCGAAGGCTTGAGATTTTCTGCACTTTCTCGCTGCATGAAAAGCTCAAGCACCATTGGCTGCATCATTCCCACCGCAGTCATTGATGCTGCCGCAACACCAGGAGTATTTGCAAAACTGTCAATGACTATTCCGATGGCAAAACTCCAGAGCAGTATGCCCCAACGCGGATAGTTGCGTCTGAACAACAAAATGAAGTAGACATAGAACAAGGGAGTTGCAAAGCCAAACAATCGGATATGGCTTAGCACCAGCACTTGCACTGTACACAATATGACGAATAGCAATAAATCTTTTATTAAGCTATACTTCATAGGTTATTCTTCCTACGTTAGATTGTTAGTTTATTTGTCCTTATCTGGTTTAATTGAGTCTTGAGCAGCACGCAGCAGTTGAAGCCTTTCTTCTATAGAATTATCATCAATCACACACACGTCGCGCAACTTTCCAAAATCTGTTGACAGTCTTACTTTTATCCAAAACGACAGTCCGTCTGGTGAGTTATAGATAGTCTCAACCTTTCCGACAAGTATTCCTGGAGGGAAAACCGACGAATAACCGCTTGTCACAATCTTGTCACCCTTGCGGAAACGGGCATGTCGCGGAATGTCTTCAACAAAAGCCCAACTCGGATCGCGTCCGTTCCATCGCAAATAACCAAAATATCCTCTTCCTTCAATGGCGCAACTAATGTTAGACTGCGTATTCAGTACAGGTATAACTATGGAATAGTTGGCAGAGGTCATATACACAATGCCTACGATGCCAGTTCCGCAAGCTACACCCATGTCCTTTCTGATTCCGTCTTTTTCGCCTTTATTGATAGTGATCAGGTTATTAGGCTTGTTTATAGAGTTGTCAATAACCTTTGCAGGTATGATTTTGAAATTATTGAGCAGAGGCATCTGGCTGCGCCTATAAGCCGCAGTGTCCTTAGCCTGCTGCTCATTTTGCTTATCAATAATCTGTTCCTGCAACTTATGGATGCGCTGCTCCAATATCAGATTGCGCTGTGCAAGTTCGCCATTCACTTTTGAAAGATGAAAATAAGACTCCACTTCTGCATTGAGTTCGTTAAGAGCACCTGTCACATAATTGGCTGAAGAAATCCACACGCTGCCCTGATAGCTATTGTATTGGAACAGCATGACTATGCTGGCAACCTCTAAAATAACAAAGAGGAACCAGTGGTAATAACTCTTAAGAAACTCTATCAGATTGCGCATTCTGACTTATCAGCTTATCGCATTAAGAAAGAGAAACGGTCAACATTGTTGAGTGCGATGCCTGCACCTTTGGCAACGCTGTGCAATGGGTCTTCAGCAATGTGGAAGTCGATGTTTATCTTATCCTTAAGTCTCCTGTCAAGACCGCGCAAAAGCGCACCGCCACCAGTAAGATAGATTCCGTTCTTAACGATATCAGCATAGAGTTCTGGAGGTGTATTCTCAAGAGCAGACAGCACAGCATTCTCAATCTTTGCAACCGTCTTGTCAAGACAATGGGCTATTTCCTGATAGCATACAGGCACTTCCATTGGCAACGCTGTTATTCGGTTTGGTCCATGAACGACATAGTCCTCTGGTCCTTCTTCGCCTAAGTCGGTAAGTGCAGAGCCTACATGTATCTTAATACGCTCTGCCATACGCTCACTGACTTTCACATTGTGCTGACGGCTCATGTATTCTTGTATGTCTGCTGTCAGATCGTCGCCTGCTGTGCGGATTGAGTTGTTTGAAACAATACCGCCGAGAGAGATGACTGCAATCTCAGTAGAACCGCCGCCTATATCAACAATCATGTTTCCTTCTGGAGCTTCTACATCAATACCGATACCTATCGCAGCAGCCATAGGCTCGAAAATGAGATAGACATCACGTCCGTTGGCATGCTCAGCACTGTCGCGCACAGCACGAAGCTCAACTTCGGTCGAACCAGAAGGCACACCGATTACCATGCGCAATGATGGAGAGAAGAGACGGCTGCCAGTGTGAACCATCTTGATGAGCCCACGCATCATCTGCTCACAGGCAGAGAAATCGGCAATAACACCGTCGCGAAGAGGTCTGATTGTACGAATGTTCTCATGAGTTTTTTCGTACATCATTTTTGCTTTCGCACCTACAGCAATCATCTTGTCTGTGCGACGGTCGAGTGCAACGACTGATGGTTCGTCAACAACAATCTTATCATCGCTGATGATAATTGTATTGGCTGTACCCAAGTCCATTGCTATTCCTTGAATAAATGAAAAGAATCCCATGTATGTTTTTATTTTAAATTTTTACCTTTTGTTTCTTTACTGTTTAAAACACTACTAATGCTAAACTATTATTTTCCGCAAAACCAGTTGTGTATGGCTGTATCATAGTGACTGCTAACGCCGAAGGCACGCTCTGCAAAGCATTTACGTTCAGCAAGTTCAGTTTCGGCTCCGTTTTTCTTCAGCAAGTCGAGAAGCATAGAATATTCTGCCTTGCTTGGCACGATGACAACATCCTTGAAATTCTTTGCACCTGCTCTTATCAGCGAAATTCCGCCTATGTCAATCTTCTCGATAATGTCTGCCTCGCTTGCTCCCGAAGCAACAGTCTGCTCAAATGGATAGAGGTCAACTATAACGAGGTCAATTTCTGGAATCTCATATTTAGCCATCTGCTCGCGGTCGCCTTCGTTGTCACGTCTGCCAAGTATTCCGCCAAATACTTTCGGATGCAGAGTCTTTACTCTACCGCCGAGAATTGAAGGATAGGTAGTAACGTCTTCAACCTTCTGACATTCATAGCCTAACGACTCGATAAATTCCTGTGTACCACCTGTTGAGAGGAAACGCACACCTTCTTCGTTCAGTTTCTTGAGCAGCTCTTCGAGTCCATCTTTGTGAAACACCGAAACAAGAGCAGTTTTAATCTTTTTTCTTTCAGCCATATTTGTTTTTTAATTATGATATATAATAGGCTGCAAATTTACGAAAAAATCTCCAATATCGTTTTATTGTTATCGAAAATCTTTCCATTTATAGATGTTTTTAGCACATAATGGCATATATGGTTTGCATAATTCATGCTTTTTAACTACATTTGCAGAGTTGATATATATTTTCACGCATTTGTTTGAATGCTCAAAAAGAAAAAATAACGTTACGAAATCTAACTGACTAATCAACAGTACAGAACAAAAAAATCGCAGAGATACAGCAATGACAGGCAACGAAAAAATATTAAAGACTATAAGTGCATTTGCCACCGAAGGCAACATTGCCAACATAGAACCTTTGGGCAACGGGCTCATCAACGACACATTTATAGTCAGAACAAAGGCAAACGACACACCCGACTATGTCTTGCAGCGAATAAATACAAAGATTTTCACTAATGTAGAACTGCTGCAACACAATATCGATACCGTAACACGACACATCAGAAAGAAACTGGAGGCAGAAGGAATTGGCGACATCAACAGGAGAGTACTGCAATTCTTAGCGACTGAAAGCGGAAGAACCTACACTCAAGATGAAGACGGCGACTGCTGGAGAATGTCTGTTTATATTCCAGAAACTCAAACTCTCGAAACTGCAGATACAAAATCTTCATATAGCGCAGGACTTGCTTTTGGCAATTTTGAGAGTCTTCTCGCCGATTTAGATGAGCCTCTTGGCGAAACTATTCCGCATTTCCACGATATGGAACTGCGTGCAAAGCAACTGGCTGATGCAGTAAGCGAAGACAGAGTTGGAAGACTTTTCGACGTGAGTGACGAAGTTTCATTCATTGACAGCATTAGCAACGACATGTGCAGAGGCGAGCAATTATTCCGCGAGGGACTTCTACCAAAACGTATATGCCATTGCGACACTAAGGTGAACAATATGCTTACAGATGCCAACGGAAATGTGCTTTGCATCATAGACCTTGACACAGTGATGCCTTCTTTTGTCTTTTCCGACTATGGTGACTTCCTCAGAACAGCCGCCAACAGCGCAACCGAAGACGAAAGCGACATTGACCGCATTTCATTCCGCGAAGACATATTTAAATCTTTCACAGAAGGCTACATTCGCAGCACACGCGATTTCCTTACAGACATAGAACGAAACAACCTGCCATACGCCGTTGCTTTGTTTCCTTACATGCAGGCTACAAGATTTCTTACAGACTATCTGAATGGCGATGTCTACTATAAAACAATGTTTGACGAGCACAATCTTGTCAGAACTCGCAACCAACTGGAGTTGCTTAGGCAGATACTTGAGCGTATGCCAGCCATCGAAAAGTTTATCCGCAACTGCGGAGAATGAGCTTGCGTTGGTAAGTTCTTGAGCCGTTAAAATTCTATTTCTGCTGCATCTTTCCAACATACTTGCCTATCATCTACCCTTTTTGCTATACGATTCCACTTAATATAACTCTAAAAAAAATACCTAATTAAGAAGACAATGTTCCTGACAATCACAAAAACCAGCAATATCACTGTTATATATAATATATGTATAATAGCAGTTTTGTGCATTCCGTGCATAAGCATTTCTGCCAATTCCACAGCCAGAGCAGATGAAATTCACATCAGAAATAAAGAGAAAGTCAATGAAGACATGGTTTACGAATACACTTTGACCGACTTCAATCGTGCCAAAGAGATAATGAAAAAGTTGCGCCACGAGGCAAAACTGCCAAAATACAGGCTGAATATGGTTGAGGGCGACTTGTATTTCAATAGAGGAAAATATTTTGAGGCATTGCAACTATACAAGAGAGTTTATCACGACAAATCAATAGAGAAGAACGACAGCATTCAGAACGAAATGCTCAGAAGACTTATCTTCTGCAACGACAACATACACAACAATAACAACATGCGCTACTATGCCAACCAACTCCTTTTAAAATCAACTGCGAATGGCAATATATCAATGGAAGCAGTAGCCCTATTTGCACTTGGAAAAATTGAGCATTTCAGAGGAAAGAAGAAAGAAGGCATAGGCAAGATGATGAGAGCTATAGAACTGACCCATCAATCTGCATCAAGGGTTAAGATTGACCAACTTTACTATTTCTATATTTCGCTGATTGAGATTCTTCAGAAAGATGGCGACAACAGGAAAGGACTCAGCTTGCTGTCGAGGCTTGAAAAGATACTAAATAGCGAGAAAGACGAAAGCGGAAAACCAATAAACCATCTGTCAGACAGCAGATATAAGGACATATATGCACACTATGCCGTATTGCTACACCGCATGGGTGAGAACGAGAAAGCAAAAGAATACTACTACTGTTTCCTTTCTATCGGCAACGATGAGCTATACGACTACGATTGCATCATGCCCTATATGGTTTCAGCTGGACATAATGACAAACTGATATCTTTTGCAAACCAGCGCATGAACTATCTCCGCCAGCAAGACGACACTTTAGGCTACGACATGACTTCTGCATATGAGTCGCTAGCCAACGCATATATGGCTAAAGGCGAATACCTGAAGGCTGCAAATGCATTTTCGATTCTAAGAAAGATTGTTGACAACATCAGGAATACGGAAGAGATTAGTGCAATTAACGAACTGACTTCTAACTATGAGTTGCACGACAAGGAAATAGAGATGGAAAGGAAAAATGCCCGCATAATAATCATTAGCATCTCTGTGATAGCACTTATCATCATAGCGGCTATTTCGGTAATAGTTTTCCGCACCAGAAGACACAACCGGCTTATTACATACAAGAACAGGGCTATGGCTGAAACTATTGACGACCTCATGCAGTATAAACAACAACTCTACGAAAAAGAGCGGAATGAGCTGGGAAAAAAGCCTATTTGTGTGGAGGAATATCAGTGTGACGATGACGACTGCGACACTCAACGACTGCTGTTTGAGCGAATAAGGCACGAACTGATAGAAAACCAACTCTACTTAGACTGCAACTTGTCGCGCGAAACGCTGCTTGAACGATTCAAAATACCAAAAAACAACTTCTCTGCGCTGTTCAAGCACTATGCTGGAACAACCTATACTAAATTCATAAACGACCAGAGACTGGACCATGCGGTAAGGCTTCTGCACGAGCAGCCAAACTACACAATAGAGGCGATAGCGAGCGAAAGCGGAATAAACTCAGTAAACACTCTCTACAAACTATTCTCACAAAAATACGGAATGACTCCTAACGAATACAGAACTGCACAAATGAGCAGTCTGTAACCGTTAAGAAAAATAAAATTATTGATTAACCAGTCTGCAAAAGACAGTTAAAATTTTTCTCCAAGAAAACTTTTGTTCTAGAGAAAAAACAGAAGCTGTTTTCCCATTTGGCACGCATCGGAATGTAAAAAAGCGTTTATTTGTTAATCAATCGGCTTAAACTTTGTGAACAAGCATGAGGAACGATTTTGCGAAAGGTGTCCTTTCGCGATGCGAAACGTGGCATATGACCATGCAATATGTGGCATATCGCAGTGTCAAAGGTGCCCTTTCGCAGTGCGAAAGGATACCTTTGACTTTTTTAACACTTATGAGTTTTTAGACGAAAGCTATAATGCACTGGTTTATAACGAGTTGTGAAAAACACCAATAAAGTTCCAAATTACGGGCAATTTTTCAAAAAGAAATTTTCAAGCTGAAAATAACGCAGCCATTCGACGATTCTATTCTTTAATGACTGTTAATTAATAAACTGTAAGATGCTTTTCTATTGCAAAAAGCATAAGCTGGAAAAATAAACAGCAAATGGTGTCTTTTATCAGCTGGCAACATAAATTGCAGGCAAAAAGAACATGAAATGAAAATAAAAAACAATTCAAAACCATTTTGCAGGGAAATGCCTAAAACAGGCGATTATGACTTTTCTTCATAATCAAAATGACAATTCTTAATAAATGGGCAAATAGTTTTTTGTGATTGACATTTACTTATATTGTATCTTTGCGGAGAATATAATTAAACATTGTATATTATGCGAACAATCACAACTATCAAGAAAGTGCTGGCTATGCTGCTTTGCATATTCGGCATTACTACGGTCAACGCTCAGACGGATACTGAGCTGATTCTTTACGGAAATCAAGACAACACAGAAGCAATAGAAAGAAATGCTGTCAGTGGGCATACACTTGACATAACAATAAACGGGAAATACGAGAAAAATACATGGTATGTGTTTTGTATTCCTTTCAACATAACAGAAATTAAGGCAAAGGCTGCATTTGGACAAAACGTAAAAGTTGAGGAGTTTAAAGGCATAGAATATTCTGAAGACGGATACTCTATAAATTTCGAGAAGGCAGCACCTGTTTCGGATGGCACTTTGTTCGGCTCTATACTTATTCAGGCTGGAAAACCATATCTTATATATCCTACGAAAAATGTAGAAGATTACGAATTTAGTGGTGTTGCCATCACTGCAACTACACCAGAAACTGTAACAATAGAAGCAGACGGAAAGACATTCGGTTTCAATGGCTTGTTCTCACCAATGAATGTTGGCGAAAATGCATCAAACATACTGATGAAAGCAGAAGGCAACACTCTGAAACAGCCAGAAAACGGAGAATCAATAAACGGACTGACTGCATACTGGCAGATTCCAACCGACACAAAGATAAAAGACTTAACTATTGACGGCACATCTACATTTGACGTTGAAGAAAGCGCACACGCAGGAGAACCATCATTGGAAGTAGAAGAAAAAGTATTTGAACTCTGTGAGGGATTTGTAGGGCAAACAACTCTTATGGGTAAAATACATGTGAAGGCTATGAATATGCCAAGCCAGACAACTATAGAGATTACTGGTGCAAACCGCGACTGCTTCACGACATCTGCAACAACAATAGCAGCAGGAACAAGCGAAATAGATATTGAGGTTTCCTATGTACCAAACGCTATTGGGCAGCACAAAGGCAACTTGCTGATTGACTGTCAGGAACTGCCACAGCTGTCGGCTACGTTCCCCCTTTCAGGTATTGCCATTGATGCAGACAATCCTCCTGTAATTACAGCAGAACCAGCTGAAACAGAAGATTTTACAGTCAAAGTTGGAGAGAATCAAGTGCAGACAATAAGCATTAAGTCGGAAAATGCTGCCGACTATGTTTATATTCGCACAGAAAAGGCAGAAGTCTTCACCATAAGCTCAAGCATGATGGTAAGAAACATGACCCAAGACCTGAATATAACATTCACTCCTAAGAAAGAAGGAGAATATACTGATGCTATAATTATAACGACCTACGGTGCGGAAACTCTTCGCATACCATTAAAAGGAATTGCAACAGGTAACAGCCCTATTAGCGAAAAAGAGGGTGACGAACTGAAGCTTGACACGACAAATCCTCTGAAACTGATGATTGAAGGATTTGACAATGGAACTCACAACAAGCCTCTGCAACTGGCTGGATGGTGCAACGTAGCCGAAGAAGGAACACGAGCATGGTGGGGATACACATTCCCTGAAAGCGACATTTCTGCGGGAGAGAAAGTTGCAAAGGTTACTCCTTACGACTCAAAGGTGGAATATGGTGAAGAAACACCTTGCAAGATGATGCTCATTACTCCAGCACTCGACTTTAAGAATGCAGACTCTAAACTGTTCACATTCAGTGTAAGAGGCGACTATCTGAGCGACAACCAGACAGACCTGCTGCAACTCTACTATCTCGACAACGAAGGCGGAGAAGTTTACAGCTCGCCTGTTGCAGGATTCACAATGCCATCAACAGCCGACGAGAGCGGCAAGTGGTTTGACTATCAGATCGACCTTGAGGGTCAGGACCTGGCAGACGTATTTTTCATGGGATTCGTTTTCAGCAGCTATCGTGGTGCTTCAAACACTGCAACTTACTATATTGACAACGTGAGCTATGGACGAACAGACCTGCCAATGATTACTCCATCGGTTAAGGAAGTTGCATTCGTAGCAATAAACAACGAGACTCAGACTTCTGACGAAATAGAAGTGGCAGCAGAGAACCTAACAGACCCAATCACTCTGACTGTTGACGGAGCTAACAAGAGCAGATTTACTCTCTCTAAGAGCGAACTGCCAACAGATGGAGGCAACTTCACAGTAGACTTTGTTTCTGACGAAATTGGTGTTCACGAGGCATATATAGTCCTCTCGTCAAAAGGAGCAGCCAACAAGATGATTAAGCTGACAGTGAACAATACGACAGCCATCAGCACAACTGAAAACGGCAATAATGACGAAGTTGTGGCAGAATATGACTTGCAAGGACGAAAGATAAACGGCAATAACGCAGCAAAGGGAATCAGAATAGTGAAGACCAAGAAAGGCGTTAAGAAGATTGTGAAATAACAAGTTGAAACTTTTTCATAAATTCATATATATTTAAGGAATCTTCCTTTTTCTCGGTTTGTTTTTTTAAACTAAGGGGCCGATGGATTGCATAGCGGTGCATTTCCATCGGTTTTATTTTGGCTTCATGGCTAATAATGCCTCTAAAGACACAAAGAATCAATCACTATCTGCACGGCAGACAATGAAATGCGAATAAGAAAAATAACGGGAAAAGAAATCAGAAAGCCTCTCTGTATTTGCCTTCCTCCTTGTCGTTGAGCATTGACAAATAGGAATTGTAGCGGCTCTCTGCTATGTAATGTTCTTCAAGTGCTTTTAGTACGGCACAGCCTGGCTCATGCGTGTGTGTGCAGTTGCTGAATCGGCAATCCTTAGAGAAATAGAAAATGTCGCGGAAATAGCCAGATAGTTCTTCAGGTTCCATATCGAAAGTTCCGAAACCCTTTATGCCAGGTGTGTCAATAGCCCATCCTCCAAATGGCAGACGCAGCATTTCACTGAAAGTAGTAGTATGCATTCCTGTGTTGTGAGCATCGCTTATTGCAGCCGTTTTCAGTTGTACACCTGGAATAAGTTTGTTGAGAAGCGTAGACTTTCCCACTCCACTATTGCCACTGAAAAGGGTAATCTTGTCGCGGAGCATGTCTCTCAGCTCGTCTATTCCGTCGCCCTTCTCTGCGGAAATGGCGCGACACTCATAGCCGACATTATCATATAAATCAATCATCATCTGCTGATAGCGTAGCTCGTCATCGTCAAGCAGGTCGGTTTTGTTGAAAACCAGCACAACAGGAATGCGGTAGGCTTCGGCAGAAGCGAGAAAACGGTCGATGAAAGTAGTGCTGGTTTGCGGATAGTTTACGGTGACGACAAGAAATGCCTGATCTACATTTGCTGCAAGTATGTGGCTCTGTTTTGAGAGATTTTGCGACTTTCTGATAATCCAGTTTCGGCGGTCTTTTATCTCGGTGATAAATGCAACAGCCTGCTCTGGACTGACTTTTATCTCAACCCTGTCGCCTACAGCCACAGGATTTGTGCTACGAATGCCGCGCAGACGAAAGTTTCCCTTAATCTTACAGTCAATAGTCTGACCATCATCAGTCAAGACAGTATACCAACTTCCAGTGTTTTTAATTACAAGTCCTGTCACTTACTTATTTTATGATTGACGATTGATTATTAAAAGTTATAATAATTGGCAACTGATATGCAGAGCAATTATTCAGTTGCCAATTATCTTTTTACTAACCGTTCTATATTAAACAGTCATGATTTCCTTATTCTTAGCCTCAAGCAGTTCGTCTACTTTCTTGATGTACTTATCATGAAGTTTCTGCAATTCGAGTTCGGCATCCTTCTCATTGTCCTCAGAGAGTCCGTCTTTTATGGCTTTCTTTAACTTGTCTTTGACATCGCTACGAACATTTCTGATTTCAACTTTTGCCTTCTCGCCAATCTTGTTGCACTGCTTTACGAGGTCACGACGACGTTCTTCTGTAGGCTGTGGAATACCCAGACGGATAATCTCGCCATTGTTTTCAGGAGTAATGCCAACATCACTGTCCATAATGGCTTTCTCAATATCGCGAATTGCTTTCTTGTCCCAAGGCTTAATTGCTATTGTTCTTGCATCAGGGCAAGAAACATTTGCAACTTGGTTAAGAGGCACCATCTGTCCATAACTCTCTACTCTCACACCGTCGAGAATTGCAACATTGGCACGTCCTGCACGAATGCGAGCTAATGATTCTTCTAGAAAGAGAGAAGCCATCTGCATTCTCTCCTCACTCTCACTCAGAGTAGCTTTTACGTCTATCATATTGTCATTAAATTTAATTTCTGTTGACAAATTTACAGTTTTTCTATGAATTACACAACTATTAGCGGAAAAAACAATAAAAATAGCATATAAGTGCCTAAATAATGTATAAAATGAAAGCATATACTGCTTTCATTTGCCAACAATACATGAGATTCCCTAGCCGTTGCACTCAGAATGGCGGTTTCCGTATGCGGAAACGTAAATTCATAAAGGCGATGTTTGATGCTCCCTATCTGCCAGCGTTGATTGAAAAGCTAAAGGAAAAGCGCACAGAGAAGAAAAAAAAGCAATCAGTGGTAGAGTTGCTTAGTAAGCAAGTCAGATACTTTCTCCAACCAAATACGGTCAGTTTCGTCGAAAGTTCCAATCTCTTTGCTGTCAATATCAAGAACTCCTACGACCTCGCCTGATTTATTATATATTGGCACGACGATTTCAGAACGCGACAAGGAACTGCAAGCTATATGCCCAGGAAACTCCTCTACGTCTCTTACCACTTGAGTCTTTTGTTCTTTCCATGCTGTGCCACATACACCTTTGCCATACTTTATATGCATACAAGCCACTGGACCTTGAAATGGTGCAAGTCTAAGTTCTTCATCTCTAACCATATAAAAGCCTGTCCACCAGAATCCCATCGACTCATGAAGCAATGCAGCGACATTGGCAAGCACACTCATTTCTTCGTCTTCGCCCTCAATAAGCGAAGCAATCTGCCTATAGATTAAATCGTATTTTTCTTCTTTTGCTGTCATAATTGTGCAAATTTAATAAAAAATCATCCTACAAAGGAAAAAATCATAGTCATATTTGCCATTTAAATAAAAATACTTTATCTTTGCCGTATGAAAACATTAAGAATACTTTTTATAGCTATTGTTGCTGCAATAGGAATGCCAGCAATGGCTGACGACTATGAGACGCTAACCGTAAGCCTCATAGATGGAAGTGAAATAGAAACAAGTTTATTTGATTTTAATGTCATTAAATTTGAAAAAGGCAATATGCTTTTCAATAACGGCGACCAGACTGTAAAAACCTTTGACATGAAAACATTGCACAAAATGTATTTCAAGACAAACGGAACATCTATTGAAGGAACAGAAGCTGGCGAAAACGCTGAGGGCATTGCCATATTCACCACTTCGGGACTGAAGGTTGGAACGTCAGTTAACGACTTGCAGAAACTTCCTCGCGGAATATACATAATCCGTCAGGGAGAGATTGCCAAGAAAGTCATGCTCAAATAATGTTGTGAGGTTTTAAGTACATAAGTTTATGAGATGGTGATCTAATGAGTCTGATTGCTATAGACTAAGCAAATAAAGAACCCTAAGACTTATAAACCAAAGTACCAAGGAACTTAAAAACTCATAAGCTTATAAACTAAAACTATCACAAACCAACTAATAAAAAAAGAAGGAACCGACATAGTTGTCAGAGTTCCTTCTTTTTTTGTATGTATTATATTAACTTAAAGATTCCTTAGAAATAATAAGCTAAACCAATCTGCCATGTGTTAGCCTTTACGTTTGGAGACTTAATGCCTGCTGCTTCAAGAACAGACTTGCTTGCATTCAGGAAGTTGAGTTCGCTGGTCTTGCCACATGCTAAATTGTAGTTAGCTGTAACCTGCAAGTGGTTGATAAGCATAACACCAACACCAAAGTTAAGACTGAAGTTTGAACTCTTCATATCCCACTCTGCAATGTTTTTCCAAATCTTTGTCTCTTTATCACCAACATTGAAACCGAACTGTGGACCTGCAAATACGAATGCTGAAGCCATGTTGCCAAGTCCGAAACCATAGCGAAGGTTGATAGGAATAACAACCTGTTGCATCTTCAATGTATTGTCACCATAGAGTTCCATGTCTGCATTAAGTTCGCTGTACTTGTAAGTACTCTTAACCTTAGCCTCACGCTGGTCGTAGAGAACAGAAGCATCAACACCTAAGCCTACTACTGGGAGAGTGAAGTTAACAGTAGGACCAATGAAGAAACCTGTACGATTCTTAGAATCGAGCATGTCAGCATCATTAGAGAAAGAGAAACTTGATAAGTTTACACCACCCTTTACACCAAACTGAATCTGAGCATCTGCTGGTTGAGCAAACATCATGGTAGCAGCAACTACTGCTAATGTAAATAACTTTTTCATACGCTAATTGTTTTTGTTATTAATAATTGTTTTATTCTCAAGGATTTCAAGGGCTTTGACTTTCACATCAAAGGCCTCGAAACCAATGGAAAGTTCTATATTAGTGGCGCTGACGGCGCACAGAAACACGAGGCGACGAACCAGAAGACGAGCTGCTGCGCTCACGGCGAGGCTTAACAGAAGACTTTCTGCTTGAAGAAGAACCGCCAGCACGACGATTACGAACAGACTTCTTGCCCTTTGCCTTCACATCGTTAGCAGAAATGCTGTCAAGAGAATCAGCTACGGCTTTATTTCCGTATATGTTCTTCTCAAACTCTTTGAGTTCTTCCTCAATTCTCTTCTGCTCTTTAGCCATAGCAGAGTCAGTAGGACAATACTGAGCAAGCGTTCTGCCAAGCATATTAGTAGTCTTGTAAATCTTACCTTTGTAGCGATTCATCGTAAAGTAATCGTCAACACTCATAGTAGCAGCATTGTTCAGATTACTTGTCATAATGGTCTGCTTTGCAAGGAAAGGCGCAACATCATCATACTTCACCCAGAACAAAGGATAAGGAGTGCCGCCATCGCCAAAATCATCTTCACGAATCATTATCGGACAGAGTGCAATAACCTTACGATGGAATGTTGAAGTTCCTTGATCATAATATGCGCTCTCCTTCAGATAATATCCTTTAACCTCAGCAGAAGGAATATCGCTATTGTCAATATGGACACGACCATTATTGACTTCATAGTATATGCCGAAGTTATCCAAGAAAGCCTTTTGCTTTATTCGGTTAGCCTCATCGAACACTTCATTACCGTCAATGCGGTATTCATAGGCATCAATACCTCCGTTCTTGCTGCCACGCATCATCAGTTTAAACAAGTTAGAGAACAAGTTCATCTGAGTACCTACAGGCTCTACAGGGTAGTAAAGTCCAGCATTGGCATCGTCGGTAAGGTCTAACTGCCTATAGATGTCGCGACGCCACACTACATCTTCCGACATTGGAGCCGTTGTTGGAAAATCTAACCGTGCACGTGTTGTCATATTGTCGGCATTTGACTTCTTTTGTTGTTGCGCCTGCTGGTTTCTGCGAGCCTGAGGCTGTGCTGAAATAGTCTGGGCTGCACATACAACAATCAATAAGAACAATATTTTTTTCATATCCTTTTAAAGCTTTTATCTTTTAGTTACGTCTTCGCTACATTATTATATATATAGGCTGTCACATTATCTCACGATTACTTCACGATGACTTCCATAGCCTGAGGCAGGTTTCGGGTAAGTCCGTCTGGTCCAACTGCCTTCACTCCGCGAACATAGAAACGCTTGTTGCGAGACAGTTTTCGGAACTGATCTTTCTGACGCTCAGAGAAGTGTGCGCCATTTGAAGCAAGCGGAACAGCATTACCCATATTGTCATAGAAGATTGTCTCAAAACTTATCACCTTAAACTGAATGTCGAGCAATCCGTCGTCGATTGCAGCACTAAGTGTATTGACACCCATGAGTGCAGCCTTGCTCATGCCTCCTCCCTTGAAACGGTCGGTGCCTAAAGCAATATAAGCTGTTGGGTCTGGCAATTTGCGCACCTTAAAGGTTACATGTCCCATCTGGCGCGACTTGCCTTTATCGTTTGCAACAACTGTGAATACAACATCCTTGCCGACAGCAGAAGGTACTGCTACATACTTGCCATTTCCAAGAGATTTCAGACTTCCGCCGCTCATTGATACTGATACAGCATTCTGAGGAACGCCAGGAACACTGACACTCATCGGGTTGTTGAATCCAGCATACAAGACATTCATCATGTCGGCAGCGACAGTTGCTCCTGTAGGTGCAGGAATAACGGTATATTTCTGAACGAAGTCACGACGAAGCATATCGCCAGAGCCATTACGCACATTTATATATCCGCTAAACTGATGCTCTCCTACTCCACCTGCGACAAACGAATACTTGCCAGTAGACGAGTTGATGCGCTGTCCGTTTACGAATATTTCAGGATGCTGAGTAGTATCTACGGCAGCCATGACAATACTTGCATTGAACTGTTCGCCAGGATATAGCGTTGTTTTCTCAGGAATGACAAAAGCATCGAGTTTGTTCACACGAATATCCTTCATGTCGATATTAGCAACCAATGTATGCAGCACTTCTCCTTCGGCATAGCGTATGTCGCTCTGGAATTTGGATAGAAGTGTCACAGCAGCAGCCACAGGCATCTGTTCAAACATATACTGTTCCCAGTTCTTGCCCATAGTCACTGCATTCTTAGGCAGTTTGGTAGACAAGTTGCTTGCAATAATCTTCTTCTGGTCTTCGTCAGTAATCATACTGAGAATGAACTCTCGATATCTGTTTATAGCCTCGAAAAGCTTATGTCCTTTGCCCTTACCAGGCGCAAGCATCACCTGGCTTGCAGCTTCGAGGTCTTCTTTGTTTCTAATATTCTTTATGTCAGCATTCTTTCCGTCAGCCTCACGAACAATAGCCAGTTTCAGCTCTTCTGCGAAATTGTAGATAGAGTCGCTCATGCGCTTAACCTGTGTGGCTTTGTCGAACCATGCTTTAACCTTTTCAGGATTATGCTTCATCTGTTCCTCGAAGTCACCATACATGGCAAGATTCTCTTTCGACGAGTTGGCAGTTGTCCTGTCAAGACTCTCGCCTACGATAGAGAAGCCATTGAGCACTTCTGTGGAAATGTTCAGCGCAAGCATAGCCATAAGAACCACATACATGAGGTTGATCATCTTCTGGCGCGGGCTTACAGGTCTTTTCTTTATAGCCATTTTCTAAATTTCTTATTATTAACGTTTCGTAAACTGCGTGTCCTTAATATATATAAGGAGTAAGCAGCAAACTGTTTAGATTGCCTATCCAGACTATTCAATGTTTTCGACAGGCGCTGCTCCTGGAGCAGCTGCACGCATATTGACAGTCATTGCCTCAATCATTCGAGCATAAATCTTATTGAGTTGCTCAATCTGCTGTGCCATCCTACGTGTCTGTTCGTTGATTTGGTCGATAGTTCCAATCTGCTGACTCGCACCCTTAAGCTGCATTTCGTAAACCTTGCAGATACCTGTAAGTGTACGGTTCAGGTTTTCCATTTCTTCGCTGTCGCGTGTCAGACGCTGGCTTTGGTCGCTCACCTTCGACAACATCTCGGTGAGTTTCTTCAGTTCCTCAACATAGTTGCCTGTCACTTCAGCCATTTCTGGAGCAACCTGCTGCTGTTGAGAAATCCAAGCTCCACCCTGAACTGCTGCGGCAACAGCTTGTCCACCTTCAATGCTGACACCTTCTGTAGCAACGCCCTCTCCATCAGCCACTGCAGGTGCACCTGCACCAGAACCTCCGATGATGATAGTGCCTCCGCCTAAGCCGCCTTGAACAACAGTTGGAGCAACTTCTGCTTCAGTGTCGTCAACATTTTCATTTTCTTCTTCCTTTTCATCATTAAATACATGAGTAGGCAGGTCCTTTCCGTCGGCAGTCTTGTCAAACGGACGGTCGAATGCTGCAAGGAAGAACACAACAACCTCAGTACCCATACCAAGGAAAAGCATGAAGTTGGCACCTGGTATGTGGGTCAGTTTGAAAAGTGTACCCAAGATTACGATTGATGCGCCCCAACTGTAAGCATAATTCAAGAATGTCTGTCCAGGAACGCTATCCATCCACTTTTGCAGACGGTAGACGAAATTAAATTTGCTATATTCTGTCATTATCTTTTACGCTTTGATTGTTTCTGTTTTGTACTTTGTGAACTTGCTAAACTTCTGACGCATCGGAATCCGATGTAGCTTCGCGGCTGATTCTGATATTCCCATGTGCGCCATGCTGAGCGGATGTAAGACTCTGGGTCTTTCCACGAGCCTCCGCGAACACTCTTTTTCTTCAGCCTGTAAGGGTCTTCCTTAGCAGCGTTATACTTCAGCTGAGGATTAAGGTCGTTCATAGCGTCAACACCAGCCTCAGTATAGATAGTACTTGTCCATTCAGCCACATTTCCAGCCATGTCGTAGAGACCGTTAGAGTTTGACGAGTAGATTCCAGTCCTGCTGGTTATCAGGTTTCCGTCTTTGGTATAGTTACCTCTGTCGGGTTTAAAGTTGGCATAGAAACATCCGTCGCCACTCTTCACCTGCTCGTTCTCCCATGGGAACTCGTTACCGTCTTTTCCTCTTGCTGCATACTCCCATTCTGCCTCAGTAGGCAGGCGATAGCGCTGAATATATCTTGCCTCGCCTCCAAGTCCTTTCAGCAAATAGTCAGTACGCCAAGCGCAGAAAGCATTTGCCTGCTCCCATGTAACTCCCACTACAGGATATTCATTATAGGTAGGATTGCTGAAATAGTTTCGCATATACATCTCGTTGTCGGAGTTGCGGAAGTCGTTAACCCAGCAAGTTGTGTCGGGATATACATTTACTATATATGTATTCAGGAAGTCCCACGGACCCGTTAGCTGTCGGTTGATAGTCTCGCGCACGATGCGTCCTTCGTCGTCGATGTATGCCGTATCCTTAGAAATCATCACAACCTCGTCCATATCTACAGGCAGGTCGGTATTAAGATTTCTTTCGGCAGGATTAAGTCGGTTGCGGCGTAGAGCAGCAGCAGTATAGTCGTAGATCTCATAGCGATAGTTCATCTGACTTGCATCAAGCAGTTTCTCGCCAGTTACAGGGTTTGTAACATAGAGGCTCTCTATAGCCCTTTGTTCATCCTCATTTGGCTTTCTTGGAAGTTGCTTCTTCCAGTTCAGATGAGGAGTGACAGGGTCGCCATTCTTATCTTCAGTTATCATATAAGTCTCGTCGCCGCCGTAAGCAGGGTCAGCCAGACGAGTTCTGAGTATAGAATCGCGCACCCAGTAGACGAATTGCTTATACTCAGAGTTTGTCACTTCGGTTTCGTCCATCCAAAAACCATCAACAGAGATGTCTTTCACAGGAGTTTCCTTTCCCCAGAGACTATCTTGCTTGTCAATTCCCATGCGAAGGAATCCGCGCTTAATCATTGTCATGCCATAAGGCGTCGGCTCTGAGAAGCCCTTTCCGCCTCCAACACCAACGACTTCACCACCTCTTCCAGATGATGTTGCCGATTTGCCACCGAAACAACCAGTCAGCACGACTGCGGCTACAGCGCAGATGATGATGATATTTTTTTTCATTTCGTTATTTTGTTTTTTTATATTTTTTCTCTTAAACTCTAATAAAACCGCTTTGAGTATTGAGCTTTTACTAACTTGCCAACTCGTCTACTCGTCAACTTATCTATTCATTTCAGAGTATTCTGACACTCTTATGCTTGTTTTTTCCTTTCTTCGTCAGGTTGATGTCTGTCTGATAACCTATTAGCAGTTCATGACTTCCATTACCTGGATTTATGGCCGAAGTGTACATTTCGTAACTATAGCCTATGCTGATGCCATGAAACAAGCCACCAATGTAGGCAGTGACGCTATTCGTAGGACTCCATCCCAAACCAGCATACATTTTTCTTTTCTCATGAGTGTATTGCACTCTGGCTGTTATATCACCCCTATAGCCCACTCCGTCATATCTTACAATGGCAGAGGGGTGTATAGTTAAAAACGGATTTCTTAACTTAATATTGTATCCTGCGGTCAAATAATATGAAGGATTTATCTTCAATTCGTTTGTTTCACCTAATTCTATCTTCGGCGCATTGATGTGCTGAGCCGACACACCGACATACCATGCGCCGTGAGTATAATAGAGTCCTGCACCAAAATCGACCGAGTTTCCGTCTACTTCGGCATTTGAGAATGCAGGGTCACTGCTGTCTTCCAAATCAATTTTTGAACCGTCGAAGTTCTCTGTGATGAGTCCGAAGTCAATACCTGTGCTGAGTGTTCCACCAAACAGGTTGAACTTGAAGGCATATTGTCCCTTCAGACGCTGATGGGTGAATAGACCTATCTTGTCGTTCATGAGCGAGATGCCGACACCATGATAGCATTTCAGAAAATATAGCGGCATGTCTGCGGCAAAATACATTGTCTGTGGATTATGCTCGAAACCCGCAAAGTCGAGCGCGTATGCACCCGACACATTCAGCTTAGCTTCCTTACCTACCGATGCAGCATTATAATATGGTTCCATGTCCCAATAGTGACTAAAGGACACATCGTATTGCGCTTTAGCACTCAGCCCACAAGCAGCAAGTACGGCAACTAACAATATTTTCCGCATTAACACATTCTAATAACGCTATTTCCTTTTATTTATTGCATAATAAACGTATTTTTGAAAATAAAAAAATAAAAAAACGCTCTGCCGCCTATACATTTTTATATTATAGTGCGTTATTTTCATTCAAATCGAGTTATACGCCTATTCTTTTCGCAGATAATAACTGATTAAACCTGCTTTCAATTTGAAATGCAATTTTCGGGGCTGTTTTTTGACAAAAAACTGTCGAAATTTTTGTCAACCAAAACTTTCAATCTAGAAAAAGATTTGGAGGCGTTTTTCCGTTTGGCACGAGACTGAATGTGAAAAAGCGTTTATTTGTTAATCAATCGGCTTAAACTATGTGAACGGTCGTGAGAAACGAAAAAGTGAAAGGTGTCCTTTCGCGATGTCAAATGCGGCATATGACCATGCGATATGTGGCATATCGCAGTGCCAAAGGTGCCCTTTCACACTGCGAAAGACGCCCTTTGACTTTTTTAACAGTTATGAATTTTGAGGCAAAAGCCACAATGTGTTGATTACTAACAATTTACTAAAAACTGCGATAAACCTCCAAATACTCGCATATTTTGCAACTTCATTTTTCTAAGTCGAAAATTTTTAAGTTATGAAGGGGGTAAATTCGAGAAAAGTTGCAAAAATATGTATGGATAATTGCACGCATCTATGTTGGTAATGAAAAAGTGCTTTCAATCTGTAATGAATTTACACTTGCAAGATTATAGTTTTTACGGTTATCAGATATAAAAGAAACAATAAAACCTATACTCATGCATATAACTGTCTGAAAGATGTAAACTTATATAAAACAGTAAAGAGTAACCCGCAGGCTACTCTTTACTTTCGCATTATTAATAAATTCTTAAAAACAAGGAACTATATATTTCTATTCTTCGAAATCGTCTATTTCGTAGTCGTCTAAGTCCTCTATTTCGTCTTCGTCAATGAATATCACTTCGTCTTCGCCTTCCTCTTCCATTTCCTTTGCAAAGCGGCTCATGTCTTTATCGCGATGAACAAGCGAATCCTCCGAAACTATTGTCTGCAACTTATTACTCTCTGCATTCAGCTCTTGCCACAGGATATCCTTCAGTTCGTTAAGCCCATAGCCCGTAACTGCTGATATAAAGACAACTGGCAGGTCGTCGGGCAGAGTATCTTTCAGCATTTCTATGAGTTCCTCATCAAGCAGGTCACACTTGGTTACTGCCAACACACGATGCTTGTCGAGCATCTCTGGATTGAATTTGCGCAGTTCGTTCAGCAATATCTCACATTCTTTCTTTATATCGTCGGTATCGCCTGGAACCATAAACAGCAGGAGCGAGTTGCGCTCTATGTGGCGCAGAAATCGCAGTCCGAGACCCTTTCCCTCGCTTGCACCCTCTATAATGCCAGGAATATCTGCCATCACAAACGACTTATTGTCGCGATAGGCAACAATACCAAGCGATGGTTCCATCGTGGTAAATGGATAGTTGGCTATCTTAGGGCGGGCATTAGAAAGCGAAGAAACAAGCGTTGACTTTCCCGCATTAGGGAAACCCACAAGTCCGACATCAGCCAGAAGCTTCAATTCGAGTATTATGGTTTTCTCCTCCATAGGCTCTCCAGGCTGTGCATAGCGCGGAGCCTGATTAGTAGGTGAGCGGAACTGGAAGTTGCCTAAGCCTCCTCGACCGCCTTTCAGCAAAAGAACCGTCTGACCGTCGTAGGTTACATCGCAGATATACTTACCCGTATCTGCATCGTAGACCACCGTGCCGCACGGAACATCAATATACTCATCCTTTCCGTTTGTGCCGTGACACTTGTCCTTTCCGCCATTGCCTCCATGCTCAGCAAATACATGTCGCTGATAGCGCAGATGGAGAAGAGTCCAGTAGTTGTGGTTTCCGCGCAGATAGATGCTACCACCTCGTCCTCCGTCTCCTCCGTCAGGACCTCCATTGGGGTTATACTTCACATGTCGCAGATGCATAGAACCCCTGCCGCCTTTACCTGAGCGACAATAAATCTTCACATAGTCAACGAAGTTTGATTCCATAAAAATAATCTTAAAACAAGGTGATAATTATATTAATTGTATAGACTGGGCTACATTAGTCGCGCAACTTGTCAATGACATCGCATATATCGCCGAAGATATGGTCAATGTCTCCCTGTCCGTTTATGCGATAGTGCAGTCCTTCTTTCTCATACCAGTCGATTACTGGAGCAGTACGCTGATGATAGACTTCGAGTCGCTTGCGAGCTGTCTCTGCATTATCGTCAGAACGTCCGCTCTCCTTTCCGCGATTGACAATGCGGTCGATGAGTTCCTTTTCTGGCACTACAAGTTCAATCATTGCCGATACAGAATGGTGACGTTCAGCCAGCATGTCTTTCAGAGCAGCTGCCTGTGTGATAGTTCTGGGATATCCGTCGAAGATAACTCCCTTGTCGTCGTCGGTGTGACTGTCGTAGACTTCCGACAAGATTTTAATCATCATGTCGTCGGGAACGAGCTGACCGTTGTCGGTAAGGCGCTTAGCCATAAGCCCGAACTCAGTACCTTTACTCATTTCTTTGCGCAAAACATCACCTGTTGAGATATGTCCTAAGCCATATTTCTCAACCATCAGGTCGCTCTGCGTACCTTTACCAGAGCCTGGAGCTCCGAAAATTACGATGTTTTTCATCTTGGTTCGTAGGATAATTGATTTAGTTGCTGATAGAGAATATTAATTCTTCTCATCATTAGTATTCTATTCTGATAACAAAGTATATACATCCTTAAGCTGGCGACCCTGCTGATCGTAGTCGAGACCATAGCCCACAATGAAGTCGTTAGGAATGACCATCGCTACATATTCAATATCGAGTTCAACCTTTAGAAGTTCTGGTTTCTGAAACAAAGTGCAGATATGAACCGACTCAGGATTGCGAGTGCCGAGAGTTTCTATCATTCTTTTCATCGTCAGTCCCGACTCAATGATGTCTTCAACGATGATAATGGTTCTGTTGGTGAGGTCTTCGTTGATTCCTATCACCTCCTTAATCTTGCCTGTAGAGGTTGTACCCTGATAAGAAGCAAGCTTGACAAACGAAATCTCACATGGTATTGTGAGTTCTCGCATAAGGTCGGCTGCAAACATAAACGAGCCATTGAGCACTGCAAGCAGCAAAGGATTCTTACCAGCCATGTCGTGGTTTATTCTTTCTGCAACAGCCTTTACGCGTTCTTTAATCTCACTCTCTTTGATAAAAGGAACAAATGTCTTGTCCTTGATTTTTATACTTTCCATAAACTTGTGTGTCAAATTTACTGCAAAAGTACAAAGAAAAAATATTTTATACGTGTTGTTTTACAATAAAAATACAATTTATTTACCATGTTTCTGCTTTTTTTTCAAAAAATTGCTCAACTCTTATACTCGTGTGCAAGATATTTTGTAAATTTGCAACGATGAAGATTTTTACTAGCAATCAGATAAGAGAACTCGACAGATATACAATTGAGCATGAGCCAATTCGCCCCATTGACCTCATGGAGCGGGCGGCTAAGGCTTTGGCAAGGGCAATAACTGAAATGTGGGGTAACGATACGCCTGTTGTTGTCTTTGCAGGACCTGGCAACAATGGAGGCGATGCTCTGGCTGTGGCTCGTATCCTTGCAGACCAGAACTACAAGGTTTCGGTATATCTCTTCAACATAAACGACAGACTGTCAGAGGATTGTGCTGCAAACAAGAAAAGAGTAGCCGACCATAAACACATAAGGACTTTCGTTGAAGTTACTCAACAGTTTGACCCTCCTGTACTCGATGCCTCCACACTAGTAGTTGACGGTCTTTTCGGAACAGGACTGAACAAACCGCTTGCAGGAGGATTTGCATCACTCGTGAAATATATAAATCAGTCGCCTGCAAAGGTTGTCTCTATAGACATTCCGTCTGGACTTATGACAGAAGACAACACGTATAATATCCATACCAATATTATCCGTGCAAATATCACATTGTCGCTGCAGATGAAGAAGCTAGCATTCCTTTTTGCCGACAACCAGCAGTATATCGGCAGACTGCGACTGCTCGACATTCGTCTGAGTCAGGACTTCATAGCAAAGACTAAGTCACAATACTCCATAATAGAAGAAAATGAGGTGAGAAAGCTGCTCATTCCGCGCCACGACTTTGAGCATAAAGGTTCTATAGGCAACGCACTGCTCATTGCTGGCAGTTACGGAATGGCGGGAGCGGCTATCCTCTCTGCCCGTGCCTGCTTGAGAAGCGGAGTCGGAAAGGTAACCGTCCACACTCCAAGAAAGAACTACAATGCTATGCAGACAGCTGTGCCAGAGGCTGTTATGCAAATGGACAGGGAAGAGACATTATTCTCTGAAGCAGTCGATGCAGAAGATTTTGATGCTCTCGGCATTGGTCCTGGGCTGGGACAAAGCGAAAATACGGCTATTGCACTTATTGCCCAATTACGCAGAACCACAGCACCTATCGTTGCTGATGCCGATGCTCTTAATATACTGGCTAACCACAGGGCTTGGATGCAACAACTGCCGAAGGGCATTGTAATGACGCCTCATCCGAAAGAATTTGAGCGGATGTATGGCAACAGATGCAATGGCGACTACGAAAGACTGGCTAAGGCTCGCGAAATGGCAGAACACTTACAGGCTTTCATCTTGCTGAAGGGTCACTATTCTGCACTATGTCTGCCCGACGGAAGCGTAATATTCAACTCTACAGGCAATTCAGGCATGGCAACGGCTGGCAGCGGAGATGTTCTAACAGGCATAATAACAGCCTTGCTTTCGCGTGGATATCGTCAACGCGAGGCTTGCATCATAGGTATGTATGTTCATGGACTGGCTGGCGACTTGGCTGCCAAAGAAGTTGGAAAAGAAAGTCTCATTGCTTCAGACATAATAAAATATCTGCCAAAAGCATTCCTGAGATTGGAAGATTAGATTTGGCTAAAATCACAAATTGAGGACTTTTAAATTTTCAATTATATAAATAGTTAACAAAAATGGGGAGTAAATATCGCGATATATATTTACTCCCCATTTATTTTTAAGTATACTAAACTTTCGTAATCTTCAGCTTCGTAGGTAATGTTGTCTTATGATAGTTTTTATTTTCAAAGGCTCTAAAACCTTTTTTCAAATATTATAAATTCATAGTTTCACTATCTTAGAACATAAACAGCATAGACACACCATTCTGAGTGGGGGCAACGATAAATCGGCTGCGCTCGCCTGTCAGTTTGTCGCCAAGCCAATAACACAGTTCCGTTGAAAGTATTCCTATGCCAGCGCCTGCAACAACATCATGCCACTCATGGCGATGTCTCACAATTCGGTCGATAGCTGTAAATGTAGCTACGCCATATCCAGCAATGCTTATCAGCGGACTCACCTTCCCATATTCCTTGTGCAGAACGGTTGCACCAGAGAATGCTATTGAAGAATGGCCTGAAGGAAAGGCGCGATTGTCTGTACCGTCGGGGCGGGTTTCATGAATAGAATGTTTAAGTGCGTAGGTTATTCCAGAACTAACAACAAACGATAGCCCTCCGTTAACGACAAATCGTTTCCAGGAACTTGCACCATCAACACCTGCAATTTTCATTGTCAGTGCCGATGCATAAGGCACATACTGCAAAATGTCGTCTGCGCCATCGCCTTTGTAAGATTTGTATTGTGCGCTACAACAAAAGGAATGAAAAACAAAAAGGAATAAAACAAGAGTTGTTCTCATGCTGTAAAACTATTATTTATGACGGTTAGCCCGCTGCTCTCTGTATTTAGCTTTCTGCCTTGCACTGCCCGAGCCGTGAGCACCTGTTATATACTTTTTCTTCTTGGCTTTGGTTTTCACCTTGCCAGAATCGGCGTTGTCGGTTTTCTTCTTCTTGAAAACCATTCCGCTCATGATGATGTCGTCGATGTCGCTCATATCTTTTTTATAAGAGTCTGATGCCATTAGGACAAGATATGCTCTAATGACACCAGACTATGGTTTTAATGATGGAAAAGTCTAACTCCAGTAAATGCCATAGCAATGCCATATTTGTCGCAAGTCATGATGACATGGTCGTCGCGGACACTGCCTCCAGCCTGAGCAATATACTCCACTCCACTCTTGTGAGCACGCTCTATGTTGTCGCCGAATGGGAAGAAAGCATCGCTGCCGAGTGCAACCTTCTGGTTCTTTGCTATCCACTCTTTCTTTTCTTCCATTGTAAGCACTTCAGGGCGTTCCTTGAAGAACTGCTGCCAAGCACCATCTGCCAACACGTCGTCGTGGTCTTCGCTTATGTAAATGTCAATAGTGTTGTCGCGATCAGCCCTTCTGATGTTGTCAACAAAAGGCAGGTTCATCACTTTAGGATGCTGGCGCAGCCACCATATATCAGCTTTGCTGCCAGCAAGTCGTGTACAATGGATTCGGCTTTGCTGTCCTGCACCAATTCCTATCGCCTGTCCGTCTTTGACATAGCACACAGAGTTGCTCTGAGTATATTTCAGAGTGATGAGTGCAATCATAAGGTCACGGCGTGCTTCCACGCTGAACTGCTTATTCTGAGTTGGTATATTTTCAAACAATTTGTCATCGTCGAGCCTTACTTCATTACGGCCCTGTTCAAAAGTGATACCGAACACCTGCTTGCGTTCTATTGGCTCAGGTTTGTAGTCAGCATCTATCTTTATTACATTATATGTGCCCTTGCGTTTCTCACGCAATATTTCGAGAGCCTCTTCTGTGAAATCGGGTGCAATTACTCCGTCGCTCACTTCGCGCTTTATGATGAGTGCAGTAGCCTTGTCGCATGGCTGACTCAGAGCAATGAAGTCGCCATAAGAGCTCATGCGGTCGGCACCTCTAGCTCTTGCATAGGCACACGCTATAGGCGAAAGCTCTATAGGCAGGTCGTCAACGAAATAAATCTTCTTCAGCGTGTCGCTTAGAGGCAGTCCCACAGCAGCACCTGCGGGCGATACATGCTTGAACGAAGCAGCCGCAGGCAGTCCTGTTGCCTGTTGCAGTTCCTTCACAAGCTGCCAAGAGTTGAGCGCATCAAGGAAGTTTATATATCCAGGACGGCCGTTTAGCACTTCAATAGGCAGTTCTCCGCTATCCATGAAGATGCGCGATGGTTTCTGATTAGGATTACATCCATACTTTAAACTAAGTTCTTTCATATTTTTCTCTTCTTATATCTTTGTTTTTTAGTTCTCAGATTCGAGCGTTGAGTCTTTAGATTAATTAATGAGTCTTTAGAGCGATAGTGAATTCTACAATTCAAAAACATATAACTCTAACCAAGATAAGCACTATTCAAGTTTCGCTACTGTTCAACTTTTTTAGACTATAAGATCAAAAGATTATAATGTAATGAGGCAAAGTCGGCAAATCTATATACGGAATGCACCACCACCTTACAGCCAAAGCTATCCAAAAACCTTTAAAACCTTACTAAACTGAAACTTGCGAAAGCTTACAACCTTGTTTTTCTTTGTGCAAAGATAGAGAAAATAATTGAGAAACATTAACATATTGCAATATATTTATCCTTTCATGCAACAATTTGGAGAAAAAACGCTAACTTTGCACAAAACATTTTTCTGCATGATGACTGATAAAATAAACAACATTTCCCGCTATTTCAACCTGTTTCCCGACATGGAGGAGAAACGGATTATTGTCAATCAGATAACAAGCGGAGCCGTTTTCAGAGGTGCTAACGTCTGGGTATTGGTGTTCGCCATACTCATTGCCTCGCTCGGACTCAACGTCAACTCTACTGCAGTCATCATAGGTGCCATGCTCATTTCACCACTTATGGGACCTATCATAGCAATGGGGCTTGCCGTTGGAACTAACGACTTCGACCTGTTTCGCCAGTCGTTTAAGAACTTTGCCGTAGCAACCATAGTGAGCGTAGTGACTGCCACAGGCTTTTTCCTCATCTCTCCCTTCGGTGAAGCACAGTCAGAACTGATAGCGCGCACATCGCCTACACTCTACGACGTGCTTATAGCCTTCTGCGGCGGAGCAGCAGGCATAGTTGCACTCTCCACACGCGACAAGGGCAACGTCATTCCTGGAGTTGCCATAGCCACAGCACTCATGCCACCCCTATGCACCGCAGGCTACGGACTCGCATCGGGCCATTTCCTCTATTTTCTCGGAGCCATCTATCTATATTTCATCAACACCGTCTTTATCTGCTTCGCAACAATCGTTGGAGTAAGACTGATGAAATTCAGACGAAAAGCATTCCTCAACGAGAAAGTGGCGCAGAAAGCTAAACGCTATCTACTTTCCGTAGTGATACTCACCATCATCCCAGCCGCCTACATGACCTATCACATTGTCAGCGGCAGCATATTCAACCGCCAGCTTGCTCAATTCGTGAAAGAAGAAATGAGCCAAAGCGGAACACAAATCATCAGATATGAAGCTGATCGCAAAGCGAAAACCGTCAGAATCGTAGCCGTAGGCAAGGAGATTATGCCGAATGCCATACAGCAGGCTCAGCGACAACTCTCCCACTACGGCATGAAGGGCTACAGCGTTGAGGTGATTCAAGGAACATCCACCGACAGCATCCTCCAGCTTGCCAGCAACGAACACAATAACATAAAGGTTCACGACAACTATACAAGGACCATACAGCAGCAGGCACTCGTAATAAAAGAACTGGAGAAGGAACTGGAGACCTACAGAAAGCAGAAACGCATGAGCCGTGAACTGTCTCGCGAAGTGGAATTCGTCTGCCCTGCAGTTTCTCAGCTTACCGTAAGCGAGACTACCATAAAAGTTAAGAAAGACACTATAACAACAGATAAAACCATCCCGCTCATAGTTGCAAGAGCCAAGACAAGACAACTCACTGCTGCAGAAAACGCCACTCTGCAGAAATGGCTCAGAGTGAAGACAGGTTCAGACTCTGTGCAAATGGCATGGCAATAGCCGCAAAGCCTCCCCCACGTTGCGAACAGCCATGCCATGTACTTTCTCATTCAGCCCAAACAAGTTTCAATAGCAGCCAATATTTTTCTCACTCAAGCTTTTCGTACTGAAGAATAATTGGGGTCAGTCTAAGGCAATAATCAGTTGAATGTAAATCGGGTTATGACGATATATCAGTGAAAATAGGCTTTAATGCAAAAAATTGATTTGCAAACAAAATTCCGCTAAAGTTTAGACTTAGCGGAATTTTGTTTGCGGGGATATGTTCAGAAAGACAGAAAGAATGTTATGGCTCCCCACTTCTCGTCGTGCTCATCGGGCAACTTACTGATGGTCGGTGCAGAAGAGGGGAAACCGACGTTTCCACTATAGGCTACGTCAGCGAGGCGACTACCGTTGCTCACATACATTTTACAGCTGACTCCTGCCGTCATTCTTTTCAGATTGTGCTTATAGGTAAGGCTTAGGGTTGAAAAACGGAAACGGCTTGCATAGTAGGCGTATGGCGTGAAGGCATGCTGAAAGTCGAGATGCTGAATGTCTTGGTTCTGTATATCCACATCGTAGGTGTGCTTGCGGGGATGCTGCCTGCCGCAGAGAGCAGCAATGCTGATTTCGCTTTTCTTGCAGGCATGACTAAAACCGATTTTGACATGTGGCGTGAGTGCAGAGTTTTCAATCATATAGTTGCCGACGCTATACTTTTCTTGCCGCGAAAAGGCGGTTACGCCTGCTTGCAGGGAAAGCGCGAAGGGGCCCAGTTGCCGAGCGAGCCGCAGGGCGGCTGTTGTGCTGCTCTGGCTGTAGCTGTAGTTCTGCTGTGTGTCGATGGTGCGGAAGTCGTATATATTGTTAGCCTTGTCAATGAGATATTCTTCTATTATATTCTCGTAGCCTCTGCGCAAAAGTATGTCGGAAGAGGCATGGAGGCTGACTATCCACAACGAGTTTGGCGAAAAGGTGAGGAGAACTTGCGGCTGGATTGTGTGGGTCTTCGACTCGTAGAGGTTGTAGATGTCGCTTTCTTCGGTCTGCATATTGCAGAAACTATAGGCTATGGAGGCATGGAGGCGGAGTGGCTGGATTTGCGGTGAGAGATATTGGATGCGCGCGCTGAACTGGTCTACGTAGTACATTCGCGACTTTCCGAAGAGTACAGCACTTTGGCGCACGTCGTAGAGTCCGAATCCGTAGCAGACAAAGAAACGGTCTTGCTGTCCTGGCCGCCAGTAGCGCAACTGTACGTGCTGCTTATTTCGGGCGTAGCCTGCATCTATAAGCAACTTATGGCGATTGAAGTTTCTGACGGCTCCAAGACTGAAACGCAGCCAAGTGGTATTGGTCAGGGCACGGGGGTCGGTCGTACGATATGCCTGTTCGCCTGTGAAAGCCATTCTGCCACCAAGTGTCCACTGCTTGCCTATGCCTATGCTATAGCTGCCGTCGACATGATAGTTCTCGAAATGGAAGTCACCTCCAATGGAGTCTGTAGAGATATATGGCAGGTAGAGCTGTGGCTGACGCATTGCGCTCCATCCTATTCGTCGGTGTATACCTCTGGAGTAATTGATGTTTCCAGCAAGTGTTCCGCTCGTGGGGGTTGAATATGTGGCGTATGCTCCAGTTCTGTAGTCGGTGCTCCTATTTCCCTGATACGGAAGGAAGTCACCCCTGGAAGACGCTCCCGACAGTCCTCCGTAGACAATGGAGCTGAACCGCGAAGCCGTTGTATCGTCCGAAACGCTATAACTGGTATAGGCAGGATTCTCAAATAGTTCTTTTTCGCTCTTAAGGTCAATGTCGTTATGCTGCGACTTGAATGTAAGTTCTGTAGGAGATAGTGTGACATCTATTCTGTCGAGCAGTTGCTGGGCAGAGGCTTTACTGCCAAAAGAGATAGCCACAAGTGAGATTATGATATTAGTCAGTTGATGCTTCATAAATTGAAATTAAGATATAGTTCAAGTCCGAAATAAGGGTCGGTCCATTCTCGCTGGGTTATTTTTCTGCCCGACAGATATTTCGGGTTAATGTCGAGCAGTCCGTTGGCAAAGAAAGAAAGCTTTGCTCCACGGCTGAACTCCTTTGTAGCCTTTATGTTCCAGAGAAAGGACACAGGTTTTTCATTACGGGCATAGTTTACAGGCAGTATGGTGCGCTTAAGATATCTATAGGTTGCATCGTTGTCTTCTATGAGTTTTCTCATGTTGTCGTCAACGATGATTCGCTGGTTGCTCATGTCTAATATTTCTTGCGGGGTATAACAAAAATTGTCTTTATACTGCGACGTGTTCATCCAGACAATCTGAAAGAAGTTAGTCACAAAGAACTTGAATCGCGGAATATGGGTATTTACCCATATATTGGTATTTAGCCTTCGATATTGATTGCGGGCATTGTTGTCGTAGATGCCTACATAGGGGTATTCCTTGCCAGCAATCTTCACATTCGGGTAATAAAAAAGAGGCAACGACGAAGAATAGTCGGTCTGATAGTAGGCTCCGTTGACTTCAAAACTTGTCTGCAATGCTTTTATCTTGGGGATTATCAGCCTGTATTCTACTCCCCGCTTAGTCACTGTGCTGCTGTTCATCACTCGTTGTGAGGTTGTGAAAAGACTGTATTTTTCGCTTATGTAGTCTTCTTTTTCAGGACGTTTGTTGCTTATATCCACACCTGGGCGGAGCATAGTGTAGAGGTCGTAGGTAATTGGATAATACTCTGTGAAATACTCATAGCCTGTAGCAGAATGTTCATAGAATGCTGTAAGCGACAGGCTAAGTCCACGATATTCAGCATCCCACCCAACTTCAAACTTCCTGTTCTTGTTGGCTTTCAGGTTGCGGTTAGTCATATCGTAGATGTTGGTATATGTAATAAGGTGTCGGTAACGCTCATCGTCGGTGAAGGCATTGAGCATGTAGAAGTCTTTGTAGAGCTTCTCAGGATAAAGATAGTCGAGTGTAGGCATCTTGGTTTCCTCACCATATCCAAGCCTTATTGTGTTTCTGAACGACTGGCCAAATGTGTATGATACATTAGTTCTAGGGTCAACAACCACCTTGTTGTGCAGCAGATAGTCGCCTGGAATGTTCATAAGCATTGAAGACCGACCGCCGAGCGACAGAAGAAACATATTGCCACTTTCGCTATCGGCGATGAAATCAGTCTGCAAGTAGGCAGCACCATTTCCCAAAGCTGGGATGGAATTGTTTGGTCTCGGGCGCATATATGAGTTATCGTAGGGGAAAGGCGGACGATGTTCGTCGGTAATCACAGCCCCACGTCCATGATTCTTCACATTAGTATATTCCAAACCATACTGCATTTTCAGCATCCTGTGGGCAAGCAGGGTCCACCGCGAAGTGGCATTGAGTTGCATAAACAGGTTAAGCGGCTTATTGTCAATAACAAAATCGCTATAGTATTTGCCTGGCAAGTAAAGCCCTTCATGCTCACCCTCATCATAGGCAAGTGGCACATTTAAAGGTCCCGACGAGGAAATAACCATTCTGTGACGACTAATCTTGTCATGAGTGAAATCGCCAGAAAAAATCATCTCCACCTGCTCAATGAAAGGAAGTTGCAACGACAGATTACCTTTCAGCATCAGTACTGTACGCGAATAGTCTGCCTTGTATCGCTCGTCATATTCGTAGGTAAGCTCGTCTTTCTTCATCTTGTTTGTGGTTATGGTCTGACTGAGTCTTCCGTCAAGGTCTAAGTTGTATATGCCAATCCTTATTTTATTATTATAATAAACCTGCCCTGTAAGTCTTGAGAACTTGTCGGTTTCCTCTCGCACATCATTTATGGAATTTAGATAGTCAACACCAGCATGAAGCGTGCCCGACTTTTCTCCGAGCCGCCATCCCTTACCAGCATAGGCGAGTTTTGTCTTTAGGTCTGACTTCAGCCTTACTCGCAGTGGAGTTACTCCTCGTTTTGACGTAATGCTTATCATTCCGCTTGACAAGTTGCCATAGCGTGCAGAAGAAATGCCTTGCGTAAATTCAATGCTCTGAATATGATCGGTGGATATATAGCGCATATCGTTTCCCTGATTTATACCAGAACGGCGAGTTATCTCAGAGTCATACCAGTTTGAATTGCTCTCGGTAACGCCAACAAGCTGTGTCCTTATTCCGTCATTTGAAATAGGAGCACCATCTGTAACTATTCCTACACCAAGCGATGTGTTGGCATCTTCGCCTACTTGTCGCGATGTTATCTTAGAGAATTTGGTCAAATCGTTCTCCTTATAAACATTTCCAGGCAATAGCAACATTACGTCGGCAATGGAGGTTGGCTGTATATATTCAAGTGCAGATTCGTCAACGACAACTTTACCGCGCTTGCTACGCTTTGACATGACTTCAAATTCGGGCAGAGCAAAAGTAGAACTCTGCAACTTCAGACTTAAAGTAACATTCCGACTTACACTGATTTGTTTTTTCAAAGGAGAAAAACCAAGACACTCCACTTGCAGCAGGTGGTTGCCTGACGGTACATTATGGAGTTCGAAATTGCCGTCAATATCGCAGATTGTACGCAACTCTATCTGCTGAATACTAACGATGGCGAAGCTTGCAGCTTCACCATCGTAGTCGGTCATGATTCTGCCCTTAACCGTATAGTTGCCAGAACTATGGCTTTGGCTATGGCTTTCAATAGGCAAGAACAGCAAAAGCAGAATCAAAAAAGGAAATCTGTCAATTATTTGTCTAAACATTTTTCGACTTAATTATTACGCCAGTTAGGTCCAAAGGAAGTCTGACCCTTCCTCATCACAATGTCATCTGAACTGTTGTTCGTGTCCTGATAGAAGGTCTTGTTTCCAACCTTTATCTCTTTGCGAATGCACAATTCCTGACGATGGCAACCTGTAACAAGGAATTTACCACGATCAAGCACCTCAGGAATGACACGAGTTTTAACATCCTGTGGCACGTCGCTTGTCTGAACAGCATCTAGGACTTCAGATGCAGGCACATAGAGTATGTTTATATCTATCTCGCCAGCAGGTGTAGTCTCTGTTGCTTCAACATAAGTCTTTGAACGAACAGTGTGACTTTCAACAAAAGCCTTGATTGTAGACTCTTCACCATTTGGCAGACGGAACATCAAAGGCGAAACATAACCGCGTGGATGCAAGAAGAATCCATAACTGTCTTCATTTTCTGTTAATATCAGATTTGGAACATTAGGATTGTCTATATCTCCGCTGTTTGGACCATAGTAAATTTCAAAGTCCGCGCCTCTAAGGTCAACGGCATTATCATATCCTTCAACACTAGAATGGTCTATTGCTGTAAAGGCTACAACAAGTTTACCACCAGGAGCAATAGGATGATCTTTACCTGAACCTGGAATTGTCACGAAACCACCAATTGGAATACGGTCTTGATAAAACTCATCATACCATATTCTTTTTTCTTGCCATGACAAGTGCATGGTGACACCGACACTTATGCCATCAGCATAGAGAACTTCTTCTGTTGGATTGAACAAAACGAAATACTGGTCTGGATGCATCATTCTGCCTGAATTAGTCTCTCCGTTGAAGAATATTTCACTGAAAATGATGTCCTTGCCGAGTGCACTCTGCGGAAGTGTACTTAAATATCCGTTGACTTCCTGCGACTCGTTTGCAATACTTACATTCTCCATGCGCAAAGAAACTACAACATCATCGCCTGCACTGCCCATGCCGCTCGAATTATTTCCACCACCTTGCATGAGGTCTTCATACTTTATGGTCTTCTCAATAGAGATGTTATATGTGCCACGAGTCAGTTGTACCTGAGCCTTACCACTGGCATCAAGTGGGAATTTGTGAGTATTCTGATTACGCACTTCAGTAAAGGCAACTTCTGCTCCCTCCATAAGACTAATAGGGAACACTCCCTCAACCTTAGGAATTGCACTGAAAAGTACGTTTACTTTGCCTTCGTTTTCGTCATCGTCGCTACACGATGTCAGAAACAAAGGACATAGCAATGTTGCCAAAAGCAACTTAAAAGATAAATGTTTCATTTTGTTGATTGTTAAAAAAATAATTGAATTGGTTTTTGTGAATTATAAACAATGTAATATGTTTTATTGTTTTGTGTTGTCGGATGCAAAGATAAGGCGATTAAAAGATAGCAGCAATACTTAAAAAAGATGATTTTATGCAAAAATTTTCTACTAAATTATTATTAGACAGACCGTTTCCCTATCTATCTTTTGAACAAATATGACTGAAAAATTTGCACATTAACGGATAAAGAGGTAAATTTGCAAGCATAAAATCTTATAAGAAATAGACAAAGGATTTTTCACAGATGGAAAAGAAGCATTGGGAGTTGCGGAAACTATTAGAGGCTGTTGAGCGTGAACTAAACTGGAAACCTCTAAAGCCTATTGCTCTGTCGAAGGTGAAGCGTTATCTGTCAGGGCACGAAAAGCCAAGCCACGAAACGCTTGACCGCATATCCCTATTCGTAGGTTTCCAAGACTGGGAAAGCTTTCAGAAAGCCCTTCACGGAGAAGCTGATGGGCAAGAAAACTATGAAGCAAGTGATTTTACCGAAATATGGAATAAAAATAAAGAAGAATAAATATTTAAAGTTGCTTTTATTTTCCGAATAGATGGAAACAAAAAAGGAAACTCCTTGCCTGCGGCAAATGCTTCTTAAACAATCTTAATTAAATCCACTTTTAAATAATATATTATTTGTTCTTATGCTTGAATTTTCCTAAAACAAGAATAAATAGTACTATAAGTGTTACATACTTTATGGTATTAAGCATACCCCAAATGAATGAATGTGCTGTTTAAGGATAACCATCGTAGAAATTACGAATAAGCATATATGCAAACTCTATTATTGCTAAAACAATCACAATCTTAAGTATTAGCCATAACTTATTATATATGTGTTTATAACTTTTCATACATATTTAAAATAATTTGGATAAATCTGATGTAAGTAAAATTGATGCAAATTGCAATTGTAATTCATTGATAAAGAATTTTTATTTATTTCTTATTTTTTTCTTTAAAAAAGCTGTTCCAATTAGAGCAAACATTATACCATAGAAAAACATTCGATCAGAAGCTCTAAATATAATTCTAAATAAATTACGGAAAGAAATCTCATATCCATCAACTGCATGCTCAATTAAAAGCAATACAAAACCAGTAACAAAAGCAGTGATTATTAAATCCAACACAATTAAGATGTTCTTTTTCGTAAAACGCCTTTTCCAATTTATATTCATATATTTTTAGGCAATTTGTTTTTGAGAGAACAAATGGATATTCCATAATCCTATCACATTTGTTTCAGAAAGATTTATGTTATTCCTCACAAAATTTATTGAGGAATCTGTTTTGTCAAAATAACAATACATAAAAACCCCTATTTTATAAGCCAAAGCCACACTACCCCAAGCTGCAACTTCAACGACATTTTTAGCAACATCTTTAAGTACCTTTCTAATTAAACGTTTTAGTCCGGTCTTTGTTATATATCCAGCTCTACCCATTAGAACTAAAGTATAAACAATATCAATCATATTAATACCCAATGCTTCAAAGAGGCATCCATCAACTGAAGCCTTAAACATCTGTAAGCCATCAACATCTTTTTGTACAAATACATCAGAATTTTGAGAAAACTCGGAATCCTCATTATTACTGCATGAGGTTAAAATACAAAAAGAACAAATTGTCAAAAAAAATAAATTCTCTTTTTCATTTTTTATTTACAAAAATTTAATTAATACTTAAATTATCCCTGCAAATATAGAAATATTTTCAAAATATCCACAAGAAAGCATAATCATGGAGACACACATTTAACAAAAAAACAAGACAAAGCGACTTTAATTAATAACATCTAAGAAAAGACAACAATTACATGACATCAGAAGGCTTGTTAGCTTGAAAAGAAGTTATAGTAATTTTCCAAATAGATGGAAACAAAAAAGGAAACTCCACAAGAACGAGTGGAATCTCCCTTAAATCTTTTGCTATAAGAAGCCTCTTTTTTATTCAGCGTCTTTCTTAACAACAACGCGCTTTTCCTTGATACGTGCTTTCTTACCTGTGAGTCCACGCAGATAGTAAAGCTTAGCACGACGAACCTTACCGCGCTTGTTAACTTCGATTGATTCGATGCTTGGAGACTCAATTGGGAAGATACGCTCAACACCAACTGTGCCTGACATCTTGCGAACAGTGAAACGTTTCTTGTCACCATGTCCGTTAATCTTGATAACAACACCACGATAGAGCTGGATACGCTCCTTAGAGCCCTCGATAATCTTGTAGGCTACTGTAACAGTATCACCAGGACCAAACTCAGGGAACTTCTTGCCTGTGGCAAATGCTTCTTCAGCAATCTTAATTAAATCCATTTTTAAATAATATATTATTTGTTCTTAATGGTTCTGCGCAACGTAGCCAACGACTCTTCCGCTGCCAGCGGTTACGCAAAAAAGTGCTTGCAAAGGTAAGCATATTTATTGTTTCTCAACGTGTTACGATGTTCTTTTTTTTAGTTTTTAACACTTTTATACCTCTTTCTCTCTGTCAAATAATAGGTTTCTGCATTTTTTTCTTTATTTTTGCAGACATAATTCTGCCCTGAAAAGGGAAAAATAAAGACTAAACAAGTTGAGGACACTCCAAGACTTATGCAAAAAAATATGTAGCAATGAAAATTAAAAACATCTTAGCCGTAGCCCTTGTTTCAACAACAATTATGGCTACATCGTGCCGTTCACACTACGAAATGACTGGCTTGGAACGCACACGCATACTAATCAACAATCGTTATGACAGTGGTATTAACGAAGAAGACAATAACTTCATGCGTCCTTACAAGCAGAAAGTTGACTCCATGATGAGCCCAGTGGTTGGTCAACTGGCGCACTACATGTATGCCGACTGGCCTGAAAGTCCACTTTCAGACTTGCTCAGCGATGTGCTTGTGTGGGCAGGAAAGAAATATAATGAGCAACCCGACTTCGGTGTCTACAACATCGGAGGCATTCGCGCCGCTCTGGCAGAAGGCGATGTGACAGTTGGAGACGTGCTTGAACTGGCACCATTTGAAAACAAGATTTGTTTTGTTACGATGACAGGCAAAGACGTTATGGAACTATTTGACCAGATGGCAATGCAATTGGGGCAAGGCGTTAGTCACGAAGTCAAACTAACCATAAGCAAGAAAGGAAAACTGATAGAGGCTCTTGTTGGTGGAAAACCTGTAGATTTAGACCGTGCATACAGAATAGTAACACTTGACTATGTGGCACAGGGCAACGACAAGATGGCTGCCTTCAAAATGAAAACTGATGTAAACTCGCCACAAGATGAGCAGAATAACATACGCTATATAATAATGGACTATTTCCGCGAGAAGATGGCTCAAGGCAAAAAAGTGAGTCAGCAGATTGAGGGACGTATCAACATCGTGGAATAAAAGCAAACAACTAAAAACTAAAATTATCACAAAAAAAACGACAAGACAATGAAAAAGATAAATATAATGATAATAATGCTGGTTGTCTGCATGGCTGCATCGGCACAAAAGAGCAAAAAAATAACAATACTTCACACTAACGACACGCATAGCTGCATATATCCTCTCAACGTCAACTTGGCTGACAAGATGCTGGCTGGACGCGGAGGATTTCTCAGAAGAATATCCATGCTGAAGGAAGAAAGAAAGAAAAACCCCGACCTTCTGCTCTTCGATAGCGGAGATTTCTCACAAGGTTCACCATACTACACATTCTACAAAGGCGACGTAGAAATTGAATTGATGAACAGAATGGGATATGACGCATCTACCATTGGCAACCATGAGTTTGATTTTGGAATTGAAAACATGGCACGAATTTTCCGCAAAGCCAAATTTCCTATAATATGCTCAAACTACGATTTTACAGGAACAGAAATGGAAGGACTTACCAAGCGATGGATTATAATCAAACGAAATGGGGTGAAAATTGGAGTATTTGCATTAGACCCTGAAATGGACGGACTTGTAGACCAAAACAAATTTGTCGGCGTAAAATACATAGACCCTATTGCTGTAGCAAATGAGATGGGTGATTTTTTGAAAAACAAAAAACGCTGCGACCTCGTAATCTGCATTTCTCACATGGGATGGGACTCGCTGGGCATGAACGACCAAATTATAATAAAGGGTTCGCGGAACATCGATCTTTTCTTAGGCGGACACTCACACACTTACATGGAGGAAATCCAATATGCAGAAAACCTCGACGGTAAACTCATTCCTAACGATCAGAACGGAAAACATGGCATTTTTATCGGCAACATAACTATTGACATGAAGCGTAAATAAACATAACACTCTGCTAAATAATAGTTTCAGATCCTGAAATTCTAAGAGCAACCATTATTATTTCTCATGTTGAAATGAAAATGGTTGCTCTTTTTTTACGCTGAAGAAAACGCATTTATAATAATTGCTAACACACATTTAGTAATGAAATTAAATTGAAAATATAATTTACCTAAGCTACTATCAAGATATGAAACAATAAGATACATTACAGCTAAACATAATATATAACGGCAATTCGCGCGTACGCACACGTACATATATATTATATAGTAGGTATAATAACATAAAAAAGACTATGTGAGAAAACACGATGCAAATGTAGAGAAACAAAAGAATATGAAATAAAAAAAGGAGCGCCGCTGCACTCCATCCTTTGTTAACCTTAAATCTAATACTATGAAAAACACGATGCAAAGGTAAAACCTTTGTATGTTTTCTGCAAATCTTGTAATAATAAAATGTCGTTTTAAATTGCTTTATTGACGTAAATCAATAGCATGTGTACGCAAACAACTTAATATTTATCATAAAAACACGACATTTTGTTTGCAAACTGTTACTTTTAGCGTCTTTCATGATTGATTTTTACAAACATGTAAAAGAACAATAAAATTTACAAAAAGAAAGCAGGATAGCAAAAAAACTCAAAAAAATACTTGGTTAATTCAAATATAAACTATAACTTTGCCACATCTTAATAACAAAGTGTCAGATTAAGAAAAACATAAACACATATAGTTTAACTTTATTAAAAAGTAAATACAATGAATGTAGAGAAAATCATGCAACACTTGGAAGCTAAGCATCCAGGTGAATCAGAGTACCTTCAGGCCGTTCGCGAAGTACTCGAATCTGTAGAAGAAGTTTACAATCAGCATCCCGAATTCGAGAAAGCTAAGATCATCGAGCGTATCGTTGAACCAGAGCGCATCTTCACTTTCCGTGTAACTTGGGTTGACGACAAAGGCGAAGTTCAGACAAATTTGGGCTACCGCGTACAGTTCAACAGCGCAATTGGTCCTTACAAAGGTGGTCTCCGCTTCCACAAGGCCGTTACTCCTTCAATGCTGAAGTTCTTAGGTTTCGAGCAGACATTCAAGAATGCACTTACAACTCTGCCTATGGGTGGTGGTAAAGGTGGTTCTGACTTCGACCCAGTAGGCAAGTCTGACGCTGAAATCATGCGCTTCTGCCAGGCATTCATGCTTGAGCTCCGCCACAACATTGGTCCTGATCAGGATATCCCTGCAGGTGACGTAGGTGTAGGTGGACGCGAAATCGGTTTCTTGAACGGTATGTATCAGAAACTCTCTCGTCAGTATCACACAGGTGTCCTCACAGGTAAGGGCGAAACATGGGGTGGTTCTATCCTCCGTCCAGAGGCTACTGGTTTCGGTGCTCTCTATTTCACACAGCACCTTCTCCACAAGGCTGGCAAAGACATCAAGGGCTTGACAATCGCTCTCTCTGGCTTCGGTAACGTAGCATGGGGTGCAGCTAAGAAGGCTAAGGAACTTGGTGCTAAGGTAATTGCTATCTCTGGACCAGACGGTGTATGCCACATTCCAGAAGGAATTACAGACGAAATGATTGACTACATGCTCGAAATGCGTGCTTCAAACCGTAACAAGGTTGAAGATATGGCAACTAAATTCCCTGGCAAGGCTCAGTTCACAGCTGGCAAGAAGGCATGGAGCATTCCTTGCGACATCGCTCTTCCATGTGCATTCCAGAACGAGCTTAGCGAAGACGACGCTAAGGAACTGAAAGCTAACGGCTGCTGGTGCTGCTGCGAGGTTTCTAACATGGGTTGCCAACCAGGCGCTATCCACTTCTTCCAGAAGAACGGTGTTCTCTTCGCTCCTGGTAAGGCAGTTAACGCTGGTGGTGTTGCTACTTCAGGTCTCGAAATGACTCAGAACGCTGCTCACCTCAGCTGGTCAGCTCAGGAAGTTGATAACAAACTCCACTGGATTATGGAAAACATCCACGAGCAGTGCGTTAAGTTTGGTACACAGCCTGATGGTACAATCGACTACGTGAAGGGTGCTAACATCGCAGGCTTCATGAAGGTTGCACAGGCAATGCTCGAGCAGGGCGTTATCTAATATTAAATAAACATTTTTCGGTCATTTCCTCCTAAACATTTTTAGGTTGAAATGACCGAAATTTCTTTTTTGATGAGAATCCTAATTATCATCATATCCCTGTTTTTTGTTACTTCTTTGTCAGCACAGGAGCAAAGAGGAAAAGCATCTTATTACTCAAAAAAGGCTACAGGCTCACGTACAAGCAGCGGTGAAAAACTTCATCATGACAGCATGACGTGCGCACATCGCACCTACCCTTTTGGCACAATACTGAAGGTTTCATGTCCAGCCACAGGAAAAACTGTCAATGTAAGAGTTACAGACAGAGGTCCATTCGGACACGGTCGTATTATTGATCTGTCATGGGGAGCAGCCCGCGAACTGGGCATTCTCAACATGGGTGTGGCTACAGTACAAGTAGAAGTCATCAAGAAAGGCGGTCCTTTAGGCCCCGTCAAGCCTGATGACAACCTAGAATTGCCTGAGATTGATTTTGTTGTAAGCAATGCTGGCTATGAGTTTCTGCCAGAAATACAGAAATATTCACTCGACAAACAAGAGCTGCCAGCTAGCAAAAGCCAGATTCCTAAACGAAAAGCAGAACCCAAGACAAACAAGAAACTCCATCCTAACAGCACTAATATCTGGTCGGATATATTCCACCGGCACAAGAAGCAGCAAAAGGTGCAGTAAGCAGAGAAACCGAAACCAAATCATGTTGCTATAATATCAGTTTATTTAAACTAAACTGAGTTTTATGTTTTGCCGTAAACCAAAATGAAATTAACACAACAACGCTAAGAAACAACTAAATGAAAACAGAGAAACAAAGTCAGAAACTATCACTCTTCACAAAAGACGGAGTAAGTTATGTTGTACCGTTCATACTAATTACTGTTTGCTTTGCCCTTTGGGGATTTGCCAACGACATTACAAACCCAATGGTTAAAGCATTCTCTAAGATATTCCGTATGAGCGTTACCGACGGAGCACTTGTGCAGTTAGCTTTCTATGGCGGTTATTTCGTTATGGCTTTTCCCGCAGCAATGTTCATCCGGCGCTATAGTTATAAGGCTGGAGTAATGATGGGATTAGGACTATATGCCATCGGTGCGCTACTGTTTCTCCCTGCTAAACTAACTGGCATATATTATCCTTTCCTAATTGCGTATTTTATTATGACATGCGGACTGTCGTTCCTTGAAACAAGTTGCAATCCCTACATCCTGTCAATGGGAACTCCTGAGACAGCTACACGCAGACTCAATTTAGCCCAGTCATTTAATCCAATAGGGTCGTTACTCGGAATGTTTGTCGCAATGAACTTTATACAGGCACGTCTCTCACCTCTAAGTACAGAAGAGAGAGCATTACTTGACGAGCAACAGTTTGCAGCAGTTCGCGACAGCGACCTGGAAATCTTAATAGCACCATATTTATTTATAGGCTTAGTAATCCTAGCAATATTTGCAGTTATATGGATGAAAAAGATGCCTAATACAGGAGAAGGAAGTTCCAATAGCATCGATTTTATGCCATCACTGCGTCGGTTGTTCAGACTCAATCGCTACAGAGAAGGAGTAATAGCGCAGTTCTTCTATGTCGGTGCACAAATAATGTGTTGGACCTTCATCATCCAGTACGGAACGCGCATATTCATGTCTGAAGGACTTGGCGAAAAGGAAGCAGAAGTATTGTCTCAGCAATACAACATAATTGCGATGGCAATATTCTGCATCAGCCGTTTCATCTGCACATTCTTCCTCAAATATATCAGTCCAGGCCGACTGCTTTCAATATTAGCCTTAGTAGCATGCTGCTTAACACTAGGAGTTATATTCATTGACGGCAGAACTGGATTATACTGCCTTGTTGCAGTTTCAGCATGTATGTCGCTTATGTTTCCAACTATCTATGGCATAGCACTTGAAGGAATAGGTGAAGACGCAAAATTTGGCGCTGCAGGCCTTATTATGGCAATTCTTGGCGGATCTATCCTGCCCCCACTTCAGGCTTCCATCATAGACTGTCACAAAGTATTAGGAATGCCTGCTGAGAATGTATCATTTATTCTTCCACTCGTATGCTTCATCGTAGTTGCAACTTACGGATATAGAACTTTCAAAAAAGCGTAAGCACTATCATAAGAAATTGCAGAAACAAAATATTCCAACTTAGAACAGAACAAAAAATAAAGTGCAAAGACCTTTACACTCATAATTTTCACACTTATTTCTTACTTTTTACAATATTTTTTGTTCATTTAATTAGAAATGATTATTTTTGCAATGGTTTAATAATAATAATTATATTCACAACGAATGTGACAGTTATTAACTTTAAAACAAATCAGATATGAAAAAGTATTTAGCAGAAATGTTTGGCACAATGGTGCTCGTATTGATGGGCTGCGGTGTTGCTGTTAGTTTAGGATGCAATCCTATTGACAACATTCCAGCAGTAGTAGGAACAGCTTTAGCTTTCGGGCTGGCTGTAGTAGCAATGGCATATACCATTGGAGGAATCTCTGGTTGCCACATCAACCCTGCAATTACATTAGGCTGCTTCCTTAGTGGCAGAATGAATGCAAAGGACTGCGGCATGTACATGCTCTTCCAGGTGATTGGAGCATTCATTGGCTCTGCTCTCCTCTTCGTACTTGTAGGCAATGTTGAAGGAATGGAAGGAACTGGAGCAAACGACTTACAGCAAGGCGTTACCACTGTAGGCGGTCTACTTGCAGAAATTTTATTCACATGTGTATTTGTTTTAGTTGTGCTTGGTGCAACATCAAAGACAAATGGTGCAACAAACAACTTTGCTGGACTGGCAATCGGTCTTTCACTTGTTCTTGTTCATTTAGTTTGCATCCGCTACACAGGCACATCAGTAAACCCTGCACGCTCTATTGGTCCTGCGATCTTCCAAGGTGGAACAGCACTCACAAATCTCTGGATTTTCATTGCTGGTCCATTCATCGGTGGTGCTTTGGCTGCTTGCATCTGGAAGATTATCGAACCTTCTGAGGAATAAGATTTATTAATTAATAAATATAATAATAATCAAAGCTATTCACCTTTTGCAGGTGGATAGCTTTTCCGTTTAATTAGCAATAAAAATGCATAAAAGCCAAGATTCTCTTCCAACTAAGCAGGTATGAGTTAAAAAAAAATAATTTTAAGCCAATATAAAAGCCACATTAAATAATAATTCATACCTTTGTTACTTCATTTTAAGATACGAAAACTCACAAGGAAAATCTAATATTAAAAAACAATATAAAAACAATGGCAAAAGAAAAGTTTAGAGTTGAGTCCGACCTATTAGGCGAACTCCAAGTTCCTGCAGAAGCCTACTATGGCGTGCAGACACAACGTGGTATCAACAACTACCGTATTTCTAACACCCACATGTGCGACTATCCTGACTATGTCATCGCTATAGCATATGTAAAATGGGCTGCTATTCAGACCAACAATGCTCTTGGTGTTATCAACGACGAAATCACAAAAGCAGTTTCTCAGGCTTGTCAAGAAATTGTTGAAGGCAAATTCCACGAGAATTTCCCAGTTGATATGATGCAGGGGGGCGCTGGTACTTCTGTTAACATGAATGCTAACGAAGTTATTGCTAACCGCGCTCTCGAAATCATGGGCTACGAAAAGGGTGACTACCAGCACTGCTGGCCAAACGACCACCTCAACTGCGGACAGTCAACCAACGACGTTTATCCTACAACTATCCACCTCACTATCATTCGCATGAACAAGGCTCTAATTGAGTCTCTGAAAGAGCTTATCGCTGCTTTCCGTGCTAAGGGACGCGCATTCCGCAACGTTATCAAGATGGGACGTACACAGCTTCAAGACGGCGTGCCAATGTCAGCAGGTCAGGAGTTCACAGCTTTCGCTAACCAGTTGCAGGACGAAATCAAGAACTTGACACAAAACGTTAAACAACTTTATGAAATCAACATGGGTGGTACAGCCATTGGTACAGGTCTGAACGCAGCGCCAGGATTCCCAGAGGTTTGCGCTAAGAAATTAGCCGAACTCACAGGCGAGCCATTCGTTGCAGCAAAAGACCTTGTAGCAGCAACACCTGACACTGCACCTTACGTAAGCTATTCTTCAGCTTTGAAACGACTTGCTGTCAAACTGTCTAAGATTTGCAACGACCTTCGTCTAATGGCATCTGGTCCTCGTTGCGGTCTTAACGAAATCAACCTGCCTCCTAAGGCTCCAGGTTCTTCTATCATGCCAGGCAAGGTTAACCCAGTTATCCCAGAAGTAACAAACCAAGTTTGCTTCAAGGTTATTGGTAACGACGTTACTGTAGCATTCGCAGCAGAAGCAGGTCAGCTCCAGCTCAACGTAATGGAACCAGTTATCCTCGAATCTATCCTTGAAAGCATGACATGGCTTACAAACGCTATGCGCACTCTCCGCGTAGAATGTGTTGAAGGCATTACCGTAAACAAGGAGCGCACTATGAATATGGTTCGCAACTCTATCGGTATCGTAACTGCTCTTAACCCATACATCGGTTACAAGACAAGTACAAAGGTTGCTAAAGAAGCTCTCAAGACAGGCCGTTCAGTTTACGATATAGTACTCGAAAAAGGTCTCATGACTAAGGAGAAACTTGAAGAAGCTCTTGATCCAAAGAAAATGTTGAATCCACATGAATTCTAAACCATTCATCTGGTTTCAAACTATATAAATAAAAAAGTGATGGCTTAACTTATGCCATCACTTTTTTATTTAGTTATTATTTAATCAATCTGTCTTTAATCAAAACAATTTACATTTACACTGAAAGAAGACAATTTTTTAACTATTTTTCCAGCAAATACTTATTCAAAGTAGAACGTAAGTGCTACCATCTTTGAGCGAGCATCGCGCACTGAATTTGTGTACTGTAACATCGACTTATCACGCAAGTTTGCAGCATGTTTGGTATCAAGACTGTTAATCATACCATACATAAACTTCAATTCTGGCCGAAGTTTAAAGAAAGGCAGGTAGAAGTCACAACCAATGCCAAGTTCCAGAAAAACATCATAGCTCTTCAGTTTCAGATAGTCATCGTCTTTTGGCGAAAGATTAAGCATCGGATTTATTCCCGCAATTATATATGGACGATGATTATTGAATCTCGGACCAGCAAAAATCAGGTCTGCTGCTGCTGATATATAAGCCGATTTCATTTCCTGATGCTGTTCTGTAGGGCGACCTTCTCCGTCAAGTATAGAAAAGTTTCTGAACGTAAAGTGTCGTGTCCCAAAATACATTGCAGGTGCAACGCGAAACTGGAAATTATCAGTAAGACGCAACTCGCCAAGCACACCCACAGTGAAACCAGCATCCCAACGGTCTTGGTCGGTCGTTACAAGCCGCTCCATAGTATTTCCGTTCTCGTCAGTCACCATCTGCGGACCTACATTTTCAAACTCAATATCCTGAAGATGTGTTCCCACGAGCACACCGAAGTGAAACTGACGCAAATCCGTATAAGGCCTGTTCTGCACCTTACGAGTCTGTGCATTGATAACAGGAACCGCCATCATGCACATCAAAATTATGTAAAATATTCGCTTCATTATTTATAATAACGCTGAAAATGCGTGCTTATTGTATAACCAATGTTTTAAATTCCGCCATACTCCAATTATTAAGACTGTGTATAAATAATAAAAAAAATCATTCATAATTTGTAGGTATTTGAAATAAAAAACGTACCTTTGCATCGTTCAAAAGTAGGTATTATACCAATAGATTGATACAAAAACATTATTAACAATAAAAAAGATTATTATTATGGCTTATGTAATTGGTGATGACTGCATCGCATGCGGTACATGTATTGACGAATGTCCAGTAGGAGCAATCTCTGAAGGTGACAAGTATTCTATCAACCCAGACATGTGCACAGAATGTGGAACATGTGCTGATGTTTGTCCTTCTGAGGCTATTAGCCTACCTTAATCAACACATTTCAAAACAGTTACACATCGCAAGAAATGAGTATTTAGTTTCATAACCAGCGATGAGAACAGAACTACAGGAGGCAGTTCCCTTTTTGGGAACTGCCTCTTTGCATTCTGCAATAAAGCCATTTGAGCACCACATCCAATTGGTTTTTCAGAAAAAAACACTACCTTTGTACCATCTTCTGCTCTGCATCCTCATTCAATCAATATCAGGATACGCTTGTAATTATACATAAAATCATATTATGAAAAGAATATAAATATGATATTCTGCAAGATTTCAACGGTGTAAAGCAAAATGTAGGAGAAAAAAATTTTTAAAAAACAATCAACAAATTCACTATGCAACTACAAACAACGGTATCAATTCCCAAACCATCGTTCACAATACAACCATGCGAGGAGATGATCTTCGTAGGTTCGTGCTTTGCCGACAATATCGGACGCCGCTTTGTTGAGGAAAAGTTCCGCGCAAATGTAAACCCTTTTGGTGTTATGTATAACCCTGCAAGCATTCTCCACACCATTCAGCGCATTGACGACAAACCGAAAATTGCGGTGTTTACTCTTGGAACAAATCATGTCTATATACTCAAGGAAACAGGCATTATTGTTGATAACTGTGAGAAGAAGCCTCATAATCTTTTCATTGAGAAAGCGCTTAGCATAGACGATTGTGCCAGTTTTTTGAGCGAATCAATAGATATCCTCTTATCACGCTGCGAAGAAGTAAAGATAATCCTAACAGTAAGCCCTATTCGATATGCTAAGTACGGATTTCATGAGAGTCAGTTGTCTAAATCTGTTCTTCTGCTTGCTGCTGATACTGTTGCAAATAAATACCCTGATATAGTTTCCTATTTCCCTGCTTACGAACTGATGAACGATGAGCTGCGCGACTACCGTTTTTATGCGTCAGACATGATTCATCCTTCCGAACAAGCCGTAGACTACATCTATGAGCGATTTGCCGACACCTACTTCAGCGACAACACAAGAATGTTTCTAAAAGAGTGGCAGCCAATTAAGCGTGCACTTGCACATCGACCATTCAATTCCGAGTCTGAAGAATATAAGAAGTTTCGTAGTGAAACCATCATTAAATACAACGAACTCGCAAAGCGCTACCCTCTCGATTCCATCAAAGAATAACAGCACATCTAAATACCTAAAAATAATTATGCTAAACATTAAGAAAATATCTATAGCCATTGTCTGCCTTCTGGCAGCTTTATTCTTTACTTCTTGCAACAGGAACAGCACCTACCCTATGTTCTGGACCTGGCTCGACTATCATGAGGGTGTCAATTTCGACAGTCTGTGCCAAGTAATGCAAGATGCCAGCATCGACGGTGTCATGCTAAATGCCCCTTCGCCCGACGACTACCGCAAGGCCATACCTTTAGCCCACAAACATGGCATTACCGTATATGCATGGCTGTGGACTATGAATCTAGAACATGGGCGCGACTCCATTGTGAAGGCACATCCAGAGTGGCTCTGCGTTAACCGCAAAGGGCAAAATCTTGCCGATACTACGGCATATGTTGACTACTATAAGTTTCTTTGTCCAGCCCTGCCAGAAGTAAGACAATATATTCTTGGAAAGATTGAAGACTACTGCAACATCGACGGTTTAGACGGCATTGCCATTGACTACCACCGCATGGTAGATGTTGTCCTGCCTACAACTCTCTGGGATAACTACGGCATCAAACAAGACCGCGAGTATGCAGAATGGGACTATGGATACCATCCTGATATGATTCGCATTTTCAAAGAAAAGTACGGTTACGACCCTCGCGATCAGAAAGACCCTTCGTTAGACGATAAATGGCGACAGTTCCGTTGCGACCAGATAAGCGAGGTTGCTAACCTAATCGCAGAAACCGTACACAAATACGGGAAAAAGATGGCTGCATCACCTTTCCCTACTCCTAAGATGGCTTCGAGAATGGTGCGTCAAGACTGGAGCAAGTGGAATCTCGACATAGTCTTTCCAATGGTATATCACAACTTCTATACCGAAGATGTCAATTTTATATCCGACTGCATGATTGAGGATGTGAGAGATAAGCAACCACAAACGACTCTTTACTGCGGAATAATGGCTGACAACACCAACGATTTATTTGCTGCCATGCATAATGCATTTGACAGCGGTGCGCAAGGAATTGCCATTTTTACAGTAAACGATCTGAAAACCCCAGAAATGATAAAGCGATTCCGCGAGTTTACAGAAATATGGCGAAAACGTCGCAAACATTCTGGCAAGATTGAACCTATAATAACAGCTCAAAAAGCAGACACTGACCTTATGACTCATTATGGATTGATGGAGAAAATTATCCATAAGGCCTGCAAGCTAAAGAATATTTCTTACACAGACGACAACAATCCGCTACATTTTTCTGCTGCCGACATGAAACTCATTGAAAGTTATGATGCTCACAAGAAATATTTAGTGTTCCCCAACGACAAAAACCGCAGTTTCATTCTCAACATCTATCTTTATGGGGATGTCATTTCAGGATGGAGCGTAGAGAACAATGAATAAACAGTGTGTATAGCCAACTAAAAGAAAAAATGAAACAATTGAAAATAAGAAAAATAGAAACGTCTTGCGACATAGCTTGCAGTGAGATTCCACCTTTGCTCGATGCCTACAAGATTGAGTGGAATGCCATTGACATTCTCAACTGGAGAGAATCTTTCCCATACTGTCCTAAGGTCATGTTTAGGATTGCCCACGCTGATGACAGGATTTTCCTCAACTTCAATGTAACAGAAAATGACGTGAGGGCCGTTTGCGATACCGATAACGGACGTTCATGGGAGGACTCCTGCGTTGAATTTTTCCTCCAGCCCGAAGCCACTTCCCCACTCTACTATAACTTTGAGTTTACTTGTGCTGGTTTCAAACTTATTGGCGGAGGCGAATACGGAACAGAACGCAACCGTGCCCCAATGCAACTGCTTAGTCTGGTAAAAACATGGAGTTCGCTTGGCAACAAACCTTTCGGACAAAGATATGGCGAAACTAACTGGCAGCTTAGTGCCATAATACCTGTAACTGCTCTCTACCACTCTGACATTAAGAGCTTTAGCAGAAAGACAATGAGAGGCAACTTCTATAAATGCGGAGACCTTACACCTACTCCTCACTTTGTTTCTTGGAACAAGATAAAATCGCCCAAACCACAATTCCACCTACCAGAGTTCTTTGGTGAAATCAAATTTGAATGAATCAATATCTCTTAGGATTTGTTATTTAGAGTTATTTTTACCACAAAGACAGCCTGATTATTTGCTAAATTGAATAGTTCATATTATCTTTGGGATGTTAAATTATTCGTTAAACTTAAAAACATAATATCATTATTAAACGAATTTTATTAATATCTATTTCGTTAATGCTTACTTTTTGCATAACAAGTTGCACTAACAACACAGATTCTTTCGAAGAATTAGACAACAGTTACGAACAACAGGCAGACTCAAAACTCTCTTTGGCACTAAAAGAAATTATCAGCAACACTGAGAAAGGAGAAAAATCAAACTTCATTATCTATAATAATGAAAACGACTCTTATGAAGTTTTCACTGAATATGAATATTACTTTTCGAAAACTCTTGCATCTATTGCCTTTGGCGATGGTGACGATTTTGAAGAAAACGTAGGCAAACAGAAAGCTCCAAAGGGAAAAATTGGACATCTGGAGGCTCTGGAAAAGGCTACTCTGGTTTGATTTCTGTAGGCAGGAAGATTTCAAAAAAAATACCAAAAGAACAGGATTTTGAGCTATATGTTGAATACCAAGAAGACAGATCCTTCAAGGTTTGGTATCGATTAGTTGATAACAAGGACAAAAAATAATTGTTCCTTATGATATAAAGAGACGATAAGATTTGACTTTAATATCTTATTGTCTCTTTTTTATTATGCAATGGCATGGAAACAAAAATACAGATAATATTACCTACACCATCATATAATAATGAATTTAAAATGAAAATATTTGTTAAAACTTATAGAAAGTTGTCGAAATATTTGGTAGTATCAAAGAAAAGCCATACTTTTGCATTCGCTTTCAAGAAGCAAGGGCGTTTAGCTCAGCTGGTTTAGAGCATCTGCCTTACAAGCAGAGGGTCGGCGGTTCGAATCCGTCAACGCCCACAACAAAAATAATCCGCAGCCACAAGGTTGCGGATTTTTTTATGCCTGCTTATTTAGAAATTCGGAACTTGCATAGCTGTATGTTTTATACATTCCATATCATCATACTGCTATACTTGTTATATTCATATATTTATTTGCTTATTATTCCATAATTTTTCGAACAATAAGCCGTAAATCCGCCCATGCGTTGCAATATTCTATATAACAAAAAGAATAAAACTTCAGGCTTCAAAAAAATCCAAACAGCCGAAACGGTTGTTTGGATTTTTAACTATGTCGATATTACTAAACTCAAGCCAGTTTCCTTATGCTGCTTTGCAAATTCTATCTATTAGTTATTTCATTATTCTTCAATCGTCACTTCCCTCGTATTGTCGTCAACTGCATTTATTTTCACTTTGACGGCATCGATGGGGAGCAGGTCTTCTATCAGTTCGGGCCACTCAATGAAACAAAGTGCTCCGCTATAGAAGTAGTCTTCAAATCCCATGTCGTAGACTTCCTCAATGCGACGGATGCGATAGAAGTCGAAGTGGTATATGGTATTAGATATAGAGTTGTCGTTGTAATTATATTCGTTGACGATGGCGAATGTAGGCGATGTGATGACGTCTTCCACACCGAGTTGTTCGCATATGGCTTTTATGAAAGTAGTTTTGCCAGAGCCCATCTTTCCATAAAAGGCAAATATCTTGTTTTCTCCTATAGCCTGAATAAAAGTTTTGGCAGCCTCGCCTATATTTTCTATATTGTCTATTCTGATAACCATGCTGTTATATTTTCTTTTCCTTTATAATTAATCATTAATCCTTAATCCTTATTTTATTCCCCTATTCCCTTCTTCTTGGCGTAAGAGTAATAAGCGGAACAAGCATTTCCTCCATAGATATTCCTCCGTGCTGGAATGTATCTCTATAGTAAGACACATAGTAATTGTAGTTGTTAGGATAGGCAAAGAAAGTTTCGCCTGTAGCAAATACATAGGATGTACTGAGGTTTGGAGAAGGCAACTGAGCCTGTTTCGGGTCTTTTATTACAAACACTTCTCGTTCATTATAACTAAGGTTTTTGCCAAGTTTATAGCGGAGGTTAGTGTTTGTATTGCGATCACCTATAATCTTTATAGGTTTGTTTGCTCTGATAGAACCATGATCAGTTGTTATGATGACACGATAGTCACTCTTGGCGAGCCATCGGAACACATCACCCATTGCCGAATGTCGGAACCAACTTATGGTTATTGAGCGATAGGCGCTTTCGTTGTTAGCGAGTTCGCGCACCATCTTGGTTTCAGTTCGGGCATGAGACAGCATGTCGATGAAGTTGAATACAATAACATTCAGGTCGTTTGTACTCAAGTTATTAAATTGCTGCAAAAGGTTCTCTGCCGCCTTTGAGTCGTTTATCTTATTGTAAGAGAAAGAATTTCTGCGTCGATACCTGTCGAGTTGTGTTTTTATGAGAGGTTCCTCGTTGAGGTTTTTTCCTTCTTCTTCGTCTTCGTCAACCCAGAGGTCAGGGAACATGCTTGCAATCTGCTGAGGCATCAGACCTGAAAAGATTGCATTGCGAGCATATTGCGTAGCAGTGGGCAGTATGCTCATGTAGACATCTTCCTCAATGTCGAAACCGTCGGCAATTTCTTCTGCAAGTACCCTCCACTGGTCGTAACGGAAATTATCTATAACTATCAGGAAAACCTTCTCGCCTGTATCTAATAGCGGGAATACTTTTCGCTTGAAAATATCTGGACTAAGAAGCGGACGATTGTCGCTGTCGTTGTTTGCAGAAGGTGTCACAGGCTTAACCCAGTTAAGATAGTTCTTCTTGATAAATTTAGCAAAACCGTTGTTTGCCTCCTCTTTCTGCATCTTTAGCATGTCGGTCATTGACGAATCAGTGCTGCTTAGTTCTATTTCCCAGTGAACCAGACGGCGATAGATGTCAACCCAGTCGCGCCATGTCTCACAGTTGTCTATCTGCATCGCAATGTCTTGGAAACTCTGCTGATAGCCAGTCTGAGTAACTTCAGTGACAATCTCTTTTCTGTGAATGTTCTTCTTCAGTGTAAGTAATATCTGGTTTGGATTGACAGGTTTTATAAGATAGTCGGCTATTTTTGAACCTATAGCTTGATTCATGATGTTCTCTTCTTCACTCTTAGTCACCATGACGACAGGTGTAGCTGGCTGAATCTCCTTTATCCGCCCCAGTGTCTCAAGTCCTGTCAGTCCAGGCATCATCTCGTCGAGCAATATCAGGTCGAATGTTTTCTGACTGCATTCTTCTATAGCGTCAGTGCCATTGCTAACTGTTATTACCTCGTAGCCTTTCTTCTGAAGGAAAAGTATGTGGGCCTTGAGAAGTTCAATCTCGTCGTCAACCCATAGTAACAGTCCGTTGCTCATTATTCTACTTGTTTTTTATTAGTTGGTTAGTATTTATTTGTTAGAATCCATCCAGTTCGAAATACTCGTCGTCGACATCAAAGTCGTCGTCGTTGTTCTTCTTGTTGGAATTATTGTTGTCCTGATTTATTCCGAAGTCTTCATCGTCTGTCGCAACTCCTGTGTCTTCATCATCGAAGATGAAACCGTCATCATCGTCGTCGATAGCATAGCCATCGTCTTCGGTTGTAATATTTCCGTTGTCGGTGCTTACTTCGGTATTACTTTCTATTGCATTGTCCTCGTTGTTTGTAGCTGGTTGCGTCTCTTCGTCGAACCTATATTCATTTTCTTCGAGAGGTTCTTCTTGTGTAACAACAGGCTCGGCAGGTTTTTCCTCACTCACAACCGTCTGAGATTCTTCTGGCAGGATTGTCTCGCTTTCGCTTACTGCCTCAGCCTCAGCCTGTGGTTGTGGCTGAACTACGGGTTCTTGTTGTTCAGCATCCTCACTTACAGTAACATTTGTTTCTCTTGCTGGTATGTCTGCGGCAGGAACATCTGCATTTTCCTCTGCATTCTCAACTATTGTTGTTTGAGTCTCCTGCTGATTATTCTCTGTAGGTTCAGGAACAGCAATACTCTGAGTTGGAGTTTCTTCAGTGTCAGTGAAGAATTCCTCGCCATAAGTTGCACCATCTTCTATCAGTTCACTTTCTTCCTCCTCTTCTTGTCTAGGCGATTCCTTTTCTTTTTCTACTGCGATTTCAGTTGGTTCTGTCAGCAGATAGAGATTCTCTATAGGCAGCGGAGCGAAATGCTTGTTGTAGTATTCGTCATACTCCTTATAACTGAAATTGGTGCCTAACAGCGGAAGGTTCTTGTCGCTGATTACTATGCCGCGTGCCTTCTTCAACTTTTGTGCAAGGGCTTTATTCTCATAGAGTTGTCGTGCATAGAGATGTGCTTCGTCATAGTTTTGGAATCCTGTGACAAGCATGCGGTGCAGACCTTCAAGTTCGTCTATAGTTATCTCAAAGTTACGGACAATATAGTTAGTGAAATTGAATTTAGCCAGTTCAAATAGCGTCTGATTCTCGCTTATTGAGTCTGGGTTGTAAACCAACAGGAAGGTATGGCTGACGTTTCGGTCGGCAACAAATTTTTTCACCGCAGTTGAATCACCGTTGTTTAATTCCACAGAACGACGGTCCCAAATGTCGCCAATATCGAACTTGCCGCCATGCAGTCGCTTGCCTGCTCTCACTCCATTTACAATCATACCAGCCATTTCGCTGATACGACTCTGCGGGAATTCCTTAATAATCTTCTCCATGTTCTCTACGCAGGCTGTAGCATTGCCAGAGTTGAGTTGGCTAAGTCCGCTTATGAAAATAAACTTGTCGCGGTTTGCTCCTAATGGGAAGCGGGTCTCCGATATATAACTGTTGCCTGCCACTTCGTTGTAGCGGTCGGCTTTGAATGCCTCATATGTAGCAGCATATAGCGAGTCTTCTATTTGTTCACCAAACTGTGCATTCTCCTTGAAGTAAGGATCGGCAAGCAATTTTGTCCACTTACTCTCTGGATATTTATTCTTCAGAAGTTCAACATAGTCATTAGCAGTAACAAACTGTTGCTTTCTTGAATATAACAGGTATAGGTGATAGTAAACCTCATCCATTTGTTCAAAGTCAGGATATTGCGAAGTCAACCTGTTGAACTGTTTCTCGCTGAGTGGCAGGTTGTCGAACTTGTCTTTGAAGATGATTCCAGAATGGAACAATCCGTCTTGTATGATAAGATTACTTGCAAGTATCTGCTCCTCAGTAAACGGAATCTGTGCAAGATAGTATTCGCGTTTGTGCGGATCGTTCTGAGCACTGTCTGCGACGTTGTTCAGTGAGTCTTGCAGAGCTTCAGCAGCTGCTATTGAGTCTAATGCCTCTTGCGACAGTTCCTCTTCGTTGTTTAGTCCTCCAACAACAGTTTTGTTCACGCGTTGCCAGTCGTCAACATTCTCGCGTTTTCCCCACTGCTTTTCAAAGGCAGCCTTACCTTGAGCAATAGCCATTTGGTTGTAGAAGTACCAGACACCATTCTGCTGCTGGTTTGCCTGTTGCTGAGGAGCATTCTGGTTTCTGCTGCCCGCTGCTCCGTTTTTTTGCATCATTTCGGCAGCCTCCTGTTCTTGCTGTGCTCGTCTTTCTTCCTTTTCTTTTTTCTTCAGGGCTTCAATAACTCTGTCAATGGCTTTGTTTCTTTCTTCTTCCGACATGTTTGCCAGTTCTTGAAGCGAGTCTTGCAGATGAACAGCATCGGTATATGGCACCAGTTCGTCGAGCATCTTCGAGCGGTCAGACAGTTGCTTATAGTCCTTTCTTTCTTTGTCGAGCAGACCAATAGCAGTGCCATAGCATCGTTGTGCATCGCTATATTTCTCCAAATCCCAGTAGATATCGCCGAGCTTAAGAAGCAGAACACCTTTCTCTATTCCGTTTCTCGTACTCTTCTCGTTGCCCTTCTCGTAGGCAGCGATTGCCTGCATGGTATCGCGTTGTGAAAGATAGATGTTGCCTATTGCGTAGTAGACTTGGTCGAGGTAGTCTTTGTTCTTGTCAGACCAAGACATTCTTTTCAGTCGACTAATCATCTGCTTGGCATTGCGGTCAGACAATACTTCTGTCATGGCTATGCGGGCATTGAACTCAAGTTCGAAAGGCGGGTTCTGCCTTATCACGCTCTTGAATGCTTTGTAGGCATTGTCTTTTTGTCCTAACTGAGTGTAAATCTGACCGAGAAGATACCATTCGCGCGCTTTCTGCACCTTCCTCATCTCTCGCTTAATCACTTTTTTCAGATATGGAACGGCTTGCTCATAGTTACCTGTGTGGATATAATAGTCGGCAAAAGTGTAGTTCCATTCTTTTGTGGCACGCCAGTCTATAGAGTCGCGCTGCATGTTTCTTATCACATCCTCTGCATCATACACCCAGTCTTGTTCAATATAACATTTAGCCAACCACGCCCTTGCTTTGGCATAGATGGCTGGCTGTGTCTGATAGAGTCGGCTCATGTAAGAGAATGTTGCGGCTGCTTCGTCGAAAGCACCTTTATAGAACTGTGAACGTCCCATGAGCATCCACGCTTTCCACAAGAATGGATTATATTCTTTTCTGTTTAGCCATGCAATGTCGCGTGCTGTCTTGCGGCGTCGCTTTGTCCATTCTGGTTTTCGCTTGATGCTATGCAGTTTTATGGCTTTCTCACATTTCTCAATAGCACGGTCGTAGTTGCCGCTTCCAAGTTGTCGGCTGTTCTTGTTGCCCACGGTGTAGAGCGGGATAATCTCTGTGAAGTTGTCTTTGTTGCCTTTTTCTTTTTCTAAAGACGCGTCAATATAGGCTTGCGAACCGTTGAAATATGTATTGTAGCGGGCGTTGAATGAATGCCACCATCTTGTCTGTGCTGTATTTTTTTGCGTGGAGCAGGCAGTGATAACCAAAGCGATTATCACTGCTATTACTGCTAACGTCTTCATTCTCGTGGTTTTCATTCTTTAATAACGCAAAAACTTGCGGTTTATTGTTTAATTGAGTTGGTGATTTTTAGTTGACGAGTAAACAAATCTATTATTTTTCTTCCAACATCATAATCAGTTCATCGCGCAACTGTACTGGCACTTCTATTTCGCGCAGGATTAGGCTTCTGTTCCAGTCTGCCACCTCTTCTTTTCGCATTGTAAATAAAACCTCGCGGAATTGTTCGACTTCCTCTTCCGTATACGAGTCGGCACTGCGTCCTTTGAATTCGTCAAGTTCCTCATCGTCGAAATATTCAATAGGCTTGGTGGCTGCCTCCATCATGCATTCCTGTTCACACTTCTGATTGTATCCGTCGCACGAGTCGCACGATGGAGCAATCTGTATAGTGTCTTCTTCACTGCCATTCTTCTGAACGAAATGGGCAATCAAGGCTATCACTGCCGCAATAACTAGTAATATTATGAGATATTGCATTTATTTAATTCTTGAGTTAGAAAATGAGTTGACAAGTAAACAAGTTAACGTTAACGTTTCCGTTAATTATCAATTGTCAATTATATAAGCTCCTGCCCCTTTCAAGTCGTTCCAGAAAGAAGGATAGGACTTGTTCACAACATCGGGATTGTCAATATTTATTTCCGGAATAGAAATAGATGCTGCGGCGAAAGGCATTGCCATGCGATGGTCTTTGTAAGTGCTTATCACTGGAGTTTTTTCTTTTTCGCAGCGTTCACCGTCCCAAATCAATTCACTCTCGTTTTCCTCTCTTATCACAAAGCCAAGTTTCCTTATCTCGTTCTTCAGAGCTACCAGCCTGTCGGTCTCCTTTATCTTCAGTGTTGACAATCCTGTAAACCTGAAAGGAATACCCAGAAGACAGCATGTTACTACAAAAGTCTGCGCAATGTCGGGCTGATTCTTAAAGTCATAGTCTAAGCGCGGCAGCGTACAGTTATGGCGTTTTAGTACAACAACAGGTGTATCGTCGTCGTCTTTTCCAAATGTTGTCTTCACACCAAGCATTGAGAACAAGTAACGCACTACAGAGTCACCTTGACGCGAACCGTCAGTTAGTCCTTTCAGCCTAATCTCAGAGTCGGTATTAGGACATAGTGCCAGAATCTCATACCAGTAAGATGCTGCACTCCAGTCACTCTCTATAGCAAAAGTCCTTGCCTCATATTTCTTTGGCTCCACTAAGATAGTGTTCTCGCTTGTCCAGTTGGCATCTGCGCCGAAGTCGTGCATTATGTCAAGAGTCAGGTCTATATATGGTCGTGACGTGAGATTCTCGTTAATTTTCAGTTCCATGCCTTGAGGCAGAGTAGGAGCAATGAGCAGCAGCGCTGTGATAAACTGCGAACTAATGTTTCCGTCAATTTCAACGTGTCCGCCTTCAAGTTGCTTGCCATTAATCCTAAGTGGAGGAAAACCTTCCTTCTCAAGATATTCTATTTCTGCACCCATTTGCCGCAGAGCATCCACCAGTGGTGCAATAGGTCGCTGACGCATACGCTCCGTACCAGTAATTATATGGCAGCCTTCTGTCACTACCAGATAAGCCGTCATAAATCTCATTGCTGTGCCTGCCGCATGAATGTCAATCACTTCGGGCATTTCCCTAAGTGCATCAACAATCACTTGCGTGTCGTCGCAAGTCGAAACATTTGTCAGTATGGTCTTGTCTTGAGTCAGTGCTTTTATTATCAAAGCCCTATTGCTAATGCTCTTTGATGCAGGCAGATCTATAGTTGTGTTTATGTTTGTAGGCAGTGTGATTTTATATTGTTTCATCATGTAATTACGTTATGTAAAAAAACAGATTTCTATTCTTTGCTACAAAGTTACAATTTTTTCTCTTAAAAGAAAAAAGATGTACTAAAATTTGCATAGTTCCATGTAACTTCTTACCTTTGCAACGCAAAAAAATGAAAGCATAATCGGGATTTGGCGCAGTTGGTAGCGCACACGTCTGGGGGGCGCGAGGTCGCTGGTTCGAGTCCAGTAATCCCGACATAATTAAAAAATCCAAACAGCCGAAATGGCTGTTTGGATTTTTTTGATACTTGAGGGTTTCTTCTTATTATTTTAATATTATCTTGAAATACTATCTGGCAGAGAAGGGGCACCTTGCCAGGGTATTCACTACATGACTTCATTGGCATCCGAGGGTGCGGATTTGCCGTACCAAGCGGTTGCTGAGCGGAAACGCTTTCAGCGTTATACAGCTGAAAAAGTATGCTTATCCTTACACTCTATGATTTTTGTTTAACCTCTACCAACCTATTCATTGTAAGTAAAAATTGCAAAAGAAAGGCTTTGCTAAACAAATTGACTCTCTTGAACCCACCTTCAGGGACATGTTTTCTGAAAATGAAAAGAATAAGCCAAAAATATTTCATAAATTTTTATTTAGTTATTTTATAATCTGACAAAAAGACTGTAATTTTGTAGACATATTTCATTTTCTTTACTACATGGCGCAGATACAAATTATAAACGGACTGTTCAAGAATGAACTGGAACTGCAACTCGCACCCGGCATAAAGGCTGGTTTTCCATCGCCTGCCGACGACTATATTCACGACGGACTAGACTTCAACCGCGACCTTATCCGTCACCCTGAAGCAACTTTCTATGGACGTATCAATGGCGACTCCATGAAGGACTTAGGCATCAACAATGGCGACATTGCAGTCATCGACCGCAGTCTCGACCCGCAGCAAGGCGATATTGTCGTAGGGTTTCTTAATGGTGAGTTTACCATTAAGACTATCGACCTTACCCATAAGGAAGAAGGCTACATAGAGTTGCAGCCTGCCAACAACAAGTATCATCCCATTCGTGTTGACGGCAGCGATACCTTCGAAGTGTGGGGCGTCGTTATATGGACTATTAAAAACTGGAGGAAATAAATAATTCAAGTTTAGCAAGTGCTCTTGCTTATTTAGTAATAAGAACCAGGGGCGTAAGGTCATAAGATGAACTTAGCACTATGCCACAAGCGTAGAATGATTACCTTAAAACCTCAAAACTAAGCAACCTAAAGCCTTAAACCTTACAAAACTGAAAGATGAGAAGATTAGAATGTACGGCATAATAGACTGTGATAACTGCTACGTATCGTGTGAGCGCGTGTTTCGTCCCGACCTCAACGGTAAGCCAGTTGTTGTTCTTAGCAACAACGACGGTTGCGTCGTGGCACGTTCAAAGGAGGCAAAGCAAATGGGCATAAAGGCAGGAACGCCTTATTATCAGCTTGCCACTCTTTTCCCAAACAGCAAGATTGCCGTATTTTCATCCAACTATGAACTGTATGGCGAACTGACGAGCCGTGTTGTTAGGATAATTAGTAAAGAAGCACCCTCTTATTTCCGCTATTCCATTGACGAGTGCTTTGTAAATCTCACAGGAATGGAACAGTCGTCGCTGAAACAATGGGGCGAGAATCTGCACAAGAAGATAAAGAAGTATGTGGGCATGCCCGTAAGCATAGGCATTGCTCCCAACAAGACGCTTGCTAAAGTGGCAAGCCATTTTGCAAAGAAATATATTGGTTATCGTCATTGTTGCTGCATTGACACTGACGAAAAGCGCATGAAGGCACTAAAACTGTTCCCTATAGAAGAAGTGTGGGGCATAGGCAGAAGGTATGCAGCTAAACTCCGGGCACTTGGCATAAGAACGGCTTACGATCTTGCTAAGGCTAACGGTGACTGGCTAAGGCTTACTTTCAATAATATTACACTGCAACGCACATGGCGCGAACTGCGTGGCGAAAACTGCGTGCCCGACGAAAATCTTGCGACAAGCAAGAAAAGCATTTGCACCAGTCGCAGTTTCAACGGAATGATAGGCGACTACGAGTCGTTACGAACTCATGTTTCTAATTATGCTGCACGCTGTGCCGAAAAACTAAGAAAGCAGAATAGCGTTGCTTCCATTGTCGGTGTGTTTATTCACACAAATGCCTTTCGCAACGACCTGCCGCAGTATGCCGACTTCCATGAGGTCAGGTTACTTACTCCCACCAACTCTACAATCTCTATTGTTCAGGCTGCAAACAGTGCACTGCATGAAATATTCAAGTCAAACTACAGATATAAAAAAGCGGGTGTTATAGTTATGGGTATTGCTCCAGACTCACCTATACAGCAAGACTTTTTCGACATTGATGCGGAACAGTTGGAAAAGATGAAACGCCTTGACAAGGTTGTTGACAGAATAAACAAGACTAACGGCACCGAAACCATTGTTCTCGGCTCACAGCAATACCATCAGAAAGACAGCAATGGCAAGGCAGAGGTGTTTGCCAACGTGATGCGCCACGACTTCAGAAGCGGCAATCCGACAACGCGATGGAGCGACATAATCACATTGAAATAGTCTTTAACCATACAACAATCTTTCTTTGTCAATAAAGCATTCGTTAACTGCAAATAATCTACTTTAGTCTTGTACTATTCAACTTAAAAGCATAACTTTGCAGAACAAATCATTAAAGGTATACATAAAACTAACCAACCACTAAACAAAAAACATTGATATGACAGACAAGAAACTCTATTGGACTCGTACCATCAGTTCATTTCTTTTTGTTCTTTTCATGATGCCGCTAGGACATGCATTTATGATTATCATGGAGCATCTGCTTCAACCTCCGGCACTCCACTATGCTGGATTTCTGCTAGGCTTTGCAGGACTTGCCATAGTCATAACAGGTGTATTTGTGAAAGGAGATACCCGCCAGACCATTTTCGGACTAATCGGCGGACTGCTTTTCTGGACAGGCTGGGTGGAATTTCTATTTCTCTACTATGCACGCCGCTATGGGGTACAGCCCGAAATAGTTAATGGCGAAGTCGTTACAAAGCCCGAATATCTTATTCTACCTGCCACTTTCGGACTATGGGCTATGATAATGACGCTATATCTGTTTGGTGCTCAGACAGGCTGCAACTTCATCAACTGGTGGCAGCGCCGCTTGTTTGGCAAGTGCAAGCACGAGATTGTGGCTCACCCTATAACGCGCCATACATCAATAGTTACATTCATGGAACTGAACATGATACTCTGGACATCCTATCTTCTGCTGATGTTCTGCTACGACAGCCGTTTCTTAGGCGACCATCATCCCATAACTTATCTTGTGGGTGCTATTTGCCTGGCAGGTTCCATCTATATCTTCAGAATGCAGTTGCGCAGAAAGTCGTGGGGAGCAAACATCCGCATGGCAATAGCAACAGTAATAGTGTTTTGGACACCAGTAGAGATTCTTGGCAGAATAGACTTTTTCACCGAAGTATGGGTGCAGCCTTTAAAATATAGTGGAATAATGATAGCCATAGCAGTAGCCTTCATAGTGCTATCCGTCATTCTTGTGATGAAAAGCAAGCGTGAAAATAAGTAGAAGGTGGCTGAACTGAGAAAAAAATACCAGAACTCTCTGGAGGAAAGTAAATATTAGGAAAACAAGAAAGCAACTTACCATGATATGTTAGTCATGATAAGTTGCTTTCTTATGTGCGCCTGATAGGACTCGAACCTACACGTCGCGGGACACTAGATCCTAAGTCTAGCGCGTCTACCAATTCCGCCACAGGCGCGTTTATTCTTCTTCATTGAATGATAAAAAGAACACCCGTCTTTCGTCTCAAGTATATCCCTGATTTGAAAGACGGGTGCAAAGGTAATGAATTAAGACTTAAGATTTGATATTTAAGAATTAAAAAATATTAAATGTTATGATTTATCTTAATTAAAGAGCCTTTTCTGGGTACATTGCATCCCACCATGACTTGTCTTCTTTCAGCCAGCGTGCAAACCAAGCATAGATGGTCTGCTGCCATTTCATGCGTTTCTCGTAGTCGTTGATGCCATGATTTTCTCCTTCTACTACGACAAAGGCGGTAGGACGACCGAGAAGTTTCAGCGCTGTATACATCTGTATGCTTTCACCTATAGGCACGTTGGTGTCGGCTGTTCCATGGAGGAAGAGCAGAGGTGTGTGAATCTTGTCAGCATTATATAGCGGACTCTGGTCTACATATAGGTCTTTTCTTGTCCAAGGATAACTCTCTGCCATTGACACTTCACTGTAGGTATAGCCCCAGTAGCCTTCTCCCCAGTAACTGGTGTGGTCGCTGATGCCTGCATGCGAGATTGCTGCGGCAAACATATCTGTCTGTGTTTGCAGATACTGTGTCATAAATCCACCGTAAGATGCACCCATACAACCGATGTGCTTGCCATCGATGAAGTCGTGTTCATCAACAAAGCGGCGTGTACCTTCAATAATGTCTTGAGCAGGTCCGTTGCCGGCTGTGTTGACATGGCGCGAAGCAAACTCCTGACCGAAGCCTGCACATCCGCTTGGCTGCAATACATATACTACATAGCCTTGTGCTGCGTAGGTGTGGTGTGGGTATCTTGTCTCGAAGTTTCGTGGTGTAGGTGAGCATCCACCATAGTAATAAACGATGAGAGGGTATTTCTTGTCCTTGTCGAAGTGAGGTGGCAGATAGTAGCGTCCGCAGATGGTATCGCCTTTAGAATTGACAAAGTCCCAAGCCTTACATTCGCCAAGAGTTATGCCCTTGAGTCGTTTTGCCGACAGGTCTTCGATTAGTTCTGTGCGGTTAGTCTTCAGATTGAGCGAATAGAGGCGGTCGGAGTTTGATGCACTCTCACCTACAATCACAGCCTTTGGCGCAGAATGAGCAAAGCTTATTTTGCTTACTATCTCCTCTGGCACTATGATTTTCTCAATCTTGTAGTTCTTGTCGGGACGGCAGCGGAACAGGTTTACACAGTCGCGGTCTTCAGCAGTGAAATAGATGTTTCCGTCGCTGTTGTTCCAGTTGAAGTCGTTTATAGACGGATTGAAGTATTTTGTTATTGGCACAACACTCAAATCGGCTGTGTTTAGCACGAACAACTGATAGTCGTACATGCTTGGAATGCGTCCTTCAGGCAGGTTCTTGCCTATGCCACCGAATGCTTCTGGAGAGCCCTTGAGAAGCACTCGCTTTCCGTCTGGCGACAGACAAGCATCGACCACAAAACCATCGTTGTCGACAATGGTCTTTGTCTGCATAGTCTGCAAGTCTATCATCATCATAGACGTGCGTTCAGTTGGTCGCTTGCCGAGTACGCTGAATGAAACACTTGCCAGCAAGTTACGTCCGTCTTGGCTGATGTCGGCAACATATACGTTGCGATGCCCGAAAGTGAGAGGCTGAGAGAGACCTGTCTTCATGTCGAAGATTGAAAGTCCGTAGCGAGTTCTCCAATTAGGCTGGCGGTCATCTGGATGAATATATTCGTGAACGTTAGCATCGTCTTTTGGTCCTTCTTTTGTCTCGACAAGAATGAGTTTTCCTGTCTTCAGGGGCAGCAAGTGGAACTGGTTGTCGGGAAGATTCTGGCATAGAACATCTTGCTTTCCGCTTTGAACGTCGCAAACTACAAGCTCTTTGCCATTTAAACCTTGACGAGTGAAATAGTATCTGTCCTCGCCGTCAACCCATTCTATTGCATCGGCTGTCTCGTTTACGAGTCTGCCTGTCTGCAAGTCGGTGAGCAGATACTTCCATTGGCTCTTTCCACCATGCATTATTTCATAGCGTGTAGTAATCAAATACCTGCCGCTGTTTGATAGACTTGCCTTGTAGATGCGCTCACCTTCCATCACTTTACTTATGTTGTAGAGCTGACTGTTGCCATCAGATAGTGACAGAGTAGAGTTGTCGTCCGTGCTTACAGTCATAGAGATATGCTCAGTAGAGTCGGCTTCTGTAAGACATTTCACTACTACCGAGTGGCTGCCTGGCTGGAAACTTACTTTGTTTCCGTCGATTGCCGTTCCGTCAACAAACAGGCGATAGTGTTTGAGACCCTCCAGCTTCAGGTCGGCTTTGGCAAAAACAGAGTTCTCCAAACTGAATTGCAGCAGATGAATTGCCGTAGAGCTGCCAGAACTGAGTGGCGACGAGGCTGAGAAGTCGCGTCCATTGTCTGCTAAGTCAATTTGCAGCGGTGTGTCGAGCAGCGAAGTTATGTCAAACTTCTCAGAATTAACGCCAATGCTGTCAATCATAAGCGGAGTGCTAACCTTGAATGGACCGGCATAGCGATACTTGTCGATTTTAATGTCTTTTGCTCCTACTGTAGACCATGCGAGCAATGACAATAGAAATAGGATGTGTGTTTTTTTCATGACCGTTGTCTTGAAAGTTTTTAATGTTAATAATTTTTGTTTGGTTAATAGCTTGCAAGATTGTAGACCTATGAGAACTTGAAGATTATGAGTCCGAGTTTTCTGAAGTTTAAGGCATTGGTAAAAATATGCTCTCAAGACACTTCAAAACCAGAAAGCCTCAAAACATTATAACCTCATTTCATATCTCAACTACTTCGTTGAAGTGCTTCTGTGCCCAGTCTATCAGTTCTAAGAGTGTGGGCATTAGCGACTTACTGAGTGGGTTTAGCGAATATTCTACTCGCGGCGGCACCACTGGGAAAACTTCTCTATGGACAAGATTGCTGTGCTCCAGCCTCTTCAGTGTAGCAGACAGCATTTTCTGAGAGCAGTCGGGCATTTGCCTGCGCAACTCATTGAAACGCAAGATGCCTTTCTCACTAGAGTGGATGGAGTAGAGAACCAGCAGTGACCATTTATCGTCGAAGCGGCTTATCACCTGTCTTATAGGACATGTGTTGAGTGGAAGCGTAGTTTCATTCATTTATTTTGTGATTATATTGATATTGCTTTTCCAGATTTAATAAAGAGTGCATCTGCAACTTGTATAAACCAGAAAGGAGTGCAAAGGTAACTATTAGAAACCATACTGACAGACCTTTGTATGTTAATCTCTGTTAAAGTCCATTACATAGATAGTGCCTTTTTATTCAATTCCTACTTTTTGGTAACTATCTGACTATATTGTAACCTCTTGCAGGAATGATTCTTTTACTATAATTTTGCAGTCAGAAAATATAAACAAAAACATTATAGAGATATGAAAACAATTGAAAAAATCAGCGAAGGTAAGAACTATTCAGCGGTAAATGTTGGTAAGATTGACGAGATTATTAACTACGAGTTGCCAATGGGACCTGATGTTGTCATTAAAGGAAAAGTATTTGCAGGTCAGGCTGTAAGTGCAACAGGAAGTGAATTTAGTTTCCAGACTCTTGTTCCTGGACAAGACAGCGGTTTCCTGCACACTCATAAAACTCACGAAGAACTCTACATGATACTTCGTGGTGAGGGACAATATCAGGTTGACGGTGAGGTCTTCCCAGTAAGCGAAGGCTCTATCGTGCGCGTTGCTCCAGACGGAAAGCGTGCGCTAAAGAATACAGGAAGTGAGAATCTTACCATGCTCTGTATCCAGTATAAAGCCAATGCTTTCACAGCAGATGACAGTCCAATGACAGACGGAGTTATTCTGCAAGAACCACTCAACTGGTAAACATAATTAATTGTTTGAGAACACAAACGGAAAAGAAAACAAAAAAGCACGAACCCGTATAGAGTTCGTGCTTTTATTATTTAGTACAATTATAGACTTATGTATTACCACCAGCCGCCACTATTGCTGTTAGAAGAGTAAGGAAGTGACAAGCCGTCCACAACATAGATTGATGTTCCTGTAGAAGACACTGTAGGTTCCATGTAAAGGCCATGAAAATCGTCTCCGCTTACAGTCGAACCGCTATAAAGTATGTACTTGCTGCCTTTTGTTAGTTCAGGTGAAGTAATGAGAACCGTAAAGTTTCCGTTGCCTCCACCAGGACCGCCAGGACCTGCTGCAACATACGAACTGCCACCTGACGAACTACCCTTAAGACTCTTGAATGCGAGAATAGGTGTTCCGTCGTCCTTTGTGAGTGAATAGTATGAGTTTCCAATTATAGTGCCTTTATATACTATTGTTGGCTGGGTTGTTCCTGAAGATGTAGGATAGTTCCACCACCAATGCCTACGAGTGTTCCACCAGTTATAACTACATGATAACCGTTTTCTTCGTTTGCATCAATGCCACACTCAGGAGAACTGCCTCCATATACAATATGAGTTCCGCCTTGTATATACATATTTCCGTTTGCATCAAGTCCGTCGTTGTTTGTGGCATTTGCATAAATCTGACCACCTTTAATATACATGTGGCTTGCAGAGTTCAGGCAGTCATCATATCCGTTGGCTTCGATTGTTCCTCCATTGATTGTCATTATTTTTTTGCTCTCAATACATTCGCTGCCTTCGCCACCAGTTGCCGAAACAACTATTGTTCCGCCATTTATTGTTACGTTGCCATCAACCTTCATGCCCTTAGCCGAACTGCGTTTGTCACTGTTTCCGCTATTGCCGCCACCAGGCCAGCCTCCGCCACCGCCAGTGCTGCCGTATGTATAGCGAGAACCTGTAGTTGATATGTTGAATGTTCCGCCGTCGATAGTAAGTTCTCCATCGCAGTTTATGCCTTTACCGCCAGAACCAGTACTTGTAAACTTAAACGTTCCACCAGCTATATTGATGTTTGCATCAGACTTCATGCAGGCTGAAGCCTTAGTCTTCTGCTTGTCAGAATCCCATTCGCCCCCACCAGTAGTTTCAACTGTGATGTTGGCTGTGCTTTCAGCACTTGCTGTAATATTGCTTTCAGCGTTAATGCCTTTGGCTGCTGTTCCAGTCACCTTGATGTATGTAGTTCCACCTTCGAGCATAACCTCGCCGTTGTTTTCGTCGGTATCATCATCGGTCTTGCTAACCTGAATGCCGTCGTCGCCAACACCTGTAATGTTTAGCGTTCCGCCCTTTTGCAGGAAGTATTGATTAATGTTCATACCGTCACCTACAGCCTTAGTGACATTGATGGCTCCTAGTTTTTTCTTTAGTTCTACATACTCGTCGCCCCAGAAAGCATGCTTTGTGTTGCCAACAATAGTAAGTGTTCCTGCACCATTAAACTCAGAGTGTCCGTTAACCATGAAAGCAGCCTTATGACTACCGTTAGCGCCATCGGCTAAATAGTTCTCCGTACCTTCGTTCAGTATTATTGCAATGCGTTTTCCGTCGCGGATGTTGATTGCAGCACCTGTTGGATTCGTCAAGTTCAGTCCATTCATCACGAAAGTTGTTTTTAGCTCACCATCCATATATAAAGAACCATCTGTTGACGAACCGCTAAGTGTATAGGTTATTTCCTCTGCAACATCGGCAGACTGGATAATACTTACATCTGAACCTTCTGCTTCTATTGCCAGTTGGGACATAATATTATAAGGTACGAATACGCTTGCTTTGTCACCATTCCAGTTTACTGATACAGCATTCTCTGTAACTTCTGCGCCGTCGATGTAGATATCGCTGATGTCGGCAATAGAAAATGTTTTGTCGAGAACGGTTAGCGAGGTTGCGTCAGAATAAATCATCTCGCCAGCCTTAGCAGCAGGAATCTGATAAGTAACTTCGCCTACAACAACATTCATTGTCTGTGCTCCTGCAGAGAGACATGCTCCTAGAGCAAGTATTGATAATATATGTTTTTTCATTTCACTGCCATTTTGTAGGTTCTACCATTTGTTTTTATTACATAAAGTCCCTTGTCAAGTTTGTTGTGGGCCTGGATTGCATTGTTGAAGTGTCCAACAAACATTCCTGAAGTTGTATAAACCGTTACACCCTCGTTGTTTACTTCCATGTCGCTAATGCCTGTAGTCTCTGCCCTTGTGTTTGAGAAGTACATCTTAGCAACATCGGCAAGGGCAATGTTTAGTGCTTCTTCATTGGCATTTGCTTTGATTTCGCCATTCTCAAAAGTAATTCTTAGACCGTCAACCGACAGCGACCTTTCTGTTCCGTCGGTGTTAGTGAAAGTCAAGTAAAGATAATCATCGGCTTTCAACTGATTTGTTCCTATAACGAGTAGGGACAAGAAAAGTAGTTTTTTCATATTTATAATTAATTAAGTTACTGAAATCTCGAAATGCTCAACTACTTAAATTTTGATGTTTAAGGTCGGTTCGCTCATAGAAATCAAGGTAGAAAACAATTATAAAACTGATTTTACCTTATGATCGCATAGCCTTACAACCTTTTAATCTTAAAATGGAGGATGAGAAACATCCGAAATTTAAATTTATTTATTGTTACAAAAACTGTGTATTATTATTTAAAATGTAGCCATAAATGACATTTGTACTTACTATTTGATACCGTGTAGTTGTCTTTTAGTATGCAAATGTAACTAAAAAAGTCATCTTTTGGTTCAAAAGATGACTTTTTTAAGTGTTTTAAATACGTTTTTACCAATTATTCACAAAAACACATATATTTTGCTTTGGTTTATAGTGTAAAAACAATACGCTAATATATCAGTTCAAACAACTGATGAACCTCTTGCCTTGACTTGTATCCGTTGGCTATTCTAAAGTTTCCTTTGACGTCAAGTTTGTTTTGGCTTTTGCAGTAAACATAGAAATGACCACCGTTTATATTGAGGTCGCCATCAACCTTCACGCCTTTGGATTTAGCAACATCGTTGTTTCCATTGTTGACAACAAAAAGGCTTCCCCCATTCATTACCATGTTGGTATTGACATTGATTCCCTTAGAACCGTTGCCACTTGTCAATAGGCGCAACTCTCCATTGTTGATAGTCAGCACGCTATCACACTTTATAGCAGCAGTAGAAGTAGTATCATTGTCCATTATTTTGGTTGAACCACTTGTTATTATAGTTGTTCTTCCGCCATTCACCACAATGTCGTCTTCGCTGTTTATACCTTTCATTCCGTCGCCTTTTACGAGAATGTTGAGCACACCGCCGTTAATGAAAACACCGTCGTTGGTTTTCAGTCCATGACCTGCCATACTGACAAGATAAATGTTTGTACCTACGCGGAATCTTACATAGTCATCGGATGCAATGGCATTTTTGCTATTCGATGTGATAGTGAGCAATCCAGTTCCGCTAAACACAATCTGACCTTCGCTGAAGAGTGTGGCTTTCTCGTCTTCGCCTGACGGTGTACGAGAGTATTCCTTTCCGTCGGTAAGCGTAACTTCATTGCCTTCAGTTACGAAATACATGGTCTTGCCCGATTGTGAATTAATCGCAGCACCGAAAGGGTTTGTCAGACTGAGTCCGTTTGCATTAATCTGGAAACGGCGGTCGCTGTAAACCTTGAACGAGCCGTTATCGCTTTTGCCTGTAAGTTTATAGCAAACTCCTGATTTTGTAGAGCGAATTACCACATGAGCGCCGTTGACAGACACACTCAAATCAGCAACATCACCGCTAACTTCTGCATTCTCACCATTGTAGTTTACATATACGGTTCTGCTAAAGCTTGAGTTCTCTATGTAGTCATTGAAATAGTCTGGGTCGTCGCTTTCTGTTGGAATAACCTCTGTTTGTTCCGAAATGGCATCTCGGTTCAGACTTATTTCCACAGGTTCCACTGTAACTTCAGTCTGCTTTTCATAGTCGTCTATCAGTTTGTCTAAGTCACTGTCACCGTCTTTGCAACCTGTCAGTACTACGGCTAATGCTATAATAACATAAGATAACTTTTTCATAGTTGTGAAATTTTTAAAATTTAAATTCATAACCTAATCCAATGATATGGCTGTTTAGGTCTTCATCGTCGCTGCTTCCATTAGAGTTTTGGTAACGATAGAATGCATTGAACACATGCTTTTTCTTTATTTTGTATTCAATGCCTACTGTTAGTCTTGTCTTCTCAAGAGCCATAGAGTTGAACAATTCCACGTTTGCATAAGGATCGAACTTGCATTTCGGAATGTCATAATCAACCTGCAAACGGCTTCTCAGCACATGATGTGACTTACTCTTAACCTTAGTTTGCTCCCATTTGGCTTGTGCAAAATTATATCTCTCTGTCTCTTTCTCTGGACGATATGTGTATTGCCAGCGCTCGCGCAGAGAGAAACTGAAACGTCCTGCGCTGAAACCACCAGTCAGCGAAGCACTGAAGCGATGTCGCAAAGTGAAATAAGAAGGTCTCCAACTTTCATAAAGCACATTTGAACTTATATCAGTTTCCTCATCAGTATATATGCTTTTAGAAGTTGTCTTCAAATATTCCTCACGCCTGTCGCTCATCAGTTTATAAGCAACGCCTGCCTTCAGCCATTTCGTTATTTTGTATTGAGCCGACAACTCTCCACTCCATCGGCTTATTGTCTGGCTATTGTTGCACGTTCTCATTTCGGCTTCTGCCCCGAAGGTCCATTGTTTTCCTGCTTTCTTACTTGCCACTATATTATATTGCATGCCGAAGTCGTCCTTCTGTGCCATAACAGCAGAAGGGACAAAGAGCATAATCGCAAGTATCAGTATTATATATTTCCTTTCCATACTCATTCTATTTTAAATGATTATTCTTTAGCTGCCAAATAGTAAACTTATTCACTTGCCAACATACTTCATCCAATCTCGGTTAAATCATCGCGACGCAGTTTTAGTTTTCCGTTTACATCTGCATCTGGTGTTGAACCGTCTTCATAAGTCACTTTCAGCATAGCCATATCGCGCAAGAAGTCAATCGCCCCCACCTGCACGTCAATAATATTCACACCGAGTCTTTGTTGTAAGTCGTCAACGAGTTCGCTTCTCTGTTCTGGTTTAATTAAATCAATTCTGTCATACTGAATAAGTTTTGTAGGATGCTGTTTCAGTATTTTTTCTATAAGGTAGATTGCTACGACAAAGATACCGTTGCTGAATAACAGCTCGACGATTGACACTGAAGTAGCTATTGCATTGACTACGGCAAGTGCGATGATTACAAACATATAGGTCATTTCGCGCACATGAATGGAGTCTGTCCTGTAGCGCATAATAGAGAAGATGCCAAACAAACCTATACCTATACCGATGCTCGTTTTTGCTTTCAGGTCTTCAAGAACGAATATCATGAAGAAAACTATAAAGAACACAGCCATGCTCGACAACATAAAAGTGAAATAGAAGTCAGGGCGGTGGCTCTTACGATAATATAGGCGGTCAGTTATAAACCAATTAAACAGCATGCAGATAGCAAAGCGCACCAGCATGTCGGTGAAAGTCTCAGAGACTGTGAAATCTAAAAGGTGTTTCATGAATTATGATTTTAATATTTTTTCTACTTCGCGCATCTTCTGCTTGAAGCGGTTTATGCGCAACTCGTTGTTTGTAAGCATCTGTCCCATGCAGTATTTGCTGAAACCATGAGGGAAAATGCGCAGTTGTCTCAGCATGCTCAGCACAGGAGAAGGCGATAGCCCGTCGCGCTTCAGTTCTATAACTACAAGATTTTGCAGATGATTTTGTTTCTGATGTACTATGTTGTTGAATGTGATATTTGTATCAATCGTAAGTCTTTCAGTCTTGTTCTGATTTACAAGAGTGATGCGGTCGAACTTAGTCTGTAATGCAGGGTTAAGAATAGAGGTGTCATATTTAAGATATTGGCTCAGAAATTGCAGTTTCTCATCGTCGTTAAGGTCCATGTCAGTCACGCGTATTCTTTTCTTTTTTGTACGGCCATGATTGTTTTTAGTCTTCACCTCCATAAACTGCAAGTTGCTGTCAGTATAGGTTCTGAATCGGAGTTTCTGACGGTTGGCATGTCCCGTCTGATGGACGTAGAACATATTATAGTCGGGAGTGTCGAAATAGACAGTGCTGTAAGCCGAAATGCGCTTGTCGTTGATTTGCTGAACAAAATAATCTGAAGCAGCCAATGAAAGCAGGCGACGCAGTTTGCCAGTAGTTGTGACAAACTTAGTGTCAATTCTGTTCATCAGTTTTATGCCCTTCATTTCCTCAAGGCTGATAGTCTTGAAGCTTGAGAGCACACTGCTTGCTTCATATATTTCCATTGTCCTAGTTTTGTCTTGTTTGGGTTAATCATTACACTAATCACCCCTTGCCGTTTCTTTTCATTGTTTAAGAATTTGTATATTTGACGGCTTAGCCATGTTTATATGCAATGAAAAGAACAGAGAAACTTTATTTCCTTGCCGTAATTACTTTTTCAGTGAAGCATCGTTCTTAATTAAGTATTCAGCAATCTGAACGGCATTGAGCGCAGCACCTTTTCTAATCTGGTCGCCGCTGAGCCAAAGAGTCAGCCCGTTTTCGTCTGCAATGTCCTTTCGAATACGGCCTACATAGACATCGTCCTTGCCTGCTGTGTAGAGAGGCATAGGATATTTCTGGTTTGCGGGTTCGTCAACGAGCTGGCAGCCGTCGGCTTCTGCAATAGCCTTTCTGACTTCTTCAACAACAAGAGGCTGCTCTGTCTCTATCCATATACTCTCAGAATGAGAACGTAGAGTCCCTACTCTAACGCAGGTGGCAGAGCAACGCACATCAGAGTGCATTATCTTGCGTGTCTCGTTGAACATCTTCATTTCTTCTTTCGTGTAGTCGTTGTCGGTAAATACGTCAACCTGTGGTATTACGTTGTATGCCAGCTGGAACGGGAACTTGCTGACTGTCACTTCCTCACCGTTGACAATCTGGCGGTATTGGTTCTTTAGTTCGTCCATTGCCGATGCACCTGCACCGCTTGCACTCTGATAGCTTGCAACGCGAATGCGGCGAATATGCGATAATTTTTCTATGGGCTTAAGCGCTACGAGCATCATTATAGTTGTGCAATTAGGGTTGGCAACTATACCGCGTGGACGGTTCAACGCATCTTCAGCATTACACTCAGGCACAACAAGTGGCACATCGTTGTCCATGCGGAAAGCATTAGAGTTGTCAATCATTATAGCCCCATGCTTGGTTATGGTTTCGGCATATTCTTTTGATACGCCTCCGCCAGCAGAAGTAAAGGCAATGTCGATGTCCTTGAATGAGTCGTCGTGCTGTAAAAGCTCAACTTCAATTTCCTTATCCCTGAAATTATATTTTCTGCCAGCACTGCGCTCTGAACCAAAAAGACGAAGACTGGTTACTGGGAAATTGCGTTCATCAAGCACTCTCAGGAATTCCTGACCTACGGCTCCACTGGCTCCAACTATTGCTATATTCATTTTCTTATTCCTTTTCTTTTTTAATTTATGTTGTTATAAAAACATCTTTTAGTGTAGACTTACACTTTTCTGTGCAAATATAATAAATATTTGTAATAATATGCTCTAATTGATAAAAATTAAATCAAATCAAACATTTTTCCGAACTTTTTTAACTAACTTTGCAAACAAAATGACACTCTTAAACCACATGATGGCAATTTTGCCTACAAACATATCTGGTTATTTCCCGATTTCCGACCCCACGCTGATTTTCTTCATCGTGTTGTGTATCATTTTGCTGGCACCTATTATTATGGGTAAGCTGCGAATACCTCACATCATCGGAATGGTCTTGGCTGGTGTGATTGTGGGACAGTATGGGCTTAACATACTTTCACGCGACGACTCTTTCGAACTTTTTGGAAAGGTCGGACTCTACTACATCATGTTTCTTGCAGGTCTCGAAATGGACTTAGGAGGAATGAAGCGCAACAGCATGCGCTTTCTCAGTTTCGGACTTCTCACCTTCGGAGTGCCTTTCATCATGACTTATTTCATTTCGCAATGGCTGCTCGGCTATAGCGGCATGGCTTCGCTCATCCTTGGAAGCATTATGGGAGCAAATACTCTCATTGCCTACCCAGTAGTGGGCAGATATGGATTGCAGCGCGACCGTAGTGTGGCTCTCAGTGTGGGCTCGTCGATGATAGCATTGTTTACAGCACTCGTCATCTTGGCTGCCGTTGTCGGTACATTCGACGATAATAGTGGCGGGTTATTGTTCTGGATTTTGTTTATAGTCAAGTTTGTAGGCTTCTGCGCATCCCTTTTCTTCTTCATTCCTCGCATCACTCGTTGGTTTCTTCGTCGATATTCCGATGCCATCATGCAGTTCATCTTCATCTTGGCTATGCTTTTCTTGTCGGCAGCACTTGCTGAGGCTGTAGGACTTGAAGGCATATTGGGTGCATTCTTGGCAGGACTCATTCTGAACAGATATATCCCTCACGTTTCTGCACTGATGAACCGAATAGAGTTTACGGGCAATGCCTTGTTTATCCCTTATTTCCTTATCGGTGTCGGAATGTTGATAAATGTCAGAATACTGTTTCAGAGCAGCGAGACGCTTTGGATAGTTTTCTGGATTGTGTTGTTCGGAACGCTTGGAAAGGCTGTCGCTGCATATCTTGCAGGCATCCTGTTCAAGATGCCGTTAGCTCAGTGCAACATGATGTTCGGACTCACCTCTGCCCACGCAGCAGGTGCTATAGCAATGGTTATGGTAGGAATGAAACTTGAAGTAGAGCCAGGAGTACCGCTTGTTAATGACGAAATGCTAAACGGTGTGGTAACAATGATACTTTTCACCTGCATTATCAGTTCTATGATGACTGAGAAAGCTGCCAAGCAGATAATCTTGAAAGAAGGACTGCTTAATCAGGATGAAACCGACAGCAGCGACGACGATGAGCGAATGTTGCTGCCTGTGAAATATAAGGATATTGCAGACGGACTGATTAGCCTTGCTGCAATGACGCGCAACAGAAAACTAAACCGTGAGATTGTCGCTCTAAATGTTGTATACGACGATGCCAACCGAGAGAAATACCAGGCAAAGGGCAGACAACTTCTGGAGCATCTCTGCCAGCGTGCAACTTCTGCTGACATTACAATTCAGTCTCAGGTGCGTGTCGCTGCTAATATTGCCAACGGCATCAAGCATGCTTTCAAGGAGTTTAATGCTTCTGAGATCATCATGGGCATGCATATTCATAAGAATATCTCGCCAACCTTTTGGGGACAGTTTGCTCAAAGCTTGTATAATGGCTTGTCGCGTCAGATTACATTCGTCAGACTGAAACAGCCTCTCAACACTCTGCGCCGCATTCAAGTCGCAGTACCTTCGAGGGCAGAATATGAACCTGGATTCTATCGCTGGGTTGAACGACTGTCGAGACTGGCTGAAAACACAGATTGCCGCATTCAGTTTCATGGAAGAAACGAGTCTATGGAACTCATCCGCCAGTATATCAACAACCGCCATCCGAGCGTTAGGGCTGAATATACCTACATGGCTCACTGGAACGAACTGCCGCGACTGGCTTCGCAGATTCATGAAGACCACATGTTTGTTGTCATAACCGCACGAAAGGGAACAGTGTCTTATAAGACTGCACTCGAAAGGCTGCCTGACGAAATAGAGCAGCACTTCAGCGGCAAGACCATCATGATAATTTTCCCCGACCAGCATGGTGAACCTATGGATGCTATGACGTTTGCTGAGTCACAACATCAGGAAGAGGTTAGTGCATACCAGTTGCTCTTGGAGTGGGTTAGAAAGAAAACACATAGAATTTAAATATATAGTGTTTTAAGGTTGTAATTTGCTTTAAACACGATGACAGGCAAATTCGGTTCATGGCTATGTTGATTAAGAATTAAGGGATAATGGTTAATGATTGTTGTTCAAGTTGACAAAAAAATCAACGTTCTCAACACTCATACTTCAGAGCCAAACATCCTTAAAACATCAAAACCTTTAGAAAGAATGATTGACGTAAAAAACATAACAAAGAGTTTCGGACAGTTGCAGGTGCTTAAAGGCATTGACCTGCATATTGACAAAGGCGAGATTGTAAGTATTGTCGGTCCGAGTGGTGCAGGCAAGACCACTCTCTTGCAGATTATCGGCACCTTAGACCGCCCCGACGGCGGACAAGTTGTTGTTGATGGAGTGGATGTGAGCAGGATGTCGTCTGGCAAACTTGCTGACTTCCGCAATTCTCACCTTGGTTTTGTCTTTCAGTTTCATCAACTTTTGCCAGAGTTTACTGCTCTTGAGAATGTGATGATTCCTGCATTCATCGCAGGCAAGTCGGGCAGTGAGGCCAAGCATAGGGCTAAGGAACTACTCGACTTCATGAACCTTTCCGACCGTCTTCAGCATAAGCCTAACGAATTGTCGGGAGGAGAGAAACAGCGTGTTGCTGTGGCTCGTGCGCTGATGAACCAGCCTTCGGTTATTCTTGCTGATGAACCTTCGGGCAGTCTTGACTCAAAGAACAAGGAAGAACTCCACAACCTGTTTTTCAAGTTGCGCGAAGAGTTCGGACAGACCTTCGTCATTGTTACACACGATGAGCAACTGGCGCAGACCACCGACCGCACAATAAAGATGAAAGACGGCAGACTTGAATTGTAGCAAGTTGACATGAACGTTAACGGGAACGATAACGGGAACCCTAATCGTTATTCCTTAATCTTTAATCCTGCATAACTATGAACTATGCACTATGAACTATACAGTTGCTATAATTGCTTGTCAACTCAAAAGAAACACCTTAGAATAAAATGTAAAGAAATGAGTAAGGAATTATATTTAGGAAAATGGAATAGACTGAAAGTAATCCATTATACAGATTTCGGTTTCTATCTTGACGGAGGACGCGAAGGACGAATTTTGCTGCCAAAACGATATATACCAGAAGGACTTGAAGTTGGCGACGAGATAGATGTCTTCCTCTATTTAGACCAAGAAGAAAGACTTATAGCTACAACCGAAAAACCATTTGCTGAGGTTGGCGACTTTGCTTTCCTCGAAGTCTCATGGGTCAACGAGTTTGGGGCTTTCCTCAACTGGGGATTAATGAAAGACTTGTTCTGTCCGTTCCGCGAGCAGAAGATGCGAATGGAGCGTGGCAAGAGTTATATAGTCTATGTTGACATTGATGAAGAGAGTTACCGCATCATGGCTTCGGCTAAGATTGAGAGATATCTTGACCAGAGATACCCCGACTATAAGGAAGGCGACGAGGTAGACTTGCTTGTTTGGCAGAAGACAGACATAGGTTTTAAGGTGATTATTGACAACCGCTATGGCGGGCTGGTCTACGACGACCAAGTGTTCAGGGTTCTGCATACTGGCGACCGACTGAAAGGATATATCCAGCATGTGAGAGAAGACGGAAAGATTGACGTGTCGCTTCAGCCTACAGGCAGAAAACTGACAAAAGATTTCTCCGAAGTACTGCTCGCTTACTTGAAGTCGAATGATGGTTTCTGCGACATGGGCGACAACAGCAGCCCCGAAGCCATAAAGCTGCGTTTCCAAGTTAGCAAAAAAACATTCAAGCGTGCTATTGGCGACCTCTATAAAAGGAAACTGATAGTAATTGAGAAGGATGGCATAAGACTGGTTGGAGACAAATGATGGAACATCAGTTTTCACGCACAGAGATGCTAATCGGCACAGATGCTCTCAACAAACTACGGCATTCAAAGGTAATCATCTTCGGTGTCGGAGGTGTTGGTGGCTACGTCTGCGAAGCATTAGCGCGTAGTGGTGTGGGTGAGATTCATCTTGTTGACAACGACATTGTTTCTATAACCAATATAAACAGGCAGATCCTCGCTTTGCTCTCAACCGTAGGCAGAGACAAGGTCGATGTGGCAGAAGAACGCATTGCCGATATCAATCCGCAGTGTGTTGTCAGGAAATACAAGATGTTCTATCTTCCAGAAAATGCTGACGATATAGACCTTTCGAAGATGGACTATGTTGTTGACTGCATCGACACCGTGAAGGCTAAACTGGAACTTGCACGCCGTTGCCATCGGCTCGGAGTGCCATTTATCAGCTCTATGGGTGCAGCCAACAAGATGAATCCCGCAGCCTTTCGTGTTCTCGACATTCAGAAAACGCAGATGGACCCGCTTGCAAAGGTTATCCGCAAGCAACTCCGCCGCGAGGGAATACTACACATGAAGGTTGTTTGCAGCGAAGAGAAACCCATAAAACCTGCTGATGTGGAAGGAAGTATTGGTGAAACACAAGATAAGGCGAAGGACAACACCCATAAGCAAGTGCCTGCAAGCAATGCCTTTGTGCCAGCCGCAGCAGGGCTCGTAATAGCCTCAGAAGTTGTTAAAGACCTTATGATGCAGTAATTAGAAGGCAAACGATTTTATATTTCAAAATATTTTTATTAATCACAAAAAACGTAATGATTATGAGAACTTACATTAAGATGGCTATAGCGTTATTTATCGCAGCAGCATGTTGCACAAGTTGTTCTGACAAGAAATCGGATAACACTAACGACGAGGCTGTAAAGAAACAGGTGAAATTTGTTGAAGGACGCAAGAACTTTGGTAGCGATGCAATCATCACTCCGCTCCCTGCAATAATGATTGCAACCTACGATGCCGACGAGACACCCGACGTGATGATGGCTGCATGGGGCGGACAGTGTGGCCCTAAGCATATCTGTTTTGAGTTGTCGGCTCACAAGACTACTGAGAATATAAAGCTGAAGAAAGCTTTTACCATTAGCTTTGCAAGCAAAGACAACGTTGCCCAAAGCGACTACTTCGGGATAGTTTCGGCTAATGACGTGCCAGACAAGGTGGCTCGTGCTGGTTTCACTGCAACTAAGAGTCCAAATGTTGATGCTCCTATCATTAATGAATATCCACTCACTCTCGAATGTAAAGTTGTGAAACTCGAAGAAGATGAAAACGGCGGTGCTCGTGTCGTAGGCGAAATAGTAAATATGAGCGCAGACGAGAGCATACTCAACGAGGAAGGAAAAGTTGACTTAGACAAACTCCTCCCTGTTGTTTACGATTCTTCTTCAAACACCTACCGCATCGTGGGCGAAAAGGTAGGCACAGCATGGGGCTCTGGCAAAATCTTTCAAAAGAAATAATTTCCCCTAAAACTTTTAAAGTACATAAATAAAGGTGGCACTATATTGCCACCTTTATTCTTTTTGAGTCATCGGGAGATGGTAAAGATTAAGGAATAAAGAAAAATAATTAAGGATAGCTATAAAAAAGGTTCATCCCCGAATTGCGTTGGTTTTGTCATGTAGTCCGAGCAGTAGCAGTGTGAAATACTCATCATCTCTATAGCCATATGCTCTTCTCTTCATTACCTTTATCTTATTGTTGATTCCTTCCAGC
>Ga0256405_10000106_pt1 | contig 259296 bp, 224 predicted proteins | sample RumenRJG_02DNA_FD_189096 | JGI IMG/M metagenome (GOLD analysis project Ga0256405, IMG submission 189096) | Bovine rumen microbial communities from Lethbridge, Alberta, Canada - RJG_02 | ecosystem: Host-associated > Mammals > Digestive system > Stomach > Rumen | place: Canada: Alberta...
CGCAAAGCGTTTAGTCTCGGGGTTTTATCTTTTCTGCAATTTCAGAGTTACTATACAGATAGTAAACTCATACTGCGAGTCTGCTTTGTACTCTCATTCGCTCACACTTGCGCCACGATGCCCTGTGCGGCGTTTTCGGGTGTCGGCTCGGGTAAACTCTCCACTGGTGGAGAGGGCGGGCAAATTTCGGCTTACGGTGCGAGAGTTACCGGCACCCTACCGTCACCCAAACGGGCAGTTACCGTCACCCGATAAGAATTGCTCACCTCACGCAGATGCGATAGGTAAAGCCTTTGGCGAATTTGGGGTGCCGGTAGAGTCCTCGATCTCGCTGTACAGCAGAGCACCCGACTTAGCGTCACCCGAGATGTCGTATTCGAGCCTGATTATCCTGCTGCCGTGACTGCGAGTCGATGTGAAATTCACACCGAGCGTTTTGAGTTCCTCTGTATGCTTGACGAGGTCACGGGTCACTCGGTTTGGGTAATACTGCCCACCGTACTTTTGGTAGAGCAGTTCGCACAGCGCAGTTGCCGAGCCAACGAATGACACCTGCTCGACCATAAGATCGTGTATCGCAAAAGAAAAAGTGTCACGCTTGAACGGTTCAACTGCATCGGTCACATACCAATGACAGTTACGAAACGCAACGCTAATTTCGACGTTCTCAAAGTCACGACCGACTCCGTACAGCTTGCCGACTCGGCTGCCTCGCTTGCTTTCGACCAGCACATAGCTTCCGTCAACACAACCGCTGAGTCCCATCGTTCCCGAGATAGTTTTGAACGGATCGTCATCAAAGTGCTTGCAGGTGTGGTGGATAAGAACGATCGTTATGCCAAGCTCGGTGGCGAGATTTTTGAGCACGCTCATGTCCTTGTAGTCCTTGGCGTAGCTGATGTCTGTGGTCTCACGGACCTTTTGCATGGTGTCGATGATAACGAGCTTGAGGTTGCTGTGAGTTTCACCAAGAGTTCGTATCTGACTTTCAAGTCCCGAGTCGATAGTGTCCGATGCGATAGCGAACTCCAAGTTCTCCGTCGGCACATCAATGAACTCATAGACCCTGTCCTGCAATCTGCCCTCGTCATCTTCGAGAGCGAGGTACACCGCTTGTCACTGCGAGGTCTCGTGCTTTAGGAACTGCTCACCGAGCGCAATGCTGACACACAGCTGCATGGCAAGCCACGATTTTCCGACCTTTGGTGCGCCTGCGAGAATGTACAGCCCGGGGTAGAGCATTCGGTCAACGAGGTATCTCTTTTTCTTGAACTCGGTCTCCATGATGTACTCGCAGCTGCATAGTTTCAATTCGTTTTGTTTCATATAATTCCTCCTTTCAATTTGATTTCCATGTTGCCCGCACTCCGCTATCGTTCCTGTCAGAGCTCTCAAAGCTCCGATGTATTATCCCGACTTGGTACGCTCCGAGCCCGCCAAGCTCATCATGGCTGTACTTCCCCGTGGGGTATCTTTCGTGTGTGCGGATTCAATTTTCAAGATGCTGTCGGCAGTATCTGCTTCCTCTATTTTTAAGTATATCGTTTCTTTTCACGCTTTGAAATGCTGTATTATTGATTTGATTTTTTCAAAATAACGATATCGGACAAGATAATTCAAAGTCAATTCAAAGACGTTACAACTGTACAAAAAATCGCCCTGTAAAATTTGATTTGTGCAATGTTATGTGATATAATAGATGTGACGAAAGAGAATGAGGGGAGGTCTGCATATGGAAAGGGAACAGATGAGAGGAAAGGTCTGCATATCAATTAACGGTGATGTGATACATCGTTATGCCTGGTTCAACGAGCGTTTTGAGCGGCTGCCTGATTCAACGGCAGAAAAAGAAATACTCTCCGTGATCGAAAATGACACAGAGAGTTTGGAAAGAGCTTGTGATGTTATTGATGACCTTGCGAGCCTTGACAACGGGCTGGAGTTCGGTTCTATCCCGCCGCAGCAGGTCAACAAGGTTGTGAACGCTGCACTTGACAATGTCAATGAGGTGCTAAAAGTTGATACTGTGCTTGGCTGTCTGCTTTACAATAGCGTAGCGAAAGCACTTAACGAGTTCGATGACGGCACGGCGATGTTCTTTGTTGAAACTATGAATAGGGTGCGAAATGCGATGCGTGAGCCGCTGATGCTGATAAGCAATCTGAACCGTTTACTGCACATGGCAGTGGAGATCGGCGACCCGCAGAGGTGGTTCGAGGAGTGTGTGCTTTGTGAGGAGATGCTGTTCAATGTCTGCTACACATCGCAGTTCATCAACTACGATCTTATCGACGGCAGCACCAAGCTCGACCTGTATTACATTTTTGACGATATTGCGAGCTACTACACTTTTATGCTGCTGCGGTTCGCACAGGAAAACAAGCGGATAAACTGGTGCAAGTGCTGCGGATACTACTTTGTCCCAAAGACGAAACGCAGGACACTCTACTGCGACAGAGTGTTCACCGAGGACGGCAAGACCTGCAAGCAAGTCGCACCGAAGCTGATGCAGAAGCTGCGCAGGAAGAAAGACGAGCTGCTTGACGAGTATGACAGAGTGAGAAACAAGAACTATAAGCGGTTTGAGCGTGGCTCGTGGAAGCTCGATGGGCAGCAGACCGAGAAAGACCTGAGCTATGAAGAATACGCTGACTGGGCAGATGAAGCCAGAGCCGCAAGAGCATTGTATATCCGTGGTGAGCTTGGCAAAGACGAGTTCAGAAAGGTCATCGAGAGGTTGGGGTAATGCTGTAAAAATGCACCAATTGCGACTCGCATTTTTAGTGATAATAATATAGTCACAGCATTGCATTTTTTGTCGTTTTGTAGTATAATATAAATTGGTAAACTATAATCGAACGGAGAATTCATGATGAATATTATTAGTTTGTTTTCGGGTTGTGGAGGATTGGATCTCGGCTTTGAGAAAGCTGGATTTAGCATCCCTGTTGCAAATGAATATGATAAAACGATCTGGGAGACTTTCAAGGTAAACCATCCCAATACTCATCTTATTGAAGGTGATATTAGAAAGGTTAATGAAGCTGATTTCCCTGATGATGTTGACGGTATTATTGGTGGTCCGCCTTGCCAGTCCTGGTCCGAGGCAGGATCGCTGCGCGGCATTGATGATGAGCGTGGTCAGTTGTTTTTTGACTACATAAGGATACTGCGTAAAGTCAAACCAAAGTTTTTCCTTGCTGAGAATGTAAGCGGTATGCTTGCAAACAGGCATAATGAGGCTGTACAGAATATCATAAAACATTTTGAAGACAGCGGATACAATGTGACTTTGACACTTGTAAATGCAAAGGACTACGGCGTTGCCGAAGAGAGAAAAAGGGTGTTCTATATTGGATTTAGGAAGGACTTAGATATTGATTTCAAGTTCCCTGTAGGCTCGACTGTTGATGACAAGAAAAAGATAACTTTGAGAGATATAATTTGGGACTTGCAGGAGACCGCAGTGCCTTCCGCCGACAAGAATCACAGGAACCCGGCTGCCATTAATAATAACGAGTATTTCACAGGCGAGTTTTCTCCGATCTTTATGAGCCGAAACAGGGTCAAGTCGTGGGATGAACAGGCATTTACTGTACAGGCTTCCGGCAGACAGTGTCAGCTGCATCCGCAGGCACCAAAGATGATAAAGGTTGGCAAGGACGCTTGCAGATTTGTTCAGGGCAAGGAGCACCTTTATCGACGCATGACCGTAAGAGAAGTGGCAAGGGTGCAGGGTTTCCCTGATGATTTCAAGTTTATCTATGACAGTGTGAATGATGGATATAAGATGATTGGAAATGCGGTACCTGTCAATTTGGCTTATGAAATTGCATCGGCTATCAAGAAAGAATTGGAGGCAGTTGTATGAGTTCCAAGAGCAACGATCAGGGAAGAGCGTTTGAATACGCATGCATACTAGAACTTAAAGACAGAATAGAGGACTTCCGCCCGGTCGCAGTTGATGAAGAATCGGTTGCAGCGGCTTTTAGAGCTTGGCAGACACAGAGTAATGCTGAACAGAAGAAGTACCTTCGTGCAGCTGATGCTTTCGTTGACACTCTGTTTTCTGCTGAACCGCTAATCCTTGAGCGTGATGGTGATAACGATGTGGTAGTTCTTTCTATAAACAAGGATTCTGACGCAGAAGGCGGTGATGTCCGTGATATTGTTATCACAAGGAATGCGATTCGCTGGGATATAGGTCTCTCTATGAAGCATAATCACTTTGCTGCAAAACATTCCAGACTTAGCTCAACAATAGATTTCGGTGCAAAGTGGTATGGCTCACCTTGTGATGATAGCTACTGGGGCATTGTGAAGCCCATATTTGCAAGGCTGAAAACGCTCAAGGGAGATAAGGTGGCATGGCACGATATGCCTGACAAAGAGGATAGTGTTTATAAGCCAATAGTTGAAGCTTTTATCAACGAGTTAAATCGAGCTTACAAAGCAGATAAGACAATTCCGGCAAGGCTGATCTCCTATCTTCTTGGTATTCGTGATTTTTATAAAGTTGTGGCTATTGATAATAAGCAGATCACGGAATTTCAGTCGTTTAATCTGCGAGGTGAACTAAACAAGAATGGCAGAAAGAATAAGCCCACTCTTATTATACCCAAAGCAGATCTGCCAACAGAGATTATTTCTCTGCGGTTCAAGCCAGGCTCAAAAAGCACAGCAGAGTTGTATCTTAACAATGGTTGGTCGCTGTCATTCAGAATACACAACGCATCGACTATCGTAGAGCCGTCGCTCAAGTTTGATATTCAGTTCTTGGGTGTACCGGCGAATATTATTACGGTAAATTGTGTGTGGAAATGAGTGCTTTGAAAGGAGAACATAATTGACAGAAAACAGTATCATCTTAACAATCCTAATTGCATTGCTAATTATAAATGTTATAATAACTGCTTTCTCCGGAAAAGAGGAGAAAACTATTTCTGGTACGTTAATATCATCAGGCATAGCGTTGATTATGTCTGGAATACCAGAATTATCAGAAATGATATTAGGTCTTATTGCATCTTTACTCAATTCTTCGTTAGTTGATACAGAAGGAGATTATATAATTAGGATTGTTGTTGGGATTTTTCTTGTTATCATAGGAATTGTTTTTAAGGTCAAGGTTAGCGAAAGAGTTTACATATTAAACATGTATGGCGTGGCTGTTCAAAAAGACATTGATGAAGTAAACGCTATTAAGAAATTGCACCTTTCAGAATACAAGGTTAAAGAACAGATATTAGACTTTACGCCGTTCTTTGATGGCATATCCATGAAACAAAATACTAACGGAATGATATGTAAACAGATTGAAAAATCTACTACAAGGTTTTCTTCTATAGTCGCAGAACAAAAGCACTCTTGTTTTACAGGTATGTCTCCTATACCATATACTATATACGCTGGAACATTTCTTGAAAATGCTAAAATCACCCGATATTTCGAGTATTGTAATGCTAACGGGGGATATTACTATGAGCTGAAAAAAGCTTCAAAAAAAGAGAAAAAAGAGATCCCTGATTTGAAACTTACTTTTCCAACAACACCAATATCAAATAGTACTGAAATCGTTTTGGCAATATCAATTTCTCATGAAGTTCGGCAGCAAGATCTATCACAGTTTGCAATGGATATTGTCACTCTTTCACTTGATGAACCAAAGGATAATGTGATTCGTTTCACTCAGCAGTTGGATTCCTACAAGCAAACAATATATAAGTGTTTAGAAACGGATTTGTTTAGCAAATATCCTAATCTAAAAACAATTCATATAGCCGCATCCATTCCAAGCTGTATGTCCATTGAAATAGGAAAAAGTATTGGTGTACGAACGAATAGAGTTCAAGATATTGTTGTTCATCACTATATTAGTAGTAATAATCCACCATATTCTTTTGGTTTATATGTGAGTGGTAGCAAAAAAGGACAGCTCTATCATTAAGGAGGACAATAATGTTTGACTTATCAAAAGAGTTTGATGATTTCTATACAAAACATACCGTTTTACCTCAAGACATAAAAAATGATCTTCGAGAAAAGAAAAAGCTCAATCTCGATAGACTGGATTCAGGTCTTGATGAATACAACAGTGAGAATAGTACAGCTTATGAAGTAGCTGACTCTAAAGAACAAGGCAGCGTAGCAATGTCAACCGTGATACAAAACGACTCTAATGATTACGATATTGATGTTGCTGTTATTTTTGAGGAGGATAACATCGGAGAAGAAACAGGAACTACAAAAGTAAAAAACATTGTAGCTAATGCTCTTAAGAGAAAATGCGTCAATTTCATAACAGAACCAACAGCACATACTAACTGTGTTCGTATTGAATATGCTCATACTAATCATTGATTTCTATACTTGGGAGGACATTATACTATGAACGCAGGAGCAATAACAATCAGTGGTATTTTTAATGGTTCCCGATTGCTCGAGGTTCCATTCTATCAAAGAGCATATGTTTGGAAAGAAGAACAATGGGAACGATTCATGGATGACTTGAAATATGTCACCAGCATTAAAAAACAATACTTTATGGGTTCCATTATTCTTAAAAACAGTGGTTCATTAAACACGTGGGATAAGTACTCAGAGTGCAGAGTAATAATAGATGGACAGCAGCGATTGACAACTTTGTTAATTTTTATGAAGGTGTTGTGTTTAAAAAAAGATCAGGCTGGTTTATTTGACCGCGATTATATTTTGGAGGATGGCTCTATTGCACTCAGGCATGGTCAAAGTGATATTGAAGCGTTTTCTAAAATTGTAGCTGCTCAAACTGCAGATCAAATTGATAATACCAAAACCAAATCTCAAATTATCGAAGCGTTCAATTATTTCTGTAAGAATGTTGACGAAAGACAATATGATAGGATGGCTATACGACAAAATATTCAGTTTGTATGCATTGATTTGAATGCTGATGAGGATGAACAGCAGGTATTTGATACTATTAATTCTCTCGGAGTAAGACTAACAACAGCGGAGTTGCTAAAGAATTATTTCTTCAATAAAAACAATGTGGATGAATATAAGAAAAAATGGGTCGGTGTTTTTGAGAAGGATGATGATGCCAGAGCATATTGGGATACAGAAATAGAGACCGGTCGTGTGCATAGAAGTATGATAGATATTTTCTTTGATGCATATTTCCAACTTTTTGTCCAGGATAATAAATATTCTGTATCAGCAGAGGACAAAATGATGTATGCTCGTGTTGACCACCTTTCTAAATCATATCCGCATTTTATCAACACATATTGTTCTGGAGACAAAGATATTGTTCTTTCCTCAATGAAAGAGTATGCAGATTGTTTCCGCAACATTTTTGATCCATCCACTTGTGATAGAAGCATTCCAGCGGCATATGGCATCGAAAGATTAAATGTAATCATTTTTGGCTTAAAGAACACTACGATGATACCGTATGTTTTGTATTTAGCAAATAAGGTCAAAGACGCTAACGATTTTAATCAGATTTGTCGGGTGCTCGAAAGCTATGTAATGCGCAGAATGGTGGTTCATGCGACTACCAAGAACTACAATAATCTGTACACATCATTTATACTTAACCAGATCAATGATGCTGAATCTCTTATGAAGCGGCTGACTGAAACAAATGATAGTACCACATATGTGCCTACTGATTCAGATTTGAAGAATGGATTTATTAATTCAAAACTGTATAATCTTCAAACGAAAGGAATTCTGTATCTGATTGAAAGCGGAATAAGACCGATAAATAGTGCATTATCATTGCTTGGATTTAATGTATACAGCCTTGAACATCTTATGCCTAAGAAATGGAGAAACAACTGGACGGGATGTGACAATGAAGATCTTGCTAAAGAGCGAGATTCAAAACTACTGACTATAGGTAATCTAGCCATTATTCCACAAGCGTTGAATTCATCTATACGAGATTCAGATTGGAAAACAAAGAAATCAGGAAAGAAGAATAAACCAGGCTTGGATTCTTGTGCGAAAGGATTAGCTACGCTTAATGATGCGCTTGACAAATCTCAATGGACGGAGACGGAAATTGAAAACCGTGCTGAGTGGCTGTTTGATAAGGCATCAGAAATCTGGAAGATATAGACCAAAGTTTTCATTTTATTTTAAATATTGTTCGAGGAAAAGATTTATGCCAAATTATAAAATAAAATACATGTTTGACTGGGGCAGTGGTGTCTGCCTCTGGTCGTGCAATAAAGAAGCCAAAGAAAAGTTCGGCGATTACCCGATTGAAGAAATGGAAAAACTGCCTGTCTCTGCCGAACTGCGCAGGGAGCTTGAGTATCTCATAACCGAGCACGATAAAGCTCTGAACTGGGACGACCCGGGCGGTGACTTGCTGTGGAACATGAAGCGGGTCACAGAGTTCAAACTACGGGCAACGAAGTCTTATGAATGCTTGGTCTGTGAGTTCGGAGATGACTTTGAGGTCGAGTTCAAAGAGGAATGGCTAATCTGAAAATGGCACAAAGCGACCCCACCCAGTTGAACCGGGTGGGGTTTATCTTTGTCACGCTATAAGTTCGATGGTGTGTTAATATCCGCCTTATGCCCGTTGCTGCTGACTTTGCGGCAAGTGGAAAGATATTAAAGGCTTGGAACAGCATTTCTTATATGTCTTGCTATTATCGCAACCTCCAAAGAGAGATTCATACCAACACTAGGTTCTCATCAAGCAAAAAGCATTCCTGTTCTACAGTCCCCTTATTTTGAGCAATTTTATATATCACATCATAAAAAATCTCATAGTCGGTATCTGTGAGCAATTCTAGCATTCTCTGAATATATTTGTCATTTCTTACTAAGAGCTTTTCTGAATGAGATGAATAAGCATAAGAATTCATGTTTAGCGGTCTTAGGGTAGGAATAATATTCTTTTTAAGACGTACAAACATTCTAAAACCACCATAATCAATATCAGCCCAGAAATAAACGGGGATATTATTGCTTCGGGCAGCATCGGCAATAAGCTTGAAAAATACTCCGTGTGCTGGACTGTAAAAGCCTCCGTGATAGATTACCAATTCGTCAAAGCGCTTTGAGTTCAGGCAATACTCCGAATAGTTTGTCTTGTTCTCGATGAACAATAACCTTGAAATATGCCTGTCAAGTGTTATGTAGCGAATATCCTTTACGCAGTCGCTTGTTATGCATGAACCGCTTCTGATAGGAGAAAAATCGACTTTGCCTTCTGAAAAGCCTATGGTCATGTCACCGCAGAATTCAAATGTTTCGGGCATCATTATTATCCCTATCTGTGCTAGTATCTCCCTTTCCGAAAGCTCGTCCATATCTTTAAGTTCAGGCTCATTCTTTGCAGCTATATCGGCTATGTATTTTTTGATGTTGTTCTCAAAATACTTGGAATCATCATACAACCGAATGCTGAATGCACGCATGGAAATGCTGCCAATAAGCTTATCGACCTCATCAAGTGCTTTGAGAATATCTTTGACAAGTGCTGTATCGTTCTGCCATTTATCAACAGGCTTTGACCTTTCGGACATCACACTGATTTGTTTGCTGAGGTATTCGGTTATCCATAAAGTATGTATTCTTTCGGAATACTCTTTAAACAGCGCAATAAGCTCATTTGTGGCAGAGTGTGCGCTCTTTCTCCCGATGAAGGCAAACGCTTCATCTGCCCTGTCGGTGTTGAGCCAGACCCGTTTCACCACATAGCCTTTTCGCTCCCAATCGTAATCGACCAGCTCTTTTTCAGACAGCTCTGTAACTGCTTCAAGAAATCGTCTCTTTTGTTCTGGATCTGTAATATCGAGATAACTGAGCTTTGTACAGTCAAGCATTATACGCCGCTTGAATTCTGTCTGTGTGCTTTTTTCATATTTATCAAGCAGGTCGCTAAGTATCTGTCTCCGGTAATCCATATCTGTCACTCATTTCCTTCGTCCATTTTATAACGCTTGATCTGTATCCGTTTTTGAACTTTTCTTTATTGACAAGCAGCGTAGTATCTGCCATAGGCGCAATTTCTCCTGCCTTTTCAGACGGAGAACAGATTATAGCCTGCAGCTTGAAGTGTTTGAGCAGCTTGACACTCTCGCTTATCCTTTCACTGTCCATTTTGTTGAATGCTTCATCAAATATAACCAATCTAAAAGTATTGCCTGTTTCTTTAGTGTCATTTACTCTGTACAGCTGTGCAAATGAAGCAAGAACAGATATGTAAAACGGTGTCTGTGTTTCTCCTCCTGATTTTGTGAAGATAGATTTGGACAGCTTATCCGTTCTGCCGTTTATGTCGGTCGAGTAGAGATCGAAGGAAAGATATGTTGTGTACTTACTGAACATTTCGATATTCTTTGCTGCGCTCTCACGGTCATTATCCGAAAGACTGATTATCTGAGAGAAAAGACTGTCAAGAGTGCTTTGATATCTGTTGGTAAATTCATAAGAAAACAGAGTGTTATCACCGTTTATCAGCAGATCGGAGGTTATCATATCATAATATTCTCTGTACGCCGGGTCGGGTTCGACCTTGAAACGATATGTATCATTTCCAAAGCGTGCATTTTTCAAAGCCCGATTCAGTTCGTCTATGCGGTCTATCGCCTCGTTGATATTTCGCTGGAGCTTGTATAGAAAATCGCTCTTGAACTGTGCCATCGCATCATCTTTGGCTTTTATTATCTCTTCGCGGTATTTCGGGAGTTCGGTATCTTTGATCTTGACATATTCGTTTTCGTAATCGTCATTGTTGTAGGGATCATGAAATGTGAACGATACATTCTGAACCCTGTTGTATTCGCTCCTGAGCTTTATAATATCATCACACTTATCGTTAAGAATAGTTTCCGTCTGCTTTAAAGGCGACTCGAAGCCAGTTGCTACAGCCATAGGAGTACTGCGCTTTTTCAGTTCTGCATCATAATACCCTGCCTTGATAGAATGAACATACTCCTCATCATAGTGTTCTTTTATAGTATTATCGCATTGGAGTATCTTTTGTCTTATAGCCGGTATCTCCTGTGTAACGGTTCGTTCTTTCTCATTCTTATAATCACTAATAAACTTAGCTGTTTCTTCTTTTTTATCGTATGCTGCCTTTATCTCGGTTTCCTTATCACCAATTTTTTTATCCATATTGGTTATCCAAAAAAGGTCAAGGCTTTCATACAGCTTGCGTATCTTTTCAAGCTCTATGCGATAGTATGCTCTCTTATCATTAAGGTCGAAAGTATCCGTTACAGCCGCAGCGATGTATTCCGCAGACAAAAACCAATCCTGCTCTATTACAGGTTTTAATGCAGCTTCCAACGTGCTGAGTTCGGCAATCCTTCTTTTTAAAGCTTCAAGTTCCTTCGTTTTTATTTCAAGTTGTTTTTTTAGTGAATCACGACCTATATGAGGGCTTGAATAAGCATTCTTATTCAAAGAGCCGACTGAATAACCGCTGTAGATCATGCACTCTCTTGTTACAGATCTTTTATGTTCCCGAATGCTTTTGTCATTATAGCATCTTGTGACACCGCCCATCAGATACTCGGCATAGGCTTTGGCATATCTGTTATCAGACGACACAACATCGGACAAGCTGTTCTGCACTATATTTTTGTTTGCATTCAATACTTTATCACAGTCTACTATCCTGTACTCATAAGCTCCTATTTCGTGCCGCTTTTCCTTGTAGATATTATATGCATCCCTGAAATACTTCGGCTCGATTATCAGATTCATTCTTTGAGTATTAAGATATCCCTCGACAGCGTTATGCCACTCCTCATCGGTAACATCTATCAGGTCGGCAAAAAAATTAACTGCAACGGTATGCTCGTACTTCTGATGAAGTCCATATGCAACAGCATCCTTAAACGCCTGTGCTTTAGGAGGGTACTGCATGATACCGCTGCTGAGTTTTTTTATTGCATCCTCAAGCACTTCCTTTTCCTGTTTGGCTTTATTCAATTCTCCTGTAGCTTCAGCCAACACCGGTAAAACATATGCCTTGACATTGTTGAATTGACTGCTTATGTCGCTAAAGAATGCGAGCGAATAATCACCAATCTTATCTTCTCTGATCTTTTCAAGCCTTTTGAGCATATCAGTCAATTTACCGCAAAAATCAGCAAATTCCTGTGAAGGCTCTGCTGCCTGAGCCGCACTTATTATACCGAGCCATTTTTCACAGTTTCTTCTAACAGATAGCACAAACGAACTTATCTTATTGTTTGCTTCCTCAATGATATTTTTACAGTTTTTGATGTCCTCTTCCAATCTGTCAATATTGTTCTCGTTACGATATTTGTTTCTCTCGTTTTCAAGGCCCTTTTTCTCCTGTTCTAGTCTAACTATCAGATCCTCAAGGCTTTTGTACTTATCTGAGAATTCTTGTATATCATTATCGTATTCCTCAGATTCGGTTTCTGCATTTTTTAGTTCCAATTTTGCTGTTTCATAATTAGCATAATCAATCAGGAACTGCTGACGCTTTTTCTGTGCCGCATATCTTTGTACCTCGGAGAATGCAATTCTTATCTGCTCAAGAGCATCCAGCTTTTCCTCAAAAACCTTTGCAAGTTCCTCCTGTCTCATATAGTAGGATATGTTCTCCTGCATAGTTGCAATATCAATATCATTTTCATCGTCGGTATCGCAGACATTTTCGGTGATAAATTTTTCAATATCGTTTATCGGCTCGAAAGAAATAGACTTTTTCAGCATAGAAAACATTTTTCTATCATGCACATTTAGTTTTGCGAGAATCAGCTCTTGATAAGTTTGAATTGTTCCTGTTATCTGATACTTATTTTGTGGATAAGTTTTTTTGAAAAATTCAACCAAATGGACAGTATTCATTGCATATTTACTGGTAATAAAATTCGTATCGGGAATATGGTCTTTTAAATAAAAGAATCTTTTCTTAGTATCAGTACCATCAGAATATACATCAAATGCAGCACCAAAGCAAAAATACTCGTCTTTTATGGTATCATAGAATTCTGCGACTATATATGAAGAAAAATCTTTACCGCTTCTGAGACTTTTGATGCCGTTCTCAACATCTTCACCCATTGAGCCTATGAGATAGCTGTATAATGTCCTCTCTGATTTTTTACTGGCAGCACGATTAAAGGCAGAACTTCTGGTTTCACCCATGAGCACGACCTGCAGGGCATCGATAATTGTGGATTTGCCGGCTGTATTACTGCCTGTAAGATAATTCATATCTCCAAAATCAATGAGCTGTTTTGAAAAATAATGCCAGTTAATCAACAGTAGTCTGTTCAGCTTTTTCATTATCTTGCTCCTTATCAGCTTTTAATTTGTCACATATGTTTTTACATTTTTCATTAGAAACAGCAAAAAGAATTGATGGTAATATCACTATTTTACATTCAACATCTGAAAAGCTTTCTCCAAGCTTATAGATTAGATTATGACCCTCGAACATACTAAAGCTCTGTTTCAATTCTATCAGCGAAGGTCTTTTTTTATATATCGAAAAATCAGTTACTATTTTGTTCAACACTTCTGCAACAGTAACTACTACATTATTGTTTGAGCTCGCCGTTACTCTTTTTTCCTCAAATATGATTCTGAACGTTAATAGGAGGACTGTGCTCAATTTATCTAAACGAAGCTTGTTTGATCCTGATTCATTATATGTATAGATAACACCATACTCCTTGTTGCGAGATATTCTCCAACCTATGAGACTAAAATAGTCAGAGAACAATTCAAAATGTCTGTCAACAATCAGATATGTTTTAGATATTCTGCTCTTGTTATCCTCCCTAAGTAGATATGTAGTTGACAGCAGGTAGTTAGCCGTTTGTGAAAATTCAGCTTTTTCTTTGTCATTCATATTTGCAATCGTTTGCAGATTATCTTCCAAACTCATAATTACACCTTTTTTCTGAATACAATATCGGGTATACCATATCTGCCTATTTTTGTACTTTTTCCATTTGTTTCAACAGTATAGTTGCTTCCATGATCTTGTGCATAAGCTACGGCGAGCATAGTCATTATATAGTCATCATCGTCCTTAACATCTACTTCCGAAGATCTGATTTCTGTTTTTCCGTCAAACAGCTTATCAACAAAAGCCCGAACATTTTTTTTGCTGTATTTACTGTTCAGCAGCTTTATCGCAGTAGCTCTCGCCTTGACGCTCAGTTCGGCAGTTTCCTCTTCTATTTCCACGTCATATATGTGTTCGTGGCGAACAGACTTTCTTCGGTCGTAAAGACTTTCTTCTGACATATAGTTTAGTTCGTATAATTCAAATGATTCCTGAATCATATTAAGCGTTGATTCGACAGTTTCTTCATTTGAAATTGATTTCATTATTGAGATAAGATTGCCTTTCACGGACTGATCAGAATTCAATAGATAATCAATTTTCTGAGTGGTAGCTCTTGTATAAGCCCTGTTTTTGGAATCTATTATATTTATATAATCTCTTTCAAGTCGGTCGTATGTATCGATGATATAGTATATTTTTTTCTGTATATCCTCAAAGCACTGCTCAATTGAATTAAATTTTCTGTTATGCAGTGAATATGCAGAAAGTGCATCTAGCAAATCATCGTCCACAAGCCAGCTTTTCAATATCATTTCGATAGGGTGCTTGTATTTTGGAACAGAATCACGAATTTTCAAGGGCCGTAGGATTTTTTCGGCTATCTCTTGTCTGAACCTGTCATAATGCAGGGTCAGCACAGTGTTTACATTGATTAGATCAAGAAGTTGCTGATTATATGCGGTAATGCTATGATAGACAGATTTTAGGCTTTCAACAAGCTGCTCTGTTCTTATTACACTGTCATTCAGTGCAGCATAGACCTCGAATGGCTCTTTGTTCTCGTTAGCAGTTTTAAGAGATGAATAAGTAGAATATACATAGGTAAAGCTTTCTTGCTCGGGGATATGAGTGATATCATAAAGAATTTGTATAATTTTTATGCTGTAATTAGGTAGTGTAACATAATCATTGAAATCACTTTCTGTCTCAATGGTTATCCAACCGTTCATTTTAAGTTTTCTGACAATAAAATGTGCTCGCCCGGAAAGAGAGTATTCGTTTTCAAGAATGTCTTCATCAGAAAAATCCGCAGAAACAATGTCATTCTCCAAAGATGCAATCAACATAGAAATCAATCCATCTTTCGATATTTGTAGATGCATCTTGAACGCATCAAGCAAAACAAAGAGCGAATTAATATAAAGTCTTTTGTTTTTTGACACCAGCACAGAAAAAAGGTTTTCAGGCACAATTTCATACAAATCCATTTTTCATACTCCAAATATAATAAAAATGTTTAGGATTATTATACCATTTTTTTTGACATTATTCAAGTGCTTTTTAATATAATCTACAAAAACTTCTCTGCGAACAAACCTTACTAAATATCCGCTTTTTTCGCCAATCACTACGAATGCACATAGGCAAACAAAACCCTATCCGAAATCACTCTCGGATAGGGTTTATCTTTGTCACGCTATAAGTTCCACGGTGTATGTAATATCCGCTTTATGCCCGTTGTTGCTGACTTTGCGGCGGGTGAAATTATACTGGAGTTCCGGACACATCGTTTTGTAAATGCCGCCGCGCTGCATAAGCTCACTGTGCTTTCCGCTTTCGGCAACGCTGCCGTCTTTGAGTACATAGATGCAGTCGGTGTTCACAACGGTGCTCAGCCTGTGGGCAATCATAATGACAGTTCTGCCCTTTGCAAGCTCGCCCATAGCAGCCTGCACCTTAGTCTCGTTGTCGGGGTCTGCAAAGGCAGTCGCCTCATCAAGAATGATTATCGGCGCGTTTTTGAGAACGGCTCTCGCTATCGCGATACGCTGCTGCTCGCCGCCCGAAAGATATGTCCCAGCCGAGCCGATGACCGTGTGAATGCCGTTTGGCAGCTTGTCGATTATGTCCATACACTGCGCCGTTTCAAGCGCCTGCATGACCTCGCCCTCGCTGGCGTCTGGTCTTGCAAGGCGAACGTTTTCAAGTATCGAGGTTTTGAGCAAACGGCTGTCCTGGAACACAAACGAAACCTGCTTCATCAGCACGTCAGCGGGAATGTCCCTTATGTCTGCACCGCCTATCTTTATGCTGCCCTCGGTCACATCAAAATACCGCGCGATAAGCTCCGCCGTGGTAGTTTTTCCGCCGCCCGACGGACCGACCAGCGCGATGTGCTCGCCGCTGCCGATAGAAATGCTGACGCCATGCACAGCGTCTTTTGCAGCGCCGTCATATCGGAAGCTGACGTTTTCAAGCACAACGGAATTGTCCTTCGGCTGAGCGCTGCCCGTGCTTTCAAGCGGCTCTATTTTCAGTATGCCGTCAATTCGGCTGAGGGCGTCTGCAACGACCATTTCCTGCTCGCCCGAATAGGCAATTTTGGTCAGCGTCACGGTCAGCAGGGGAGTTATGATGATGTAGTACATAACGTTGAGAATGTCGTCGCTCGTCACGCTGCCCTTTGTGAACACATACGCGCCCAGCACCAAAAATGCGAACGCAGCGTTTATCGCCGTCATAAATGCGGTCATCGGCTTGCGCAGCATCATCGTGTAAGCTGTCGTCCATCTGCCGAAGCCGTCTATCGCCTGCTTGAATTTCCGAAACGAGTGCACCGACTGCCCGAAAACCTTGACCACGGGAACACCCCTGACGTACTCGGTCGCCTCGCTGCTCATCGTGTCCAGCGCATTCTGATACTCCGCCATTTTCTGCTGCATATCCTTGCCCATCATGCTCATCATAAACGCAAAGCCGATAAGCGCAGGCACAAGGCACAGCAGTCCCAGCTTCCAGTCAAACAGCGCCAGCAGAACCAGCAGCCCCACAGGTGTCGCCGCAGCAACCGCCTTGTCGGGCAGGTTGTGGGCAATGAACGTCTCCGTCGCAGCGGTGGATTCGTTGACGATGCGGCGTATCTTTCCCGTGCCGTCCTCGTCAAAAACGCCAAGCGGCAGGGTGAGTATCCTGCGCATAAGGCTGCTTCGCATATTCGCCTGCACGCGGAAAGCCGCAATGTGCGTGCACATCAGCGCCGCAATGTAAATCGCCAGCGCAGCAATCGTCAGCCCGACAGCCTGCCACGCCACCCATTTTATCTGTGAAAGCTCCTCGCCCTTGACGGCAATGCGGATTATCCGCCACAGGTCGTAAAACGGGATAAGTCCCACGAAAGCGCTGACCGCTGCAAGTATGCGCCCGAGGGTTATCAGGTGCCTGTGCCCTGCGGCGTACTCGTTGAGCGTTTTCATAACATTGGGGTTGTTTTTTCTTTTCATTATTTCGCTTCATTTCCTTTCCTCTTGCCTCATTTTGAAACGGGTTAGGCAAGACTAACCTATAAGAGTCAGTATACACTATTTTACCCGCGTTGTAAAGAGCCGCGTGTGAATACCGCGTAAACAATGATAAGATAATTATGTCTATGCTAACAGTTTCAGACTCGCTTGCACACAAAAAAAGCACGCCTGTTTCAGCGTGCTTTTACTCTTGCGCTCAGCGCTCTTTCAGCGCCTGCACCATGTCTATCTTTTTTATCCTGCGCGAAAGCAGCAGGGTGGTTATCGCCGTACAGATAAACACGATAACACAGGTGAAAACGAGGTTCATGCCTTTGAGAATGGGGTAGAATTTCATTGTTTCGTTTGAAAAAGTTGCGCAGTAAACGCTGAGGAATTTGTACCCGAAAGGTATGCCGACCAGCGTGCCGAAAAGCAGGATAATGATGTTCTCGAACGACGCCAGCCTGCGAATCTCGCCGAAGTGGAACCCGAGCACGCGGAATGTGTTGTACTGCTTTGTGCGCTCGAGGAAGCTCAGCGTGCTGAGGTTGTAAAGCACGATGACCACCAGCGCAAACGCCACAACTTTCATCAGCGTGAAAACGCCTGTGAACTTGCTCTGGAACTGCGTGAGGTTTTCTTCAAGCTGCTCGCTGTCAGTTATCTGCGAGATGCGCCCGTCGCCCTGCAAAGCGGTCGTGTCAATACTTGCGCAAAGCAGATTTGTCGGGCGGAACTGTGCGCCCGCGTCAGTCCAGCACTGCGCGCCGATGTACAGCGACTGCGGCATACTCGACGGAACGATGCCAGCGATTTTGAACTCGTATTCCTGCGCGCTCATCGACGGGAAAAGCCTGAACCTGTCGCCTTTTTCAACGCCCAGCGCGTCAGCCATTCCCTCTGTGATGTAGACGCTGTCCTGCGCGAGAGCGTCGCCATCGGTCGTTTTCAGCCCCAGCATTTCGCCCTCGGAAAACACCGTCACTACCTTGAAAGCGCTTTCGCCGTGCGTAGTTATTTTGCCCTGCACCGTCTGTGTCAGCTGACCGTCAAGCTGTTCGCGAAGCGCGGCTGTCTGCTCGGGGGTGTTCGCCGTGTTGAGCGTCAATTTGTAGTCGTAAACAAACTCCTCGCTGTATGTCCTGCCGATCATCGAGCCTATCGAATCGGGCGTGCCCGAGCCGACCATAAGCAGCATAAAACTGCCGCAAACGCTGATTATCCCGAGCAGTATGCGCGACTTGTGCGACGACGCATCACGCAGAGTCCAGCGCATACCAAAGCCTGTTTTTCTGCGCAAAAGTCCTGCACGTTCAAGCAGAGAAGTCTTGCCCTGCGAGGTCTTTTGCTGTTTGCTTTCCGCGGGCAGACCGCGCAGAGATTTCCTTGCGGCGAGCACCGAGGCGACCACCGACAGCGTGATGATAAGCAGCACCACCGCCAGCGACCAGGGCGTGTGCCTTATCTCCCAGCTGGGCAGCGAAACCATCGCTTTCTGCGTTCTGAGCACGACGTTTGAAAAAACGAACGAGGCTGCGTAGCCGAGCGCCGTGCCGAGCAGAGTCACAAAAAATCCGTAAAGTGAGTAGTAAAATGTCAGCCTGCCCGACGAGTAACCAAGGGATTTGAGCGTTGTGATGTCGCCGCTTTGTGCGTCGATAAGGCGCTTGATCGTGGTGCGCATCGACAGCACCGACAGCAGTATGAACAGCGCCGAGAACAGCAGCGAAATGCGCCTCAGATTGCCCGAAATGCTCTTGACGAACATCACGTCAAACAGAGATTCGCTGTCGTAGTATGCGATAAATCTTTCTCCTAGCAGCTCGTTGACTGTATCCTTTAAATCACTGCCGCTGCTCTTTATTTCAAGCAGGTTGCATTTCATCTGCACGCCCAGCTTTTCGGGCAGGTCATCGCTCATAAAGCCGTAGCCGTAGCGGCTGTGCTCGGGGATATAGTTGTCGCTGGTGCCGAGGTAATGCGCCCTCTCCGCCGACATTCCAAAGCCAGCAACGGCGGCGCTCACCGTCTTTGCGCCATAGGAAATTTTGATCGTGTCACCGACCTTTATGCCGTTTTCTTCGGCGTAGTCGGGGTCGAGCCACACGCTGTCGGTCAGCGCAGAGTCGTAGGCACTGCCGTCTGTGAGCTTCATCACCGAGATGTTTTCGCTGCCCATTGTGTCAAGGCTTAGATAGTTCGTCTCGCCGTCTTTGCCGACAGCCGAAGCGGTTATGCGCAGCTTCTGCGAAACTTCGCTCACGCCCTTTGTGCCCTCTATCGCGGCTATATCCTGCGGCGTGAAATAGGTCGCAAAGATCCATTCGTCAGCAAGATTCGTTTCCTGTGAAAACTCGTCAAACTGCGTTTCAATGCCGTTGTAAACGCCTTCAAGACCGCTGAAAATCATCACCGACAGCATCGCCAGCAGCAGCACCGACGCAAACTGCAGCTTGAACTGCCGCACGCTGCGCAGCATTTTTTTGAATAGAAAAATCATAGTTGTCTCCTTGCTTTTGTCACACGGCTTTTTTGTCTGTCAGCCTTTCGGGTCTTTCGTCTGCAACTATCATTCCGTCGCGCAGGCGGATAACGTGGTCGGCAATCTTTGCGACCTCGGGGTTGTGGGTGACCACCACAACGGCGGTGTCTTTGCTGTGGGAATACCTTTTGAGCAGGTCGAAAATCATCTTGCCCGTTGCAACGTCAAGCGCGCCCGTAGGCTCGTCGCAAAGCAGCAGCTTGGGCGATTTTGCAACGGCTCTCGCGATTGCGACTCTCTGCATCTCGCCGCCCGAAAGCTGATTGGGAAAGTTGTCCCTGCGCTTTTCAAGCCCGACGTCTTTGAGCGCGTCAAACGCCTTGTCAACGTTGCCGTTGAGGTCTGCCGCAATGCCGACGTTCTCGTAAGCCGTGAGGTTATCCACGAGGTTGTAGAACTGGAACACGAAGCCGACATTCTTTCTGCGGTAGTCGGTGAGCTTTTTCTCAGAAAGCTCGGAAATGTCCTGTCCGTCAATAAGGATCTCGCCGCTGGTAGGGCGGTCCATTCCGCCGAGCATATTGAGCATCGTGCTCTTGCCCGAACCCGACGGACCGAGGATAACGGTGAACTCGCCCGCAAGTATCTCTGCCGAAATTCCGCCGAGCGCAGCTATCTCCTCGCTGCCCGACCTGTACTTTTTCACAATGTTTTTCAAGCTTATCATTTTTGTTGTCTCCTCTCTTTTGTTCTGTGAAATAAGTGACACACTTGTATACCTTGTGACTATATGATATACCACAATTTTGCGAAAGTCAATACAATTTGCAAATGATACACTATCTTGCAGTTTTGTGTCACTTTTGCAAAGATTGTTCATTGACACAAAGGCGCAGGTGTGATATACTTTGAGTTGATCAAACCGCTTTGCACAGCGAACATCACCGCAAAGCAGCAAGCTGACGCGAACAATTCAGAGCAGTGAAAGGAAGATCAGAATGGACGAGACACAATGGCGTGAACTGGTCGAACAGACCAGACAAGGCAATAAAGAAGCATTTGTAAAGCTATATAATGAAACTCAGAGGTCGGTGTACTTTACCGCGCTCAAGCTGACCGCAAACGAGGATAATGCCAAGGACGTAATGCAGGATACCTTTATGGCTGCCCTCGAAAAGCTGGACACCCTTGAAGACGGTGCAAAGTTTCCACAGTGGGTCAACGGCATAGCCATCAATAAGTGCAGACAGTATTTCCGCAAGCCGACGGCAGAGTCTCTCGACGAGCAGACCGAGCTGGGCTTGGAGCTCAAAGACGACGAGAGCTTTATCCCCGAGGAGTATGTCACCGATTCCGCAAAGCGCAAAATAATAATGGACATCATCAACAAGCAGCTTTCCGATGTTCAGCGCCAGACCATCATACTTTACTATTATGACGAGCAGTCGCTGGAACAGATTTCGCAGGTAATGGATTGCCCCGTGAAGACCGTGTCCTCACGACTTGTCTCGGCAAGAGAGAAGATAAAAGCAGGCGTGCTCTCCTACGAGAAAAAGCACAACGACAAGCTGTACAGCGTTGCAGCTGTGCCCGTTCTTGCAGTTATTCTGCGGCTTGAAGCAGAGCAGACCGTCGTTCCGCAAGCAATCGCTCAGGCTGTCCTTAACGCTATCTACTCAGCTTCGGCAAGCACAGCAGTTGGTGCAGGCGCAGGCGTCGGCACAGCAACAACAGCCGCTGCAACAGCTGGTTTTGTCGGTGCAGCAGCCGTTGGCGGCGCAGCAGGTGCGGCAGTTTCGGGCGGCGCTGTCGGTGTTGCCGCAGCAGGCGGAGCTATCACCGCAAAGGTCGTTGCCGCAATAACCGCAGGCGTTCTCGCGGCAGGTGGAATTGCCACCGCAGGCTTCCTATCGGGCGACGGCTCGGGTAGAACTGTCGGTGACCCAGCCCACGACCCGTTTGCGTCAAGCAACGTTTATATGATGCCGGGTGACGACAGCGGTACGTCAAGCCCGACAGTCAAAACGGGCGCCTGGGATATCCAGCAGCTCAGCGCGGTTATGGAAAGCATAAAGAACAAGCCGACAGCCGAGGCAAAGCAGATACTTTCAGATAACTTCGGCGTTGCCGCTGACAGCTGGCAGACCGAAGCAGATGGCGGTGATATCTACCACACCGCAAAGCTGTCCAAAGCAATAAAAGTGTACGAGAACGAATTTGATACCATAGAGATAATTGAGAATTCCGCTGGCGTTATCGACCCCGAGGGCGAGTCCGTCTCCATCTATAAGGCATATGACTCCTATCAGGCGGCGGTAGTGCCTATGTCCTGGCTCACAGGCTACCTAACCAACGAGCTTGGCGCAGGGCAGATGTCTATGACTTCGCAGTGGAAAACAAACAGCGGAAAAGTCACCGTGTCGCTGAACTTTGCAACAGACGGTGTTTCGGGAATTTTAAATCTCGGCTTCCGCGCAAAATAAAGAAAAACAAAAAGGGGTAAAACAAAATGAATTTTGAAAAAGAAATAGCAGATGCAATTATGCCGCTTTTCAAAGGCAAAGATATCGTCGTTCTCGGCATCGACGGCTTGGGCGGCGCAGGCAAAAGCACCATTTCCGAAAAGATATCTTCCGAGCTTGAAAGCAGGGGGATATGTTCCGTGCTGCTGCATATCGACGACTTTATCCACACAAGGCAGATAAGATATAACGACGCCTATCCCGACTGGCAGTGCTACTATGACCTGCAGTGGAGATATGACTATTTCGCAGACGTTGTCAGCAGGATAAAATCCGGCGAAAAGCAGCTTGATATAGAGCTTTACGATAAGGACAACGACAGCTATTTCACAAAGCACTGCAGCGTCAGCGGAAAGACCGCCGTTATCGTCGAGGGCATATTCCTGCAAAGGAAAGAGCTTGCAGGCTCGTTTGACCATATGGTCTATATTGATATCCCCGAGGATGTCCGCCTTGACAGAGTGCTGAAGCGCGACACCTACATTGGCAATGAACAGCAGATAATCGACAAGTACAACAACAGATATTTCCCTGCCGAGCGCCGCTATTTCAGCGAGTACGCGCCCGATAAATCGGCAGATTACGTTATCTCAAATTAATACCGGCGCATACAAAAACGCCCGCGAGATTTTCTCACGGGCGAGTTTTTTTATTCTTTTACTCTGTTTTTTCCTGCGGTGAATCTGTCAAGGCAGGCAAGTATGCCCGGCAGGATAAACACGATAAGCATTATCGCGCTTGCCGCACCGATTGAGATAGTCTTGCATATCTGCTCAACAGTCGGGTCACCGAAGCATTGACCGAGTATAGCCGTTACCGTCACCATAATAAGTCCCGAGGTAAGTATCGTGTGCATCGAGCCTTTGTACGCCTTTTTCAGCGCCTCAGCCTTTGCGCAGGTCTTTCTCGATTCACGGTAGTAGTTGCTGAAAAGTATGCCGTAGTCGATAGTCGAGCCCATAAGTATGCACTGAACTATCAGCAGCGCAAGGAAGTGAATGCTGTATCCCTGGAAGCCGATAACGCTGACGGTGATGTAAACGCCGCACTGCACCAGCAGCACGAGTATCGCCGAAACCGCAGCCGAGCGGAATGTTATAAGCACAACTATAAATATCGCAACCGCTGTAAGTATCGTGATAAGCAGCAGCTCGCCGTCAAATGACAGACTCATTTCATAGTTCATCGCCGACGAGCCGATAAGGTGATAGTCGCCGTCAAGCGCCTCGCACTTTTCGTTCACCAGCCTGTAAAACGCATCTGTTTCCTCGCCCTCCTCGGGTATCGTCACCGACAGGATAAGGCGGGAATAGTGCTCGCCTTTGAGCTGTTTGATGCCGTCTTTGAGGTCGGCTGCGCTCTGCTTTATGTCAGCCACCATCTCGTCGTCAAGTATCGCCTTGAACGTCTTGTCATTGACAAGCGTGTCCGCAAGATAGTTCATAAGCTGCTCAACGGAAAGCGTCTTTGACTTGTCAGCGTTCACGTTCGCATCGTGGTAAAGATACATCAGCTCGACCGAGTTCTCGTCAAGGTCACCGCTCATTGACTTGAAAAGCTGTGTCATTTCCGCCGCTGAAAACTCCTTGTCAGCAAGCACTGCTTCGATAAGCTGCGCCGTTCCTGTGAGCTGTGCACGGTTCTCCTCGGTGAAATTCTTTGACATCTCCTTGTCCGCAAGTACGCCTTTTGTGAGGAAACCGATGAACTCCGCAGCCGACATTTTAAGGCTGCTGCTTTCGCTCTTGACAGTATAAACGATAAGCAGCTGGTGCGCCTTTTGCTGTTCCATCGACATCATCTGCGCAAGCTGTTTTTCGTCAAGTTTTACGTCGCCCAGCGCCGCGTCCATAATGCCCTTGAGCATATCCATTTTCGCAAGCGTCTGCTCGTCCGCGCTCTGCGCAAACTGCTGCTTGTTGGCGCTGATAAAGCCGACAAAATCGTAAAGCGAAATGGTCATATCCTTGCTCGTCTGCTGCTTTGCCGAGTAGTAATAGCCTATCATCTGCTCCGCCGCAGCTTTTTGCATTCCGAGCCTCTGTGCAATTTCAGCCGCAGTCAACTTCTGCGTTATCGCATTTTTGTCTGTGAACATCTGCAGCATCTTCATCTGCTCCAGCGACTTTTGGTCAAACGTCTGCGCGTAAGCCTTGTCTTGCGCAAGGTCATTAAGTACAAAATCCGTAAACTCCGCCGCCGTCAGCGAGCTGGTCTTAACGTCTGTTTTCTGCATAAAGTAATATGTGAAAAGCTGCTCGCACTGCGCCTTTTCCATTCCGAAGAACTGCGAAATTTCAGCAGGGGAGAGCGGCTTTGTCAGCGCGCTCTTGTCCGAAAGTCTGAGCATCATTTCGGTATTTTTGCTCATATCCTCGCTGATGTATCCACGGAAAGCCTCGTTCGTCAGCACGTCCTGGGACAGAAATCTCATAAACTCGCCTGCGGTCATTTTGCCGACCTCGCCGCCGTAATACTTGTAGTACAGCATGTTGAACATACTCTCGTCAGCGTTGATGTCACGCTTTTTGCCGCTGCCCATGCTTTCCGAAAGGTCATCGACCGCATCGACCATTTCAGCCGCCGTGTGCTGCTTGCCGAGCATATTTGTATAGTTCGTCGCAGCCTTAACGTTCGGCTGATTTTTGAGCTGCTCGGCGATTTTGGTCACCTTTTCATCGTCCTTATTGTCGTAAAGCAGCACCACGTTGCTTGTCGTCGGGAAGATCTCTGCGATAGGGTCAGCCGTTGTCATCGAGTAAGCAATGACCGTCTTTTGCTGCAAAATGTACGCCGCCGCAAACAGCGCAACAAAGCACAGCGTAAGCGGTATCCTCGCCTTGTTGCAGAACTTCGCAAGACCGCCCGTCGGAATGTTCGGCGACGGCTTAGCCAGCTTTTCAATCGCCCGCGAGCAAAGCAGTATAAGTCCCGGCAGCACGAGGAACACGCACACAACGCTGAGGAACACGCCCTTTGCGAGCACTATTCCCATGTCCATACCAATCTTGAAACTCATAAATACCAGCGCAAGCAGACCGACCACCGTGGTCAGCGAGCTGCTTGATATCGACGCGAACGCGCCCACGATAGCCGATTTCATAGCCTGTTTTCTGTCGCTGTTCTTTGCCAGCTCCTGACGGTAACGGCTGATCAGGATTATCGAGTAGTCCATTGAAAGTACGAGCTGGAGAATCGATGCCACCGAGAAAGTCTGGTCGGAAATCTCGCCGAGAAAAACATTCGTGCCCATATTTATCGCAACGGCGATCCCGATAGTGAACAGGAACAGGAAAGGCTCTATCCACGAACCGCTCATTATAATAAGTATCACCATAAGCAGCGAAACTGCCGTGATAATTACCCACGTCGGCAGCCCGGGCGATTCGTTGCTGTCGTTTTTGAACTTCATATCGTTGCGGGAGAAATTCGCCTCAATGTCCTGCTCTATGTTATGCTCCTCTGTGGATTCATAATCATACTTTGTGTGCACAACATACTTTGTGTATTCGTCCTTGTTGTAATCCGCATCATCAGGCTTGTAATCGACCTTTTCAACGTTTTTAATCTCAGAGAGCTTTGTTTTCATCTCGCCCTTCTGCTGCTCGTCCAGCCCTTTGAACATCACCCTTATCGTGTAGTCGCCCTCGGCGTCGGGGAATTCCTCGTCCATCTTGTCCATGCCCTGCTTCATCGAGGACTTGTCGGGCAGATATTTTGTCATATCCGTGTTAACGTTCACCGCAAGTATCAGCGCGCCGCATATGCCTGCCAGCGCGATGAATAATATCAGCAGCAGTATTCGTTTTTCTACAATAAAATCAGCAATTTTTTTCAAACAAAGCACCTCTTGACATTAGTTTACTCACATGTTATAATGCTATCACACATCAGTTGCAAAGTCAACCAACTGTTTATTTTAAAATGGTGTGTAATATACAAAACAAAGTGTTGCTGTTGCAAGGTCAACACTTTGCGAAAATTTGTTGAGGTAATAATATGGAAAACCAGCGCATAAGACTAACGAAAAAGATGCTCAAAAGCGCATTGATAAAGCTGCTTGAAAGCAAGCCCATAGAAAAGGTCACTGTCTACGAGCTTTGCGCCGAGGCGCAGATAAACCGCACCACATTTTATAAATACTACGGCAGCCAGCACGACCTTATGGCAGACATTCAGGCGGATTTTCTCACCGAGCTTGAAAACAGCCTGCGTGAGACTAACCGACCGCTTAGCCTGCTGATGATACTGACCTATATCGGCACACACCGCGAGACCTGCATCGTGCTGATGAACAACGCCCTCAACGACGGTTTTTTGGAAAGGATACTCTCGCTGTCGCTGCTCACGCAGAAGCTCGAAAATCAAATTTCGCCCGACTATTTCGTCGCCGACAGAGAGTACGTCAAGGACTTTGTCATCTTCGGCTCTTATGCCGTTATCCGCAGGTGGCTTCTCAGCGACCAGCCCGAACCGCCTGAGCAGATAACCGACCTCATACTCGCCTTGTTTGAAAAGATCTGATACCGAAAATGCTGACAGCACCCGCCCTCGCTCTGAGGACAGGTGCTGTTTTTTGCTGTCAGTTACTTTGCTGTATTCGTCATTTCTGAGTTTCGGTTTACATTATAAATCCGTTATACTGAGTGTGGAGAGTATTTGTTATCTGGAAGTTTGTCTGTGCGTTTGCCTGTGTGTTGAATGTTACTACGTTTCCGCCTGCGATAAAGTTCCATTCCTCGATACAGTAGTAGTTGCAGCCTGTGTGGTAGAATGCGATCTCTTTTTCAGTTGGGTTGACCTCGTCAATGTTGATGCCATTGTAGAAGGTGTGGTACTGAACAGAACCGCCGAGTGCTGTGCCGATATGCTTTGCATTGTTTGCATCGTGGTAAGCCTCGCTGGTCAGCAGATTTGCGTTTGCAGGGATATCGTCAACATAGTCTTTGTTTATCGTCTATTATTAAAGTACGAAAAGTAAAACTTCGCTTACCAGAAAAACTCCGCCTGCTATGCAGATCCATGTGATCATTGTTATTTTCTCCTTTCATTTAAACTTAGTTATTGTGAGTGTTGTTTATTATCTGAAAATCGTCGTGAGGATACCTCCTACAAACATTGAAGTTGTGGTTACGCCAAGCATTACCAGACAAAATGTGATGATCATATTAATTCTCCTTTCGTTGTTGAGTTGTTTTATTTGAGCCGTCTGCTTATCAGTGGTTAAGCAGGTAAATTATTGTTTCAGCAGCGACAACACCGCCGACTATCAACCAAGCTGTTAACATTGTTTTTCTCCTTTCGTTTTTGCTTTTTAGTTATCGTCTGTTATGAAATGATTTCAATTACAATTACGTCTACCACGATAAATGTGGCTGTGATACAAAGCCATGTCAGCATTGCCTTTTCTCCTTTCGTTTTATTTATTGCCACTTGATTTTATGAAAAAATCTTGATTATCCAGGGAAGATTGATTATTACCTCGCCTACTACGAAGAAACCTATACAAAGTCCTGCAAACATATTTTTATCTCCTTTCGTTTTTTATTTGTTATGTTTTTTCAGTTATGAATTTCGGGTTGTTTTCCTTTTCTCTGTCTTGAGTATACCACGCCGCCTCTTACAAACCTCTTACAAATTCCGCGGCTTTGAAAAAATTATTTTCAGTCGTCGAAATCGTCGTAATAATCGTCAACGCAGTAACCGTTTTCATCTACCTCGCGGCTTCTTGTCAGCCTGTATATCAGGTCGATAAAGAATCCGATAACCTTTCCGTGCTTTTCAATTCCTCTTTCAAGTTTCTCCATTTGTCGTTCCTCCTTTTGATTTTTGGGTTTCGGGTTGTTTTCCTTTTGTCTGACTTCAGTATATCACACTGCCTCTTACAAACCCCTTACAGATTTTCAGGCTTTGAAATATTTTTTGAAAAAACAATACCTTTTTATGCTACAATTTCACCTCGATTTGCAGTTTAAACTACACTTTGCCGCCGCTTTTGTCGTTTATACTACACTTTCCGTGCAAATTGTCTATTGCAAATCCTGCGAGAAATGGTAAAATAATTAACAGAAAAGGTTAGTCAAAAGATTGAAGTAAATGAAAAGGGGAGAATGAAAATGACAGTTAATACTATAGAACACTCACCGCTCTGCTGCGTTTTTTTCGTACAGAGCGATTTATTTGCAGAAAATCGCTTTACAGATTATACATAATATGATATAATTTTAGTAATAATGAAATGAAGTAAAATCGTGTGTTTGAATATGAATGAGGAGGAAAAGAAAATGGCATTATTAAGCGTATCTGAAGTGGGGAAAATTTATACAACACGCCTCGGCGGCAACAAGGTCGAGGCGCTCAAAAGCGTAACGTTCGACGTAGAAAAAGGTGAGTATGTTGCGATAATGGGCGAGTCAGGTTCGGGCAAAACGACCTTGCTCAATATCCTCGCATCACTGGACAAGGCAACCAGCGGCGAGGTCACCCTCGACGGCAAAAAGCTCTCCGAGATAAATGAAAAGCAGATCTCGGCATTCCGCCGTGACAATCTCGGCTTCGTGTTTCAGGACTTCAACCTGCTGGACAATTTCTCGATAAAGGACAATATCCTGCTCCCGCTGGTGCTGCTCGGCACAGGCTATGACGAAATGGAAAAAAGACTTATGCCTATCGTCAAGAGTCTCGGCATCGACCAGCTCATCGAAAAGTACCCCTATGAGCTTTCGGGCGGACAGAAGCAGAGAACAGCTATCGCAAGAGCGATGATAACCCAGCCCAAGCTTATCCTTGCCGATGAGCCGACAGGTGCGCTCGATTCAAAATCAACAGAAAGCGTGCTCGACATCTTTGCCGAGCTCAATAAACAGGGACAGACCATCGTAATGGTAACGCACTCCACCAAAGCCGCAGCCTGCGCAGGCAGAGTGCTGTTCATCAAGGACGGTACACTGTTCCACCAGATATACAGAGAGGACAAATCTTTCGAGGAGATGTATCAGACTATCTCAGATACTCTGACATCGCTTATGAAAGGCGGCGATAAGTAATGAACAACCGCTACTATCTGCGTCTTTCAAGGGATAATATCAAAAAGAACGCCAAGATGTACATTCCCTACATCTTCACCTGCGTTCTGATGACAGCAATGCTGTATATTATCCGCTCACTTTCTAAAAACCCCGACTTTGAAAACTTTGCACACGGCGGCACAATGCTGCCCACGCTGCTCAAATACGGTTCCTATGTTACCGCCGCATTCGCAGTTGTCATCATCTTCTATTCCAACAGCTTTATCCTCAACAGACGAAACAGAGAGTTCGGTCTGCTCAACATTCTCGGAATGGAAAAACGGCACATCGCCAAGCTGCTGCTTATAGAAACAGTCCATATCGCAGCTGTCACATTCGTTCTCGGTATCCTCGTGGGTATCGGTCTTGAAGCGCTCATCACAGGTCTGCTGGCAAAGATGCTCGGCGACGAAGCCGCAAAGCTCTCCGCGCACATCTCTCCCTCAGCTATCCTCGACGCAGTCTGCTTCATCGGACTTACATTCGTAGGCGTGTTCCTCTTTGCACTTCGCTCGCTGCACCTTTCAAACCCCGTTGAGCTTCTCTCGGGCGCAAAGAAAGGCGAGAAAGAGCCAAAGACAAAGATTTTCATGACAATTCTCGGAGTTTTGTTCCTCATCGGCGGCTATGCACTCTCATTCTTTGTCGCTGACCCAAGACAGACACTCCACCTTCTCGCAGCAGCCGTTTTCTTCGTAATCCTCGGCACATACCTCATCTTCACAGCAGGCATCATCGCCCTGCTCAAACTGCTCAAAAAGCGCAAGAATTTCTACTACAAAACAAAGCATTTCACAGCCGTTTCAGGTCTTATCTACCGTATGAAAAGAAACGCCGTCGGACTTTCCAGCGTGGCTATCCTTTCAACAATGGTGCTTATCAGCGTGTCGTCAACATCAGCCCTTATGCTCGGCATCGACAACCAGCTCACCGAGTGTGACGCAGTCGTAGGCGTGGCATTTGACAAAGGCGGCAAAGATACCAAGCAGATAATCAGCGAGATAGAGAAAAACGTAAATCCTAAGAATATAGACGTCCAGAGAAGTGCCACAATGAAACTCAAGGGAAGATCAACAGGCAAGATAATCCCACTTGAGAAAGGCGATTTCAAACAGACCGAGAACTACGTTTCGTTCCTTCCCGGATACGAGGGCGGCTTGAAATCCTCCGAGCAGGTATACCTGACCATTCATACATACGACTCGATAGACGAAAGATACGTTGACGACAAAAATCAGGATCAGGACGTGCTTTTCAAAAGAGACGCAAAGGATATCAAAAAGGACTATTACACCGAAAAGGGCGAAATAGTTATCGAGGCAAAGGACAAGCAGTTCGATTCTGATACGTTCAGCTTCCTCGGCAAAGAGTTCAAGGTAAGAAAGTTCAAGCAGAACGTCAGCGGCGACGAGGACAAAATAACTATCACCGTCGCAACCAACGAAGAAGTTCAGGAGTTCGTTGACATGTTCAACAAGCAGTCACTGTTTGCAGCCGACGAGAGTTTCACACTCAACATCACCTATAACGGCAGCATCGCTGAAAGTGACCAGAAACTCAAGGCTGTCCTCCAACCGATAGAGAATGACCTTCTGCCAAACCGCGGATCTCTTGACCTGCCGCGCTATCGCAGCGAGGAAAAAGCAGGCATGATGCTGGGCTACGGCTCTCTGTTCTTCCTCGGCATCTTCCTCGGCACACTGTTTGTTCTCGAAACTATCCTCATCATCTACTACAAACAGCTCACCGAGGGCTACGAGGACGCAAGCCGATTCAAGATAATGCAGAACGTCGGCATGAGCGAGGACGAGGTCAAAAAGTCGATCCGCTCCCAGATACTCCTCGTGTTCTTCCTGCCGCTTGTGACCGCACTTGTCCACACCGTCGTGGCATTCCCGCTTGTCGGCAGACTGCTGTCCTACGTCGGTCTTGACAGCACAAAGACCTACCTCAAGAGCTGCGGCTTTGGCTTCGCAGGCTATATCGCACTGTACACAGTTATCTATGTGCTCACTGCAAAGCTCTACTACGGCATAATCAAAAAGCAGAAATAAAATGCATCGCAGCACCCGTTCGCAAAGGACAGGTGCTGTTTTTGTTGACATTTCACCCGCCGTGAGATATACTTAAAACAAATCATACAAATATGACATACAGCTGTCACCTTTGCTGTGATATACTGAGCATACCGAAACGAAAGAGAGGTATGCACAATACAAAACACAAACGAAAAAGAATTTGAAAGACTGTGGAATGACATCGGCACACACGGCGTGATGGTGCTTTCTACCTGCGCGGATAACAGAGTTACTTCACGCAGTATGACCGTCACCGTCATCGGCGGAAAGTTCTATTGCCAGACCAACAAGGACTATCTCAAATGCCGCCAGATAGCAAAGAACCCCAGCGTCGCACTCTGCTTCGGCAGGTTCACCGTAGAGGGCGTGTGCAAAGATATCGGCAAGCCGTGCGATAACGAGTTCTTTGTCAACGAGCTTGGCAAGCACTATCCCGACGCCGCCCGGCGCTGGTCAGCACTGCCTTGCGAATGTGTGCTGGAAATAACCCCGACGCTTATCCAGTCGTGGATATACGACAACGATATCCCCTATATCGAAAGCTGGGATATGCACACGAAAACCTATATGAAACAACGTCAGTTATGAAGCTGAAAATGAGAGGAGAAAAAACTATGATGAGACTTGACGGATTTGGCATCTTTGTAGAGGATATGGGCAAAATGATTCGCTTTTACAGGGACGTCCTCGGCTTTGAGATAAAGGAGGCGGAGGACACATCTAACGTGTATCTGATAAAGGACGGCACGCTGTTTCTTTTCTACGGCAGAAAGGACTTTGAAGCAATGACAAGCCGAAAGTACGACTATGTGAAAGGTCTTAACGGTCACTTTGAGCTTGCGCTTTATGTCGATACCTTTGAGCAGGTCGACAAAGCCTTTGCCGACGTCACCGCCAAAGGCGCACAGCCTGTGCTCGAACCCACCACAGAACCCTGGGGACAGCGCACCTGCTATATCGCAGACCCCGAGGGCAACCTTATCGAAATAGGTTCGTTCGATAAGCCATTCGAGCATTGATTATTTAGCCCGTGAGCATTTTGTAATGCCCGCGGGCTTTTTGCCGCCAAGGCGCAAAAACAGCGCCCATACCCGCTGTATGAACGCCTCGCTTTTGTATTTTTTTCTCTCTTTCTTTTGTTCTGTAAGTTTGTTTTTTATCTGTCTGTTCTTTCTTTTGTTCGTTAAGTTATTTTTTTATGTTCAGTTCTGTGAAACCGGATCGTCTTTCTTGCTTTTGTAAGCCCCGGCAAGCAGTCCGCCTGCAAAGCCTACCACTGCGCAAATAATAATTGCTGAAACTACCATCTTTGTTTTCTCCTTTGTTCTGTGTTTTTATTTATCTCTTTTCTTTTGCTCTTTTATTTAAAATGAAAATCTGTAATATGGCTTTCTGCCCTGGAAAACGTCCTCTGCCGACTGGTAATGTATCTCTCTCATATTTGTCTCTCCTTTGCTGTTTGCTGTTTAGGTTCTTATGATAAGTCTGTAAGATGCGTAAATTGCAGCTCCCGCGAGAATAATGCTTGCTCCGATGCAGATCCATGATAAAATCATTTTGATTTCCTCCTTGTGTTTTGTGTTTATTTTCGTTTTTGTTGTTTTTCTTTCTGTGTCTATATAATATCACGCATTTGCACCATTTTCAATAGACAATCTTCCCGCGCGTTGTAGTATAAACTACACACTGCCCTCAAAGTGTAAAATAAACTACACTCCCGCATAAAATTGTAGCGGCAGAATTTCTTTTGCGCACCAAAAACCCCGCCTCGTTTGACAATTTCAGGCTGATATTGTATATTGTAAACAGATACATCTCTGCTTTTTCGTGTCCTGTTTGCACAAATCCGACCTGCGCATTTTGTTTAGTTTAACGAATTGCCGCCCGCGCTGTCAGAAATTGTCCTGCTGACCGCTCCTTATTAGTAGAGTAATTTTTACAGGGGTGATGTTATGCAGATGGAGTTCGACGAGCTTATCAAACGGATCCTGCAGCTGCTGAGCGAGAAAGACAAGCTCACCGCAGAGCAGCGTATGAAAATGTATCAACGGGTGTTCCCTGTGAACGAGGAGGCAAAGGACAATGGAAAAGACTGAGATAAGCGCCCTTGTGGCGCAGGCGCAGGCAGGAGAAAGAAAAGCGCTTGAAAAGCTCTGGTCGGAGTTCTCCGAAAAGGTCTATTTCTTTGTAAAGCGCTGTGTGAGCGACCCCGAAGCCGCCCGCGACATCACCTCAGAGACCTTTATCACCGCCATAGAAAAAATATCCGACCTGCGCAGCGGCGAGTCGTTCGTCGGCTGGCTGTATTGCATTGCCTACCGCAAGTGTACCCTCTATTTGAAGAACGAATCGCGGCTGGTGCGCGTCGAAAGCGACGAGGAGCTTAGTGAAGCTGCCGAGAACGCGTCGCTCAATGAGCCGATAATGCTGCCCGACGATTACGCCGTCAACGAGGACGTCCGCTCGCGGCTGATGAAAGTAATCGAGAGCCTGCCCAGCGATATGCGCAGCGCCGTCATACTCTATTACTACGACGACTTGTCCGCTGCCGAGGTCGCCAGCGCAATGAATATCACCGAAAGCAACGTCTATCAGAAACTGCACCGCGCGCGGCAGAAGATAAAAATGCAGATTGAAAAGCTCTCGGGCAAGGACAGGCTTTTCAGCTTCGTTCCGCTCAGCGCCGTTGTGGCAAACCTTGAAAATGCAGGGCTTTTGTCGGGCGCAGGCACCATTGCCGCAGCCGCAGCCGTCGGCGTGGGTGTGCCTGTCGGGCTTTCCGCATTAAGCGGCGGCACAGCAAGACACTTGCTCGGCTTTACGCTCAAATACTGGCGCAGGCACAAAAAGAGCCTCGCAGCACTGCTGTTTTCAGGCGTGCTGCTGTGCGCACTGATTTGCTGTGCGCTGCTGACTCTGCGCCAGGAATATGTCAGACAGATAGACGGAATGTACAACACCGAGGGTCACTACGAGTTCCTCACCACCACCGAGCATCAGGACGTTATCGACATTCTCACGGGCGAGGACACCGTCACGGGAAAAATGAACGTCTACGGCTTGATGGGTGTGGGCAACATAAAGTACGAATACGGCTCGCTCGATGACCCCGAAAACCTTGCGCATATCCCGCTGGAATCAGGTCGCCTGCCGCAGAAAAAAGGCGAGATAGCCATTGACCGTCAGGTGCTGACCAATTTCGGCTTCTTCGGCAAGGTCGGCGACACCATCACGCTTGACAAGGGAACATACACTCTGGTCGGCATCATTGCTGACGACAAGGAAAGCATAGATTTCTGGGAAAACTCTTACGGTTGGAGCCGTTCAAGCTCGCGTCTTATTGTCGACGAGGGCAAGCAGACTAACTACTGGATAGAGGACAAATCGCAGTTCGACAAGGAATACCTTGTTCCGCTGATGTTTGTCAGCCCCGAGGAGCAGCAAAAGCCCGAATATACGCTGGTTATGCTGGATAACATTGCTGGTCTCAACAGAATGCCCTATGACTATAATTCGTGGACATCAGACGAGTCATTTGATGATGGTGATGTAAAGCTGCTGCAAAGGATAGCCGCCGAGACCGATTACAACGAAGAGGATATAGGCAGTGAAATAAGCGGCTTACTGAAAGACCACCGTCAGCAAGCTATCGACTATTATAACGGCAAATTTTACGAACAGATCTACACCAAATTGCTCCTTTACGGTGCAGCGATAATAATCGCCGTGTTGTCGGTCATCGCCGTTATGCGAAATATCACCGCCGAGCGCGAAAACACTATCTCAATGCTCCGCCGCGTCGGTATGTCAAAGCGCAGGATACGGGTGATGTACGCTATCGAGTACATTTTCCTCGGCATTTTGCAGGCAGTTATCGGCATCGCCGTCGGCATAGGCGTGCATATCGGCATTTACGAGTATCAGGTCAGAGTGCTTGAAAAGTCGGATTTCTCGGGCTTTTCCCACAACGAGTACGACCGCTTCCTCTGCCCTGACCCACTCATTTGGTCGGCTCTTATCGCAGCAGGCGTGCTGCTCGTCGGCTACGTTTTCGCTCTGCTTTTGCAGCGCGCAGGCGCACCCAAACTGCGCAGACGCAAGGCAGGCTCTGTCCGCAGATGCTTTGCCAAGGTGTTCCGCAACCGCGCAGTCACCGTGATACAGACCATTTCGCTGACGCTGATAATTTTCGGCACGCTGTTCGGCTATATGCTTTTCCGACCGACCATCGGCGGCTTTGACGAAAACGGAACGTTCCACAGAAACCTCGATACGAAATTCGGCGACCCGTTCAGTATGACGCAGGGATTTGATTTCGAGGAGGAAAACGTCAAGGAATATTACCGCGCGGAAAAAGGCGTGACAAACGATAACAATCTGCCTATGCTCATCAAGCTCGGTGACGTCAGGGGCATTGACGACGAAACTGCCGACACCCTCGGCGAAAGCTATTCCAAGGGCGTCCTGCCGCAGACGGTCATAAGCTCAAAGACCGACCTGCCGCGCCCTGTCCAGTGGGACGCACCCGAGGTCAAGGACTATTTCTACAAGATGTCCACCGAGCAGGGCAAGAAGTTCTACGATAAAAACGAGTCGCTGTACAAATGCAAGACCGCGCTTGCCGACAAAGCCACCATAGAAAAGCTGAAAGACAATGTGCGCAGCGGAGAAATAAACATAGATAAGATAATGTCGGGCGAGGAAATGATATACGTTTACAGCCACGTTGACCCGCCGTTCAAGGCAGGCGACAAGATAAACCTCGTTTCCGCCACCACCGAAGACGGCTTCGGCATAAACCAGGTGACCGAGGCATCGGTGCGCATAGGCGCGGTCATCGAGTTTGATGACAGTATCGACAAAATGGCGAAATATTGCGTCAGCACAGGCGACGATTACAATCTGCTCACCACCGTCACAGGCGCGAAAAAGCTGGGTCTGCACGGCGCATCATACACCGAGATAATCGCCCGCGACGAGATAGGCAATCTGCTGCCAATGAACACAGGTCTGCGCGTCAAGTCCCTTGAAAAGCAAAAGCACGACATCTTTGTCCAGAACGCAACGCTCTACGGCTCGCTGGGACTGCTTATCTTCGTGATGTCACTGCTTGGCTTCTCGGCGTATTTCAACGGTATCGGAATGAAAATACGAATGAAAGAATACCAGATAAGTATAATGCGCGCCATAGGCACACCGCTGAAAAAGCTGCGCCGCAGACTTATGCTCGACAGCGTGCGCATACCGCTGTTCGCGGGAACTATCGCCTACGGGCTTATACGCATCACACAGACCGCTATGCTCCACGCCTACGACAAAGCCGAGAGTATAATTCACGAGCTTGCCCAAAAAGCTATTGAGTTTGGTCAGCAGCACCCCGGACCTGAAATAGATGAAGCTTACAACTCGTTCTTTTCTGAATATAACGCTACTAGTAAACAAGCAAGTCAATTGCAGTCCTATTATATGACTCACCTTCAGATGTGGTTCAACAACGTCCTGATACCCACGCTGATAGTCTGCGCCGTGATGTGTATGATAACCATTCTGCTCACGCGCAGGTCGGTGGGCGGCTTCGGCAGCAACATAGCATATTCCATAAGCAAAGGGAGGAAACGCAGATGATTAAAACTCAAAACCTTACCAAGACCTACGGCAAGGGCGAGGGCAAGGTCACAGCGCTTGCAGGCGTTGACATAACCATAAAGGACGGCGAAATGGTCGCTATCATCGGCAAGTCGGGCAGCGGCAAATCGACCCTGCTCAACCTGCTCGGCGGACTTGACAAAGCCACCGAGGGAAAGGTCTTTTACAACGACAAAGACCTCAGCACGCTCAACGATACCAAGCTCTCCGAGTTCAGACTTAAAAACATCGGCTTTGTGTTCCAGTTCTTTGACCTTATCCCCGAGCTGACCGCAGAAGAAAACGTTCTTTTCCCTGCAAAGCTCGCCAAGAAAAAAGAGACGAGCGAGGGCGACCTCTACACAGCCCTTGATATCAACGACCGAGTTAAGCACTATCCAGCTGAGCTTTCGGGCGGACAGCAGCAAAGGGCAGCTATTGCCCGTGCGCTGATAAATGACCCCGATGTTATCCTGTGCGACGAGCCGACAGGCAACCTCGACAAAGCTTCGGGCGTGGAAGTGATGAGCCTGCTCAAAAGGCTCAACAAAGAAAACGGCAAGACCGTTATCATTGTCACCCACGACAGCGATATTGCCTCGCAGTGCGGGAGAATCATAGAGCTTAGCGACGGTCGCCTTGCCAACTGAACACCTGTGTTTCCCAAGCCCGTGAGCATTATGCCTGCGGGCTTTTTGCTGCATTTTTTCTCAGCCCAGCCAGCGATTGACAACCCGTCTGCGATAGGTTATAATTAAGTAAACGCACTTAATGAACATATAATAAAACCTGTGCTATATTTATAACAGCACAAACCAACGGCGATGTCAACGCGATTTAAAGGAGAAGAAAATGGCAAGTGCAAAAACCGACCGCAAAAAAGAACGTGTCAAGCTATATAAAAAAGTCAGAAATACAAGCTCGTGGCGCTCAATAATCATCTATTTTCTGATGATGGTGCTGTATATCGCCGCAGTGGTGCTCCTGGCTGGCTTTGTCGCTGAATATATCTTTGAAAGCAAGTTTTCCGAGGGCTATAACGAGGTCGAGCGTACCGCAAAGCTCTACGAATCGGGCAGCGATGACAAGAGCATAATGGACTATATCAAGTCCCTCGACGCCGATTTTATCGTTGTTGACGATTCGGGCAAAACGCTCTTTGAGCAGGGCAAAATCACCCGCAGTGACGAGGGCGGCGAGATAAGTCTTTCCAACAAGACCGAGAATTTTATGATTTATCAGGATACCGAGCTGCCGCTTTTGCAGCATAACGGCAAAAAAGGACTTGATTTCAAAATCACGGATTTCCTCGACTGGTACGATTTCGACGCCGAGACCGCGAAAATGCCTATCTGGGTGTCTGTCGACATCAGCGGCAACCGCCAGTTTATCGGCAAAGCGTACATCACCATCAATAAAAAGGATAAAATACTCTTTATCGAGCTTATGGCAGGCTTTGCGCTTATCGTCGTGGTGATAGTTTTCGTTATGTTCGCAAAGATAATCAAGAGCGCCATAAACTACCGCCGCGTCGTCAGACTGTTCTATTCCGACCCCATCACCCGAGGTCACAACTGGATGTGGTACGTCAGATACGGCGACGAGCGCCTGCAAAGCTCGTCAAATAAAAAGCACAGCTTTGCCGTCGTAAACCTCGTGTTCAGAAACTACCGCAACTATTGCCTTTGCCACTCAATGTCCGAGGGCGAGGTGCTGCTTTCAAAAATTGATTCGCTGCTTTCCGCAGAGCTTAAAAAGCCTGAAATGTGCGCCCACGCAACAACCTCAAACTTTGCGCTGCTGCTGAAATACACCGACGAGCAAAGCCTCAGAGCAAGGCTGCAGGGCTTTATCGACAAGCTCTCGCAAATGGACAGCGACCACAACTTTGATTTCCAGATAGGTGTCGATATCGTCAGCGCCGTCATCACCGATAACGGCAGGGCAGTCAAGCGCAAGAGCGTCAGCATCGAAAACGCCTATAACAACGCGTGCTCCGCAAGAGCCACCCTCGGCGACACCGAGGAGTCGGGCATCTGCATCTTCGATAACGACCTGCTCGAACAGCAGCGCTGGCGCGATATCGTCCACGAGCACCAGCAGACCGCCCTCAAAAACGAGGAGTTCGTCGTCTACTACCAGCCCAAATATGACCCGCGCACCAACGAGCTTCGCGGTGCAGAGGCTCTCGTACGGTGGGATTCCCCCGAGTTCGGCTTCGTCACCCCGGGGCGCATAATCCCTATCTTCGAGAAAAACGGCTTTATCACCGAGATAGACCACTATATGATAAGCCACGTCGCCCGCGACCAGAAATCGTGGCTCGACGCAGGCTATAAATGCGTGCCCGTCTCCGTCAACGTCTCCCGTGCTCACTTTATCGAGAACGACCTCGCCGAGCAGATAAGAGACATCGTCGACGAGGCAAACTGTCCGCACGAGCTTATCGAGATAGAGCTTACCGAGAGCGCATTCTTCGACGATAAAAAAGCAATGATAGAGACTATCAAAAAGCTCAAGGATTACGGCTTCAAGGTCTCAATGGACGACTTCGGCGCAGGCTATTCCTCGCTCAATTCCCTCAAGGATATGCCGCTTGACGTGCTTAAACTCGATGCCGATTTCTTCCGTGGAGACAACGCAGGCGAGCGCGGCGAAATAGTCGTTTCCGAAGCGATAAAGCTCGCCAAAAGCCTCAATATGCTCACCGTCGCAGAGGGCGTCGAGGAAAAGCCGCAGGTCGATTTTCTCGCCGAGCAGGGCTGTGATATGATACAGGGCTATTATTTTGCAAAGCCTATGCCAAAGAGCGACTACGCAGAAAAGATGTCACGCACGGAACAGCCCGAACAGGCAGAACAGTAATCTCATATCCGCCGCTGGAAAGACGGCTTCTGACAAACAAAAAAACAGACAGTGCAGAATTATCTGCATTGTCTGTTTTGCTTTTATAGTGATAGATTAAGCCTCGTCGAACTCGCTTACGAGTGAGGAAACTGTCTGCTTAGCATCACCGTAGATCATTACAGTGTTGTCGTTAGTAAACAGCGGGTTCTCGATGCCCGAGAATCCTGTACCCTTACCACGCTTGAGAACGAATACTGTTCTTGCCTCAAAAGCGTTGATGATAGGCATTCCGTAAAGAGGTGAAGACTCATCGTTGATAGCAGACGGGTTAACAACGTCGTTTGCACCGATAACGATAGCAACGTCTGTGTTGGACATCTGCGGATTCATCTCGTCAGCAGTCTTGAGCTGCTCATAAGGAACGTTAGCCTCTGCAAGAAGAACGTTCATGTGACCCGGCATACGACCTGCAACAGGGTGGATAGCAAAGTTGACCTCTGCACCGTTCTCCTCGAGCTTGTCGCAAAGCTCCTTAACTGCGTGCTGTGCCTGTGCAACAGCCATACCGTAACCTGGGATGAATACTACAGAGCTTGCAGCCTCAAGGATAAGATATGCGTCCTCAACAGACATAGAGATAGGCTCTTTCTGCTCGCCTGCAGCGCCCTTCTTTGCAGAGCCGCCGAAAGACGAGAACAGCAGTGCGCCGAGCTTTCTGTTCATAGCCTTGCACATGATGAGTGTAAGGATAAGTCCGCTCGTACCAACCAGACATCCCGAAACAACAAGCACGGAGTTGCTCATAGCAAGACCTGCGAATGCTGCTGCAAGACCCGAGAAAGCGTTGAGCAGTGAGATGATAACAGGCATATCGCCGCCGCCGATAGCGATGACCATTGTAAGACCAAGGATAAGATATGCAGCAGTAACGATGATGATACCGATATCGCCGATGTTCTTATCAACGATGCCTGCAATGCTCAGAGCATACATAACAACGCCGCCGAGACCAACAATAGCGAGGAGCGCATTGATAAAGTTTTTACCTGGGATAGAAATGTTCTTCTTGAACATCTTGCCCGAGAGCTTGCCCCATGCAACAACAGAACCTGTGAATGCGATAGCACCGATAGCGATCGTCAGACCCAGAGCAACTGCCGAGAAAGTGTTCACATCAGGGTCAGTCATATACTGTGTCAGAGCAACGAGCAGGGAAGAAAGACCGCCGAAACCGTTGAACAGAGCAACGAGCTGTGGCATACCGGTCATTTCGACCTTCTTGGACCATACAGCACCGATGATTCCGCCGAGCACTATTGCAGCCAGTGCCCACAGATAAGCATTTTTCATCGGTTCTGCGGTGAGTGTGTCTGTAACCTTCTTTTCAAGCAGTACGGTAACAACTGCGATGAGCATACCGACTGAAGACATCAGATTACCTTTTCTTGCGGTGTCTGCCTTACCAAGCAGCTTGATGCCCCTGATAAAAAGCACCGCTGATATCATATAAAGGATCGTTGTGAGGACAACGCTTATATCAGCCCAATTCACTTCTTGTCGTCCCCTTTCTTCTTGAACATGCCAAGCATTCTATCTGTAACCAGATAACCGCCGATAACGTTGATAGTAGCCAGAACGATAGCAACGAATCCGCAGATGTTGCTTACCATGCCCTCTGTGTGCAGGGCAACTGCCGTAGCGCTGATAGCGCCGACAATCGTGATTCCCGAGATAGCATTTGTACCCGACATAAGCGGAGTGTGCAGCTGGGAAGGAACTTTCGAGATAAGCTCAACGCCCAGGAAGCCTGCGATAACAAATACGAAAACGAGAAGCAATATTTCACCAATCGCCATTTTAACTCTCTCTCCTTACTTGAATCTTTCGTGGATTATTGCGCCGCCCTTGGTAAGCAGGCAGCCCTTCATGATCTCATCTTCGAGTCTGATCTCGAACTCCTTGCTCTCCTTGTTGTAGAAATGAGTAAGGAAAGCGGTGAAGTTACCCGACAGCATCTTTGATGCATCGTATGGAACCTGTCTTTCGAGCAGGTCACCCGACATGATCGTAACGCCGTTTTCGGTAACAACGTTCTCAAACAGCTTTGATCCCTCAACGTTTCCGCCTGTGGAAACAGCCATATCAACGATGATAGAGCCTGGCATCATTCTGTCGATAACGTCTTTCTTGATAAGCACGGGAGCTTTTCTTCCGAACACCTTAGCGGTGGTGATAACTATATTAGAGCGCTCACAGACCTTTGCCTGAGCTTCCTGCTGCTTAGCGATCTGCTCTGGAGTCAGTTCCTTAGCATAGCCCTGATCTGTCTGACCCATCTCACCGAGATCGATCTTTACAAAGCTTGCACCAAGGCTCTTTACCTGCTCCTCAACAACAGGACGAGTGTCGAAAGCGTCAACTCTTGCGCCCAGACGCTTAGCAGTAGCTATCGCCTGAAGACCTGCAACGCCGACACCAATGATGAACACTCTTGCAGGGTTGATCGTACCTGACGGTGTTACCATCATAGGCAGGATCTTAGGCAGCTTCGCAGCAGCGTTAACAACTGCGCAGTAGCCTGCAAGTGATGTCTGTGAGGACTGAACGTCCATTTTCTGTGCGAGTGTGGTTCTCGGTATCATTTCCAAAGAGACCGCACTGATCCCGGAGCTTGCCATCTTGCCAAGCAGCTCCTTCTCGTTGAACGGATCAAGGTAGCTCAGATGCAGAGTATCCTTCTCGATACCGTCAACACTTTCGGGCTTCATAATACGCAGAACTATCTCACTGCCCTTATAGCCCTCTTCGTTCGAAGAAACAAGCACAGCGCCTGCTTTTTCGTAAGCCTCGTCCGAGAATCCGCTCTTTGCGCCTGTTCCCTTAACGACCTTGACCTCAAAGCCCATGTTTATGAGCTTTTTCACATCATCGGGGATAAGCGGGGTACGAGTCTCTCTCGGATCGGTCTCCCTACAGACCAAAATCTTTTTCATCTATCATTTTACTCCTTTCGGCAATAGAATACCGGATTTTACCCAGACCCGAAAAGACAGCATAAGGCAGCACTGTCTGTCATGGCAGTGCTGCCGATTATGCTGCCAAACCCTAATAATAGGCTTCGGTGTTTTCTGTGTAGCCACACCCTTGTGACTTTGTGTTTAAATCAATTGATTGACAGGGGGAGTATTAAACAATACCCTGTGCAGTCATAGCATTGAGAACCTTCTCGAAGCCGGCGAGGTTAGCACCTACAACGTAGTTGCCCTCAAAACCGTACTTCTTAGCAGCCTCATCAATGTTGTGGAAGAGGTTCTGCATGATGTTCTTGAGCTTGGAATCAACTTCCTCGAATGTCCAGCTCAGACGCTCGCTGTTCTGGGACATCTCAAGAGCAGACGTAGCAACGCCGCCAGCGTTTGCAGCCTTGCCCGGAACAAAGTAAACCTTGTTGTCCTGGAAGTACTTTGTAGCCTCTTCTGTGGTAGGCATGTTAGCACCCTCGCAAACAGCCATTACGCCGTTAGCAACGAGAGTCTTAGCATCTTCAATGTCAAGCTCGTTCTGAGTAGCGCAAGGAAGAGCAACGTCGCACTTAACAGTCCAAACGCCCTTGCCCTCATGATACTCGGAATTAGGACGATAGTTCTTGTACTCGGTAAGTCTTGCTCTCTTAACTTCCTTGATGTCCTTGAGAGCCTCAACGTCGATTCCGTCCGGATCGTAAACCCAACCTGTGGAATCGGAGCATGTAACGACCTTAGCGCCGAGCTGCTGAGCCTTCTGGATAGCGTATGTTGCAACGTTACCAGCACCCGAAACTACAACGGTCTTGCCCTTGAGGGTGTCGCCGTGTGTGCGGAGAAGCTCATCTGTGAGGTAAAGCAGACCATAGCCTGTAGCCTCTGTTCTTGCCAGAGAACCGCCGTATGTGAGTCCCTTACCTGTAAGAACGCCCTCAAATACGCCTCTGATCCTCTTGTACTGACCGAACATATAACCGATCTCACGAGCGCCTGTGCCGATATCGCCTGCAGGAACGTCAGTGTCAGCACCGATGTACTTGCAAAGCTCTGTCATGAAGCTCTGGCAGAAACGCATGATCTCACGGTCACTCTTGCCCTTAGGATCGAAGTCAGAGCCGCCCTTACCGCCGCCGATAGGAAGACCTGTAAGGCTGTTCTTGAAGATCTGCTCGAAACCGAGGAACTTGATGATACCGATATTAACTGATGGATGAAGTCTCAGACCGCCCTTGTAAGGACCGATAGCAGAGTTGAACTGTACACGGTAACCTGTGTTTACGTGTGCGTTGCCCTCGTCGTCGAGCCAAGGCACGCGGAAGATGATCTGACGCTCTGGATTCACGAGTCTCTCGAGAACAGCGTCACGGCGGAAAGCCTCTTCGTTAGCATCAACGATAGGACGGATGGACTCAAGTACCTCGTGTACTGCCTGGTGGAATTCAGGCTGTGCTGGGTTCTTTTCTTTTACCTGCTGGATTATTTCATCTACATAAGACATGGTTCTTTTCCTCCTGTTTATATGCGCTCACATAGTAATCATACTACTAAATGATAAGATTAGTCAATGTAATGCGCCCGCATATTTTTCTACTTTTACCGTTAAAAATCCGACATTTTCGACAAGCTCCAAAACTGTGAGCGCATTGTATTGCCTGTTAAAAATCGACATTCAGCGGATACTATTTATGGTGAGAGGGCAGATGCCCGGTTACCTTTTTAAATACTCTGGTAAAGTAATCTGCCGAAGCAAAGCCGAGCAGGTCACTTACCTCTTTTACTTTGTAGTGTCCCGATTCGAGCAGCAGCCTTGCGTATCCCATAGTGAGATTCTTGTAGAACTCGCTGAAAGACATACCCGTCTTAGCCTTGAAATATCTGCCGAAATAGTCGGGATTGTAGCCGAAATGGTCTGCTGCCGTTTCGACCGTTACCGCAGTGCCCTGCGTCTTTTCAAGCAGCTCCCTGAGCTTTTCAACGAAAGTCTCGCTGCCGTCAGCAACGGTAAGCTCGCCAAGCACCTGCTTAACTGCCTTGGAGTATTCCGTGTCCATCAGCTTTTTGCCGATGTTTTTCGCCGCGCGCATCAGCGCCGAGCGAACGTCCTCCTCCAGTGTCGGCTCGGTCAGATAATCCACCGCACCGAGCAGGAAGCATTCACGCATATCGCTTGCCGCGTTAACGTGGCTTATCACCACGATAGGCACGTTTATCCCCGCGCGTGAGCTTCTCTTGAGCAGGTCTGTGGCAAATACAGCGGCAGGGCGGTTGATGCACAAAAGCATGTCGCATTGTTGCGCAGACGCCGTAGCCAGCGCTTTTTCGGGGTCTGTCGTGTGCGAAACTATCTCAAAGCCGCACTCGGCAAAAACAGGCATACTGCTGTAATGCCTCAGGTCATAGTTTGAACTGTCTACAACGGTGATTCGATACATTACAGCCTGCACCTCCCGAAAAAAAATAAAAAGCCATCCCACCGTAATACAGTTGCAGTTGTACTACAGTGAAACAGCCCCATTGCCTACGAACAATTTAGCACATCTACGCGTTAAAGTCAATGAATATTTTCTGAACAGTCGGATTTTCTACGGATATTTATAGGATAATGTCGGAAAATTATAGGCTTTTAAGCCCGAAAACGTTTTCTTCTGCAAAATCTCACCCTTTCTATATATAGTATACCGCCGATTTTTGCAAACTCTAAAGAAATCTTTAGGTTTTCCTGATTGGTCATTTTAGGTGTGGGGTATATGATATAGACAAAGAAAAGGAGGCAGCAAAATGACAAATTACATTATAAAAACAAACTCGCTGTCAAAGCATTACGGAAACTTCGCCGCCAACGAAAACATCTCCGTCGGCATAAAGAAAGGCTCTATCTACGGGCTTGTCGGCAGAAACGGCGCAGGCAAGACCACCTTTATGAAAATGATATGCTCGCTGTCATCTCCAACCTCGGGCGGCTTTGAGCTGTGCGGCGAAAGCTACCCACAGCTCGGCAAGGCAAGGGCAAAGATAGGCAACCTTATCGAAGACCCCGGCATCTACGCCAATATGTCCGCATACGATAACCTCAAAGCCAAAGCCAAGCTCTACGGCGGCGCCGACAAGGAAACGCTGAATGGCATACTTGAAACGGTCGGTCTGTCAAATGCAGGCACAAAGCACGCAGGCAAGTTCTCCCTCGGAATGCGCCAGCGCCTTGGCATAGGTCTTGCGCTGGTGGGCGACCCCGAAGTTCTGGTTCTCGACGAGCCGATCAACGGTCTTGACCCAGCAGGCGTTGCCGAAATACGAGAAACGCTGCTCAGGCTCAACCACGAAAGAGGCATCACCATAATCATTTCAAGCCATATCCTCGGCGAGCTTTCAAAGCTCTGCACCGACTACGGCTTTATCGACAGGGGCACGCTGCTCAAAGAGATTACCAGCGACCAGCTTGAAAGCGACTGCACCGAGTATGTAAAGCTCTGCGTCAGCGACACCGAAAAAGCCAAGAAAGTCCTGCGAAGCCTCGGCATAGCAGGCGTCACCGACGGCGACAGCGGAGAGATACGCATTGTCGGCTCAAAGGTCGGCAGCGATGACATCACCGAAGCAATGGTGCTCAACAAAATCAGAGTCTACGAGATATCCAGGCAGGGCACAGACCTTGAAGGCTACTATCTCGAAATGATAGGCAATGGAAAGGAGTCTTAATTATGGCAGGCAGTCTCAGTCTTGATATGTTCGTTCTGCGAAAGAAAAAATCCACCTACCTCACAGCGCTGCTGGTTTTCGCCTGCGCAGTTGTCGCAAGCATAGCGCTCAAATCAGCAACCAATCAAGAAGTCCCTGTCGATACCTCGTTTATGGGTATTCTCGTGCAGTCCGCAGGTCTTGCATCGCTTTTCCTCGGAATGTTCTTTGTAATGTTCATCGGCTCAGACCTCAAAAACGGCTTTATCAAAAACACCGCAGGCACAGTTAAAAGCCGCGTGGTTTACTCCCTGTCAAAGCAGGTCACCCTCGCAGTTTACTCTGTCACCGCCGCAGCAGCCCTCTGCCTCGGCGCACTTGCAAGCTCAAAGCTCTTTTTTGACGGCAAGCTCGGCACCGACGCAGTGCAGTTTGCAAAATATATCGGCGTGTGGTATCTGCTGCTTGTGGGTCTTGCATCGCTGGTAACATTTCTCGTGTTCACGTTCAGAAACACCACCGCACCAATGGTGGTCATTCTTCTGCTCACCAGCGGAACGGTCATGAACCTTATTTACAATCCGCTCGAAACGCTGTTTGACAAGGTCGGCACAAAGTTTGAGTTCAGATACATCTCCGTCTCCTCAAACCTCATCAGCCTCAGCGCCGACTCCACAAATAAAGACCTGCTCATCGCCGCAGCAGTCGGTCTCGGCTACGTGATAGTTTTCAATATCCTTGGCAAGATAGTAATGGATAAAAAGGACATAGCATAATTGACTTTGTTCTCCTTGCTGTGCTATAATTAATCAATAAAAAACCATTAAGGAGAACCGCTATGGAAAACGAGTATATCCTGATAGTTGACGACGACAGCGATATAAGAAATCTCATCGGCATATACCTGGAAAACGAGGGCTATAAATACATCAAGTGCGACAACGCAGCCTCTGCGCTCGAAGCGGTGGAGACAACTAAGATCGCCCTGATACTGCTCGACGTTATGATGCCGCAAATGGACGGTATCACCGCCTGTATGAAGCTGCGCGAAAAGACCAACGCGCCCATAATCTTCATCTCCGCAAAATCCGAGGATATGGATATCGTCGGCGGGCTTATGTCGGGCGGCGACGACTACGTCACCAAGCCGTTCAGCCCTGTCCAGCTTATGACAAGGGTAAAAGCCCAGTTGCGCCGTTACCGCCAGTACAGTCCCTCGCAGCAGCAGGCTCCCAGAACCACCCTCGAATTTGAGGACATCACCGTCGATACCGACTCGCATCAGGTGTGGGTCAACGGCACCCTCACCGAACTGACCTTCAAGGAATACGAGATACTCGAACTGCTTTTGCGCAACAAGGGTATCGTACTTTCCATAAAGCGCATCTACGAGGCGGTGTGGCACGAGGAGTTCTACGCCGCAGAAAATACTGTAATGATGCACATCGCCAACCTGCGCAAAAAGCTGTCCCCGAGCGGCGAAAAGACCTACATCAAAACGGTGTGGGGCAGGGGGTATAAGATATGAAAAAGCTCCGAGCCAAGCTGAAAAATACCGGTGCTGTCTATATAATCGGCGGCGTGATAATCAGCGGCGCGGCAGCCTTGCTGTTTGTCGCCATCGCCGCAGCCTTTGCGCAGATAGTTTTTAAGGACAGCTTTTCCCACCGAATGATGATGATAGTTCCCGCCTGCATAGCAGCGCTTGTGCTGTTTGTCCTGCTGCTGCGGCACTTCATCGCAAAGAAATACCGCAAGCTCAGCCACTATTACTTTATGTCCGCGACCATCGCCTTTGCGGCGGCAATGCTTGCTATGGATATAGTAGGCAAGCTGTTTGACACTTTCGGCGCAGCGGTCGCAAATGTCGACGAACCCACCTCAAAGGAGCTTGCCTATGCAGCAGTCTCCCTGCTTTTCATTCTCGCCGCGGGAATAGCCACGTTCCTTTTGCTGTTCGGTCTGCTCACCAAGAACAAAACCAGGTATGTCAGCTATATATGTGAGCAGGTCAGCAGGATTTCCGAGCAGAGCGAAAGCGTCACCATCGAAGAAAAAGGCGGCGACGAGCTTGAAACCATAAGCGCCACCATCAACCGTATGTCCCGGCAGCTTGCCGATAACCGCCGCCGCGAGCGTGAACTTGAAGCGCAGCGCTCAGAGCTTATCACCAACGTCTCCCACGACCTGCGCAGCCCGCTAACCTCGATAATCGGCTATGTCCGCCTGCTCAAAGAAAACGGCATAACCGACGAGCAGAAGTTCAACGAGTATATCGAGGTCACCGACCGCCGCCTTGAAGGTCTGAAAAAGCTGGTCGATGAGCTGTTCGAGCTTACCAAGCTGGACGCGCCCGACCTTACAATGAATTTTGAGCAGGGCGACGCCACGGGGCTTGTCAAGCAGTTCGGCTTTGAAATGCAAGCCATTCTTGCCCAGCAGGGCTTGACGCTGGAATGTGAAATCGACGATAAGCCCTTTGAAATGCAGCTTGATTACGAGCGTATGGCGCGTGTGCTGCAAAACCTCTTTGCCAACGCCGCAAAGTATGCCGAACAGGGCACGACAGTCAGGCTGTCCACCACTGTCAAAGGCAGCGAAATTCAGATATGCCTTTCAAACCTTATCGCAGGCGGAGCGCAGGTCGATACCGCAAGTATGTTTGACAGGTTCTATAAACAAGACCGTTCCCGCACCGATACCTCGGGCGCAGGTCTTGGTCTTGCAATTGCAAAGCGCATCACCGAGCTTCACGGCGGCAGCATCAGTGCACAGCAGACAGGCGCAAGCATAACCGTTACCGTCACGCTGCGAAAATAACATCAGTTACCCTTCATTTTCATATTCATATTCTACAAAACAAGCCCGCAGACGATACATCTCGTTTGCGGGCTTGTCCTATTCAAACTAAACTTCCTTTAAAAGTTTACTTTCTGATGTGCTCTGCCAGGCTGATAGCGAATCCCGACGGCGAAACCATAAGCGTCGCCTTTGATGAACCCGTGTCGGTCACCTTGTCACCCTGCGCATTTTTAAATCCCTTTGACAGCAGGAACTGATAAGCCTCGTCAAAGTCTCTCACGTTCATTCTGATAGCCGTCATATCCTGCGGCATCTTGTCCACCTGTGCAATATCAACTCTGAAACCGTTGGCATCTTTCATATCGAAATTCGTGATGTCCTCATCATTGATGCCTGTCTTGGTGTGCCTGTTCTCAAAACCGAGAGCCTCAAAAAGCTCCTTTGCAGCGGCAGCGTCCTTTGTTACGATAAGCGGGTTAAAAGCTGTTATCTGCATAAAAATCTCTCCTTGTGATCATTGTTAAGAATCGTAAAAATCCTGTCCGTCTTCGGTCACAAGTCTTTCAGTCCTCGGATAAACGAAAATGTCCTCGTTGTCCGCATTGTCAGCAAGATACTTTGCAAACCTTGCCGCATACCACTTTGCCATCGGCAGATTGTGCAGCAGATAGTTTCCGCAGTTCTTTGCCGTCGCGCCGGGCACTTCCTTTGCGTCAGCCACCGCGCTGAACGCCGCCAGCAGCAGTTCGTGAATCTGCTTCGGCGCACGCTCACCCTTGAGGATAAGATAGAATCCCGTCAGGCAGCCCATAGGTCCCCAGTAAATTACCTCGTCTTTCCACTGTGCATCGTTGCGCAGATATGTCGCAATAACGTGCTCCAGCGTGTGCATAGCCGCAACATCTATCGCAGGCTCGTCATTCGGCTTTGTGACTCTTATGTCATAAGTCGTGATGACAGCACCCTTAATGGTGTCCTGCCTGCTGACAAAAATGCCGGGGATTATCTTTGTGTGGTCAACGGAAAAGCTGGGGATAAGTCCGCCCGTCGTTTCCTCTGCGGGCTTTGACTTTATGTGCTCGATAACATTGATGCCGTAGCCCGAAGGCGATATCATCATCGCTGAACGGGACGACTTCAAGTTCAATGAGTCATTGCCGTAAACGCTTTTAAAGCCTTTTGAAAGCAGCATATCGCGTGCCTGCTCAAAGTTATCCACATTCATACGGATACCGACCATATCCTGCGGCGGTCCTATCTGCGACTCGGAAATATCAACATAAAAACCGTTTGCATCTTTCATCCTTATAATGGTGATATTATTCTCGCCTGCGTTCTTCTGGGTATGCCTGCGCTCGAAGCCAAGCTCCTCAAACCGCTTTGCGACAGCCTCTGCATTTCTTGTTACGATCTGTGGATTGAAAGTTGTGATCTTCATTTGCTTTTACTCTCCTTGGTGTGTGCTTGTTTTTGTTAATTCAAATTCCTAAGATAAATCCCACACAGTATAGAGATATGCACCCGAAAGGGGCAAACCGTTCGAAAGCGAACGCTCTGGGGGCGATCGGAAAGCCCCCAAGAAAAATCTCCACTGCTTGTGATTTGTCTTATCAGGAACGTTTATTTTAGTCCTTGATGTGCTGGCACAGGTCGAACGCGTAGCCCGACGGTGACTTCATCATGCAGGACTTGTTTGTCTTAGTGTCAACTGTATGTCCGCCTCTTGGGTTTGTGAATCCCTTTGAAAGCAGGAACTCATAAGCCTCGTCAAAATTGTCAACGTTCATTCTGATAAGCGTCATATCCTGCGGCACCTGAACGTTTGCAATGTCAACATAAAAACCGCTCTCGTTTTTCATGCGAACGCTTGTGAAATCCGCTGTGCCCGTGTTGGCATCAAGGCTGTGTCTGCGCTCAAAGCCAAGCTCCTCAAACAGCTTGATAGCTGCCTCAGCGTCCTTGGTAACGATAAGCGGGTTGAATCCTGTGATTTTCATAGATCATACCTCCTGTTTGGTATATTTTCACCGCATTATGCGGTCTGTCCACATTATTATTTCGGGATATGCTTTACAAGGTCGATAATGAATCCTGTCGGTGATACCATTATAGCATATTTACTCGACTCTGTCTTGTTTCCGAAGCCCTGCGCCTCGTGGAAACCTCTCTTTATCAGCATCTCGTAAGCCGCATCAAAATCATCAACATTCATTCTTATCGAGGTTATCTCTCTCGGCGTGCTCGGCGCTTCAACGATGTCAACGTGAAAGCCGTCTGCGTTTTTCATTCTGTGCGCGGAAAACTCAACCTGTTCATCACCTGTCTTGTTGTGCGTCTGCTCAAATCCCAGTTCCTCAAACAGCTTGATTATCGGCGCTGCATCCTTGGTGAAGATCTCCGGGTTGAACGTTGTGATTTTCATAATATCCCTCCTGAAATTTAGTCGGTTTAATTCTTGATATGCTCAACAAGTGCGATTGTGAATCCCGACGGAGAAACCATCGTCGCTTCCTTTGAGGACTTTGAGTTGAGCGTGTCATCGCCTCTGGTGTTTTTGAACCCGTTGGCAACGAGAATGCCGTAAGCCTCGTCGAAGTTGTCAACATTCATTCTGATGTAAGTGATATCTCTTTCAAGCTGCTTTATATCAGCCACGTCAACGTGAAAACCGTCATCGTTCTTCATTCTCACGGTTTGTACTTCGCCTGTCTCCGTCTGTGTAACAGGCGCGTGTGTTTTTTGGAAACCGAGTTCCTCAAAAACCTTGATAGCATCCTCCGCCTTTGGCGTAGTGATAAGCGGGTCAAATGTTGTGATTTTCATAATATCCCTCCTGAAACGGTATATTTTCACGCAGTTTCCTGCGAGCGTTTACTTCGTGTGCTGTATCACCCTGATACAATATCCCGACGGCGATACCATCAGCGCCGTTTTCGATGAACCGCTGTCCTCTATCTCGTCGCCGCGGGCGTTTTTGAAACCGTGCGCCGTGAGCAGCCTGTAAGCCTCGTCAATGTCATCAACGTTCATTCTTATCACAAGCCTGTCCTGCTCCAGCCCGTCTTTTTCCGAAACGTCCACACGGAAACCGTCAGCGTTTTTCATATCGTAAATTCTGACATTCTCCGCATTGAAACCGCCCTTTGTGTGCCTTATCTCAAAGCCCAGCTCCTCAAATAAAGCCGTCACAGCCTTTGCGTCTTTTGTCACGATTATCGGATTAAAGCTCGTAATTTTCATAAGCGCACCTCCGTCAGTCTCAGTAACCCAGCGTGTCCAGCTTTTCGCAAAGCTGCCTTATCTTTTCGATGCAGCGGTCAGCCGTCTGCCTGTTCTTTCCCACAGGCGCACCCTTTCTGTACATCTTGCAAAGCAGCCTGATGTAGCATATCAGCGATGCCTTTTCAACAATGTCATTTTGAATCTGCTCGTCGTCCGTCCCGAGATAGTACCTCAGAAAATGCCTGAAAAAAGCCTTGGACGTCTCGTACGAAAAGCCCATAAACTTTTCAACGACCGTCGGGTCGTCCTCGCCCAGCACCACATAAAAATAGTACAGGTCAGCGACCTCAGCAGTCGGGTCACCCGTTGCAACCCTGTCCATATCTATCAGCATTGCCTCGCCGTTTTGCAGAAAAACATTTCCCGTGTGGAAATCTCCGTGCACGAGGTTGTCCGTGTCGGGCAGCGTGTCGATAAGCTCCCTGCACCGCTTTTCAAGACCCTCGTCTTCGTGGGCGATACCGCCGTCAATGTACTTGTGCAGCCTCTGTGCTACCTTCGGGAAACCGTCAGCTTCCGTCACCGTTATCGACTGTATCAGACACGCAAGGTCAGCCATGATCTTCGCGTAAGTCTCCACCTGTCCTGGCGCCCTCGCAATGCATCTTGAAACCGTCTCCGAATCCACCAGCTCAAACATCGCACCGTATCTGTCACCGACCGATACTATGCCGAACGAAATAGCCGTCGGAATGCCGAGAATGAAAGCCCTGCGGCTCTGGTCTATCTCTCGCTCAACGTCGTGATATGTGTTGTTCTGATTGTATACCTTTATAACAAGCTCGTCATTGTAGCGGTAAACGTCGCCCTTTGCTCCCGTTCCCAGCAGCTTGCAGCCGTCAATGCTGACCTCTCTGTATTTTTTGTATTTCGTCTTGTCCGAGTCAAACGTCCCGGGCCAGATGAAATTTATGTGCTTTATAAGCTCCTTGAAAGCGCCCGTCTTGTTCAGCGAAAGCTCCACCGCCTCCGCCACGCTCTGATAGTACCACTTCTGCATCTCGGGGTCTTGCTGGTGCAGTATTTTCCAGATAGCCTCGCCCTTTGCCGAGTATTCACCCGCCAGCGAGCGTATGTTAGCCAGCTTGTCTGCCACCCACAGCATCTTCACACCGATATCCGTGCTGGTCTTGAGCGTCTCCAGCGAGCTTTCCTTGCGGCGCTTCCACGAATCCGCCCTGTCCTCACCCGGAAACTCCGCCTCCGATTCCGATGACACAAGAAAAGCGACCCTCTGCCCGAAACGCTTCTCGATTTCTTCAAGCGTTCCATCAGTGTCCTCAACGATGTCGTGCAGTATGCCTGCGGTGATTATCTCCTCGTCGCTGGTCATCGTTGAAAGAATCTGCGCAACTTCCATCGGGTGCAGTATAAAAGGTCTCCCGTTGAATTTGCGCACCTTGCCCTGATGCATCACGGTCGCATATATAATTGCTTCTTCAAGCATATTCATCATATCGGTCTTTCCTTTACTGTTAAAAAAAGATTGATATCCCGTGCCGCCCTCACTCATAGGGCGGCATCGGATATCTAAGAGAAAAAAGGAGGTTAGTATAGAAAAAGCGGTAAATTTCAGTTCTTTTATGAAATCATTATAACACACTTTTGATAAAGTTTCAAGGCATTAACTAAATCTTGTGAATTTCATATAATAATTTTGTGAAATCTGACGAAATTCAACTGTCCTATTTGAGCAAAAAAGCCCGAGGTTACCCTCAGGCTTGTCCGCTTATGCCTTGTAATAGTCTTTCAGCCATTCGTCCAGCATATCGGGAATGAACTGATAATGGTGCGATTCGTACAGCTTGTATGTCAGGTCAGTGCCGTGCTTTTCCAAACGCTCTTTGAGGTTTTCAAGCCCTTTGAGCGTCGACGGGTGACCGTTGAAGCTGTCCGCGTAATCACTGTCCTCAAGGCTTCCAGCGCACAGGAAAACCTTTTTGCCCAGCTTTTCGTTGCGCTCCCAGTAACCGTAATCGTTCTCCACCGACTTTGCGTCGTAGCTTTCCGTCTCGTAAGTCGCCCAGAACACAGGGCTTCCGATTATGTAAGCCGAAAACGGCTGATTGTCGTACTTGTCCGACGTCATCAGCGCACAGTGCGCGAACACACCGCCATCCGAGTGCCCGTAAAGCGTCGATTTTGTGCAGTCTATCTTGAAGTTCTCCGAGATATACGGCATAAGGTCATCTGTGATGAAATCAACAAGCTGCGTGCGCTTGTTCACAAGATAGTTCATTCGCAAGCCCTCGTTGCTGCCGTCGTAATGATAGCCGTAACCGAGAGTGATGATGATAGCATCCTGCGCTTTGCCCTCCTCCATTTGCTTTGTCAGGCGCAAAGCGTCGCCGAAGCGGTAAACGCCGTCTGTCATAAACAAAACGGGGTAAGTCTTTTCCTTGTCATAATCTTTCGGAAGCACAACGTGCGCAAGAAACTGCGTGCCAAGCTGCTCGTCGTAAATATCAATCTCTTTGATGCGCTCTTTCAGCTGCTGCGCACTCTCACGGTCAAACTCCCAATTGCTGCGGTAGTCGATATACGGGTCATACCCGCCGTAGTTCATCTGTACGTCGCCCTCGGGAACAGTTTCATATGTGTTGTCCGCAAACGCTTTCTTTATCAGCTCTGCCTGCTTGACCGCCGACTCCGCCTGCTCACTGCTGCCGCTGCTCAGACGGTATCTTTTCAGCCAGTCAAGATACTCCGCAAAGCTGTTGACTTTTATAGTGTTCTCTTTTTCAGGGTCTTTCGGGTCGGACACTGTAAACTCAACCGCACCGTCACTCTCTGCAAACTGCTGCAATATCATCACATCTGCCGTTGTGGGCTGTCCGTCGATATAAGCGACCGTAGGATAAGAGTTTTCAGTATATTCGCCCTTGCGCTCATCATACTGCTTCTGCGTGATAAGCCCTTGTTCCAGCGACATTTTCAGGTTCTCCAGATATTCCTGTTCTGTCACCTTGTGAAAGGCGATACCCACCTTGTGCTGCTCGTTTTCGTCGACCTTTGCCTCGTCAAGCAAGGTAAGTCCGTGCATATTCACACGCTGCTTTTCTGTCTCGGTCATCTTGCTTGTCAGCTTGCTTGCCGCCGCACTGTATACCGCCTGCGAGGAAACGCTGCTCGATGCAGCCTCACCCTTTGACGAACTGTCACCGCAGCCTGCCATGCTTGCCAGCATCACCGCCGCCGCAGCGAAAGCAATTATTCTTTTCATTTTAAGATACACCCCAACTTTCATATTCCCGCAGCTTTCTCTCAGCTGCCATAAATAAGGATAATTTTTCCGTGTGAAAACCTTGTGATGCAAAATTGAAAGCTAAATGTTAAAACACTGAAAAAAGTCATAAATAAAAAGCCCGCATACTTTTTCAAGCATACGGACTTTGTCTTGTTAGTTTAACGCGTTTTTGCGTCAGTCACGGTTGATAACAGAATGACTGTGAATGTAGAACTCTTCCTGGTTCGGCTGCCACGCCTTGACTTTCGGCGGGAACTTGCTGTCATATTCGTCAACCAGCTTCTCGTCCTCGCACGGTGCATCAGCATCGTTCTGATGATAGAACCACTTTCTGCCGTCAAGCGCGCCCTCTTTCAGCTCTTTAACCAGCAGCGCAGCAGGGAAGATGTCTCCCTCAAAGCAAACGTTGTACTTTCTGCAGCTCTTGTAGCCGCGCGCAACGTAGTTGTCGGGGTTTCCGAAATTGATGACAACGTCATAGCCCATTTCAAGACCCAGCCTAAAAGTGTGTTCGAGCAGCGCCCTGCTCACACCCCTGCGCTGATATTCGGGCAGAACGCATATCGGTCCCATGGTGAGCACCGTCTTTTTCTCGCCCTTTTCGTCCTCAAGATAGCTCTCTGAATACATCACGCTGCCGATTATCTTTCCGTCATATTCGCAGACATAATCAAGCTGTGGGATAAAGCTCGGGTGCTGCCTCAAAACGTGCATGAATAAATGCTCGCTGCACCCGGGGAAGCTGAGATTCCAGAATGCCTCTCTTGCAAGGCTTTCAACCTCGTAATAGTCCTTTTCTGTTTCCAAGCGTAAAATATAGTCATTGTTTGCCATTGTTTTTTCCTCCGTAATATTTTCGTGTCCGACTATAAAAACACGGGAGGCTTGTGTGAGATAGTATTCGCAAACCTCCCGTTTACGCTGCTATCTCCATTTTCTTATTTGTCAAAAAGACAACTCCTTAAATATAATTTGCAAAGAAAAATCTCTGCTTATCCGCATTGTAACACACCCGCACCGCTTTGTCAAGCAAAATACGGTTTTTTACATCTCCGCCAAATCGCCGCCCCAGAGAAGAAGTATCAATCCTAATACCACAAGCGTAATGATAAACGCAGTAACCGAATATTTCATCACCTTTTTTACTTCTGCGTATTTCTGCTCATCGCTGCGGTCACACTTTATGTATAGTACTACCGAAATGAGAGCAGCCACAGCCGCCAGCGGCACGGCAAAGAGCAATATGATAAATAAAATAACAATTAATGCACCCATATCATTACCCCACATTTCATCTTTTTGCTAATCATAGCACTTTCCCCATATCCTGTCAACCTACCCCCGCCTTTCAGAGCAAAATGTTAAAATTGTGTTGAAACCCGTCAGATTTTGTGTTATACTCTTTACAACGATTGTGCCCGCCGCACAGGCAGCACGAAAAACACAAAAGGGAAGTGTGTCTATGAAGAAACGGAGCAAACGCAGAATAGCCGTCATAATGACCGTCTGGCTGGTCGTGATAGTTCTTGTAGCGTGCGGTATCTCCGCCGCCCTGACCTATTTTACGCTTAACAGACGTTCCGAGGAGCAAAGTATGTCCCTGCTCAAACAGAACGTCGAGGACGTCAGCATAGACGTCGGACAAATGGCGGACGCCTCTTTGATGTATTACATAGATACGTGGATAGAAAGCGGTTTCAGCACCTGCGATATCGAGGACAGAGAGACCATCACCAAAGACCTTATACAATACGGCAAAGAAGAACCGACCATAGAAATAAATGTTATTGACAAGAACGGCATTATCGTAATGTCCTCTGTGAGCGAGTATGTTGGCATTGATATTTCAAGCAAAGAGCAGGCGGCTGAGTTCAAGTGTCTGCTCGACGGCAGTACCGAAGAATTTGTCCTGCCGCTTGTACAGACGCTCTATGACGAAAACCGCAAGATGAAATACGCAGGAAAGAGATTTGAGGACGGAAGCGGCTTTCTGCAGGTAGGTATCACAGAGGAGACTTATTTTGATGAAATAAACGTTCAGGCAAAATACAGCTCCACCAACCGCCGTATCGGCGAAAAAGGCTACCTGCTCGTCTGCGACGATGAACTCAAAATAATAAACAGCTTCCACAACGAGCACGACAATCAGATGCTCAGCGAATCGGGTCTTGAAATAGACAAGGACAAGGAGTATTCGCTGACGCAGGAAAAGACAAAGGTCTTCGGAACATCTTCCTATGTAATAATCAACCAGGTCAGCAACTTCTACATTATCGGTGTCTTCCCCGTAAAAGAAGCTATCGCCAGCACAAGAACAATGATGTCCGCATCGCTGATACTTGAATTTGTCGTGTTCTCGATACTGTTCATCTCGCTGTTCGTGCTCATACGCATACTGATAGTTAAGAATCTTAAAAAGGTAAATAATTCGCTTGCTGAAATAACTCAGGGCAACCTTGACGTCAAAATAGATGTCCGCGAAACGTATGAATTCAACCTGCTTTCCGACGACATCAACGCCACCGTCGATAAACTGAAAGACTACATCGCTGATGCCGAGGCTCGCATAGATGCCGACCTCGCCGTCGCAAAGGCTATCCAGTGCTCAGTCCTGCCGACCATATTCCCGCCGTTCCCCGAGTATAAACAGTTCGAGCTGTTTGCCACAATGTCCCCTGCAAAGCAGGTCGGCGGCGACTTCTACGATTTCTATATGCTCGGCAACGATACCCTCGGCTTCCTTATCGCCGACGTCTCGGGCAAGAGTATCCCGGGCGCAATGTTTATGATGACCGCCAAGACCGTCATCAAGAGCCTTGCCGAAAGCGGACTTTCTCCCGCTGAGGTTTTCAACGCCGCAAATAAAAAGCTTTGTGAGGGCAACGACGCCCAGATGTTCGTCACCGCCTGGATGGGCTATCTCGACCTCAATACAGGCGAGGTTCACATCGCCAACGCAGGTCATAACCCGCCTATGCTCATTCGTGACGGAAAGGCTAAAAAAGTCGCTGTCCGCCCGAATTTTGTCCTCGCCGGTATGACCCGAACGGTCTATAAAGAGCATACTCTGCAAATGCAGAAGGGCGACGTGCTCTATCTGTATACCGACGGCGTAACCGAGGCAATGAACACTAACTTTGAACTCTACGGCGAGACACGCCTTGAAAACCTGCTGTCCTTCGGCGAGAACTATCCCGAGCCGTCAGGTGAAAACGGCATCACCCAGCCTGTCTGCTCCATCGTCGCAAAGGACATCGCAAAATTCACCGCAGGCGCCGAGCAGTCCGATGATATCACAATGGTCTGCATCCGCTACCTCGGCAGCGACTAACCATAAATACAAAAACCGAACAGGACAAGTCAAAAAGCCAATGCTCATTATGCATTGGCTTTTGTCATATCCCTTCAAGCCTGCCTTTGTCCATCTCGTGCACCGTCTCACAAAGCACCGAAATATCCTCCGCCGAGTGCGAGCATATAAGTATCGTCTTGCCCTGCTGCTTGTAGGACAGCAGATACTCCCGCATTTCCTTGACGCCGTCCTTGTCAAGCCCGTTGAACGGCTCGTCAAGAACAAGTATTTTGGGGTTTTCCATTATCGCCTGCGCAAGTCCGAGCCGCTGCCGCATACCGAGCGAATACTTTTTAACATGGCGTTTCAGGTCGGGGTCAAGCCCGACTTTTTTCATCGACTCGCGCACCTGCTCCTTGCCGATTTTGTTGTTCAATCCAGCAAGCAGTTTGAGATTTTTATACCCAGAATAGTATGGTATAAACCCCGGCGTTTCAATGATTATGCCCATATCCTTCGGAAAATCAACGTCTTTTCCCACACGCTTTCCGTCAACGGTTATCTCGCCCGATGTGACTTTTACAAACCCGCAGATGCACTTCATCAGCATTGTTTTCCCCGAGCCGTTTCGCCCGATAAGTCCGTGGATTTTACCCTTGTCAAACTCCACAGAAACAGACTTAAGTATTTCGTTTTTTCTGATAGTGAGTGATACGTTATCGACCTTTATCATCAGCAGCCTCCTATTGATCCACAACCTCTATGTTGTGAAACGAGCTTTTCCTTGTCAGCCTATACGCAATGAAGATAAGTGCGGCTATAAGCACAACAAAATACAGATACGACAGCCGTATGTCGCAGTATGTTTTATTGTAAAATCTGTCATAGTGCCCCGTGTATAAAGCGTGGCTCAGCGGCAGCAGCCATTTGAAAGGCGTGTTTACATACCATAAGCAAAACCCCGCGCCTATCATTGCAATGTTTATAAGTATACCCAGAACACGTTTCCCCGTAAGTGCGAAGCAGTACTGCACCAGCCCGATAACAAGCGTGTGCAGAAGATTCATACTAAACGTTATCCCGACCAGATGAAACGGGCGCACCTGGTTTATCACTGCGCCGTCAAGCGCAAAAGCTTCAAGAATATTAGAATCCTTTGACAAAGCATATCTGACAGGCAGCGACCAACCGTTTTTGAAAAACGAATTTACGTTGACCGTGCAGGCACAGAACAGCAGCATAAAAATCTGCATCAGAGCCGACACACAAAGGATAAACAGCATCTGTCCCGCAAACCATTTTGCTTTGCCTGTGCGGAATATGACAAACTTGCCCGACGCATCAATGATAGGTATATCGCCCAGCAGTACAACTGCAAACAGCGGAAAAAGTGACGCAGCATAAGGCATCGTTGTCATTATCAGAAACGGCTCAAGCGTGCCCAGCGGGCTGTTCATCTGCTGTGAAAACTCGATGTACGGCTTGATAAACAGCTGATATGATGCGATATAATACAGCAAAAACATCATGGCTTTAGTGCAGCTCACCCACGCAAAGAAGCTGTAACGGCAAACAGTTATCGGCTTTTTCACAGCATCACCTTCTTTTTTACAGCCAAACGAAATATCACAAATACTATTATCACCACTGCAATTTCAGCAAAAATGTACACCGCATAGGATAAATGAAAAGCATTTTGGAATTCGGGCATACCGTGAGCCAGATTGCCGACAAACAAAAAATCCGTAAAGTGGCTATAGTCAACCTGTGTGACCTCACCGACAAAAAGTTTACGCATAAAATTGCCCGAATATGAACTTTGTATATCCCCGAATAAAAACAAAACAAGCACCAGCGCACTGCACGAGGTAAATGCGTTTGATATCACAGCGGCAAGCGTGATGCTTACAATGCCCATAAAAAATGCGTAAAATGCATAAGTCAGACACACCTCAAAAAAAGCGGTCAGAGACGACTGATGATGAAACAGCATTTCAAAAACGGGTGCAAACGGATAGCCGCCAAGCTCACGGCTGTAAAGTGTGCAGGTGATAAGTGCCAGCACCAGCGCTGAAAGCATTATCACAGCCGAGTACAGACCGCAGCCTAAAAATCTCGACAGCACAAACCTGCGCAGACCCTGCCTTTGCAGCGAAAAAATATAGCTTTTGGTGCTTATCTCGATACAAAAGGCGTACACATATCCCATAGCACATATAAGCGGCGAGAGTATCAGAAGCCAGGTGTTCATATCACTACTTGAAAGAGCGTTGTGCCACATCACAAGCGCAGGCAGGGAATTATCGCCTTTGAGCATATAGCTGAGCATTGACTTATCATCAGCGGGGTCATCTGCAAAATATGCAGTGGATAAAAGAATAAATACAAAGCATAACAAAACACTCAATATATAAAACAGTATCGGGACACGCCTAAGCCCTGCTGCAATACTCCTCATAATACACCTCAGTATTGGATCATAAGTCTGCCGTATTCATCAACATTTTCTATACGCACTCTGCCGTCAAGTGCATTTATCATGAATATCCTGCCGCAGTTCGTGCCTGTATTCTGTGCTGTAATTTCTGTGAACACCCAGTATGGCACCGCAGTTATTGTATAATTCCCATAAGCGTAAATAGATTCGGGCGAGTACATAACAGGGATATCGCCGGCTTCGTCTGACTTTGCATATTCTCTTGCAGCGTCAATGTAATCAGACTGAGTTATCTCAAAAACGTATTTCAGTTCCGCCGTGTCAAAATCATACGACGTACCCTGTGCCAGCTCGCTTGACAGCGTATCCACTGCTGCTTTGAGCGTCACTATCCTGTCGTTTGAACCGCTTTCTTCAATCGAGAAAGTGTACATACGCTGAAACTCCGCAATGCTATCCCGCGACGTTATCCACAAATACATAGGCGACGCTATCAAAGCATTTCTCGACTCAAACTCATCAAACAGATACGGATACATACTTGTTGCGTCAAACAGATTGCCGTACCTGTCCTTTCTGCACAAGGAAACGTAGTAACCGTACTTTCCATCTGCGACCTTTCTTGCGTCGAGATAGTTCACCTGATATTCAAACTGATTTTTCTCCGCAGCGGCTAATTTTTCGTTGCAGAATTTCTGCGCAAGCTCCACCGCATCGCTTACCGACATCTTTTTGCCGTCGCATAATGCAAACGACTCTGTACTTTCAGAGAACTCCGCAAGGTATTTTTTCTCCACAGGGTATTTCAAAGCCGAGCCGATACCTGTTTTCTTTTCATTTGCAAACAGCGCCATAATACCCGCTTCGTTCATTGCCATATCGTTGTTGTAATATGTTCCCCAGTCAGAGCGCTTCACGTCTGCTTTATTCTGATAGTAAAGAGTGCCGTTCAACTCGGGGAATGAAGAAAAGCAATTTCCCTTTTTATCCTTCCAGCCGCTTATGTCATTGTGGGAATCAACAGCTGTGCCGCCACCATGCGTCGCGATCATTGGCTCGTTCTGCAGCTTTTTAAACACCTCGGCAGAACCGCTTGAATCAAATTTCACATCGTATGCGGGCATCTTTGAGCTGTTGGGCAGGATTAGATTTTTAATCGTGATGTTCGTCGTGTTGTCAGTGTCAAAGCTCTTTGCCGCTTTGATAGCCTCGCCCACAGGCATAGTATCCCTTTCGGCTTCGCTGACAGTCTGTGCGCTGTTGTAGTTTTCTATTTCCTTATCGACCTCTGACGGCGCATTTGCACACCCCGTCAGCAAAATCAGCGAAAGCGCCGCGCAAACCAGTTTTTTATTAAACCTCATATCGTTACCACCTCATAAGCATCAATGAAAAAGGGTGTGGACATCTCCACACCCATATAATCGCTGCATATCCTCAGTCTATGAGACAAGCTGGTTGCTTTTCTGATATTTTCAGCGTTTTGCACAGCCTAAGCATCTCGTCTTTGTTCAGACTGCCTGAAAGCAGGAATACATAACCGTCCTTGAACCAAACCACTGCCGCCCCGTCGTCTGTCTCGTCGGTGTAATACTGCGTGCCGTCCTCACCGAAATAATATCCCGCCTTGTCAGAAAACTGCACGTCTTGATATATGCTTGGAATATACTGTCCGAAGTATATGCTGTCTGACGACGTGTGTGTTTCTTCCGAGTATATTCCCCAAAGCTGTGATACGCTGTCCCGAGATATGTTTTCATAGCACAGCGTGTAGCGCTCGGGCAGAGGACCTATCTCATAAGTCTGCTCAACGCTGCCTTTGGTGCTGCTTACTGCGCTGACATCAAAGGATACATTCTTTCCGCAGGTGCAGTCTTTGACGATATAGTTCCAGTCAGGCTCTGCCCTCATAGCAAGACACGAGCCTGCCGCAAGCATAGCTGCAATAATAAAAACTGTCTTTATCCTTTTGCGCACGCAAGGCTTTCTGTCCTTTCCGATAATGCTGCGCATTTTTATCTCAAAGCTCTCAGAGAAACTTAGAGTCCGCAGGCAGTGCGCTGCCTTGGGTAAGCAGCTTTTCCTCGCAGACCTGCGCAACTGCCGAGCCGAGTTTTTTATCATTCATTTTCCTGACCCTCCTCCAGCAGCTCCCTGAGCTTGCGGCGTGCATGCTGTACGCGGTGCCGCGCAGCGTCAACAGATATGCCGAGCGTGCGGGCTATCTCGGCATAGTCAAGCTCAAGCTCAAATTTCAGATATAGTATCTCTCTGTCGGTGTCGCCAAGCAAGCCTATGCAGTGTGCAAGTGTCCCGCTGTCGCTGTCAGGCAGCTCGTCCTGGTGCGCGTCGGGGAAATACTCCTCCGAAAAGCTGATCTCGTTGGTGCGGCTCTGCTTGCGCAGCAGGTCAACAGATACGTTCCTGACAATTATAACGAAATACGCCTGCAATTTATGAGACGGCAGACCGTGAACTTTTTGAAAACATTTTGCAAGCCTGAAAAAAGCCTCCGAAAGCGCATCCTCCGACATTGATATATCCCCGAGCAGCTCATAAGCCTTGCTCATACCAAGACGGCGGTTGTCATAATAGAATCTCTCGAACTCGCTGCAAAGAGCCTTATCATCTATCATTGCCATATATGCACTGAGCATTGGATCACCTCATAAAGTCTTTTAGATATTATATCACCTTTCACCGTGAGGTTCAAGTCTGCTTCTGTGCATCCGCTACCTCGGCAACGACTAACCATAAATACAAAAGAACCCCGAATCTTCGGGGTTCTCTTTTTGCCATTATGCTGCCGCCTTTTTTGTGCGCCTTTTTCTGAGATGAAGAAAGTAACCTATCACCGCTGCAACGACACCGTCAGCTATCAGCATCTTTGCCTCAAATACCGCTGCCAGTGACTTTGAATTGATCAATGCGTATCCAAGCTGCAAAACTATGCACACCGCCATGAACCATATCACGAACTTTATAAATCTGTATGTCCTTATCATTTTTTTGCCTCCGTTTTTTTGTTCTGTGTATATCATACCACATCTGCGCAGATTTTCAATCATCAATTTTCACCCGAAACGTCGCATAAACTACACTTTGTCTGCCATATGTAAAAAGCACGGGTATCTCTCCCGTGCCATTGTAATTATCTTTGCGCGAGCAGCGCTTCGACCTGCTCTCTTTTTTCGTAAAGCACACAGCCGCCCTCGTGGTCGTCAGCTAAAATCCCACCGCTTTGCAGCGCCATAAACAGCGGCGACCGCAGCGCCTCTCTAAGCGAGGTCTCCCTCACATTTATGTCCGAGTAAGGCGAGAACGGGCACGGCTCAGCGCCGCCGTGAGAATTTATGTGGAAAAATCCTCGTCCCGCCGCCACGCAGCCGCCCGAGCTTTTCTCATCACCCGGGAACGATACATAAACCATCTCCGAGTTCTCCTGCCGCAAGCGCAGAAGCTCGCCCTGCAAATATTCACGCTCCGCGTCTGTCGGCGCAAGCTGCCTGCTCTCCGCCGTCACAGGAACGTACTCCACAAATATCACAGCCTTGCAGCCCTTTTCCGCAAGTCCGCCAAGGAACTCCGCCGACGTCACCTCACGGCAGTTCTTCGTCGTCACCGTCACCGACGCACCGAAAATAAGTCCGCGTCTTTTGAACTCAGCCATGTTCGCCATCAGCTTGTCGTAAATGCCATCGCCGCGGCGGCTGTCGGTAGTCTCCCTGCCGCCCTCTATGCTCATTATCGGTATAAGATTTCTGCATTTGTCAAACAGCGCAAAATATCTTTCGTCTATGTAAGTGCCGTTTGTAAAGATAGGAAAGAGTATGTTTCCCTTTTTGCCGGCCGCCTCAATAACGCCCCTGCGCAGCATCGGCTCACCGCCAGCCAGCAGTATAAAGCTTATCCCCAGTTCGTCAGCCTCGTCAAAAATCTTTGCCCATTCGCCGTCTGTCAGCTGGCATACAGGCGCGCTGTCCACCGTCGCGTTGCTGCAACGCGAATAGCAGCCCGCACAGTGCAGATTGCACTTGCTGGTTATGCTCGCAATAAGAAACGCGGGAATGTGTTCGCCCTTGTCCGCAAACGCCCTGCGCCGCTTTGATGCGCTCTTGCTCGCCAGTGCGAACTTAGCCATGAAAGCCGCTTCCCTCGGGTTTTTGAAAGTCGCCTTGACAGCGTCTGCAACAATGCTTTCCACACCCTTTGTCATGTAAGCCTGAATGTCAAATCCTTTGTCCATATCTGCTCCTTGTCTGTCTTTTTGTTGTCTGTCCTGTGTTTTGATTATACCACAAAACCGCACAAAATTCAAGCATCGCCCGTTCTGCAAAAACTACCATTTCAATAGAATTTCTATGTAATTTACAACTCGGCACTTGAAATCTGCCTGCGGAATATGTTATACTATATGCACCAACAAAACACCCCGAAAGGAAAGTGAGCATAATGGTCAAAAGTGAGAATATAAAGCGCGTGACCGATAAGATACTTGACGACTATAACGGCGGGCGCACAATAGACGCCATAAAGCACTTTGAACACCCCGATAAGAAAACAATAGTCGATATCCTCGAAAAACTCAGAGCCGTAATTATCCCCGGCTATTTCGAGAATACCGAGCACCGCTTCTATACCGTGCAGAGCAACATCTCCACGCTCATCGAGGACATCATCTACAACCTCATCAAGCAGATAACTATCGTGCTCAAGTACGACCCCGAGCTTGAAGATAAAGATACCGACTTCCTGCGTGAGCGTGCCGAGGAGATAACCTTTGATTTCCTCGATACAATCCCGATGATACGTGAGTATATCGAGACCGACCTGCAAGCGTCCTACGACGGCGACCCAGCCGCATATAACAAGGACGAGATTATCTGCACCTATCCCGGCTTTTTTGCGATACTGACCTACCGCATCGCCCACGAGCTGTTTCTGCGCAAAGTCCCGCTTATCCCGAGAATAATGACCGAGCACGCACACAGCCTCACAGGTATCGACATTCACCCCGGAACGACCATCGGCAAATACTTTTTCATCGACCACGGCACAGGTATCGTTATCGGTGAAACTACCGTCATCGGCAATAACGTCAGGGTATATCAGGGCGTTACCCTCGGCGCGCTGTCTACAAGAGGCGGTCAGTCGCTTCGCAACAAAAAGCGTCACCCGACTATCCACGATAACGTCACCATCTATTCGGGCGCATCTATCCTCGGCGGCGATACCGTCATCGGCAAAGACGCAGTTATCGGCGGTAACGCGTTCATCACCTCGTCTATCCCCGAGGGCGCAAAGGTCAGCGTGAAAAGTCAGGAACTGCGCTACAATTACGGCTCAAAGCCCGAGAAAAAAGACCAGCCCGTCGAGCTTGACGACACCTGGTTCTATGTAATTTGAATTTCCCCGCACGGTGAGCACTCCTCGCCGTGTGTTTTTTACCCACAAGCCGACAAACCCACTATGTTTATACCAAAAAATTTGTGCACATTTTCCAATTGACTTTATAATAGAAATAAGTTATAATCATATCAACCCGATAGGAATTAGTGTTTTATAACTATCGACATCAAAAGGAGAGATAATTATGGCAAACATTTACAAAGGTACACTCGGTCTCATCGGCAACACACCGCTGGTCGAGGTCGTAAACGTTGAAAAGGAGCTGGGGCTCGAAGCAACAGTTCTTGCAAAGCTCGAATATTTCAATCCCGCAGGCAGCGTAAAGGACAGAATCGCAAAGGCTATGATCGAGAAAGCAGAACAGAACGGTCTGCTCAAAGAGGGTTCGGTAATCATCGAGCCAACTTCGGGCAATACTGGTATCGGTCTTGCATCTATCGCAGCCGCAAAGGGCTACAGAATCATTATCACAATGCCCGAAACGATGAGCGTTGAGAGAAGAAATATCCTGCGTTCATACGGCGCAGAGATCGTCCTCACCGACGGCTCAAAGGGTATGAAAGGCGCAATCGCCAAGGCAGAGGAACTCTCCAAGGAAATCCCGAACAGCTTTATTCCTGGTCAGTTTGTAAACCCTGCAAACCCTGAGATACACAAGCAGACCACAGGTCCTGAAATTTGGAAAGATACCGACGGAAAAGTTGACATCTTCATCGCTGGTGTCGGCACAGGCGGAACAGTCACAGGCGTGGGCGAGTATCTCAAATCACAGAACCCGAACGTCAAGATAGTTGCAGTTGAGCCTGAAACATCGCCAGTGCTCTCCAAGGGCACACCAGGCTCACACAAGATTCAGGGTATCGGCGCAGGCTTCGTTCCCGAAGTTCTCGATACAAAAATCTACGACGAGGTTTTCCCTGTCGCAAACGAGGACGCCTTTGCAAAGGCAAAGCTGCTGGCTCACAAAGAGGGAATATCCGTCGGCATCTCCTCGGGCGCAGCACTTCACGCAGCTATCGAGCTTGCAAAGAAGCCCGAAAACAAGGGCAAAACCATCGTTGCCCTGCTGCCAGACAGCGGCGACAGATACTATTCGACACCACTTTTTACTGACTAAAATACCTTTCAGCAGAACGTCGGCATCACGCCGGCGTTTTGTTTTTTCTTGACAAATCCGATAGAAAAGGTTATACTTAGTAAAAAAGCGAAAGAAAGGAATGATCTGATTGAAGATATCCACCAAAGGCCGCTATGCGCTGCGCCTTATGCTCGACCTCGCCCTGTGCGAAAAGGACAAATATATCGCCCTCAAAGACATCGCCGAAAGGCAGGGGATAAGCGTTAAATATCTCGAACAGATCATCTCCGTGCTCGGTCACGCAGGCTACGTCAAAAGCGTCAGAGGCACAGGCGGCGGCTATATGCTCGCCAAAGAGCCGAAGGACTATACCGTCGGTATGATACTGCGTCTGACAGAGGGCAGCCTTGCTCCCGTTTCCTGCCTCGACGGCGACACCAACACCTGCCCGAGAGCAGAGCAGTGTGTCACCCTCACTGTCTGGGAAAAGCTCTATGACGCGATTAACGGCGTCGTTGACGGCATCACCCTCGCAGATTTGGTCGAGGACACCAGGCGCAAGGAAAAATAAATATGAAATGCAAAAAAGCTGCATCACCGAACTTGTCGGAAAATGCAGCTTATTTTTTGTCACTTGATAAGGTTCTGCACAGCATCGTGTATCTTGTGTGCAATGAAAGAATTGTTCATCGTGTAAAGATGAATACCTGCCACGTCCTGCGTGATAAGGTCGGTTATCTGGTCAACAGCGTAAGCAATGCCCGCGTCGCGCAAAGCCACCTCGTCGTCGCCGTAACGGTCAAGTATCCTGATGAACTTGTCGGGCAGCGCCACACCGCACAGCTTGACCATGCGCTCTATCTGACGCTTGTTTGTAACAGGCATAATGCCCGCCTCTATCGGCACGTTTATCCCCGCAAGCTGCGCCTTTTCGTAAAAATCATAGAAATACGAGTTGTCTAAAAACAGCTGCGTGATAAGGTGGTCAACACCGCAGTCGACCTTGTTTTTCAGCCTCTTGATGTCGTCAATAACATCTCTGCTCTCAGGGTGCTTTTCGGGGTAGCACGCCGCCACCACGTTGAAATCATAGTTTTCCCTGATGAACGAAACCAGCTCGTCAGCGTGAGCAAAATCGCCCTGCGCCGAACTGCCCTCGGGAATGTCTCCGCGCAGCGCAAGCACGTTCTCAATGCCGTTTTCTTTCATGCTGTCGAGCACGTCTTTCGCCTGCTGCCTCGTCATGTTTATGCACGGCATATGCGCCACACTGTCAATGCCGCAGACGTTCTCGATAGCCGACGCAATCTTTATCGTGTTGCAGCCGTTTTTGCCGCCGCCCGCACCGTAGGTCACGCTGATAAAGTCGGGCTTGATGTCCGAAAGCTGCCCGAGAGTGTCATAAATAACGCTCTCGTCAGCATCGGGCTTCGGCGGAAACACTTCCAGCGAAAACACCGTCTTTTTCTTGAAAATATCAGCTGTTCTCATCTCTTGCCTCTTTAGCCGCCGCCACAAGATTTCTCAGGCTCGGCACTGTCTCCTCAACGCCTCTTGTTTTAAGTCCGCAGTCAGGGTTTACCCACAGCTTGTTCTTGTCAATTCTGCCCAGCATCTTGCCGATAGCAGCCTTTATCTCGTCTTTTGACGGGATACGCGGCGAGTGGATGTCGTAAACACCAGGACCTGCCTGTGTTCTGAAATCATTTGCCTTGAGCACGTCAAGTATAGTCAGGTCAGAACGTGATGCCTCGAAAGTGATAACGTCAGCGTCCATGTTGTCGATGTCCCTGATGATGTCAGCGAACTCGCTGTAACACATGTGCGTGTGTATCTGTGTCTCAGGCTTGACACCGCTGTGAACGAATCTGAACGCAGGGATAGCCCAGTCAAGATAATCCTCTCTCCAGTCAGCCTTCCTCAGCGGCAGCTTTTCTCTCAGCGCAGCCTCGTCCACCTGAATAATGCTGATACCGTTTGCCTCGAGGTCAAGCACTTCCTCACGGATAGCGAAAGCTATCTGCAAAGCGCTCTCTTTGAGTGAAATATCTTCTCTCGGGAACGACCAGTTGAGTATTGTCACAGGACCTGTCAGCATTCCCTTCATCGGCTTGTCAGTAAGGCTCTGTGCATACTTTGACCATCTTACAGTCATCGGCTTGGATCTCGAAATATCGCCCCATACAACAGGCGGCTTAACGCAGCGTGTACCGTAAGACTGTACCCACGCCTTCTGTGTGAACACGAAACCGTCAAGGCACTCGCCGAAGTATTCAACCATGTCGTTTCTCTCGTATTCGCCGTGAACCAGCACGTCAAGACCTATCTGCTCCTGCAAAGCCACGCACTCAGCAATTTTGCGCTCAACGAACTTCTCGTAATCCTCTGCCGAAAGCTCACCCTTGCGGAAAGAGTTTCTTGCCGACTTTACGTCAGCAGTCTGCGGGAACGAGCCGATAGTCGTGGTAGGGAACAGCGGCAGCTTGAAACGCTCGCGCTGAATCTTCTCTCTCTCCTCAAAAGCAGGCAGCCTTACAAAATCCTTGTCCGTCAGCTTTGCAACTTTCTCTCTCACAGCAGCGTTATAGCCCGATCTCTGCTCCTCGTGCAGCGCCTTGTTTGCAGCAAACTCAGCCTGTGCAGCAGGCTCACCCGATGCAATTATCTTTTTAAGCTCGGAAAGCTCGCCCAGCTTTTCCTCTGCATAAGCAAAATGTTTCTTGATGTCTGCATCGAGTTTTTCCTCGTTCGCAAGTGTGCACGGAACGTGCAGCAGCGAGCAACCCGTCGAGATAACTACCTCGCCTGCCTTGTCCTTTATCTTTTCAATGATGTCAACTGTCTTTGCGTAGTTGTTTCTCCAGATGTTCTTTCCGTTCACAACGCCCGCAAACAGCACCTTGTCCTTCGGGAAACCGTTGCTTTCAATAAGTTCGGCAGTCTTTTTGCCCTCGATAAAATCAAGTCCGATGCCGTCAAAATCAAGCGCAGTCAGCTGCGTGTAGCAGTCACGCACATCGCCGAAATAAGTCTGCAAAAGCACCCTGACATTGCCCTTGCCGCCGAGTATATCCTCATACAGCGATACGAACAGCCCGATGTCCTCTGCATCCATATCCTTTACCAGAGCAGGCTCGTCGATCTGCACCCATTGCGCACCCAGCGCACCGAGCTTTGCGAGCAGCTCCCTGTAAGCCGCAGCCGTGTCCTTTGCATAGTCCTTTGCCGTCTTTTTGCCCGTGTATCTTGCGAGCTTTAAGAATGTGAATGCACCGATGACCACAGGCTTTGTCACAACGCCCTCAGCCTTTGCCTCCTCAAACAGCTCAAAAGGCTTTTTGCCAACCAGCTTTATCTGAGTGTCGTCATCTATCTCAGGCACGATATAATGATAGTTCGTGTTGAACCATTTTTTCATTGCAAGAGCCTTAACGTCGCCGCTCTCGCTCTGGTATCCTCTTGCCGCAGCAAAGTAGGTGTCAAGCGTGGAAAGTCCGAGCGAAGAGTATCTCTCGGGAACAGCGCCCAGCAGGAAAGCCGTGTCCAGCACGCCGTCATAGAACGAGAAATCGTTCGACGGGATAAAGTCAAGTCCGCTTGCCTTCTGCAGACCGAGATTGTATTTTCTTATTTCCTTTGCAGCCTTTTCAAGCTCGTCAGCGCCTATCTCTTTTCTGAAATATTTCTCGCTCGCAAATTTGAGCTCACGCAGGCAGCCTATTCTTGGGTATCCGATAATTGATGTTTTCATTTCCTATTCCTCCGATATGATTAGTATGTTGATATTATAACACATATTTCTGAAATGTGTTAATACTAAAATTTCATACCGTGCCATAGCTAAAAACTATATCAGATACTACAATTATTTATGTAAGCATTGAGATGTTCAAGGTATCTTTTTGTTATCGCGTTCAGCGGTCTGTCCGTCGTCATAATGTAGCCGATGTCCATCTTTTCGTCGCTTTCCAGCGGTATCGCCACAATGTTGTCACCGTTGAGGTCTGTGCTCAGAATTCCCGACGAGATAGTGTAGCCGCCCAAGCCTATCAGCAGGTTGAACAGCGTCGCCCTGTCCGAAACCACCAGGTTTTTCGGGCTTTCCGCCGTGCTGTGCAGTTCCTCTGCAAAGTAGAACGAGTTTTTCACGCCCTGGTCGTAGGTCAGCCTCGGGTATTCCTTTAAGTCGTCAAGCGTCACGCTCTTTTTGCCCACAAGAGGGTTCTGCTTGCTGACAAAAACATGGGGGCGCGCCGTGAACAGCTTTACAAACTGCATTTCCTCGCTCTGTAAAATGTGCATTATAACGTCCCTGTTGAAATCACACAGATACAGTATTCCCAGGTCGCTTCTGTGGGTGCGCACGTCCTCGATTATCTCCGCCGTTTTCAGCTCCCTAAGCGTGAACTCATACTTGCTCTTTCCGTATTCCCGCACCAGTTCAACGAAAGCGTTTACCACGAACGCATAGTGCTGTGCCGAAACCGCAAACGCCCTGCTCGGCGGCGGAGCCAGCTTGTATTCGCTTTCCAGCAGGCTTGCCTGCTCAACTATCTGCCGTGCATACGACAGAAAACGCGTTCCCTCCTGCGAAAGATAAACGCCCCTGTTGCTGCGGTTGAAAATGGTTATCCCCATTTCCTTTTCAAGTTCCGCAATAGATTTTGAAAGGCTCGGCTGGCTGATGAAAAGCCTCTGCGCCGCCGTCGTGATAGAGCCTGTCTCTGCTACCTCTATAAGATATTTAAGCTGCTGTAAAGTCATTTTAACCTCCTGTTACTGCCTCGTGCACCACCTGTGCAAGCTCGTCTTTGCGCTCGGGCTGGTGTGAAAAATACGCCACCACCAAATCCCTCTCTGGATATACCGTGCACCGCTGTCCCCATTTGCCCACAAACGAGAACCGCCCGTTTTCTATGCGAATGAAATATCCGTAACCGTATCTTCCGTTTGACGACCGCTCCACCAGCGCCTTTTCCACCGCACCCTCGCTGATAAGCTGCTCGCCCTGCCATCTGCCTTTTTGCAGAAAAAGCTGTCCCAGCCGCGCCAGCTCACCAACCGTCAGCTCCATTCCCGTCGCCCCGTAAAAATGTCCTTCAGGACTTTTCTGAAACGGCACATTCTCTATCCCCAGCGGCTCAAAAAGCCTGCCGCCGAGATATTTCATCAAATCGCCGCCCGCCGCATTCTCACACGCCGCACCCACAAGGTACGCAGGTATGTTCGAGTAGTGGAAATCCCTGTCCGTGTAATCCACATCAAGCGTCAGCGCCTGTTCCAGCCAGTTGTCGCCCTGCGGTCTGAAAGGGAACTCTCCCGCCGTCATGGTCAGAAACCGCTCAAACGTCAGCGTCTCAAAACCACTGCGCAACAGCGCCCTGTACCTGCTTTCAAGGAACTGTGCAAGCGGCATCTCCGCCGACAGCTTCCCGTCATCGCATAACATCGCAAACGCCGCCGATGTCACCGACTTTGTCACCGAGTAAACAGGGTAGCGCACATCACCGTCAAAGCATTTGTGCAAAGCCACCTCGCCGTGCTGCAAAATTTCAATCGCGTGTATATCAAGCCCAGCGCTTTCAAGCGCATCAAGAACTTTCCCGAACATTTTTCTCACCTCTAATAATAGAGTATATAATGTATCCCTCCCAAAGTCAAGCGCATACAAAAAACCACCTGCTTTTTCAAACAGGTGGCATTGTGTTTTTAAGAGCCTGTGCCGTTGTATTTGAGTGCACCTCTCATCCATATCTTGTAGCTTATGAAGAAGAATATCACGCCGATAAATGGCGACAGCCACGACAGGATAGGCACCTCATCAGGTCGCAGTATCACGTAGCTCGGATAGTAAGCGATAAATGCGATTGGTATTACAAACGTAAAAATAAATCTGAATACCGAGTTGAAGATAGTCACAGGGTACTTTGCATAGTCCTTGAACTTGAACGCAAGGTCAAGCACATAGAACGAGTTCTGAATCCAGAAGCAAGTCGCCGCCGCAGCATTCTGCAGCGCTATCATTATCAGCGAGGCTGTCAGCAGGAACACAATCAGCTTGAGCAGCATAAACACCGAGAACCCAATGTCCAGCTTGCTCCACGAGTAAGCCATCGTTCCGATGCCGAATGCCAGCTGACCAAGTCCCTTTACGTCAAAGACCTCCGACTGATAATAGAAAAACAGGTTTATCGGTCTGAAACAGTACTTGATGAAATCACCCGTGTAAACCTGCTGACGCAGGCTCCAGTTGTTGTCGAACAAGCACTGAACAGGCGTGATAGAAACCAGCGAGAAGCCGTAAAGGAACAGCATCTCGTGATAGCTCCATCCATTGATGGACGGGAAATTTCTGAAAAGTATCCAGAAGCTCACAAACCCCGAAATGTTTGTAAATATCATTCCGATAGTCGAAATGATAAAGTCCGCACGATAGCTCATCTTGCTTTTGATGTCCTGTGCGATTATCTTGAAATAAATCTTGGTGTAAAAACGAAGTCCTCTTTTTTTCATACCCATCAGCCTCCGTTCACCGTTATCTGCTTGACAGAAGCCTTCCAGAACAGCTTGCTTATCACAAGCATCGCAACCGTCCAGAACAGCTGTGTGCCCAGCGTCGTCAGAAGCGTCTCAGCCGACGGGTCACCGTCGAGCAGTATCGACAGCGGCGCGTTGTAAATCGACTGGAACGGCAGATAATACATTATGCTTTTAAGAGGCTCGGGGAAAAACGCCAGCGGTATCGTTGCGCCCGAAAGCAGAAGCACGATGACCTGCTTCATTATGTTTATTCCCCAGATAGACTGTGTGTAAAGGCATATCGTCCCTACGAAGAAATCTATGCTGTAATTTATCGAGATAGCCATAACTACCGAAAACATAAAGAACACAAGATTGATACCCAGCGGTATCGCACCGTGTGTTACGATCGAAACCACTATGAACGTCGGCAGGAACGTCAGGAAAAAGTGAGTAACGAACGAACCCGAGTATGACCAGAAAATATACTTGCGGTATGGTATCGGCTTGACAAGGTCGAGAACTATCTTTCCCGATTGTATATCACGCCCTATCTGCCATACTACATACAAGTCAAGGAAGTTGAACAGCGCCGTAGCAAGCACGAGATAAATCAGCGTGTCCTCGAAAGTCATTCCGTTGACAACTTCCGTGCCCGCCGAAGCGTATATCGCCTTCCACAGAAAATATACAATGATAAGGTAGAGCAGATTGCCGACCACCATTATAATAAACGATGCACGGAACTGCATCTCCTCGATTATGCCCGCTCTTGTGAAGGAGAGATACTTTTTCAGGTTCATCCTACTCCCTCCTCGTATATTTTCTTTATGACCTCCTCGGTCGAAATTTCTTCAAGCTGCATATCCTTTATGCGATATTTTTTCTGCAAGCCCGAGAGAACGTCTATAACTTTTGCTTTTTCTTCGTCAACGAGCACCGAGATCCACTCGTCGTCTGCCGAAACAGAGAACTCCGGCAGCTCTTGCTGTAACTGCTGTGCCCATTGTTCAAGGTCGCCGTCAAGACGTATCTTGAGTGTTCTGTAAGAACCGAAAAAGCCCTTTAAGTGTTCAATGTCATTGTTGTAGAGCATCTTGCCCTTGTCGATGATAACGATTCTCCTGCAAAGCGCATCAACGTCGCCCATGTCGTGAGTCGTGAGTATGACCGTTGTGTTTCTTTGCTTGTTAAGCTCGTGTATCAGCGTTCTTATCTTTGCCTTCATCGAAACGTCAAGTCCGATGGTAGGCTCGTCGAGGAAAACTATCTTCGGGTCGTGCAGAAATGCCGCGAGTATATCACTCAGTGTCCTCTGTCCGAGCGACATCTGCCTAACAGGCTTGTGCAGTATAGGCTCGATGTCCACGAGCGACTGATACAGCTCCAGCATCTTTTCATAGTTTTCCTGCGGAATCTGGTAAATATCCCTGAGCAGCTTGAAAGACTCTATCAGCGGCAAAGCCCACCACAGCTGCGAGCGCTGTCCGAAAACAACGCCGATGTTTTCCGCGTTTTTTGCTCTGTTCTTGTAAGGGATATTCCCATCGACGAGTATCTCTCCCGAGGTCGGCTCGAGCACACCCGTCATCATTTTAATTGTTGTTGATTTTCCTGCACCGTTAGGACCGAGATAACCGACTATCTCGCCTTGTTCAATGCTCATAGTTACGTTGTCCACCGCACGCACTATCTTGTAGTCTCTCGAGAACAGGTCTTTCAGACTGCCTTTGAGACCTTCACGGCGGTTGAGCACCTTGAACTCCTTGGTGACATTCTTGATCTCAATGATCTTCCCCATTTTCTGTTTTCTCCTCTGTTTTTTTATATTTCTCTGTATCCAACCTGCCGGGTGACCTGCCGCATACACCCGGATAAGTTGTAAGTAGATTCTAACATAACTACGACAAATTGTCAACAAAAAAGTCTTGAAATTACGCCGTTTTTATGTTATCATATAATTGTATTGTTAAATGTATTTACAGGTATTGCTAATATGGGGGATATATATGAAAAAAAGAATCTTATCTGCACTTGCAGCAGTTTGCTTCGCTTGTTCGCTGGCGACTTCCTGCGCAGACAGCAGCTCGCAGACAGACGCATCATCAGCATCATCATCTTCCGCATCCGAAAGTTCGTCAGCAGCAGAAAGTTCGTCCGCAGCCGATTCATCGTCCGAGGCTGCACCCGTCTACGATTACGAGCACGGCACCGACGGCTATTATAATATGCTCGACGAGTGCACACAGTTCAAGCTGAAGTCGCAGCAGGCAGGCACCTGCTGGCTGTATGCAGGCAGGGCAAGTATGCAGACCGCTTACGAAAAGCAGACGGGCAAAGAGCTTAACATGGAAATAGCCGATATGCTCGATGCCATTTACCGTGACGACAAGCAGGAGGGCTTTTTCGTAAAAAGCGGCATCGACAAAGGCGAGCTTGGCGGCTGGCAGTCGATGATTTCTGCGACTCTGTCAAGAGGCTTCAAGGACGGCATTGTTCTCGACAGCTCTGCCGAAATTGATCCCAAAGACCACGAGGCAATAAAGAACGCGCTGCGGACAAGAGGCGGCATTGCCGCAGAAACGCTGGACAAGCCGCTGGGCAAGGGCACGTTCGGAAAGTATTTTACCATCAACTATTCATCAGCCGAAGAAATGGATCACGACGTAACTATAATCGGCTATGATGACCATTTTCCCAAGGAGTATTTCAACACCCCCGCATCGCAGGACGGCGCGTGGATAATCTACAACTCCAATCTGGGAGAGATGCTCAGCTATATCTCGTATGACGCGCCTTTCGGCTATACGTATAGCCACACGATCAGCGAAAAATATTCCGAGGTGCTCAGCTATGACGCGGGCAACGAGATGGACAGGTGCGTCAAAACAGGCGACTCCACCAAGACCGCGAATGTGTTCCATAAAAAAGGCAAACTCGCCGCCGTCGGCACTTTCAATGTTTTTGACAAGCAGGACATCAAGATTGAAATTATGTCCGCCGATTTCAAGAACGTGCTCTACTCACAGGACGCAAAGCTTGATTATAAAGGCTATCACACCGTCGAACTGACAAAGCCTGTCGATGTCGAGGACTATGCAGTTGTCATCACCTATTCAAAAGGCGCATCTGTCGAGGGCGACGATCTCAGTATTGAGGAGGGCAGCTACAAGACTATCGTTGAAAAAGGTCAGTCGTTCGTCTTTGTGAGCGATGCCTGGAAAGACCTCTCCGATGCTGACGCAAAAACCGTCCTCAAAACCGACTTCGCTCCTAACAACGCCTGCATCAAGGCACTCTACACTAAGTAAATCACCAAGGCGACCCTCTGCGGTCGCCTGTTTTTGTTCTCGCTTTGTTAAAAAATAAGAAAATATCAAAAACACTTGATAATGATGAAATGATTTGGTATAATGTCTGTAAGAAATCACTCTGAGCGAAAGGGGGATAGAAATGCAGACCGATATTGATAACAGCTACCAGAATTATTTTTTCGATAATACCGCAGATAGCATCTGCATCACGAATAAATCGGGCGTTCTGCTTTTCACAAACCCCGCCGCCGAAAAACTGCTGGGCATCAGCGCAGATAAAACCAAAGAAAAAAGGATCTGGGAAGCTATCCCGTTTGTCGAAACAAACGACGAGCTTATCCAGATGTTCATCGACTCCATCGGCTCAAAGGAAACTCTGCGCCAGGCGTTTGTCGATTACGAAAACCCGCAGCAAAAGGTTTTCAAGCTGCGCGTTTGTATGATGTATACCCAGGAAAACAAAGAGCAGTTTGTCATCGTCATCAATGACCTCACCGAGTTTGTCAAGGTCAATTCCGCCCTCGAAAGATATACCTCTCCCGAGATAGCGGACTATGTCCTGCATTCCGAACAGGGCGAAATGCTCGGCGGAGATTCCCGCCTTGTCACAACACTCATGAGTGACCTGCGCGGCTTCACCGCGCTCTCCACCAAGCTCACCCCGACACAGCTTATCACCGTGCTCAATAAGTATTTTGAAAAAATGGTCTCTGTCATCGAGGAAAATCACGGCACAGTCGTCAGCTTCCTCGGCGACGGAATGCTCGTGCTGTTCGGCGCTCCCGAGCAGGATACCGACCACGCCGCCCACGCCGTTGCCTGCGCAATTGCAATGCAGAACGCAATGCCCGCCGTCAACGAGGTCAATCGCAAAGAGGGTATGCCCGAGCTTGAAATGGGCATCGGCATAAATTCGGGTATCGCCGTCGTCGGCAATATCGGCTCGCCCCAGCGTATGAGCTATGGCTGTATCGGCGAGACCGTCAACCTCACAGGCAGGGTAGAGAGCCTCACCGTCGGCGGTCAGGTCTTTGTCACCGAGCACACCGCAAAGCTAATCAGCGAACAGCTCGAAATTTCGGGTGAGCAGAGCTTTCTGCCCAAAGGCGCAAAAGAGCCGCTGCGCATATACAGCGTCGAGGGCATGGGCGAAAAATACCGCCTCGATTCTGCCGACCACGTTATTCGCTGGGAAGATGCCGCCATTCCCGAGCTTGTCACGCTCTATAAACTCGAGGGCAAAACCGTCGACGATACCGAGTATACCGCAAAGGTCATCAAGCTGTCGAAAGATAACCGCTATGCACTCGTTTCCACGCAGATACACCTGCATACCTCGCAGAACGTCATGCTCGATATCGGCGAAAACCTCTATGCAAAGGTAATGGGGCATATCGACAAGGACAGTATCCTCTGCTTCACCGCCCGCCCCACAGGCTTCACCGCCTGGGTCAACAAACTAATGGGCAGATAACCGCATAAAAATTTAACTCCCACAGTTCAAACGAACCGTGGGAGTTTCTGTTATTTGTTCAGGTCATAAACGATAGACGAAACATTCCCGTCGTTGCCGTAAATTATCGACAGCTTGCTGTTGCCCTTTACGAAAACATCAGACGTGTCAGTCGTCGATGTCGGCTCACCGTAAGCCTCCTTGACCTTTGCCTTTGCATCACCGATGCTGATGCCCTCCACCGTCGAAACGGAATCGTCTTTCAGCTCAATGTTGAGCACATAGTCAACATCATTTTCGGGGTAAGTCCTGATTATCACACCGCCGTAGGTGTAAACCTTGTCAAGTCCCTGATATGCGCACGACTGCGACTCAAAGTATTTTGTCGGCTTGCCCAGCTTGTCCGCAACAGGCGCCATCTCTGCACCCAGCACAACCTGCGTGCCGTTGAAATCCAGCTGGTATCCGTCGCCCTGTGCAGCCTTTTCCTGTCCGCTCTCCGGGCTTGCCGAGCTGCTTGCACCGCCTGCGCTTTCCGTCTCTTTTTTCGATTCCGAACCGCAGCCGACCTGCACCAGACACAGCACAGCCAGCGCCGCAATGATAATAAAGTTCTTCAAAACATTCGACTCCTTTTTTGCAGTCGGCGTGTGGGAGATCAGCTCGCCGTTCTCCTCGATCTCACGCAGCTGCGAATTTTTTTCATTGTCATAAGCTTCTTCCAGCTTGCCGTAATGCTCCGCCAGAGCGCCGTCAGAGTGATGGTCGCTCAGACCACATTCGTCCACCAGCCACTTGCCGAAATAGTCCGCCAGCTTTTCCGCACCGTAAATGTTCAGATGCAAGCCCGCATCGTAAGTGTCGCGGCTCATATCAAGACCTATCTCATCACGGCAGCCGATAAAGTTCAGATACGAAAGCCCGTTGTCGCCTGCATATTTCTTTATCTGCTCGTCCCATTGCTCGTACCAGTGCGGGTAAAGCGTCGGCGCCTTCATCAGCACCAGCTTTATGCCCTTTTCCTCGCACAGCTTCCTTATGCGGTCAAGATAATCCATCGCGTTGCTGCCCAGCGTGTAATCCGCCAGAGGCGTCGGGTCAGGGAACTCGCCCTCTGCCCGCACATCAGCCCGCATATAGTACCCGTTGTGCGTCACAAGGTCTTTTGAGAACAAATGGGCAAAGTCATCGTCCTCCAGCTCCGACCACCTCGAATGGTATCTGAAAAGCGGGAAAACATAGTCCTCAAACTTCTCGTCTTTCGTCATCGACGCGTTTATCGCATCGACCTTTGCGCTCGACCATTCCATTCCGTCAAGCGTCATTCTGTTGTAAGCCTCGCTCTGCGGCTCGTTGTATTTGAGTGATAAAACGTTGAAAACGACCACCTTCGGCGTCTCGTATCTCAGCGTGTCCTCCAGCAGATAGTATGACTGCCACACTAACTGCTGAGCGCTTCCGCGTATGTATGACGTTATGCCGTATCTGCGCCACAGCTCGACCGTCGAGATGTTCTCATAGACCTCGCAGTCGCCGACCATTATAACATCGTGCTTTGTGTCGTCTTTGTAGTATTCCTCTATCATCGAGCCTTCCACAACGCCGCTTTGGTACTTCGGCATCATCAGCCTCTGCACGAACCATATCAGCAGCACCCAGAACGCTATGAAGCATACCGCCGAGATTATCCTCAGCGCTTTTCTCTTTTTCGTCTTCATACCGTCCTCCTAAAACTGCGTGTAGATGAACTGCGATTGATCGTAGCCCACGCCGTAAGCGCCGAATACCAGCGTCGAGACCAGCAGCACAGCGCAAATGTTGTAAAAGCCTATGGAGGACCTTGCGTAAATGCCGTCCCTGACGCTGCCCTTGCGGGCTTTGATTATGCTCACCGTCAGCACCACGGCTGTTCCCACCGCAAGTATCATGTAATCTGATGCGCTCAGACCTATCTTCATCAGCGACCCGTCATAGAACGTCGAGAACCTGAACGATGTTATCATGCTCCACATCATCTTGAATGTCGTTCCCACATCGCGATAGCAGTCAAACATTCTTATCGCCGACATCAGACATATAGTCCTGATTATCTGAAATACCGTGTAAAACGCCTTGTCCTTGACCTTGAACCTCTTGTGAAATCTTGCATATGCAGGCTCTAACTCCTGCGATATCATAATAACAACGTAGTTTGTCAGTCCCCACGCCACAAAGTGCCACGCAGCACCGTGCCATATGCCCGTTGCCAGCCAAACCACAAAGCATGCTATGTAGACCGTCACCCTTTTTCCTATGCCCGCAGGCAGATGCTTCCTCGACCATTTCGAGAGCTTGAGCATCGGCGAGCATACCGAGATAGGATAGAATATGTAGTCTGTGAACCACGAGCCCATAGTGATATGCCAGCGGTTCCAGTATTCTTTTATGTTCTTTGAAAAATACGGCAGATTGAAGTTCTCCGTCACCTTTATCCCCATTGCCTCGGCAATGCCGATAGTGATGTCGATTCCGCCCGTAAAGTCGCAGTATAACTGCAAAGCGTAGAAGAACATCGCGCACAGCACATAAGCGCCCGTGTACTCCGTGCTTCCCACGATAGTTGACAGTCCCGTCACCACGCGGTCAGCAATGACAACTTTTTTGAAATAACCCCACAGTATCCTCATCACACCGTAGGAAAAGTTCTTTCTGTCAAATCTGTGCTGCGCTAAAAGCGACGGCGCAAGGTCACTGTATCTGCATATCGGTCCCTGCGCAAGCTGAGGGAAGAACGAAACGAACAGCGCAAACTTGAAAATGTTGTGCTGCGCCTCGTGCTTTGCCCTGTAAACATCAATAAGATAACCGAGCGACTGGAACGTGTAGAACGAAATGCCCAGCGGCACGATTATATCAACGGGTTTGAGTGAAACAGCACCGCTGAAAATATCGTTGATGTTCTTTATCATAAAGTTGGTATACTTCGTCACCGAAAGTATGCCAAGATTCAAAAGCAGGCATATCAGCAGCCACTTCCACCGCCTGCTTTTCATCTTGTCCTTGTAAGCCTGTTTGTCCGCCTTGGATATCTCACCCTTGTGCGCTTTGAGATATTCCTTCTGCTCGTTGTTTATCTTTTCCACCTTTATCGCCGCAAACCAAACTGTAATCGTCGTCGCCGCAATAAAGATAAGATAGCGCGGGTCTGCTATCGTGTAGAAAATATAGCTGCAAACAAGCAGAAAGCACCACTGCGCCTTTTTCGGTATCAGATAAAAGGCGAGCAGCGTGCCTGTCATAAAGCAGACAAAGGGCAGCGAGTTAAAAACCATACCCCGTCAGCGCTTATTCTTCGTCAAGTCTGCGCACAAGCTCGCTCAGAGCCTTTGCCGAGTTGAAATTCTCAGGGATTATCTCCTCAGCAGGTATCGTTACATCGAGCCTGTCATCTATCTCCGACACCAGCGTTACAATGTCCAGCGAGTCAAGTATCCTCTTGTCCACAAGACCTTCCTCGTTTTCAAAATCCACATCAGGATGAAGCTCATTGAGTATTTCCAGAATCTCGTCCATTTCAATTTCCTCTTTTCATTTTACTTGTTTATCAAACCCTGCAGATACACCCTGTCTATCTTTCCGTTGACCGTCAAAGGCAGCTTTTCAAGCCTCTGCGTCCTGTTCGGCAGCATGTATCTCGGCAGTTTTTCCTTAATCACCGCAAGCAGCTCCGTCTCACCGATGCCGCCCGCGTAAAACAGCTCGATCTTGTCCTTATCCTTGTTGTAAAGACAGCAGCACATCGCCACTCCGTCAATCAGATTCACTATTACCTCAATCTCGCCAAGCTCGATGCGGTGTCCCATGTGCTTTATCTGGTGGTCTTTGCGCGACGTGAAAACAATCTCTCCGCGCTCGTTGAGCTTTCCGAGGTCGCCCGTCCTGTAAATTATCTCGGGGTACTTGTCATTGAGCGGGTTCTGCACAAACGCTTCATTCGTCTTTTCAAAATCGTTGTAATACCCCAGCGTCACCGACGTTCCGCGCACGCAAATCTCGCCGACCTCGCCAACGCCTGCGCGCCTGTTATCCTGCGTCAGCAGAAAGACCTCTGTGTTGTCAAACGCCTTTCCCACAGGGATAGTCTCGCCCTTTTCAAAATCCCTGTCCACATGGTAATAACAGCATACTCCCGTTATCTCTGTCGGACCGTACAGGTTAAAGAACTCCGCCTCGGGCAGAGCCTCTCTCCACCTGCCGAATTGCTTGACGGGGAACACCTCGCCTCCGAAAGCCACCGTTTTCAGATACTCGGGCTTTACGCTTTTGAGTGCGCCCAGCGACGAAACTATCACCAGCGCCGAGACAACCCAGCATATCGTGTTGACCTTGTGCTCGTTGAGATATTCCACCAGCTTCATCGGGAACATAAACAGCTGCTTGGGCACAAGATAAGTTGTCGCCCCGAACATTATCGTCGGGTAGACCTCTTTCATGCTCGCGTCGAAATACAGCGGCGTCTGATTTGCAAAAACCGTCTCCTCCGAGATGCCCAGCACCTCGGAAAGTTTTTCGATATAATCTATCACCGAGCGGTGACAGGCGATAACGCCCTTCGGCACGCCCGTCGAGCCCGACGTGTACATAATGTATATCGGGTCAGTGTCTATCTGCCTGCGCCTTACGCCGTCAAGCGCCGCGTCGTCAGCGCCGCCCAGCATATCCTCGTAGCAGAAAATCTTCCCGTCGTAATCATAGCTGCCCAGCTTGTCAATCGCACCCTTTTCGCAGATGACCGCCCTCGGCGCAAGATTTTTGAATATCAGCTCCGTGCGGAAACGCGGCATCTCGGGGTCTATCGGCACATAACTGCACCCCGCGTAAATGCACCCGAAAAACGCAGCGACCTCCCGCGCACTTTTCGACATGAACACCACCACAGGCTCGCCGCTGATGCCCTCGCCCAGCAGCCTGCTGCCGACCGAGCGGCTCTCGCTTTGCAGCTGCCCGAATGTCAGCGCACAGTCCTCGCCAACAAAAGCCACCTTGTCAGGCACGCGCCCAGCCGTCGCTTCAAGATATTCAAGTACGTTCTTGTGTTGCATTTTACGCTCTCCCTTTATTCGCTGTCCGCGCCGTTATCACTGTCGCTGCTGTCCGAACTGTCCTTGCTGCTTTCGCTTGACTTGCTCGTCTCACTGGTTTTGCTGACCTTGCTTGTCACACTCGCTTTGGTGACCTTGCTTGTCTTGCTCGTTTTCGCAGTCGTGCTCGCCTTTGTAGTCGTGGTGACCTTGCTTGACTTATCATCTTTGCTGCTGTCATCAGGGTCTTCAAGCGGCAGCCTTTCAGGGTAATTCAGCTGCTTTTGCACCGACTTTGTCGAAAGCTCGGGCACACCGTCTTTTGCGTAGTTGTGACACCCTGGTCTGTACTTGTTGTCCCACGCGTCAAGCTCAGCCTGCGTGACCATAAAGAAATAATCATAACCGTCTTTGTAAGGCGTGCTGTCAAAGTGATACCAGCCCGAGCCTATGTTTATCAGCATCCAGAAATGCCTCGGATCCGCCGATGATTCACGCAGCTTGACCATGTCATAAATCTGCACGCCGCCAATCTTTTCAAGCAGCACCTTTGACACCGCATAGTATGTGTAGCAGTCGCCCGCCATGTTCTCAAAGCCCTCTTTTGCAGCGACCTTGTAATTCGACTTGTCCGAATCACCTATGTAAATAATGCTCGACTTTGCCCAGCAGTAAATCGCGAACGCTTTCTGCATCGTGTTCATCGAGCTGTCGGTTATCTCCGCAAGAATTTCCTTTGCGCGCTTGTCGTTGTATTTTTTAACGCTCGCCATGTCCACCGCAGGCTTTTTCTTGACCGTTATCGTTATTTTCAGCTCCGTCTTGTTGCCCGCCTTGTCCGTCACCGTGTAAATCACAGGGTATTTGCCCGGCGTCTGCAAATCCACCTTTGAGCTGTCAACCACGATCTTCGGGTTCTCGTCCTCGTTGTCCGTCACAATAACGTTCTTTTTGTAGCTCACGCTGTCGCCCGCAAAGACCTCCATATCCGCAGCCTTTACTACGGGCGGAGTCTTGTCGCTCGGCTCAGCCTTTTCCGTCGCCGAAGTTTCCGAAACAGTCACCTCCGACGAGCTGTCACCCGCCTGAGAAGCGTCAGAGCTGTCCTCGTCATTGCACCCTGCAAACGCACAAACCGTGCATAACAAAGCCGCACAGCAGCAAGCCTTTATTCTGTTTGAAAACCGTATTTTCATTCAAAACCGAGGCTGCTCGGGCAGCACCCTGTTCAACTCCTTTGCAAGATTTCTCGTCTGTCGCCGTGTGGGCACAAAATACTATTTTAAAGTATAATATAGCAGTTATGATTTGTCAATAGTTTCAGCGTGTTTTCGGGCTTTTCACCACTTTGCAATGCCGCACGCCCGCCTGTTTTGTGCACAAAAAAACGCAGTCCGTACAGACTGCGTAAGTTTTATTTGCCGTTCTGTTCGTTGTAGACCTCCACAACGATCTTCTGCAGTTCGTCAACAGAGTAGCGCAAACGCTTTGCCTCCACCAGCATGCTCCTGACATACTGCTCTCTGAAAGCCTTGCGGCGCTCCTCAATGAGCTTTTCCACCGCGCCCTCAGCCACGAACATTCCGATGCCTCTTTTTTTGAAAAGCACGCCCTCGAGCACAAGAATACTTATGCCCTTGTTCACCGTCGGTATGCTGATGTTGTATTCCTTTGATATCTGCGTTGTCGAGGTTATCTGCTCACCCTCCTTGATGTCGCCCATCAGGATATGGTCTTTGATTCCCTCCGCTATCCTCGCGTAAATCGGGATAGATTCGTCTATAACGTTCATTTAACACTCCTCCTGTCCTAAGTTAAAAACTCATATTATTAACTTATTATTATAATATAATATTCCCGTCTCTATGTCAAGTGTTGTGAGCAATTGTTCAATATTTGTTTAGAAGCAAAAAAGACCGCCCGCATCAAGCGGACGGCGAATAGGGGGAGAATATGGTGTGTATGAAACATCTTGAAAAAGATGTCGGGGAAAGCTTACTTTGTGCAGATGCTGTCTCTTGAAAGCAGGAACACCTTGTTGTCGCTGGTCTTTGCCCAGTATGTATCGTAGTATTTTCCGTCTTTCATATCATATCTTACGTTGCGTGATGTGATAACAGCCTTGCTGTTTCCGAAAAGAGCGCTGTCAGCGATCTGGACCTCGTCGCCCGCACCGAAAATGAACTGAACCTCGTCACGCTCTGCAAACGACTTCACATCGTAAGTGTTTACCAGCGCACCGCTGTTCTTAGCGCAGGTGTAGTAACCGTCCTTGCTCTTGGCGGTCGTCGAAGAAAATGCGAGGTTCAGCGCGCAGATAGCCGCGAACATGCACGCAAATAATATCATAACTTTTTTTACTGTCTTGTTGTTCTCTTTCATTTTTAATGTCTCCCAAAATTTCATTTAGTAGGTTATTAACATATATTCTTAACCTGATGTATACAGTATATCACTCTATTATATGCTTGTCAACCCCATTTATGCACAAATTTATCAACTTTGCATTAACATTATGTGAACAAGTCGCCAAAAAAAGAGACTCACAGCCGCCTGTGAGCCTCTTATGTATCCAATTATCCCTGCGCCGTCAGCATCTCGTAGGTCACACCGTACTTTTCTGCAATGTCACGAGCGTAGCTCATACCCTCGGGCGATGCTATCTCCACCTTGAACGAGCGCTTTCCGCCGTCGCTCTTTACCACCAGCGAAGCTGCCTTGACTGCCGCGCCCTCGTTCATTTCGGGAGCGTCTGCTGCCAGCTTGTGCATGTGCGTGTTGTAAATGGTGCGCACCCGCTTTTTGAGGATAGCCCTCACCGAGTCCTTTGCAATGAAATAACCCTCCTCAAACGACGTCGTAGAGAACGACTCGTTGAGCAAAAGCAAACTGTCGCTCGTGCAGTCAGCGTAAAGCTGCTTGAAACGCACACATTCCTCGCCCAAGCGTCCGAGGTCTATCGTCTTGTCCTCGTCAGCAGGGAAGTGCGTGTAGATGCAGTCAACAGGCTTGAACTCAAACGCCTTCGCAGGCACATAAATTCCGCCCTGCGCCAGCGCAAACAGCAAGCCTACCGCCTGCGTAACAGTCGTCTTTCCGCCGCGGTTTGCACCCGTCAGAATGTACACCGTGTGCTCAGGGTCAAACCCCAGGTCGTTGAAAACTATCTGCGACGGGCTTTCCAGCGTCATTGCAAGTTTAAGATTGTAAAACCCCACCGCGTTCATAGACTTCGCATCGTCGCCCGCAGGCACAGCCTCGCAGAACGGGAATCCCGCAGCCACGTTCTTTTCAATAAACTCCGCAAACCTGATGTAGTATGTAAATTCGGGGATCAGCCTCGAAATGTTTATCACCGCAACGTCAACGTACTTTGAAAGCGTGTCGCTCAGCCGCTTGATAAGCGTGTCGAGCATCTTGTTCATCACCTTTTCAAGATAGAACGTCGAGCTGCTCATCGAGTCCTCTTCGGGCATGTTGACAATGGTGTTTCTCACCTTGCTGTCAACAAATCCGCCCGTCTGCTGCATAGCAAGAAAACCCATGCCCTTTTGGAAAATAGCCATCGGCTTTCCGCTGGACGCGCTGTCTATCTCCTGATAGCGCATCTCGCCATTCCATTCCTCGCTGTCGCGTATCTGATTTTTCGCCGAAATAGCGTCCGCAAAGCTGCCCACAATGCCCGACTTTTTGAATGGCTTGCTGTTGACCGAAACAAGTCCCATGCTCACCGCCTCGAACCTGTCGTTGACATTGATGCCCAGCGTTATGCTCTTGACATCCGATGCCTTGACTTTCAGTTCGCCTATGTCCTTTCGCATCTGCGCAAAACACGAATCCTCGTATATGTTGTTTATGTAATCACGAAAAGCGATAAGTCCGTCTGACTTTATCGCAGGGTCGCTCAGACACTCTCTCATCGCCTCAACGCACTTGATGTAATCATCAAGCTCATCGAGCCTGTGCATCAGATACCATATGCCGAGCTTTTCCTCTGTCTTTTTCGCCATCGAGCCGAAGCTCTTCATAAATTCCAGCTTTTCAAAAAGCTCCGTTATGTCCTTGCGCAGTTTGGGCAGGCTGAGTATGTCCGCAAAGACCTCCTGCCTGAAACGCGCAGTCTCAGGGTCGCTGGTCATGTTCGCGATGACACCCATAATGTATTTCTGTTCTTTCGGGTCGCTGGTCAGAGCCTTGCAAACCGTGTCAAGACCGAGGTCGTGACAGGTCTCCGCCGACATCTGTGACAGCACCGCCTTGTCGCTGTCAGGAAAAAGAATGCTGATACCCTTGCTCATTGTTGTTCCTCCTTTTGTCTGATGTTTTTTATAAATCCGTTCAAACTAATACGCCTTGAAATCGTGCGTGCAGCCGCACACCGTAACTATTCATTATTCACTTTTATCTGTTTTTATTATACCCTCCCGCCGCACGAATGTCAACAGACCACCGCTTTACTTTTTCTCCCCGTTATGCTATACTTTTAACCGAACACCAAACCAAAAACAAAGGACAAAACCCTATGAAAAAATATATCATCATTCTTTTCGCAGCGCTATGCTCCCTTGCCGCCTGCGCAGATAATTCCAGCAGCACAGCGCTCAAAACCACACCACCCACCGACTCATCTTCCACCACATCTTCAACCACAACTACCACCACAACAACTACAACTACTACCACCACCAAACCCACCGCCACAACGACCACCACCGCCGCGCCTAAACCAAAACCGCCCGCAAACCTCGTGCTCAAATGCAAACCCACCGTCGATGTTTACAGCGACCTCACCCTCGCCGATTTCATCACCGAGAAAAACGTCGAGCTTCGCAGCCCCGGCGCAAAAATACCGACCTCAAAGCTGGGCAGCTGCGAGGTCAGCGTCTCCTATATCTATGAAAACAATGTTTTCACCCAAAAACTCACCTATACCGTCACCGACACCGAGGCGCCCGTGATTATCCTTAACGGCAGCGGCGCAAGCGTCCCCGTCGGCTCAAAATTCAATATCAACGACCTCGTCAGCTACGGCGACAATTACGATAAAAACCCCACACTCACCGTCACAGGCAAGGTCGATACCTCAAAGGTCGGCAAGTATACCCTCAAAGCCTGCGTCACAGACTCCTCAGGCAATAAGACCGAGTGGGAACCCGTCATCAGCGTCGTCGAAAAGCTCCCCGGCTATCCCGACACCACGCCGATAATCCCATATTCAGATTTTATAAAGCGCGACTACGGCAAAAATGTCCGCTGCGGAATCGACGTTTCCTCGTGGCAGGGCAATATCGACTTCAAAAAAGTCAAGGCAGCAGGCTGCACGTTCGTTATGATACGCATAGGCTATTGCTCACAAAATGTAGTTATGGACGAGCATTTCAAGGCTAACCTCAAAAATGCCACCGACGCAGGACTCGACGTCGGAATTTATATCTATACCGCAGACCGTTCGCCCGAAAGCGCCCGCGAGCACGCAAAATGGGTGCTCTCACAGCTGGGCGGCGCAAGGCTCGCAATGCCCATAGCATTCGACTGGGAGGAGGTCAGCGGCTTTCAGGACTACAATATGAGCCTGCACGACCTCAACGAGACCTATGCCGCCTTTGCCGACGAAATAAGAAAGGGCGGGTATACCCCCGTGCTTTACAGCAGCCCTATGCTGCTTGAAAATATGTGGACTGAAAAAACCAAAGCGGATAATCCCGTGTGGCTCGCCCACTACGTCGATAAAACCGACTATAAAGGCGACTTTGCAATATGGCAGGTCAAAGGCTATGGTCGTATCGACGGCATCAGCGGCAACGTCGACCTCGACGTGCACTACACAGACAAAGTATTCAAGTAAACCAAACAGCCTTGAGATGCTGACTCAAGGCTGTTTTTTCATTGCTTTATCTGCCCGTCCTCAATGCGTATCAAGCGGTCTGCGCCGCTTGCAATGTCAGGGTCATGGGTCACAATAAGCACCGTCTTGCTGTACTTTTTGTTCACCTCGTGCAGAAGCGAGATGACCTCCTCGCCCGTCTTTTTGTCAAGGTTTCCCGTCGGCTCGTCGCAAAGCACAATCTGCGGGTCATTCGCAAGCGCCCTTGCTATCGCGCACCTCTGCTGCTGACCGCCCGAAAGCTCCGACGGCAGATGCCCTTTCCTGTCCGAAAGTCCGAGTATATCGCACAGCTCGTCAATGTAAGCCGTGTCAGGACGCCTGTTTGACAGCAGCACAGGCACAACAATGTTCTCCGTCACCGTCAGCTCAGGCACAAGACAAAACTTCTGAAACACGAACCCGATGTTCTCGCGGCGTATTTTTGCGAGCTTTTTGTCCTTTGTCTCGGTGACCTTTATGTCACCAATGTATACCTCTCCCGAGGTCGCCTTGTCAAGACACCCCAGCATGTGCAAAAGCGTGGATTTTCCGCTTCCGCTTGTCCCAGAAATTGCAGTAAAAGAGCCTTTCTCAATGTCAAGGTCAACGCCCCGAAGTGCGTCAACCACCTGCGTCCCCATCTTGTACTGCTTCGTCAGCCCCCGCGTTTTTATCTGAATGTCCATTGTGCTGCCTCCTTAAAAGCTAGACTTTTCAATTTCAAGGGCGATAGACTGCTTTCGGATAAACTGTACCTGTGGCAGCGTCACAAGCAGCATCAGCGCGAGATATACCGCGAAAATGACTGCCGCCGTCCGCACGATATGATAATCGTAAAGATTATAAAAATATGGTATCTCGTCTATCCAGGTGTTCCTTTCGTGCCACGTTTCGTCTGTGCGCACCATGTTAAGTATCCAATCCAAAAACCTCTGACAGACCGCAACAGGTACGATAGAAAAAACTGCTCCAACTACGGGATAAACGATATTCTGCCGCAGTATCAGAAACAATATCTGCCCCGTGGACATACCACAGGCACGAAGCATTGCAAATTTGCTGCTTCGCATTCGGATATCGGTGTAAAGACTTATCGCTATCGTCACGACCGCCGTCAGCGTGAGTATTATCATCATACAGTAGTACACGCTCATTATCCTGCGCGCGCCGCGGTTCATTCTTGCACTTATCTCGGCGGTGGAATGGCTCACCATTCCCTTTGCGCCCGACATTATGCTGTACCAGTATTCGTCTGCCTTGTCTACCGCGGAATCGCTGGTCAGCTTGATGGTAACATCCGTTAGGCTGCGGTCGTCAAGTCCCCATGCCGCAAAAGCGTCAATTCCGCAGAACACATTCAAACCGTAGCTTCCGTTTCCCGCGTAGGTCATATACTGCTTTGCCTCGTCGGTGTCAAGAACGACTACCGCACCTATCTTAACATCAAGGTCTTTTCGCCTGCCCAAAGCATACGATGTCAGCTCCACTGCATATCCATCATCCGTTCTGACATTCTTCCTGTAAACAGGCTCGCCCAGCTGCGATTTGTCAAGGTGTGAAAAGTCGAGCGAGTCCTCTCTTTCATTCAGGATAATATCCGAAAGAGGCAGCCTGTCACCAACGCTGAACAGGCCGATAAACTTGTTCCTGCTCGTCTTTGTCATTACAAGCAGCACCTCGCTGCCGTCACGCAGTCTGTCGGTGTTTATCTCGCCGCTGTAAACATATTCTTTCAGCTTTTCAAGGCTGTCATCAAACAGCGCGACAGTCGGGCAGGCATAAATGCGGTCTGTCTTGTCATAGCCCACCTTTTCGACCAAGGCGTTTTCCGCATCCTCTTCCGCAAGCTCAAGCTCGCTTGCCCTGCTGATATCGACCTTTGTGAATTGCTTTGCGTCGTAATCCTCAAGTGCTTTCAAAGCCTTGTCATCAAGCCCGTCTTTTGCGAATGTCAGCCTTGTCGAGTTGTTGACTATCCTGCCGAACGAGTCCTTGATATAAGGCTGCGAACGCAGCTTTTCATAATCGCTTTTACTTACACCCTGATCGTGCCTGTTTTCAATATTGAATGTGTATATACGGCTCGACGGCGAGGCTATCTCGGCAGAGTAGTCCCAATATGCAAGACCGCTTTGCTCCTTTTCCCATTTAAGCTCGTTGTTTGCCTTGTCGCTCAGCGCGCAGAAATATGTGTATCCGAACAAAGCCACGCCCATAACAAGTATGCTCACGACGGCTATCCGCCCGTTTTTCAGCTTTATCCTGCGCACAAGCAGCCTTTTCCAACCCTTATATTTGCCTGCGGGCTTGTTTGTCCGCAGCCTGCGCCTGCAAAGCCTTCCTTCGCCAAACAACTCTATCGGCGTTTTGTCCTTTATGCCGAACATCGCCACAGCTACCGCAAATTCTACGCAAAGAATCATAGCAGCAGACGACAGCACGAACGGGTCAAAGGTCACTATTTCAACATACTTCGTGCAGGAAAATCCCGTGTTGAGTTTCAGGTCAAATAACCCGCACAGCAGCTTTATTATACCAATATGCGCAAGGCTGCCCAGTGCAAGCCCGACAGCAATGCATATAAGCGCAGTTGCCGTAAAATCGCACAGAATATACAGCCGCAGATGAGTCTGTGAAAGCCCGAGGCTTCGCAAAACCGCAAAGTTTTCCTGCTTGTCCTTGATAATGTTCCTCGTTATGCCGACCACCGACAAAATAACGATAATAAACATTATCACCGTAAGGATCGGCATAAGGATACCCGAATAGAAATCCCTGACCGTATCATCATTTTCCAGCGCATCATTGACTGCCGAAAGGTCATCCGTGCCGTCAAGCGTGTCCGTTCCCATAACATACAGTCGGGCAGTCGCCCTGCCGTTTACATACGGCTCCCATATCATTGTTTCCTCGGCGTATCCCATGATCCTGTCATACAGCCCGCTGCCGCCATCCTTCACGGTGCTCTGCTGTGACTGTTCAAGCTGAATGAACGCAGAAACTATGCTGCTTTTGAAAATTTCGTTCAGCGAAATGTGCAGATAAACGCTGGGCATATTGTACTCTTTGCCGTAAGGGTACCTAAGCCAGCCCGCCTCGTTGTTCGCAGCCGCCTCATATACTCCGCAAAGCGTAAATTCCTTGTCGGCAAGGTGCCTGCCGTCAGCGGAAAACAGCGGCAGCGTGACCTTTTCATTCGGATACGGCTTAATGCCAAAGCTCTTTGCGGTGGAAATATCCATAGCCACCTCGTCATCTTTTTCGGGATAGCGACCTCTTGTGCAGGTCATGTGGTATATCTCCTCTGACCTTTTGTCCTCAAATGCAGCAGCGTAAAACTTTGCTCCGCCCGCGTTGAGCACATATCCAAGCTCATACTGCACAGCGACCGCCTCGACCTCGCCGTCCTGCCGTATCTTTTTGGCAGTATCGCATGAAATGTTGAAAGCAGCCCTGTCGTAGTCGCCAAGCAGGCGCAGCTCCTCCTCATAAACAGCACTCTTTTCACTGCGTATCAGAAGCGCCGTACAGCACAGCGCGCTCACGCCCAGCACCAGTGACAGCATAAATGTTAAAAGCCTTTTCCTGTGATGCCTCCAATACTGAAAAGACATCTTTATCAGCATCTTTGTTTTTCTCATAGCATCTGTTATGTTCCTCCGAGGGCTTTGACCTGTGAAATGTCCAGATAAAGCACATAATGGCTCTTGACGAACTCTCCCTGCACGTCGCTTTTCTTCATAAACCCAAGCTCCAGCTTTATCAGGTCACGCTTTTGGGGAATGTCTTTTATATTTATCTTCCATTCTCCGCTTTGTCTGTCAAGCTGCGACTGACTTTGTGCAGAGCAGATGATATCCTCGTCTGTTTCCTCTTTTTCTTCCTCTCCCTTGGTCAGCACCTCCACTGACAGGCTGCCCGTCTTGTTAGTTTCCTCGTCGGATCTGTCAGGTTTCAGACTTATGCTGAGCTCTCCGCCCGAAATGCTCGCGGAAAGCTGCCCGTATTCTGTGACGGCAAACTGCTGCTGTGCCTGCGTTAAGCAAAACGTCTGCTCGCTGCTGAAATGCGTACCGTAGCTTCCTGCTGTGAACAGCCTGTCCTCAAAACGAATATCAGGGTCAGCGTCAAGCTCAATGCATATCGGGTCTGCGACCTCGGTAAAGCCTTGATATGTCCGCGTGATGTAAAGCCTGTATTTATCCTGATTTCCGCCTGTCAGCCGAAAAAGCCTCAGCTTCGTGCCGTGACAGTCCTGCTTGGTGTAGTTCATTGTCAGACAGCTGCCAGCCTGCTCGGAATCAGCTTTCGCCTTGCACACTTTCCATTTGCCAATGTTGTCGAGAAACGTCTTAGGAACACCAATATCGCACGAGCTTCCCGAATAGCTCTGCAAAGGCTCTGAGCATTCGCTGCGGTAATCAAAGCCCTTACCGACAAGCTCGGCAAGCAGCTCGCACGCCGTATCCCTTGCGCTGCTGTCAGCCTGCTCATAAATGCTGTCGGGTTGATAGTCACCCTTGTCATCTCCCAGCCTGCCTATCGCTATCGGCACTCCGACAGCCACCGCCGCCGCCGTTCCCGCAGCAGCGACTCTGACAGCAAGGCTCCTGCCTGCGAGCTTTCCTGCTTTGAGAGCCGTGCGCACACAGGCTGCATCTGTTGTGTTGCTCATCAGCGCTTCAAGCGGAACAGCGCACAGCACAGCGCCGCCAAGCAGCTTTTCTATTCTCTTTCTGATAGTTTTTCTTGCCTTGTGCAGCTTCTGCCTTGCATTATTTTCGTTTGTCCCGAGCGCCTTTGCCACCTGCGCAGTGCTCATATCCTCGTAATAATACAGTATCACCGCCGCGCGCTGCTGATTTGGCAGTGAGTCAATAACAGCTTTCAGCTTCTCCTTTATTTCTGCGTTTGCCGCATAGTCCTCGGGAAGTATTACAGGTTCGCTCAGCGCCGAATCGCTGACCGTCTTTTCAAGCTCGTCATTATCCTCAAAGTGCTCGGTGCGCGAGCTGTCCTTGATGTGCTTGACGCACCTGCTGTAAGCGATAGTGTACAGCCAGCCGATAAACGACTCCTCGCTTTTCAACTCGCCAATGTGCTCCAGCGCCGTGATAAACGTCTCGGAGGTGATGTCCTGTGCCGCGTCATTGCTGCCGCAGCTGCGCTTTGCAAAGTAGTATATCTTATCCGAAAACTCATTGTACAGCGCTTCAAACGCCGCTCTGTCTCCCGACTGTGCCCGTGCAGTCAGCATAGCTATCTCTGCCTTGTCCATCATTCTCCTCCTTTCCTTTTTGGAATATGCCGCGCAATATGTCCCGTTTCTGCTCGTCGGTCATGCTGTCATCATACTGCGTAAGTATCCACTTTATCAGTTTGTCAAGCGAAATCTCCATATCCGCAGCCTCCTTTCCAATGTCCTCATTGGTATAGAGTTTTCAGCTGCGATTTCGTTATCCGCCTGCCGTGATAATTGGTGTGATGCACAAATCATACGCTTGTAGTTTGTGTATTATCAACAGCAAATTTGTTTGAGTTGTCCCGCCCTTGCAAGCGCGCAAAAAAAACCGAATGGTCATCACACCATTCGGGTCATTTTCATATAAGCGTGTTCCAGCCTTCAAGCAGCATCTTGTGCCCGTGCACATACTTGCGCCTGAAAACAGACGCGCGGTCTTTGTCAGCGTCAATAGGGCGCGGATATTCCGACTCTATCATGTGGAACTCCGCCTCGGTTATCTCGGCAGTCGTGATAAAGTTGTCGTTCTTGTTCGGCAGACCGTGCCACGCATAATACTGCCGATTGCCGTCAACAGTCCTGAAACCGTAGCCGAAACGCACCTTTTCGGAGATAACACGGTCGAATTTCTTTATCTCGCTGCGCAGCGTCTGCGGCTGGCGCAGGTCCTTTTCCTTCATCTCGTTGAACAGCTTCAAAAAGTCCAGCGAGTCTACATTAAGACTCTCAAACTTTTCGCCCACAGCGTAAAGCTCATCGCCTATCTGCGTCAGCTGCAAGCCGTCAAACGGCGTGGCATACTTGTGGTGCTTGTTTCTGTCGGTAACAAAATACCCCAGCAGGCTGTCCTTGCCGTCTTTTACGCCTCTTATGCGCCAAATCGTGTTTGTCGTGTTGTGAAAATAAGACACTCCCGTGAGACTCTTGATGAATGTGCTAAGCTCCGTTCCTCCGCCGAGTTCAAACTCTTTGAAAGAATCATTCAGCTGCTCATCGGTGTAGTGCAGTGTGATCTTCATAGCGTTATCCTCTTATCTATCTTTCGTAGCGACCCTTGAAAAGCCGCTTGTTTTCGTACATCGCCTTGTCAGCTCTCTCAAAAACAGCCTCAACGTTCCTGTCAAGACCAACATCGAACGTAGCCATTCCGCTGGCAAGATTAGCAAGACCTTTCTTGCTGTTTTCGGTGATTATCTTTCTGAATTTTACAAGCAGGTCTTCACGGTTTTTGTAATCATCACCCGTTAGCAGAACCGCAAACTCGTCTCCGCCTATGCGGAAAACAGGACTGTGCTGGAACACCGTGCATATGATGTGACAGCACTGCTTGATGTATTCGTCACCCGAATTGTGACCTTGCGTGTCGTTTACATATTTAAGACCGTTGATGTCCATAACAACAACAGCGTATTCTGTTTTCGGGTCAGCGGCAGCTCTGTCGTCAAGCTCCTTTGTCGCCGTGTTGTAAGCCAGCTTGTTCTTTACCTTTGTCAGCGCGTCCTTGTTGGCAAGGTCAATCGCCGCGCCAAGCTCCGCCCTGAACTCCATTTCCCTCTGCTTTGCAGCGTCAATGTTTGATACCGCAACGATAACGTGCCGCCTGTCGTCCTCGGGGCGAAGCGCAAAAAGCGTAACGTACTGCGGTCTGCCGTCAAGCATAAGACGGTATGTGATAGACGTCGTTCCTGTCTGTTCAAGGTCAGATATGAACTGCTGCTTGTCCATAGCCTTTGCCATGATAGGGTAGTCCTCGGGGTAGATGTCGCGCTTCATGTTGCGCTGCGTCTCGCCGAAGAAATCCTCACCCGAAGCGCCTACTTCCAGCTTTGCATACTTGTCGCTGGCGCTGTATTCCTGATAGTGGTCAGTTTCAAGGTCAACATAGTAAATAACCTCATACAGCTTTGCAAGCGCCCGGATTATCTGACTGTATGTCTGGCTCGCAGCCCGCGCAGCCTGTTCGCGCCGCACATGCCTGTCGACATTCATAATGCCTATGACTATCCTGTTTGTGTCGTTTACCGGGCGCACGACCGTCATTGTCACATACTGCGGTCTGCCGTCGAGCAGCTGCTTGTAGGTGAACGATACCGCGCCCGTCTGACTGAGCGCATCAAGCAGATTTTCTTTTTCAAGGGCTTTTTTCATTCGCTCGCGGTCATCGGGGTCAATGTACTTGTCCATATCCGCCATTGCCGTCGCAAAGAAATCGTTGCCCTTTTTGCTCACGCCCAGCTTCGCGTATTCGTCGCTGGAAGAATACTGCGTGAAAATGTTCGACTCTGTGTCAATATAGTAAATAACCTCGTATCTGCTGGAAAGCGCCATAGAGATCTCGCCGTAAATGCGCGTCTCCGCAGCGGCGATCATCTCACGGCGCACCTGTTCATCGACATTTTTAACTCCGACGATTATAAAGTCGTTGTCCGCACCGCTTCCGCGAATCGCTTTGAGCTGATAATAAACAGCCCTGCCCTCTTTCACAAGGCGGTAATCAAGCATAAATGACTTTCCGCCTCTAAGGTTTTCTATCATGTTTTTCTTGACAAAAGCGTTCAGAAACGCCTTCTGGTCGTCCTTGTAAACAAGCCTCGGCACGTTGTAGGTAACATCTGTAAAGAAATCGTCGCCCAGCGACAGCACCGTAAGGCTCTTGTCGTATTCATCAGCGCCGTACTCAACATAGCTGTCGTCCTTGGCGTTGATGTAATAAATGCTCTCATAGTCGTTAGCGAGAGAGAGTGCGAGTCTTGAAAAGGTCACTATCTCGTGATCTTTAAGCTCATTATTCTGCTGTTGTGAGTTTTCCTGAGCCATTTTCCCGCCCTCCCCTATAATGATTTTTCTGCAATTTCTATTTGTATTGCATATACCCATTCTATTATACAATATATTTCATAATTTTTCAATAGTAAATAAAAATTTAACACTGATTTTACCAAACCCGCGTGTCTGCAAAAACCACAAACTATGCGCTTTTGCGGGCAGAAAAAGGTTTTTGCCACCCGAACAAAATTGTTGACAGACGCATATAATAATGATATAATAGTCGTAGGGTTTTACTGCGTAAAACCTGCGCGCTGCTGATAGCATCGCTGCGAGCTGTTCGCTCGCCTACGACTATTGACGGCGGCGCAAAAATCCCCTTGCAAGCAAGCATTTTTGCTTCTTGTGGAATAGTAGTGCTAAATAAACTGATAAGTGAGGTGATCTGAGTGACCAACAGTGATAGTTGCGGGCGATGGCGGCAAAAACTGCATAACAGCAGGGGAATTGCTCCGAGCGAGACTGTTGTTCGCTTAGGGTGATTACCTTCGTTTGATATGCTTTTTTTCCTGTCAAGCCTGTGCTGACGGGATTTTTTTGTCTTATTGCCAATGACCATTACTCCAGACTACTGCAAATAACCTGAACGGAGGGATAAAATGGCTTTGGAAGAAGAGAAGATCAAAGACATTGAGGAAAGAGAAAAAGAAGATACCGAGCCTAACGAGATGCCCGACTACGAGGGAGATATCATTTCGATAATCCGAAGCGGCATTTCGCCCAAGGCTATGAAAAACAGACTTGAGGACTACCACGAAAACGACATCGCCGAAACGCTCCCGACGCTGACTCAGGAGGAAAGAGTCAAGCTGTGGAGAATTCTCGACGCGGAAATGATAGCCGAGGTATTCGAGCATACCGAGGAAGACGACGCCAGCACCTATATGAACGAGATAACCATAAAGAAAGCGGCGGACATCATCTCTCAGCTCGAAACTGACACAGCGGCTAATATCCTGCGCCTGATGTCAAAGGAAAAGCGCGAACTGCTGGTCGATATGACCGCACCCGACGTGCAGAAGGAGATAAGGCTCATATCGTCCTTCGACGAGGACGAGATAGGTAGCCGTATGACCGCAAACTATATCTGCATCAGAGAGAACATCACCGTTCCGCAGGCAATGCAGGAGCTTGTAAAGCAGGCGGCGGACAACGATAATATCTCCACCATCTTCGTCGTCGACGAAAACGACCTGTTCTACGGCGCTATCGACCTCAAAGAGCTTATCATCGCAAGAAAAGACACAAAGCTCGATGACCTTATAGTTACCTCGTTCCCGTATGTCTACGGCAACGAGAACGTCGAGGACTGTATCGAACGACTCAAAGACTATTCCGAGAACTCGATACCTGTGCTTGACAATTCAAACCGACTGCTTGGCGTTATCACATCTCAGAACATCATCGAAGCCGTTGATGACGAGATGGGCGACGACTACGCAAAGCTCGCAGGTCTTACCGCAGAGGAAGACCTCAACGAAAGATTGGGGCAGTCTATCAAAAAGAGAATACCGTGGCTTCTGATACTTCTCGGTCTGGGCATGCTCGTTTCGGGCGTGGTCGGCGTCTACGAGAAGGTCATCGCAGAGCTGACGATAATAATGGCGTTCCAGTCGCTGATACTCGATATGGCTGGTAACGTGGGAACACAGTCGCTGGCTGTGACTATCCGAGTGCTTATGGACGAAAACCTTACGGGCAAGCAAAAAATGCACCTCGTCGGCAAGGAAATGCGAGTCGGCTTCTGCAACGGATTGCTGCTGGGTTCGCTGTCGTTCATCTTTGTCGGAATGTATATCTGGCTGTTCAAGCACCAGACGTTTGGTTTTTCCTATCTGGTGTCAAGCTGTATAGGCGTCTCGATGCTCGTCGCAATGCTGATATCCAGCGCCGTGGGCACGCTGATACCAATGTTTTTCAAGAAGATAAACGTAGACCCCGCGGTCGCATCTGGACCGCTCATCACGACCATAAACGACCTTGTCGCAGTCGTGACCTACTATACACTCAGCTGGGTGCTGCTGATACAGGTCTTCGACCTCGCCTCAAAAGTACAATAGAATAATTTCAGTCAATTTTCGGGGAAATCTTTTTAAAAAGGGTTTCCCCGCAGCGCTTTTGTTTTATGGACAGGAGTATAGAATGAAAAAGAAGAAAACTATAATTATTCTGATAACTATTTCAATAATTGCTGTATTGGTAATTGTCTTTTTATGTACTCACAGCGTTTATTGGCATAACAAGTATTATGAATATGACAGACCCAGTCAAACTGATGCCGAATACCTTGGCGTTTGGGATCTGCGTTTGATACTCTCGAACAAAGATAAAAATGAGCTTGATACGCTTGGAAAGAGCATCATTGATGAGTCAAGAAAAACAAATGGAAAGATTCCTGAGAAATATAAAGACATCATATCTGATGACGTTTTTGCTCGCATTAATCCGCGTTCATATCTTGCAAAGGATAGATTCAGCATAATCGATGAAAAGCTGGATTTTATAGAAACAGATGTATTACAGCATGGCGATAAAGCAATTTTTTTCTATGGTTATAAGTACAAAGCAAATTATTCAGATGGTAAAGAAGAAAAAGAATATGAAACAGGGTATGACGGAACTCCTGACCGATTGTATTTAGAGTATAAAGATGGTAAGTGGAGAATAACATCGTGTTATTTGCTGACATAGAAATCTATGTTAAATGAATAGTCGTTTTTGATGCCAACACACATATTAATAAAGAGGCTTATCACAGTTGCTGTGAGAGCCTCTTTTTGTCAGTTCATATATAGTTTTCCTGTCACCCGATACTCCCCGACAGGCTGTCCCTCGGGCGTCGCAATAAGCGTATTGTAAAAATCTCTGTTGTGATTGTTGCTCACCAAAAAACTGAAGCGATGGTTGGTGTTGTCTTTCAAGCCCGCCGCAAATACAGGGTCGTTGGGCATCTTCTCCCAGTGCGCCATAGACTCCCTGAAACCGTACTTTTCAGCCACCTCGATAAAGTTCGCAATCTTGTCGCGGGTCCACCACTCTTTGTTGCGTGTCGGTCCCTCGACCATCTCGTTCGCCAGCGGCTTCAGGTGGTCGTTGATGTCGTAAAGGTCAATATAGAACTTTGAGTCCTTGCCGCTTGCGGAATATCCCCGCTGTGTGAAAGCACCAAGCTGTAACTGCTCGCCGTGCCAGTGGGTGAAAATGTGCCCGTAAATCTTGTCGCTGCTGAAAAAGCAAGGGTCGATCTCCGCCTCGCCCCACAGCGTCACCTCACCGCTGTCGCTGACGTGATACATCTCGCAGGAAAGCACCCACTTGTCCTCGACGTCCTTGAGGTACAAAACCAGCATGTACGGCGGCTCGTTCTCGTCCGAGTAAACAGGGAACCACGCCGCACCGCCCGCGCATTCGCACTTGCCCAGCGTGAAAATATTTCCGCCCTTTGAAATGTAAGGGTAGCTTATTTCCTGCTTTTCAAGCCGCCCGTTGTCTTTCAGAATGACCTCCTCGAAATACTTGGTCATCACCTTTTTCTTGTTCGGGCGGATAGCCTCGTAAAGCGGCACAAACAGCCCGTCCAGCGCCCCGCTGACCTCCGCGTACCCCTTCGGGTAGCACTCGTACCCGCTCGCATAAATGCTCGCCCCGTCGTCAAACCGCGCCGAAAACCCGAAACCGCTGCCGTCGAGCACGTTGTTGTCGCTCTTTGAGTAGCCGTCCCACTTGCGCAGATTGTACTCGTCTATCACAGCCATCAGCTTTTGCGCAAACTCCTCGTCAACGTCAATCGTCAGCGCGTCCGCCTCAACAACACCGTCAAGGCGCACCGTGATACTGTGCTTTCCATCCTCGAATCTGTAATCGTAATCGAAACCCGCACCCATGTACGTTCCGTGTTCGCCAAGATGCAGACTTGTAAGTGCAGCCATAAAAACCTCCCCGAAAATCAGCCGCCGAGCTGTGCAGCAGCCTTTGTTATCGCCTCAACGTCAGCCCTCACAGCCTCCGTCATCGCAGCAATGTCGCCCTTTGGCTCGCCGCCGCGCAAAGCCTCGCAAAGCTCACTGCTGGACTTGTACAGCTCGGTGAACCCAAGATTCGAGCTTGTCCCTTTGAGGTCGTGTGCACGCATAAATGCCTCGTGAAAGTCCCTCTGCGACAGGGCAGCGGTCATCTTGCCGAAGTCGTCAATATCCACGAACTTTTTCACGAACCGCTCAATGCGTTCGTCACTCAAAAGGCGCAGATACGCGTCCTCATAGTCGCCGCCAAAAGCCGCATAGCACTGCTTTATATTCATTGAGCAGACCTCACTTTCCGTTTCCAATAGATTTCATACACTAATTATACAACTTTTCGTTGCAATATGTCAATAAATTTTATCAGTCTGCGATAAATTCAACATTTTGTTACTATCTGCAACAAATTCTTGTGCATTTTACACAAGAGCAGCTGTTTTATGTGAGCAAATACGGCAAAAATGCGGGCACTCTATTGTAAATATCGCGGTTTTGTGCTATAATTGATACTATCAAAAAGTCTATCTTCACGCGGAAAGGAGTGATAATGCAGTGGTTTACCAGTACGATGTTTGTTCATTTTTGATACTTGCGCTGGTGCTCGTGTCAATATTTGTGCGCAAGCTGTACGTCGGCAAGGTGCACAGAGTGTTCACAGCCTTCGTGCTGATAGTCTTTTTCACCACCATTGCAGATATGTTCTCTTCCGCGCCGCTTTCCGCCCTGAGCCCTGAGGCAAGGCGCGTTCTGCGTGAGGGCGGCTCGTATTTCTTCTTTTTTCTGCACGCGTCTATCCTGCCCTGCTACCTTACCTTTATGGGACTCGAAGCGGGAACGTGGTACCGCTTCATCACAAAAAGCAAGTTCAATCGGGTCATCTTCTGCACGCCGTTTCTCATCAACGCCGCCGCAATAGTCACAAACCCCTGGACTCACGCGATTTTCAGCATTGTCGACGGCGAATACAAGCGCGGCGACTATATCCTGCTGACCTACGTTATCGGCGGAATTTACACGCTGTTCTCGTTTTACTACCTCAAAAAGTACCGCGGCGCGCTGGACAGGCGAAGCATACTCGCCTTCCTGAGCATCTACCCCTACACGATAATGGCGGTAGTCCTGCAATATGTCTACCCCAACCACCTGCTTGAAATGTTCTCTTTTTCCATCGCCGTAATGACAATAATGTTCTTTGTCATTCGCCCCGAGGAAACGCTCAACACCGCCGTCGGCGCAAAAACAATGGCGGCGTTCAGACGCGAGATTCAGTACGCCTACCTGTCCCGGCGTGACATCAACGTGTTCATCATCAAGGTCAACAGCGACGGCGCCCTGCTCAAACTCTACGGCATAAATATGCACGACGCCATAATGCGCGAGCTTGTCACAAAGATAGCCTCGGGCGTGCGCAGGATAGTCCCCATCAGTGCACCCATAAACGTCTATTATCTCAACTACGGTCTGCTTGCGGTGAGCGTTGACAGCAGAGCTTCCGACGAAATGCTCGCCGAGGTGATCCACGAAGCGCTCAGCGAGAAAATTCATACCGAAAAGTTCGACCTCACCCTTGAATGTGCGGTCTGCGATATTTCTATCCCCGGCGATATGGCGTCAGCCGCCGAGGTCGCAAGCTTTATCGACATCTTCGAGAAAAGCTCCGTCGCATCAGGCTCGTTTATCTACCACGAGCTGACCCAGCAGCAGAAAATCGAGCTTAGCTTTGACATCGACCGCTACATCAGAAAAGCGATAAACAACCGCAGCTTCCAGATGTACTATCAGCCCATTTACAGCGTCAAGCAGAACAAGTTCGTCACCGCAGAAGCGCTTATCCGCCTCAGAGACGACGAGGTCGGGTTTATCTCGCCTGCCGATTTTATCCCCGCCGCCGAAAAAAGCGGTGCTATCTACGAGATAGGCGATTTCGTAATCGACAGCGTGTTCGGCTTCATTAAAAAGACGCAGCCCTACGGCGTGGAGTATATCGAGATAAACATCTCCGCAATGCAGTGTATGAACGACAGATTTGTCGACGACGTCAAGCAAAAGCTCACCCAGTTCGGCGTGTCCAACAAGGCTGTCAACTTTGAGCTAACAGAGTCCGCGTCTGATATCCTCGACGACGTGCTGCGCCGAACAGTCTCCCAGCTGCACGCAGAGGGCATCGAATTCTCGATAGACGACTACGGCACAGGCTATTCCAACCTGCAAAGAATAATGAGCGAGCCTATCAAAATAATCAAGATAGACCGCAGCCTCATAAATTCAATGACGAGCGAAAAAACGCGCTCCGTCCTCGCCGATACTATCAGAATGATAAAATCCATCGGCATCGAGATAGTCGCCGAGGGCGTGGAAACGGAAGAAACAGCCCAGTGGCTAATCGACAAGGGCTGCGACTTCATTCAGGGCTATTACTATGCAAAACCAATGCCCGAGGAGGAATATCTCGAATTCCTCAGAAAAACAAGCTAAAAAACAGTCATCTCTTTTCAGAAATGACTGTTTTCTTTATATCCTTTTGAAAGTATAACCCTCTTTTTCCAGCAGGGCGATAATGCCCTTTTCGCCGAGATAGTGGGCGCAGCCGATGCAAACAAAGGTCTTTTTGCCGCTGCTGAAAAGCTCCTTGATGCCCTTTGCCATACCGACGTTGCGGTCATCAAGCTGCTTTTTGTCGCGGTTTTCGATAAGCGCAATCTCCTCGTCGGTAAGCCCGAATTCTTTGAGCGCATCAGCGTCTGACATTACGGTCAGCTGCTCCATTACGTCGAGGTCGCCCGCGAGCCAAGCGTTATACAGCATTTCATAGTTTTCGTTGAACGACTCCTTGCTCTCGCCCTCGGAGACCCGCAGCAGCACGTCATAAGTTTCCTCGGACAGCTCTGTCACCATATCCAGCTGCACCTTCGGCTGTTCAAGCTCGACCAGCTTTTTGCCGTCAGTCTTTGTCTTGTCCAGCAGGTAGTAGTCTATGCCGTTTGCAATGGTGATATCACTTGTCCTCACAAACAGTGCCGAGAGCAGCTCGTAAGCAGCCCACGGCTTGTAACTGTCATACAGCTCCGCCGACGAGCCAAGTTCCTCGACCTGCTCGGCAAATACCTTGTAAGCCTCGGGCGAAATGTGGTCGGCAAGCGTCGTGCCGTCTGTCAGCAGCATATCCTTCTGCATCTGAAACTGCATCTCTATGGATGCCTGTCCGTCGGTGTCGCACTCAAAAGCCACCACCTCAGATTCGTTGAAAGGCTTTGCTATCTTTTCGGGCATAGGGTAAAAATCGTCTTTTGCCGCGTGCATCGAGCCGAGAAAAGTTATCTTGTTGCCGTTGGGCGCAGTGCCCTCCCACATAGGAACACCCGCAGGCACGCTGTCAGGTGTCTACGAATCAGGCTCAGACTCAGACGAAGAATCCGCAGCAGTTCCCGCTTCGCTGCTCGTCGTGTCGGGCGCAGACGTTTCCGCAGTTGTCGTTGTATCGGTGACGAACGGGCTTGACGAGCTTTCGGTGATCTGCGAATCGGTGCTCTCGCTGCACGAGCACAAAAGCATTGCCGCACCAAGCAGGGCGGCAAGAATTTTCTTTTTCAGCTTCATTTGTTGTTTCCCCCATAATCTGTTTTTACCATCTTATCACACAAAGCGCGTAAAGTCAAGAAAAAAAGACGTTTGAGCAGGGAAGACCTGCCCAAGCGTCTTTTATAAGTTTTATCAGAAATGACCGCCGCCGCTGCTGTGACCGCCGCCGCCGCCACCGCCTCCGTGCGAGCCGGAGCTGATGGTTGTTCTGGAAGTATGCTCTCTGATGAAGATATCCTCCATAACGCTGTATTCCAACGCGCCGCCTTCGAGGTAGTTGTTCGTGTTCGGCTTCTCGTGGAACTTGTACTTTGCCTTAACGGAGAAGTACATTATCATAAAGAAGATTACAAATCCTATCAAGCCAATAAGTATCATACCCAGCGTGATGAACGCCGTGTATCTCTTGACACCCTTTACGAATGCCTTGACTGCGCCGATATTGTCCTTATCCTTAAGCTCGCTTTTGAGGTATTTGTCAAAAATCTTTGAGCACTTATCGCTTGTGAGCTTTTCGGAACAATCGCCGTGTGCGTCAACGATAGCATAGTTCGTACCGTAGTTTACCACCATTGCAACGCAGTTCGCGCTTTTATTGGAAAGGCTTCTCGCATAGGACCTTACTGTTGAATCGTTAACCGAAGAGTCCTTGAAAAAGTAAGCTCTGAACTCAAATCCCTTGTCATCGGCAGCTTCCTGCAAAACCTTCTCGCACTCGCTTTTCTCAGACTCGGTGAGCACGTTGTTCTCGACGTAAACTCTCTGCGTGCTGTCCGCAAACGCGCTGAAAGCAAGCGCCGTGCAGGCAAGAGCACCTGCGCAGATAAACGCCGAAATTTTCTTGAATATCTTTATCATAGGAATATGCCACCTCCTATCACGCCGAGAATGAAACCAATCATTCCCACGAGGCAGCTTGCCCAGAACAGCTTTTTCTTGCTCAGCGGCAGGATACCTGTCACCTTGCCCGTCTCGCCGTTCATTGCGAAGTAGTAGTCCTTATCGTTGAACTTGTATGTCATGAACCATACAGGCATCATAACATATTCCCAGTCAGTCTTTTCGATGACAATGTTCTTTTCGAGAATGCTTATCTTGTCGTACTGCATCGAGTTTCTGATGAGCGCCTCTGTGTTCTCGTCAACTCTCGCCTTAATTCTCGGGAAAACGTCTTTTCTGTCAACGTCGTACTTTTCAGCGAGGAAGCCCGACAGATAGTTCATCGAGAACTCTCTGAGGTTAGAGTAGTCAAACGGTTCAAGAGCGTCCATAAGACCGTCTTCTGCCTTGCTCGAACCGTCAGCAGGAATGCCTCTGAACACACCGCTTGCCGCACGGCGAACATCGAACTCTCTTGTCTCGGTGTATCTGTAATTGCCGCTTGTCCACGTTCTTATCTTTTTACCGTCAGCGTGTATCATACCGTTTACCGAGCAGTCAGCCAGCCAGAACGGGATATATACACCGCTTATCTTTTCGGCAGTCGTGACAGCCTTGAATTCCTTCGGCACGAACCATTTCTTGCCGCACCAAGCCTGATAGTTGTCTGTCGCCTGCTGTTTTGTGGTCATAAACGGGATAAGTCTGCTTGGACGCAGATCGCCCGAGCATCTTGCCGAAAGCACCACAGGGTTGTGGCAGTACAGGCAGAAAGTCGCAGCAGTCGTGTCGTCCGCCATGATCTCTGCACCGCAGCTCTGGCATCTGTAAATATTTGTTGACCCCGAGAATTCGGCGTCTTTTCTTGCTTTTTCTTCTTCCTCTGCGCCGTCGGTGTTGAACTTGTTCTGTTCCTGTTCAGCAAATAACCTTTCTATCTCTGCCTGTTCAAATTCACTGAGGCAGAAAGGGCATTTCATTTTCTGATTAGCAGGGTTGAGCTCAAGTCCGCCGCCGCAGTTAGGACATTTGTATTCCAATACCGGCATTTATAACTACCCCTTAACAGATAAATCTTAGTCTGTCAAAATATTTCCCCTGTTTTTGTGCAGGGGAAATATCTGATATTTAAAACGTGTTGTTATGGTCTCGGATTTCCGCAGTTTCCGCAGAACTTGCCGTCATTTTCCTGTCCGCATGAGCAGGTCCACTTGCCATTGTCTGCAGCCGGCTTAGGCTTGCCGCAGCCTGAGCAGAAGTTGCCTGTGTTGCCGCTCTGATTGCACTCAGGACAAGTCCAGCCATTTGACTGTGGAGCCGGCTTTGGCTTGCCGCATCCCGAGCAGAAGTTTCCGTTGTTGCCGCTCTGATTGCACTCAGGACAAGTCCAGCCAGCTGCTGCCTGCTGTGCAGCCTGCTGCTGAGCCATTTGCTGCTGCTGCATCTGCTGTTGCTGCTGCATCTGCATAGCGTTGTTCTGGCTGAAACCGCCTGCAAGACCGCCTGCCATGTTTCCTGCCATGCCCATGCCCATAAATGCGTTCATTGCGCCGTTCTCGTTAGAACCTGCTGCCTCAAAGCCACGAGCGATAGCGCCCTGGAGATAGCCCTCACGAACAGTAGCATCCTGGAGCATAGCACCCTGGTTACGCATGTTAAGCAGCTTCTTGGACTCTTCGCTGTAAGACATATCGCCGACAGCTGCTCTTGCAATTATCATACCACGGTTCTGGCGCCATTCTTCGTCGAGGATGTTGCTCATGTATCTGCCCAGCTCAACAGCCTTGCTTCTTACGAACGAGATTCTCTCGCCGTCAGCAGACATCTGGTTGAGTGCAGAACCGAAAGCCTCAAGGAACTCGTCGAGGAACTGCTCGCTGATGGAATCGAACTCTACCTGAGCCTGATTTCTCGGAACAACGTTCTGATAGAACAGGATAGGGTCTTCGATCTTGATGGAATATGTACCGTTAGCTCTGATCTCAAGCTCGGCATTATAGAAAGAGTCAAAGTAGTTAACAGGGTTTCTTGTACCGAATCTGTTGCCCTTGATCTCCTGCAGGTTGATGAAGTAAACCTTCTGAGTGGTCGGGTTTCCTCCGCCGTATTTAAAACGTGCGAAAGTCTCCTTGATAGATTTTCCTATTTCGCCCTGACCGCTGAATATTGATGGCTGAGCAGAGTTGTCTACCTTGTAGTAGCCGGGCTCGTCAGTGTATCCTACCATTTTACCGCCGTCTACGAGCAGCATAGCCTGGTTATCGTAAACGTGGATGATAGAACCGTTGGAGATAACGTCTGTTGTGCCCTTTGTGTTGGAAGAACGCTCTCCCTTTCTTACCTGTACGCCTGGTGTGCAGACAGTATGCTCGCCCATATTGGCAGGCTCGATGACTTCAAGCCAGGTATCCGCGAGTCCGCCGCCAACTGCTCCGGCAAGTGCTTTAATAAGTCCCATAATTAGTCCTCCTATACTTTTGTGAAGTTATTGATCGACCAAACAAGTACATTGATCTGCGTCAGCGCAGAGCCGCAGTATTCACAATGCTTTGCTCCCAGCACCGTAACAGGCGCGCCGCAGTTCGGGCAGTGGCTTCCGATAGAATCGTTGCCGTGACCGATCTGTTCCATCTTGGTCTTGTCCTGCACATAGATAAGCTCAACATTGTACTTTTCCTGTGCCTTTCTGTTTGGGTCACCCTTGATGACCTTTCCGTCGGACTTTCTTTTGACCGTGTGGTAATATTCCAGAGAGCTTTGCAGAATGATCCTGCAAATACCTGCTCGTTTGGTGTATGAATTGATCTCGGTCTGATGTATCACGCAGTCGGAGTAATCCTCGTCATACTCGTTTGCGATGTTCATCTCGATGAAACTCTTGACCTTTGTTTTGAACTCCTCGCTCGCGTCCTGCATAAGACCCGTGTTATCGTTTGAGATAGCCGCCAGCGCCGCCAGCAGAGCCTGTTCAGCCTTTATCTTGAACTGTTCATAGCTGAACTCGGGGAAGTCGCGCATTATCTGCGGAAGATAGGTCTTTGTCATCGAATTGACCGATTTGTGCTCATCCGCCGCCGATCTCTGACTTTGGTTGAGAGCATCTATAATGTTGTTGGTGCCGTACATTTCCTGCGCCATGCGTTTAAGACCGCGCCTTGCGTAGAAGAATATACATATCGCAATGATAAGCACAATGGCAAACACCGACAGCACTATCAAACCTAATATTTTAAGCATTCTGTATGTGTCCTCTCGTTGAAGTGCATACGACTTTCGTGTCATTGTCTTTAAAAAATATACACATTACTATTGATAATTATACTGATTTTCGATATAAAGTCAATACTTTGGTCGATTATTTTCGTTCATTTTGTCACAATAACTAAATTTGTGGAATACTTTTTATATCTCTAATATTTTTACATCACTTTTGGGCAGCAAAGCAAATAAAAAAGCCGCCTGCGTGAACAGACGGCTTAATATTTAAGAGGTTATTTTATTATTTGCCGCGCTTAACGTAAGTTGTGTGCAGCAGGTGATGAGCCTTCTCCTTGCCCGGAGCCTCGAAATACTCATCGTACAGGAGCTTAACAACAGGGCTCTCGTGAGATTTTCTCAGAGTGTTAGCCTCGTCAGCGCTGTACAGAGCGGAAGCTCTGATAGCCTTGAAGTCCTTGTAGTTGCGAACACTGTCGCTTGTGACAGGCTGTCCGCCGCCGTTGATGCAGCCGCCCGGGCAAGCCATTATCTCAACGAAGTGATAATTCTTCTCGCCGTTCTTTACCTGCTCAACGATCTTTCTTGCGTTAGCAAGACCGGAAGCAACAGCAACATTCAGCTCAACGCCGCCAACCTTGTAGGTAGCTTCCTTGATGCCCTGTGTGCCACGAACTTCCTTGAACTCAACAGCCTTGCATGTGCCGTCGAGTGTAGCAGCAGCTGTACGCAGAGCTGCCTCCATAACACCGCCTGTTGCGCCGAAGATAACGCCTGCGCCGGTAGCGATCTCGAATGGCTGATCGAACTGCTCGTCAGCAAGATCGACAAAGTCGATACCTGCGGACTTGATCATTCTGCCGAGCTCGCGAGTTGTGAGTGCAACATCAACATCGTCAAAGTCCTTAGTTCTCTGCTCTTCTCTGGTTACCTCGAACTTCTTAGCAGTACATGGGATAACGCTGACTACGAACAGGTTCTTAGGATCGATGCCGTTCTTCTCGCAGTAGTAGCTCTTGAGAACTGCGCCGAACATCTGCTGAGGCGACTTGCAGGTCGAAATATGATCGAGGAACTCAGGGTAGTAGTGCTCGCAGAACTTGATCCAGCCCGGGCAGCATGATGTGAACATTGGCAGAGTCTTTCCGCCCTTGATGCGCTCGATAAGCTCGTTAGCTTCCTCAAGGATAGTGAGGTCAGCAGTAACGTCCATATCAAATACGCTGTCTGCGCCGAGTCTTCTGATAGCAGCAGCCATCTTGCCCTCAACGTTTGTGCCCATAGGCATATCGAATGCTTCACCGAGAGTAGCTCTTACAGCAGGAGCTGTGAAGAATACTACCTTCTTCTCAGGATCAGCCAGTGCGTTCCATACCTCGTCCTCGTTGCTCTTTTCACGCAGAGCGCCAACAGGACAAGAAACGATACACTGACCGCAGCCTACGCAAGGTGACTCCATAAGATCCTTATCGAATGCGCAGTCAACACGGGTCTTGAAACCTCTGTCGATCTTGCCGATAACGGAAACGCTCTGAACGTCCTTGCAGGCAGCGATACATCTCATGCACTTAACGCACTTGTTGTTATCTCTGATGAGATAAGGTGAAGATGTGTCGAGCTCATACTCGGGGTCGCCCTCGCCGGAGAATCTGTCCTCATCAACATTGTAGTCGATAGCGAGCTTCTGAAGCTCACAGTTGTTGTTTCTTACGCAGGAAAGGCACTTTTTCTTGTGGTTGGAAAGAAGCAGCTCGATAGTTGTCTTTCTTGATGCTCTTACTTTAGGTGTGTTTGTCTGTACCTCCATGCCCTCTGCTACTGGGTATACGCAGGCAGCAACGAGTCCTCTTGCACCTGTTGCCTCAACAACGCAGATACGGCAAGCGCCGATGCAGTTTACGTCTTTGAGGTAGCAAAGTGTAGGGATCTCAACGCCCACGCTCTTGGCAGCCTGCAGTATAGTAGAGCCGGCAGGTACCTCAGCAGGAATGCCGTTTATTTTAAGATGTACCATCTGTACGTTTTCCATATATGATCCTCCTCTACTTACTTCTTGATGACTGCGCCGAACTTACAGTTAGACATACATACGCCGCACTTGATACACTTGCTCTGGTCGATAGCCATAGCAGGCAGCTTCTTGCCAGGTGCTGTGTAATCTGTCTTGCTGATAGCGGAAACAGGGCAGTTTCTTGCGCAAAGACCGCAGCCGATGCACTTTTCCTTCTCGATCTCGAAGCTCAGCAGGCTCTTGCAAACACCCGCAGGGCACTTTTTGTCGATGATATGAGCTTCATACTCATCTCTGAACGACTTGAGAGTAGAAAGAACAGGGTTCGGAGCGGACTGACCGAGTGCGCACAGTGAAGAATTCTTCATGTGTGTAGCCAGCTCTTCGAGCTTGTCGATGTCTTCCATCTCGCCCTTGCCCGATGTGATCTTTTCGAGGATCTGGAGCAGTCTCTTAGTACCTACACGGCAAGGAGTACACTTACCGCAGGACTCGTCAACTGTGAACTCAAGATAGAACTTGGAGATATCAACCATACAAGTATCCTCGTCCATAACGATAAGTCCGCCAGAACCCATCATAGAACCGAGAGCTACGAGGTTATCATAGTCGATAGGAGTGTCGATGTACTTAGCAGGGATACATCCGCCTGAAGGACCACCTGTCTGAGCAGCCTTGAACTTCTTGCCGTTAGGGATACCGCCGCCGATCTCCTCAACAACTTCACGAAGTGTAGTACCCATAGGAACCTCAACCAGACCAACGTTTGTGATCTTACCGCCGAGAGCGAATACCTTAGTACCCTTTGAACCCTCAGTACCCATAGAAGCGTACCAAGCAGCACCCTTGTTGATGATCTGAGCGATGTTAGCGAGAGTCTCAACGTTGTTGAGAACTGTCGGCTTGCCGAACAGACCCTTAACAGCAGGGAACGGAGGACGTGGACGAGGCTCACCTCTGTGACCTTCGATAGAGGTCATAAGAGCAGTTTCCTCACCGCAAACGAATGCACCAGCACCGAGTCTGATCTCGATATCGAAATCAAAGCCTGTGCCGAAGATGTCCTTGCCGAGCAGTCCCTTTTCTCTTGCCTGATTCAGAGCTACTGTGAGTCTGTGAACAGCAACAGGGTACTCTGCACGAACGTAAACGAAGCCCTGATGAGCGCCGATAGCGTATGCAGCGATAGCCATAGCCTCGATAATAGCGTGTGGGTCACCCTCAAGGATAGATCTGTCCATGAATGCGCCCGGGTCGCCCTCGTCGGCGTTACAAGCAACATACTTGATGTCGCCCTGGGAAGCCTTTGCGAACATCCATTTTCTGCCTGTTGGGAAGCCTGCGCCGCCTCTGCCTCTGATGCCGGAATCAAGAACTTCTTTGATAACGTCGTCCTGAGACATGGTTGTCAGAGCCTTGTGGAGAGCCTGATAACCGTCGGTAGCGATGTACTCTTCGATGTTTTCAGGATCTATAACACCGCAGTTACGCAGTGCGATTCTCTTCTGCTTCTTGTAGAAGTTTGTTTCTGCCAGGGAGATGATAGAGCCGTCCTCATGAACAGTCTCCTTGTAGAGCAGATCCTTGCAGACATTGCCCTCTTTGAGATGCTCCTTAACAACTCTTCTTACACCCTCAGGAGTAGCCTGAGCGTAGAATGTTCCCTCCGGGTAAACTATCATGATAGGACCGAGTGAGCAAAGACCGAAGCATCCTGTTCTTACAACGAGGATCTCGTTTTCGATGCCCTGAACCTTCAGTTCGTCCTCAAGTGCCTCAAGCACCTTTCTGCTTCCCGATGACTGACAGCCTGTACCGCCGCAAACGAGAACCTGCTTGCGATAGCCTGTCTTTTCAGCGAGCTTTACGCCTTCCTCGGCGATAACACGTCTGACTTTGATAAGGTCAGCCTTTTCGTCTCTGATTTTGTTAAGTTCGTTAATGGTCATTATGCTTCAGCGCCTCCTTCTTTGTAAGAGTCAAGGATCTTCTTGACCTGATCCGGAACGAGTCTGCCGTAAACTTCCTCGCCGATGGTCATAACAGGTGCAAGTCCGCAAGCGCCGACACATCTGCATGAATCGATGGAGAACAGACCGTCAGGCGTACACTCACCGCTCTTGATACCGAGCTGGTTCTCAACAGCCTCAAGGATCTTTGCAGAGCCTTTAACGTAGCAGGCTGTGCCGAGGCAAACGCTGATCTGATGCTTACCCTTTGGTGTAAGCGAGAACTGAGAGTAGAATGTTGCTACTCCGTAAACTTCCGACAGGGAGATGCCCAGACCGTCAGCGACCATGGTCTGTACCTCAAGCGGCAGGTATCCGTAGATGCCCTGTGCCTCCTGGAGAACAGGCATAAGTCCGCCCGGCTGATCGTGATGCTTTGCGATAACTTCCTTCAGCGCAGCTTCCTGCTCGGCAGTACCCTTAAATGCGTTCAGGGTTTTTTCTGACATAAAATAACCTCCTCAAAATTTTTTGCCATAGCTGTATTTTAAAAAATAGCAAATACATTTATTGCGGCATAACAGAACAGACATGTCCGGCATGCCACATATCCGATTATACAACAATACTATTAAAAAAGCAAGCAAAATCCTTGATTTTCCACTGCTTGCGCTGTCAAAGACGCCTACGAAAAGCCTTTTTCGGAGCCTGTTCACCTGACGTTTAAAATTTGTGACTTTCGTGCAAAAACAGACGAACCCGTAGTGCGATATGCACAACACAAATTCCGACATTTGCATTTTCGCGGTTTAGTTATCAAAACGAAATGCAGATTAATACAGAAACTTTCGTAAATCATAACAACACACCAAAATTGTCGGTTTTTTAATTTCTACGAATTTCATAAAAGCACACACCGATTTTGTGGGAAAATCACATACATTTGAGCACTAAAATTTCAAATTTGTGTCACCTTTCAAACGAAAATCCCGAATTTGCCGTTTTCGTTCAGTTTTCAAAACTCAATTCAGCACACTGTTGACATTGACTTACCGCCAAACCGCCGTAAATGCGCACTTTGCGCCTAAAAGTTTTGCGCTTCTAAACCCAATATACACGAAAACAGGTCAACCGAAGTTGACCCGTTTCGTAGTAAGGAAAGTAAAATGAATTAAAAATGGAATCAGTCGTGTTTAACAGCGTTCTGTCTGATGTCAAGATAAGCAAGCATCAGCTCGACCGCCCCGTCAATGCCCGTTTTTGAGGTGTTTATGCAAAGATCAAAGTTCTTTGGCTCGCCCCATTTCATGTCCGTATAGTAGTTATAATAGGACGCACGGCGCTTGTCGGTTTTCTTGATGAAATCCTCGACCTTGTTCTTTTCAATGTCGTACCGTTCGAGGATCCTGCGCTTTTTCTCGGCTTTGTTGCCGTTGATGAAAAAGTTAACAACGTTCTCCTCGCTCTTTAACACATAGTCTGCACAGCGCCCGACGATAACGCACGGACCCTGACTCGCAATGTGCTTTATCGTGTCGAACTGTGCCAGAAAGATGCGCTGATTTATCGGCATCTCAGGCTCTATGCGTCCGTCCGACCCGACAGGGTAGTTGCCCACAACGAGCGAGTAAAGAAAGCTGTTTGTGTAAGCCTCGTCGTTTCTGTCAAAAAGCTCACGGCAAATGCCGCTTTCCTTTGACGCGATTTCGAGAAGCTCCTTGTCGTAGAAGGGTATCCCCAGCCTGTCAGCGAGCTTCTTGCCTACTTCACGACCTCCGCTGCCGAATTCACGGCTTATGGTTATGACCAGATCCATACGCAACGCTCCTTTCCGCTGGTTTGTTTTACCGTATGCTTATTATACCACATTTCAAAACATTTGTACACAATTTCTTAGCAAATTCTTTCACAAATTTTCATAACGCTTTTTGTGCACCTTGACAATAGCACCCCATATATAGCATACCCGCTTGTACATATTGCCAATTCCCCACAAAAAACATAGGAGAACCCCTTTGAACAAAGGGGTTCTCCCGAATGATGCTGAACTAAATTACCTGATAGCAGCAAAGCCTTTTTCAACGTCAGCAATGATATCGTCAACATTTTCAAGACCAACGGAGAATCTTACAAGACCGCCGTCAATGCCAGCAGCAACAAGCTGCTCGTCAGTCAGCTGACGGTGCGTAGCAGATGCAGGGTGCAGAACGCAGGTGCGGATGTCTGCAACGTGAACCTCGTTTGATGCAAGCTCAAGGCTGTCCATGAACTTGACGGCTGTGTCTCTGCCGCCCTTAATGGAGAACGAAATAACGCCGCTTGTGCCAAGAGGCATGTACTTCTTAGCCAGCTCGTGATACTTGTTGCTTTCAAGACCCGGATAGTTTACGAAATTGCAAAGACCCGAATCCTCGATGTACTTAGCTACCTTCATGGCGTTCTCGCAGTACTGCTTCATTCTGACAGCCAGCGTTTCAAGACCGAGATTGAGCAGGAAAGAGGAGTGACCGGCAGGGTAGCAGCCAAAGTCTCTCATCAGCTGCATTCTTGCCTTGATGATGTAAGCAGCCTTGCCGTATGTCTTTGTGTAGATAGTTCCGTGATAGCTCTCGTCAGGCTCTGTGAACTCAGGGAAGTTGCCGTTTGTCCAGTCAAAGTTGCCCGAGTCAACGATAACACCGCCGCCCTGAACTGCGTGACCGTCCATGTACTTTGTGGTAGAGTGGATAACAATGTCAGCGCCCCACTCGATAGGTCTGCAAAGGATAGGTGTCGGGAAAGTGTTGTCAATGATAAGCGGAACGCCGTGCTCGTGAGCGACCCTTGCAAATTTCTCAATGTCGAGCACTGTAAGCGCAGGGTTTGCCAGCGTTTCACCGAAAACAGCCTTTGTGTTAGGCTTGAAAGCCGCGTTCAGCTCTTCCTCGCTTGCGTCAGCGTCAACGAAAATGCACTCGATGCCCAGCTTTTTGAGAGTGTAAGCGAACAGGTTGATTGTTCCGCCGTAAATTGTCGCAGCAGATATAAAGCTGTCACCAGCCTTCAGAATGTTGAGCAGAGAAAGCAGGGAAGCTGCCTGACCGCTTGATGTGCACATTGCAGCAATACCGCCCTCAAGTGCAGCAATCTTCTTTTCAACGCAGTCTGTCGTCGGGTTCTCAAAACGAGAGTAAATAAGGCTCTTTGTCGGGTCGTCAAAAACCGCAGCCACATCAGCCGTCTTGTCATAAACGTAAGTCGTCGACTGTACGATAGGCATTACTCTCGGCTCTCCGTTTTTCGGGGTGTAACCCTCGTGTAAGCATTGTGTTTCAATTTTCATTTTAAATCAGTTCCTTTCGATTTATAAATAATTATTCATTTGTTTTTATCAGTGAATACATTTTCATATCAAGCACTTTGCCGTTTTTGATCGCATTGTTTCTCAACACGCCCTCAAGCTGAAAACCTGCTTTTTCAAGCACACGGCATGAGGCTGTATTGTATGCAAACGGCTCTGCATAGATGCGGATCAAATCGCTGCTTTTGAAAACATACTCGCATATTTGTCTGACAGCCTGTGTCATAATACCGTTGCCCCAGTATTCCTCAGCGATGTAGTATCCCAGCTCACCGGTCAGTCTATGTATATTACCCTGGCGAAAAACTGCAATACTGCCGATAGCCTTATCGTCAACAGTTACCGCAAAGGGAAATGTGTCATTTTTTTCAGCTGAAAGCATGGCTTTGATAAAGTCAAGACCATCTTTCTCTGTATACGGAAAAGGCAAACCGTCCCTCAGATTGTCCAGTATCTTTTTGTTTGATAACGCAGCTGCAAGGTCGGGCGCATCAGATTCTCTCCATTGTCTGATCTTACATATCATTTTTATTTATCTCCCCATTACCTGTATCTTTAGTAAATATCCGGTTGCTTGTCCGATCTTGCTTTCTTTACGGTGTAAATGCCGAACGCCAGCATTCCCAATCCCGCAATGAATATCGGGTAAGCGTACCAGTTGCTGCGCTGCGAGAGATGTGCGTCTGTCGGGTCGTCAGGGTTTATTTTCAGCGTTTTGGTCTGCCCGACATTGTAATAGTTGCTCCTGTCGTAATATCCGTTAAAGGTGTAGACCTGCCCGTTGTATTCGTACTCAAAAACAGGACGGTATTCGGTGCGGCTGCGCCTCTGAACTGTCTCTATCTGTATCACCGTGCCCGTCACCTCGGCACTGCACCGCTTGTCCTCAATACCAAAATAAACTATCACCGTCACGCCGAACCCCATCAGTATCAGCCCGACAATAATGCGCATTACCGCCGACGGCATATCATATCTGAATTTTTTCATTTTAAATATCTCCGTTGTTTTGTTTCTTTCATTCTGTCTTTTTCTTTATCTGTATATTTGTTTTTTTATATCTTAGTTATTTGCGAGGGAAATGATTGCCGCCGCTGCAAATCTGTCTGTCAGCAAACAAGGTCTGCCCCGAAGCAGCACGAACTTTCCAATTGTCCCTTATTTATCTGCGAGGGACAAGCGTGCTGCCGCTGCAGCGCTCTCTAAAATAATTCGCGCCTGCTCTGTCAAGGACAGCACATTTCGGAATGCAAGCATCGCCTTCTGCGCCGCCATCGCCACAGCCGCGTACATCGTGCCCTGCGGGCATTCCTTTATAATATCGTGCGCAGGCTTCCACATCAGTTTCACGTAATCGGGTATGCTTTCGCCCGTCTCGCAGCCGCGCACCTTGCCGAACTCCGCCGACCCGCAGCTCTTGACCGCGTGCTCGAAGATTCCGCTCACATCAGGAGCCTGCGCATCTTCCCTGACCAGCACCGCACTGATATACGTCCACAGCGAGTGGTCGTCGCCCGCCAGCTTGTCGTCGGTAAGCTCGGAAAAGTAAAACTTCTCGCCCGACTTTGACGGCACAATGTCAAAAACGTCGCCTGCCGCCAGCCCTTTGCCGCGCACATATTCGTCAATGACATCACATTTGCAGGCGTACCCGCAAAGGCTGCCGAGACAGCACAGGAACGACTGCGGGTGCAGACTGCCGTCAGGGTTTTTCAGGCCCAGCATCAGCCGCGCAAACAACTCGTCCGCACATTTTTTATAAACAGTATTATTCATATGATATTTTTACTCACTTTGTTTGGATAATTGCAGTTAAATGGTTCTCTGTTTTTGGGGCTTTCCGATCGCCCCAAACCCTTCGGACATACATCTATAAGTATGTGCAGATTTGATACGATTGCAAATCACAAATGATAGCCCGGAGCGGCACAAAAGCAGCTGTCCGTTCAAACTAATATGCGACGCTGACCGTCCTAAAGGACGCTCACGGGAGTATCCTTGCGGATACTCTGTTGCGCCGTGCGCGCGAGCACTTATACATTAATTTCCGCAACATCATCAGAAACGCCGTTTGCCTCGATAACAGGCTTAACGCAGTTCTCAATGAACTCCTCCACCTGCTGCGGACATCTTCCGATGTAGTTCTCAGGCTTCATTATCTCGTCAAGCTGCTCCTTTGTCACGTTGAACATCGGGTCAGCTGCAATAAGGTCAGCAAGGTCGTTGTCCAGACCGTCCTGCTTTACGTGCGCACCTGCGATCATCGAAAGCTCTCTGATTCGCTCGTGCAGCTCCTGCCTGCTTCCGCCTCGCTCACAGCAGTCCATAATGATATTTTCAGTCGCCATGAACGGCAGCTCTGCCATAACTCTCTTGCGGATTATCTTTTCGTAAACTACAAGACCGTTCTCAGGGTCTGTTACGTTGAGCATGATGTTGAGGATAGCGTCTACGCCGAGGAAAGCCTCTGCTACGGAAATTCTCTTGTTAGCCGAGTCGTCAAGCGTCCTCTCGAACCACTGCGTACCGGCCGTGAATGCAGGGTTGAGCACGTCGCACATCACGTATCTCGCCAGCGAGCAGATTCTCTCGTCACGCATAGGATTGCGCTTGTATGCCATTGCCGATGAGCCGATCTGTGTCTTTTCAAACGGCTCCTCTATCTCCTTGAACGACTGTAAAAGTCTGATGTCGTTGCCGAACTTCATAGCACTCTGCGCAATAGCCGCAAGCACCTGACAAACCGCAAAATCAACCTTTCTCGAATACGTCTGACCCGAAACAGGAACGACAGCGTCAAAGCCCATCTCCTCAGCAATAAGCTTTTCAAGCTCCTTTACCTTGTCAGTGTCGCCGTGGAAAAGCTCCATGAACGAAGCCTGTGTGCCGGTCGTGCCCTTTGAGCCCAGCAGCTTGAGCCTGCCGAGCTGGAAATCAAGATCCTCAAGATCCATCAGCAGCTCGTTGCACCACAAAGTCGCCCTCTTGCCGACGGTCGTCAGCTGTGCAGGCTGAAGATGTGTGTAAGCCAGACACGGCAGTGCCTTGTACTTGTCAGCGAACTTTGCCAGCTGGTCGATGACCTTGACGAGCTTTCTCTTGACTATCCTCAGAGCGTCACGCATGATGATGACATCGGTGTTGTCACCAACATAGCAGCTCGTCGCGCCAAGGTGAATGATGCCCTTAGCGTTCGGGCAAGCTTCGCCGTAGGTGTGAACGTGCGCCATAACATCGTGGCGGAATTTCTTTTCGTATTCTGCAGCCTTTGCGTAATCAACATCGTCAATGTGCGCCGCAAGCTCGTCTACCTGCTCCTGAGTAACGTTCAGACCGAGCTTCATCTCAGCACGAGCCAGAGCGACCCAAAGGCGTCTCCACGTGGTGAATTTCTTGTCTGCGGAGAAAACGAACTGCATCTCCTTGCTTGCGTATCTTGTGCAAAATGGGCTTTCATAGCTGTTTGTCATAATAACCTCTCCTTGTAAAGTTTTAAAAACACACATAATAGTATACCATATATATAGAAATAATGCAATACCGAATTTGCAAACAAAAAAGCAGCCCGCGCAGGACTGCTTTTTTTAACTTTACTGTTTTGTGCCGAACTGAATAGTAGACCAGTTTGTAGCATCAACGGGGTCTGGAAATTGACCGATATATGTTCCGGTAGAATCTGCCGACCATTGTGCAAAACACTTATCATAATCGTCTATACCTGTCGTATATATGATATAGATATAACCGCTGGTATCTCCCATTTCAGCAAATGTTTCAAAAATAGCTTTTGCAAGTGGATTTGTAGACGTAGCTAATGAGTCGATAGCGACAGGACCATCAGTAACAAGGTCGTCGACAGAAAGCCCATCAGATACGATATCTGCTGCCTTATTATTTGCAATAGTAAATGCCAATTTGGCGTATGAATTAGCTAGTTGTATTTGTGAACTGCTGTATGGTATTCCGACTCTTTCTATCTTTGATGTTTGCTTTGTAGTGGTTTCTTGTGTTGTGGTTGTTGTTGTGGTAGTTTCTTGTGTTGTTGTGGTAGTCTCTGTTTCTGAAGATGTTGCTTGAGTGGTTGTCGTTGTTTCAGTTGCTGAACTGCTTTCGCTTGTTGACTTTGAAATGCTACTTGAAGCGGCATCAGAACCGCTGTCACCGCAGGCGGTCAGACACATTGTCAGCATAACAACTGCTGCCACTATTGATAAAACCTTTTTCATTCTTTTCACGCTCCTCGAAAAAATAATCAGTACTAATAAGTACTATAATCATAATTATATGTAAAAAATATGATAAAGTCAATAGTACCGAACAGTACTGAAACAAATTCAGCGTTTATTACAAATTTAGGGAGTGATTTTTATGTATTTTCCAAGGCTGCGTGACTTGCGTGAAGATGCGGATATGACGCAGACTCAGGTCGCAAAGCTGCTTTTCACCAGCCAGACAGTCTACTCCCGCTACGAGCGCGGCGCGCTGACGATACCCGTTGAGCACCTGCTTATCCTCGCCGACCTCTACGGCGTTTCGACCGATTACATCTTGGGCAGAACAAACAATAAAAAGACAAAATAAACGGCAGTTCGCACAAAAATACGAATTGCCGTTTGTTGTTGCGCTTTGTAATCATTCTTTAATTGACATATTCTCTTAAAAGTATTATAATAAAACTGGAATAAATTTTAAGGGGGAGTCTCTATGGCAAAGATAAAAGTCGTTACCATTGGCAGAAGATTCTGTACAGGCGGAAGCGAGATAGGAAAAATGGTCGCTGAAAAGCTGGGCGTAAAGTGCTACGACAGAGAGCTTGTCGAAAAAGCCGCCGAGCTGGTGGGCGTTTCAATGGCTGATGTCGCAAAACACGAGGAAAGCATGATGAACTGGCTCAAAACGCCTATCACCCTGTTCGGTCAGCCCGAGCTTACACTCGCGGAAAAGATTTTTGCCGCAGAGAGCGAGCTGATACTCGACATCTGCTCCAAAGAGTCCTGCGTCATCGTCGGCAGATGCGCAGACCATATCCTTAAAAATAAGGTCAAGACACTCAGCGTGTTCATCACCGCGTCTCTCGATAAGCGTATCCATACCGCTACCGAGCGCCTCGATATCGACTACGACGATGTTGAGGAAAAGCTCAAAAAGTATGACCAGAAGCGTGAGAGATTCTACAACTCCAACACCAATAAAAAATGGGGAAGCATCGACAGTTACGATATGTGCCTCGACAGCGGCAAGCTGGGCTACGAGATGTGCAGGGATATAATCGTTAATATCGTGGAGATGTCAAAGTAAATGGGCAAGTCGAAAAAGGATAAGGATATCAAGACCAACGCTATGCGCTTTCTCGACTCTGAAAAGATAGCTTACACCGTCAACACCTACGAATGTGAGGACTTCGTTGACGGTGTTCACATTGCGCAGATGCTCGGTCAGGACGAGAAAATGTCCTATAAAACTCTCGTCACCAAGGGCAAAAGCGGCGGCTATTTCGTGTTCGTTCTGCCCGTCGCACAGGAACTTGATATGAAAAAAGCCGCAAAAGCCGTCGGCGAAAAATCCGTGGAAATGCTTCACGTCAAGGACATAAACTCCGTGACGGGCTATATCCGCGGTGGCTGTTCACCGCTTGGTATGAAAAAACAGTTTCCCACCGTCGTCGATAAAAGCGCACAGGCTTTTGAAACTATCATCATCAGCGGCGGACGCCTCGGCTCGCAGATTTTTCTCTCGCCCGCCGACCTCGTAAAAGCCTGCGGCGGCAGCTTCGGGGACATAGTTTTTGAACAGTAAAGTGTGAAATGTTAGTGAAAAATCAAGCCAACTGCTTGATTTTTTTCTTTGAGCGTGCTAAAATGCAAAGTGGATGTTTTTATTGAAAGGAAAGATAAAAATGAAAATAAAAAAACTGCTCACTACTATCGTGAGCACAATGTGCGCCGTTGTGATGACGCTTTCAATGGTCTCCTGCGGTCATAATTCAAGTTCAAAATCCGAATCGAAAACAAGCTCAACAGCTGTCGAGGTCGACGAGAAAAAATCCTTCACCATCGCGCTGTATCCCGAGTACGCACCCGAGACCTGCGAAAACTTTGAAAAGCTGGTCAAAGACGGCTTCTATGACGGACTTATCTTCCATAGAGTAATGGACGGTTTTATGGCACAGGGCGGCGGCTATGACAAAAACGGCAAGCGCAGGAGCTGCGCCAACATCAACGGCGAGTTCTCCGCAAACGGCTTCACCAAGAACACCCTCAACCATAAAAGAGGCACCGTCTCAATGGCAAGAGCGACCAATATGAACAGCGCATCTTCCGAGTTCTTTATCGTCTATAACGATAAGCATTCCTACCTCGACGGACAGTATGCAGGCTTCGGTCAGGTCACAAAGGGCATGGAGGTCATCGACGATTTCCTCACCGTAGGTCTTTCGTATGACGCCCGCGGCGAAAAGTCCGTGCCGAACAAAACCATCCTTATCCTCAAAGCCGAAATGATAGAGGACGACAGCGAAGGTCACCACCAGGCAAAATTCTACGTTCAGTATTAAAATATCCGAACAGCATAAGAGGCTCTCACAGCATGTGACGAGCCTCTTTTTTGTGTTCAGTTGACAAGGCGACCGTCGGAAAGCTCGATTATACGCGAGCACTGCGAGGCGATATCACTGTCGTGGGTGACGATTATCACGGTCTTGCCATTTTCTTCGTTGAGCCTTTTGAGCAGGTTCATAACCTCCTCGCCCGAACGCTTGTCGAGGTTGCCTGTCGGCTCGTCGCAAAGGATAACGTCGGGGTCATTTATCAGCGCGCGAGCTATTGCTGCCCTTTGCTGCTGTCCGCCCGAAAGCTCAGCTGGATAGTGTTTCACTCGGTCGCCAATGTCGAGGGCGGTGTAGAGGTCGCTCTCGCTCGTCTCTTTTTTCTTGGCGAGCTTTGCAGGGAACATCACGTTTTCCTCGGCGGTAAGTTCGGGTATCAGATCAAAGAACTGGAACACAAAGCCTATGTTTTTAAGGCGGAACTCTGATAGCTTTGAATCGTTCATCGTGCTCAGGTCTTTATCGTTGTAAAAGACCTTTCCATCGGTAGCTTTGTCAAGTCCGCCGAGCAGGTTCAAAAGCGTTGACTTTCCGCTGCCCGACTTGCCGATAATGGCGACCATTTCGCCGTCTTTTATTGTTATGTCAACGCCTGCAAGCGCCGTGACCTTGCCCTCGCCCTTGCCGTAGGTCTTAGTCAGATTCTGCGTTTTAATCATCTGCGTTTCCTCCCTTTGCTGATTGCGTATGCGATGTTCGGGGTGAAAATTTTGAAGCTCTTGCGCGTCAGCAGTATCGTGACTATGCACATCACGCCGAACACCACCAGCGTCGGCACAAGCGCGCCCACATACCACATCTGCGAGCCGACGAGGTATTTCTGCGAGATGTCCGTGGCTTTGTCGAACAGCTCGTTGTACTTGTCGAGATTGCCCAGCGCCGCCTGGTCGGTCGCCTGCGTGGTCAGCAGCTCGGATTTGTCGTGGGCGTGAAGCATCAGCTGCTGCAACAGCCGCATCAAGCCGTAGGCGGTGATGGCGGAAAAGACGGGTATCTTTATGCTGTCCAGCGTCAGCCGCCTGCGCAGGCGCTTTATGGGCGTTCCCACCGCGCGCATAATGCTCAGCTGGTACTCTTTCATGCGAATTTTCATGCCGATTCCGTTGAAATACGCCGCAAAGCCAAGCAGCGACATCAGCAGGATAACCAGCCCTATCGAGATGTACATCTGCGCGTTCTGCCTGAAAATCTGCTTTCGCTGCTCTTTGAGCGAGAACACCTCAAAGCCTGTGCCCAGCGGCAGCTTGTCGCCTATCTCCCCGCGGGAAAGCAGCTCGGTGTACATCGCGCCGTGCAGACCTATCTTCTGTGCGCCTGTGACGGTGGTGAGCAGGTTGTAGTCTGCGCTGTCGCAAACCGCGTATCTGAGCGCTCTGTCCATATCCTTCGGCAGAACGGCAACCGCGCCTATCTGCACATCACAAAGCGTCAGCCCTTCAATGCCGTAGCCCTGTTTTGTCAGCGACGAGCCGACAGTTATTTTGTCGCCCGCGGTGAAAAGCGGGTCGCCGTCAGTCACCACGAAAAGCAGCTGCTCGCCCGCGTTCAGCTTGTCCGCGTCGATACTGCCCGAGACAACATACTGCGAGAGCTTTTCAATAGTGGCTTTGTCCGCAAGGCGCGTGCGGGTGCGGTACATTTTGCTGTCTGAATCAATAAGCGCCTTTGCCTCGGCGCAGGAATGGTCGGCGACGAATTTCTTTTCCTCGTCAGTGCCTATCGAGATGAGATATTTGAGGTCTGTTTCGCCCGACTTTGCGATAAACGTCTGCGGCAGAACGCCCGTTGAAAACGTCTCGCCGAGAGTGTCCGCGGTGGCGTCGTCGATGCCGTAATACTTGTCTGCCTGCTTCATCAGCGGCAGGTCGTTCAGCCCGTGCTCGAACGAAACGCTGGTGCTGTAACACTCCGTTAGCTCGTCTTGTTCAAGGTCAAGCTCGCCGTACTTTGTGTCAACATATTTTGTGAACTGCACCTCGCCTTTTTCGTCCTTGTGGTAGCTTCCCGTGGTGTTGTGATAGACCATATACCCAAACAGTACGCCGAAGCAGATAAGGCTCAGCGATATCGTCTGAATGATCGTCACGCCCTTGTTTGCAAAGACCTTTGAAATGCAGCGGCAGAGCGAGTGCGCCTTTCTGCGCCTGCCGAAACGCCTCTTGTGCCCTGTGAGCAATGCCGAGAAAACGTAGCCTATCGCAAGCACGAACACCGAGCACAGCACCGCCACGATAAACGGGTCAAGGCTGTTTGCGGTGATAAGCGGGTCGCTCGTAAAGCCCAGCAGGTCTTTTTTGTCAAGCGCCGAGACCTCTGCCGTTGTTATCAGCAGGTGCGCCAGCGAACCTAAACCAAGCCCCAGCGCCGTCTGCACAATGGTCAGGATAATGCACTCTATCGCAAACATCACCCGCACTCTGCGCTTTGACATACCTATACGTCGCAGCATAGAGATAGTGCTCTCGCGCTCGGCAAAGATGTTTTTGAGCGTTGCTATCACCGACAGCACAGCGATAAGCGCAGAAAGCCCCGTGAAGATAAGCAGCTTGCGGGTCTGCGGTGACAGATTTATGTTCTGATAGCCGATAAGATTGAATTTGACGACCGCAGGCATAACGTTGTAGTGATCCCACAGGCTGATATTTGTTTCAGCCTGCGCCGCGTAATAATCAAAACCGCTTTTTTCAAGGTACATTTCTATCTCGTAAAGCGGACTGCTGATAGACTTGTACGGAAACTGTTTTGTGTTGTAAAGCATCACCCACGAATACTTTGCGTTTTTGCTGCCGTCGCCGCCAGTGAACATAAGCGGCATATAGTATTTTGGCTTCATTTCGTCGGTGTAATAGGTGTTGCCCTGATTGGTATTCTGCTCGTGGATAAGCGAGCCGGGGCGCGCGCCGTCATAGCTTTTGTCGATGATGCCGACCAGCTTGTAAGTGCCTGTGTCCAGCGTGATGTCGTCGCCGACCTTGCCGAAAAATCCGAACTTGTTGAGCACGTTTCTGCCGATTGCGATTTCGTTTTCTGTCTGCGGCATACGACCCGATTCCAGCGGGATATGCGCAAGGTTTTCGGGGTCATCTATCGTGCCAATCTGGAACTTGTCCACGCCGATTCCAGCCTCGCCCGTGACGTACATTGTTCCGCGCACAGTCTCGTCGGTGGAGAGCAGGTCGATGACCTTTTCGTAGCTTGTTGGCGTCGGCACAGCCACCGTGTAATAGCCGTGTTGGTCGTAATAATCGTCGAGCCACCGCCGCTGGTCCTGCCTTATCATCAGAAACGCACAGCAGACAACAGCGCACAGCAGCACGCCCGAGAAAAGCAGTGCTGCGAGGCTCTTTTTGTGCCTGCGCCAATATTTCAGCGAAAAGCCGAGCAGATGTCTTGCAGTTCCGCCGCTTAAAGCGGAAAGTCCGACAGGCACGCCCACGCCAACTGCTGCGGCTGCGGCAGATAAAAGCCCTGCGTTTTCGAGGTTTGCAAACAGCGAGTTTATCGGCACAGCGGCGAACAGCGTGCCCTTGCCAGCGAGCTTTTCTATCTGCTTTTTTATCTTCTGCCGCGCGCGGTGCAGCTTCTGATTGGCGTTGTTTTCGTTTGTGCCGATAACGCGGGCAACCTCGGCGACTGACAGGTTGTCGTAATAATAAAGTATCATTGCCGAGCGCATATCGGGCGGCAGCGAGTCTATCATCGTTTGCAGCTGCTGCTTGGTCTGCTCGTTGACGGCGTAGTCGTCGGGCAGCATCAGCGGCTCGGAAAGCGCCGCAAGCTGTGACGCCTGTTCTCGCTGCTTTCTGTCAAGCTCGGCGGTCTTGATGTAGTCTGCGCATTTGCGGTAGGCTATGCAGTAAAGCCACCCCACGAACGACTCCTCCGAGCGCAGACTGCCTATGCTCTCCATTGCGGCGCAGAAGGTCTCTGCGGTGATGTCTTCGGCGGCATCGAGCGAGCCGACATTCTGCTTTGCAAAGTAGTATACCTTGGGGTAAAACTCCTTGTACAGCTTTTCAAACGCCGCATTATCGCCGCTTTTCGCCTTTGCGGCAAGCTGTGCTATATCACTCTTGTTCATCTTTTTTGTTCTCCTCGTTTTTTGAAAATACCCTCTCGTAGATGCGAGCCTCACGCTCGGCGTCCTGCGAATCGGTGTCAAGCTGTGTCAGCAGCCAGACGATAAAGCTATCCAAGCTCATTTGCATAGCACTTGCTCCTTTCAACAGGCTGTTTTAAATATAGTCTGGAAAAAGCGGGTTTGCTTATGGGCTGCGGGGTATTTTCTGCGTAATGCACAAACGCGCAGCAGGCAGTTTGTGCAGGATAGACATTGTCCTGCCAAAAAGCAAAGCCCGGAAAGAATCAAGTCCTTCCGGGTCACATAAAACTATTTTTGCCGACCTCACACAGATCGCGGCGGTTTTTATTCTTTCTTGTCATCTATCTCTGTTATCTTTATCTCGCAAAGCTCCTCGCCGTCGAAGCAGACCGTCACCTTGTCGCCGACCTTCATCTGCGGGTGGTCATCGGAAATCATAAACGAGTGCAGCTCGTACTTTTGCGCTGCCGCGCTGAGCGTGCCCGCCATGTGCGGTATCGAATTGCCGCTTTCGAGTTTCAACTCGAATTTTCCTGCCTCAAAATTCTTTTCCTCTGTGGATGGGTTGGATATGCCGATAAGGAAATTATACGAATCTCCCGTCAGCCTGCATACCTGAATGTTTGAGACTGTGATGCCGTTTAAATCAAAGCTGTCCTTGTCTTTCTTGCCGCAGGAAGCGAAAAGGAACAGGCAGCTTATGATCATCACGACCGCCGTGAGTCTGCTTATTGCTGCGCGCATTTTCTGTCACCCTTTTGTGTCTGTTATCAGTCGAGTTTGAGACTTGCAAGTATCTCTTTTACATCGTCGTCGCCGACAGATATCTTGCTGCCTGTTGCTTCGAGGTTGAACTTGCATACCCACAGTCCGTCGCCCTCTTTTACGGTGAAGCAAGCCTCCGAGCTGCCGAACAGCGAGTAGGTGTAGCCCTCCCACTTTCTGTCGCCTGCCTCGATAGGTGAAGCGTCAGCTGCGTCTTTGTAGAACGACCTCTCGTCCTTGTAATCGCTTGGGTTCTTGTAGTAGATTATCAGAAGGCTGGCATAGCTGTTTGCGTCCTCGCCGTCCTTGATAACATAAACCTGATTGTCCTGCTCGCTGCCGTCCACCTTGCGCTTCTGAATGTTCCAGTCGCTCGATGCCTCCACCTTGAACACACCTGTATCAAGGTCGCTGCTTCCGCAGGCGGTGAACATTGTGCAGCACATCACAAGTGCAAGTATAAGCACGCATATCTTTGTCAGTTTCATTTTACATTTCTCCTTACTGCGCCTTTGCGCTGTCATTTTATTTTAAGGCTCGAAAGGATCGTCTTGACGTCCTCGTCCTCAATAGTTATCTTGTTGTCGCCGTTTTCCAGCACGAACAGGCAAACCCATAAACCGTTGCCGTCCTTGCTGGTCAAGCAAGTGCCGGGGTAGCCCGAGCTTGTGTACTTGTAGCCCTCCCAGGTCCTGTCGCCAATCTGCATCGGCGCAATGTCCTGTGCATCATTGTAGAACGACTTTGCACTTGCATAAGTGCTTGCGTCCTTGTAGTAGCTCACCCAGATGTATGGGTACTTGTAAATCTCCTCCGCGGTCGTGCCGCCTTTGAGAATGTAAACCTGTTCGGGATTTGTCTTGCCGTCGAACTTTTTCAGCAGGTCAGCAACAGGCGCAGCGTTCCAGCCGTCAGGCACAGAGACCGTGAATACAGTCGTGTCGTATTCAGTCGGCTTTTCTGCCGCAGAACTGCTCTCAGCAGCCGATGACGAAACCGTTCCCTCGGCAGACGAGCTGTCTCCGCAGGCTGTCAGCAAACCAAGCGTCAGCACAGCCGCAGCAGCGACCGCCAGCACTTTCCTCATTTTCATTGACCATTACCTCCCTATTTTCTTTCAAACCAGGGGATACACCTGTTGACCCGCTTGCAGTAATCAGTGTACTGCTGTCCGTAAAGCTCGGTCAGCCACTTTTCCTCGGTGCGTTTTAGCACCACCGTCATTTCAAGCCAGTAAAGAAGCGGTATCACTAAAAGCAAAGGGTTGTGCGCAATAAGCACCGCGCCCGTGCTCGCCAGCAGAAACAGCGAGTAGCAGGGGTTTCGCACAAAGCGATACGAACCGTTGGTCTTTAGTTTGTTCTGCTCTATCTGGTCTTTTAGCTTTCCACCCGCGTCAGCGCCGAAGAACAAAGCAATCCCGATGACTATCAACAGTATCCCTATGACGAGCATTACCGCCTTTGCCGCGCCGTTTTCCACAGCGCAGGGAATTATCCCGAAAGCTGATGCCGTCACCCCTGCGGCAGTCAGCACCACAACGGGCAGACACAGCAGCGGTCCTATCCCCACCACAGGCAGATGCCCTGTTTTCTTTTCCATTTTTCTTGCCTCTATGTTAAAAGAATAAAAGAATTACCTTTAATATACCATACTTTATATAAAAATGCAAGCCGTATAAAATTTTTTTCAAAAACCCCTTGACAAATCAAAATATATTTGATAAAATATAATCGAACCAAATAATATTTGATAAAATATAATTTGACAAAACCTGATTTGATAAAACCAAATTTGAAACTTTTTAAGGAGGCGCTGATATGGATATCTACGATTTCTCGGTGTTTGAGCCAAACGGCAAAGAGGTAAAGCTGTCCGATTTCAAGGGCAAGGTAATGATAATCGTAAACACCGCTACGGGCTGCGGCTTCACCCCGCATTATAAGGCTCTGGAACGCATCTATGAGCAGTATCACGACAAGGGTCTTGAAATAATAGATATCCCCTGCAACCAGTTCGCAGGTCAGACCCCCGGAACCGACGAGGAGATCCACGAGTTCTGCACCCTCAAATACAATACACAGTTCCCGCAGATGAAGAAATCTGATGTAAACGGCGAAAATGCGCTGCCAGTGTACGATTACCTCAAATCGCAGAAAGGCTTTGAGGGCTTCGGAAAGGGCGTAAAAGCGGCGGCTATGAGCGCTCTGCTCAAAAAGATGGACAAGGATTACAAGAACAATCCTGACATAAAATGGAACTTTACCAAGTTTGTTGTTGACCGCAAAGGCAGCGTAATTGCGCGGTTTGAGCCGACAGTGAGCATGGACAAGCTCGAAAAGTATATTGCAGAAATAATGTGAGATGATAGTATTATGAACATGAAAGGCTACGAGCAGCTGATGCTGCAAAACCAGCTTTGCTTCCCGCTTTACGCGTGCGCAAGGCAGATAGTGAACAGGTATACGCCCTATCTCAAACCGCTCGGGCTGACCTATACGCAGTATATCGTGATGATGGTGCTGTGGGAAAAGGACGGCATCACTGTCGGGGAGATAGGAAAGAAGCTGTTTCTTGACAACGGCACGCTTACCCCGCTGCTGAAAAAGCTGGAAACACAGGGCTTTTTGAAGCGCAGGCGCAGCAAGGAAGACGGTCGTGTGATAACCGTCAAGCTGACAAAAGAGGGCAAGGAGCTGCGAGAGCTGGCGCAGGGCGTACCAGCGCAGGTTTGCAGGTGCGTGTGTCTTAGTCAGGATGAGCTGGAAAGCATTTACGGCATACTTTACAAGATGCTTGATGATTTTGCAAATGATGAAAGGTGGGTCGGCGATGAGTGTGAGGCTGAATGAGGACGAGAGCATCGTCAAGGCGATAAGGGAAGGTCTTGCGAAGAAAGACGGTTACTGTCCGTGCAGGCTGGAAAAGACACCCGAGAACAAGTGCATGTGCAAGGAGTTCCGCGATCAGATCGCTGATCCGAACTTTGAGGGCTATTGCCACTGCATGCTGTATTACAAGAGTAAAGATTAAAAGAAAGGCGGAATAATTATGGCAGTTATAAACTTGACAAATCTGAATTTTGAGCAGGAGGTAATGAGGTCGGACAAGCCTGTACTTATCGACTTTTTTGCGACATGGTGCGGACCGTGCAGAATGGTATCGCCGCTTATCGACGAGATAGCAGATGAGCGCAGCGATGTGAAAGTCTGCAAGGTGGACGTTGACGAACAGGGAGAGCTTGCGGCGCAGTTCGGTGTGGCGAGCATACCCACTTTGGTAGTAGTCAAGGGCGGCAAGGTATCGGCGCAGAACATCGGCGCTGTGCCCAAGCCGAAGATCCTCGAAATGATAGACAAATAAGCACGCACGACCGCTGCCTGCCGCCGACAAGGTGACAGGCAGTTCGGTTTTTCGGGCGGGGAGCTTGCTCACAAGCCGAAAAACCGAAAGGGCGAAGCCCCGGTCGTGCGTTTTCACAAGGCTGCATTGGCAAAAGTATGATTGCAAAGTAAAGCCCGGAGCGACACGAAAGTTGCAGTTAGCTCAAAGTTGTTTGCGACGGACAAGCGAACCGGCGCTCCGGTTGGGGGCTTTCCGGTCAATGCCCCAGACCGTTCGCAAGCGAATGCTCCACCCCTTCGGGTACATTTCTGAAAACAAGTGTTGATTTGAAACAGCCAACCATCACAAAGTAACGCCCGGAGCGACACAAAGGTCGCAGTTAGCTCAAAGTTGTTTGCGACGGACAAGCGAACCGGCGCACCGGCGGTCTTGCAATAAACGCAGGTGTGTGCTATAATACTCTCGAAAGAGGGTGACGATTTGCACACGAGCGTACTTGTGATAGATGATGAATTGGAGCTTGCGCAGTACACGGCGAAGTATTTCAACATGTCGGGGATACCGACGGAATATGTTCTTGATGCGCAGTCGGCAATGGAGTTTTTTGAACACAACAGCTGTTCGCTGATACTGCTGGACATAAATCTCGGGACAGACTCGGGCTTTGACCTTTGCAGGCAGATACGCACGGGTGTTGACGTGCCGATATTTTTCATAAGCGCGCGTTCGTCGGAGGACGATATGCTTTTAGCGCTGGGCATCGGCGGCGACGATTACATCTGCAAGCCGTACTCACTGGGCGTTCTGCTTGCCAAGGTAAAGGCGGCGCTGAAAAGATATGAGGACTCGGCACATGCGAACAAGCAGTCTGACGAAAAGCAGGTCGCGCTGGGTAATGCAGTTATCGACCTTAAAAAAGCCTGCGTTGTCAAGGACGGGCAGAGCGTGCCTTTGAAAGCGATGGAATACAAACTGCTGGTTTACCTGCTGGCGAACAAGAACAGGGTCATTGCAAAGGACGAGTTTTTTGAAAAGGTGTGGGAGACGGAGTTTGTCAGTGATGTGACGCTCAACGTGCACATAAGGCATCTGCGGGAAAAGATAGAGGACGACCCCGGGCACCCCGAGCACATCAAGACGGTGTGGGGCGTTGGTTTTATGCTGGAGGACGACAGTTGAAAACACGGATAATAGTTATCTATGCGATAGTTTTCTCGCTGGTGAGCGCGGCGGTGTGCTTGTTTGTGCTGAAAGGCTCTGACGGCGAGCTTCCGCAGTACACGACGGAGATAAACAGGCTTATCGTGCGGCTGGGTGACGACTGGGAAAAGGTCAGTGCAAAAAGCGGCGAGCTTTTGACGAGCGATGAGGATTTTGACTATGCTGTGGTCGACAGCGACGGCGGCGTGCTTTGCTTCACGAAAGAGGATATGTCGCAAAACATTTCGGCGGCGACGAAAAACTACGACATCATAAGGGACATTACCGCGAACGGAAAGGTAGTCGGCAAGCTGATAGTGCACAACCCTTACGCAAACAGGCAGGCGCAGGCGCGCACGAAAGTTGCTGTGATGATAGGCGTTATGGCGTTTGCGATGCTGGCGGTGTCGGTGGGGTATTTTGTTTACCTCAGAAAGCGCGTTGTTGCGCCGTTCGGCAGGCTGGAGAGTTTCGCGGTGAGGGTGGCTTCGGGCGACCTTGACACTCCGCTTGAAATGGACAGGCAGAACATTTTCGGCGCGTTCACCGAGAGCTTTGACATTATGCGTGAGGAGCTGAAAGCGTCACGCCAGCGCGAGGAGGCGGCGGTCAGGAGCCGAAAGGAAATGATAGCGGAGCTTTCCCACGACATAAAGACACCTGTTGCGTCGATAAAGGCGATGACGGAGTTCCTTGACCTTGTGACAGATGACGCAGAGCAGAAGCAGACGATCGCGGCTATCGGCGGAAAGGCTGACCAGATAGACAAGCTGATATCGAACCTTTTCCACGCGACGCTGGAGGAGCTGGAACAGCTGGAGGTCAAGCCAGAGGAGCTTTCCTCGGAGGCGCTGGCAGAGATGATTACGCAGAGCGACCACCTGAAAAAAGTGAAGTCTGCAAAGGTCGAGCAGTGCGTTATTCTGGCGGACAGGCTGAGGCTGGAACAGGTGGTGGGCAACATACTTTCAAACTCGTACAAGTACGCGGACACGGAAATCGAGGTTGCGAGCTTTTTTGAGGGCGGCTGTCTTGTGGTGGAGTTTTCAGACAAGGGCGGCGGCGTTGACGAGAGCGAGCTTGAAGTCATCACGGAGAAGTTCCGACGCGGGTCGAACGCGCAGGGCAAGGACGGCTCGGGCATCGGGCTTTACATTTCAAAGTATCTTATGGAGAGAATGTCGGGCGAGCTTGCGTGCCGCAACAATGGCGAGGGATTTACTGTCACGCTGAGGCTGAAGCTGGCGTGAAAAAGGCGCCGTAAAGCAACGTGCGATTAAAGATTTAAGTGCACAGACAAAGAACGATTAAAGAACTGACAAAGATTTTCGGGAAAGTGCATGATATAATAAGGTCATACAGGGAAAAGGCTGTATGACCTTTTTGATTTTGCAAAGGAGAAGACAATGGAAAAGAAAGAGACGATAATCCGCACGGAGAAGCTTTCAAAGAGCTTTTCTGTGGGCGGCAAACAGCACCACATAATCAAGAACCTTGACCTTGAGATATACAAGGGTGATTTCACGGTGATAATGGGTTCGTCGGGTGCGGGCAAATCGACACTGCTTTACTCTTTATCGGGAATGGACAAGCCATCGCTTGGCAGGATAGTTTACTGCGGGCAGGACATCACCGACAAGAGCAACGACGCGCTGGCGGTTTTCCGCAGAAAGCACTGCGGTTTTGTGTTCCAGCAGATTCATCTTGTGGACAGCATGAGCATAATGGACAACGTAATCAGCACGGGAATGCTGACGGGGCAAAAGCAGAAAGAGCTGAAACAAAAGGCGACGAAGCTGTTCGAGAGAGTGGGTATCGGCGAAGATTTGACGGCCAAGTTTCCTGCACAGCTTTCGGGCGGTGAGGCGCAGAGGGCGGCAATCGTTCGGGCGCTTATCAACGAGCCTGACATTGTGTTTGCGGACGAGCCGACGGGTGCGCTCAACAGCGCGGGAGTCAAGGCTGTCCTTGACGTTCTGACGGACGTGAACAACGCGGGGCAGTCGGTGGTAATGGTCACACACGACATAAAATCCGCGCGGCGCGCAAACAGAGTTATCTACTTGCAGGACGGCGGAGTGATGGGCGAATGTGACCTTGGCAGATATGTCAGCGGTGACAAAAAGCGTCACGAAAAGATAAGGGGATTCCTGGAGGAGATGGGATGGTAAAGCTGATAAAAGCGAACCTGCGCAAGGACAGGACGATACTTATCGTATTCGTGCTGATAATCATTTTTTCGACGTTTCTGATGCACACGGGGTTGCTTGCGTCGAACTACAAACAGCTGTATGATGATTACGCCGAGCAGACAAATCTTTGCGATTATATACTTTTCACCAACGAGAGCACCGATGCGGTTGACGAGACGCTGGGAAAAGCTGATTTTGTTGAGAGCTACAAAACGACTGACACTGTTCTGCTCAGCTCGTTCACTTACACCACCAGCAAAGGCTCAAAGCAGAACAAGGCGACCGACTGGGTGTTCCTTGACGTGAATGATCTGAACGGCTGTTCGGAGATAGAATTTGCAGAGCGTGACGAGAGCGTTGCGGGCAGAAAGATTTATCTGAACATTTATGTTGCGTACAGCAACGGGCTTTGCGCGGGCGACAAGATATACATTGACACGAAGCTGGGAAAGTACGAATACACGATTGCGGGAATTTATCAGCATCTTTTTATGGGCAACTCTTACTCGTATCTTTCGGCGATGCTCGACAGCGAGTCGTTTGCACAGCTGAAAGAGGCAAAAGGTGCGCTTGTCAATGAACCTGACAACACCGAATGGGAGCAGATGACGACGGTGCACATAAAAGACGGCTGTGACCCTTACGAATGTCTTATGGACACAAAGCAGAAGCTGGCGGGTGACTGCGGCGTGTTCTGCAACGGTTACACGGCAGACGAGGCAAAGTCCGTCTACGTTGCGGTGGTCAACATTCTGGCGGTGTTCATGGCGGCGTTTGCGGTGCTGATAATGATAATCTGTGTGATAATCATTGTTTTCACTATCTCAAACAACATAAGCCGTGACATCATAAACATCGGTGCGCTCAAAGCTGTGGGTCACACAGTCGGGCAGATACGCACGGCGCTTGCGGCGGAATATCTTTTTCTCGGGGCGGCAGGCTCGGTGGTCGGGATAGTGCTTTCCTATCTGCTTTACCCTGTGCTTGAATACGTTTATGTTAGGCAGATGTGCGGCATCATCTGGAAGAACGAATTTTTCCCTGCTATCTCTTTCGGGGTAGCGCTCGGGGTGGCGGCGCTGATAGTTGTGACGGCGTTTGCGGCGACGGCAAAGGTGAAAAAGCTGGCGCCTGCGACGGCTTTGCGGTTCGGGCTGAACTCAAACAGCTTCAAGAAAAACCATCTTCCGCTGGACAGAACAAGCGGAAGGCTCAACGTTCTGCTGGCGCTCAAAAGCACCTTGCAGAGCAAGGGACAGAACGTTATCGTATTCATTATCATTATGGCGGTGTCGTTTATGACGATGTGCTCGGCGGTGCTGTTTTACAACACGACGGCGGACATTTCCAGCCTGCAGAGAATGATAATGGGTGACGTTGCAGATGCGCATCTGTACGTAAAAGACGGGTCGAGCGAGGCTGTTTCAAAGACGATAGACGAGGTCTACACGATAGACGGGGTAGAGCACGCTTACGGCATAACGATACTGTTTGCGTATGTTGACGGCAAGGAGATAGACCTTGTTTACACGACCGATCCTGCGTGTCTGAGCTGTGAGATATATGAAGGAAAGATGTTCAGAGAAGAAAACGAGGCTGTGCTCGGCAGCACGCTTGCGGACAGGACAGGTGCAGGTGTGGGTGACGAGGTCGAGGTGACTTACGGCGGAAAGAAAAAGCGCTTTCTGGTGACGGGCTTGCAGCAGTCGGCGATGAACAACCGCATTTACATTCACGAGAACGCGGCGAGGGAGCTTGGCGTGAAGATAACCTACGACAGCGTGAGGGTGACGGTCAATGATGCCAGCGAGGACAGGGTCGACGAGGTCATCAGAAAGGCAGAGGAGATTTGCGGCGGCAACATCACCAGCACCGACAACCAATACAGGTTCCAGCACAGCGAGGAGAACACGCCTGTGGTCGCTATCGGGGTGATAGTGATGATACAGATGCTGCTCAACATCGTGGTGGTGCTGCTGGTAATAAGGCTTTTGCTGAAAACGGTATTTATAAAGAGAGAGAAAGAGTTCGGCATCAAAAAGGCTATCGGTTTCACCAGCGGGCAGCTTAGGATTCAGCTTTCGCTGTCGCTTATGCCTGTGACGGTGATCGCGGCGGTGCTTGGCTCGGTGCTGGGGTACTTTATGATAAACCCAGTATTTACGCTGGTGCTTGGCGGGTACGGTCTGAAAAAGGCTGACCTTATCACGAAGCCTGTGCTGATGCTGCCGACGGCGCTTGCGGTGATTGTATTTGTGTTTATTTTAAGCTATGTGATGAGCAAAAAGATGAAAAAGGTATCGGCGTACAGGCTGATACAAGAATAGCCGCAGCGGCGGCGCGCTTGTCCGTCGCATATTGGTTTGAACGGACTGTGACCTTTGTGCTGCTCCGGGCGTTCATTTGAAAAAGCCGTTCACTTTCTGTAAAGATGTGCCCGAAGGGTTTGAGCTAATGTTCATAAAACTCCAATTGACTTATGATTAGTGGTGTGTTATAATGAATTGTTAATTGCAATTCAAAAAGGAGAGTAAAAATGATAACAGTTTCTAACGTAAGTCTTTCATTCGCGGGGCAGCTGCTTTTCAAGGACGTTGACCTCAAATTCACCGAGAACAACTGCTACGGCATTATCGGCGCAAACGGTGCGGGTAAGTCAACTTTCTTGCGCATACTCTGCGGCGAGCTTGAGCCGACAACTGGTGAGGTCATCATCCCGAAAGAGACGCGCCTTTCGGTGCTGAGGCAGGACCACTTCGCATTTGATGAATACACGGTGCTTGACACGGTTATAATGGGCAACAAGCGCCTTTATGACATTATGCAGGAAAAAGATGCGCTTTACGCAAAGGAGGATTTCTCGGAGGAGGACGGCGAGCGTGCGGGCGTTTTGGAAAGCGAATTCGCAGAGCTTAACGGCTGGGAGGCTGAGGCTGACGCTTCAAAGCTGATACAGGGACTCGGTCTTTCGGAGGATATTCTTTACTCGCAGATGTCAACGCTCAGTGGTAACGAAAAGGTCAAGGTGCTGCTTGCGCAGGCACTTTTCGGCAACCCTGATATCATTATGCTTGACGAGCCGACAAACCACCTTGACATTGACGCTATCAGCTGGCTGGAAGATTTCCTTTCGGACTATTTCGGCACGGTGCTGGTCGTTTCGCATGACAGACACTTTCTCAACAACGTATGCACGCACATTGTCGATATCGACTACACAAAGATAAAGATGTATGTCGGAAACTACGAGTTCTGGTACGAGTCCTCGCAGCTGATGCAGAGGATGATTAACAATCAGAACAAAAAGACCGAGGAAAAGATAAAAGAGTTACAGGAATTCATTCAGAGATTCTCGGCAAACAAGTCGAAATCAAAGCAGGCGACATCACGCCGCAAGCTGCTGGACAAGCTGACTGTTGAGGAGCTGCCTGCGTCGTCGAGAAAGTACCCGTTCATCGGTTTCAACATGGACAGGGAGCTGGGCAAGGACGTTCTGAAAGTCAACGGCATTTCAAAGACGGTTGACGGTGTCAAGCTGCTCAACAACGTGTCGTTCACGCTTTCGAGGACGGACAAGGTGGCTTTCATCGGCGAGTCGGAGCAGGCTATCACGATGCTGTTCAAGATACTCGCAGAGGAGGAAGAGCCTGACGAGGGAAGCATCAAGTGGGGCGTTTCGACGTCGCGCTCTTATTTCCCGATAGACAACTCGAGCTATTTCAACGACAACGACACGACTATCGTTGACTGGCTCAGGCAGTATTCGCGCTCGGAGATAACAGACACTTATCTGCGCGGATTCCTTGGCAAGATGCTGTTCTCGGGCGACGATATATACAAGCCTGTAAAGGTGCTTTCGGGCGGTGAAAAGGTGAGATGCATGTTCTCGAGAATGATGCTGTTCGGCTCGAACGTGCTTATTCTTGACAGACCGACCAACCACCTCGACCTTGAATCAATCACGGCGGTAAACAACGGACTTGCTGATTTCAAGGGCGTAGTTATTTTTGCAACGCACGACCACGAGATCGCGCAGACGGTTGCGAACAGAGTCATCGAGATAACTTCCGAGGGTTGTCTTGACAGAATGGGAACTTACGAGGAGTTCCTCGATTTCCGCCGCGAAAGAGGAATGAAGTCGTTTATAGAGTGATACTGAGCAAAAGGGCTGTGCCGCGCGCACGGCTCTTTTTTGTGGGCGGAATGTTTCTTGACAAATAATGCTCGCGGTGGTAGAATACAGACAAAGAACACGGCAAAGGAGATGGGGGAAATGACAAAAAAGAAATGTATCCTGATTATCGCTCTAAGTACAGCGGCATTGCTTGTCAGCCTTTTTGTTTTGTACTACTTTGCTTTCCGTCAGCAGTATTTTAACGGGCAGAAACACAACACTCCCGTCACGACCGACGCAGAATATCTCAATGCAATGGATATGCGCTTTGTTTCGCACGACGGTGACCTTAAATCGCTGGGTGACGAGCTGACCAAAGCGTCATACGATACGCAAGCAAAAGGCATTGACAAATATTCGGACATAATCTCGGCGGATAATTTTAAAAAGCTCGACCCAAGGTGGGGAATAAAAACTGACGACGGTATGACAAACGAGCGGTTTGAGCTGATGAGTTCAGATGCGGTCAGCAAAGGGGATAAGGGTATCTATTTTTGCGAGCTTAGATATTCTGCCGTTTTGTCCGACGGTTCTGAAACAGGAATGAGTATTAAAGACTGTCCTATCAGAGTTTACTTTGAAAAAGAAAATGATAAATGGGTAGTCAGGAATATAGATGTGCCTATCTGATATTAAATCTCCGAGCTGCGTTTTGCGGCTCTTTTTTTATGGGCGGGTGTGTCTTGTCAAAAGATTTGCGATTTGTGTTGACATTCTTACGGGGTTGTTGTATAATATATAGTGTATTTTTGTAACTTGATGAGATTTATGAGAATATATACATTAACAATAGTGCTAATCAAAACAAAAGGTGGAAAGATAAAATGGGTTTAATGGACAAGATATTTGGCAACTACTCTAAAAAAGAGCTCAAAAAGATAGAGCCTATCAAGCAGAAGGTACTTGACCTTGAGGAAAAGTATCAGGCTATGGACAACAAGGAGCTGTCGGCTCAGACTGACGTTCTGCGCGGCAGGGTAAAAGACGGTGAGTCGCTTGACGATGTGCTTTGCGATGCACTTGCTGTCTGCCGTGAGGCTGCTTTCAGAGTGCTGGGCAAAAAGCCTTACCCTGTTCAGATCATCGGTGCTATCGTTCTGCATCAGGGACGTATCGCTGAAATGAAGACAGGTGAAGGTAAAACTCTCGTTGCTTGTCTTGCGGCTTACGCCAACTCCCTTGATGGCAAGGGCGTTCATGTCGTTACTGTCAACGATTACCTTGCAAAGTTCCAGTCGGAAGAAATGGGCAAGGTATTCAAGTTCCTTAACTGCACCATCGGCTGTGTTCTCCCCGGAATGACCAACAGCGACAAGAGAATAGCTTACAACTCAGATGTCACATACGGAACGAACAACGAGTTCGGTTTCGACTATCTGCGTGACAACATGGTTATCTACAAAAAGGACAAGGTTCAGAGAGAGCACTCGTTCGCTATCGTCGACGAGGTGGACTCTATCCTGATAGACGAGGCGAGAACTCCGCTTATCATTTCTGGTCAGGGCGACAAGTCTACTCAGCTTTACACTCTCGCTGACAGATTTGCTAAGACTCTGAAGCCTGTTACTGTCGTTGAGATGGACGACAAGGCTGACAACGACGCTCTCGGCGGTGACTACATCATTGACGAGAAGGCAAGGACTGCTACGCTTACCAGAAGCGGTGTTAAAAAGGCTGAAAAGGCGTTCAACGTCATCAACCTTATGGACACGGAGAACATGACGCTTCTGCACCACATCAACCAGGCTATCAAGGCTAACGGTACGATGCGCAAGGATATAGACTACGTTGTAAAAGACGGCGAGGTACTTATCGTTGACGAGTTCACAGGTCGTATCATGATAGGCAGACGTTTCAACGACGGTCTGCACCAGGCTATCGAGGCTAAGGAGGGCGTTGAGGTAGCAAGAGAGTCAAAGACTATCGCGACTATCACCTTCCAGAACTATTTCAGACTTTACGAAAAGCTGTCGGGTATGACAGGTACTGCGCTGACAGAGGAAGACGAGTTCAGAGAGATATATCGTCTTGATGTTATCGAAGTTCCGACCAACAAGCCTGTTGCAAGAATAGACCACCCCGACGTTATCTTCAAGACAGAAAAGGGCAAATTCAACGCTGTTATCGAGCAGATACAGGAGTGTAACGCAAAGGGACAGCCTGTACTAGTCGGTACGGTTTCTATCCAGAAGAGTGAATATCTTTCCAAGCTGCTCAAAAACAAGGGCATCAAGCACGAAGTGCTCAACGCAAAGTATCACGACAAGGAAGCACTTATCGTTGCACAGGCCGGTAAGTTCGGTGCGGTAACTATCGCGACGAACATGGCTGGACGTGGTACGGATATCATGCTCGGCGGTAACGCTGAGTACAAGGCACTCGCTCAGCTGCAGAAGGAGGGCTACTCCGAGGAGATAGCTGTTGCGGCTTCGGGTCCGTCGGTTACCGAGGATGAGGAGATACTTGCTGCAAGAAAGAGATATGAGGAGCTTTACAAGGGCTTTGCTGAGGAAGTTGCAGAGCTTGCTGACAAGGTAAGAGCGGCAGGCGGACTTTACATTATCGGTACAGAGCGCCACGAGGCAAGACGTATCGACAACCAGCTGCGCGGACGTTCGGGACGTCAGGGCGACCCCGGTGAGAGCACATTTTTCCTTTCACTTGAAGATGACCTGATGAGAGTGTTCGGCGGCGACAAGGTAACGGGCATTATGGACGCTCTTAAAGTTGATGAGAACACACCTATCCAGTCCAAGATGCTCACAAGCATCATTGAGTCCTCGCAGAAGAAGATAGAGGGCAGAAACTTCAACATCAGAAAGAATGTCCTCAACTACGACGACGTTATGAACACTCAGCGTGAAATTATCTACGGTCAGCGTCAGAAGGTGCTTGACGGTGAAGATGTTCACGATTACATTGTTAATATGATAGACCAGTATGTTGTTGATTCTGTTGACGCTTATCTGCTCGATGAGGATATCAAGGACGACTGGAACCTCACAGGTCTTAAAGAGCATCTTTCAGGCTTGTTCACGACAGAGGACGATTTCAACTACACTGTTCAGGAGCTTGACGACGTCAACAAGGAGGACATCGTAAAGCTGCTGTCTGACAGAGCGCACGAGATGTATCAGAAGCGTGAGGAGGAGCTTGGCGTTGACCTGCTTCACGAGGTGGAGAGAGTTTGTCTGCTTAAAGTCGTTGACACAAAGTGGATGGCTCACATCGACGATATGGAGGAGCTGAAAAAGGGTATCAGTCTGCGTTCCTACGGTCAGAAGAACCCTGTTGTCGAGTACCGTGTTGAAGGTATGGATATGTTCGACGATATGGTCGCATCTATCCGTGAGGACACAGTAAGAATGCTGTTCACCATTCAGGTAAGAAGAAACGAGGACGCTCCTAAGCGTGAGGACGTTTACAAGGAGAACAAAGTCCATCACAATATGACTATCCGCAAGAAAGAGAAGATCGGAAGAAACGCTCCGTGTCCTTGCGGAAGCGGCAAGAAGTATAAAAACTGCTGCGGTGCCAACAACGGCGCTGCTGCGGCTGAAAAGGAAGCAGCTGCAAAGGCAGAGGAAAATAGCGAAGAAAAAACTGAAGATTGATCGAACGTAAGGCTTGACAGGACTGTGATTATTTGCAGTCCTGTTTAAGCAGGTGTGCATTTGCATAAGGAGGATCAATTATGGCGGGTCTGGCAGCATATTTTACGATAAGTGCACTTATGGCTTTGTTTTTGTGGCTGATGGATACGTGGCTGCTGTGGGTCGTCGGATACATAGGCTTCGGTATGTTTCTGCCGCTGGCGGTCGCTTCGTGGATATCGCTCGTGGTGAGCAGAAAATGGGCTGACAAGGGCAAGCCAAAGCCGAATGTTTTTGCGATATACTCGGGCGTGACGGGCAGCTTTTTGCTGGCTGCGCTGACCTACGGCATCATTATTTACAATACTGACATCGGAACGGCAGAGGAGCGTGGGTATAGCATTATTACGCTGTTTATCCTTGTTCCGATACTGTTTATGGAGTGCCTTGTGACGACGATCTGCGCGGTGACAAGGAAAAAGCAGCCGCCTGTGCAAAGCTATGGTGCGTATGTGAACCCGCAGTTCAACGCGCCTTACGGCAACATGCAGGGCGGTATGCCTTATGGCAATGCGCCTTACAATTACCCGAACAATTATCAGGGCGGTTACCCGAACGGGAACTATCCGTACAACAATTATCCTCCGAACTATCCGAATAATTATCCGAACGGGAATTATCCTGACAACAATTTTCAGAACAACAATTACAGACAATAAAAGGGCAGGACGATGAAAGAATACACATACAAAAAGGTGGGGATTGACGACCTTGAACTGCTGGTCTCGTCGAGGGTGATGGTGCTCAAAGCGGCGAACAAGCTGCCCGAGGACACGGACATGAGCGAGATAGAAAGGCAGTCGAGGGAATACTACAAAAAGGCTTTCGCCGAGGACAGTCACACGGCTTATCTTGTGTTTGACGGCGAAAGGCTCATCGGTGCAGGCGGAATAAGTTACTACACGGTGATGCCGACCTGTGATGTGAACACGGGCAGAAAGGCGTATGTGATGAACATGTACACCGACCCCGAATACAGACGGCAGGGTATCGCTTACAAGACGCTTGACCTGCTGGTTGCGGACGCAAAGGCGCGGGGCATCGACCACATCACGCTGGAAGCGACCGACATGGGCAGACCGCTTTATGAAAAGTACGGCTTTGTGCAGATGCCAAGTGAGATGCAGCTGATGCAGGAGGAATAAAGATGGCTTCGGCAGTCAAAAAGGCGATAATTTACACGCTGATAGCTGCGGCGGCTGTTGGCGGCTGGCTGGTATCAAGCAACAATTATATTGCGTGGCTGAAATATGGAACTTGGTGTTTAAGCCTGTTTGCGATACCTGTTGCAGCAGGCTCGTGGTATCTGGTCGTTTCAGACAGGGCAAGAGAGAAAAAAGGCTCTGCAAAAAGAAACCGCAATGCAGTAATGGCTGTCTTCACAGTCATAGCTTTTGCGATGGTGTCGCTGTATTGGTTTGGCGCATATCGTGATTGGACAGCAGGGATAGGGTGGATTTTCTTTGTGCTGCCGACCTACTGTATAGAGCTTGGGATTTTTCTTCTGGCTTATGCCGTTAAGCATCTGACAGCGGACAGCGGTACGGAAAAAGTTAATAACAGCGAATTGCTGTTGAAATAATTGATATTACTAACGGAAAGGTTTGATAAAAATGTCAGCATTTAAACCGGCGGATATACTTCTGCCAAAGAACACAGATATGACCAAGTGGGCGGTAGTTGCCTGCGACCAGTACACAAGCGAACCTGAATACTGGGCTGATGCCGAGAAGATCATCGGCATCAGCAAGAGCACGCTTGACCTGATTCTGCCCGAGGTGTACCTTGAGGGCGATGACGTGGACGAGCGCATTGAAAAGATTCACGGCAAGATGAACGAGTATGTTGCCGAGGACACTTTCAGTGAGTACAAGGACGCGCTTATATACATTGAGCGCACGCAGGCGGACGGCAAGGTGAGAGCAGGCATTGTGGGTGCTATCGACCTTGAACAGTACGATTACAACAAGGGTTCAAAGAGCAGGGTAAGGGCTACCGAGGCGACTGTTGTTGAGAGGATCCCGCCGAGAATAAAGGTAAGACGCGGTGCGCCTGTTGAGCTGCCGCACATTATGATTCTTATTGACGACGATCAGAAAACTATCGTTGAGCCGCTGGCTGAAAAGAAGAACAGTCTTGAAAAGGTGTATGATTTTGACCTGATGAAAAACGGCGGTCACATCACGGGCTGGCTTATTGACAAGGACACGCAGGCAAAGCTCCTTGACACGCTTGAAAAGTTCGACTCGCAGGAGGCTTTCAGCGCACGTTACGGTTATGAGAACGAGCCTGCGCTGACGTTCGCAATGGGCGACGGAAACCACTCGCTTGCGACTGCAAAGGCGTTTTACGAGGAGCAGAAAGCACAGAACGCGGGCAAAGATATGTCGAATGCAAGGTGCAGATATGCGCTGGTTGAGATAGTTAACCTGCACTCGCCTGCGCTTGAATTTGAAGCTATCCACAGGATATGCACGGGCATTGACAGGGCAAAGCTGATGGCTGAGATGACAGAGGCTCTGGGACTTTCAAAGGAGCCGAGCGCACAGAAGATTACTGTTGTTACAGACGGCAAGCACGAGGACTTTTACATTCACAAGGAAAGCTCAAAGCTGACTGTCGGTTCTTTGCAGAATTTCCTTGACGGTTACATGAAAGCAAACGGCGGAAAGATAGATTACATTCACGGTATCGAGGTCATCGACAATCTGTCGCAGAGTGCAGATGCGCTGGGCGTGCTGCTGCCTGACATGGCAAAGTCGGAGCTTTTCCCGACGGTAATATGCGACGGCGCGCTGCCGAGAAAGACTTTCTCGATGGGTCACGCGTGGGACAAGAGATACTACGTTGAGGCAAGAAAGATAACTGACTGATGGAATACATCTACGAGACACACTGCCACACCTCGCAGGGAAGCGCCTGCGGGCGAATGACGGGCGAGGAGGCAGCGAGGTTTTACAAAGACGCGGGCTATGACGGCATCATTGTGACAGACCACTTTTTCAACGGCAACTGCGCTGTTGATCCGAAGCTCAAATGGGAGAAAAAGTGCGAGCGCTACTGTGCGGGATACCGCGAGGCAAAGCGTGTTGGCGACAAGATAGGCTTGACGGTGATGTTCGGGATAGAATACTCCTACTTCGGCACTGACCTGCTGGTTTACGGTTTGGACGAGGCTTGGCTCAAAGCGCACCCCGAGATAATGGAGATGTACGTCAAGCAGTTTATGCAGCTTGTTTACGAAAGCGGCGGGCTTATCGTGCACGCGCACCCGTTTCGGCAGGCAAGCTACATTGACACGATAAGGCTTTTCCCTTACGATGTTGACGCGGTGGAGGTTTTCAACGCGGGCAACGACTCGAAGTTTGACGAGCGCGCGAACTGGTACGCTGACAGCTACGGACTTGTAAAGGTGGCGGGCAGCGACAGGCACGGCGTTCACAGCGAGGCGAGATGCGCCACGGTTTTCAATGAAAAGCTGGGCGGCATTGATGATTATATGCGGCTGGTTCGGGCAAACAAGATAGCGCGGCTTATCTGCGAAAGATAGGCTGCGGCAGGAAATAGTTTTTTACGGCTTATGCATTTTTTGCGTGAGCCGTTATTTTTTTTCGTAACCAAAGCGGGATTTTTGCATCTTAATATACAGAGGGCAAAAAAGGAGGTCGGGAGAGGCTATGAAAAAGGTGAAAATGCTGGCGAAGATCTCGCTCAAATACTGGCTGCATCACAAACGGCGGTTTTTCACGCTGATGCTGTCGCTGGTGCTGGGCGTGAGCGCTTTGTGCTGCACGGCGCTTTTAGTTCGAAGTGAGAAAGATGCGGTGCTTGAATCGGAGCTTTACTTGCTGGGCAACTATGACATACAGATAATCGGCGCAAGCGGGGACACGGTGGAAAAGCTGCGCAAGGACGAGAATGTTATCGACATAGGCGCGCAGTACGAGCTTGGCTATGTGAAAACGGACACGGGGGCGCAGGCTTACTGTGCGGCGTTTGAGGACAAAAACGCGGAGGACATCTGCCACATGACCTGTCTGCGAGGCAGATATCCCGAAAAAGAAGACGAGGTCACGATGGACGTAGGCACGGCGAAAAGTCTTGGCGTTATGCCGTACCCCGACGAAAAGGTGACGCTTTCGCTTTACAGCCCCGACGACAAAAAGCTGGGCGAGAATGAGTTTACGCTGGTGGGCGTTTTTGACGGACAGCATGATTATCAGGGTGATGACCCGCAGGGAAAATGGCTGAGATTTCCCTATAAACTTATCGATCAGGACTTGTACAGCACGCCCAGCGTATTTTTCCACATAGGCATCAACGAGATTTTCAAAAGCGACAATATAACTATGTTTGTGCAGACTGACGCTGACGACCCGTATGTTGTTTATCAGAGCGCAAATGCGCTTTCGACGGACTATATGTATTATTCGATAGACAACGGCAGGCAGTTTGCGTATTCCTACACAATGGGTCTTGGGCAGCTCATCTGGGAAAAATATGACGGAAACACGCCCTCGAACATTGAGGCTGCGATGAAAAACGGCGACACGATAAAGGACTTTTACTCGCAGTTCATAATGCCGCTGCTGACGGTGATGATTTTTATAATAATCATTCTTTCGGTGGTGGGCTTGACGAGAAACATCATAAAGGACAGGCAGGAAAATTTTGCGGTGATGCGAAGCCTCGGGCTTGAAAAGCGGCATCTTATCGGCTACATATTCTGCGATTTTACGGTGACGGCGCTTATTTGCATTGGCATAGGGCTTGGGCTTGGAAGCGCTGCGCATATCGGCTTGATAAACTTTCTCAACGGGGCGTTTGACCTCAAGCTGAACTACGGTTTTGACTGCGTGAAGTACGTGAATGAGGTGACGTATAACCCGTATCTGCTGTCGGTGGTGACGATACTTATCTGCGTTGAAGTTTCGGTGCTTATCGCGATTTTCTCGTTCAGAGGAAAGACGCCTGTGCAGATGTTTGCAGAGGGCAAGCCGCGCAGGCGGAGATTTCACAGGGCAAAGGCTGCGGGCAGATACCGCAGCTGGAAATGGCTGCTTGTGCGCCGCATAAAGCTGCGCAATCTGCGTATCGCGGTGATTAGTATTATCGTGATGAGCGTGGCGCTGACGGGGTACACTTATTTTCAGGCGTTTGCTGACAGGCAGAACAACGACCTTTACTGGGAGAAGAAAAACAGCGGCTTGGATTACTGGGATTACAGCGCTAAGACAGACGATGGCAACAGGTATCTGTTCGGCATAGAGAACCACCACGAAAACGGCGTGACGGTCAGCGATTATCAGAAGCTGAAAGAGCAGGATTTTGTAGACGACAGCTTTGCGCTGGCGGCGGTAAGCTCGACGAGGCTGAGCTTTGCACAAGGCGCTCTTGACGACAAGGCGCAGAGGGACTTTAAAAAGTTTGAGCTGAAAAAGTATGCGGACACCGACACCGAAAACGCTCACGAATTTGACATTGCCCAGAAAGAGAGCGAGGAGGCTATGATAGAAAAGATAGGCTACGATAAGACCGACCTTATCTATGCCTGCCCGAGCGTTGCGCTGTTTGATGACGCGCTTGATGAGCTGGACAAGTTCGTTGTTGACGGAAAGATTGACAAGCAGAAGCTAAAAGACGGCAGCGAGGTGCTGCTTGTCATGGACATCACCAACAAGATAAAGTTTGAAAATCTGTTCAAGGCGGGAGACAAGCTGCCGCTGTCGGACGTTGTGCTGAATGAAAAGGAAGAAAAGATAGATTTTAATAACCTCAATGTTGACGAGCTTGGCGAGCCTGCTTATCAGAAGAAGGTCAAGAACTATGAGGGTAATGAGACTGAGGAACGCTCATATGCGATAGGCAAGCGAAAGGATATAAACGTTAAGATAGGTGCGGTGCTTATACTTGACCTTGATGTTGCGCACAAGTACATGGCGGAAGCGGCAAGCGGCGACTGTGGATTGAACGTATTCTGTGCGCCCGAGTCGTTCAAGGCGTGGGGCATTGGCGAGCGCAATCTTTCGCAGGTGTATATGAAGCTGACGGGCGAGTCGGAGATAACGAGGGCTGATGTTTACTGGTACAGCCTTATGGCTGGTGCAAGGGGAGTTGAGACGAACTCGACCGCCGAGATAAGCGCCAAGATGGACAGGGGCAAGAAAAAGATAATGTGCGTTTACTACTCGATGATAGTTATTGTGACGCTGACCGCCGCGGTGATGATAGCGATAACGCTGTACACGGATATCCGTATGCGCTCGCGAAAGTTCGCTATGCTGCGCGCCTGCGGAATGACGACGAGGCAGATAATGTTTATGATATGGCGGCAGAACATAATCTATCCTGTCATTGGCGGCATATGCGCTGTGTTCCCTGTGAAATGGTGTCAGATGTTCCTCGAATATGTTCAGGATAAGATAGTAAGCGGTGAGTGGATAGCGGAAAACGGAAGTTGGAAGCACGAGTGGGCATACGACGTGCCGTTTAACTATGACCTGTTCGATTACAACGTCAAGCGCACGCTGCTGATAATTTTTGCGGTTTATGTGGTGATAATGCTGCTGGTGACGCTGCCGCAGATGAGGTTCATCAGAAAGCAGTCCATTGTGCAGGAGATTGAGAGGTCGAGCTTCTGATGGGCGGGGTTGCAATTTTAAGGATTTGTGATAGAATGGAACTGAAAGAACTGATTAGGCAGGTGCTGTGGCAGATGTACCAGAGCAGCCTGCAGAACGCGGCGGGACTTGAACGGGTGGACGCTGTGGTTGAAAATGCTATCGGAAAGGAGGGCGGTGAAGATGCAGATGGTGGAGCTTGCTCAGGCGGTGCGGGCAGCACGCTCGGGTGACAAGGGAGCTGTGGAAGCGCTGTACAGGCATTACCGCAAGCGTTTGTGGTTTTTCGTGTGCAGGAATATAGATTCGCAGCAGGCGGCAGAGGACATTGTTTCGGACAGCTTTCTGACGTCGATAGAAAAGCTGTCGGAGCTGCGCTGTGACGAGGCGTTCGGGTCGTGGCTGTACTCGATAGCTTACCGAAAGTGTTTGCAGCACACGCAGAGTGAGGCTGGGCTGGCACGCTTTGACAGCGACAGCGAGCTTGAAAGCAGCATTGACCAGAGCCATCTTTGCGAGACTGTGAAGCTGCCCTGTGACCTTATCGAAAGCGAGGAGACAAGGCGGCAGCTGCGCGGGGCGATAGAGAGCCTAAAGCCTGATATGCGCACGGCGGTGATGATGTATTACTTTGAGCAGATGAGCGTGGCAGAGGTCGGCGAGGTGCTTGGCATAAGCGAGAACGCTGCAAAGCAGAAGCTGTTTCGCGCGCGGAAAAAGCTGTGCGCAAGGCTTGAAAGGTTTTTCAAGGACAGCGGGATGCTGTGCGCCGTGCCGCTGGGGGCAGCGATAGAGGCGGCTTTCCCGAAGGGGTACTCTGCGGCGGCAGGCTCGGCGGTAAAGGTCGGGTTTGCGGTGAGGATAGCGGGGCTTTCCGCGGCGGCTGTGATAGCGGTGGGTGCTCCGCTGGCGATGAGCAGCTATTGCAGGATGGGAGATTACCGCCCGAACAGGAGCATTACTGCGCAGGACGACGCTGTTTTTAAAGAGGCTGAACAGACGATTGCTGAGATGCAGGGAAAGGGCTTTGAATACTGTGCTCAATACAGCGCGGCGCTTTTGCAGGCAGGCGGCGAAGGGCAGCGAGTTTCCGAGAAGGATGCGACCTGCGACATCGGCATAGCGAAGCTGTTTTCTGAGCATAAGGCGGACTGGAACATTTCGCTTTGCGGCGAGATAGAGGAAAGCTCGGCGGACAGGCTGAAAATGAAGTTTGACAGGATGTTTTACGAGCCTGAGCTTTACAGCGAGGCGGCTGGCGGCGGTGTGTTTTACAGGCTTTACATTCGCAGGCAGGGATACATCTGCGGCGAGGAGGGAAAGTACATCTGCGTTGAGCTTTTCGCGCAGGGCGGTGACATCACGGACAAGCTGCGTTCAGTGAGGACGGCGGGCGACGAAACGTGCGTGAGCAACAGCCACATCAAGCGCAGGGTGAGATATCTGCCAAACGGCAAGACGGAGCTGGACATCACGCCTGAGAATCTGATGCCCGGCTATGAAAGGGTGGAGCTGACGGCGGCGGCTTATGATGACGAGCAAAAGCGCGCGCCTGCGTGCCTGATGAGTATTGATGGGCAGAAAGACAAGCACATCACGGGCGGCGAAAATTACACGCTGGACAACAGCCTGCTTGCAAAGGGCAAGGGCTGGCACATCATTATTGACACGGACAAGCCGCACTGCACGAGCATAAGGCTGAGGATAGATTATCTGCGCGGGCTTTCGGAGGCACAAACGGAGCGCTTTTCCACGACGATAACTGTGCAGATACCGACGGCGGAGGGAGGCTGACAGATGGAGATTCAGATAAAAACGCGAGGGTTGACGAAGCAGTACAAGATGGGGACGCAGGTGGTGGACGCGCTGCGGGGCGTTGACCTTGACATCGAGAAAGGCTCGTTTACGGCAATTTCGGGGACAAGCGGGAGCGGAAAGTCCACGCTTTTGCACATGCTGGGGTGTCTTGACAAGGCGACCTCGGGCGAGGTGTACATTGGTGACATAAAAGTTACTGAAACCAAGGACAAGCGGCTTGCGAAGATACGCCGCGAGAACATCGGGTTTGTGTTTCAGAAGTTTTGTCTTGTGCCTGAGCTGACGGTGACGGAGAACATTGTTGTTCCTGTGCTGCTGTCAAACAGGCGTCCTGACACGGCTTACATTGACGAGCTTTGCGATATACTCGGCTTGTCGGACAGAAAAGGGCATTTGCCGTCGGAGCTTTCGGGCGGTCAGCAGCAGAGGTGCGCTATCGCGAGGGCGCTTGCGAACGACCCGCAGATTGTGCTTTGCGACGAGCCGACGGGAAACCTTGACAAGAAAACGGGCGAGGAGGTCATCTCGCTTCTGCACGAGGTGAACAAAAAGTACAGCAAGACGGTGCTTATTGTGACCCATGACCCTGACATTGCAAGCGGTGCAGACCGCACGATACGCATTGAGGACGGGCAGATAAAGCAATAAAAATCAGCCGATACCAGCATTGATTTGCAGGTATCGGCTGTGCTTATGTGTGCTTATTTGCCGAGAATTTGTTTTATCATATCCTCGGAGATAAGGGCTTCGCCGCCGAAGGACACGGAATTTGTCGCGCCGATTTGTTTAGCATACGCTTGTGCGTTTGCGGTGCGCATATTCACGGTGAGGATAAGCGGGCTGTGATATTTATACGCCAGTGCGCCGCCGCAGAGTCCGTCGGGGTAGTTGTTGCCGTAGGCGAGGCAGATGGTCGGCGGGTTGTCAAAATACTTTTGTGCGACGAGCACGGAAGTTTCGTATCTGCTTGAACCGCCGAGGCGTGTGACAGACTTGAACTTATAGCCTGTTTTTATTGCGCTTGCGATTCCCTCGCTGACAGCGCCCTTGCCGCCGACGATGGTGGCTGTGCTGAAGCTTGTCTGGGACAGGTACTTTTGCTGATCCGCAGTCAGACTATTGGCGCTTCCTGCAACGAGGAAGATAGGTTTGCCGACGGCTGATGCGGAGAGTGCATCTGCAAAGGATATGCCCGATGCAACCAGCAGTTCGTCAGCGCTGACGCCCGTTTCTTTGAGCACCTCGATATTTGTGAGGTAGCGGTTTTTGCCCGCGAGGCGCTTGACCTTGAAGCCGCTGAGCTTGGTTTCAAGGGCGGAGTCCACTGCGCCTGTGCCGCCGACGATATAGACGGTGGCGTTCGGTGCGGCGTTTGCCTTGATGTAAGCCACGAGGGTATCCATGCGCTTTGCGTTGTTGATGTTGAGCAGGATAGGCGCGCCCTTGACGCTGGACAGGTAGGTCGCTGAAAGTGCGTCGGCAAAGTCCATTCCCGAGGCGACAATGATGTTCTTGAACGCTTCGCCGCCGTTTTCCTCTTTAAGTCTGTCGGCAGTTTTGAACGAGGTGTCGAAGCGGTCGGTGCCCGCGATTCGCAGGCTGAGCTTTTCGCCCGGCTCGTTTTCGGTATTGCCGCAGACGGAGCATGTTCTGAATCTGCCGCCCGGGGAGATAACTGTCGGCAGGACAGTCACCCAATCGCCGTATTTGTGCGATGCAAGCGGCGTGATGTTATCCTTGTAGGAATACTTGCAGACGGTGCAGGTATGCTCGGTGTAGCCCTGCGCGGTGCAGGTGGCAGCGACAGTTCTGTGTGCAAAGTCGTGCGCTGTTTTTTCGACGGTTCTCGTCTCGGAGAAGCCGCAGCGAGAGCAGGTCTTTTTGGCTGTGCCCTCTGTGGTGCAGGTGGGCTGAACGGTGGTCGTCCATTCGCTCATAGCGTGACCAAGCTCGGTTTTGTAGCTGTCGGTTTTGCTGTAAGAGCAGTTGCGGCAAGTCCACCTTGTATAGCCCTGTTCGGTGCAGGTCGGGTCAACGACCGTCTGTACAAGGCTGTGTTCCAGCTTGTCGATAGGCTTTGTTTCGCTGGCGCCGCAGGCTGAGCAGGTGTGCTTTGAGATGCCCTCCGCGGAGCAGGTCGGCTGGGTGGTGGTAGTCCATTCGCCGAAGGAGTGACCGTTTGCAGGTTTGATATTTTCGGTCTTGGTGTCGCCGCAGTTTTCGCAGGTATAGAGGTCATAGCCCTGCTCGGTGCAGGTCGGGTCAACTGTCCTTGTATACTTGAAGGAGTGTGACAGCTTTTCTATCGGCTGTGATTCGGTCTTTGAGCACTTTGAGCAGGTGTGTATCTGCAAGCCTTCCTTTTTGCAGGTCGGCTGGACAGTCGTAGTCCACTCGCCGAAATCGTGACCTGATGCGGAGACTTTATTTCTGTGCTCGTACTGGTCGCAGTTTGCGCAGGCGTAGAGGTCGTAGCCCTCCTCCTCGCAGGTAGGTGCGACGGTCTTTACAAAGACGAGCTGGTGCTCGAGCTTGGCAATCGGGCGGGACTCTGTCTTTTCGCAGACAGAGCAAGTTCTTGTTTCAGTGCCCTCTTTTGAGCAGGTGGCTTGCTCGGTGGCAGTCCATGCGCTCCAGCTGTGACCGCTTGGCGTGGTGTAATCGACTTTAAGCACATAGCCGCAGGCGGAGCAGGTGAACTGGGTATAGCCCTGTTCGGTGCAGGTCGGCGGGATTACTGCGCCTGTCTGGGAATACTTATGCCCCTGCGCGGTGATGGTCTGTGTCTCTGCTGTGCCGCAGACGGAGCAGCTGTGAGTCTGCACGCCGTCAGAGGTGCAGGTGGCAGGGGTAGTTATGCTCCACGAGCCCCAGCTGTGACCTTTTGCGGGGGTGTAGCTGCCTATCATTTCGTCGCCGCAGCGTGAGCAGGTATAGTGTGTATAGCCCCGCTCGGTGCAGGTGGCGCCGACTACCTTGCCTGTGTAGGCGTGACCGAGCGGTGCGTCGCCGTACTCGGTGTAGGTGTCGCCGCAGATAGAGCATTTATAGACCTTTTCGCTCCTGTCGGTGCAGGTGGCTTCCTTGGAGCTTTGAAGCGTATAGTTGTGGCTGACGGTCAGCGAACGCGCGTTTGTGCAGACGTAGGCGTTCTGCCAATACTCCTGCGTGGAGTAATAGATGGAGATATACTGTCCGCTGTCCTCGGGTTCGGCGTCGATTTTGAAATAGTGATTTGTATTTGTGCTGTTTTGCTTATCGAACTCGGGCGAGGAGAGGGAGCTGTATGTCTTTTTGCAGACATAGCCGCCGTTTTCGTCCTTGACAATCTGGCACAGCGCTGAGCTTTCCATTGAATAGTATGGTCTGTAAATCTCGAAGGTTACCTGTGTGCCCTCGGTGACCTTTGAGGCTGACGGGGTCAGGTAGTTGTACTGGCAGTACATATCATCTGTGTACTCGTATTGGATTTTTATCTTATTGAGCAGCCCTGCGGTGTCCGCGAATTTGACGGGGACATCAGACGGGTTGACGCTGTTGTAGAAGCAGCTGCCGTTTTCGTCGAGCTGCCAAGCACCTGCGGTTCTGACCTTGGCGGTGCTGCCGAACTCGTTGGTTATGGTGACATAGTGCGGCAGGCAGGCGCCCAGCTTTTTGAGGGCATCGGTACTGTCAAAGGTATCGTTGTAGATAAGTATTTTATTGAAGTTAAGACCGGCTTTGGTTATTGCACTTGCGGCGTAGTCTTTAAGCTCGAAGAACTTGACGGTGTACTGTATCTGTGCGGCTTTTGAGGTCGCTTTGTCTTTAAGACCTTTGACAACGACCTTATAATTGCTGTCGTAGCGTTTGGTCGTGGCGTTGTAATCTGACGGCTGTACAAAGCCGAAGAAGGAATCACCTTCAAAATTGAGCTTGCCGTTGGCGGTGGTGCAGGAATAGCTTGCGTTTGTGGTCAGGTTGGTGACGGTCACGGTGATATCCGACTGCTTTGAATAGGTCACCTGTGAGCGGTCGATGCCGACAGACCACGCGCTCTCAGTCGGGTAGATGCTCGACGAAGGGTTATAGCTGGGCGACGGGAAGGCATAGAACGGGTTGCGGCTGGAAACGGACGTGGTGTAGTCATATTTGCCGATGCCGATAGTGCCGCAGTAGCCGAACTGCTGGTCGATATGGTCCGGGTGTATCAGGGCGATACGGTGACCGAGCGCGCCCCAGCTTTTTGTGCTGAGGTTATAGCCTTCGTTCATCCAGCCTGTTACTGCGCCAAGCGGAGTATATCCCCAGGCGAGAATATTATGGTCGAGCGCAAAGCCTTTATCCCATAGCGTCTGTGACATATCGGCAGGCTTTGAGCTCTGGCTGATGGTGTGGTTGAACTCAAAGTTTCTGTCGAGAGCCTGATATTGCAGCGACGGGGTTTGCTCGCAGGCTGCGGACAGCGGCTGGCTGCCGACGAGCCAGCGGTAGAAGCTGGTCATTTCCTGCATACAAAGCAGGGTATCGTCGGTGAGAACGCCCTCGTTATAGGGATTTTTCACAGACGCGGCAACGGTGTAATAGGTCGACTCGTCGCCGTCGGCGTAGCTTTTGCCTGCATAAAAGGCGTCGGTATATTTCTTGGCGACTATTTCGGGTGTGCGGGTCGCAAAGTCCGACATTGTGTCGCCGTCAAAGACAACGGTTTCCGCCGCGTTTGCGGAAAAAGAGAACATAGACATTATCCCGTCGGCAGACTGCGGGGTAAGCGCGCCGCCCGTTGTGAGCAGAGCCGCGGATAATATCAGCGATGTGAGCTTTTTAAACATATGTATACCTCCGATAAGGCAGAATGTCGCATATATATTAGTAGTATACCATATTTTTGGGTTTTCCGTCAACGTTTTTATGTACAATTTCAACAAAAGCCTTTTAGCCAACATTAACAATATGTTCAAAATAATATCGAATTCGCAATCAATTTTTTCACGGAGTTTTCATTTTAGTTTAAGTTAAATTTTAGCTTGTGCGGTTATACTTTAAACATAGACAAGAACAAAGCAGTTTTTACCCCGACTGCTTTTTACCGAATATACCGCAAGGTACGGGTATTTGTCATTAATGATTTCTCTCTCCCCCTATTACGAAAAAAGCCGCAGAGCATTGCCAAGACTCTGCGGCTTTTTTGTTGTTTATGTTGCGGCGAACTGCGAGTTGTAAAGCTCGGCATAGAAGCCGCCTTTTTGCATAAGGGATTTGTGGTCGCCCTGCTCGACGATATGACCGCCGCGCATAACGATGATGTTGTCCGCCTCTTTTATGGTGGACAGGCGGTGGGCGATGATAAAGCTCGTTCTGCCCTGCATGAGCTTTGCAAAGGCGTTCTGGACAAGTATCTCGGTTCGCGTGTCGATAGATGACGTTGCCTCGTCGAGAATGAGCATTTCGGGCACGCAGAGCATAACTCTTGCGATGCACAGAAGCTGGCGCTGACCAGCGGAGAGGGTCGCATAGCTGTCCGAAATGACCGTATCGTAGCCCATTGGCAGACGCTTGATAAAGCCGTGACAATAGGCGGCTTTGGCGGCGGCAATAATTTCCTGCTCGGTGGCGTCGGGCTTGCCGTAGGCGATATTTTCGCGGATAGTGCCCGTTTTTAGCCACGTTTCCTGCAGGACCATTGCGTAGCCCGAGCGCAGAGACTGCCTTGTGATGTTGCGGATATCCTCGCCGCTGACGCAGATAGCGCCGCTGTCCACGTCGTAAAAGCGCATAAGCAGGTTTATCATTGTGGTCTTGCCGCAGCCTGTTGGTCCGACGATGGCTGTGCGCTGACCTTTTTTAACGTGCAGGTCAAAGTGCTCGATAAGCGCCTTATTCGGCACATAGGAGAAGCTGACGTTGGTGACGTCCACGCTGCCGTCAAAGTCGGTGATGACTTTGAGGTCTTTGTCGGAACTTTCCTGCGTTTCCTCGATAAGCTCAAAGACTCTGTGGGCTGAGGCGAGGGCGCCCTGAAGCTCGGTGATGACGCCCGAAATTTCGTTGAACGGCTTGGTATACTGATTGGCGTAGGTCAGGAAGCTGGACAGCTGACCGACGGTTATTCCGCCCGAAAATGCCGTAAACGCGCCGACTATGCCGACGCCTGTGTAGACAAGACCGTTGACGAAGCGGGTGGTGGGGTTGGTGAGGCTGGAAAAGAAGATAGCCTTTACGCTGACCTGTGAGAGCGCTTTGTTAGCCTCCTCGAAGCGTTCCTGCGCCTGCTGTTCATAGCCGAAGGCGGCGACGGTTTTCTGCTCGCCTGTCATTTCTTCGACAAGGCTGGTCAGCTCGCCTCTTGCGACGGACTGTTTATGGAACAGCTTGTAGGTGTTGCGTGACACAAAACGCGCGACGAACAGCGAAAGGGGAGTTATCAGCACAACGACAAGGGTTATCTTAACGTTTATCGTCAGCATGAAAATTAGTGTGCCGAAAATGGTGCAAAGCCCTGTGAAAAGCTGTGCAAAGCCCATAAGCAAGCCGTCGGAAATCTGTTCGACGTCGGTGATGACACGGCTGATGATGTCGCCGTGAGGGTGGGAGTCGATATAGGAAAGCGGGAGCTTTTCCAGCTTTTTAAACGCGGCGTTTCGCAGGTCGCGCACGACGTTGAAGGTGACCTTGTTGGTGCATAAGGTCATAAGCCACTGGGAAATCGCTGTGACGGCGACGAGCACCAGCAGGGCTATGATTATCGGCACGAGGCGGTCAAAATCCACGTCGCCCTTTGTGACGATAACGTCGACGCCCTTGCCTATGAGTATCGGCGCGTAGAGGGTCGCGGCGACGCTGATGAGCGCAAAGAGCATTGCCAGAACCAGCAGTGCCCTGTACGGTTTTGCGTAGGCAAGCAGTTTTTTCAGCGTTTTGCGGGCGCTTGTTTTTTTTGCGGGCAGGCGGTTATCAGCCATACTGTGCCACCTCCTTTTCGGAGAGCTGGGACAGGCATATCTCCTTATAGACATCGCAGCTGCGGAACAGCTCGGCGTGAGTGCCGATACCTGCGGTCTTGCCGTCCTCGAGGACGATTATCTTATCTGCATTTCTAATCGAGCTTATGCGCTGGGAGACGATGAAAACGGTCATGCCCTGCGTTTTTTCGGCGATTGCCTTGCGCAGTGCGGCGTCGGTGACGAGGTCGAGGGCAGAGGCGGAGTCGTCAAGAATGAGTATTTCGGGTTTGCCGACGAGGGCGCGGGCGATAGTCAGTCGCTGGCGCTGACCGCCCGAGAGGTTTTTGCCCTGCTGGAGAATCTCGAAGCCGAGCTTGCCCTGTTTTTGCTGGACAAAGTCCTTTGCCTGCGCGATTTCGAGGGCTTGCCAGATGTCGTCGTCGGTGGCGTTTTCGTCGCGGAAACGCATATTGTCGCGGACAGTGCCCTTGAACAGCACCGCTTTCTGCGGAACTATGCCTATCTTGCTGCGCAGCTGTGCGAACGGGTAGGACTTGACGTCGGTGCCGTCGACGAGCACGCTGCCCGAGCTTGTATCGTAAAAGCGCGGGATAAGGTTCACAACTGACGATTTGCCCGAGCCTGTGCCGCCGATAATGCCGATGGTTTCGCCCTTTGCGGCGGTGAAAGAGATGCCCTCGAGGGTGTTTTCGCCTGCACCTGAATATGCGAAGCTGACGCCGCGGAACTCGACTGTGGGAGCTTTCGGGTCTGCGGTGACGGTGGTGTTGCCGTCGTCGGAAATGGTCGTGGACACGTCAAAGACCTCGTTGATACGGGCTGAGCAGGCGTACATTTTGGTGATGTTGGTCACCAGCAGTGCCACTGCGAGAAGCGCGAGAAGAATCTGATTCATATAGTTGAGCAGGGCAATGACCTCGCCCTGTGTTATGCTGCCCGTATCGACGGATTTGCCGCCGAACCAGAGTATTGCGGCGATGGCGAGGTTGACTAAAACGTAGGTGGCAGGGTTCATCACGGCGGATATCCTGCCTGCGACTATCTGCATTCTGCGAAGCTGCTCGGCGTTTTTCTCAAACTCCTGCTGCTCGTCCTTCTGGCGGGAAAAGGCTCTTATTACCCTTGTGCCGACGAGGTTTTCAGAGGTCAGCAGATTGGTGCGGTCGAGCGTTTTCTGCACGCGTTTGTAGCGCGGGATAGTTGCGGACATTATTTTATAGATAACGAACGCGAGGGCGGGCGAGATGAGCAGGAAAATGAGCGTGAGCTTTACCGAAATGGTGAACGCCATTATCACTGAGCCGAGGACGATGAACGGCGAGCGCAGGAAAAGGCGCAGAATCATATTCACGCCCGTTTGTGCCTGATTGATGTCCGAGGTCATTCGGGTGACGAGAGTGTGGCTGCCGAGCTTGTCAATTTCGGTGTAAGACAGCGTGCCGATGTGCTTGAAAAGGGCTGTGCGAAGCTCCTGTCCGAAGCCGACAGAGGCTTTGGCTGCGAAATACTGCGCGGTGAGCGAGCAGGTCAGACCGAGCACGCCCAGCAGTACGAGTATGCCGCCGCGCCATAGGATATATGATGCGTCCTCGTTTTTTATGCCTGTGTCGATGATGTCCGCCATTATCAGCGGAACGGCAAGCTCAAAGCAAGCCTCTATCAGCTTGAACACAGGTCCGAAGATGCTTTGTATTTTATAATGTTTCAGATATTTTGCGAGTCTGAACATTGGTTTGCTCCTTGATTTGATATGCAAAAAAGCGGAGAAAGCTCTCCGCCTTGTTTGTTATTTTCTGCTGAAAAATGCCTTTATGCGCGCCCACAAGCCTTTCTTCTGTGGCTGTGGTGGCACAGGCGGGTCGATAGGCTGTGCGTACTGCACAGGCTGCGGCTGGGCTGCCTGCTGGACAGGCGGCTCGGTTGGCTTTAAGCTCTGCACCTGCGGCTGAACGGTCTGTTCGGACACTGCCTCCTCGGCTGGCTGTTCCTGCGCAGGTTCTTGCTTTGGAACGGCTTCCTTAACAGGTTCAGGCTGCACGGGTGGTGTAATTGTTACGGCAGGCTTTGGAGTCGGTTCAGGCTGAACAGGTTCAGCGGGTTTTACAGGCTCGGCTGGCTGCACAGGCTGCGCGGGCTGTTCGGTGACAGCGGGTGCTGCCTCGTATGCCATTGCGATAAACTTTTCCTGCGCGCTGCATTTTGCGCTGCTGTTGACGGCTCTTTCGTAGATGCCGTCAGAGTTCATCACTCTTGCCTTGACATTGTCATGAAGTTGGATATCAAAGTATTCGAGCACACGCTGCTTTATTTTAGCGTCAAGCAGCGGAACGCCGACCTCGACACGCCTTGTGGTGTTTCGTGTCATATAGTCCGCACTGGAGATATAGACCTGTTTTCTCACGCCTGCGCCGAATATGTAGATTCTCGAATGTTCAAGGAATCTGCCGACGATAGAACGGATGCGGATGTTTTCCGAAACGCCCTCGACGCCTGCGATAAGGCAGGAGATGCCTCTGATGACAAGCTCGACCTTAACGCCCGCCTGTGAGCACTCTATGAGCTTGTCGATTATGACCTTATCGGTCAGGGAATTGAGCTTTGCGCCGACATAGCCGTCACCGCCTGCTTTTGCAAGGGCGATTTCGTTGTCCATAAATTCAAGGACCTTGTTTTGCAGGCACTTTGGCGCGACAAGCAGCGTTCTTGCGCTTTCGACGAGAGTGCCCATACTGAGCGCTCTGAACACGTCGACTGCGTCGTTTGCGATGTCGCTATTCGAGGTCATAAGGCAGAAGTCGGTATACAGCTTTGCGGTCTTTTCGTTATAGTTGCCCGTGCCGACCTGCACGGTATATTTTGCCTCGCCGCTGTCGTTTCGCGTGATAAGGCATAGCTTTGAATGAACTTTCATTTTCGGCGGTCCGTAGATAACGTGGCAGCCCGATTCTTCAAGGGCTTTTGACCAGCCGATGTTGTTTTCCTCGTCAAATCTTGCGCGCAGTTCGACGAGCACAACGACCTCCTTGCCGTTCTCGCTGGCTTTGCAAAGCGCGCGCACGACCTTGGAGTTCTTTGCGACTCTGTAAAGAGTCATTTTTATCGACACGACCTGACTGTCCTCGGCTGCTTCGTTGAGAAGCCTGATGAACGGGTCGATGGATTCGTATGGATATGACAGGAACAGGTCGCGCTCGTCGATCTGCGCTATCATTGGTTTGTTCGGGTCTATGTCGGGTGAGCGCTGCGGCTCGAACTTTTCAAAGAACATAGACTTTTTATCGGACGCTTTGTCGAAAATGTCGCCGACGTAGGACAGGTCAAGCGGTGCTTTTTCGACGAACACCTGCTTTCTTGCAAGCTCAAGTCTTTCGCAGAGAATGTCTGTCAGCTCGTCGGAAATCTGCTTTGAAAGCTGCATACGCACGGGGCAGAGCCTTTTGCGCTTGCTTATCGCAACGGACACGTTCTGTCTGAAATCAAGCTCGGAGTCGTAGCTTTCGTCCACGTCGATATCGGCGTTGCGGGTGATGCGCATAAGCGCTTTTTCCTCTATCTTGTAGTTTTCAAAAATCTCCTGCGCATAGTGGGAGATGATGTCCTCAACGAGAACGAAGCTGATATCGCTGCCCTCGTCGTTCGGCAGAAAGACCACTCTTTTGAATTTATCCGTGCAGGAAATCATTCCGAGAGATTTGCTGCCCTTGGCGGAGAGCTTTGTGATAACGTATATGGATTTGTTCACAAGGAACGGGAACGGGTGGCGCTTGTCGATGATATTTGCGTTGATGAACGGCTTTACCTCGTAGGCATAGTAGCCCTCGACAAACTCGGCTTCAAGACGTGTGAGGTCTTTGACAGATTTATGGTGTATGCCTTTGAGCGAAAGCTCTTTTATCAGCGCTTTGAACGACTCGTCACGCACTGCGGCAAGCTCGCGGACGCGGCTGAATATCGCGCTGAGCTGCTCTGACGGGCGCAGCTTGGTCTTGTTGTCCTTCTGGTCGTCGTCGTCAAGCGATGCGTCGTAAAGCGAGCCGACACGCACCATAAAGAACTCGTCGAGGTTGCTTGAATATATCGACTCGAACATCAGCCTTTCAAGCAGCGGAACTTTCTCGTCCTGCGCTTCCTCGAGCACGCGCTCGTTGAATTTGAGCCACGAAAGCTCACGGTTGTCAAACACCTTTTTGCCCATACCTGTCCCTCCTTTCATTTTGGTTTATTATCGTTAATACAATTGTAATACAAATTTACATAAAAGTCAAGTTGATCCGCCTTATTCTTCCCAGTTCAGGCTGCGCTTGACAGCCTTGTCCCAGCCTGCACGCAGGGCTTTGCGCTTGGCGGACTTCATTGCGGGTGCAAACTCCTTGAAGCTGCCCGAAATCTGCATGATCTGCTCGAACGAATCCCATATGCCGCAGCCGAGACCTGCGAGGAAAGCTGCGCCCGTGGCGGTGGACTCGACGTTTTCCGGGCGGATAATGGGTTTGCCGAGGATATCCGACTGGAACTCCATAATAAAGTCGTTTGCAGATGCGCCGCCGTCGACACGGATAGTGTTGAGGCTGTCTGTGTCCTTGACCATTGCGTCGATAACGTCGGCGGTCTGGTAGCAGATAGCTTCGAGGCAGGCGCGGACGATATGCGCTCTTGACGAGCCGCGGGTCAGACCGAAGATGCTGCCGCGGGCGGTCGGATCCCAATATGGAGTGCCCAGACCGACGAATGCGGGCACGACGTACACTCCGCCCGAATCCTCGACGCTGCGGGCGAGGCTTTCAGACTGGGCTGCGGTGTCAATCATTTTAAGCTCGTCGCGCAGCCATTTGACTATCGCGCCCGAGACGAACACCGAGCCTTCGAGGGCATAGCTTATCTTTCCGCCGATGCCCCAGCCGATAGTTGTCAGCAGACCGCTGCCGCTTTTGACAGGCTCTTTGCCCGTATTCATCAGCAGGAAACCGCCTGTGCCGTAGGTGTTTTTGACGTCGCCTTTGTGGAAGCAGCACTGTCCGAACAGGGCAGCCTGCTGGTCGCCTGCGCAGCCGCAGATGTTTATTTCCGCGCCGAAAAGGGACTTTTCAGTCGTGCCGATAAGACCGCTTGAATCAACGACTTTGGGCAGGATACACTTTGGTATGCCAAGCAGACCGAGAATCTCCTCGTCCCATTCGAGCGTATGGATATTGAAAAGCATTGTGCGCGATGCGTTGGAATAGTCGGTGGCGTGGGTCTTTCCGCCTGTTAAGTTCCATATCAGCCAGGTGTCCACCGTGCCGAAAAGCAGTTCGCCTGCGGCGGCTTTTTCCTTTGCGCCCTCGACGTTATCGAGTATCCACTTGACTTTTGTGGCGGAAAAGTAGGGGTCAATAAGCAGACCTGTTTTGTCGCTGAAAAACTTTTCAAGACCCTGCTCGGAGAACTTAGCGCAGATATCGGCAGTTCTTCTGCACTGCCAGACGATAGCGTTATAGACGGGTTTGCCAGTGTTCTTATCCCAGATTATCGTCGTCTCACGCTGGTTGGTCACGCCGATAGCGGCGACTTCCTCGGGGGAGATGCCTGCCTTTTTTATGGCTTTCTGCGCGACTTCAAGCTGGCTGTTCCAGATGTCCATAGGGTCGTGCTCGACCCAGCCGCTTTTGGCAAAAATCTGCGGGAACTCTTTCTGGCAGCAGGAGAGCTTCTCGCCGTTTTCGTTGAAAATAAGTGCGCGTGATGATGTTGTGCCCTGGTCGAGTGAAAGTATGTATCTGCTCATAGTTTTTCCTTTCTTAAAGAGGCTATCCCTTTATCGGCTCGTCGGAGAAGCGGCGGGTCTTGTACTCTATTTTGTCGCCCTCTTTGAGCGCTTCCCATTTTTCAAGGGTGTATTCGACTTTTTGCTCGTTGCCCTTATCGTCTTTGATGACCGCCCAATACTTGCCTGTTCTTGCGCCCTGGCGCTTATCGCCGTAGGTCGGTGACTGCACGTCTTTTGGCAGGTCGGTTTCCGCCCAGGTCGGCTCGTGGTCGGTGCCGCTTGTTGTCAGCGGCGTTATGGCATTCCATCGGTCGATATCGTAATAATACTTGGTGTCGTAGATAGGCTCCTGCCGATAGACAGGTTCTTTATAGGTCTTTTCCTCGTAGACGGTCTTGTAGCGCGGCTTTTTGACCTCTTTGAACTGACCGTTGCCCAGGTCTTTATACTCGACGTCGTAGCCGTCCTTGACCTTTTTGGCGACTTTTTTGGTCTTGGTCTCGTAGTGGTCAAGTACCTTTTTGTACGACCGCACCTCGCGGTTGGACGAGACGAGCGAGCCGCCGCTTGGCACGTTCCAGCCGCTGTCATGGCACCGCTGGAACTCCTCGACGGTGATGCTCTGTTCCCACTCAAAGCCTGTTACTTCGCCCTCGCGGGTGACGGGCTGGAAATACCAGTTGCCGACCACGATGACAAGTATCATGAGAATGAGACCTATCAGCGCCGATTTGTAGCTTTTCTTCTTTCTGCGCTCAGGCTCACGCTGGGGTCGCGGTCGTGGTGTGGGTTTCGGCTCGGGGTTGGTCTGATAGTTGCCGAGGGATTGCGCCTTTGGTGCGCCGCAGTTTTCGCAGACCTCAGCCTGCGCGGGATTCTGCATTCGGCAGTAGGAGCAAAGCCAGTTGGCTTCGTTGTTTTCCTGCTCTTTATCGACGTATTCGATCGGTTTGGTCGGGTCCATAAAGAACCTGACATCGTTAGGGATAGACGTGCCGCACTTCGGGCAGTCCTTATGGTCGGCTCTTACGACCTCGCCGCAGTACGGACATTTCCAATAGCCCCAGACGTTCAATAGGGTCACATCCTTTTTATGTTTTCGGGGGCTTTCCGGTCGCCCCCAAACCCCTTCGGGTTCAAATTTATAATTTGGTATTAATAATAATACTATTAATTTGTGCTGTTGTCAAACATTTGGCGCAAAGTCCGATATTTTGTACATATCAGCCTTGCAAATGCTGTGCAAATGTGCTATACTCAAAGGGAAAAAGACTTTAAAGGAGTGTGCGCAAATGGCAAAGGTCAAGAGCAGTTATGTATGCAGTCAGTGCGGATACGAAACGAGCAAGTGGAACGGCAAATGCCCAAGCTGCGGCGAATGGAACACTTTTGAGGAGGTCGAGGTCACGGTAAGTGCGCGCGCGGGCGCAAAGGCTTCTTCGGCGGTAAAGGACATTTCCGACAGCATAGTCAACGTTACTGCTGTTGATGCGAGCTACAACGAGGTGCGCTACAAGACGGGGCTGGGCGAGCTTGACAGGGTGCTCGGCGGCGGCTTGGTGAAAGGCTCGCTGGTGCTTTTAGGCGGTGAGCCCGGCATTGGTAAGTCGACGATACTTTTGCAGATATGCTCTTTTCTTGGTGATGACCACACTATTTTGTACGTTTCGGGAGAGGAATCGCTGAGGCAGATAAAATTGCGCGCGGACAGGCTGGGCGTGAAAAGTCCGAATCTGTACCTGCTGGCAGAGACGGACTGCGAGAGGATATGCAACGTTATCGTCAAGCAGAAGCCTGAGATAGTGATAATCGACTCGATTCAGACGATGAGCATGGCGGGCATAAGCTCGGCGCAGGGGTCTGTGACGCAGGTGCGTGAGTGTACGAATATGTTCATGCACACGGCGAAATCGGAGGAAATTCCGATGTTTATCGTCGGGCACGTCAACAAGGACGGCGCCATCGCGGGACCGAAGGTCATGGAACACATCGTTGACTGTGTGCTGTACTTTGAGGGACAGAGAAACCTTACCTACCGCATTCTGCGGGCGGCGAAGAACCGTTTCGGCTCGACCAACGAGATTGGCGTATTTGAAATGGCGGACAGGGGACTTCTCGAAGTGGAGAACCCGTCTATGCTGTTGCTTGACGGCAGACCGACCGACGTTTCGGGCACTTGCGTTGCCTGCATAATCGAGGGCACGCGACCGATAATGGCTGAGGTGCAGGCGCTGGTGTCAAAGTCCTCGCTGTCAACGCCGAGGCGCACTGCGACGGGAATAGATTATTACAGGATGTCAATCATAATCGCTGTGCTGGAAAAGCGTTTGGGCTACTTTTTCGGCGGGCTTGATGTGTATATTAATATAGTTGGCGGCTTGAAGCTGGACGACACGGCGGCTGACCTTTCGGTTGCAATGGCGCTTTATTCGAGCCTTACGGACAAGGTCATTGACAGCAAGACTATCGCTTTCGGCGAGATAGGCTTGGGCGGAGAGCTTCGCACGGTGACACACGCTGCACAGCGCATTGCCGAGGCGGAGAGAATGGGTTTTGAAAAGGTGATACTGCCTGCGCACGCGCTCAAAGGCGTTGACGCAAAGAAGTTCGGGATAAAGATTGTTGCGGTGCATTCGATAAAAGAGGCGTTCAAGGAGATATAATAAATCAGAAGTAAGTTTATTACTATGTATAAAGATATGTGTCCGAAGGGGTTTGGACGGGCGCAAATTTGCGGAAAGCCCCCGAAGATAAAGAGAAATGTGATTAAGTTATTCTGCATACATAGTGTTATATTAAAACTGATTGACAAATCGCGCAATCGGGTATATAATACAAGTAACCACGAATGATATTGTGTTCACAGTTCTGCACAATAAAGCGAAAAGACCAAGAGCGCTACCTCTTGGTCTTTTCTTTTGGGCTACTTGTCGGACTTACGGCTGTCTAACCACTTGCAGAGCAGGTAAACTTTTTGTAAACTTTTGCAGGAGGCTTGACTTTTTATTATGTATATGGTATCATATTTAAGCCGCATATTTACGGTATCTAAGTTCGGGCTTATCCCGACACCGTACATAGCGAGTTCATGAAAAGGCAGGTGCATATTGAATGTACGCAGTAATCGAAACAGGCGGAAAGCAGTATCAGGTCAAGGCAGGCGACGAGGTTTTCATCGAGAAGCTCGACGTTGAGGCTGATGACAAGGTAACTTTCGACAAGGTAATGATGATCGGCGACGAGGGCAAGACAACTGTTGGTGCTCCTTATGTTGACGGTGCTACTGTTAGCGCTAAGGTTATCAAGAACGGCAAGTCCAAGAAGATCGAAGTTTTCACTTACAAGCCTAAGAAGGGCGAAAAGACTAAGATCGGTCACAGACAGCCATACACAAAGGTACAGATCGAGGCTATCAACGCATAAGCAATGATAACAGCTGATTTTTACCGCTCAAGCGAGGGAAGACTGCTCGGCTTTGAAATTTCAGGGCATGCAGGACTTGCCGACGAGGGACACGACGTTTGCTGTGCAAGCGTATCCTCAGCCGTGATGCTGGCGGCGAACACTATCACCGAGGCGTTCAAGATCGACGCAAAGGTGAGCGTTGAAGACAACGACATTATGCTAAAGCTGGGAAGCGACGTACAGGGTGAGGGCGACAAGGTTCTTTTAGGACTGCTCACACATTTATATCTTATGCAGGACGAGTTCCCCGGCTATGTTATGGTCAAGGTGCACGACAGGTGACCTTGGCGGGAGTATCACACTATTGGAGGTGTATTTACAATGATAAAGATATCTATGCAGTTCTTTGCTCATAAGAAAGGTATGGGTTCTACCAAGAACGGTCGTGATTCCGAGTCCAAGAGACTTGGCGTCAAGAGAGCTGACGGACAGTTCGTTCTCGCAGGCAACATTCTGGTAAGACAGAGAGGAACTCACATCCATCCGGGCGAGAATGTTAAGCGTGGTTCGGACGACACACTTTTTGCTACAAGTGACGGAATTGTAAAGTTTGAGAGACTTGGCAAGGACCGTAAAAAAGTATCTGTTTATCCACAGGCTTGATTTAAAGAAAACTACCGACCCCGAGCTTGAGGCTTGGGGTCTTTGCTTTACAGGACAAAAGTTATGAGGGAGAATACATATAACATTAAAAAAGACACGATAAGAACGCATTTCTCGCTTGCAAAGTTTTTCTTTGTGCTTGCGGGAGCACTTATTCTTATCGGCGGCTGCTTGTTTGCATATTACAGGTTTATACGCTCAGAGCCGCTTGATTTCTATAAAGACATAGAAAACTGCAGGGTCGTTACATACAGCGAGACGAGCACTTCTCGTTCGTACTCGGGCGGCAGCCGGACACGCACGGACTATTATGTGAATGTTTACACGCCCGAGGGTGAAAGAGACATAAAACTTGCGGTAAGCCAGGAATATTACTACAAAATGTCTTTATACGACAAAAGGAATAATGTGAAGCTCTCGTTCTTCAAGACGAAGAAAGGCGGTCTGTTCCCGACGTATACGCTCGGCGTATCGGAGAGAGAAGCCGGCAGGCAGTATATGGAGTGTTATCCGCCGACGGTGGTTTACACCGTGTCTGCTATAATTGCGTGTATTGGCGGAGTGTTCTTGATAGTCGGTCTGCTTGCTTTGCGCACGGCAAGGCAGCATAATGACGAGCTTACGGCGGAGGTCGCACAGACAGGCGTTGAGAAAAGCGAAGATGACGTGTTCATGCGGGAGTTTGACGAGGCGATGCAGCGAGACAATTTCAGGCGCACGAGAAGTCCGAGAAGTCTGCGAGGGAATGTGGCAGCTGAGCCGGAAGAGCAGATATCGCCGCAGCAGCGTGAAGAGCTTCTGGATGAGTTCTACAAGCTGACAGCAAGCGGAAAGTATAACTACAAATCACACTGAATAAAGGAGGCAGGAAAGATGTTCGTCGACAGTGCAAAGATATATGTAAAAGCCGGTGACGGCGGCGACGGAGCGGTATCGTTCCACAGGGAGAAATATGTGGCTGCGGGCGGTCCCGACGGCGGAGACGGCGGAAAAGGCGGTGACATCGTCTTTAAGGTGGACAACAACCTTTCCAGCCTTATTGATTTTTCATACAAGAGAAAATATGTTGCGCAAAAGGGCGAGAACGGCTCGGCTAAGAACAGCTCGGGCAGGGGCGCTGCTGACGTTATCGTGAAGGTGCCCAGAGGTACGGTCGTCAAGGAACTTAAAACAGGTCGTATTCTTGCGGATATGTCGGGCGACGAGCCTGTGGTCATTGCAAGAGGCGGCAAGGGCGGTCGCGGAAACGCTCATTTTGCCACATCTACAAGGCAGATACCAAAGTTTGCAAAGCCGGGTTTCAGAGGTGACGAGTACGAACTGATGCTTGAGCTCAAGCTCATTGCGGATGTGGGACTTGTGGGTTTCCCCAACGTTGGCAAGTCAACGCTTATCTCGGTGGTTTCGGCGGCAAAGCCGAAGATAGCAAACTACCACTTCACCACGCTGACTCCTGTGCTGGGAGTCGTGAAGATTGACGAGGGACAGTCGTTCGTTATGGCGGATATCCCGGGCCTTATCGAGGGTGCGAGTGAGGGCGTGGGTCTGGGTCACGAGTTTCTGCGCCACGTTGAAAGGTGCAGACTTATCGTTCACGTTGTGGACGTATCGGGCAGCGAGGGCAGAGACCCTATTGAAGACTTTGAGGCGATAAACAAGGAGCTTGCGGGCTTTTCGCAGGAGCTTGCAGACGCACCGCAGGTGGTTGCGGCAAACAAGTCTGATATGGCGACGCCCGAGCAGATAGAGACTTTCAGAAAGTATATTGAGGACAAGGGTTACAGGTTCTATGAGATATCTGCGGCGACGACGCAGGGCACAAAGGAGCTTGTTTTCGGAGTATGGGAGGAGCTTGCAAAGCTGCCGCCCGTAAAGCAGTTCGAGGCACAGCCTCTCACGAGAGAGGAGCTGGACGCAAAGCTGCTTTCAAAGAAAGAGTTCGAGGTCACTGTCGAGGACGGAATTTACTTTGTCGAGGCAGACTGGCTTTGGGATATCATCAGAGTTGCGGATATGGACGATTACTCGTCCTTGCAGTATTTCCAGAACGTGCTGCGTTCGACAGGCATTATTGACAAGCTGGAGGAAATGGGCATAAACGAGGGCGACACGGTCGCAATATTCGACTTTGAATTTGAGTATGTAAGATAAGGAGGAGTTCCTACGCAGATAAAGCTATCGGATCATGATGCGCTGCAGTATTCGCCGCTGGCGCTGGCTTTTCTTGGCGACGTAGTCTATGAACAGCTGGTGAGGGAAAGGCTGATACTTAAAGTCAACACCACTGCCAATGCTTTGCACAAGCTGACGGTGGAAAAGGTTTGCGCAGAATATCAATCGGCGGCTGTGCACGAGCTTATTGAAAAGGGCGTGCTTACCGAGACTGAGACAGAGGTCTACAAGCGCGGCAGGAACACCAATGGCATAAATGCGCCGAAACATTCTTCGGTGGCGGAATACAGAAGTGCGACGGGTCTGGAAACGCTGTTCGGCTTTTTGAGGCTGACGGGCAGAGACGAGCGCATTGAGGAGCTTTTTTCGCTGATATGGGATATGGGCGAGGAAAAGCAGGCAGAGTAAATCATGTGTCGGCACAGCCGGCGTGTCAATTGAGTTTTTAATAGTTACAAGGAGTGAATCAAAAATGTCAGGTCATTCAAAATGGGAGAACATTAAGAGAAAAAAAGGTGCTACCGACGCTGCAAGAGCAAAGATATTCACCAAGATAGGCAGAGAGATAGCTGTTTGTGTCAAGGAGGGCGGCGCTGACCCTGCGGGCAACGCAAGACTGCGTGACCTTATCCAGAAGGCAAAGTCAAACAACGTTCCTAACGACAACATCGAAAGATGTATCAAGAAGGCTGCGGGCGACGGCGACAAGAACAACTACGAGCCAATGGTATACGAGGGCTACGGTCCGTCGGGAGTTGCTGTTATCGTTGAATGTCTGACAGACAACAAGAACAGAACAGCCGGCGATGTTCGCCATTTCTTCGACAAGTTCGGCGGAAATCTCGGCACATCGGGCTGCGTATCGTTTATGTTCTCTGACAAGGGCGAGGTAGTTGTTGAGAACAACGGCGCTGACGAGGACAAGATAATGGAGGACTGCTTTGAGGCAGGCGCAGACGATTTCAACATCGACGATGATGTTATCGAGATAGCTTGCGGTCCGAACGACGTTCACGCTGTAAGAGAGGCTCTGACGGGCATGGGCTACAACGTGCTTTCGGCAGAGGCTGCAAAGGTTCCGTCAAGCTACACAACCCTGACAGACGAGGACGCTATCAAGAAGATGAAGCTCCTGCTTGAAAACCTTGAGGACGATGATGACGTTCAGAACGTTTATCACAACTGGGATATGCCTGAGGAGCCTGACGAGGACTAAGACTTGACAGAAACGGGGGTCGGCATTATGAAATGCAGCAGCTGCGGGCGTGAGCTTAAAGAGGGCACGCTGGTTTGCGAGTGCGGACAGGCTGTGGGCGAGGAAAAGGCTGGCGGAGAGACGAAAACTCCCGACGGCAGAGACCTTGCGTCGCTTGAAAAGCCTGCGGTGACGAGCAGAACGACAAATGTGCTGATAGTCTGCGCAATGGCGGTGGTTATCGGCATAATCGCGTTTTTCGTTTACAAAATGATAATCGGCAGAGAGCTGACTGACGAAAAAGGCTGGAAAAAGTTCGAGACGGACAGCTTCAGTATCACGATGCCCGATGTGCTCAAAGAGAGCGACAAGATAAGCGAGAGCGACCCCGATTACACAAGGCTCGGGTTTTACACCAGCGAGAAGATAGCGGTATACATCACAAAGGCTTCGCTCAACGATGAGGAAAAGGCTGTTATCAAGAAAAGCGGTGTTGACGCTGTCAAAAAGAATATGATTAGTCAGGGCGCAAAGCAGACCATCGGCGGACAGCCGCTTGACCCGAAAGAGCTTGGCGACGCTATCTATGTTGAGTTTGCTGCGACAAAAGACGGTTACATAGAGGTCACAGACCTGCTTTGGGAGGTCGACGCGACCATCGTGACCGAGCAGGCTCTTTACGAGGTGGAGATTTACTGCCCCGAGGTCGACAAGGACATTTACCGAGAGTCAATGCTCAAATGGTTGGAGTCGTTTGAGGTGAAAGATTAATAATTTTGCGGCTGCCTTTGCGGGCAGCTGTTTTTTTGCAAAAACTCGTTGACTTTATGGGGAAGCTGTGATATACTTTTGCTAATAAAGTATTTGGGGGTAGGTCAAATGAGATGTCAATACTGCGGACGTGAGGCACAGCCAGGACAGGTTTACTGCGAGTGCGGTCACCCTGTAAGTCTTTCACAGGGTGCAGACCCGAGAGCAAGCTCTTTCGGCTTTGATCAGCCGCCGTCGGATTACGACAGAAACTGGTACACGCCCGACGGCAGAAGTCTTTCTTCGCTTGAAAAGAAAGGCATGGGTGCAGGCGGAAAGATAGTGATAATGCTTATCGTGATAATGGCGCTTGCGGCGGGTGCATTTTTTGCGTACAAGTTCATAACGCAGAGCAAGGACCTGCTTGACGAGGACAACTGGAAAAAGCAAAGCGTTTCAAAAGGCTCTATCACGCTGCCGAGCGCAATGAAAGAGAGCGACAACATTATCGAACTGAACAAGAGTTATTCCAGGCTGGGATTTTTCACCAGCGACAAGGCGGCTGTTTATCTGCTAGAATTACAGCTGACCGCTGAGCAGAAGAACCTTTTGCAGAATCCCAATGGTGTAAGTCTTATCAAGCAGAGCGTACTTGAAACGAACTCGCGCAGGACTGTAAACGGTCATAAGCTGCAGCCGACACAGCGCGGTGACCTTATCTGCTGTGAGTATCCTGCGACAAGGAAAAACTACATCAGCAGCACTGATGACCTGTGGGTTGTCAATGCGTCTTTGGTGACTACGACGGGCGTTTACGAAATGGAAGCGTACTGCCCGAAGGCTGAAAAGGACAAGTACCTTGACGCGATGTACAAATGGCTCGAATCGTTCAAGCCATACTAAAATGAAAAGAGGCTGCCGTCTTGGCAGCCTTTTTTGATGTCATCTGACAAAGTAATAGATGATGCCGCAGGCGATGCTGGCGAGGGTGCCGTAGAGGATAACGGGTCCGCTGATGATGAATATCTTCGCGCCGAGACCGAGTATCCAGCCCTCTGTTTTGAATTCAAGGGCGGGTGCTGCGACGGAATTTGCAAAGCCTGTAATTGGAACGAGAGTGCCTGCGCCTGCGTGCTTGGCGATTTTTTCATACCAGCCCAGCGCAGTTAAAAATGCAGACAGAAAGATAAGCGTGACCGAAACGGCGAGGGACGCGCTTTTCTGTTCAAGCCCGAAGGCTTTATACATATCCAGCAGCGACTGACCGAGGGTGCATATCAGTCCGCCGAAGAAAAACGCTTTGGGGACTGTGACCCACCATTTTGTGCCCTTTGATGCGCGTTTGCACATCTGCGAATAGCCTTGCTTGCTGACGCCAATATCCATAATAAAAACCTCCGTATGACCTTTTAAGGTATTGTACGGAGGTTTTGTGATTTTATGCGTTTGGCGCGGTAGTTGCCGCGGTTGTCGTCTTGGCTGCGGCTTTCTTATCTGCTGCTGCCTTGGCGGTTTTTTGTTTTTCGTCGAGTTTCTTTTTATAGTCCTCGGTGAGCTTTTTGAGGTCGGGGAGCTTATCGCGGGTGACGGTGATGTTATTGTTATACATCGTTTGCAGCTGCTCTTTGGTGTTATACTTTTCGCTGAGCGTGCCGTCCTCGTTCATCATAAAGTTTCCGCCCCACTGACCTATGTAGGTCCACATTGCTTTCTGGTCGGCAATGCTCTGTATCGACGGGAAGTTGCCGCATTCGCTGATAGCGACGGGCTTTTTCTTGGAGATGCTTTGCAGGAACAGCAGGCTGTTGACGTTGCCGTCGGTGCTGCCCTCGTCGTAGATGTCAACGGAGATTATATCGCACATATTGTCGCCCACATACCAGCCGGCGTTCTGCGCGCTCCACACCCAGATAAGATTGTTGAGCTTATGGTACTGGGTCTGGCGTGTATACATCAGAGTCCACAGCCATTTATAAGATTTTTCGTCCTTGCCCCACCAGAAATAGCCGTTGCTTGCCTCGTGCAGAGGTCGCCAGAGGACTGTTATGCCTTTATCTGCGAGCTGTTTGAGCTTTTCGGAGATGGTGTCGATATCGTTGACTATCGCAAGGCACTCGGGAGAAATCTTTTTCTGCTGTTCGAGCTTGCGGATATCCTCTATCGGCATGGTTGCAATTTTCTCGGCGGTAACGGCTTTTGAAAGGTCAAAGTCGGTATCGCTTGCGTAGTAGCTGCTTTTGCCTGTGGGCGCTGTCCAGTGCCACATATAGCCGACGAGTCCGCCGTCTGCGGCAAACTTTTCGGCACATTCAAGCTCCGCGTTCTTGGCGGGGTCGGTGCTGCCTGTCATGAGCATCATATCGCCGAAGCGGATAGCAGGGTGTTTGCCTGTGGTCTGATAGATAAGGTCGCTCTCGGCGGTAGTGCCGACAGAGTCGTGCTGACCGAGAATCACGTTCTTTCCGTAGCTGGTGCAGAGGTAGTCGTAGACAGCCTGCGTGCCCGCGTCGGAATTTTTGTTTGAAAGCGCGGGGTTATTAAGCGCAAAGCTAATGTTTGTGATGTCCTCGCTCGCCTTTACCCAGCAGTAGTCGATATCTGTTTTGGCGTCGGCGGTTTCGAGAGAGAGGGTATGCTTGCCCTTGTCGAGATAGTTATTCTTGACGGTGATTATCTCGAAATGCCCGTTGCCTGTGGTGGTGAACTCGCTGAGGCGTTTGCCGTCCATAAGCAGAGCGTTCTTTGTCGGCTTATCGGTGGCAAGAGCGATAGCGGCGTGGTAATACTGCGTCTGCGGAAGCTCAAACTCCATACTCCACTGTTCAGGCTTGGTCATGCCTGTAACGTAGCCTTTGCCGAGGTAACCCTCACGGGTAGATGCGACCTTTGCGCTGCCCGACAGCTTGCCGTCCTCGGCTTGCTTGGTTATGGCGTACTTGGTGTAGTTCATATAGTCGCCGATGATGACCTTTTCAACAATCTCGGGAACGGTGGTCTTTTTGGTGACGGTCTCCTCAGGCTCAGATGTGACGGTCGTTGTGACCTTTGAGGAAGCTTGTGAGCTGTTTTCCTCTGCTATCTGGCTGTTGGTATTGATGTTGCTGCCGCAGCCCGAAGCGCCGATTGCAAGTGCGAGCGCGAGGACAAGTGACAGACACCTTGATTTTTTCATTAAGATACAGTCCTTTCCAAAATAACTGCCGCAAGATGTTTATTTTTCTCTTATGGCAATTCACACATAGTTATTATAGCACATTTCGCCGAAAGTTGCAACCCCTGCGCTTTGCGCCCGCAAATGCGACAAAAAACGCGCGCAGCTTATGCTATTATATGCTCACAGACCAAGCATTATGAAAGGACTGATAAAAAGATGAGTGTGCAGATAATTGCGGCGGAAAGGGTAGTTTGCGCGAAGCTGTGCGGCGACATTGACCACCACACTGCAAGAGAGATGCGGTGCGAGATAGACGTTGCCGTGAGGGAGAACGACGCAGACGAGCTTATCCTTGATTTTTCGGGCGTGACGTTTATGGACAGCTCGGGGATAGGGCTTGTTATGGGGCGCTACAAGCTGATGAATGAGCGTCAGGGCAGGCTGGTCATCGCAAAGACGCCGGGCTACATCGGCAAGGTGATGAGAGTTGCGGGGATAAGCAGGCTTGCAAAGGTTGTTTCGGAATACGAGCTGCCAAAGCAGGAAACGGGGGAGGTGATGAAAGTTGAAACGACCAATTAACGAGATGAAAGTCGTTTTTCCCAGTTTATCTGAAAACGAGCGCTTTGCTCGAATTGCAGTCAGTGGTTTCCTTTCGTTTATTGACCCTAAGATTGATGAACTCGCAGACATCAAAACAGCGGTCAGCGAGGCGGTCACAAACTGCATCGTGCACGGATACCCCGACGAGATAGGGAAGATAGAGCTTGCGGTCAAGGTGTTCGAGGGCGGCAGGGTGAAGGTGAAGATAAGCGACAGGGGCTGCGGCATTGAGGACATTGAAAAGGCGATGCAGCCGCTTTTCACCACAAAGCCCGACGAGGACAGGGCAGGGCTTGGCTTTGCGGTGATGGAGAGCTTTATGGACAAGATAAAGGTGACGAGCAAGCTGGGCAAGGGCACGACGGTGGTGCTTGAAAAGACTGTCGGGGCGAGAAGTCGCCTATGAGTGCGAGGCAGCCTCTTGCAGAGGAGAACCTCGGGCTTGTGCACCTGTGCGCAAACAGGTTCAGAAACAAAGGGCTTGAATATGAGGAGCTTTACTCGGCGGGGTGTGTTGGTCTGCTCAAAGCTGTCAAGGCGTTTGACGCAGACAGGGGGGTTGTGTTCTCGACCTACGCTGTGCCAGTGATACTCGGCGAGATAAAGCGGCTTTTCCGCGACGGCGGCACGATAAAGGTCTCGCGCAGTGTCAAGGAGCTTTCGCTGCGGCTGTCGAGGATAAGGCAGGACTTTGCGCTCAAATACGGCGGAGAGCCGACAGTTTCGCAGTTAGCGGAACTTTCGGGCGCGGACGAGGAAAGCGTTGCGCTGGCGCTGAACGTGAGCTGTGCGCCGATGAGTCTGACAGAGGTTGGCGAGGACGGCACGAGGCAGATAGACATTCCCACCGAGCCGCCCGACGAGGAGATAACCGAGCGCTTATCGCTGCGGCAGGCTTTGTCCTCGCTGGAGGACAAAGACAGGCAGCTGATATATCTGCGCTATTTCAAGAGCCTTACGCAGACGCAGACCGCGCGGGTGCTTTCGATGACGCAGGTGCAGGTGTCGCGGCGGGAGAAAAAGATACTCGGGCAGCTCAAAAATAACTTAACGTAAACAGAATATCAACAATAATTGACTTTTGGTCAAAACGGCGAAAGTATACCTTTATCGTTGACTTTACCCTCGTTTTGTTATATAATCTATACTGACAGATTGTACGAAAAAACAAAACGAGGTGTATCAATTTATGAAGAAAAGACTTTTATCTGCGGCGCTGGCAGTATGTATGCTGTTCGGCTCGGCAGCGGCTCTGCCTGAGGGCTTCTTTGACGGCGGCTCGGTGATAACCGCAAGTGCGGATTCCGCAAACGGTTATACCTACACCGTTAAGAACGGAAGTGCGGTGGTCACGAGGTATGCTAACCGCACAGAAGCGACTGTCAGCATTCCTTCGACGCTGGGCGGATACTCTGTAACCACGCTGAGCACGCAGAACGGCATAGGCGTTTTTGCAAATGTGGGCGGTATGGCGAACACTGCGCTCAAAACGCTGACACTGCCAAGCAGCGTAACGACTATCGAGGCAAGTGCGCTTTCCAACTGCACGGCGCTGACTACGCTGAATCTAAATTCGGGACTCAAAACTATCGGCAACTACGCATTTCTCAATGCAAGCTCGCTGACGAGCGTAACTATCCCTGCGACAGTCACAAGCATTTCAAAGAATGCCTTTGACGGCTGCACAAAGCTGACAGCGATAAACGTTGCAAGCGGAAATACTACATATTCAACCTATGACGGCGCGCTTTACAACAAGGCACAGACTTCGCTTATTGCTATGCCTTCGGGCAAGACAAGCGTAAAGTTCCCGGGCACGCTTTCGTCGATACCGTCAATGGTGCTTTCATCGAATGTCACAAGCGTGACGCTCAGCGAGGGCACAAAGACTCTTGAAAAGTGGGCTTTCATCAACTGCAAGAACATGACAAGCATAACTATCCCGTCCAGCGTTACAACAATCAACACGCACGCGGTGGGGTATTATCACGCTAACGCTGAGGCGACTGACGACGATACAAAGATACAGGGATTTGTCATCAAGGGATACACAGGTTCTGCGGCAGAGACTTATGCAAAGAAAAACGGCTTTACGTTCCAGTCTATCGGAACTTCCTGCACACACACCTGGGGAACAACTCCGTCTTGGACATGGGACGGCATTTCCTCGGCAAAGGCAACATTCACCTGCACAAAGTGCGGCGGCAAGCAGGATGTAAATGCGACGATAACAAGCGCTGTCACAAAGGCTGCGACCTGCTCGGCGAAGGGCGTGAGGACTTACACCGCAAAGGTGACCGTCAACGGCACTAACTACACAAATCAGAAAACTGCGGACATTGCGATAGATTCAAATGCGCACAGCTGGAACACGACTGCATCGTGGACTTGGAACGGCTATACCTCTGCGACTGCAAAGGTGACCTGCAAGCTCAACAGCAGCCACACACAGTCCGCAGCTGCGACGATAACAAGCGCTGTGACAAAGGCTGCGACCTGCGCAGAAACAGGCGTGAGGACTTACACGGCAAAGGCAACAATCGACGGCAAAAACTACACGGACACAAAGACAGAAACTATTCCGAAAGATTCAAGCAAGCACGTATGGGGAACGACAGCATCATGGAGCTGGAACGGCTATTCCTCGGCAACGGCGGCGCTGACCTGTTCAAAGTGCGGCAGCAAGAAGACTGCGACTGCGACGATAACAAATGCAGTTACAAAGGCTGCGACCTGCGCAGAAACAGGCGTGAGGACTTACACGGCAAAGGCAACTATCAACGGAACTACCTATACTGACACAAAGACTGAAACTATTCCGAAAGATTCAAGCAAGCACGTATGGGGAACGACTCCGAGCTGGACATGGAACGGCTATTCCTCGGCAACGGCGGCGCTGACCTGTTCAAAGTGCGGCAGCAAGAAGACTGCGACTGCGACGATAACAAATGCAGTTACAAAGGCTGCGACCTGCGCAGAAACAGGCGTGAGGACTTACACGGCAAAGGCAACTATCAACGGAACTACCTATACTGACACAAAGACTGAAACTATTCCGAAAGATTCAAGTAAGCACGTATGGGGAACGACAGCTTCGTGGACTTGGAATGGCTATTCCTCGGCAACGGCGGCGCTGACCTGTTCAAAGTGCGGCGGCAAGCTGTCAGGAAATGCAAAGATAACAAGCGCAGTTACAAAGGCTGCGACCTGTTCGGCAACGGGTGTCAGGACTTACACCGCAACGGCGACTGTCAACGGCAAGTCCTACACGACAACAAAGACAGAAACGATACCTGTCAATTCAAGCGCTCACAGCTGGGGAACAACGCCCTCGTGGACCTGGAGCAGCGACTACAAGACGGCAGCTGCACTGTTCACCTGCGCAAACAATTCCTCGCACACGCAGAAGGTAACGGCGAGCGTTTCGGCAAAGACAACTGCGGCTACCTGCACGGCGGCGGGCAAGACGGTCTACACCGCAACGGTTTCATTCGGCGGAAAGACCTACACTGACACAAGACAGGTCGCAATCGCGGCTCTCGGTCACAATTGGGGCGAATGGCAGATAACCAAGCAGCCTACTGCGACAACAGAGGGCACAAAGGTAAGAAAGTGCACAAGGTCGGGCTGTACGGCGAGCGAGACTGCGACGATACCAAAGACCACTCACTCTCACTCCTACACTGCAAAGAAGGTGGCTGCGACGGTGACCACGCAGGGCTACACACTGCACACCTGCTCCTGCGGCGACAGCTACAAGGATACTTACACCGCAAAGCTGAGCCTGCGCATTTTCGGCACTTCGAGATACGAGACATCTATGAAAACCGCTGACCAGTTCAGAAAGGAGCTTGGCAAGGCGTTTGAAAATGTTATCGTTGCATCGGGTGCGGATTACGCTGATGCGCTTTCGGCATCCTATCTTGCAAAGGTAAAGAACGCGCCGATACTTATCGTGGCAAACACAGACGCGATAATGAACACGGTGACAGATTACATCAAAAAGAACGCCAAGAGCGGCGCTAACGTTTACATTGTCGGCGGCAAGGCTGCTGTGCCTGAGGCAATGGAGACAAAGCTGAAATCGGCTGGACTGAAGCCGACAAGGCTTGAGGGCAGCAACAGATATGAAACGAATATCGCTGTGCTCAAAGCGGCGAACGTGTCAAGTCAGGAGCTGCTTATCGCGTCGGGACTCAGCTATGCTGACGCACTTTCAGGCTCGGCAGTAGGTCTGCCTATCATGCTGGTCGGCAAGACGCTGACAGACGCGCAGAAATCATATCTCATAAAGATATCAAGGGTAACAATCCTTGGCGGCGTTGGTGCTGTTGCAGAATCGACAGCATCAGAGATAGCTGCGTGTAAAAGGACATCCGAAATAAAGCCGGTCTCAAGACTCGGCGGCACGACAAGATATCAGACATCGCTGCTCGTGGCTCAGAAATATTTCCCGAACGCACCGACCCTCGCTCTTGCTTACGGTCTGAGCTTCCCTGACGGTCTGTGCGGCGGCGCACTTGCGATGAGATACAAGTGTCCGCTTATCCTTGCGACGAGCAACAACACAGCCGACGCAAAGAAATATGCCAAGTCGATAAAGGCTGAAAACACAGTTACTTTCGGCGGAACGGCGCTTATTTCAGACGCGGCGCTCAAAACCATACTCAGCAAATAAAATTCAAAACACTAAGCCTTCTGCGGTCATTGCGGCTGCGGAAGGCTTTTTTTGCAAAAAGGTTGCAAAACGGTTGAAATTTTGTGATAAATATGTTATAATACCGTTAACAAAACTATTGACAGGAGGTGTGCATATGTCAGAGCAGAAAAGCGTTCAGGCGAGCAGATTTGCAAATCTTTTCACGGCGTTCGGCGTAAAGCAGAGCAGAAGCAACATGACAAGAATGGTAAACGCCTGCATTTCGCTTGACCTTATCTTTTCGTTTTCGATATTCGGGTTTATCTCGATAGAGCCGATAGCACTGACAACGGTGCATATCCCTGTAATTCTGGCGGCAATGCTGGCAGGTCCATTCGGCGGTGCGGCAACAGGTCTGGTGTTCGGGCTGACGAGTATGTGGAAAGCCGGCGTTTCGGCGACGGCTTACGGCGACCTTATCTTCTCGCCGTGGGAAAGCGGCAACGCGTTCGGAAGCGTACTGCTTTCTATCGGAACGAGGGTGCTGTTCGGTTTTCTGACGGGGCTTGTTTTCTCGGCGATGTTCAGAAAGCTGAAAAAGAAATGGTTCGCACTCGGCGCAATGGGAATAGCTGTCTGCGCGGCGATGATGCACAGCTTTTTAGTTTCGCTGGTGATAAAGATATTTTTCCCAAGGGCGCAGGGTTCGGGGCTTTTGTCTTCTGTTTCGCCGAGCTTGCGGCACGTTACTGTGTGGTTGGTGACGGCAGCGGTGGTGCTGGCGTTTTACAAGCTGTTCACGGCAAAGAGCTTTCTGTCGCAGTACAAGGAGGTCATCGAGTACAAGCGGCTTTACAAGACGCGCGGAAACACGTTCCTTATCTATCTGACGCTGGTGTTTCTTGTGATTTCGGCGGCGATAGTTGCGCACTCGTTCGACAGGCTTTCGCTGATAAACGTCACGGACATTTCGGACAACGAAAAGAGTCTTACCAACGCTGTCAACATTGCGGCGCAGCAGCTTCTGGCGCTCAGCGGAGTGACTTACGTTATTTCGCTGCTGCTGTCGTTCGTTTACGACAGGGCGCATATTGCCGACAGCAAGCTGAAACAAAAGGAGCAGCAGGAGATTTTCCAGCGCAGGATGCAAAAGACGCTGGACGTGCTGGAGGCGCTGACAAAGGACTACGAGGTCGTTATGAACACTGACACCGACACGGGCGTTGTGAACGTTTACAGGTGCAGTGAGGATATGAAGCAGTTCGTTGATGAGGAGTCGCTGGATATGCCTTATCACGAGGCGGGCGAGAGATTTTTCAGAATGCTGGCGTGCGACGAGGACCTGCCAAGGCTGGTGGAGCTGACGACAAAGGAGAGAATTGCGGAGTATCTGAAAAATGACCAGATGTTCGTGCAGGTGTTCAAAAACAGGGAGGGCACTTACGGCGAGACGAAGATAGTGCCGATAAGCGACCACGAGTTCGTTTGCGGCTACACCAACGTTGACAAGATGATAAGGGCAAAGATAAAGCAGCAGGAGGAGCTTGAGGCGGCAAAGAACGCGGCTGAGGCGGCGAACAAGGCTAAGTCGGCGTTCCTGCTGAACATGAGCCACGACATCAGAACGCCGATGAACGCCATTATCGGCTACACGGACATTCTTGCGAAATACAGGCAGGACGAAAAGGAATTTGAGCGGTGCACGGGCAACATCAGGGCGTCGGGCAAGTATCTGCTCGAACTTATCAACAACGTGCTTGAAATGGCGAGGATAGAAAGCGGCGCGCAGACGGTGAACATTGCGCCGTGCGACGCAAGAACTATCCTCGGCAGAACGTACATCGTTTTCAAGGAGGAAGCCGAGAAGAAGGGCATCACGCTGACCTACGACAGAGACGTTCAGCACAACTTCCTGTACGCTGACAAGGTCAAGATACAGGAGATTCACCTCAACATCATTTCAAACGCCGTGAAATACACAAAGCCCGGCGGCACGGTGCGGATATTCTCGCAGGAGATACCCGACAAGCGCGAGGGCTGGTGCAAGGTCAGAACGACAACGACCGACACTGGTATAGGAATGTCGCAGGAGTATGTCGAGCACATTTTTGATGATTTCTCGCGCGAAAACAACAGCACCACCTCGGGCGTTTCGGGCACGGGTCTTGGAATGGGAATCGTCAAGAAGCTGGTGGATATGCTGGGCGCAACGATAGAGATTCAGAGCGAAAAGGGCAAGGGCACGTCGGTCACGGTCGTTATGCCGCACAGGATAGCGGAAGAATCGCAGGTCGAAAAGGACGACGACGCGCAGGTTATAGACGACTCGCTGCTCAAGGGCAGGAGAGTGCTTCTTGCGGAGGACAACGACCTCAACGCAGACATAGCAGAGGAGCTGCTGGGCGATGTGGGCTTGCTGGTGGAAAGGGCAAGCGACGGAATCATATGCGTCTCCAAGCTGGAAACTGCGCAGGCAGGCTATTACGACCTTATCCTTATGGACGTGCAGATGCCGAACATGGACGGCTATCAGGCGACAAGGATAATCAGAAAGCTCTCGGACAAGAACAAGGCGAATATCCCGATAATCGCAATGACGGCGAACGCTTTTGCAAAGGACAGGGCAGACGCACTCGCGGCGGGAATGAACGACCACATCATCAAGCCGATAAGCATCGGCAAGCTGGTGACTGTTATTTCAAAGTACATAGGCAAATAAAAAAAGTCCGCATTGTCTGCGGACTTTTTGCTGTTTACTGGTTGTTATAATTGTTGTAGTTATTGTAATTCTGCTGCTGGTACTGCTGACCGTACTGCTGCTGATAGCCGCCCTGCTGGTACTGCCCCTGGTACTGCTGCCCCTGCTGATAGGGGTTCTGCTGGTAGCCCTGGTACTGCTGGTCGGGCTGGGCGTAGGCGTTGGGCGTGTAGTAGTTTTGCTGCGGCTGCTGGTACTGGTTCTGCTGATAGCCTTGGTACTGGTTTTGCTGGTATGGCTGGTACTGCTGCTGAGTCTGATTTGCGTAATAGTTATACGGATAGAAAGGCATCTGATAGAACGGCGTTCCGCCGATGCCCGGCAGCGAGGTGTCGCCCTTTGAGGCTTTGTGTATCTGCACAAATGCAACGATCGTGATGATTACCTCGAAAATGAGGAACACGACCATCATGCCTTGGATACCTGCATTTGTGTTGAGGAACAGGCAGAAATCGTAGAAGCCGTGGGTGAGTATCGGAACGAAAAGCGCGAGGGCGATGTTTTTGTTCTTGCCCTGGTTGTCGCCGCTGCACTGGCAGTATTTTGCCTTGCCGTAGAAAATTCCCATGAACACGGCGTCGATGGCGTGACCGGGAACAGACAGGATACCGCGCATTATCGCAACGGTGAACGCCTGCTTTGCAGTCTGGTCGTCACGGAAGATATACATTATGTTTTCAAGCGTTGCAAAGCCGAGCGATGTGACCACCGCATAGACGATTGCGTCAAAGGTATAGTTAAAATGCCTGCTTTTCCACGTTCTGAGCCTCAGCACAAGGAACTTGAAGCCTTCCTCGGCGGGCGCGATGACGAGAAAGCACATTAAAAAGCTGTATGCACCGCTTGTTGTTGACACGGCGCTCTGGATACCCTCGCCAAGTCCTGCTTCGATGGCTGCCGCAGGGATTATTGTCGCACAGCCTAAAAAGAACAGGCTCACGAGCATACTGACAGGCTCTTTTTCGATTTTGTCTTTATGGAATATATATGCGATAATGATGATAGCAGGGATTATCGCAAGCACGACGAGTATCGGGTTTTCCATTAACATTCCCCCAGTTATTTTTCTTTGAAACGATTATAGCATAATTCTTTGCGTTTTTCAAGTATATTTGCCGAGGTGAGTAAAAAAAGCGCCGCCCGAAATGAGCGGCGCTTTGAAATTATATCACTTTTCTACGGCATCTGCGAGGGTCTTGTTGATGTTTACAACAAGCTCCTTGATGTCGGTGATGTGCTGGTTGATAAGCTCGGTGTTCTTGTTGGTGCTTTCAACGTTATCATTCAGCTCGTGGAACGCGGTAGCTGTCTTTTCGAGGATACCTACCAGTGTTTTGAGTCCTGTTGCGTCGAGGCTGGAGTTAGCACTGCAGAATGTGATAACGTTTGTCAGCAGGTCGTGAACGACCTTAGCTCTCTGCTCGGTAGCATCGGTGGAGTTGCTTATCTCGCCCATTGAGCTTACGATATCGTTAACGTCTCCGTCGAGCTTGTCGGACAGGTCACGGCACTTATTGGTAAGCTCTGCGAGCTTTTCGTGCTGGGTATACAGAGCGGAGTGACGTGCCAGCAGCACGGACTTGCTGTGTACAACGCAGTTGTCTGAGGTATTGAGACCTCTGAATATAGCGATAGCCATATCCTTGCAGGAACGGTAGCCGCAGGCATGACAGTCATAGCGTCTTTCTTCTGCGGTATGCTTGCCCATGGATTCAAAGATAGGCTCAAGCTGCTTGTCTGTCGGAACAGGCGTCGGGATAGCAGGCAGGTAGCCTCTTGTGAAATCGCTCGGTGTAAGCTCTTCATCAAAACGCTTGAACAGCTTATCCTCTGCGCCTCTGAACAGACCGCCGGAGGTCTTTCTTCTGCTCTTTGCTTCCTTTTCGACCTCACGCATAGTTTCCATTACGTCAAAAACAGTCTTCTTTGAGCCTGTACCTGCGCCGACGTTACAGCCGAACTCGCAGGACAGAACGTCGAATACGGTCGGGTGCTTGCTCTCGGGCAGGGAAGCGTAAAGATCAAGCTCGGGATAAACCTTATGTACACCCTCGGAAGTGGTGATATTGATATCCGGATCGTGCAGCCAGATGTTGTCACGCAGTCCGCCCGGACGCGGGTAGATAGCGCCGACCTGACCCTGCTCGCCCTCGAAGTCATACTTGAAGTCGCCGGGATGATCCGGCGGGATCACAACGTGGTTCTTCTCAAAGAACTCCTCAAGCTTCTGGAAGGTCACGTTGTATTCAACAAGACCCGTTTCCATAAACTCATTTTTCTTTGCGATACAAGGCGAGAGAACGATTATTTTGTTCATTCTCTGCAGATACTTTTTGATATATACAACGCCGCACATGATAGGGCTGTGTATAGGCGAGAGGTTTTTCAGCAGCTTTGGCTGATATGTCTCGATGTATTTAACGATAGCTGCGCAAGGCTGAGTTACAACGTTGCCGACGGTCTTTTTCTGGATAGCACGCAGATGCGCCCAGGTACAGATATCAGCGCCGAAGGATACGTCATAGATGAGCTGACCTTTCTTTCTGAACCAGTTGAGGATACCCTTCCACTTGTCAGGGAAAGTAGCCTTGATAGCAGGCGTAGCCAGGATTATCATTTTTTCCTTGCCTATTGCTGCCATAGCTTCCTCGGTGTCGTCGATATAATCTCTTGCACCGTGAGTACAGTTACGCACACACTCACCGCAGGCGATGCAGCGGTCAGGGTTAACGGTCGTTACGAATCTTCCGTCCTCGAGCATCTTGGTGATGTTAGCTTCGGGAGCAGGACAGGTTCTTACGCAGGAATTACATCCCACACACTTTTCAGGTTTAACAATAATGAGTTCTTTCATTATTTTCTTTCCTCCCATAATATTGACTTTGCAGTGTGAAAAAAGTGGAAACTGTAAGTCCCTACAAACAGTTTCCGTCACCCTATTAGTACTATAACACAATGTTTACATTTTGTCAATAGAAGCCCAGACATAAAATTTTGGGCATTTAAAGCGGTGAAATCGGCGTATTTGCGGGGATTTAGTCGTGTTTTACGGCGGCGGCGAGGTCGAACGGGCGTGAAAAATATCATAAAAATAATAAAAATCACAGATAAGTTATTGTGTAAAGTGCGATTGATTGTTTGTTGGCGTTAACAAAAAGCGGGAATAATATTCAAAATGTACAAAAACGAAGGTGAAATTTAGTTAAATATATAGTGGCAAAAATTAGATACACAAAAGATAATTAAATATCCAAAGCGCACAAAAAACATTTGCATTTTTGGTTAAAAATATAGTGACAAATAGCTTGAAGTGTGCTATAATAAATTTTATATAGGTGTATATGAAATACAGGAGGTTGAACAATGAAAGGAAAACTTTTTAAACGTGTTGCAGCGATGGCGCTCGCGCTTGCAATGGTCGGCACGGCTCTGCCGCAGGGCAGCGGCTTTACAGGTCTGTTCGGCGGCTCGGACATAACCGCCAGCGCAGAAGAGATGTATTCGTATATTACGCAGGGATATTACGAGTACATACAAATAACAGATACGACCTGTAAGATAACAAGATGTAACGGGCAGGATGCAGAACTGGAAGTACCTGGAACGCTGAACGGATTTACAGTAACACGTATTGAGGCAAATGCTTTTTCTAATCTGGAAAACCTGAAGCATATTACTCTGCCTGAAACTCTGCAGTCGATCGGCTCTTGCGCATTTGCCAACTGCTATGCATTGGAGGAAATAATCCTGCCTGATTCTGTAACCAGTGTTGAGTATAGTGCTTTTGACCAGTGCCATGGGTTAAAGAGCATAAAGTTCAGCAGTAATCTTCATGAGCTGAAGAATGATACTTTCAATAATACAGGTGTTACCAATCTGACGATACCTAACAGCGTTAAGCAGATAGGCGGAGAAAGAGTGTTTGCAAACTGCGCAAATCTGAAAACGCTTGTGGTCGAGGGATCTCCTTACATTGGATTAGATGCGTTTCGCTATTGTCAGGCACTTGAAACTGTTGTGCTTGAGCCAGGTGTTGCTACGATTGGTGAAGCTGCTTTTCAGTGCTGTATCAACCTTAAAACTGTGACCATACCTAATTCGGTGCACAATATCTATAAAAATGCATTTGACCAAACAGGCGACGACCTGACGATAATCTATGACGGCACACAGGAAGAATGGGAAACAATCACAGGTTCGGACACTCTTCCCGAAAATGTAAAGATTGCGTTCTCCTCCGAGACGGGCATCAGGCTTTACGGTCACTCGCTGAGCCTGCTTGAAGACAACAACATCGGTGTTAACTTCTACATTCAGCTTCCTGAAGGACTGAGCAATAATGCAAAGATGCATTTCACTATCCCATCAGGCAAAGAAGTTATTGAGCAAGATGTCTATGTACGCGAGGCAACTCCTGGAACTGTCAGCGGTCAGACTTACAGCGTGTTCAAATGCGCAGTTGCGGCAAAGGAAATGACATCACGGATAACTGCACAGATAATTGACGAGCAGAACGAGCTTGTAGGTCCTGTTTACGTTTACAGTGTCAAGGAATATGCAGACTATCTGCTGGGACATCAGAGCGTTGATGCTTATGCAAAGGCTGCGCCGCTGGTAAAGGCAATGCTCAACTACGGTGCATACTCGCAGATATACTTTAACAAGAACTCGGGTGACCTTGCAAACATAGGTCTGACCGAAACAGAAAAGGACGTAAGCGGCGTTACCGCTGACCAAATCAATAAACCATACACCGCGTTTGACCAGCTGGTTGTTCAAGGCAATGATATCAGCTTTGACAAGGTTTCACTTGCACTTAAATCAAATACAGAGCTGCTGCTTTATTTCACATGTGATGACGAGCTGACAGTTTCTTGTGCTAAGGATCCGAAAGCTTACATAAGCAGCTCGGGAACTTATCAGGTAGTTCACATAACGGGCATCAGACCTGACGAGCTCGGTGATGAGTACACAGTGACTGTAAGAAATCCTGACGGCGGCGAAAAGACGGTTAAATACTGTCCGCTCACATACTGCTATTATGTAGTCAAGGAGCCACGCGGTACAGAGGCGCTGCAGAACGTCTGCAAGGCGCTGTTCCTGTTCAGTCAGGCAGCGGTAACATATTTTAGTGTTTAAGGAGAGCAGCAATGGATAAGCAAAAATACGAGGAAGTAAAGATAGAGATAATCAGGTTTTCTTCACAGGACGTTATAACGGCAAGCGGCGAGGATGTTCTTGAGGAGCAGAACCCAGGCGGCTAAAATCAAACACAAAAGCGGAGCAGGCGAAATTGCTTGCTCCGCATTTTTTTGTGTATCAGCGCCAGTATTCCGAGGAGACGGGGAAGTCGAAATATGTCTCGGGGTACGGCTCGTCAGCCAGTGTGAAATGCCACCACTCGCAGCCGATCGGCACAAAGCCGCTGCGGGTCATTGCGTTTTGCAGCAGCATTCGGTTGTTGTACTGCTCCGTGGTGACGCTTTTATTGTCGGGGTGGGAAATCTCGCTGAACAGGTCGAACGGGCTGCCCATATCAAGCTCCTGCCCCGTTTTCATATCAAACAGTGTGAGGTCAACGGTGCTGCCGCGGTTGTGGCTCGACTGCTTTGCGATATAGCCCTGACGGAAAAGCTCCTGCTTTTCAAGGTCGGGATAAAAATACGGCTTCATTCGCAGGTCGAGGTCTTCAATTCCCCACAGAACGAAATGCTTGACCGCTCTTGCGGGGCGGTAGGCATCAAAAATTTTGAGGCGGTAGCCCTTGACTATCATCTGATTGCTGACCTCTCTGAGTGCGCGGGCAGCTTCCTTGGTGATGACGGCGCACGGCTCTTCGTAGCCGTCGATGCGGTCACCGATAAAGTTGAATGTCGAGTAATAGCGTATTTCCTGTATCACCGACGGGATATAGTCTGCGAGCAGCACAAAGCCCGAGGTGTCGAGTTCAGCCTGTCGTTTATAGTCCATTTGAGCAGCTCCTTTCAGCGTGGTATTTGCTGTAAATATGATACCACATATGCGGTCAGAAATCAAGCGGGCGATGTCATTTTGCAAGCTCGCGCTCTATCCAGTCGATAAGCACCGAGACGATGTATTCCTGCTCATCTGCGGTGAGGATTTTGCCAGAGGGTATGCCGTGCCACTTTTCGAGGCAGCCGCGGCAGCAGCAGGCGGTGGCGTGCTGTGCGATAAAGACGGGGTGACCTTTCATCGGGGTCTGTTTGCCGTCATTTGTCGGGTTTTCGGCGGACAGCTTTTTGCTGACAAAGTCGGCGGCGTGGGAGCGTATCAGCTGCATACCCTTTTCGGCGATGTAGGCTTTTTCCTTTTCGCCGAGGTGAAATCTGCTGCGGAAAGTTGACGCGGAAAGTCGCCTGAAAAGGCTTTCCCTGTCGGGCAGGGTGTACTTTATCCTGTCGGCGCAGCCTGTGTTCGGCTCATAGCTGTAACCCGATTTTTCAGCCTGTGAGAATTGCAGTCGGCGCTCGATATGATAGCGTTTGCCGTCTTTGATATACAGTGCGCCTGTTTGTCTGAAAACGAAAGGCACGCCGCACCTTACGCACTGTCGGCGCAGCTCCTTTACCCAGCTGTTGTCGCAGGGGCGGGCATCTTTTCCCGACTCGCCGCCGCAGGCGACCTGCTCTATCAGACCGCTTTCGAGGTATTTTTCAATGTGTATTTCTTCGAGCATCGGCTCGCTGGCGACAAGGCGGTGCTTTATCGGCATTTCCAGCAGTATCGGTATGCGGTAGTCGGCGCGCTGCTGGTCTTCGCAGGTGCTGCAAATCGTGACGTTGTCCCAGCCGCTGCCCCAGTCGCTTGGTATGCAGTCGGCAAACCTGTCAATGCGCTTGGTGATGATGATGAACGAAAGGTCGCTGCGCTGGCGGATCATATCCCAGCAGTCCTGCCGCCAGGCGTCTGCGTCGGGCACGAAAAAGTCAGAGGTCATGCAGGCAAAAACGTGCCCGCCCGATGCCTGCAATTTATATTCGCCCTGCCTGTTCTTTTTCAGCGGCAGGTCAAAGTCGAGAGTTTTTGTAACGATGCTTGCGTCCTTGCCTATGCTTTCGTCGCGCCTGTAAACGTAACAGTTCGCACAGCCCGGACTTATTTTGTGGCAGCCGTGCCACGGGTTCCAAACGGGCATTTTCTCACCTCATTTTCCCTTTATCTCTATCCTGTCGAGAATGCCCTGAACGTCAACGTTCGGGTGGGTGACATACATTCTCCTCACGTCGCTGACAAAGCCGATGTCGGCGCCCGTCTTTTTGCAGACAGCTTCTGCGGTGCAGCCCTTGTCGGTGAGCCTGATTATCTTTTTGACGAGGGCATAGATGTCCGTTCCCGCAAGCTCGGGGGAGTGGGCGGTCGTTTCGCCGAGCTGTGCCGTTTTGGCGTGGGCGTAATAGACTGTTTTCGGTTGGAGCGCCAGCAGCTTTTCCCAGCTTTGCGCAATGGGCGTGCCCTTGTGGGCGTCAAGCTCGTACAGCGGATTGAGGTCGCCGACAAACAGGGCTTTTTCGTCGTCGAGCCAAAGGGAGATGCTGTCGTCACTGTGACCCGGCGTGTGGATTATCTCGCCGCTTATGCCAAGCTCGGCAAGCATTTTTCTGCTTTCGTCTGCGGTGAAAAATCTCACCTTGCTGTCGTCGATCGGGACAAAATCCGAGCGCTTGTCCTTTGCGAAAATGCTGTCGCTTGCGTGCAGGAAATTCCGCTGAACATCTGCCGCCGCAAGCGTCACGCCGAGGTCGGCTATCTGCTGTGCGATGCCCATATGGTCGGGGTGAAAATGCGAGATGACCAGCATAGTTATTTTCTGCGCCTTTATGCCGTTTTCACCGAGGCAGCGGAAGAACGCAGGCAGAGTGCCCGCCCAGCCCGTGTCAAACAGCAGTTTGCCCTTGCTGCCCGTGATAAGATATGTGTTTGTTGCCGAATAACGCAGCGTGGTTATCAACGGTTTTCACTCCTTTGTTCTGTCACTTTTTGATTAATCAGAATGTATAGGTGTAATCTAAGTTTATAGACCTGCCAAAGACAAAACAGGTTTTTCGGTCAAGCCTTTTCTCGTAAAAAAGGCTTGCGGGTCGAGGGCAGAGTCCTCGTCGCTGACCGCAGTCAGCGAAATTTCTTTGCCTCGCGCGCTCCGCAAGGGGTGAATTGAAAAATAGTCCAGCGGACTATTATTCAAGAGGGGACTGCCCTGCAAGAGAGGGCGTCCCCTTACCCTGTGATAACGTTGGCGTCCTCAATCCGCACGCAGAAGAGCGGATTGACGGGCAAGGTCGTTTCTCTAATGTTGGGGGCTTTCCGCAAATTTGCGCCCGCCCAAACCCCTTCGGGTGCACATCTAAAAACAATAGTAATGAATTCAAACTGATTAATCATAGTAACGTTTTTTTCATTATACCGCTGCCTGCGCAAAGTGTCAAGGCAAAATCAAAAGGCTCTGCACGATGAAAATGCAGAGCCTTCCGAATAAGGTAGGGGGAAAAGATATGTCAGTTAAACTGCGCTTGCGCCGTAGTTGGAGAGCACTCTTGCGGACGGGTCGTTTACGTCGCAGCCCTTCCAGCTCTTGTTCGGCATCCAGAAATCCACGATCATTTTGCTCTGACCGGGATAGTAGCGCTCAAAGATCTCACGATAGAGAAGTGATTCTTTGGTAAATGGTTTTGCGTGGGCGTACTTTTCGCACAGGCGGTCGAATTCCTCGTCGGTGTAATAGTCCTCGGCATACGCCTTGAGGTAGTTTACGAGGGAATGTCCAACCGCGTCGGAAAAGGCTGCCTTTTCACGATAGAGGATATCGTGAGGCAGATAGTCGCCCTCCTCGAAAGCCTTACGCAGCAGGTACTTGCCCTTGCCGTAGGTGTTGAGCTTTTTCTGCGGGTCTATCGCCATAACGTAGCGCACAAAATCGAGGTCGCCGAATGGCACTCTCGCCTCGAGCGAGTTTACGCTGATGCACCTGTCTGCACGCAGAACGTCATACATATGCAGCTCCCGCACTCTTTTCTGCGCTTCGAGCTGGAACTCCTTTGCGTTTGGTGCAAAGTCGGTGTACTTGTAGCCGAAAAGCTCGTCGGAAATTTCACCCGTGAGGATAACGCGGATATCCGTCTTTTCGTGGATAGCCTTGCACACGAGATACATTCCCACGCTCGCTCTGATGGTGGTTATATCAAACGTTCCCAGCAGGCGAACGACCTCTTCTAGCGACGCGATAACATCGTCCTTTGTGATGATGACCTCGGTGTGATCGCTGCCGATATAGTCGGCAACTTCCTTTGCGTATTTAAGGTCGATAGCGTCCTCGCTCATGCCGATGGCAAAAGTTCTGATAGGCTTGTCGGAGCGCTTCTGTGCGATAGCGCAGACGAGTGACGAATCAAGTCCGCCCGAGAGCAGAAAACCGACCTTTGCATCTGCCACAAGGCGCTTTTCAACGCCTGCGACCAGCTTGTCGTGAATGTTTTTGTAGATAGTTTCGTGGTCGTCGTCAAGATACTTGTCAACTGCTGCGATGTCGCAGTAGCGCACAAACTCGCCGTTGACGCAGTAATGCCCGGGAGGGAACGGCTTGATGTCCATTGCTATTCCGATAAGGTTCTGCGGCTCGCTGGCAAATGCAAGCACGCCGTTTTCGTCGTAGCCGTAATAGAGCGGGCGTATGCCTATCGGGTCACGGGCAGCGATAAAGCTGTGAGTTTCGCTGTCGTAGATGATGCAGGCAAACTCCGCATCAAGCATTGAGAACATTCTCGTACCGTACTCTCTGTACATTGGAAGCAGAATCTCGCAGTCGGAATCACTCTCGAAGGTGTATCCCATTTTTACAAGCTCCTGCTTGGTCTTTTCAAATCCGTAAAGCTCGCCGTTGCAGACAACATAGCTGTCATCGAGCCTGAACGGCTGCATTCCCGAATCGGTCAGCCCCATGATTGAAAGTCTGTGAAATCCGAGCACGCCGTCGGGCAGCGTTACAAATCTGGTATCGTCAGGACCTCTTGATTTTGTCCTGCCGAAACACTCTTTTATCAGCTCCATGTCTGCCTGCGCAGAACAGTAGCCCATTATACAACACATATCTATCCATCCCTTCGAAAATTAAACACAGCGCAGGAAGCAGCTTTGCGCCGCTCCCTGTTGTGTATGTTACTTATATTATTCTGCGCTGTCGAGCAGAGCCTCGCGTCCCTCTTCGCCTGTTCTTACCTTAACAGCGTTCTCAACGTCATAAACGAATATCTTACCGTCTCCGATATGACCTGTGTAAAGTGCTTTCTTAGCTGTCTCGATAACCTTTCTTACAGGAACTGAGCAAACTACGATGTCTACCTGTACCTTAGGCATAAGGTTCGTTTCAACTGCAACACCACGGTAGTATTCAGGCTTACCCTTCTGTACGCCATAACCCATAACGTGTGAAACTGTCATACCTGTAATGCCTATCTGGCTCATTGCCTTCTTCAGGCGGTCAAACTTAGCTTCCTTGCAGACGATCTCGACCTTTGTGATCTTAGGCGATGTGCCGTCGTCAAATGTCGGAACCTTCTTGACTGGGATTGCCTCAGCTTCGGGAGTGTCGCCCTCAACAGCAACAACGTCTGTATCGCCGTAAGAGGTATACTTGTGAACGGAAGGCATGAAGTCCGGGTATGCGCTTGGCAGACCGTGCTCTGTGATATCCAGACCAAGGATCTCTTCCTCGGCAGTCGTTCTGAGTCCGACTGTCTTTTTGATCACTGCGAATGTGATTATCATCATTACTGCTGCATAAGCTGCAACGGAACCGAAGCCCAGCAGCTGCAGACCGAGCTGCTTGAATTCGCCTGTGTAGAACAGACCGTTGAGACCTGCAGGAGCGTCCGGGTTAGCGAAAAGACCAACTGCGATCGTTCCCCAGATACCGTTTGCCATGTGAACGCCGACTGCGCCGACAGGGTCGTCGATGTGGAGCTTGAGGTCGAGAAGCTCGACTACCCAAACTACGAGGAAACCAGAAACAAGACCTACTGCTGCGGAACCGATAGCATCGAATGCATCTGTTCCTGCTGTTACGGCTACGAGACCTGCGAGTGATGCGTTGAGACACATTGAAACATCAGGCTTGCCGTTCTTCTTCCATGTGTAGAGCATTGTTGTAACTGTTGCAACTGATGGAGCTATTGTTGTTGTGATGAAGATAGAGGACAGCTCCGAAATGTTTGTTGCAGCTGCGCCGTTGAATCCGTACCAGCCGAGCCAGAGGATAAATACGCCGAGTGCGCCGAGTGTGATGGAGTGACCGGGGATAGCGTTTACCTTGATAACCTTGCCGTCTTTGTCACGCTCGTACTTGCCGATTCTTTCGCCAAGGAATGACGCACCGATCAGAGCGGCGATACCGCCGACCATATGGATGGCACAAGAGCCGGCGTAGTCGTGGAAACCAAGCTGTGAGAGCCAGCCGCCGCCCCAGATCCAATGCGCTTCGATGGGATAGATGAAAAGTGAGATAACTGCTGAGTAGATGCAGTAGCTGGAGAACTTAGTTCTGCCTGCCATTGCGCCCGAAACGATAGTAGCTGTTGTTGCGCAGAATACGAGGTTGAACACGAATGTCGATGCGCCTGTGAAGCTGCCGTCACCTGGGCTTGCTATGAATTCTTTGAAGTGTGTGAACATATCCATGTTAGGAAGTCCGATAAGACCAAAGAGGGTATCTTCACCCATCATAAGTGTATAACCTAAAAGTGAGAATACAACTGTACCGATGCAGAAATCCATCAGGTTTTTCATGATGATGTTTCCTGCATTCTTTGCTCTGGTGAAACCTGTTTCTACCATTGCAAAGCCTGCCTGCATCCAGAAGACCAATGCAGCGCCTATCAAAAACCAAAATTCGACTGTCATAGGATCATATCCTTTCTATATTATACTTTTCCTTACTTTAAAATTTAAAGCCGCTGCTCCTGCGTGAAGATGGAAGTTATTATCGGTTCACGCGTTTGAAGTTCGCAGGAGGCAGACGGCTTTTTCAGCAAATGTTTATCTTACGCCGAACAGCAGTTCATCGTAAGTCGGGAATGGCCAGAACTTAGACGAGGTAATTGTCTCTGCCTCGTCGCAGGAAGCTCTGAGCTTGTCCATAACGCCCAGCAGCTCATCTCTGATAAGATAACCTGCCTCGATAACGTTCTTTGCGCCCTCGACTTTGACAAGTGCTGCTTTGAGCTCGTCAAGGCTTGCATAAGCGTCGCTTGCAAGCTGTGAGAGCTTCTTGACTGTTTCTGCCTCGTATGTGCAGGTGAGGTCGGTTGCAAGAGATTTCTTTGCGTTTGCTGTGTTTGCCACGAATGCAGCGTATTCCTCGATAGCAGGGAGAATTTCTCTGCGTGCGATAAGCTCCATTGTGTTTGCCTCGATAACGACTGCCTTGCAGTAGTTTTCAAGAGTAATTTCTGTACGGCTTCTGATCTCTGCCTCGGAGAACACGCCGTGAGATGTGAGCATCTTAACGTTCTTTTCGTCCATAAGATGCGGGATAGCATCAGGTGTTGTGCGGTAATTGAGAAGTCCTCTCACCTCTGTTGCTTCCTTGATCCATGCATCGTCGTAGCCGTTGCCGTTGAAGATGATGCGCTTGTGATCGGTGATGGTCTTTTTGATCATCTCGTGCAGCTTTTCTTCAAAGTTGTCTGCCTTTTCAAGTCTGTCTGCGTAAATTTTCAGGCTCTCTGCAACAGCAGCGTTGAGCATGATGTTTGCGCAGGCGATAGAGTTTGAAGAACCGAGCATTCTGAACTCGAACTTGTTGCCTGTGAAAGCAAACGGTGAAGTTCTGTTTCTGTCGGTGGTATCTCTTGAGAAGCTTGGCAGTACGCTTACGCCGAGCTTCATTGTTTTCTTTTCAACGCCCTCATACGGTGTGTCTGTCTCGATAGCCTTGAGGATGCCTTCAAGCTCTTCGCCGAGGAAGATCGAGATGACCGCAGGAGGTGCTTCGTTTGCGCCGAGTCTGTGGTCGTTTCCTGCGGTTGCAACGGAGATCCTCAGCAGATCCTGATAATCGTCAACTGCCTTGATAACTGCGCACAGGAAAAGCAGGAACTGTGCATTCTCATAAGGTGTTTCACCAGGAGTGAGAAGGTTTACGCCTGTGTCTGTTGCGATAGACCAGTTATTGTGCTTGCCCGAGCCGTTTACATTTGCAAACGGCTTTTCGTGGAGCAGGCAGACAAGTCCGTGCTTCTTTGCTACCTTCTGCATGATCTCCATTGTAAGCTGGTTGTGGTCGGTAGCGATATTGGTTGTAGCGTAGATAGGTGCAAGCTCGTGCTGAGCAGGTGCAACCTCGTTGTGCTGTGTCTTTGCGAGGATTCCGAGCTTCCAAAGCTCGTCATTCAGGTCGGACATATAAGCCTCGACTCTCGGCTTGATAACGCCGAAGTAGTGGTCGTCAAGCTCCTGTCCTTTGGGCGGCTTAGCTCCGAAAAGCGTTCTGCCGGTATAGATAAGGTCTTTTCTCTTATCGTAAAGTTCCTTAGGAATGAGGAAGTATTCCTGCTCGGGTCCTACGGAAGTGGTAACGTGCTTTACAGTGTCGTTGCCGAACAGCTTGAGGATACGCAGTGCCTGCTTGTTGAGTGCCTGCATCGAACGAAGCAGAGGAGTCTTTTTGTCCAGTGCCTCGCCGCCGTAAGAGCAGAACGCTGTCGGAATGCAAAGTGTCTTGCCCTTGATGAATGCGTAAGAGGTCGGGTCCCAAGCGGTGTAGCCTCTTGCCTCGAATGTAGCTCTCAGTCCGCCAGACGGGAAGCTCGATGCATCAGGCTCGCCCTTGATAAGCTCCTTGCCTGAGAAATCCATTATTACTCTGCCGTCGGGTGATGGGCTGATGAAGCTGTCGTGCTTTTCAGCGGTGATGCCTGTGAGCGGCTGGAACCAATGGGTGTAATGTGTTGCGCCGTTTGCAACTGCCCACTCCTTCATTGCCTCTGCAACTGCATTTGCTACCGTGATGTCAAGTGCTGCGCCGACGTCGATGGTCTCTTTCAGCGAGTTGTAGACTTTTGATGAAAGCATTGATTTCATCACTCTGTCGTCAAATACCTTGCTTGCAAAAATTTCTGTTACTGTGCTCATTATCTTTTCCTCCCTTTGAATTTTAAGAACAAAAAAAGCGCCTTGACGCAAGCCTGCCCGCTTGCTGTTAAGACGCCGTTGCCCAGTGTTAAATTAATGCGCTGAAAATAAAAAATAGAGACAAGTGCATGAAGAATAATGAATATCTTCAAGACGTCTTTGCCTCTATGACTTGCATTATACACCCCGATTTTTGATTTGTCAACCCCTTTTTTTCAGAAATTTTGCATTTTACAAATTCAAAACTTGCAGTTTACAAATAATTTATATATCAAAACTTGACAAAAATGAAATTCTGAGTTATAATACTTGCAAATGGGCAAAGACGTTCATTCAGCTTACGGGCTGAATGGCGTCTTTTTTCTTTTGTATGATGGCACTTGATACTATTATAAAGAAAGGGAGAGATGATGATGAAAAGAGAAGGAGAGATCCGTATCCCGTCAGGCTGTGCTATCGCAGCTGTTATTTCCAAAGAGGGAAAGGGCATCACGGGTGATCTTATCTCCGAGGCTATGAAGCCGATGCACGATCGTTCCAACGGACTTGGAGGCGGTTTTGCAGCTTACGGTATTTATCCCGAGCACAAGGAGTTTTTTGCGTTCCACATATTCTTTGACCACCGTTCAACAAGAAAAGAATGCGAGGCTCTTTTAAAGGAAAGGTTTGAAATTGTAAAGGGCGAGATTATCCCTACAAGAAAAATTCCCGAAATTACTGACGAGCCAATTATATGGAGATATTTCGTGGCTCCTCTTAAATCTATGCTTGCAGCAGAGCAGATAGATGAAAACGAATTTGTCGCAAGGACAGTCGTTAAGATAAACACCGAGCTTAAAGGCGCATACGTTTTTTCAAGCGGAAAGAACATGGGCTGCTTCAAGGCAGTCGGCTTCCCCGAGGACGTAGGACGTTTTTACAGACTTGAAGAGTATGAGGGATATTCGTGGACAGCTCACGGACGTTACCCGACGAACACGCCGGGCTGGTGGGGCGGCGCTCACCCGTTCTCACTGCTCGACTACTCGGTAGTTCACAACGGCGAGATCTCCTCTTACGACGCTAACCGCCGCTTTATTGAAATGTTCGGCTACAAATGCACCCTTCAGACCGACACAGAGGTCATCACTTATATAATAGACTACCTGCTCAGACGCCAGAAGCTGACTCTTGAAGAGGTCGCTTCCGTCATTGCGGCGCCTTTCTGGAGCACGATAAACTCGATGCCCGAAAAGGAAAGAGAAAAGCTGACATATCTGCGCACCGTCTTTTCAAATCTGCTCATCACAGGACCGTTCTCTATCGTGTTCGGCTGGTATGGCGGACTTATGGCGCTCAACGACAGATTGAAGCTGCGTTCAATGATAACTGCAAGCAAGGGCGACAGGGTATTCATCGCAAGCGAGGAGGCAGCTGTCAGGGTCATGGAGCCTGATGCTGAGAACTTCTATGCACCAAGCGGCGGAGAGCCTGTTATAGTTCGTGTCAAGGAGGGTAAATTCTGATGATAGATCAATATATATATCCCGAATTTGAAGTGGTGAGAAATCAGAACCGCTGCATTTCCTGCCGCGTGTGCGAAAGGCAGTGCGCCAACGAGGTGCACAGATTCGATACAGACCTCGGCGTTATGCTTTCTGATGAAACAAAGTGTGTCAACTGCCAGAGATGTGTTTCGCTGTGCCCGACACACGCACTTAAAATAGTAAAGAGCGACTGCTGTCTGCGTGAGAACGCAAACTGGTCGGATCAGACGATAAAGGAAGTCTACAAGCAGGCAAACAGCGGCGGCGTGCTGCTGTCATCAATGGGCAACCCCAAGCCTCTGCCTGTTTACTGGGACAAAATTCTTATCAACGCGTCGCAGGTAACTAACCCGCCTATCGACCCGCTGAGAGAGCCAATGGAGACTAAGGTCTTCCTCGGCAAAAAGCCTGACAAGGTGCTGCGCCGTGCAAGCGGTGAGCTTATCACACAGATGCCTCCGCAGCTTGAACTCTCGATGCCTGTTATGTTCTCGGCAATGAGCTACGGCTCTATCAGCTACAATGCACATGCATCACTTGCAAGAGCCGCAACAGAGCTTGGCATCTGCTACAACACAGGTGAGGGCGGTCTGCACGAGGACTTTTACTGCTACGGTGAGAACACCGTAGTTCAGGTAGCATCGGGACGTTTCGGCGTGCACAAGAATTACCTTGAGGCAGCAGCTGCTGTCGAGATCAAGATGGGTCAGGGCGCAAAGCCGGGTATCGGCGGACATCTGCCCGGAGCAAAGATAGTCGGCGACGTTTCGAGAACAAGAATGATACCAGAGGGCACAGATGCTATCTCACCTGCGCCGCACCACGATATCTATTCTATCGAGGATCTGCGCCAGCTCGTTTATTCGCTCAAAGAAGCAACTGATTATAAAAAGCCTGTTATCGTAAAGGTAGCTGCTGTTCACAACATCGCAGCTATCGCAAGCGGTATCGCACGCAGCGGTGCAGACATCATCGCTATCGACGGTTTCAGAGGCGGTACGGGAGCTGCTCCGACAAGGATAAGAGACAACGTCGGTATCCCTATCGAGCTTGCCCTTGCGGCTGTTGACCAGCGTCTGCGTGACGAGGGAATCAGAAACAACGTTTCACTGGTCGTCGGCGGAAGCGTTCGTTCGGCAGCAGACGTTGTAAAGGCAGTTGCACTCGGTGCGGATGCAGTTTACGTTGCAACGGCAGCGCTGCTCGCACTCGGCTGTCACCTCTGCCGCACATGCCACAGCGGCAAGTGCAACTGGGGTATCGCAACCCAGCGCCCTGACCTTGTAAAGAGACTCAACCCTGACATCGGCAGCCAGCGCCTTGTCAACCTGATGAACGCTTGGCGCCACGAGATAAAAGAGCTTATGGGCGGTATGGGTATCAACTCTATCGAGTGTCTGCGCGGAAACAGACTTATGCTGCGCGGCGTAGGTCTTAGCGACAAAGAGCTTGAGATACTCGGCATTTCGCACGCCGGAGAATAAGGAAAGGGGATAGCACAAATGAAACGAGTTTATGTTAATGAGCAGTGGTGTCTGGGCTGTCACCTTTGCGAATATAACTGTGCCTTTGCAAATTCGGGAATGACCGATATGGTAAAGGCGCTCAAGGACAAGCCTATCTATCCCCGTGTACATATCGAGCAGTCGGGCGACATCACCTATGCGGTCTCCTGCCGCCACTGCAAAGACCCGCTTTGCGTAAAGAGCTGTATTGCAGGCGCTATCAGCAAAGTCGACGGCGTTGTCAAGGTCGATAAGACAAAGTGTGTCGGTTGTCTGACCTGCGTGCTCGTGTGCCCTTACGGCGCAGTAAGACCGGGTCCTGACGGCGCAGCGAACAAGTGCGAGCTTTGCCTTGAAAACAGCTGCGGCGAGCCCGCATGCGTAAAGGGCTGCCCGAACAATGCGATAGTTTATGAGGAAAGGCGGGATGAGAAATGAGCAAGTATGTTATAATCGGAAACGGCGTTGCTGCCGCAGGCTGCATTGAGGGTATACGCAGCGTCGATAAGGACAGCGAGGTCACAGTCATCTCCGCAGAAAAGCACCCCGTCTACGCAAGACCGCTCATCTCCTATTATCTTGAGGGCAAGACCACTCTCGAAAAGATGAATTACCGCAGCGAAGATTTTTATGAGAAAAACAAAGCCGAGCTTATCTATGCGTCGGCTGACAAGATAGATGCCAAAAAAGGCGAGGTGACATACGGCAGCAAGAAGGTCAAGTTCGACAAGCTGTGCATCGCCGCAGGTTCGTCACCGTTCGTGCCGCCGATGAAGGGTCTTGACACCGTCAAGCACCAGTTCACGTTCATGACGATGGACGACAGCCTTGCGCTTGAAAAGGCGCTGAAAAAGGACAGCAGAGTGCTTATCATCGGTGCAGGTCTTATCGGACTGAAATGTGCAGAGGGTATCTTTGAAAGGGTAGGCTCTGTAACGGTGGTTGACCTTGCAGACAGAGTGCTTTCAAGTATCCTTGACAACGAGTGCGCCGCAGTCGTTCAGAAGCATCTCGAAAACAAGGGAATGAAGTTCCTGCTTTCAGACAGCGTTGACAGCTTTGAAAAGCACACCGCTAAAATGAAAAGCGGTGAGAAAGTCGAGTTCGATATCCTCGTGCTCGCTGTCGGCGTAAGGGCAAATACACAGATAGCAAAGGACGCAGGCGCTGATGTCAACAGGGGCATTATCGTTGCAGACGATATGAAAACCAGCCTTGAAAATGTTTACGCAGCAGGCGACTGCACAGAGGGCTACGACAGCTCTATCGGCGCTAACAGAGTGCTGGCTATCCTGCCGAACGCTTATATGCAGGGTTACTGCGCAGGCGTGAATATGGCTGGAGGCAGTCAGAGCATAACCAACGCTATCCCGATGAACTCGATCGGCTTTTTCGGTCTGCACTGTGTGAGCGCAGGCAGCTACTTTGAAAAGGGCGAGGGCGAAATTGCCGAGCAGAAAAGCTGCGGCGGCATAAAGAGACTTTACATCAAGGACAATAAGCTCACGGGATATATCATCATCGGTGACGTTACGGGCGCAGGTATCTATACCTCGCTGGTAAGAGAAAAGACCGATCTTTGTGACGTAGATGTTGACAAACTGAAAAAAGATGCAACTCTGGCAATGTTTTTGCCCGAAACCCGTAGAAAAAAACTCGGAGGTGTGGTATAATGAATATCAATGCAACAGGTCTTGATTTTATCGACCTCAATGAAGCGCTGCGTCAGAGCCGCGGAAGCTGCACCATTACCAACTGCCTCGGACAGAGATTTCTCGCCGCAGGTGTCTCCGACAAGACGGTCACCGTCAGCGGTATCCCCGGCAACGCGCTGGGTGCTTACCTCAACGGTGCTAAGATTGAAGTAATGGGCAACGCTCAGGACGCCGTTGGCGACACAATGAACGAGGGTACGATAATCATTCACGGCAACGTCGGTGACGCTGTCGGTTATGCAATGCGCGGCGGTCACATCTACGTTCAGGGCAACGCAGGATACCGTGCAGGAATACATATGAAAGCCTATAAAGAGAAACAGCCCGCACTTATCATTGGCGGAAAAGCTGGAAGCTTCCTCGGTGAGTATCAGGCAGGCGGCACGATAATCGTGCTCGGTCTTGTGGATAACGACAAGCCGATAGTCGGCAATTTCCCGTCAACGGGAATGCATGGCGGAAAGATGTATCTCAGAGGCGACTGCAAGGATATCAAGTTCCCCGGACAGGTGCACACGCACATAGCCGACAAGGACGAGCTTGCTGAGATAGACCACTATCTCAGACACTTCTGCAAATATTTCGATCAGGACCTTGAAGAGCTGCTTTCAGTGCCATTTACAGTTGTAATGCCTGACAGCCGCAACCCATACAGGCAGATGTATGTTGCAAACTAAAGTATGAAGCACAACAGTTTCCCGCTTTTTTACAGGAGGATAAGATGAAATATTCACCGCAGGAGATAATCCAGTATGCCGCAGAGGAAGATGTAAAGTTTATCAGACTTGCTTTCTGCGATGTTTACGGTAAACAGAAGAATATATCCATTATGCCGGGCGAGCTTGCAAAGGCTTTTGAGCACGGCATCGGCTTTGACGCGTCGGCAGTCAGAGGCTTCGGCAACGAGGCAAGAAGCGACCTTATGCTTTTCCCTGACCCCGACACCCTCTCGGTGCTCCCGTGGAGACCTGAGCACGGCAGGGTAGTGAGAATGTACTGCTCCATCAAAAAGCCTGACGGTCAGGCTTTTGAGTGCGATACGAGAAGTCTGCTGGTCAAGGCTGTGGAGGATGCGAAAAAGCTCGGCGTTGAGTTCTCTTTCGGCTCTGCGCTCGAGTTTTATCTGTTCAAGCTCGACGAGAACGATAACCCCACGACTATCCCTTACGATAACGCAAGCTATATGGATATCGCTCCCGAGGACAAGGGCGAGAACATCAGGCGACAGATATGCCTGCACCTTGAACAGATGGGTATAACCCCGCAAAGCTCTCATCACGAGGAAGGTCCGGGACAGAACAAGATAGATTTCCATTACGGCGACGCGCTCACCGCCGCAGACGATGTTATGTCCTACAAGACGGTAGTTAAGACGGTGGCACATTCAAACGGTCTGTTTGCAGACTTTTCACCAAAGCCGCTGAAAAACCGCCCCGGCAATGCGTTTCACATCAACATCTCTGTCAAGAGCGACGTGAACCACACGATGCTTCAATCGGTTATCGCGGGCATAATGCACAACATCAAGGACATCGGCGTGTTCCTCAATCCGTGCGACGCGTCGTATGAACGCCTCGGCAATTTCAAAGCGCCGAAGTTCATCTCGTGGTCGTGTGAGAACCGCTCACAGCTTATAAGAATACCTGCCGCAAAGGGCGAATACAGACGTGCCGAGCTGCGCTGTGCAGACCCGTGCGCAAACCCGTATCTCGCTTACACCCTGCTTATCTATGCAGGACTTGACGGCATTCAGAACGAGCTTTATCTTCCGCCCGTTGCCGATTTCGACCTGTTCAGCGCAGACGAATCGGTGACCAAGGATTTCGAGACGCTCCCTGCAAACCTTATCGCAGCAAAAAAACTCGCCGCAGACAGCAGCTTTGTAAAGCAGCATCTGCCGCAGAGACTTATAGATATATATTGCAGATAAGCGGGAGGCAGCGCTCGTGGAGAACATAGAATTTTTGTGGACAGACGGAACAAACAAGGATTTCTGCGAGTTTTACCGCATAACCGAGGACTTTTACAGCAGCCTCGTGGGCGGCGAAAGCAAGCGAAAATCATTTATCCCTTATAACGCCTCGGCGGATATACCCGATGTGCTTATCGCCTATGTCGGCGGCAAAGCGGTCGGCTGCGCAGGCTTGAAAAAGTATTCGGACACAGACTGTGAGATAAAGCGTGTCTGGGTGCAGCCTGATGCAAGAGGACAGCATATCGCAAGCAGGATGATGGATATGGTCGAGGAAAAAGCAAGGTCGCAGGGCTTTGCGAGAGTGGTGCTGCAAACACGGCTTCTTATGAAAGAAGCAGTTGGTATGTACACCGCACGGGGATACGAATTAATTGAAAACTATCCGCCCTACGACAAGCTCGTCGGTGCGGTGTGCTATGCAAAGCATCTTTAAATAATAAATACCGCCAAAGGAGGAGGATAAATATGCGGCTCAAAGAGCGCAGCTACAGCGTGCTGACCGTTTCGTCGCAGCCAAAGTTCAATCAGGCACTGACCGAACTTATCGACAGCAGGCGCAACTATGACAGCGAGCTTGAAATGAGCGTGAGCGCTGCAAAAAGAAGACTGCTTGAACGCAGCTTTGATATCATTATCATCAATGTTCCTCTGCCCGACGACGACGGTATAAGCCTTGCGATAGACAAAAGTGCAGGCATGGCGAGCGCGGTTCTGCTGCTCGTTAAAAGTGAGTATTATACTGATGTGTTCGACAGGGTGTGCTCCCACGGCGTTTACACGCTGCCAAAGCCGTCGCCCAAACAGATGGTGGCGCAGGCGTTCGACTGGCTGGAAAGCACGACTGAAAGACTCCGCAGGCTTGAAAAGAAATCTGTCTCGCTTGAAGACAAGATGCAGGAGATAAGACTTGTCAACCGCGCAAAGTGGCTGCTTATTTCCGAAAAGGGTCTGACCGAGGAGGACGCACACAGATTCATAGAAAAATATGCAATGGATAACTGCATAACGAAAAGTGCTGCGGCACAGGCAATAATAGATGAAAAGTAATGATAACAAATGGAGGAATAGTTATGCCGACAAAATACGTGTTCGTCACAGGCGGTGTCGTTTCAGGACTTGGCAAGGGCATCACTGCCGCTTCGCTGGGTAGACTGCTCAAAGCCCGTGGCTGCCGCGTGACAATACAGAAATTTGACCCTTATATCAACGTTGACCCGGGAACGATGTCGCCTTATCAGCACGGCGAGGTGTTCGTTACCGAAGACGGCGCGGAGACTGACCTTGACCTCGGACACTACGAGAGATTTATCGACGAGAACCTGTCGGTGAACTCAAACGTCACAACGGGTAAAGTCTACTGGACGGTGCTCAACAAGGAAAGACGCGGAGATTATCTCGGCGGTACGGTGCAGGTCGTTCCGCACATCACAAACGAGATCAAGGAGAGGCTTTACAGCGTCAGCAAGGACGGCACAACAGACGTTGTCATTACCGAGATAGGCGGTACGGTGGGCGATATCGAATCCACACCGTTCCTTGAAGCTATCAGACAGGCATCGCTCGAGGTCGGCAGAGACAACTGCGTGTTCATTCACGTCTGCCTGCTGCCTTACATTTCAGGCTCGAACGAGTTAAAGAGCAAGCCTACCCAGCACTCTGTAAAGGAGCTGCTTTCTGTCGGCATTCAGCCTAACGTTCTGGTGCTGCGCAGCGAGATGGAAATTCCCGACGAAATGAAAGAAAAGATAGCGCATTTCTGCAACGTTAGAAAGCAGGACGTTATCCAGAACCTGACGGCTCCGTCGCTTTACGAAGTGCCGCTGTGGCTCGAAAGGGAAAGACTTGCAGAGGTTGTCTGCGAGCATCTGCACATTGAAAACAAGACTCCTGACCTGACAGGCTGGAACGATATGATAAAGAGAGTCAAGGGCTGCACAAAGAAAGTGACTATCGGGCTTGTCGGCAAGTATGTCGAGCTTGAGGACGCGTATCTTTCAGTAGCAGAGGCTCTGCGCCACGGCGGTTTTGAAAACAGCGCCGAGGTCGAGATAAAGTGGATTCAGTCCGAGGGCATCACAGACGAAAATGCCGCTGAAAAGCTGGGCAGCTGCGACGGTATAATCATTCCCGGCGGCTTTGGCGACAGAGGTATCGAGGGCATGATAAGCGCCATCAAATACGCAAGGGAGAACAAAGTTCCGCTGTTCGGAATCTGCCTTGGTATGCAGCTTTCTGTTGTTGAATTTGCAAGAGACGCAGCAGGCTTGACGGGCGCAAATTCCACCGAGTTCGGTCAGACGCCTTACCCTGTTATCGACATTATGGATTCGCAGAAGGACATCACCGAAAAGGGCGGCACAATGCGTCTCGGCGCTTACCCGTGCGTTCTGCAGAATGGCACGCTTGTAAAGAAAATTTACGGCAATGCCGAGCTTATCCACGAGCGTCACCGTCACCGCTGGGAATTCAACAATGATTTCCGCGAGGTGCTTTCGCAGAAAGGTCTTGTCATTGCAGGACTTTCGCCTGACGAAAAGCTGGTCGAGATCGTCGAGCTGCCGCAGGATGTTCACCCGTGGTTCGTGGGCGTTCAGTTCCATCCAGAGTTCAAGTCAAGACCAAATCACGCACAGGTGCTTTTCAAGGACTTCATCAGAGCGTCCTTGGAGAACGCAGGCAAGTAAAAATAAAAAAATCTAGGGACTATTGCATTTGCAACAGTCCCTATTTTTATTGCTTGTTATTAAACGCTTTGAGCGTTTCGTGCAGAGTAAAATCGTCGTCGTCATAGGTGTCGTCAAAATCATAATCAGCCAGCTGATCCATAATTTCAAGCTGCTTTTTCTGAATGTCCACCTGCTGCTTTTGCAGCTCCTCCATTCGCTTGAAATGGCTGCGCTCGTCGCATAGCTTTAACGCGTCGCCCAGCTGTATCGCCTGATAGGAGCTGAACAGTCCGATAATGTAGTCGAGCGTTTCATCACTTTGGTAGGCTGGCGGAATCATATCCGCGCTGAATTCTTTCGTAAACGCTTCAAGCTCTTTACGTGCGCTTTCAAGCTCGGCGAGCTTTGCTTTGAGCTGTGCCCTTGTCTCGTCAGCCTCGCGCGCAAGGCGCTTCTTTTTGACGCCTGCAAATATCAGCGCGAGCATAAGCGGCGCAAACAGCAGTACCGCAGTTATCATCATCGGCTTGTTGTCCGATTTGTATGCCGCAAAGATCATAACGAGCATAAGCGCGCACCAGAGAATCTGCGCAGGCATCAACAGCATTGCCCACAGCGGCACTTCCGTCGGCTTTTTCGTCAGCTCTGTGACCTCGTCTGCAAGGCGGGTCGTTTTTGCATTTAAAGCCTTGCACTGCGCAAGGTCGGCTTTGTATTTTTTCACTGCCGCCGCGTTTTTGTCGGCGGTCATTCTGTCGTATGCGTTAAGAATTTCCGTTCTGTCAAAAACGCTTCCGCAGAACGTGCAGGTCACCACTTTGCCCGCACCTGTCGGGTCAATGTTCGCGCCGCAGCTCGGACAAGTGTATTTATATAGCTCTGCCATTTTGTCACCCCATTTTTTCTCTCTGAAAAAGCCCGCACTCAGCGGGCTTTGGTCATATCTCTAAGGTTTTTGCCCACTTTTGCAGCTCCGTCTCGCTCACGCCCGAAGCAAAGCGCTTGCCAGTGAGCACCGTAACGCCCTTGCCTGCAACAGACTGGATATGCTTTGCGGTGTCGCCTATATCGCTGCTGCCCGATGTTGCAAAGGGCACGATAGTTTTGCCCTTGAAGCTGTATGTGTCAAGGAAAGTGTCGATGACCGACGGCTCTCTGTACCACCAGATAGGGAAGCCGATGAACACAACGTCTGCACCCGCAACGTCTGCATCACTGTCGGTGATAGCAGGACGGCTGGACGGATCGTTCATTTCAAGCGAGCTTCGTGATGTTTTGTCACGCCAGTCAAGATCTGCCTGTGTGTAGGGCTGCTTTGGCTTTATCTCGTAAAGCTCTGCGCCCACTGCCTGCGCAAGTTTCTCTGCGACCTTTGCGGTAACGCCGCTTGCGCTGAAATATGCAACCAATACGTTCATAGTCAAACCCTCCCTCGAAGTCATTTAAACTTTATCGGCTTTTTTATCTGTTTTGCCTTGGATAGATTATAGCACAAACCTTACCATTTTTCAATATCTTTTTATTTATTTGGATAATGATTTTACTATTGCGCCGACAAAAAAAGCGGAGCACTGCTCCGCCTGTTACTATTTGATTATTATGCCCACCTTGGCAAATGCCTTTGTGACGGTCTGCTTGTCCACCGCAAACAGCTTTGTGAAAGCCACCTGCTTGTCGCCGGAGTATCTGAAAAACTCGGCATAGTTCTCCTCAAAATCCTTGCTGGAATAGACCTTTGCCATTATGTATTTTTCCTTGACCGCGTAGTAGTTGACAGGCGAAAGTTTCAGCAGCGCCGTGGGGTCGCTTTCCATTGCAGCTGCGACCTCGTCATATCCGTCGTCTACAAAGTGTATCTGCCTGCATTTGAGGTCCTTGACCTTTTGCCTGAGCGGATCTTTGTCCTTTTTCAGAAATGATAGCATGATCGTCACCTCCGCACAGCATTTCGTTTATCATCTCAGATCTATCATTTCAGCAGCCTTGCAAAAAGCACCTCGCGGCACTCCTCCTCCAGCTTGTCGTTTATCGGTTCAGCCACATACTTTTCGCCCGTCTTGCGAGTCATAACATAGTTTATGATATGGTCGCAGAGCTTTGGATTTTTTGAAAGCAGCGGTCCGTGCAGATAGGTCGCCACAACGTTTTTCTCGATGTAGCCTTCTGTTTCGCTTGAAAAGCAGTTGCCGTTTCCCGCAAGAACTTTGCCGAAAGGCGAGGTAACGTTCTGTGTCTGTCCGCCGTGATTTTCAAAGCCGATGACCTTGTATTTTTCGCCGTCGAGCTGAGCCTCGATAACGATGTTGCCGATACATCTCTTGCCCTTGTCGGTCGATGCAACGGTGTAATAATCAAACAGCGCAAGTCCGGGAATCTTCTCGCCGTTGGAGTCCTTGTAGTACTGACCCATAAGCTGATAGCCGCCGCAAATCATCAGGAAAAACGTGCCCTTGTCGTATGCGCTTTTTATTGCGTCTTTGCATTTGAGCAGGTCATCTGCGAGTATCTGCTGTTCCAGGTCTGCACCGCCGCCGAGGTAAACGATATCGTACTGCGAAAAATCGCTCGTGTCGTCGCCGATGACGTGTGACGAAACTTCAAGGTCTATACCACGCTTTTTGCAGCGGTACTTGATTATCTCTACGTTGCCGCTGTCGCCGTAAAGGTCGAGCATATTCGGATACATGTGGAGCAGTTTAATTGTTGCCATTTTCGGTGCCCTCCTTGTATCTCTTTATTGCAGCTCTCGTCGGCTGGATAGCTGTGTAGTTTGCAATTGCGAACTTGTCGCCGACCGTCGAGAAGAAGCTCTTCATTGCGTCGTCAAGGTCGGGCTTGACAACTATCCTGTCGGGGTCGTAGCCCGAGCATTTTATTCTTATGGCGATATCGTAGGCTCTGCTTCCGCTGGTGACAACGCGCGTAACGTCTTTGAAGATAGAGAAGTTGATATCCCATATCCACGAAACGTCGTGACCGTCAGCAAGGTTGTCGTTGAGCACGAAAAGCAGTTCCTTTTCGCCTGCGTGCTCGTTCATGACACGAAGCGTCATGTTTGCGCCGACGGGGTTTTTCGCAAGGTTGACAAGCAGCTTGCTGCCTGCGACCTCGAACACTTCAAGTCTGCCGTTGTTGACCTCGAAATGCTCGAACGTGTCGTGCAGAACGTCTTTCTTTATGTCGTAAAGCTTTGATGCGGTGTACACCGCACCGAGATTGTAGATGTAGTAGATGCTGTTGTGGCTCGGCTTATATTTTTCGCCGTCGATAACGAAGGACGGTGCCTGCAGGTCAACGTCCCTGACAACGACCTCGGGCTTTGCCGTGCCGAATCCGCACTTGGGACAGCGGAACTTTCCGATATGAGAATACTGGTAGTATTCATACTCCAGCTTTTCGTTGCAGAACGGGCAGTATTTGCCCTCGCCGACCTCGTAAGGCTCGTCGGTTGCGCCTGCGTAACGCTCAACGCTGAAATAGTGAACGTTCTTGTTGTTCGGGTTTGCAAGACCCAGGCGTGCAACGTTCGGGTCGTCGCCGTTGAGCACAAGGTTGCCCTCGTATGTTTCGAGGAACTTTTTTACCTTGAGTATCAGCGTTTCGACCTCGCCGTTTCTGTCCAGCTGGTCACGGAAAAAGTTGAGCACGACCAGCGTTTCAAGCTTGAGCTTTGAGAAGATGACAGGAACGTGCGACTCGTCTATTTCCAGCACGAGATAGTCAGCCTTTACGCGCCCGTGAAAATCGCACTCGCCCAGCAGCAGCGACGTGATGCCCGTATCGAGATTGTTGCCCTGCTTGTTGGTGATTATTTTGAGATCCTTGTGGTCTCCGCTTGTGAATATATGATTGAGATAATTGGTCACCGAGGTCTTGCCGTTTGTGCCCGTGACTGCAATGATAGGGCAGTTCACCTTGAACGCTTTGAGGCAGTTTTTATTCACCGTCCACAAAGCAAGTCCCGGGGCGTTGCCTGCGTCCTTGCCTATGAGCTTAAGGCACTTGACCATTATCTTGCCGAAGAATATCGTCAGACCGTTTTTCAAACCCATTTTATTCTTTCCCTTTCGCATTTTGACTTACTAATACATAATAAAACATCTGCGCCAAAAAGTCAAGCATAAAAGGGACAACTCACGATTTTTACGGGGGCTTTCCGCAAATTTGCGCCCGTCCAAACCCCTTCGGACATACATATATAAATATGTAATAATCAACAGCCCGTCCGAATACACTGTAATACAAGCTGTTTTTAGGAGGGACTTTCAAAATGCTTGACCTGCTCGAAAAGGACACGACAAAGCCGCAGACCATAAACTCCGTCGGGCTGACCTCGCAGGAGGCGCGCGCACGCCTTGCAGCGAATGGCGAGAACCGACTTGCCGCCAAAAAGAAAAACTCCGCCGCGAAGATTTTTGCGGGGCAGTTCCATGACGTGATGGTGCTGATACTTATGGCAGCCACCGTTATCTCCGTGCTGCTGGGGCAGTACGCCGATGCTGTGCCGATACTTCTTATTGTGATAATAAACGCATTCCTCGGCTTTTTTCAGGAATACCGCTGCGAGAAAACGCTTGAAAAACTCGAAAGCATGACCGCGCCCACCGCCCGCTGCTACCGTGACGGAGTACTTGTGCGCATACCTGCCGCCGAGGTCGTTACGGGCGATGTTATCGCGCTTGAAGCGGGGGACTGCGTTGCCTGCGACGGCTATCTTATGAGCGCAAAATCGCTCTGCTGTGACGAAGCTGTGCTCACGGGGGAATCCGTTCCCGCAAGCAAGACCGAGCGCACCACCGAGACTGATTTCACCTCGCCGAACTGCGCGTATATGTGCTATATGGGAACTGTTGTGACCAAGGGCACGGGCATTATGACCTGCACCGCAACAGGCAGGCAGACGCAGATGGGCAAGGTCTCCACGATGCTTGCGGACATTGACCGCTCGCAGACTCCCTTGCAGAAAAAGCTGGGCGAGCTTGGCAGGGTGCTTGCGCTTATCTGCCTCGGCGTGTGCGTTCTTGTTTTTGCGGCAGGCGTGCTGCGCGGCGAGCCTGTGCTCGATATGGTGATGACGGGCATAACCATCGCCATTGCCGCGATACCCGAGGGTCTGCCTGCCACCGTGACTATCGCTCTCGCCCTTGCCGTGAGGCGAATGCTGCGCCGCAAGGCGCTGGTGCACAAGCTGCACTCGGTGGAAACTCTCGGCTGTGCGACGGTGATTTGCACCGACAAAACGGGCACGCTCACCCGAAACGATATGACCGTCACCGACCTTATGACCTTTTCGGGCAGCGCAAAGGGCTTTTCGCTTTCGGACAAGGGCGAATTTTCTGGCGAACTGACCGCCGCCGCAAAGGCACTGCTGGAATGTGCCTGCCTGTGCTCGAACGCCGCGCTCGACAAGCCGAAAACGCCGCTTTGGGCAAAGCATTCCCACAAGCGCTTTACTGCAAATGGCGACCCGACAGAAGCGGCTCTTGTTGTGGCTGCGGCGGAGTGCGGAATTTTCGCGGACAGCCTCGGCGCTGTGCGTGTTGACGAGATACCCTTTGACAGCGCCGCGCGCTCAATGACCGTCATTTGCAAAGGCGCCGATGGCAGCGTTTTCAGCTGCAAAAAAGGCGCGTGCGACGTGATACTTTCCGACTGCGCTTTCGCGCTTTCCGATTCGGGCGAGCTGTCCCCGCTTTCGGGCGCAGACCGCCTTGCGATAACAAAACAGTGTGACAGCTATGCACAAAACGGTCTGCGTGTGCTGGCGTTTGAGCGCATAGACGGCGACAAGCGTGTTTTCCTCGGGCTTGCCGCAATGAAAGACCCGCCGCGACCCGAGGCTGCCCTCGCTGTTTCGCGCTGCGCAAAGGCGGGCATACGCACCGTTATGATAACGGGCGACCACAAGCTCACAGCGCAGGCTATCGCCGCCGAAACGGGCATTTTCACCAAAGGCTCGATGTGCGTCACGGGCGCGGAGCTTGACAAAATGACCGACGAAAAGCTGGACAGCATAATTGAGCATTGTTCCGTTTTTGCCCGTGTCACCCCAGAGCACAAGCTGCGGATAGTGCGTGCCTTTCGGCGCAAGGGTCACATCTGCGCAATGACGGGCGACGGCGTTAACGATGCGCCCGCCGTCAAGGAAGCCGATATCGGCGTTTCAATGGGCATTTCGGGCACGGAGGTCACCAAGCAGGCAGCCGAGCTTATCCTGCTCGACGACAACTTTGCCACCCTCACAAACGCCGTTGAGGAGGGCAGGACTATCTACCGCAACATCCGCAAATTCGTGCGCTATCTTATCAGCTGCAACATCGGCGAGGTGCTGACAATGCTGGGCGGGATACTTATGGGGCTGCCAATGATACTTCTGCCCGCGCAGATTCTGCTGGTCAACCTCGTCACCGATTCGCTGCCCGCTGTCGCCCTCGGGCTTGAACCGCCCGAAAAGGACTGCATGGCACAGCCGCCAAGGCGCTCTGATGAGAGCTTTTTCAGCGGCGGTCTGCTGTGGAAAATCTGTATCAGGGGAGTGCTTATCGCCCTTTGCACGCTTGCCGCGTTCACCACGCTTCTGTCCATGACCGACTCGCTGGAAATCGCACGCACAGGCGCACTGTGCACCCTCGTAATGACCCAGCTTATCCACGTTTTTGAGTGCCGCAGCGAGAACGGCTCGCTGTTTTCGGGGCGCTCGGGCGCAAACCCGTTCCTGCTGTTCTCTGTGGCAGTTTCAGCGTTCGCACTTTTCGCAGGCATCTATCTGCCCGCACTGCAAAGCGTATTTGCGACAAAAGCCCTCACCCGCACCCAGCTGCTTATCTCGCTTGGCATATCCCTGACCGTGCCCTTGCTTTCGGGCATTTTCAGAAAGCGAAAATAAAAAGAGCCGCCGCATTTTCTGCGACAGCTCTGTATTCAGAATAATTGTATAATAAGTCCGCTTGCGACAGCCACGGCATAAAGTACGCCCATAATGGCAAAATTCTGCTTGTAGTTCTTGTTGGTCCTGAAAAGCACCATAAGACCTACGCCTGCACCCGTGCAAAGACCTGCGATGAGCGCACCGAACGAAACCACGCCGCTCATATAAAGGTCGGTAAGTACCGCCGATGCCGCACAGTTCGGGATAAACCCTACAAGTGCCGCAATTACAGGCTGTGCCCAGCTGTCCGTCATCATCAGCGTTTCGACCGTTTTCTCGCCTGCAAATTCCATTACAAAACCGAGCAGCAGGTTCACGATAAGGATTATGATGATTATATGCAGCGTGTGATGCGCAGCAGAATGCAGTATGCTGTGATGCTCACAGTCACAGTCGGCGCAGAGTTCCTTGAAAGGCTCGTCCTCTTTTTTGCGGACAAAGACCTTTATCACCACGTCAACAAGTATGCCTGCCGCAACGGCGATGCCGATCTTTATAAGTATCAGCTTGAGTATCTGCGGAGCAAACGACGGGTCTTTTATCATCAGCGGTATAGCCTCGTCGCTCGTTGAGATGTAAACGGCAATGAGCGTTCCCATGCTGATGAGCCGCCCTGCGTAGAGATTCGATGCCGCCACGGAAAATCCGCACTGAGGTATCGCACCGATAGCCGCACCTCCTACCGAGCCGAACGGACCCATTCTGCGAAGCGCTCTGCCCAGCTTGTCCGAGCTTTTGTGCTCGATGTATTCAATTAAAAGATAGACGCCGAACAAAAACGGCAGCGTTATCAGCGTGTCGATGAATGCGTCTTTCAAAACGTCAAAGATTCGTTCCCACATAGTCCTCTCCATTGTTTGTATTCAAATAACAGCCTTAACATTTTATCACGCCTTTTGCTATTTGTCAAGGATAAAAGGCAGTCTGTGAGCAGGGTAAAAAATATTCAAATTTCTGTTGCAAAAATTCAAAATGTGTGTTATACTATTCAAAAACAATAGGGAGGAATCACCTTGAAGATACAGGAATCAGCAGAGAATTATCTTGAGACCATACTTATGATAAATGAACGCAAGGGCAGTGTGCGCAGTATCGACATCGTCAATGAGCTGGAGTTTTCAAAGCCGAGCGTCAGCGTTGCTATGAAAAATCTGCGTGAACACGGATATATCGCTATGGATACAGACGGCTACATCACGCTCACCGAAAAGGGAAGCGAGATCGCCGAGAAAATGTATGAGCGTCACAAGTTCTTGTCGGAGGGTCTTATCCGCCTTGGCGTCGACCCGAAGATAGCTGTTGAGGACGCCTGCCGCATAGAGCACGTTATCAGCCAAGAAACTTTTGAAGCGCTCAAAAAGCACTGGAAATTTGATTGATACGGGAGGTACAGATATGAAGAGCTTTGATTTTGTTATAACCAACCCCGTCGGGATTCACGCAAGACCCGCAGGAAACCTTGTCAAGTTCGCACAGGGTTTTGACAGCAATATAACCATCACCAACAAGGTCAACGGCAAGTCCGCCGATGCCAAAAAGCTGTTTGCATTGCTTGGCATAGCAGCCTGCTGTCAGGATACCGTCACTGTCACGGTGGAAGGTCCTGATGAGGACGCTGCGTTTGATGCTCTGCAGGAGCATTTCGCTCTGAATCTGTGATACCCAAAAGCAGTTCTGCAAGTCAGGGCTGCTTTTTTGCGCCGTGTATTTAGCACTCTATTTCTGTGAGTGTTAGCACTCTCGTATGTAGAGTGCTAATTTTCAGCTTTGCATCACATACTTATCACAAAACGAACACATAAGGGCAATATCATATAGTCAGAAACGAAAGGAAATGATACCAATGGAACCTGCAGGAACAAAAAGAATAAACTATGTAATGTAAGGAAAGATAATAATATACACAAGCAAGGAGGAATCATTATGTATGCACTGACACCATTTGAGAGAAAGGGTTTTGACCTTTTTGATGCTTTTAACGACCTGGAGAACGGATTTTTCGGAACAAGGCAGCTGCCGAAGTTCAAGACAGACCTGCGTGATGAGGGCGACAAGTATGTTATGGAGGCAGAGCTTCCTGGTTTTGACAAGGACGAGATAAACCTTGACATCACCGGCGACACCCTGCGCCTGAGCGCCGTTCACAAGGAAGAAAAGGATGAAAAGGACAAGGATAAGTATGTTTACAGAGAGCGTACCTACGGCTCTTACCAGCGTTCGTTCGACATCTCGGCAATTGACGCCGACAAGATTGGCGCTGAATACAAAAACGGCATACTCTACCTCGACCTGCCGAAGAAAGAGGCACGCCAGCCTGAGACAAAGAGGCTTGAAATCAGGTAACAGCTCATTTTCTCACCCCTATATATCATAAAAAAGGCTCACTGCATTGTGCGGTGAGCCTTTGCTTGTGTTCAGTTTTCGGGAGCTATGTTCTCCATTATTTTCAGTGCGACTTTAAGTCCGTCAACCGCCGCCGACATTATTCCGCCCGCGTAGCCTGCTCCCTCGCCGCAGGGGTAAAGGTTGTCCGTGCCGAGAGCCGCAAGCTCATCGCTGCGCGTGATTCGCACAGGTGAGCTTGTTCTTGTTTCGGGCGCGGAAAGAACTGCGTCGCCGTCGCCGAAGCAGGACATTTTATGCGAGAACTTTTCAAGCCCGAGAGCCATCATATCAGTAACTTTTTTGGGGAAAATCTTTGTGAAATCGCAGGGCACAAGACCGAGACTGTATGTCGGCTCAATCTTTGTGTCAAGGTCGGGCTTGCCCGCAAGAAAACCGCGCACAGTTGTTCCCGCCGCCTTGAAATTCCCTGTCTGCGCAAAGGCGTTGCGCTCGATTTTCCGTGCAAACTCCACGCCGTCGAGCACGCCGCTGCCGAAATCATCGGGCGACACGCCAACGACAAGCGCAGCGTTTGCATTCTTTCCGTCTCGTGCGAACTCGCTCATTCCGTTGGTGACAACGCCGCCCTGCTCTGACGCCGCCGCAACGACAGTGCCGCCAGGGCACATACAGAACGTGTACACGCCGTTTCCGTTCTCGCGGTAGCTCAGCTGGTATTCGCCTTTTGGCAGGGCAGGGTCGCCCGCGTGCTCGCCGTAAAGGCTCTTTTCCACGTCACTTTGCAGGTGCTCTATGCGTGCGCCGACAGAGAACGCCTTTGCCTGCATAACGACGCCCTTTTGCGCCAGCATTTCAAACGTGTCCCTCGCGGAGTGCCCCAGCGCCAGCACAACAGCGCTGGTCTTTATCTCGCCGCCCGAGGTCGAAACGGCGGTGACCTTTCCGCCCGAAAGGGTGATGTCCAAAAGCGCCGTGTTGAATCTCACCTCGCCGCCCAGCGAGATTATGCGCTCCCTTATCGCCTTGACGATGTGCCGCAGGTTGTCTGTGCCGATGTGCGGCTTAGCCTTGGTGCATATCTCCTCGGGTGCGCCGAAGCCGACGAACCGTTCCAGCACATAGCTGCAAAGCGGATCGTTGATGCGTGTGGTGAGTTTTCCGTCCGAGAATGTTCCTGCGCCGCCCTCGCCGAACTGCACATTTGAGTTTTCATTGAGCGCGCCGCCGCCCCAGAATGATTTCACCGTCTGAGTGCGCGTGTCAACGTCCTTGCCTCGCTCGAGAACTATCGGCTTGTAGCCCTGCTCTGCAAGCGCCAGTGCGCAGAACATTCCCGCCGGACCAAAGCCTGCCACAACGACTCTGCCCTCGGCTTTGCGTGTCGACACCACAGGCTCAAAGCTGCTCGGGCGGACATAGGTCAGCGATTTGTTTTTATCGCACAGCTTCTTTTCCAGCGCCTCGTCAGACAGTCTGACGAACACCGAGCAGACGTAGTGGATATCGTCGCGCCTGCGTGCGTCAAGAGACACCTTGTGCAGACCAGCCTGCTTGACGGCTGTGCCCGAAACGCGCAGCGTTTTAAGTGCTTTGTTTATGATGCTCTCACTGCTTTGTGAAAGCCCTGCTTTTATCTGATTTATGATTATCGGCATTTTGCCCTCCAAAACAAAGACCCGACATTGTTTTTGCCGGGTCTGCTATGTTGTTTTATTCGCTCGGCGTTTCCTCGCTTGATGCTGTGGTGGTCGTTTCGCCCTTGTCCGCGACGACGACCTGCACCTCGTTCGAGCCGAAGCACCAAACCTTGTTGTGTCCCGAAATGCTTATCGTAGCAGTCTTTGAATAGGAACCGTTCTTGTTGATATCAGACAGGTCGACTGATGCAACGAGGTCGTTCTGCTGAATGTTCTCTATCTCAGATTTAGGTCCGATTATCGTGACAGCAGGCAGCGAGAGCGTTTCGATAGTAACGTCCTTGCCCTCCGGCTTGTTCTTGGTGATTATCTGACTGCGGGCAATTCTGAAAATACCCGTTGTGTACTCGTCCGAGTCTATCTTTACCTCTACCTTGCTTTCACCGCCGAGGTTTACCTCGCCCGCGGCTTGCGGTATCTCATAGCTGAGCGTCTGGTCGAGCCGCAGCTGTGAAAGCGGTATCGTGCCTATGACTCTGGTTTCGACGTCGCTGTCGTTGAGCTTTGAGGTGATAACGGTCATCTCGCTCGGCGAGAATGTTATCGGCAGGCTTGAAACGTCGAAGTTCTCGGGTGCGCCCGTCACATCAAGCTTGAACTTGACGGTCTTTTTCTTGTAAACGATAAAGTTTGCGGTGAACGTCTGTGAGTCGTCCTTTGTAATCGAGGTGTCTGTGATGACATTTGAATTCTTGTCGTAAAGGACAATCTCGTCAGCCTTGAGGACAGTGTCCTCGGAAATTTTGGCTGTCTTGTTTATCTTTGCAGCGACCTTGGCAACCTTTTCGAGACTGTTTTCAGGTCCGTTGAGAACTATCTCGTTCGGTGTCACCGTCGGGTCGTTGAGCGTGTAGCCGTCAGCCGCACTTATGTAAGGGGCTTCAACACTGACAGGCAGCTTCTTTTCGGTGATTCTGTCAAACTCGACTGCGATAGTGCTCGGTGAAACGGAAACTATCTTGCAGCTGTCGGAAGCGTGAGTTGACTTGACGTCGATATCAAGCACATACTGACCTTCCTTTGTGACCTTGGTAACGTCGACTGTCGCCGCAAGGTCGTCGGCTGTGTAAGTGCCTATCTCGTAGTTCATGCCCTGAATCTCGACATCAACGGTAAGGTCGTTGAAATTGAGAGCCGAAAGACCTTTTTCCTTGGCGATAGTGCCTTCCAGCGAAAGCGTAACGGGAACGTCGCTTATCTTTCTGTTTATCGTCGGGTACTGTGTGATCGAAAGGATGAACCACACGATTATCGCCGCGATAACAGCGACAATTCTCAGTCCGAAATCTGCGCCGTGCTTTTTCTTCGGCTTTTGTGGCTTAGGCGGCTTTGCAGGTCCTTTTGGTCTTGGCTGCCTCGGTTTTCTTTGCAGCTCGCCTGCGTAATCGTTTCTTACTTCTTCCATTTCGAGATCACCCTCCCCGCAAGAGAATTTTCCTTGTTGGAATCAGTATTCCTGTCAGGCAGCAGCCTTGTGTACAGGAGCTTTTTGAGCGTATCCTCCACATAGCCTCTTGTCAGCTCGCCGTTTTCCGCAACGGAAATAGTTCCCGTTTCCTCCGAAACAACGATGACGATAGCGTCAGAGTTCTCGCTCATACCGATAGCCGCACGGTGTCTTGAACCGAGCTGCTTGTTTATAAGTTCCTCATTTGCAGGCTTTGGCAGGAAGCAGCCCGCAGCAAGTATCTTGCCGTCGCGGATTATCACTGCGCCGTCGTGCAAAGGAGTGTTCGGAACGAATATGTTTCCCAGCATAGCAGCCGAGGGAACGCAGTCAAGCAGCGTGCCCGTAGCTATCTGCTCGCCGAGCTTTGTTTTTCTCTCAAAGATTATCAGTGCACCAGTCTTGGTGCTTGAAAGCTTCATTGATGCGTCGCACACTGCGCGTATAGCGGCTCTTGTGTGCTCAACGTCTTCCTCATCATCACTCGGCTTGAAAAGTGCAATGTCCGCAAGCTTTGACCGCCCGACACGTTCAAGCATTCGCCGCAGCTCAGGCTGGAACAGGATGATGATAGCAAGTGCGCCCCATTGGAAACAGATTTTCAGCAGGAATTTGATGGTCTGAAGGTCGAGTATCATGGCAAGTATGTAGCTGCCCACCAGCAGCAGTATGCCCTTTGCCAGCTGCAAAGCTCTTGTTTCCCTGATAAGCTTCATTATATGGAAAAACAGATATGACAGTATCATAATATCAATGATGTCATTGATACCGATAGTTTTAAAAACGCCCCAGATGGAATTAAGGACGTTTCTAATCGTTTCCATCAAAACTGTTCACCTCTCCCGGATAGCTTTTGTGTTTTTCAGACAGTAAATTATACGCCGCACAACCGGTTACAAAACGGTAACAACGGCGCTTTTACAAGTTTCTGTAATTCTGCCTCTGAAATATTACACAATTTATATTATAGCATATTAAAATTAAAAGTACAATACTTTTCCCTCAAAAAGTTTTACAAATTGTAATAAAGTTTTCTTGGCATATCCCACAAACCGACAAAAGCGGTTCGTTGACAACAGCTCTGCGTTGTGATATGATATACACAGTAAAAAATGAACAGGAGTGATTTTAAATGAGCGAAGGATGCACACATGACTGCTCAACTTGCTCAAGCAACTGCGGAGAAAGACAGCAGCCGCAGGATATGCATGTTGACCCACACGGACTTTCGCAGATAAAGAGAGTTATAGGTGTTGTCAGCGGAAAGGGCGGAGTAGGAAAGTCCCTCGTTACCGCAATGAGCGCAGTGCTTGCAAACAGCAAGGGCTACAAGACCGCAATTCTTGACGCAGACATCACAGGACCGTCTATCCCTAAGATGTTCGGCATACACAAAAGAGCCGAGCAGAACGAGGACGGACTGCTGCCCGTTACCACAAAAAAGGGCATCGAGATAATGAGCCTTAATCTTCTCACAGAGAACGAAACAGACCCTGTTATATGGCGCGGACCTGTTATAGCAGGAGTTGTTACGCAGTTCTGGACAGACGTTATCTGGGGCGATGTTGACTTTATGTTTGTCGATATGCCTCCGGGAACAGGCGACGTTCCGCTGACAGTTTTCCAGTCTATCAGAATTGACGGAATCATCGTTGTCACCTCACCGCAGGATCTCGTTTCAATGATAGTTGAAAAGGCTGTCAATATGGCAAAGATGATGAACATTCCGATCCTTGGCGTTGTCGAGAACTACAGCTATGTTGAGTGTCCCGACTGCGGTAAGAAGATAAACATCTTCGGCGAGAGCAAAATTGACGAGATAGCCGCTGAAAAGGGCTTGAAGGTGCTCGGCAAGATTCCTATGAAGCAGAAGGTCGCTCAGACCTGCGACGCTGGCGAGATCGAGAACTGCACGGGCTGTCATATCACAGCTATCGGCGATATGCTCGACGAAATGGCAAAATAAAAACGCAAAAGCAGAGAACTCACGGTTTGAGTTCCCTGCTTTTTTTATTTCGGCTTGCTTCTGAAAAACAGTGCGAACAAGAACGCAAAGCTCATTGCCGCCGCAATGCCGCCTGCGGCTGCTGTCAGTCCGCCAGTGAAAATGCCTAAAAAGCCGCTTTCGTCAACTTGCTGCTTCACGCCGTCAGCCAGCAGATACCCGAACCCTGTCAGCGGCACCGTTGCGCCTGCGCCTGCGGCGTCCACCAGCGGCTTGTAAAGTCCCGCCGCGCCCAGCGCACAGCCAGCCACAACGTAGGAAACGAGTATCCTCGCAGGCGTCAGCTTTGTAAAGTCGATAAGAAGCTGCCCGACAGCGCACAGCGCGCCGCCAACAAGAAATGCATAAACATACGTCATCTCAAAACCCCTTTCACACCGTAGTTTCGTGCGACAGCCACACAAGGTGCGAGATGGACGGAATGCTCTCGCCCTGCTGGCTGACCGTCGGCGACATAAGCGCGCCCGTCGCCGCAAACAAAATGTTTTTCACCTCGCCCGCGCGCAGCTTGGGGATAAAATACCCGCACAGCGTGCTTGCCGCACAGCCGCACCCGCTGCCGCCCGCGTGTACGTCCTGCTTGTCAAAGTGGTACATCATCAGTCCGCAGTCCTTGTGCTTTGCCGAAATGTCGCAGCCTGTATTCCCCATCAGCTCGCAAAGCAGCCTGCTGCCGACTTTTCCGAGGTCGCCCGTCACGATGCTGTCAAAGTCCGCAGGGGACATTCCTGTTTCGTCGAAAAAGCCTTTTATCGTTGAAAATGCCGCTGGAGCCATTGCCGCGCCCATGTTTGCGGCATCGGTCACGCCCATATCGACAATCCGCCCCACCGTGCAGGCGCGCACATAGGGCGGCTGACTATGCTGCCCGACGATAAGCGAGCCGCCTGCGGTCACCGTCCACTGCGACGTGGGCGAGCGTTGTCCGCCGTAACCGAGAGGGAAGCGGTACTGCCTTTCCGCCGTGCAGAAATGCGAGCTTGTCACCGCCATCGCGTTGTCTGTTATGCCCCTGTCAACGAAAAGCGAGGCAAGCATAAGGCTTTCCGTCATTGTCGAGCAGGCGCTGTAAACGCCAAGAAACGGCATTTCAAAGCAGCGTACCCCGTAGGTCGTGCCGACGCACTGGTTCAAAAGGTCGCCGCCGAACAAAATCTCGATGTCTGTCGGTTTCAGCCCAGCCTTTTCAAGACAGTGCAGCACCGCCTGCTTTTGCAGCCTGCTTTCGCCCTGCTCGTAGGTCTCTGTGGACAGATAAGGGTCGTCGGTTATCTTGTCAAAGTATTCTCCCAGCGGACCCTCGCCCTCTTTTTTGCCGCCCACCGCCGCCGACGCGATGACCGACGGCTGCGTCTGCATAAACTTTGTCGCTGTAACTCCCATTTGCTGCTCCTTTGTTTTTTTATTATTGTCCCGACAAAATGCGGTTTTATGCGTTGAAATTTCCGCAGAAATGTGTTATAATGTTGTGCGGAAAGGACGGTGAGCGTATGCAGAAAATAAACTATCAGAAACAGCTCGATGAGCTGCTCGGGCAAGTCGGAAAGTGCGAAAAAAAGCCGACTCTGCTGCTGCACAGCTGCTGTGCGCCCTGCTCGTCGTACGTCCTTGAATACCTCACAAAGTATTTTCATATCATACTTTTTTATTACAACCCCAACATTTCGCCGAAAGAGGAATTTGAAAAGCGCACCCGCGAGCTGCAAAGGCTGGTGGGCGAAATGCCTATGCCCGACGCGCCCGAGATTATCGTGGGAGATTACGACCCCAGCGAGTTTTTCGCCATAGCAAAGGGCTTGGAGGACGTGCCCGAGGGCGGCGAGCGGTGCTTTAAATGCTACCGCCTGCGCCTTGAAAAGACCGCACAGCTTGCCAAGCAGCTTGGCGCGGACTATTTCACCACCACGCTTTCGATCTCGCCCTACAAAAACGCGCAGAAGCTGGGCGAGATTGCCACCGAGCTTTCGGAGATTTATTCGGTCAAAGCCCTGCCCGCCGATTTCAAGAAAAAGGGCGGCTACAAGCGCTCTATCGAGCTTTCCGCACAGTACGGACTTTACAGGCAGGACTACTGCGGCTGCGTTTACTCCAAAGCCGAACGCGACCGCAAACACGCCGCTGCTCAAAGTAATAACTGACAAAAACGCCTTGAACGAGAACAAAACCCTCGTTCAAGGCATTTATTTTGCTAGAAAACTGAATAATATGCGCTGAAATCCTGTATAATTTTGCAGAAGAAAGAGTTTTTTTGAAAAAAATCTCTCAAACCCCTTGACAAATCTTCAATAATGTGCTATTCTGTATACATCAGGTTAACAACAACACTTAATAACCACACAACAACAAAAGAGAAAAACAATTGGAGGAGAACGAAAACATGGATTTTGACATCACACCAAACAAGCAGCTTATAAGGATAAACGCGCTGACATTTGAGATAATCGGCGAGGTCTGCGACGAAAGTCTCAGCCTTGTTCAGCCGATAGGCGCATAAAGAGAAAAATTGGAGGACGACAAAATGACAACAACAATGACACAGACGATAGAAAACAACAGAACCCCATCAGCAGACGAGCTTTCAAACTGTTTCAGAACGGTGAATGCCGTTGCGGCTGAGCTGCACAAGCAGTATCTCAGCGGCTCGATTTCGAGAACGCAGTATTACAACAACATCTCCGAGCTTTACAGCGGACTTGTCAGCAGCTACCTCGCCGTTGTGCACGGTCTGCCGAAGGATTCGGGCACGTTCTATTTTGACGCATATCTCAAAGCGATGAGACCCGAGTGGTTCTGATTAATAAAGAAATGAAGTAAGTAAGATTGAAAGGGAAAAAGTAAAATGAAAAGAAATGAACTCAGCACAGCAAGGATACTTGAGCTGGTAGACAGCTCCGATAGCAGTTTTTCTGCAAGCGATTCGTGGAGACGCGGCGCAGGCAGAGCAAATGCCGCTTATATGCAGGAAAGATATAAGTATCCCACTCTCTAAGCTCCCCCAAAATTTCATATACACACGAAATGACCCTTTGATGCAGATAAGCTCCAAAGGGTCATTGCCTTATTTAGATGAATGTATCAGCATCAGCAGAATCGCAAAGTAGTGGAATATGCTGCCCGCGAGAGTGAACAGATGCCATATCGAATGGAAATAACGCTTTTTCTTGTATATGTAAAAGAACGTTCCGCCCGTGTAGCACAAGCCGCCGATAAGAATGAACCACAGCGACATCGAATAGACCGAGTCCACCATAGGCTTTATCGCAATCAGAATCACCCAGCCCATTATGATATAGCAGACCATTGACGGCTTTCTGAACTTTTCAAGGTTTATCGAATTGAGCACGATTCCCAGCACTGCCGCGCCCCATACAAGTCCGAAAAGCACCCAGCCCATTGAGCCGCGCAGGGGAACAAGAGTTATCGGTGTGTAAGTGCCTGCGATAAGGAAAAATATCGTGTTGTGATCCATCACCCTGAAAAAGCGTTTTGCTTTGCGGTTGGTGATAGCGTGATAAAGCGTTGACATCGTGTAAAGCACGATAAGGGAAGAACCGAATATCGCCGCGCCCACAACGCCCCAGGCGTTTGAGTATATCACCGCAAAAACGATAAGCACCACAGTTCCTGCTATCGACAGCAAGCCGCCGATGCCGTGGGTAATGGAGTTTACAATCTCCTCGCCCCGCGTGTACCGCTTGGGAACACCCTCGCCTATCCGTCCAACGCCGTTAATCATTTTATGCACCTCCGATGTTGTCCGTTGTGAAATCCTTTATATAAATTATACCATATCCACACTGCTTGTCAAGTTAAAAAATGCTTGAAAAATAGCGCGCGGTGTGTTACAATTGTATGGGAAGTGGTATTATGAAAATAATAGATAAGGCAGCGTGGCAGATCGACGGCGGAGTTCCCGAGGACAAGGTCGTGCGGCATTTCACCGCGGTCTTTGAGTGGCTCTCCCGTCACGGTATGCTCACTGAGGAGGGCTTAGAGGAGCTTGAGGACGGCATTGACGACTGCGCCTCGCTCAATGACGAGCTTGTCAGCGAGCAGGGGATAGCGTTCCTTGAAAGCTGCTATGACGACTATCTGCGGGCTGTGAATGACTGCTATGGTGACGACGAGGGCTGCGAAAAGCTCGAAAGCATCTGGCAAAAATACACACAGACCACATAGATTTCACGCAGATAACACATTTGTATAATATACTAACTTAAAATACACATCAGGGAGGATAAGCGGTATGGCGAAAATACTTGTTGTTGACGACGAAGCTAAAATACGGATGATAATCAAGGAGTATGCCGAGTTTGAGGGATACGAGGTCGAGCAGGCTGCCGACGGCATGGAGGCTGTGGAAAAGGCAAAGGGCGGCGACTTTGACATTATCATAATGGACGTTATGATGCCGAGGCTCGACGGCTATTCCGCTGTCAAGGAAATAAACAAGGAGAAAAAGACTCCTGTTATAATGCTCTCCGCAAGAGGCGAGGAGTATGACAAGCTGTTCGGCTTTGAGATAGGCGTTGACGACTACGTTGTAAAGCCGTTCTCGCCAAAGGAGCTTATGGCGAGGATAAAAGCCGTGCTCAGCCGTGCAGGCGGCACAGCTGCGCACCAGGAGGATATGATAAAATATCAGGGCCTGACGATAAACTTCACCGCAAGGGAAGTCACCATCGACGGCGAAAAGGCAAATATGACCCCGAAGGAGTACGACCTGCTTTTCTATCTCGTAAGGAATATGAACATCGCACTTTCAAGAGAAAAGCTGCTTGAAGAGGTGTGGGGATTTGATTTCTACGGCGACGACAGAACTGTCGATACCCACATCAAAATGCTTCGCAACAGCTTAGGACCGTACAGAAACCTTATCGTTACCTTGAGAGGAATGGGATATAAGTTTGAAAAGATCCAGTGAGACCGATCAGCCTCAGGCAGAGAACACGGCGGCAGAAAACGCCGCAGTGATGCCCGAGATAACGCCTGTGTCAGGCAAAAGCGGCAAAAAACAGCGCAAACCGAGATTTGCGCTGCGCTATTATGTCTGGCTGTATTTTATGATATTTGCAGTCGTTATCCTTATGCTGATATGGCTTTTCCAGTATGTCTTTTTTGACAAGTATTATGAATCCGCAAAGCAGCGTGATATCGCCAGCGTTGCCGACCAGATAGAACAGGCGGGCGGCGACGAGCAGAAAAAGTATATGTGCAAAAAGCTGGCGTTTGAGAACAACCTGTGCATACTGATAACCGACGAATCGGGCAACAAGATAACAGGCTCAAACAACCTCGGTGAGTATTCAACGCTCTACACCGACATTATGTACAACTTTTCAAGGCACATCTACGACCTCAAAGCCAAGGTCATCAAAAGCAAGGACAGCAAACTGACCGAGACCGTCACCAGCGAGGATACCAACTTCAAAGGGCTTATCTACGGCAAGAGAATGAGCAGCGACAGCGGCAGTTCGTTTATTTTCATCGAATGTTCTGTCGAACCGATAGATTCAACGATAAGCATTATCCGTGAGCAGCTTATCTATATAACCGTGATACTCATTGAGCTTGCTTTCCTGATAACGCTTTTCATTTCAAAGCAAATTTCGCGGCCTATCACGAGTATCACCAACACCGCCAAGCAGTTTGCCGCAGGCGACTACAATATGGACTTCAAGGGCGAGGGCTATAAAGAGGTAGAGGAGCTTTCAAACGTGCTCAACAACGCAAAGAACGAGATACGCAAAGTCTCCGACCTGCGCAAAGACCTTATCGCCAACATCTCCCACGACCTGCGCACACCGCTTACAATGGTCAAAGCCTATGCCGAGATGATAAGAGACCTCTCGGGCGACAACCCCGAAAAGCGTAACGAGCATATCGGCATAATCATCGACGAGGCTGACAGGCTGTCTGCGCTGGTGGATAACCTGCTGGAGCTTTCAAAGCTGGAAAGCGGCAATATGGAGCTTGAAATGACCGATTTCTCCATCGTCGAGAAGATTCAGGACTGCATGACCCGCTACACCCTGCTTATCGAGCAGAACGGCTACGACATCAAGTACGAGCCTGACGAGGACAGGATAATCACCGCCGATATCCAGAAGCTCGACCAGGTCATTTACAACTTCATCAACAACGCTATCAACTATACGGGCGATGAAAAGGTCATCCGCATAAAGCAGATAAACAAGTCCGACTGCGTGCGCATAGAGGTAGTCGATAACGGCAAGGGAATCTCCAAGGAGCTTCTGCCGCTGATATTCGACAGATACTACCGTGACGCCAAGGTCAAGCGCGCCGTTGTCGGCACGGGACTCGGACTTTCCATCTGCAAGGAGATACTCAAAAAGCACGGCTTTGCCTTCGGCGTTTCGTCAGTTGAGGGCGAAGGCTCGACCTTCTGGTTTGAAGCGCCCTATGCCCGCACAAAGCCCGAACTCAAAGCACCAAAACAGTAAACAAAAAACCGATGCCGCCTTGAAAAAGGTAAGCATCGGTATCTTTTTGTCTTAGAAATCAGGCATCTTCGGTGCGCCGATAGCCTTGCATATCTTGTTCATCTCTGCGCTGTAATCCAGCTTCTTGAAATTCTTGTCGGTAGCGTACTGGACTGTTTCCGATATATCGTAATCGGCAAACGCATAAACGTTGTTGCCTACAACGTAAAAGCACATTCCCACGCTGTAATCGGGCGCTTTGATGATAGCATAATTGCTTGCGAACTCAGTATGATATTCGCTGTTGCTTGCGTCTTTTTTGATGTCGTCGGTCATTATCATTGAGTATATCTTCTGTGCCTCCTGCGCATTCGCACAGTTGAACGCTACGCCGAACAGCGCACCGTCTGCACCTGTTCTATTTGTTTTATTCGCTCCGCCTGCGGACGGCGTCTTGTTGTACTCAAAGGTCTGCGTCAGCATAAATACCTGCGCGTCAGGCTTAACTGCCGCTATCTTTGCTTTTGCCTCATTCGGAAGCAAATCATTGAACGGGTCGCAAAGCTCCTTGGTTTTCATGTTTGAAACTATGCAGTGCTTTCCGGGCGTCATGATAGACTGCTGGAAAGTCGTTCTAGGTTCTTCCGAGCCTATTATCCTGTCGGAAAGGTCTACCGTCGCGTGAAGACTGCTTATGTACGATTTGAGGTCTTTGCCGACAACCGCGGCAGGCGGCGTCTTGTCCGCAGTAACCGAGGTCTTGGCTGTTTTCTTTGTGGTCACGTCACCCGTCATTTCAGGGTCGTATGAAGCCTCTGTGGTCGTTGTTTCCTTTGTAGTTGTAGTGGTCGTCGTAGCCTTTTTCGCGGTTGTTGTCGTTTCGCTCTGCGAACTGCTGTCAGCCTCAGACGAACTTGTAAAGATAGGCGCAGCCGAACCTGTGTCGCTGCTTGAATTTTCCGAGCATGAAGCCGCCATCATCGCAAATGCGAGCAGCAGCGCAATAAACCCCGTTTTTTTCATATGCTTCTCCTTCTGAAATGGCTTGATAAAATTCTGCCTTGTTTATTTTACAGCCTTTGACCACAATTGTCAAGTTTTTTGCGGCGCGAGCCTGAAAATTTTCGTAAAAGACCATAAAATATTCGGTTGAAAAAAACGCCGAATTATGCTACACTATATTAAACTGTGATTGTAACCTACAACTAATCTGCAGCCGTACTTTACGCACTGTGCGGCACGCAGTGCTTACCGACAGGGCAAACTGAAAATGGTCTGCCCTGTGCGTGAGCGTGCACATATTTTGAGAAAGGAAATAATCATTATGAATAATATACCGTCAGTAAAGCTCGGAGTGGTAGCGGTTTCAAGAGACTGCTTCCCGATGTCGCTTTCCGAATCAAGAAAAGTCAATGTTTGCAAGGCATACCGTGAGAAATACGGTGAGCTTTACGAGTGCAATACCATCGTTGAAAACGAAAAGGATATGCTCAAAGCCCTTGGCGAGATAAACGCAGCAGGCGTAAATGCCCTCGTTGTTTACCTCGGCAACTTCGGTCCAGAGACACCCGAAGTTCTTTTGGCAAAGAAATTTGACGGCGCAGTTATGTTCGTTGCAGCCGCTGAGGAGGCTTGCGGCAAGGAGCTGCTTGACAACCGCGGCGACGCTTACTGCGGAATGCTCAACGCAAGCTACAACCTGGCTCTGCGCGGCGTCAAGGCTTATATTCCAGAGTACCCGGTAGGCACACCGACAGAGGTAGCCGATATGATAGCAGGCTTTGTTCCCGTTGCAAGAACAGTCCTCGGTCTGCGCAACCTGAAAATAATCTCATTCGGTCCTCGTCCGCAGGATTTCCTTGCCTGCAATGCACCTATCAAGCAGCTGTACAATCTCGAGATAGAGATTGAGGAGAACTCCGAGCTTGACCTGTTCGAGTCGTTCAACGCACACGCTGGCGACGAGCGCATTCAGGGCGTTATCGACGATATGGCAAAGGAGCTTGGTGCTGGCAACAAGATGGCAGGCATACTGCCGAAGCTGGCACAGTACGAGCTTACCCTGCTCGACTGGGCAGAGCAGCACAAGGGCAGCAGAGAGTATGTTATCTTTGCAAACAAGTGCTGGCCTGCATTCCAGACGCAGTTCAACTTTGTGCCGTGCTATGTAAACTCACGTCTTGCAGCAAGAGGTATCCCTGTTGCGTGCGAGGTCGACATCTACGGCGCACTCAGCGAGTACATCGGCACCTGCATTTCCGAAAAGCCGTGCACACTGCTCGACATCAACAACTCCGTTCCGTCTGATATCTACAACGACGAGATAGCAGGCAGGTTCCCATACGTTCAGACCGATACATTTATGGCTTTCCACTGCGGAAACACCGCAGCCTGCATGGTAAAGCAGCCTGAAATGAAATTCCAGCGCATAATGAAGAGAAATCTCGAGCCTGACGGCGAGCCGAACATCTCAAGAGGAACTATCGAGGGCGACATCAAGGACGGCAACATCACGTTCTTCCGTATCCAGTCGACCGCCGATGCTAAGCTCAGAGGCTACGTTGCACAGGGCGAGGTGCTCCCCGTTGCGACAAGATCTTTCGGTTCTATCGGAATCTTTGCGATCAACGAGATGGGCAGGTTCTACCGCCACGTTCTGATCCAGAAAAACTATCCGCACCACGGTGCAGTTGCTTTCGGTCATTACGGCAGAGAAATTTACGAGGTGTTCAAGTATCTCGGTATGGACGATATCGGCTTCAATCAGCCAAAGGGCATGCTCTACAAGACCGAGAACCCATTCGGATAAACAGTACAAAGCAAAAGACGAGGAAAAATTACTTTCCTCGTCTTTTTCAATGCGATATTTGAACCAAAGAGTTATTCCTTTACCAATGTGTAGGTGAAGAACTTGATGCTACCGTCGTCGTTCTCCTTAATCTCCATCCACGGGTCGATAGCCTCGCCGAGAACCTCGCCCTTTGTGCCGGAATTGAACTTGACCTTGCCGTCTTCCTCTTTCCACTCTTTTCTTTCAACGCCGAGCAGACCGTCAACGAGCCAAGCCTCACCTGAAGCGAGATATTCGTCTATCTCCTCCTGCGGCATTTCCTCAGGTACAGGCAACGCGGTATAAACATAACCGTCGTCTTTAAAAATGAACTTTGCACGCAGCATCTGCTTTTCGTCCTCGGGAATGCTTGTATCTGCAAGAATATCGTCAACATTCTTGTCAACGAGCTTCATCGTTGCAGCATCGAACTGCTGTGCGTTTCTTATTTTCCAAACTCCAAGTGCATCCATTACAATACGCCCCATTCTTTTTAGAATTTGAGCCTCAGCTCTGTAACAATTGTAACACACTTTTTTAACTATTGCAACACAGAAATAACCGACCTCGTGTAGAAAAAACGTTTTCGTTCTTATCTATTTTGCACAAACGGGCAATCAGCTTTTCTTTCCGTTTTCCATCGGCATTCCGCAGTTGCAGCAGTATTTGCCCGTGTTTCCGTCCATTCCGCAAAGGCAGTCCCACGGCTCGACCTTTGCGACCTTTGGCGGCCTTGACGCGCCGCACTCGCTGCAGAAGTTCCCCGTCAGAAACATCTTTCCGCAGGCGCAGTTCCAGGTCGACCTGTCGTGCGGAGCGGCTCTTTTTGCAAGCTCCTCCGACTGCTTTTCAAGCTCTGCCTTGTTGACAGGCTCGCCAAGCTCAGATTTCAGCTGCTTTAAAAACTCGGTCATTTCGTAACCGCCGCAGGTCGATGTCAGATTTGAGCCGTCGTCAAATGTGAGCACATAGTAGTCACGCGAGATAAAGCCTCTGCCTTTTTCCAGCTTGCCCACAAGGTCAATTTCCTGCGCGTAATCGAGAATCCTCTGCACCTGCTGCTCGTCCAGCGCATAGCGATACTGCTTTTCATAGAACTTGCCGCCGCTGCCGAGCGTGCCGCCGTTTCCGTCAGTCTCAAAGGCGAAATTGACAGGGTTTGAAAGGTTATGCTCCTCGCTTATCAGCATTTTTACAATGTTCGGCATTTCAGCTCTCCTTTCCGTCAGCGAACGACATACCGCATTCCATGCAGTATTTGCCCGTGTTTCCGCGCTGTCCGCACTTGCAGTTCCACGCGCCGTCGATTACAGGCTCGCCCGCAGGGGTATATTTCTTTTCGAGCTTTTTGAACTCCTGAGGTATCTCGGCAGGACCGAAGTCCGCACTGGCAGCATTGCCGTCGTCGAACACAATGGTATAGCTGCCCATTGCACCCGGGCCGTCAATGCGTGTGAGCATTTTCCACGGGTGGTTAGATAGTATCCTGTCTGCAGCGCCGATGTCCTCGCAAAGCTGCACAAAGCTGTCAAAATCGGTGCGGTCGATGTCAAAACTCTTTGACCCTGCACGCAGCTGCGCCTTTTCGCCGTCAAGATACAGGTCGTAGAGCTTGTCGTAATTGACCATGTCGCCCTGCGGCTGAAACAGCGGCACTTCTCTGTAAACTATCCGTACTATCTTCGCCAATTTAAAACCCTCCCTTGATAAATGATTTTACCGTTTAATATATGATAGCATATCACGGCAACGTTTGCAAGAAAAAGTTTTAACAGACCTGTGACCTGATGAGGTTTTTCTCCGTCTGTGTAGGTGAAAGCACAAAACGACTTTGCTCGACCATATGAAAGGGGTAATTATTATGAAAAAATCACTTATCATCATTCTGGCTGCTCTTTGTCTGTGTTCCTGCGCTGAAAGCTCATCAAAATCAGATGTTTCGAGTTCTTCCGCAGCTGAAACAACAACCACGACCACAGCTGAAACGACCACCACAGCCGAAACAACGACAACATCAGAAGCAACTACCACAGCTTCCGAATCGGTAAACGTTGATCCTGCCGCAGCAAAAACGCCTGCCGCTGAGCCTTTCAAAGCCGTTTCGGGCGAGATAGGCGACAACATCAGGTGGAACATCTCCGACGACGGCGTTCTGACCGTATCGGGCAAGGGCGAGATCCCCGAGATGAGCGGCGGATATGATTACTGGAAACAGTACCGTGACAACATCACCTCGATAGTTATCGAAGAGGGTATCACCAAAATAGGTATCAGCGCTTTCAATCGCTGTGCAAGTGCCGTTTCCGTAAGCATCCCGAGCAGCGTTACACATATCGACGACTACGCATTCTATAATTGCGATTCGCTCAAAGAGGTTACCATTCCCGACACCGTCACAAAGCTCGGCATCGGCATCTTCTGGCGCTGCTTCCACCTCGAAAAAGCCGTTATCGGCAAGGGCATCAAGGAGCTGCCCTATAACACCTTCTGCCGCTGCAAGCGCCTAAAAGACGTCACAATGTACAACGGCACGCTTGAACGTCTCGGCGACACCAGCTTTGAATACTGCGAGGGAATCAGGGAAATTTATATCCCCGAATCCGTCAAGGAATTCGGCTTTTGCATCTTCCCAGACGACTCGTCAAGAATAACCATACAGAGCAAAAAAGGCGCGCCCGCAGAGGCTTTCGCCGAAAAGCTGAAAATCAAATTCCAGGCGATCTGAGCTTGACACCACCCCTTTTGTCTGCTAAAATAATACCAGCAAGCATTCCGAAAGGGGAGAGCGAAAATGAAAACCAAGCTGTGCGCGGCTGTCCTGTCCGCAGTTGTTGCGCTGGGCTGCCTGACAGCCTGCACCGAGAGCAGCTCTGCGGCAGAAACAACGCAGACAAAGGCGGCAACGACTACCACCACATCTGCCACAACGGCGTCATCAAAGACCGCCCATAAAGACGAGGTCGACCTGTCCTATTTCTTCGGCGAGGTCTATGCAAAGGGCTATGCGCCCGAGGGAACTTACGAGGGAACAAGGGTCTACGACGGCGGCGCAGGTCTTTGCGTCGAGTTCGGCGGCAAATGCAAAAACGGCGGCACAGGCAAGACCTACACTGGCAATATCGACAGCTATGACGGCGAGCTTGACGGTATGCTGCTGCTTGAAAAGCTGTTCAAAGCCAAAGCCGAGCAGCTTTACAAAAGCGGCAAGTGCATCAGCTTCACAAAGGGCGAGCCTGCGACAATGAAAGAGTGCTATCTGCTGGCTGCGGTGTCGTCCGACTATCAGCTTTCAGGCGTATTCTATTTCCCTGCTTGACGAAACGAGGAGGAATAGTATGAAGAAAATGATTTTAGCAGCAGCGCTGTCAATTATAATGGCATTTTCCTGCCTCACCGCCTGCAGTGAAAGCTCAAGCACGGCAGACAGCAGCAAGACCGAAAGTTCAAAAACCGAAAGCATTACGGCAAGCAGCATAGAGACTGTGAGTCCTGTTGATGACGTGCCTGAAGACCCCGCGTCAGAACCCGACGATGGGTATTGGCACGAGGATACCACTACTACTGCTACCACTACTACAACGACCACCACGACAACTACAGCGACTACCACAAAAGCAACGACCAAAGCTGCTCCGAAGTACGATTACTCAGTATTCAAAAAGTTCATTGATGATGCAATAAACGGACCATATAATCTGGAGATACCCGCTAAGACCTATTATTTCCTGTTTGATATGAACAATGACGGCATCAAGGAGTTTATCAAGTATTCCTCGATAGGCGATGACAGCAGCGCACAGATCGCAGTCTACATTTACAATAACGGTTCTCCGAAATACATTTGTGCTTCGGATATAAATATGGCACATAGTTTGTATTTTGGCTATTCCGATAACAAACTTGAAATGGTGGATATCGAGCAGGTAAGTGAAACCGATTACGCCTATGTAAAGACGGCATTTTCCATTGTAAACGGCAGCTACAATTTGAAAAAGGAGTATGTCATCACATTATCCAAACGGTACAAAGATAGGAATGAGTGCATAAAGGACGGCATAGCTTCGATGAAGCACTCTTTGAAGGTATACAAAGCCATAAACGATGACGGCACACCCAATTACAGCGGCTTGGTATAGTGAAAACAAAAAGAGGTAAGAGAAAATTCTCTTACCTCTGATTTTTTTGTATCAGAAACCGAGTTTTGCCTTGAAATCCTCGGCTATCTTTTCTTCCAGCTTTTCAGCGTCCTCACGCTTGTCGCCGATAGTCGTGTAGTAAGCCTTTATCTTAGGCTCTGTGCCCGACGGTCTGAGGATAACTGATGCGCCCTGCTCCAGCCTGAACGCAAGCACATCAGACTTAGGCAGCTTTATCTCGGTCTTTTTGCCTGTTGCAAGCTCTGTCTCTTCGGAAGCCATATAGTCACCGAAAACCAGCACTTTCAGTCCGCCGATCTCTGTCGGAACATTGGTGCGCAGGTCGGTCATAATCTCCTTCATTCTCTCCATTCCGCTTGCGCCCTCGCACTGGAACGATTTCTGTGAATGCAGGTAGTTGCCGTACTGTGCGTACAGGTCTTCTCTTGCTTTGAGCAGCGAGATGCCTTTTGTGCGGTAGAACGCAGCCATTTCGCAGATAAGCATCGACGCAACAACAGCGTCTTTATCTCTTACATACGAGCCTGCGAGGTAGCCGTAAGACTCCTCAAATCCGAAGATGTATCTGCCTTCCTCGCCCTTCTGCTCGAGGAAACCTATCTGCTCGCCGATAAACTTGAAGCCTGTGAGCACTTCACGCAGCTCAACGCCGTACTCCGCAGCTATCTTGTTGCAGATGTCCGTTGTAACGATAGTCTTTACTGCAACAGGGTCTTTCGGCATCGTGCCGAGAGCCGTTCTTTCCTGGCAAACATATTTGAGCAGCAGTGCGCCGACCTCGTTGCCCGAGAACAACACGAAATCGCCGTTTTCATCGGGAACTGCGATGCCGACTCTGTCAGCATCAGGGTCAGTTGCAAGCAGCAGATCAGGCTTTACGGTCTTGCAAAGCTCCAGACCCTTTGCCAGCGCCTCTTTTATCTCTGGGTTCGGGAAAGGACAGGTAGGGAAGTTGCCGTCAGGGTTCTCCTGCTCGGGAACTACCGTTACTTCCTTAACGCCTATTCTCTTGAGAATCTCTCTTACAGGCTTGTTGCCCGTGCCGTTGAGCGGCGTGTAAACCACTTTCAGTCCGCTGTCTGCAACAAGGTCTGTGTGAATGCCCTGCTCGAGCACTTTCTTGTAGTAGCCCTCGATGATGTCGTCGCTGATGTAGCTTATCATGCCGCTTGCAACGCCCTCATCATAGTCCATTGTCTTTGCACCGCCGAACATCGGAACAGCATTGATCTTTCCGATGACCGTGTTTGCCACGTCAAGAGTGATCTGGCAGCCGTCCTCGCCGTATGCCTTGTAGCCGTTGTATTTAGCAGGGTTGTGTGATGCGGTTATCATAATGCCCGCCTGACATTTGCAGGCTCTTACTGCCCACGAAAGACAAGGTGTCGGCATAAGCTCCTTGTATATGTATGCCTTGATGCCGTTTGCAGCAAGCACCGCAGCGGCTTGCTTTGCAAATGTGTCTGACTTTATTCTCGAATCGTAAGAAATAGCCACAGCGCCGCCTGTGAACGCACCGTTCACGTAATCAGCAAGTCCCTGTGTCGCCCGTCTTATAGTGTAGATGTTGAGTCTGTAAGAACCCGCTCCGATAACGCCGCGCAGACCGCCCGTGCCGAATTCAAGGTCGCGGTAGAATCTGTCCTTGATAGCTTCCTCGTCGCCCTCGATAGCTTTCAGCTCTTTAACGAGGTCTTCGTCCTCTGTCGCATTTTCACACCAGAGCTTGTAAAGTTCCATTTCCGTCATTGTGATACACCTCTCGTTCTAAGATTTCTTTCTATCATATCAAAATTCGTATGCCCATTGGTAATAATATTATATCACATTCTTTGAATTTTTCAAGGGCATATAAATTTTTTTACATTTGAGCGAAAAGCCTTTCCGTTCATTTGTTAAACCTTTGAAAAAGAGTGCCAGACCCTTGATAAAACAGGCAAAACGTGGTATAATCATCTTAACGGATTTTAATTTGGAGGTGTTATTATGTCTACTCATTTTTCAAGCAGTTTTCGTTCCTCAGATAAGGCTCATGACATTGCATATTACGTCGTTTTCCCCACAGGTGCGGTCAGAGGCGTCGTGCAGATAGCGCACGGAATGGCAGAGCATTTTGAAAGATATAACGCCTTTGCGGATTTCCTTGCCGAGCGCGGCTATGTTGTCTGCGGCGAAGACCACCTCGGTCACGGCAGAAGCGCCGCAAGTGAGGAGGACTATGGCTATTTCTCCGAGAATAACGGCTGGGAGAACGTAGTAAAAGATATGTTCAAGCTCACTAAAATTATGAAGAAAAACTATCCCGAGGTGCCATATTTCCTGCTGGGGCACAGCATGGGCAGCTTCCTCGCAAGAGCCTATGTGACACGCTATTCAAAGTACCTCGACGGCGTGGTTTTCAGCGGCACCAGCGGCGGTGTCGGCGGCACGTCTGCAATGCTCACGCTGCTCGACGCAGTTAAACTGTTCAAGGGAGACAAGCACAAGAGCAAGCTGTTCGATAAGCTGGCTTTCGGCGGCTATAATAAGAAGATAACCGAGCGCAATTCTGATTTCGACTGGCTCACAAGGGACACCTCGATAGTCGCAAAGTATTGCAACGATAAGCGCTGCGGCTTTACGTTCACCCTCAACGGCTTTGAAAATCTCTCAAAGCTGCTGTGGTACGTCTCCAACGACAAGTGGTTCAAGACCTATCCCAAAACTCTGCCGACCTATCTTGTCTCGGGCGCCTGCGACCCCGTCGGCAATTACGGAAAAGGCGTGCTGAAAGTGTTCAACGAGCTTAATCTTAACGACTGCACCGTTGAAATGAAGATTTACAAGGACGCCCGCCACGAAGTGCTCAACGAGATAAACAAAGACGAGGTCTACGCCGACCTGCTGGACTTTTTTGAATCTATAATGCAGTAAATCAGTATTTGTCAGCGCTTTGCGCCGACAAGCAATGAATAGTGAAGAGTGAAGAGTGAAAAGTGAATAGTGAATAATTAATGTGTGCGGCTTTGCCGCACGATTATTAAGGTCGTCCTTTGTATACTCAATATAAAATCATCGCTGCTTGCAGCGATACCGCAATTATTATTTCTTATTTATTCGTTATTCTTTATTCTTTTAGAGCCGCTATGGGCGGCTCGCTTGATTAGTTTTCATAAGGAGAGTTGAACGATGTTTGGTAAAGTTCACAGCCTTGGTCTTACGGGACTCAACGCTTTCCCTGTGACCGTTGAGATAGAGGCGAGCGCAGGTCTGCCCGCGTTCGATATCGTCGGGCTTGCGGATATCGCTGTGCGCGAGAGCCGCGAAAGGATACGCTCTGCGTTCCGTTCCAGCAAGCTGGAATTCCCGCGCAGCAAGGTGATGATAAACCTCGCGCCCGCCGACGTCAAAAAGTCAGGCTCTGTTCACGACCTCGCTATCTCGGTGGCGCTGCTGTGCGTCACGGGCGGTGTCGGTCTTATGCAGATAGAACATTCCGCATTTATCGGTGAGGTCTCGCTAAGCGGCGAGATCCGCAAAATAAACGGCGTGCTGCCGATGACGATTCTTGCGCAGAAAAGCGGCTTGAAAGAAATTTTCGTTCCAAAGGAAAATCTCCTCGAAGCCTCTGCTGTCCGCGGCATTGATGTTTACGGCGTCGAGTCGCTTGCACAGCTCGTCGCGCATTTTATGGGCAGCGAGCCTATGCAGCCCGCACCCGTTTTTGTCCCGTCGAAAACCGACAGGATAAGTTCTCTTGATTTTGCCGATGTAAAAGGTCAGACAGCTGCGAAAAAAGCCCTCGAAGTCGCCGCAGCAGGCGGTCACAACGTGCTGATGATCGGCTCTCCCGGCTCGGGAAAATCTATGCTTGCCAAGCGTATGCCGTCTATCCTGCCCGAGATGACGTTTGAGGAGTCAATCGAGACTACCAATGTTCATTCTGTGGCGGGACTTCTCGACAGCGAGCACCCTCTTATCACGATAAGACCTTTCCGTTCGCCGCACCACACAGTCTCTGCAGCGGGACTTGCAGGCGGCGGCACAACTCCGCGCCCTGGGGAAATCTCCCTTGCGCATAACGGTCTGCTTTTCCTCGACGAGCTTGCCGAGTTCGCCCGACCAGCGCTTGAAATTTTAAGACAGCCGCTTGAAGATATGAAAGTCACTATCTCGCGCGTTTCGGGCAGCATTACATACCCTTGTTCGTTTATGCTTATCGGTGCGATGAACCCCTGCCCCTGCGGCTATTACGGTCACCCGACGCGCAAGTGTATCTGCTCGAAAAATCAGGTCGAGCATTACCTGAATAAAATCTCAGGTCCTCTGCTGGACAGGTTCGATATTCATTTGGAGGTCGCACCTGTTGAGTTTGCCGACCTTTCGTCTGGCGAAAAGGAGGAGTCCTCCGAAAGCATCAGACAGCGCGTTCAGGCGGCGCGTGATATTCAGAACAAGCGCTTTGCGGGAACGGGAATCACCTGCAATGCACGCATTACGCCCGAAATTCTCCACGAGGTCTGCGTGCTGACCGACTCCGCCGAGAAAATGCTCGGCAATATGTTCGACAAGCTCGGTCTTTCGGCGCGAGCCTACGAAAAAATCATGAAGGTCGCCCGCACCGTCGCCGATATGGACGGCGCAGACGTTATCGACAAGGCACACATTGCGCAGGCGGTGCAGTACCGCAGTCTCGACCGCAAGTATTGGAAGTCGTGATATGGATATGATAATAAGATTGTTGAATGACGCTGATGACCTTGACGAGGTGAGCAGCATTTATGCGCAAAGCTGGAAGCACGCTTACAGGGGCTTGATACCGCAGGAATTTCTTGATGAGATACAGGACACAGGCTGGTCGGGCAGGCTTTTGGCAGAGGGCAGGACGCACTTTGTTGCGGAAGCTGACGGCAGGCTTATCGGCACGGCGAGCGTTTGCGCATCGCGCTGGGAACAGCACGCGGACTGCGGAGAGATAATCTCGATATACTTTCTGCCGCAATACACAGGCAGAGGTTTTGGCGGCGCACTTTTCGGGCGGTGCATAGACGAGCTTAAAGGGCGCGGCTTCAAGAGGATAATACTGTGGGTGCTTGAGGGCAACCTTGCGGCACGTCGGTTTTACGAGAAAAACGGCTTTGTCTGCACGGGTGAGTACCGCGATGACAACATCGGCGGAAAGCCTGTCAGAGAGGTTTTATACGCTTTTGATACGGGCTTGTGAGCAATGTATCAAAAGCTTACAGACTTACAGACTTTCCCATATTTAATTTGAAGTTCATAAAAAAGTTACGGAAAATCGTACGAATGGTAATAATAGAAAATTCAAGGCGAAAACCTTGTGAAAATGTGCAAAACGCTGATTTTGCCCAAATTGAATATTTTTCGGGTGTGAAACTCTTGACATCGCGTGAACGGTATAATATAATTGTATACTGTATCATAATGGAGTTTTGCACCTTTTCTTTTGCTTTTACGGGCAAAAATGAGTTGTCAAGACCCCGACGCAAAGCGGATTTACAATGAATTTTAAATGTATGTCCACATTTTGTTCATTCTTTCCGCAGACATTTAACTGCAAATCTTTTAAGGAGTGATAAAGCCTATGGTGAATGTCAAGGACGTGAAGCTCGGTAAGAATACGAGAAAGAGCTTTGCCAAGATCAATGAAGTCTTGGAAATGCCCAATCTTATCGAGGTACAGAAGAACTCTTATCAATGGTTTATTGAGGAGGGTCTGAAAGAGGTATTCAGCGAAGCATCCACGATCAGCGATTACAACGGCAATCTGGAGCTGAGCTTTGTAGGATACCGCTTTGACGACGAGCCGAAGTATTCCATCGCTGAGTGTAAAGCAAGAGAGGCGACTTATTCGGTACCTCTGCACGTTACAGCGAGACTGAGCAACACTGAGACCGGTGATATCAAGGAAACCGAGGTCTTTATGGGAGATTTCCCGAAGATGACCGAGAGCGGTACTTTCGTTATCAACGGTGCAGAGAGAGTTATCGTTTCGCAGCTCGTGCGTTCGCCGGGCGTTTATTACGCTTTTGACAAGGACAAGACAGGTAAGGATCTTTTCAAGACCACCGTTATCCCGAACAGAGGTGCGTGGCTCGAGTATGAAATGGATTCCAACGACGTTGTCTATGTAAGAATAGATAAGAACAGAAAGATCCCTCTGACAACCTTCCTGCGTGCTATCGGTGAGACAGGCACAAACGAGGAGATCGAGGCTGAGTACGGCAAGGACGAGCGCATTACTCAGACCATTATGCAGAAGGATCAGACTGCAAACAGAGAAGAAGCTCTGCTTGAAGTTTATAAAAAGCTCCGTCCGGGCGAGCCTCCGACGGTAGAGTCCGCAGAGAACCACCTCAACAACCTGTTCTTTGACGCAAAGAGATACGACCTTTCAAGATTCGGTCGTTACAAATACAACAAGAAGCTGGGCATAGCTTCAAGACTTGCAGGTCACAGACTTTCTCAGCCTGTTATCGACCCTCTCACTGGTGAAATTCTTGCAGATGCAGGCGACCTTGTTGATTTCGATCAGGCAACAAAGATCGAAAAGGCAGGCGTTCGCGAGGTATTTGTAAAGGTAGAGGTAAGAGAGTTCGTTACAAATGCTTCGGGCGAAACAGAGGTAAGACTCGAGGAGCACGAGGTAAAGATAGTCGGCAGCAACATGGTCGACATCGCAGACTTCGTAAATTTCGACTGCACAAAGTTCGGCATCAATGAAAAGGTTTCGTTCCCTGTTCTCAAGCAGATACTTGAGGACAGCGAGTCGGACGACGAGATTATGGAAGCTGTAAAGGCTAAGGTCGACGAGCTTGTTCCTAAGCACATCACCGTTGACGATATCGTTGCAACAGTTTCCTATTTCCTCAACCTGTGCGACGGCGTGGGCACTGTCGATGACATCGACCACCTGGGCAACAGAAGAATCAGATGCGTAGGCGAGCTGCTGCAGAACCAGTTCCGTATCGGCTTTACAAGAATGGAAAGAGTCGTTCACGAGAGAATGAACACTCAGTCGCAGGACAACGAGACTATCTCGGCTGCTGCACTTATCAACATCAAGCCTATCACAGCATCTATCAGAGAGTTCTTCGGTTCTTCACCGCTGTCACAGTTCATGGATCAGAACAACCCTCTGGCTGAGCTGACACACAAAAGACGTCTTTCAGCCCTCGGCCCCGGCGGTCTTTCAAGAGACAGAGCCGGATTCGAGGTTCGTGACGTTCACTATACACACTACGGAAGAATGTGCCCGATCGAGACCCCTGAAGGTCCTAACATCGGACTTATCTCCTACCTTGCATCTTTCGCAAGGATCAACGAGTACGGCTTTATCGAGGCTCCTTACAGACGCGTTGATAAGGAAACGGGCGTTGTAACCGACGAGGTAGTTTATATGACTGCCGATGTCGAGGATAATTATATGGTAGCTCAGGCAAACGAGCCTCTGACCGAGGATCATAAGTTTGCAAGAGCAAAGGTAAACGGCAGATACAGAGATCAGATCCTTGAAATCGAAAGAGAAAAGATCGACTTCATGGACGTTTCTCCTAAGATGGTCGTTTCAGTCGCAACAGCTTGTATCCCGTTCCTCGAGAACGACGATGCGAACCGTGCGCTGATGGGCTCTAACATGCAGCGTCAGGCTGTGCCGCTTATCAAGACAGAAAACCCTATCGTTGGTACGGGTATGGAATACAAGGCTTGCGTTGACTCGGGCGTTGCTGTTGTTGCAGATGCTGACGGTGTCGTTGAGAGCGTTGATGCAGACAAGATCGTTATCCGCGAGGACAGCGGCAATATGCACACCTACGAGATGACCAAGTTCAAGAGATCGAACGCAGGTACATGTACAAACCAGCGTCCTATCGTTGACAAGGGCGAGAAGATCAAGAAGGGTCAGGTAATAGGTGACGGTCCTGCGACCTCAAACGGTGAGCTTTCACTCGGTAAGAACGCTCTTATCGGCTTCATGACATGGGAAGGCTACAACTACGAGGACGCCGTACTGCTCAATGAGAATCTTGTAAAACAGGATAAGTACACATCTATACACATCGAGGACCTCGAAACAGAGGCAAGAGACACCAAGCTCGGACCTGAGGAGATCACAAGAGATATTCCGAATGTCGGCGAGGACGCTCTTAAAGATCTTGATGAAAATGGTATCATCAGAATCGGTGCAGAGGTACGCTCGGGCGATATCCTCGTTGGTAAGGTAACTCCTAAGGGAGAGACAGAGCTTACCGCAGAGGAAAGACTTCTCCGTGCAATCTTCGGCGAAAAGGCAAGAGAGGTAAGAGATAACTCTCTGAAAGTTCCTCACGGCGAAGCTGGTATCATCATTGATGTTAAGATATTCACAAGAGATAACTGCGACGAGCTTTCTCCTGGAGTTAACAAGCTCGTAAGATGCTATATCGCACAGAAGAGAAAGATTTCCGTCGGCGACAAGATGGCTGGTCGTCACGGTAACAAGGGTGTCGTTTCAAGAATTCTTCCTCAGGAGGATATGCCTTTCCTCGAGGACGGTACTCCGCTGGACATCTGCCTTAACCCTCTGGGCGTACCTTCACGTATGAACATCGGTCAGGTGCTTGAAGTTCATCTGGGTATGGCTGCAAAGGCTCTGGGCTGGAAGATAATGACCCCTGTATTCGATGGTGCACACGAGGCTGATATCCGTGAGTGCTTTGAAATGGCACAGCAGAATTACCTCGAGCACAAAGACGATGAGTTCACCGTTCACAAGATGGAGGACCTCATCAATACAAACGCTCTGAGCATGGCTCAGGACGGTAAGTTCACAGTTTACGACGGAAGAACAGGCGAGAAGTTCGATAACAAGGTAACAGTCGGCTATATGTATTACCTCAAGCTGCACCACCTCGTTGACGATAAGATCCACGCTCGTTCCGTTGGTCCATACTCACTGGTTACTCAGCAGCCACTCGGCGGTAAAGCTCAGTTCGGTGGTCAGAGATTCGGTGAGATGGAAGTTTGGGCACTTGAGGCTTACGGTGCTGCTTACACGCTGCAGGAGATCCTGACAGTCAAGTCTGACGACCTCAACGGTAGAGTCAAGACATACGAGGCTATCGTAAAGGGTCAGAACGTTCCTAAGCCGGGCGTTCCTGAGGCGTTCAAGGTGCTTATCAAGGAGCTTCAGTCGCTCTGCCTTGATATCAAGGTGCTCAATATCAATAATGAGGAGATCGATCTCAAGCAGAAGTTTGACGATGACGATGACCTTATCCCAACACCTGCAATAGATGACGAGATAGATTATTCCACAGACGATGACGACTTCGCTGACGGCTTTGCGGCTGAGGACGAGGACGGTCTTTCGGAACTCGGCGACGACGATTTCGACGATTATGATGACGACGACGGATTCGACGACGAGGAATGATCACACATCACAGTTCACAACGGAATTAAACCAAATTAAACAGGAAGAGGGTACAGCTGTTGGATTTTAATGTATTTGAATCAATAAAGATAGGTCTGGCTTCACCTGACAGGATCCGTGAGTGGTCCTATGGTGTTGTTGAAAGACCTGAAACAATAAACTACCGTACACAGAAGCCTGAAAAGGACGGACTTTTCTGCGAAAAGATATTCGGACCAACAAAGGACTGGGAGTGCCACTGCGGAAAGTATAAGAAGATCCGCTTTAAGGGCAAGGTCTGCGAGCGCTGCGGCGTTGAGGTAACAAGAGCTAAGGTAAGACGTGAGAGAATGGGTCACATCGAGCTGGCTGCTCCTGTATCTCACATCTGGTACTTCAAGGGCACACCGTCAAGAATAGGTCAGATGCTTGAAATCTCCCAGAAGAGACTTGAGGAAGTTCTTTACTTCACAAAGTATATCGTTATAGATCCGGGCGACACTGAGCTTGTAAAGGGTCAGCTGCTCACTGAAAAGGACTACGGCGAGATGCTCGAAAAGTACGACGAGGATCAGTTCAAGGCTGGTATGGGCGCAGAGGCTATCAAGGAGCTGCTGTGTGAGATAGACCTTGACAAGCTCGCTGACGAGCTGAAAGAGGAGCTTAAAGATCTTTCTTCCGGTCAGAAGAGGATCAAGCTGCTCAAGAGACTTGAAATCGTTGAGGCATTCAGAGTTTCGGGCAACCGTCCTGAGTGGATGATACTCGACGTTGTCCCTGTTATCCCGCCTGACCTCAGACCTATGGTCATGCTCGACGGCGGCAGATATGCAACCAGTGACCTTAACGACCTTTACAGACGTGTTATCAACAGAAATAACCGTCTTAAGAGAATGCTCGAGCTTGAAGCTCCTGACATTATCGTAAGAAACGAAAAGAGAATGCTGCAGGAGGCTGTTGACGCACTTATCGATAACGGTCGTCACGGCAGACCTGTTACAGGACCTAACAACAGAGCGTTCAAGTCGCTTTCTGATATGCTTAAGGGTAAGCAGGGACGTTTCCGTCAGAACCTGCTCGGTAAGCGTGTTGACTACTCTGGACGTTCCGTTATCGTCGTTGGTCCTGAGCTTAAAATGTATCAGTGCGGTCTTCCTAAGGAAATGGCACTGGAGCTGTTCAAGCCTTTTGTTATGAAGAGACTTGTTGACACAAATCCTACCATCAACATCAAGAGCGCAAGAAAAATGGTCGAGAGAGCTAAGCCTGAGGTATGGGACGCTCTGGAGAACGTTATCAAGGGTCACCCTGTAATGCTCAACCGTGCGCCTACACTTCACAGACTTGGTATCCAGGCATTCGAGCCTGTACTCGTAGAGGGCAGAGCTATCAAGCTGCACCCGCTGGTATGTACAGCGTTCAACGCCGACTTCGACGGTGACCAGATGGCTGTTCACCTTCCTATCTCCGTTGAGGCACAGGCAGAGGCAAGATTCCTTATGCTTGCTGCCAACAACCTGCTCAAACCGTCAGACGGAAGCCCTGTTGCTGTTCCTTCACAGGATATGCTGCTCGGTTCTTACTATCTTACACTTGCAAAGGACGGCGAGCCTGGCGAGGGCAAGGTGTTCAAGGACGTAAACGAGGCTCTTATGGCTTACGATCAGAAGATCGTTTCACTGCAGTCGAAGATCAAGGTTCGTATCTCCAAGCAGATCGGCGACAAGCAGGTTTCAAAGATCATCAACGCTACTGTCGGCAGACTTATCTTTAACGAGGTAATTCCGCAGGATCTGGGCTATGTTGACAGAACAAGCTCTGACAGACAGTTTGATCTTGAAATAGATTTCCTTGTTAAGAAAAAGCAGCTCAAAGACCTTATCGACAAGTGTATCCACAAGCACGGCACCACCGCTACATCTGAGGTACTCGACAAGATAAAGGCTCTCGGCTACAAGTTCTCGACAAGAGCCGCTATCACAGTTGCTGTATGTGATGCGGAAATCCCGCCTGCAAAGAAGGAGATCCTTGAAAGAGCAGACGCACTTGTTGACAAGATCGACAAGCAGTACAAGAGAGGTTATATCTCAAGAGAAGAAAAGTCCAAGAAGTTCATCGAGATCTGGAACAAGGCTACCGACGAGGTAACTGCAGCCCTGCAGGCAAACCTTGACCCGTACAACCCGATCAACATGATGGCTGATTCGGGTGCCCGTGGTTCTATCAACCAGATCAGACAGCTGGCAGGTATGCGTGGACTTATCGCCAATACATCAGGTTCAACTATCGAGATGCCTATCAGAGCTAACTACCGTGAGGGCCTTAACATTCTGGAATACTTCATTTCCTCCCGTGGTGCTCGTAAGGGTCTTGCAGATACAGCTCTGCGTACAGCTGACTCGGGTTACCTGACCAGACGTCTTGTTGACGTATCTCAGGACGTTATCATTCACGAGGACGACTGCGGAAGCACAGTCGGAATCGAGATATTCGATATCAAGAACGGCAACGAAATGATCGAGCCGCTCACAGAAAGACTTATAGGCAGATACCTTGTTGAAGATTACAAGGACGCTCAGACAGGCGAGATGATCTGCTCAAAGAGCAAGCTCATCAACGAGCACGACGCTGCAAGAATCGTCGCTGCGCTTGAAAAGGACGGCAAGGATTCTATCCAGATCAGATCGGTACTCCAGTGTCAGTCAGAGCACGGCGTCTGCGCTAAGTGCTACGGCGCTAACCTTGCAACAGGCAATGTCGTTCAGGTCGGCGAGGCTGTCGGCGTAATCTCCGCTCAGTCTATCGGTGAGCCTGGTACACAGCTGACAATGAGAACATTCCACACAGGTGGTATCGCTTCGGCAGAGGACATTACTCAGGGTCTTCCGAGAGTCGAGGAGCTGTTCGAGAGCCGTAAGCCTAAGGGTGCTGCTATCATCACAAGACTTGCGGGTATCGTAAGAATCGAGGAAATGAAGAAGCAGAAGCACATCACCGTTACAAGCGAGGACGTTAATAATCCTGACGAGGAGACATACGCTATCCCGTATGGCTACAAGATCAGAGTTCACGACGGCGACGTTGTAAAGGCTGGTGACTCTCTCACAGAGGGTTCTATCAACCCGGCAGATATCCTTGCAGTCAACGGCGCAAAGGCTGTTCAGAACTACATCATCACCGAAGTTCAGAAGGTTTACCGTCTGCAGGGTGTTGATATCAACGATAAGCACATCGAGGTTATCGTTCGTCAGATGATGAAGAAGGTCAAGATCGACGACCCAGGTTCCAGCTACCTGCTGCCTGGTACTCTCGTAGAGAGAAGCGAGATCGCAAGAATGAATGCCGAGATACAGCAGAGAATCGACGCAGGTGACGAGGACGCTAAGCTCATCACCACGCTGCCTGTTCTCCAGGGTATCACAAAGGCATCAAGCTACTCTGATTCGTTCCTGTCCGCTGCTTCATTCCAGGAGACCACAAAGGCTCTTACAGACGCAGCTATCAGAGGCAAGACAGATAAGCTCATGGGTCTTAAAGAGAACGTTATTATCGGTAAGCTCATTCCTGCAGGTACAGGTATGGATATCTATAATAACACTCAGATCGTTAAGATCGACAACCACCCGAAGTCCGAGGGTAACGGCGAGGGTACACCTGCTGCATTCTAAGCAGAAAGCTAAAATCACACTCAGGGATATGAGCGCTTTGTTCATATCCCTGTTTTTTGTGCGAAATCCCAATGCGGCGATGGTACGCAAAGCGCTTATTTGTGGAAAATTTCAAGGAAAAGACCTTGACAAAGGACGGAAAAACGTGTATAATATTAAGGCACGCCAATGTAGGCGAAGTGCGCCCATTTGGCGAAATGCAATAATTTTACGAAAGGAGAGAAATCATGCCAACCTTTAACCAGTTAGTAAGAAAGGGTAGAGATGTACTCGTGGACAAGTCCACAGCACCTGCACTTCAGAAGGGATTCAACTCCAAGAAGAAGGTAGTTATCAACCAGTCATGCCCACAGAAGCGTGGAGTTTGCACAGTTGTAAGAACTGCTACACCTAAGAAGCCTAACTCAGCTATGAGAAAGGTTGCCAGAGTTAAGCTGACAAACGGAAACGAAGTAACAGCTTATATCCCTGGTATCGGTCACAATCTTCAGGAGCACAGCGTTGTTCTCATCAGAGGCGGACGTGTAAAGGATCTCCCTGGTGTAAGATATCACATCATCCGTGGTACTCTTGATACACAGGGCGTTGCAAAGAGAATGCAGGCTAGATCCAAGTACGGTGCAAAGAGACCTAAGGCTGGAGCTGCCAAGTAATCTAAATTACTGAAAGACTCAACTATTTATTAAGGTTAAAACTCATTGTCGCATAAAGCGAAGACCACAGTTAGTGTGGAGTGATTTATATAGATGACTCTACATTGGGCTGACGGGGCTGCAGAATACTATATAATATAGTATGGCTGCGGAGCGAGTACCTGTGAATTCATTTATTTGTGAAGGAGGGAATCAAAGTGCCAAGAAGAGGTAGAGTTACAAAAAGAGACGTGCTTCTCGATCCTGTATACAATTCAAAGCTCGTAACACGTCTTGTTAACAACATCATGCTCGATGGTAAAAAGGGTGTTGCCCAGAAGATCGTTTACGGTGCATTCCAGATCGTAGAGGAGAAGACAGGCAGACCTGCTCTTGAGGTATTCGAGGAGGCAATGAACAACATCATGCCTGAGCTCGAAGTTAAGGCACGCCGTGTCGGCGGTGCAACATATCAGGTTCCGATGGAGGTTCGTCCTGACAGAAGACAGACACTCGGACTGAGATGGATCACTAAGTATTCTCGTGAAAGAAACGAGGACACTATGAAGGAAAGACTCGCAGCAGAGATCATGGACGCTCTCAACGGCGTTGGCGGATCCTGCAAGAAGCGTGACGAAACACACAGAATGGCTGAGGCTAACAAGGCTTTTGCACATTACAGATGGTAATTTCGGTATTTTAACAGGAGGAAATAATGAAAAGAGATTGTTCATTACAGGACACCAGAAATATTGGTATCATGGCTCATATCGATGCCGGCAAGACCACTACTACCGAGCGTATCCTTTTCTATACCGGAATCAACCATAAGATCGGAGAAACTCATGATGGTACAGCCACTATGGACTGGATGGCACAGGAGCAGGAAAGAGGTATAACAATTACTTCCGCTGCAACTACATGCTACTGGAACAAGCATAGACTTAACATCATCGACACCCCGGGTCACGTTGACTTTACAGTTGAGGTTCAGAGATCACTTCGTGTTCTCGACGGCTCTGTAACAGTTCTGTGTGCAAAGGGAGGCGTTGAGCCACAGACTGAGACCGTTTGGCGTCAGGCTGATAACTACAAGGTACCAAGGATGGTATACGTGAACAAGATGGACATTATGGGAGCTGACTTCTATAACGTTCTTAACATGCTTCACGAAAGACTGCAGTGCAATGCAGTTCCTATCCAGCTGCCTATCGGCGCTGAGGACGACTTTAAGGGACTTATCGACCTTATCGAGATGAAGGCTTACATCTATACAAACGATGTAGGAACTGACATCGAGGTAACAGATATCCCTGACGATATGAAGGAAAAGGCTGAGCAGTACAGATCTGAGCTTCTCGAGCACGTTGCCGAGATGGACGACGAGCTTATGGAGAAGTACTTCGACGGTCAGGAGCTGACCGAGGAGGAGATCAAGAGGACTATCAGAAAGTCCACCATTGCTAACACAATGGTTCCTGTTTGCTGCGGTACTTCCTACAAGAACAAGGGCGTTCAGAAGCTGCTGGACGCAATCGTAGACTATATGCCGTCACCACTTGATGTTCCGCACATCAAGGGCGTAAACCCTGACACCGGTGAGGAGGACGAGAGACCGTCTTCTGACGACGAGCCTTTCGCAGCTCTCGCATTCAAGATCGCAACTGACCCATTCGTTGGTAAGCTGTGCTTCTTCAGAGTTTACTCAGGTGTTCTGACAGCAGGTTCTACAGTTTATAACTCAACAAAGGACAAGAACGAGAGAATCGGTAGAATCCTCCAGATGCATTCTAACCACAGAAAAGACATCGAGGAGATCTTCGCAGGCGATATCGGCGCTGCTGTTGGTCTGAAGAACACAACAACAGGTGATACACTCTGCGACGAGAAGCATCCTATCATTCTTGAGTCTATGGAATTCCCTGAGCCTGTTATCCAGCTCGCTATCGAGCCTAAGACCAAGGCAGGTCAGGAAAAAATGGGCATCGCACTTTCCAAGCTGGCTGAAGAAGACCCGACCTTCAGAACATGGACTTCTGAGGAAACAGGTCAGACTATCATCGCCGGAATGGGTGAGCTCCACCTCGAGATCATCGTAGACAGACTTCTGCGTGAGTTCAAGGTAGAGGCTAACGTTGGTGCTCCTCAGGTTTCCTACAAGGAAACTATCACCGCTCCTGCTTCTGTTGACTACAAGTACGCTAAGCAGTCAGGTGGTAAGGGTCAGTACGGTCACGTTAAGATCAATGTTGAGCCTAACGAGTCCGGTGCTGGTTACGAGTTCATCAACCACGTTGTCGGCGGTGCTATCCCGAAGGAGTATATCCCTGCTGTTGACGCCGGTATCAAGGGCGCTATGGAAAGCGGTATCCTTGCAGGCTATCAGGTTGTTGACGTTAAGGTAGAGCTTTATGATGGTTCTTACCACGAGGTAGACTCCTCTGAAATGGCATTCAAGATCGCAGGATCTATGGCATTCAAGGAGGCTATGCGCAAGGCTAAGCCAATCATTCTTGAGCCTATCATGAAGGTATCCGTAATCGCTCCGGATGATTATCTCGGAACAGTTATCGGTGACCTCAACTCCAGACGTGGTCAGATCCTCGGTCAGGAGCAGAGAACAGGTGCAGCTCAGGTTGACTGTCTCGTTCCTCTGTCTGAGATGTTCGGTTACTCCAATGACCTGCGTTCAAAGACACAGGGCAGAGGTCAGTATGTAATGGAGCCTCACAGCTATATCCAGGTTCCTAAGAACATTTCTGAGAAGATCATGGCTTCGAGAAACAAGAATAACGACTAAGTTTTTAAAAAAATTCCGTTTAGCTATTGCAAAACGGGAAAAAGTTTGATATAATAGTACTACGGTATTGTTAAATCGGAAAATTCAAATTTAAGGAGGAAAATTCCTATGGCAAAGGCACATTTTGAAAGAACCAAACCACATGTAAACATTGGTACCATCGGTCACGTTGACCACGGTAAGACAACTCTTACCGCTGCTATCACAAAGACTCTTGCTCTGGAGGGTCTTGCTGAGAAGAAGGACTACGCAAACATCGACTCTGCTCCTGAGGAGAGAGAAAGAGGTATCACAATCAACACCGCTCACGTTGAGTACGAGACAAAGGCTCGTCACTACGCTCACGTTGACTGCCCAGGCCACGCTGACTATGTAAAGAACATGATCACTGGTGCTGCACAGATGGACGGTGCTATCCTCGTTGTTGCATCTTCCGATGGTCCTATGGCTCAGACAAGAGAGCACCTTCTGCTCGCTCGTCAGGTTGGCGTTCCTGCAATCGTTGTATTCATGAACAAGGCTGACCAGGTTGACGATGAAGAGCTGCTCGACCTCGTTGAGATGGACATCAGAGAGCTGCTTGACAAGTACGATTTCCCTGGCGATGAGACTCCTATCATCAGAGGTTCCGCACTTGCTGCTCTTGAAGCTCCGGACGATCTTAACGATCCTGCTTACAAGCCTATCCTTGACCTTATGGATGCTGTTGATGAATTTATCCCAACACCTGACAGAAAGGCAGACCTGCCGTTCCTGATGCCTGTTGAGGACGTATTCACCATCACAGGCCGTGGTACAGTTGCTACCGGTAGAGTAGAAAGAGGTCAGCTCAAGACTGGTGAGGAAGTTGAGATCATCGGTCTTACAGAGGAAAGAGCTAAGACTGTTGTTACAGGTATCGAGATGTTCAGAAAGATCCTCGACTACGCTGAGGCAGGCGACAACATCGGCGCACTGCTCCGTGGTATTCAGAGAACTGACATCAAGAGAGGTCAGGTTCTTTGTAAGCCGGGCTCCATTCACCCAGAGACCAAGTTCTCCGGTCAGGTTTACGTTCTGAAGAAGGAAGAGGGCGGCCGTCATACTCCTTTCTTCAACAACTACAGACCTCAGTTCTATTTCAGAACAACAGACGTTACAGGCGTTATCACCCTTCCTGCTGATAAGGAAATGTGCATGCCTGGCGATAACGTAGAGATGGACGTTGAGCTCATCACTCCGATCGCTATCGAAGAGGGACTTCGTTTCGCTATCCGTGAGGGTGGTAGAACAGTTGGTTCCGGCGTTGTTACTAAGATCAACAAGTAATCTTCGCTGAAAACGCAAAATATGCATTTCAAGGGAGTTGTCCGAAAGGGCAGCTCCCTTTTTGTGTTGACAAATGTGCGTCTTGTGGGGTATAATGTGAAAAAGAGAAAACAAATCGGGGGATAACGATGAAGCTGTTCAAAAGGGTACATATCACCGCAAATGTGCTGGCACTCGTGCTGCTGACAACATTCCTCGCGTGGACGCTCTGCACGCTGTCAAACCTGCCCGATAAATTCGGTATGCACTTTGGTATGGATGGGAATTTCGACATCTACAGCGAGAATAAGATAATGGCGTTCTACCCGTTCTTTGCAGGGTACGGGCTGTTTTTGATTTTCAGTCTGCTGTCGTTTGCATCGTGCAAGATAAAAAAGGTCGGCAGAAAGCACAAGGAAAGCGAAACCGAGGAAATCCGCGTTGAAATACGGCTGCTGTGCGATATGTTGAAATTGTGCTGGGCGGTGTTCTGGTCGGTGTGGGCGTTTCACGTTATTCACCAGTCACGCTGGCATTTTATCATAAACCGCAATATCACGATAGTTTTGCCGATAGCAATACCGCTGTTTTCGGTTATGGCGGTGGATACGGTGAGGAAACATAAAATGAAGAGGCAGGAGAAACAATGAGTTACATAGAATTCAAAGACGTTGTAAAGGAATACGAGATGGGCGAGACAAAAATTCTCGCAAATGACCACGTCAGCTTTGGTATTGAAAAGGGCGAGCTGTGCGTTATCGTCGGCGCGTCGGGCGCGGGAAAGACCACTATCCTTAACCTGCTGGGCGGAATGGACACCTGTACCAGCGGCAGCATCGTTATCGACGGGCAGGACATTGCAGGCTTTTCCAAAAAGCAGCTGACGACTTTCCGCCGCAACGACGTGGGTTTCGTGTTCCAGTTCTACAATCTGATAAACAACCTGACCGCAAAGGAGAACGTTGAGCTTGCCACGCAGATATGCTCCGACGTTATGGGCGCAGAGGACGCGCTGACAAGGGTGGGACTTGCCGAGCGAATGAACAACTTTCCCTCCCAGCTTTCTGGCGGCGAGCAGCAGAGAGTTTCAATTGCCCGCGCCATTGCCAAGAACCCAAAGCTGCTGCTTTGCGACGAGCCGACGGGCGCGCTGGACTACGTCACGGGAAAGTCGATTTTAAAGCTTTTGCAGACGCTCAGCCGCGAGCACGGAGTTACGGTGGTTATCATCACCCACAACTCAGCGATAAAGCCAATAGCGGACAGGAACATTTCCGTCAAGTCTGGCAAAATAAAGGCAGTGGAGCTCAACGAGCACCCTGTTGACATTGACGAAATCGAGTGGTAAAACAAAACAGCTGTACAGGGACAAGCCTTGTACAGCTGCTTTTTTGATGAAAAAGAGGTCTATGTAATGTTACTGGTTGCAAATGATGAAATCGACTACGCCAAAGCCGAACTGAACGGGGATACAGAAGCCTGACTTGCTGAACTCCATTTTCGTGCTCTTGAACACTTCCTGCGGGTTCATCGTCAGCTCAACGCCGTACTCGTTGGACTCGTTAACAGCGAACAGACCGTCAACAACGTTAAGAAATTCGCCGATCGTTGCGTCAACGAAATCGTCTATCTCGGTGAAGCTTTCCTTCGAGAATCTCTCTGCCAGCGCCTTGTAAGCGTCGTCATCGGCAGCGATGCAGGCAAGCGAGTTGTAGCTGCCCGTAAACTCCTGCTTAACGAGATTCTTGACGTCGTAATCTCTGACCATATGCGATTTGAGCGGCGTGAAATCGTCACCGATAAATCTGATAACGTTCTTGAACAGAAGCGTTACATAATCGGTGTAAATTCTTGCGTTCTCGGCGCTGTCGAAATGGTAGAAATCGTTGATGACTCTTGTGAGCACCTCGTTCTGATTCTCGTTTATGTCCTCGTCGGAAAATTGTGTCTCTTCCTTGTAGGCATTGATAGCGCTTTCAAACTGCGCGTTGGTCAGCACACCGTTGTTAACGAGCGTCTGTCCCAGAAGCAGATAGTCGGTCGGCTGCTGTGAAAGCAGCTTTTCAACATCATCATTAGTTACATATCCAAGCTCAACGGCAAGGTCACCGAAACGCTTGTCAACGCTCTGCTGGGTGATGTTAACGTGCTCTACCTGCTGTGCAGTCATAAGACCTGCGTTTATCGCAAGCACGCCAAGGCGCATACGGGTATTTTTCTTATCCTCGATCGCCGTGGTGAGATCGTCGGGCTTAACAAGTCCCTTGTTGAGAAGATAACCGCCAAAAAATTGCGCAAACATTTACAAAACCCCTTTCGCAGCGTTTTCAAGGATCTTCTTAGCGTCCTCGTCGGTGATAGGCTTCTGCAGAAAGTCAGCCGCACCTGCTTTGAGGGCATCTTTCAGATGTCCCTGTGTGCCGACAGAAGATGCCATAACTATCTTGGCGTCAGGGTGCTTGGCAATGATGGCTTTGAGCGCATCAATTCCCGTAACCTTCGGCATGATGATGTCCATGAACACAACGTCTGGTGAACACTCATCAAACTTCTCGATAGCCTCTGCACCGTCGGCGGCCTCGAATATCTTGCCAACGCCCATAGCGGCGATGGACATATTAAGTTTCTTTCTTGCGAACATAGAGTCGTCGCATATCAGAACAGTAAGGTCTTGTAAAGTCATTTTGCTTACCTCCTAAGAGTTGATTTTTAGATACAATTGAATTATACCACAAAAACAAACAAAAATCAAGAGCTTTTACAATTCTTTTTATGCGAAATGTTACAAATAATCATTGCTTTTTTTTAAGAATAGTAATCTTGACAAAGATGCTTGTTTGTGGTATAATATTTAGGTAAAATTTCACGCCGGAATGATGGAATTGGCAGACGTGCTGGACTCAAAATCCTGTGGTGGTGACACCGTGCGGGTTCGACCCCCGCTTCCGGCATTTCGCAGCGTGCTGCACGCAAAGCCCTCGCCCTTAAAAGGGTGGGGGCTTTAGTTTTGTCTGGCTCGGGGCTGACGCTGTGCGGGGTCATAACTTAAAAGCAGACCATAGGTCAAGTACCTTTTTTAATGTACTATTCACTTTTCACTATTCATTTCCTGCGGTTCTGCTTGCTGAAAAAGTCCCCGCCGAGCAAAAAGCGTAAACTTTTTTAGAAAAACACTTGAAATCTGCGCAGATATGTGTTATAATACTAAATGGTTTTGATGATCGTTATCACCAACTGATCTGATGTTCCTCATCGATCCGAGATATAGGTGTGCGGGTCCTGTGCAATGAAACGCTGTGAACCATGTCAGGCGGGGAACCGAGCAGCATTAAGCATTCTGTTTCGTGTGACACAGTTTCGCCTGCATGCCTATATGTCGGATTGATTTTTTTAAAGGAGTGTGAGAAATGTATCAGGCTTTATACCGCAAATGGCGTCCGATGTCGTTTGACGATGTCGTTTCTCAGCCGCATATCACTACCACACTCAAAAATCAGATAAAAACGGGAAAGACCGCTCACGCTTACCTTTTCACAGGCTCAAGAGGTACGGGAAAGACCACCTGCGCAAGAATTTTTGCAAAGGCTGTCAACTGCGAAAATCTCCACGATGGAGAGCCTTGCCTCGACTGTAAGATTTGCAAAGCTGCCGACAACGGAACGCTTGCGGATATCATCGAGATTGACGCTGCGTCAAATTCCAGAGTCGATGACGTAAGGGAGCTGCGTGAGGGCGTTGTCTATACTCCCGAAATGTGCAAGTATAAGGTGTATATCATCGACGAGGTTCATATGCTTTCGGCGGGCGCGTTCAATGCGCTGCTCAAAACGATGGAGGAGCCGCCGCCGCACGTTAAGTTCATACTTGCCACCACAGAAATCCACAAGGTGCCTGCAACTATCGTTTCAAGATGCCAGCACTTTGATTTTCACAGAATAAAAACAGAGGATATCGTTGACAGGCTCAGCTTTATCGCCCAGCAGGAAGGCTTTACGCTGGAAAAAGACGCTGCGGAAATGATAGCAAGGCTGTCAGACGGCGGAATGAGAGACGCCCTCTCGCTGCTTGACCAGTGCGTTGCGTTTGACGACCACATCACGCTCGACGTGGTGTCGGGTGCATCGGGAATCGCAGGGCGCGACTATCTGTTTGATATAATCGACAGCATTGCGGATAAAGACGCAGGTGCGGCACTTAAAATAGTGGACAAGTTGTATGGTATGTCCAAGGACTTGAAGGTGCTTGCAAACGAGCTGCTGGTGCAGATGCGAAACGTTATGCTGGTAAAAACTATCGACGACCACAGCGACCTTGTTATCTGTCTGCCTGACGAGCTTGAAAGGCTCAAGGCGGTGGCAGGGAAGCTGAAAATAGAGGAAATACTCAGGGCGATAACCATTTTGCAGGAGTGCAACGAGCGCTTTGCAAGGTGCACGTCAAAGCGCATAGAGCTTGAAATGACGTTCGTTAAGCTGTGCTCGAATACTCCCGTGGGTGATGCAGCCGTTGCCGAGCAGGCGCAGTCGCAGAACGCCGAGGCAGCCGCAATGATGAAGCGCCTCGCAGTGCTGGAAGAAAGGCTCAGAAACGGAGTTGCCGTTGCAGCAGCGCCCCAGCAGGCAGCCGCACCACAGGTGCAGGTCAAAGAGTATGACCCCGAGCTTAAAAAGCTCAGCGAGTGCAACGACGGTCCTGTAAAAGAATGGAACGATATCGTTGACAATATAAGAGAGAGAACGCCCGCAGTCGGCTCGTTCCTCAAAGGCTCTGTCGCATTTATCAAGGGCAAGGACTTGTTCCTTATCGTGCAGAGCGACATCTATCTCAAAAAGTTCAAAGCCTCGCAGGATGCCTCGATAATCAACGAGGTGCTCTCTGAAAAATACGGAAAAACCTTCAATATCAAGGTCAAGTCGGCAAAGAAAGCCGCTCCCGACGATGCCGAAGATCCGACTAATCAGCTGATCGCAAAGGCAAGGGAAAACGGTATTGAGGTTGAAATAAAAAATTGACTGTTAAGGAGTTTTTACAATGAAAGCAAGATTACCACAGGGCATGGGCAAAGGTCCATCGAATAATATGAATCAGATGCTCAAGCAGGCTCAGCAGATGCAGGATAAAATCACCGAGCTGCAGGCTGACCTCGAGCAGAGAGAGTTCACAGGCACAGCAGGCGGCGGTGTCGTTGAGGTCGTTATCAACGGTAAGAGAAACGTTCTCAAGCTCGATATCAAGCCTGAGGTCGTTGATCCTAACGAGGTAGAGATGCTCCAGGACCTTATCATGAGCGCATTCAACCAGGCTGTTGAGACTCTCGATAAGACAAGCGATGAGGAAATGAAGGCTCTCACAGGCGGCGTTTCATTCCCAGGTCTGTTCTGATGTCAGAATCTAACGCATTGCCTTTGGTGCTGCTCACAGAGCAGTTCGCAAAGCTTCCGGGCATAGGCATGAAGTCGGCGCAAAGGCTGGCTTATCACGTTATGTCCATGAGTGAGCAGGACGCAAAAGCATTTGCCGATGCTATTGCTAATATCCACAGCAGAGTGCACCTTTGCAAGCGCTGCCAGAATTTCACCGACAAGGATATCTGCCCTGTCTGCGCAAGCAGCAAAAGGGATCACTCACTGGTCTGCGTTGTCGAAAGCCCTAAGGATATCTCGGCGTTCGAGGGTTCGAGGGAGTTCAACGGCGTCTATCACGTTCTGCACGGGCTTTTGTCACCTATGGAGAACATCGGTCCGCAGGACATCAAAATTACCGAGCTTTTAAAGCGCATCGAATCCGAGGGTATCACCGAGGTCATCATGGCGACAAACCCTACCGTCGAGGGCGAAAGCACGGCAATGTATATCTCAAAACTGTTGAAGCCGCTCGGAGTCAAGGTCACAAGGCTTGCCTTTGGTCTGCCCGTCGGCAGCTCGCTTGAATACGCCGATAAGGAAACACTTAACGAGGCTATCAAGAACAGAAATGAAATGAATTGATACCGACCTCTCTGTCACAAGCAGAGAGGTTGTTTTTCACCTGTTTTGTTTACAAATTGTTTATAATAAAAAGTTCCATAAAGTGTTGACAAACGGAAAATGGCGTGATATAATATATAGGCACTCTCACGAAGGGAGCTGCTCAGTATCTTGAAAATTGAACAATAAACGAAACAAAACCCTTGGAAATACTTTGAGTAATTGAAGTAG